>Ga0213832_1000119_pt1 | contig 126241 bp, 131 predicted proteins | sample SWATP13_FD_161660 | JGI IMG/M metagenome (GOLD analysis project Ga0213832, IMG submission 161660) | Coastal seawater microbial communities from Marineland, Florida, United States - SWA TP1 #3 | ecosystem: Environmental > Aquatic > Marine > Coastal | place: USA: Florida | collected 2016-08-06 | reverse complement strand
GCCCCTTAACGACCGGCGTTTTCACGATCCGCTCCCTTCCGCCCGGACCGGGGTGGCCACCCCGGTCCGGGCAATCCATCATGGCCCAAACAGAACGCAAAGTCATAAGACAAGCGGTATTCGTTCAAACGGGCCCGGATAATGCGTAAAGTCTAACATGGTGGCTGAGCGCCCGCTTTTCCGCGTTCGTCAGCTTGAACGGCAAACCGCCCTAGCCAGCCAGAGCAGCCTTCACAGCGCTTAGCGCCTCTGCTGCCTTATCGCCATCCGGGCCGCCTCCCTGCGCCATGTCAGGGCGCCCGCCCCCGCCCTTGCCGCCGAGCGCAGCCACGCCGGCGCGCACCAGATCAACCGCGCTGAAACGCGACGTAAGATCATCGGTGACAGCCGCGGCAATGCTGGCCTTGCCGTCATTGACCGTGATCACTGCGGCAACGCCTGTGCCAAGCCGCTTCTTGGCTTCATCGAGCAAGGGCCGCAATTCCTTGGGATCAAGCCCTTCAAGCACTTGGCCCGAGAACTTCACCCCGGCGATCTCCTCGTCAGCGCTGGCCGCCGCGCCGCCCGCTCCACCGCCACCGCCAAGCGCCAGGCCTTTTTTCGCCTCGGCCAGTTCCTTTTCGAGCCGCTTGCGCTCCTCCATGAGCGCGGCGAGCCTCGCGGGGACTTCTTCAGGCGTTGCCCGGATCACACCGGCCGCCGATTTGAGCGCTTCCTCACGTCCCACGAGCCATTGCCGGGCTGCTTCGCCGGTCAACGCTTCAATGCGGCGCACGCCTGATGACACCGCGCTTTCAGAAACGATCCGGAACACGCCGATGTCACCTGTTGCGCGCACATGGGTGCCGCCACACAATTCCACCGAGTAATTGCGCCCCTCACGTCCGGCGCGGCCCATGGAAAGAACGCGCACTTCCTCGCCATATTTCTCGCCGAACAGCGCGAGTGCTCCGGCGGCGACTGCATCATCCGGGCTCATGAGGCGGGTTATGACGGGTTCATTAGCGCGGATCTCGGCATTCACTTCGGCCTCGATCGCGGCGATGTCCTCAGCCGAAAGCGGTGCAGGGTGCGAGAAATCGAAGCGCAGGCGTTCTTCGGCCACCATGCTGCCCTTTTGTGTCACGTGGCCGCCAAGCCGGTTGCGCAGCGCTGCATGAACAAGGTGCGTTGCGGAGTGATTGGCGCGGATGCGGTCGCGCCGCGCATTGTCAACTTCAAGCTGCACATTGTCGCCAACCGCCACTTCGCCCGCGGAGATCGTTACCTGATGGGCGTGGAGCCGACCCAGGGGCTTGGCGGTATCGGTGACCTCGCCGGCAAGGCCCTTGAGGCTGGCGATCCGGCCCGCATCCCCGGTCTGCCCCCCGCTTTCCCCGTAAAATGGCGTCTGATTGGTTAGGATCACAACGCTGTCGCCAGGTCGCGCGCTGGCGGTTTCCGCCCCATCCTTGACGATGGCTACCACCCTTCCCTCACCGCTGGTCGCGGCATAGCCGGTGAATTCACTGGCGCCTTCGCGTTCGGCAATGTCGAACCAAACCTCGCCTGAGGCAGCCTCGCCGCTGCCCTTCCACGCGGCACGCGCGGCCGCTTTCTGGCGGGCCATGGCGGCGTCAAAGCCAGCCTTGTCGACCCCGATGCCGCGCGCACGCAGCGCATCTTCAGTCAGGTCATAGGGAAAGCCGTAAGTGTCGTAGAGGCGGAAGGCGACTTCGCCGTCGAGCTCACCGCCCTCAGTCATCTCTCCTGTAGCCTCGTCGAGCAGTTTCAGCCCCTTGTCGAGCGTGCGACGGAACTGGGTTTCCTCGCGTTCGAGCACTTCCTCGATGAGCGCCTGTCCGCGCGCAAGCTCGGGATAGGCAGCGCCCATTTCGGTGACGAGCGCAGGGACGAGGCGATGCATCAGGGGCTCGGACGCGCCCAAAAGGTGCGCGTGGCGCATGGCGCGGCGCATGATCCGGCGCAGCACATAGCCGCGCCCTTCATTGGAAGGCAGCACGCCGTCGGCCATCAAGAAACTGGTGGAACGCAGGTGATCGGCGATCACGCGGTGGCTAGCCGCAGCCTCGCCTTCGGCCGCGACATTGGTGAGGCCTTCGGACGCAGCGATCAGCGCCTTGAAGGTGTCGGTGTCGTAATTGTCATGGACGCCTTGCAGGACAGCAGCGATGCGTTCGATCCCCATGCCGGTGTCGATCGAAGGCTTGGGCAGCGGGCGGCGTGTGCCGTCGGCGGACTGATCGAACTGCATAAAGACGAGGTTCCAGATCTCGACAAAGCGGTCGCCGTCTTCGTCCGGGCTGCCGGGAGGGCCGCCAAAGATATGTTCGCCGTGATCGTAGAAGATTTCCGAACACGGACCGCACGGGCCAGTGTCTCCCATCGACCAGAAATTGTCGCTGGTTGCGATGCGGATGATGCGATCATCGGGCAGGCCTGCGATCCGCTTCCAGAGCCCATGGGCTTCATCATCATCGTGATAGACTGTGATAGTCAGTTTGTCCTTGGGCAGGCCCCATTCGCGGGTGAGCAGCGTCCAGGCGTGTTCAATCGCGGTCTCCTTGAAATAGTCGCCAAAGGAAAAATTACCGAGCATTTCAAAGAAGGTGTGATGGCGCGCGGTGTAGCCGACGTTGTCGAGGTCATTATGCTTGCCGCCGGCGCGCACGCATTTCTGCGAGGAGGCAGCCCGCGGCGCGGGCGGGGTTTCAAGCCCTGTGAAGATATTCTTGAACGGAACCATCCCAGCGTTGACGAACATCAACGTGGGATCGTTGTAAGGCACCAACGGGGCAGACGGCGTTGCGGCATGGCCAGCCTTGGCGAAATAGTCGAGGAAGGACCGGCGGATTTCGTTCGTCGAAGTCATGGCGCAGCAGTTAGGCAATGGTGCGGCTTTGTGCAATGGAGGCAGCGTCCACCTGCAACGCAAAAGGCGCGAGGACAGGACCACTGCTGCAAACTCGCCACAATTCCGGTTGCCACAACGAAAAACCGACGCATATCCCGGATGGGGACAGCGCCGGTTTCACGGTCTTCCGGGCCGGGACAATGATCCCATATGGCCCGCTTGGGGTTCAGTCTTCAGAGTCCGCGTCCGGCCCTGTCATCATCTCCCCGGCGACCTCATCGGTGCGGCTGCGGATAGCAGCTTCGAGACGGTCGCAAACTTCAGGATTTTCGCGCAGGTAATTTTTCGCATTTTCGCGACCTTGCCCGATGCGGATGCTGTCATAGGAAAACCAGCTGCCTGATTTCTCGACAATTCCCGCTTTCACGCCAAGATCGAGAATCTCACCAATCTTGGAAATGCCTTCGCCATACATGATGTCGAATTCGACCTGCTTGAAAGGAGGCGCAACCTTGTTCTTGACCACTTTAACGCGCGTGGTGTTGCCGATGATCTCATCGCGATCCTTGATCTGACCCGTGCGGCGAATGTCGAGGCGCACCGAGGCGTAGAACTTCAAGGCATTGCCGCCGGTGGTGGTTTCGGGGTTGCCATACATCACGCCGATTTTCATGCGCAGCTGGTTGATGAAGATCACCATGCATTTGGAACGGTTGATCGAACCGGTCAGCTTGCGCAGCGATTGCGACATGAGCCGCGCCTGCAGGCCAACGTGCGAATCGCCCATTTCGCCTTCGATTTCCGCGCGCGGCACAAGAGCCGCCACCGAATCGACCACCAGCACATCAATCGCGTTCGAGCGTACCAGCGTATCGGTGATTTCCAGCGCCTGCTCACCCGTGTCGGGCTGAGAGACGATAAGCTCGTCAATATCCACCCCAAGCTTCTTGGCATAGACCGGATCGAGCGCGTGTTCGGCATCGACAAAAGCCGCCGTGCCGCCTGCCTTCTGCGCCTCGGCGATCACGTGGAGCGCAAGTGTCGTCTTGCCAGAGCTTTCGGGCCCGTAAACCTCAATCACCCGCCCTTTGGGCAGGCCGCCAATGCCAAGCGCGATGTCCAGACCAAGCGAGCCGGTCGAAATCGCTTCGACCTGCATCGTTTCTTTCGAGCCCAGCTTCATCGCCGAACCCTTGCCAAAAGCCCGGTCAATCTGTGCGAGAGCAGCTTCGAGCGCCTTTTGCCGATCCACGTCCTTGTCCTTCTCTACGACCAACTTCAATTGAGTAGCCATCGCATGCACTCCTTCGCTTGCCTAGAGGGGGCCGGACACTTTTCTACGACCCAGCGGCAAGCAAAGATGTATCCCATTTGTTCTATTAGAACAAGTGGGGAACGAAAATAATTTCCAACATTCTTTTCAGGAGTTCGCTGTGCAACCATCAAACAACCCGCCCTGCATCCTTGCGGTCGCCCACTGCGGCCGCTCAGAATGCCTGATGAGCTATCGTGGCCAGAGTCGGGTGGGTCAGCCGGTTTGCCTCACTCACACACTCGCGCGCGCCTCGCGCAGCACTGCGCCGACCTTGTCACCAATCGCTGCGACGCTGAAAGGTTTGGCAAGAAAGTGCATATCGGGAATGTCGATATCCTTGCGCAGATGCTCTTCGGCATAGCCGGACATGAACAGCACCGGCATATCGGGCAGACGGGCGCGGATCGCGCGCACCATGGCAGGCCCATCCATGCCGGGCATCACCACATCGCTCACCACCAGATCGAACTCGCCTTCGGCAATCGCGGCGAGCCCTTCCTCGCCGCTGGCGCAGGCGGTCACCTGATAGCCTGCTCGCACCAAAGCGCGCTCGGCAACGGTGCGCACCATGTCCTCATCCTCGACCAGCAGCACCTTGCCCCCTGCAGACCAATCGGACGACACCACCGGAGCAGCTTCGCGCCGCTGCGGCGCTGCGCCGCGGTGCACCGGAAAATAGATCGTGAAACGCGCGCCAATCGGCCGCCCCTGCTTATCGAGCACATTATCAGCAAAGATGAAGCCACCTGATTGCTTGACGATCCCATAGGCGGTGGAGAGGCCAAGCCCTGTGCCCTTGCCCTGCTCCTTGGTGGTAAAGAACGGCTCGAACAGCTTGGGCAGAACATGGGGTGCGATGCCGCCTCCTGTATCCTGAACGATCAGCACGGTGTAATCGGCCACAGGCAGCACTTCAGAACCCAGTTGCACCACCTCACGCGCCTGCAGGCTGCGGGTGAAGAGCGAGATGCGCCCCGAACGCTGGCCAGCCCCTTGCCCACCCGGCTGCGATTGAATGGCATCGCGCGCATTGACCGCCAAGTTCATGATGACCTGTTCCAACTGCTGCGGATCGGCGCGCACCGGTCCCAGGTTGCGATCATGCTGGACGTAGAAATCGATCTTCTCGCCCACCAGCCGTTTGATCAGCGGGCTGACCTGGCTCACCACATCAGGCAATTGCAGGATTTCCGGGCGCAAGGTCTGCTGGCGCGAGAAAGCGAGCAATTGGCGGGTCAAAGAGGCCGCGCGATTCGAATTGGCGCGAATCTGCTGGATATCGTCATAATCGCTGTCGCCCGGAATATGGCGTAGCAGCATCAGATCGCAGGTGCCGATGATGGCGGTAAGCACATTGTTGAAATCATGCGCGACCCCGCCTGCCAATTGCCCCACGGCCTGCATCTTGGTGGCCTGTGCGACCTGCCGCTTCAATTGGTTTTCCTGCGCACTATCCCCAAGGCTGAGCAGCACCGCAGCCTCGCCCAAGCCCCGCACACTGGCAAGACCGAGCACCGCAGGCTCTTCCGGGCTGGCGATCAGGCGCACCGCCATATCGCCGCTGATCGCCGGGCCGCGTCCATGCCGGCGCACCGCATCGGAAATCGCGGCCTTATCCTCTTTCACCACCAGATCAGTGGGGAAGACCGGCAGCCCGCGTTCTTCACGCCCAACCGCGCGCAGGAACGCTTCGTTGGCGAACAGGAAGCGACCATCGCGGTCCACCATCGCAAGACCCAGCGGCAATTGCGAAAGCAGCGCGTCCAACTGGCTGATCCCCGCCTGGGCTGCCCCTTCCCAGCCGCTGCCAATGCCCACCCCGCTGTCGATGAGCAGCATCAAGGATGCAGGTTCATCCTCATTGGTCGGCGCACCCTCGGCGTTCGCTTCGCGCAAAGGCACATCGATGAGGGTCTGGGGCGTGCCAGCGCGGCCTTCGTGAGCAAAGTAAATCCGATCGCGCTCGTCAGTGCGCAGGAACCCGACGAAATCCCGCCCCGCCAGTCGCGCCGTCGAATCGCCGACGGCGCGCTCGGCAAAGCCGCTGCTCACAGAACAGATAATCCCTTGCGGGGTCGTCAGCGCAGTCTCGATCCCGGCCCGGCTGAGCATCTGTCCAAGCGGGCCTGCCAGATCGACTTCCAGCGCGGCGCTGCTTTGAGGAACTGCAAGCGCTGCCATGCGCCAGATCAGGTGATCATCGCCGCGCCCGGCACGATGTGCGGTAATCCGCCAAGCGGTCTCGCTGCCGGGAAACGTAAGGCGCGGCAGTTCGGCTTTACCATCGCGCCACGCCTCGCGGGCAAGCCGGGCCAGCGCCTCGCGCTCGGCATTCTCCAGCGCGAGGGCGACAGGAGCCTTGGCCTGCGAAAAGTTCGCCCGATAAGGCGTGTTTGCGCAGACCAACCGATTGGCGCGATCGGTGATGGCAATGGCCTCGCTCGCCTCGTCGATCGCGGCAAGCGTTACGCTCCAATCAGGCGGACTGGCCCCCATATCGATGGTGGCATTGCGCGTGCGGTCAAACAAGGCAAAGCCCAGCAACAACAAGAGAACGCCGCCGAAATAGGCTAAGCCCAGCAGCGCCTCGCCGCTTGTGAGGTAGATCAGCAGCGCGCTCAGCGAGAGTCCGGCAAGCAGCACAATCAAGATCAAGCCACTGTCCTCGCCACCCGGCAGCCAACGGCCGAACGGGCCACGCGATGTCCGCTTAGAAGAGGCAGAGCTGGAAAAGAGATCAGACAAAGATTTGAAAACTCACAGACAAATAACAAAAAGCCAAAGCCGCCCTCGCGGACAATGCGGTTTTTACTGCGAGCCGAGCCGCTGGTCGAGGCGCGCTTCCATTACGGAAAGACGTTTTGCTCGCTTCCTTGCAACGATGATGCGCCACACCCAGCCCGCCACCAGATATCCGACCGCTGCCGACACCACCGCCAAGACGGCAAACCCGAAAACTGTCGCGCCGGCCTGTTGGAAAAATTCGACAAACCAGCCCCAGGCCTCAGTCTCCATCGAGCCAGTTGCGATTCCCGCGGTGTTTGCATCAATTTGCAACGCAAACACGCCGAGGCGATTGGCCACCACCAGCCAGAAGGGCAGGGTAAAAGGATTTGTGACAAAAGTGACCAGCGCTGCCACGGGCACATTGGCGCGCGAGGGCAGCGCAAGAAAAGCGGCAAGGAAGATTTGCCCCACGGGAATGATGAAGGCCGCAAACAGGCCAAGCGCCACGCCGCGCGGAACCGAGCGACGGGTAAATCGCCACAATTCGGGCGTAAGGAAACGATGCGCAATCGGGGCCAGATAGCGATTGGACGCCATTTGCTCGCGCGTTGGCATATATTTGCGCAAGGTATCCATCGCCCAGGTTTTCGAGCGCACCTTGGACGGAGCGGAATCAGCAGGAGAAGGGACGGGATCGTGCGGCATAGTCACCCGCCGCCTTTGCGCGCGCCGGCGCACCAAAGCAAGCCAAAGTCAAAAGAGCGCTCGCACAAGATCATACCAGCAAGATGGGTAGCATAAAGCAGATGACCAAGGGGTGAATCATCCACCCGGCAATTCTGCGCCCGGGATGGACATCACTTATCGCTTACGCGCTGCTTGGGCCTTTTTTCTTCCGACCCCGCCGCCAGTCAGTCAGCCCTTTTCGCGCATGAGCCGGGCCTTGTCGCGCTTCCAGTCCCGTTCCTTGATCGTGGCGCGCTTGTCCTGCGCCTGCTTGCCCTTGGCTAGCGCCAGCTCGACTTTGGCGCGGCCGGTGCGGTTGAAATAGACTGACAAGGGCACCAGCGTCATGCCCTTGCGTTCCACCGCGCCGAACAGCTTTTCGATCTCGCGCGCATGCAACAGCAATTTGCGCGCCCGGCGCGGTTCATGATTGAGGCGGTTGCCATGGCTGTATTCAGGGATATTGGCGTTGATCAGCCACACCTGCCCATCCTTCACCTCGGCATAGCTTTCAGCAATCGAGGCCTCCCCTGCCCGCAGCGCCTTGACCTCTGTTCCCGTCAGCGCAAGGCCCGCTTCAAACTTGTCCTCGATATAGTAATCAAACCGCGCGCGGCGATTTTCCGCAACGGTCTTCACCTTATCAAAAGTAGCCGGTTTGGGTCGTGCCATGATGGCCTGCCACATAGGCGGGTTTCGCAATTTCGCAAAGGGCCAAGAAAAGTGCTTGATTTAGCTTCTTAATCGGCAATTATGCGACATGGCGGGCGGGTAAAGCCGGGGGTTGATCACATGGCATATGGCAAACTCGGGGCAGCCGCGCGGGCTGCTGCCCTGGCTGGCGCGCTGGCGCTAGGCGCAGTCTCGGGGGGCCTTGCAGCCCAGACACCAATGCCTGTGCCGCTTGGAGAATATGGCGACTTGCCCGCCATTTCACAGGGCACGCTGTCGCAAACGGGAAAGCGGATCGCAATGATCACAACGCGCGGCGAGGCACGCTACCTGATCGTGTTCGAACCGGGCAAAGGGGCCATCGCACGTGCCGATGTTGGCACGGAAAAGGTGCGATCGGTGCGCTGGGTCGGGGATGACCGGGTGATGGTGATCACCAGCAAAACCGAAAAACTCGGCTATGGTTACACCACCGACAAGGCCGAATTCTACACCGCGATCGTTGTGACGCTGGGCGCCAGCGTCGATGTAAAGGTGATCTTTGGCGACCGCCGCGACATTCCACCTGCAATTTTTGGCGACTATGGAGTCCGCGAGATCGACGGACGGCATTATGGCTTTTTCGGCGGGATCAAGCTCGCCGCGGATCAACGCATTGGCTATCGGCTGGACCACACCCGTCCCTATCTGTGGCGGGTTGATCTGCAGGATTTCTCGGTCAAGCAGGTTGCGGCTCCGGCCCCGGAAAACCACAGTCATGATTGGCTGATCGATGCCGCAGGCGAAATTGTTGCGGTGCTGGATATCCAGCAGGACACCGGCGCGTGGAGCCTGCGCAACAAGCGGATCGGAAAGCTGGCCTCGGGAACGAATCCGCTGGGGCGGATCGGGTTTCTTGGACTTGGTTATGATGGGGCAAGCATCCTCCTGTGGGAACGCACCGAAGAGGGCATTGAATGGCACGAAGTGCCGATTACAGGTGGCGAGATAAAGCCATTTCTGCCCGACGTCGCGGTGGGAGAATTGTTCTTCGATCCCCTGAACGGACACCTCATAGGCTACCGCGAAAAAGGCCCTGACGGCCAGCCGGTGATGCGCGACCCGGCGCACCAATCGGCAATCGGCAAAGTGCGACAGGCGTTTCCGCAGGAAGACATGGGGATGCTCGATTGGACAAGGGATTTCAGCCATGTGATCGTGCGCACTTCAGGCAATCAGGACAGCGGCACGTGGTATGCGGTCGACATGGCCCGGCTGCGTGCCGAGGCGATCGATTATGAACGCCGTAATATCGAACCCGAACAAGTGGGCCCGATTTCGACCTTTGCCTACATCGCCTGCGATGGCACCGAACTGGACGGCATCCTGACTTTGCCGCCTGGGCGTGAGGCGAAAAACCTGCCTGCCATCATCATGCCCCATGGCGGGCCGCACGCGCATGATGTGCTCGGCTTTGACTGGTGGGCGCAGGCCTATGCCTCGCGCGGCTATGCGGTGTTCCAGCCCAATTTCCGCGGATCAACCAACCGCAATCAGGCTTTCATGCAGGCAGGCTTTGGCGAATGGGGCCGCAAGATGCAGACCGACAAGACCGATGGGCTGGCAGCTCTGGCGGCCAAGGGGATTGTCGATCCGGCGCGGGTGTGCATCGTGGGGGCGAGCTATGGCGGCTATGCGGCGCTGGCCGGCGTTACCTTGCAGCAGGGCATTTTCCGCTGCGCCGTTGCCGTCGCGCCGGTGAGCGATCTTAGCAATATGTACCGCGAGGATGTGCGCGCCTCGGGCGAGCGCGGGACCACGCGCGCAGGGCTGCTTGATCAATTGGGCCCGAGCAAAGGTTGGAACGAGGTGTCCCCCTTGCGCGCGGCAGCGCGGGCCGATGCGCCTGTCATGTTGATCCACGGCAAGGATGATATCGTCGTGCCCTACAGCCACTCCACCCGGATGGCCAATGCGCTCAAAAGTGCGGGCAAGCCCTATGAGTTGGTGACGCTCGACGGCGAGGATCACTGGCTGTCCCGCTCGGACACACGGCGTGCAATGCTCGAAGCAGCGGTTCGCTTTGTCGAGGAACACAATCCCGCGTCCTGATTTGCGTGGCCCTGCTAAGGGGGTTTTTGCTTGTTTCGTCCCGCCGAGGAGCGTTGCCCCGCGCGGACGGGGCGGTGCTGCCCGATTGAGGGCGGCGCTTGCTGCTAGCCTCCTGCGACCGGCACTGGAGCTAGGCGTTCAGATCATCGGCTGCCGAGGATCGTGTGGGCTGAGCACCTGCCAATGACGGGGAGCCTCCCCTACCCCTCCAGCACGCCCGCCGAGATCAGCGCTTCATCCACCGCGCGCCGGGCCTCATCCGAACATTCCACCAGCGGCAGGCGCACTTCGGGTTCGATCCATGCATGAACGCGGGACAGCGCATATTTGACAGGCGCTGGCGAAGCATCAGCAAACATCGCATAGTGCAGCGGGAACAGGCGATCGTTCAATTCACGCGCCTTCTTGAGCTCATTGGCGGCAATCGCTGCGTGGAACTCGGCGCACAGCTTAGGCGCAACGTTGGCCGTCACCGAAATGCACCCGCGCCCTCCCGCTGCCGCATGAGGCAGCCACAATTCGTCATTGCCCGACAACTGGCAAAACTCCCGCCCGATGCCCATGCGGTGATCGGCCACACGGCTGAGGTCGCCGCTGGCATCCTTGATGGCGATGATCTTTTCCGGGTATTTGCGCACCAACTCCACCACCGTGTCATCCAGAATGTCGGTCACCGTGCGCGCTGGCACATTGTAGAGCACGATCGGAAGCTCGCAATGTTCCGCCAGATAGCTGAAATGGGCGATCAGTCCCCGCTGGCTGGGGCGGTTGTAATAGGGCGCCACACACAAGCCCGCTGCGGCGCCTGCCTTCTTGGCGAAATTCATGTGGAGCGCAGCATTGCGGGTGTCGTTGGAGCCGCAGCCCGCAATCACCGGAACGCGGCCTGCGGCCTGTTCGATGCAGACCTCGATCACGCGGTGGTGTTCGGCGTTGGACAGGGTTGAAGCCTCGCCGGTTGTCCCGCAGGGCACCAAGGCGGCGCTGCCGTTGTCAATCTGCCAGTCGATCAGACGGCGAAACGCAGCCTCGTCAAACGACCCGCCGCGAAAAGGGGTAACAAGAGCGGGGATTGAACCGGCGAACATTGCTTTATTCCTATCCTTGCAGTTTACTGAAGCGGCCGGGCGTCTAGATGCCGCGCGTGCCCCCTCGTTCACCGCCTGATAAGGAGCCTATCGCCACAATGTCCAGCATGCTTCGCTCCTCTTTCCTGCCGGCGTTCGCGCTGATGGCCTGCGCTACGGGGTTTGGCCCCGAAGTTTTGCAGGCCCCGGCGCTTGCTCAGGTGGGCGGCGACTCGCTGGTGGCGCGCCAAGGTGGGACGATTGGTCCGGCAGTTGCGCGCTGGGAGCAATTGCAAGCCAACACTCAGGCAAGCTTTGCAGACTATGCCAATTTTGTGGTCGCCTACCCCGATTTCCCGCGACTGGAAATTCTGCGCATCCGCGCCGAAAATGCACTCGACCGGGAGGCTCCGCTGCAGGCTGACCTGTTGCGCTTTTTCGATGCCTTCCCCCCGCTCACCAATTCAGCCCGTGCGCGCTATGCCCTCGCCTTGGCCGGCGCGCAGCGACCTGAGGCATTCAATGTTGCACTGTCAGCATGGCGCGCAGGCGCGATGGCCGAACCGGTCGAGATGTATGTGCTCGGGCTCTATCACGCCCGCTTTACGCCGCAGGACCATGCCGCACGGATGGATGCCTTGCTTGTCCAGGGCAAAGCCGATGCGGCCAGCCGGCAGCTGGTCAACCTTGCCGAATCGGATCGGCCCATGGCTTTGGCACGGCTCGCCCTGCTGCGCGGCACCCGTCCCGAGGAAGCAGGCCTTGGCGTCCCGGTCGGTGCGATGAGCGATCCGGGCTATGTCGCCAATTACGTCAAGTTCCTGAACACAACCGGGCGCAGTTACGAAGCGGTGCAAGTGCTCGCCAATCGCCCGGCCTTTGTGCGCCCGGCCTTTGATCCCGAAGAATTCGTCGGCCTGATGCTGAGCGCAGCCAAATCTGCCAGCGCCGCGGATGCAGCACGCATCGCCAGCCGGATTGACGACGTCTTTGCGCCGGGCAGCGATATCTCGCAAGGCTCGTTTCGCTTACGCGATCGCTACACCGATCTGATGTGGCTGGGCGGCACTTCTGCGCTGTGGACCAATGGCGATGGGGCCACCGCTGCGCCGCTGTTCCGGCGCTATGGCGATGCCGCACGCACCCCGCTCACCAAGGCCAAGGGCTATTATTGGGCAGGCCGCGCAGCGCGCCGCGCCGGGCTCAGCGAAGATGCCAACGCCTATTATGAACGCGCTGCCACCTGGCCGCATTACTATTACGGCCAGCTTTCGCTGTCGGCCTTGGGCCGCCCGATGCCGCAATTCGCCGCCTTGCCCATGCCCGAGATCGATCAGGCGACCCGTGCCGAGTTCGAAGGGCGTCCTCTTGTGCGCGTGATCCGTTCCATCGCAGCCGCGCGGCGCGACTGGCGCACTGAACGCCGATTCTTCGAGGCGCTCGGTGATACCACCTCCACCCCCACCGACATTGCGTTGGTGAACATGCTCGCAGCAGAAACCGGCATGAAAGAAATGGCGGTGGTGCTCGGCATGAAAGCGGGCGAAATGGGGCTGGTGGGCTATGAACGCCTTGGCTTCCCGACGCTGCCGACCCCGCCTGTTACCGACTGGACAATGGTGCACGCGATCAGCCGTCAGGAAAGCGAGTTTGACCGCACGCGCGTAAGCCACGCGGGCGCGCGCGGGATCATGCAATTGATGCCGGGCACGGCGCGCGAACAGGCGGGCAAGCTCGGCGTGACCTATCTCGCCGCTGACCTGATCGATTCCCCCAGCTACAACATCCAGCTTGGCGATGGCTATTTCCGCCGGATGCTCAGCTATTACGGCGGCTCCTATCCGCTGGCGATTGGCGCCTATAATGCAGGGCCGGGGCGCGTGAACCAGTGGCTCAAGCTGAATGGTGATCCGCGCACCGGAGCGATTGATTACGTCACTTGGATCGAAAAAATCCCTGCCAATTTCGAAACCCGCTATTACATCATGCGCGTGCTCGGCAATGCGGTGACCTATTCGCACATGTATCCCGATGAGGCAGGCTTGCCGCGCCCTATCGACAGCTTCCTGCGCTGATTTCTTGACAATGAAACCCGCTGGTCCGCCGATCACCCCGCAAGGGATGGCTGCCTTGAAAGCGCGCTACGATCACCTGCTCGGCACCGAACGCCCGGCGATTGTCGAGATCGTGTCATGGGCGGCGGGCAATGGTGATCGTAGTGAGAATGGTGATTATCTGTATGGCCGCAAGAAAATGCGCGAGATCGACCGGGAACTGGCGCATCTGGCGCGGCGGATGAAGGTGTTGCGCGTCGTCGATCCCACGGCGCAGATTGACCGCTCCCGCGTCTTTTTTGGCGCACGGGTCGAGATCGCAGACGAGGACGACGCGCGCCAGATCGTGCAACTGGTGGGCGATGACGAGGCCGAGGCTGGCCACGGACGGATCGGTTGGAACTCGCCGCTCGCCAAGGCTTTGCGCGGGGCAAGCGTTGGCGATGTGCGCGTGGTGCGCTTGCCAGCAGGAACCCGCGAATGGGAAGTCATGAACATTTCCTATGATTAGGTTTGCCAGCCTCGCCATCCTCCTCGCCCTCGCCCATCCGCTGGCCGCGCGCGACAGCTTGGGCGTGTTTGGCACATGGGCCGCCTTCCGCGATGCTTCGCCCAAACGCTGCTATGCGATTGCGCGGCCCACCAACAGCAGTGCCGCGCCGGATGCTTCGGCAAGCATCGCCACATGGCCCGACAAACGCCTGCGCGGACAAGTGCACCTTGTGCTGAGCCGCGAGGTCGCTGACGGCGCGCGGGTCAATCTGCGGATCGGGACCAAGAACTTCACGCTTCTTGCAAAAGGCCGCAACGCGTGGGGTGCGAATGCGCAGATGGACGCAAGCATTGTCGCCGCTCTGCGTTCAGCCAGCACCATGAGCGTCAGCGCGCGATCGGCCAATGGCGCCTTCACCGATCGCTATGCGCTCTCGGGCGTTGCCACAGCAATGGATGCCGCCAGTGTCGGATGTGCCGCGCGCACGTCCTGACTCGCCAAGTCGCGGCACAATCGCTATAGGGCCGCCGATCATGTCAGACACCGCTCTCATGCCAATCCCGGGCCTTGTTGATCCGGTCCCCGCCGCGCGTGACATCACGCCGCGCGCAGATGGCCGTATCGACCTGATCGGTCTGCCCCGCCCGCGCATCCGCGAATTGTTCGAGGAAGCCGGATTGGACGCGCGCCAAGCCAAACTGCGCGCCAAGCAGGTGTTCCACTGGCTCTATCATCGCGGCGTCACTGATTTTGACGCGATGACTGACATCGCCAAGACGATGCGCCCGTGGCTTTCCGAGCGGTTCGTGATTGGCCGCCCGCAAGTGGTCGAAGCCCAGCATTCGGTTGATGGCACGCGCAAATGGTTGCTGCGCACGGCTGATGGCCATGATTTCGAAATGGTGTTCATCCCCGATGAAGCGCGCGGGACTTTGTGCGTTTCCAGCCAGGTGGGCTGCACGCTGACCTGTTCGTTCTGCCACACCGGCACGATGCGGCTGGTGAGGAACCTCACGCCGGGAGAGATTGTCGGCCAAGTCATGCTCGCGCGCGATGCGCTGGGCGAATGGCCCAAGGGCTCGATGGCGAGTGACGCTGACGCAATCGACGAGGATGACGAGGCGGGCCACTACACCGCGGATGGACGCCTGCTCACCAACATCGTGATGATGGGCATGGGCGAGCCGCTGTATAACTTCGATCATGTGAAGGACGCGCTCACGCTGGTGATGGACGGCGATGGCCTCGCCCTGTCCAAACGCCGGATCACCCTTTCGACCAGCGGCGTGATCCCGATGATGGAGCGCTGCGGCGAGGAAATCGGGGTGAACCTTGCGGTGTCCTTGCACGGTGTGCGCAAGGAGGTGCGCGACGAGCTTGTGCCGCTCAACAAGAAATACGGCATCGAAGAGCTGCTGCAGGCCTGCGCCGATTATCCGGGCGCTTCCAACGCGCGGCGCATCACGTTTGAATATGTGATGATCAAGGACAAGAACGATTCCGATGAAGACGCGCGCGAGCTGGTGCGGCTGCTGAAAGCCTATAACCTGCCCGCCAAGGTCAATCTGATCCCGTTCAACCCCTGGCCGGGCGCAGGCTATGAAACCTCCAGCCCCGAACGCATCCGGGCCTTTTCCGATATCGTGTTTCAAGGCGGTTTTTCCGCGCCGGTGCGCACGCCTCGTGGCCGCGATATTGATGCCGCTTGCGGCCAGCTGAAAACGGCAGCGGAGAAGAAATCCCGCGCCCAGCGCGACCGAGAGGCCGCCGAAGCCGCCGCCACTGCTGCCTCGGCTTGATGCCCGAACCTCTCACCCGCACCATCGCAGCCGTCTGCACTGGCACAGCGCGGCCCTTTAACGGCGCGGAATTGAGCGCGATTGCCAAATATCCGCGCAATGAAACCGTGCAGGTGCTGCCTCACGGTCTTGCCCCTGATGAACAGGCCGACCGCCGCCACCACGGCGGACCGGACATGGCGGTGCATCTTTATCCGCTGGATCACCATGCCTGGTGGGAAACCCAGATCGGCGCGCATGATTTGCTGCGCGAGCCGGGCGCTTTCGGATCGAACCTCGCCATCAGCGGCCTCACCGAAAGCGATGTCCACATCGGTGACCGCTTTCGCCTTGGCAGCGCGCTCATCGAAATCAGCCAGCCGCGCAAGCCCTGCTGGAAGATCGAGCATCGCTTTGGCCAGTCCGGCATGGTGGCCAAGATCGTCAAAAGTGCGCGCTGCGGGTGGTATTTCCGGGTGATCGAGCCCGGCGATGTGGCCGCTGGTGACAGTCTGGAGCGAATCGACCTCGGCGATCCGGCTTGGAATGTGGCGCGCGCATTCCTGGCACTGCACGCTGGCAAGGCAAGCCGCCAAGAACTGGAACAGCTGGCTGCACTGCCCGCCTTAAGCGCCGAAATGCGCGTCCGCGCCGCTGCCAAAGCCGCGTCATAACATCTCATCGCAGTGCCCAAACGGCTCACCGCAGCTGACACTTGTGCGACATTCCGTTCATCCAGCGTTCGGTCAAGATGAATAAATTGGCGCGTGTTCTCCCTCACGAGAACACAACAAGGGATAGATCGATGAAGACCTTTTCGCTTCTTGCCGTTGCCGCACCGATGCTGGCCATTGCCGTGCCTGCACAGGCTGCTGAACTGCCGCGTGCGCCGCTCGCTTCGCTGACCACGCCTTTCGGCTTTGCCGCAGAGCCCGCTGCCTCGCTGCCAGTCATTGAGGTTGCTGAACACCGCCGCGGCAAGGGCAAACGTCACCGCATCTATGACGACCGCGGGCGCTATCTTGAGCCGCGCCGTCTGGGCCGCAATGATCGGGTGTGGCGCGGCGATGATGGTCGCTGGCGCTGCCGCCGTGACAATGGCACGACCGGCTTGATCATTGGCGCAGGTGCAGGCGCACTGCTCGGCCGCGCGATTGACACCGAAGGCGACCGCGCACTGGGCACGGTGCTTGGTGCAGTGGGCGGCGGCCTGCTTGGCCGGGAAATTGATCGCGGCGGGATCCGCTGCCGCTGATGGTGCCGGGGCGCTGCGGCCCTCCCCATGCCGCAGCGCTCCGACCCGATCTGTATAACGCCAAGCTGATTGCCGCGCCCTAAGGGCTTTGTTAGAGCCCTTTCCGCATGAACAGATTCTGCTTTGAGGTGCGCGCATGAGCCGACCTGCCGTGCTGGTGACAGGCGGTGCGACCCGGATTGGCGCGGCGCTGGTGCGCGGCTTTGCCGCTGCCGGGTGGCATTGCGTCATTCACTATCGCAACTCCTCAACCGAAGCGGATGCATTGGCTGCCACATTGCCCAGCGCCGAGACGATTGCCTGCGATCTGACGGATGATGCGGCCGCTGCCCGGATGATCGCGGATCTCGCCGCGCGCCTGCCGGACTGGCGCTGCCTCATCAATTCAGCTTCGGTGTTCGATTATGACAGTGTCACTAGGTTGGATCCGGCCACCTATCACGAAGCGATGCAGGTGAATGCTCTCTCGCCCGCGCGCATGGCGCAAGGCTTTCTAGCACAGGCCCGCAGCAGCGCGCACAAGGTGGTAATCCAGATCACCGACATGAAGCTGGAAAACCCCAACCCCGACTTCTTCAGCTACACGATGTCGAAGCACGCGCTTGCCTCGACCATTGCGATGCTTGCCAAGGGGTTTGGCCACGATCCCAAAGCGCGTGTCTATGGCATTGCGCCGGGTGCGATCCTTGCCAGCCACGATCAAAGCGAGGAGGAGACCGAAATCTCTCATCGCCTCAATCTGCTGGGCCGCAAAACTAGGGCGGAAGAAATTGTTGAGGCGGCGCTGTTCCTCGCCTCCGGCGTGATGAAGAGCGGGCAAAGCCTGTTCATCGACAGCGGCCAGCACCTGCTTGACCAACCGCGCGATGTCATCTGGCTGGCGCGCGAACAGGCGGGCGCGTGAAGCGCCACGCGCTCTCGACCCGGCTGTGGCACTGGGTGAATGCTGGTGCGCTGGTGGTGCTGTTCATGTCGGGCCTGACGATTTCGAACGCGCACCGGCGACTTTACTGGGGCAATTACGGCTTTGACCCGGCAGACGCTTGGCTCCATGTGATGCGCTTTCCGGGGTGGATTACTTTGCCTGCCCGCTACAACCTCGCCGCCGCGCGCGATTGGCACAACACCGCCGCGCTGGTATTCGCCTTTGGCCTGCTCGCGATCTGGCTGGCGATGGTGGCAAATGGCCATTTCCGCCGCGATCTGGCGACATCTGCGCGCGATTGGACCTTTGGCGCATGGCGCGCGGCGCTTGCCCAAAAGGGCACAGCCGGTATGCCGTACAATCCCTTGCAAAAACTCGCTTACGGCGCGCTATTTGCGCTTGTGCTGCCCTTGATGGTCGCAACCGGCCTTGCGATGAGCCCGGGGTTCGAGCCCTTCGCCCCGTGGCTGGTTGATGTGTTGGGCGGGCGGCAAAGCGCGCGTTCGATCCATTTCATCACCACCTGGGCGCTGGTCGGCTTTGTGGTCGGCCATGTTGCCCTGACACTGGTTTCGGGCCCGGTGCGGCTGATTGGCGCGATGGTGCATGGCGGCCGGCGCGAGGAGACAGGCGCATGAGCGGAGTTAACCGGCGCGGGGTTCTGGCGGGCCTCACGGCGCTTGGCGCAGGCGCATGCAGCGATCTGCACAAGACCAAGACCGCGCAAGACGTGTTCCGCACCGCCGAGGACTGGCACCGCGCCGCCCATCGCCTGCTGGCCGGCCGGGAACGCCTTGCGCCTGAATACCGGCCCGATCAACGCTCCTCCGATATGCGCGGCAATGGATCGCTCACCGTTGACAGCGACTTTTATCGCGAACAACTCGCCAATGGTTTTGCCGACTGGCAGTTGCAAGTCACCGGTTTGGTGGCTGAACCGCTCAGTCTCTCAATCGATGACATCCGCGCCCTGCCCCAGCGCAGCCAGATCACGCGCCATGACTGCGTAGAAGGCTGGAGCGCAATTGCTGAGTGGCGCGGCCCTCAGCTGGGAACGCTGCTGGATCGCGCACAGCTGCGGCCTGAGGCAAATTTCATCGTCTTTCGCTGCGCCGATACGCTTTACGGGCGGCCTTATTACGAAAGCATCGATCTGGTTGATGCCTATCATCCCCAAACCATCATCGCCCACGAATTGAACGGCGCAGCCCTGCCCGAAAAGAATGGCGCGCCCCTGCGTATGCGGATTGAGCGACATCTGGGATACAAGCACGCCAAATACCTTACCGCCATCGAAGCGGTCGCAACCCTTGATGATATCGGCAAGGGCAAAGGCGGGTTCTGGGAAGATCTTGCCGGATATCAATGGTACGCCGGGATCTGACAGGTGGGCATAATATCCGCTGCGCCTTGTCAATGAGTATCGGGCCGCTAATCCCTCACGACAGCAGCGGAAACAACAAGGGACCCCCATGAGCAAGCAGCTTCTTGATCGATTTCTCTCGCGCGGTGTGCGTCAGGGCCGGCTTGGCGTCGTCTTTGCCGATGGCAGCGCAGTGACTTACGGCCAGGCGGCAGAAGGCTTTCCCGACATCGTTGTGCGTCTCTCCGATGACCAGGTGCCGCGCGACATCATCATGGACCCGCGCCTTGGCGCGGCAGAAGCTTTCATGGATGGCCGCCTGATTGTCGAGGAAGGCGACATCATGGGCCTTGTCACCCTGCTGCGCGCCAATTCGCCATGGGATCAGGGCGGTGAGATCGACCCGCCAAGCCTCTGGAACGGCCTGTTGAACCGTGCCGCCTTTGCCGCCGAACAGATCAATTCGGCAATCGCATCGAAAAAGAACGTCGCGCATCACTATGACATCGGCAACGCGCTCTATGAGATGATGCTGGACCCAGAGCACTGGCAATATTCCTGCGCCTATTGGCCGCGTGAGGATATGACCCTTGGCGAGGCGCAGACCGCCAAGCTGGCGCATATTGCTGCCAAACTCGCGATCAAGCCCGGCAACACAGTGCTCGATATCGGCTGCGGCTGGGGCGGCATGGCGATCTATCTTGCGCGCCATTACGATGTGCGCGTTACCGGCATCACCTTATCAGAGGAACAAGCCGCCCTTGCCCGGGAGAAAGTCGCCGCCGCCGGGCTTTCCGACCGGATTGCAATCGAGCTTGTCGATTACCGCGATTTCGCCTCTGCCGGTCGCCGGTTTGACCGGATCGTCTCGGTGGGGATGTTCGAGCATGTCGGAAAGGCCCAGTTCGAAACCTTCTTCAAGGCCTGTGCTAACATCCTTGCCGATGATGGCGTGATGCTGCTGCACACCATCGGACGGCTGGGCGAGCCAGGGCTGACCGATGCCTTCACACGCAAATATATCTTCCCCGGTGGCTATATCCCGGCGCTGTCCGAAACCCTCGCAGCGTCCGAAAAATATCGCCTGATCGCCAGCGACATAGAAAATCTGCGGCTCCACTATGGCCACACGCTGCGCGCATGGTATGCCAATTGCGAGGCCAACCGCGAGGCGATCATCGCGCTGCATGATGAACGCTTTTACCGGATGTGGACCTTCTATCTCGCAGGCGCTGCGACGGTGTTCGAATATTCGAGCATGTGCAATTACCAGATCCAGTATATCCGCAGCCGGCACGCCGTGCCGATCACGCGCGATTACATGGCAGCCGAGGAAGCGCGCCTGCTCGCAAACTGAGCGGCGCGCGCCTGCGCGCTATGTGGCGGCCAGCACTCTCACCGCGCCGTGATCGTCGGTGTGATCGCCGCGGAGATGGTGCAAGCGCCCATCGTGGACATAATCCATGTGGCTGCCGTGCTGCACCATTTCGTGCTCCTCGCCATCGTGGCCGTGGGCGTGATCATCGCTGGTAACGCGCATCACCAATTCTTCAGCCGCTGGATTGGCTGCGGACACTTCCAGCGCATGTTCATCGACATGGCCATCATGCCCGTGGTGGAGATGCCCGTCATGCAGGTAATCAACATGCCCGCTGTGATCGATCGCGGTGTGGCCGCAAGCGGCGCCGTGGGCGTGGGTTTCATGGCCTGCGTGAATCACCTCATGGGCGGCCAGCGGGCCTGCCACAAGCGATGCAGCAGCAAGGGAAACGAGGAATCGTGTCATGGGCGCGGCCCTCCGATAGTAACGATCCCGCAAACCCACTAGCATGTCGCGGCGCCTGCGTCTCATAAATTATCGTGATACTATAATATATTACATCGCAGACACGGCTTCTGCCCGCTCCTTGCATTGCGCCGTGGGTTGCGCGCTGTTAGGGGCGCTGCGTTCACGACGCGGCCCGGCCGCTGTCCCGTCAGATCAAGGATCTTAGCGCACCATGTCCGACATCAAGAAAGTCGTCCTCGCCTATTCGGGCGGTCTCGATACCAGCGTGATCGCGAAGTGGCTGAGCGCAGAGCGCGGGCTTGAAGTGGTGACGTTCACCGCGGATCTCGGACAAGGCGAGGAAATCGAACCCGCCCGCGCCAAGGCCCGCGCCATGGGCATTCCCGATGCCAATATCTTCATCGAAGACCTGCGCGAAGAATTCGTGCGCGATTTTGTCTTCCCGATGATGCGCGCCAATGCCCGGTACGAAGGCGACTATCTGCTCGGCACCTCGATTGCGCGCCCGCTGATTTCCAAGCGTCTGGTGGAAATCGCGCATGAAACCGGCGCCGATGCGATTGCTCACGGCGCGACCGGCAAGGGCAATGATCAGGTGCGCTTTGAACTCAGCGCCTATGCGCTTGACCCGGACATCAAGGTAATCGCTCCATGGCGCGAATGGGATCTGACCAGCCGCACCGCGCTCATCGCATGGGCCGAAGCCCACCAGATTGATGTGCCCCGCGACAAGCGCGGCGAAAGCCCGTTTTCAACCGACGCGAACCTCTTGCACACTTCATCCGAAGGCAAGGTGCTCGAAGATCCGTGGGAAGAAACTCCGGACTATGTCTATTCGCGCACCGTCAATCCCGAAGACGCGCCCGATACGCCCGAATATATCACCATTGATTTTGAGCAAGGCGACGGGGTGGCCTTGAACGGCGAGGCCATGTCGCCGGCCACGCTTCTGACCGCCCTCAATGATCTGGGGCGCAAGCACGGCATTGGCCGGCTTGATCTGGTCGAAAACCGCTTTGTGGGCATGAAATCGCGCGGGATGTATGAAACCCCGGGCGGCGAGATTTACGCCCGCGCCCACCGCGGCATTGAACAGATCACGCTCGATCGCGGCGCGGCGCATCTCAAGGATGAGTTGATGCCGCGCTATGCCGAGCTGATCTATAACGGCTTCTGGTTTGCGCCTGAGCGCGAGATGCTGCAGGCAGCGATTGATCTGAGCCAGCAGAAGGTGACCGGCACGGTCCGCCTCAAGCTCTACAAGGGGCTGGCCAGTGTGGTGGGCCGCAAATCGCCCTATTCGCTCTATTCCGAGGCCCATGTGACCTTTGAAGATGATGCGGGCGCTTACGATCAGAAGGACGCCGAAGGCTTTATCAAGCTGAACGGGCTGCGCCTGCGCCTGCTAGCCCGCCGCAATCGCGACGCCTGAGCCGAGTCGCAAAGCGGTTTCAGGCGGCGCGCTTCTCGCAAAAGGGGACGCCGCGGCCCTTTGCTAGCCGCTTCGCGCGCAGCTTCATGACAAATGCGACGAGGCGTTGACTTATCCACTCTCGTCCACAGGCAAACTGGGCGAAAGTGGATAACTCGCCTCTCGGATGCTTGCCAGATCGCCGGTTGAAGCGCACCTTCAACATGTCTTCGAGACACAATGACACTGGAACGAAAGGCCGCAAGGCCCTGATACAACAGCGTTTTTGGTCTTTGAGATGGCGGTGACACCTGTCCCCGCGCGCTTCGAAAGACGGCATGCAGGAGGCCTTGGCCAAATGCAAGCTGACCACTGGGAAGAGCGTGAAGCTGTGTTACCGGACAGGCTGCAAGCCTGGTTGGAGGATGAAGCAGGCGAAGGCTTAGGCCGGAAATCTGCCCAAACCACCAACCGCCATAGGCAAGCGGTCTCGGCCAAGCGGACGCTGTGTTGGCGATGGGCAAGGGCTTCGGCTTGGTGTCCAAACGCTGCGAAGCGAAAGCAGACGCCGGATGCCGGTGCGAGCGCCGGTGACGAGGCCCGGATCAGGTGCATACCCGCAAGGGATTGCACGCCGGGGTTAGACATCGGAACGCCAAGCGTGTCCGGACCGTGGTGAGGGCGAACGGCTTGACGTAAGCAGCGCCACAAAATGGACGCCCACGCGTCGGTGAGAGTGGGGTCGGCAGCAATGCCGGCCCCATTTGTTTTTGCTCACTGCAACGCTCCCGGTCGGGCGGTTGGCAGGCATTTCGGGCGACTCGCTCCCCTCCTCTCCACCATTCACGCAACGCCACCCGCCCTTGCAGGCACCGGCCACACTCATTTCGCCGCATTTTTGCCACGCCTGAAAGCCCAGTTGCAGGCTCTTGTCGATGATCTGCGGGACGGATTTGCCTTTCAAGAACCGGGCTATCATGGGCAGCCCACCATGTCCGCAGCCTTCTTGACCTTGCCATACCTCGTGCGCCTTGCGCGTCGGGCCGCTTTTGCAGCAGGTGCGGCGTGCCTGCCGCTCGCTGGGCTTAGCGCTTCGGCTGGCGCGGATGACAGTGCTGCGGAGAGCTTTCTGCCCTTCACGGCCGACCCCGGCTTTGATAGCGCGGGGCCCTCGCAGCCTGCAACCCGACCGATTGATGGCGGCACCGCCTCCTATTACGCCTCCAAGTTCGAAGGTCGCCCCACGGCAAGCGGCGAGCGTTACCGCGCTGGTGAACTGACTGCGGCGCATCGCTCGCTTCCTTTCGGAAGTCTGGTGCGCGTCACCAACCCTGCCAACGGCAAAAGCGTGACGGTGCGCGTCAATGATCGCGGCCCCTTCACTGCCGGTCGCGTCATCGATGTAAGCCGCGCGGCGGCCGAGGAACTCGGGTTGATCGCACGCGGCCATGCACCGGTTGAACTCGAAGTAATCGAGGGCTGACCTTGGAAATCTGCCTCGGGGCTTGCTCCGCGGCCTTTCCCCATTAGGTAGCGCGCCTGTGATCCGTGCTTGCCGTGGCGGCATAGCACGATGGTCTTGAACCGGGGGCGCGCGGCTTTGACGTTCTGGCTTATCCTTGCCTATGTCGCAGCACAGGTGATGCTGGCCGCATGGGCCGGGCGCGGGGCCAAATCCGATGCCGATTACCTCGTCGCCGGACGAAAGCTGGGAACCTTCGCGGTTGCCATGTCGGTTTTCGCCACATGGTTTGCTTCGGAAAGCCTCATCGCAACCTCAGGCGATGTCGCGCGCGATGGCCTTGCAGGCGCCCGCGCCGAGCCCTTTGCCTACGCCATCGGCATCTTCGCCATCGGCTTCTATTTCGCCCGCCGCTTGCGCGCAGGAGGGCACATCACCATCGCGGATTTTCTGCGCGCGCGGTTCGGCACGGGCACCGAAGGCCTCGCGGCAGTGGTGATCGCGCTGTCAGCCACCACCTGGTCGGCAGCGCAATTGTTCGCCTTCGCCACCATTCTGGCCAGCGCCTCGCCACTCGACTTTTCCACCGCACTGGTCGCAGCCACTTTGCTGGTTATGACCTATACCTTGTTTGGCGGGCTGGCGGGCGATGTCTGGACCGATATCGTCCAAGGTGCGATCATGATCCTTGGTATCTGCATTCTGCTTGGCCTGATGGTCGCTGCCTTTGGCGGCGTGCCCGCAATGCTCGCCGCTGCCCCTCGCAGCGTCAGCTTCACGGTTGCAGGCGAAAGCTGGAGCGAGGGGCTGGAGCTTTGGCTGATCCCGATCATCGGCACGATGGTAAGTCAGGAAGCGCTTGCCCGCACATTGGGCGCGCGCTCGCCCGAAGTCGCTCGCACGGGCGCGCTGGCAGGAGGCATGATTTACCTCGTGGTCGGTCTGATCCCGGTAAGCTTTGGCCTGTTCGCACCCGCCCTTGCCCCGATGCTCGGCATCAGCTTTGGCGAGGGGGAGGCGTTCCTGCCGAGTTTGGCTGAAGCGCTGTTCCCGCCTTGGCTCTATATCATCTTCACCGGAGCCTTGATTTCGGCAATCCTGTCCTCGGTCGATTCCGCATTGCTGGCGGTATCCGGAGTGGTCACCGAGAGCGGCTATCGCCGCCTCGCCCCCGGCGCCTCACCCAAGGCCATGCTGCGCGCAGCGCGCCTTGCGACCATCATGGCAGCAGCAGTGGCCGCCATCGTCGCCGCACAGGGCGAGAGCCTGCGCAATCTGGTGCTGGATGCCAGCGCCATCGCCGCTGTACTCGCCCTGCCGATGATCGCAGGTCTTGCGGGGATATCGCAATCAGGCCGTGCGGCGATGACGGCGATTATGGTGCAAATTGCAGTGCTGATGGTGTGCGACTGGTGGCTGGCGCTGGATGGCGCGTTCTTAGGGATGCTAGCAAGCGGCACAGCCGCCTTTGCGCTTGTCACTCTCGCAGAGCGCCGCACACGACCCGCACCGAAGACCCTCTGACATTTGCGCACAAGGTCTTGGCGACAGGACGGTTTCCCATTATGCGCCCAGCCTGAGCTTTCCCCCAAGGCATCCACCCCCTACTCAGAGAGCCCCATCATGCGCTATCTCTTGCTTGCAACGCTTGCCTTTGCCGCCGCCCCTGCCCTTGCCCAGCAAGGCCCCGCGCCCGGCGTTCCCACCACCATCGAAGGCCAGCGTCAGGCGCCGCCGAAACAGGCTGATGTTATGGTGACGATCGGCTTTGCTCCGGTGCTCTCGCCAGTATGGCAGGGTTCGACCGACTACGCGCTCTCGATCTTCCCCGACATCCGGGTGAATTACAAAGACGACATCTTCTTCTCCGTCCCCGATGGGCTAGGCTGGAACGCGATCAACCGCAATGATTGGAAGATCGGCCCGCTTGCCAAGCTGCGCTTTGGCCGCAACGAGGACAATGGCGGCTCGCCCTTCCTCGTCACCGGCGGATCGGACGCATTGCAAGGCATGGGCGACGTTGATCTCGCGGTTGAATTCGGCGGCTTTGTCCAGAAGGGCTTTGTGAACAACCAACTGCGCGCTCGTGCCGAGGTGTTGCAAGGGACCGGCGGGCACGAAGGCGTGGTCGCCAACACCAACCTGTCATGGAACGGCATGAAGCGTGATCGCAGCCTCCTGTACAGCGCCGGCGTACGCGCCACCTGGGCGAGCAGCGATTTCACCAACACCTATTTCGGCGTCAACGCCCTGCAATCCGCCAACACCGGCCTTGCCCTATCGCGCACCGGCAGCGGGCTGGTGAGCGCCGGGGTCAACGCCACGCTGACCAAGCCCTTGGGCCGCTTTGGCCGCGACGGCGCGCTGACCCTGTTCACCAGCTACGACCGGCTCGGCGATGTCGTCACCCAAAGCTCGCTCATTCAGGAGCGCGGGCAGCGTAATCAATTCGCCCTCGGCCTCGCCTACGGCTACCGCTTCGGGTTGTAAGCGCCGGGCCCACCCCCACCCTCTCCCGCAGGCGGGAGGGGGGATTGGGTCACTTCGCCAGCAGCGGCGCCAAATACCGCCCGGTAAATGAGCGCGGCTCCTTCGCCACTTGCTCCGGTGTGCCCACCGCCACGATCTCCCCGCCGCGCACGCCGCCTTCCGGGCCGAGATCAATAATCCAGTCGGCGGTCTTGATCACATCGAGGTTGTGTTCGATCACCACCACCGAATTGCCGCCCTCCACCAGCCGGTGCAGCACTTCCAAGAGCTTCCTCACATCCTCGAAATGCAGGCCCGTCGTCGGCTCATCGAGGATATAGAGCGTTTGCCCGGTTGAACGCCGCGCCAGCTCCTTGGCGAGCTTCACCCGCTGCGCCTCGCCGCCCGACAGCGTCGTTGCCTGCTGGCCGACCTTGACATAGCCCAGCCCCACCTCGTTCAGCATCCGCATCTTCTCGCGGATCGGGGGCACAGCCTTGAAGAATTCCTCCGCATCCTCAATCGTCATGTCGAGCACGTCGGCAATCGAATGGCCTTTGAATTTCACCTCCAGCGTCTCGCGGTTGTAGCGTTTGCCGCCGCATTGCTCGCACGTCACATAGACATCGGGGAGGAAGTGCATCTCGATCTTGATGAGGCCGTCGCCCTGGCACGCCTCGCAGCGGCCGCCCTTGACGTTGAAGGAGAAGCGCCCCGGCTTGTACCCGCGCGCTTGGCTTTCGGGGAGGCCGGCAAACCAGTCGCGGATCTGGGTGAAGGCGCCGGTATAGGTGGCGGGGTTTGATCGCGGGGTGCGGCCGATGGGGGATTGATCGATCTCGATCACCTTGTCGCAGTGCTGGAGGCCGGTGATTTCGTCATGCGCGCCCGCGATCACCCGCGCGCCGTTCAGCACCCGCGCCGCGCCTGCTTGCAGGGTGTCGATGGTGAGGCTGGACTTGCCGCTCCCCGAGACGCCGGTGATGCAGGTGAAAGTGCCGAGCGGGATTTTGGCGGTGACGCCTTTCAAGTTGTTGGCCCGCGCGTTCTTCACCACGATATGCTTGCCATTGCCCTTGCGGCGCTTGGCGGGCACTTCGATGCGGCGCTTGCCGGTGAGGTAATCGGCGGTGAGGCTGCCTTTGGCCTTGAGGATCTGCTTGAGCGTCCCTTGCGCCACCACCTCGCCGCCATGCACGCCCGCGCCCGGCCCCAGATCAACGATGTGATCAGCGGTGCGGATGGCGTCTTCATCATGCTCGACTACAATGACCGTGTTGCCGAGATCGCGCAGGCGTTTGAGCGTTTCCAGCAGCCGGTCATTATCGCGCTGGTGGAGGCCAATACTGGGCTCATCCAGCACATAGAGCACGCCCGAAAGCCCGCTGCCGATCTGGCTCGCGAGCCGGATGCGCTGGCTCTCCCCGCCTGACAGCGTGCCGCTGGTGCGATCGAGGTTGAGGTAATCAAGGCCGACATTATCAAGGAAGCCCAGCCGCTCGTTGATCTCTTTCAGAATGGCCTTGGCGATCTGCGATTGCTGCGGGGTGAGCTTTTCATCGAGCGCCAGAAACCACGCTTTCGCATCGGCCACGCTCATCGCCACGGGCGTTGCAATATCGACGCCTGCGACCTTCACGCTCAGCGCCTTTTCATTGAGGCGCTTGCCGCCGCACACTTCGCAGGGCTGCGCGGTCTGGTATTTCGCCAGCTCCTCCTGCATCCACGCGCTCTCGGTCTGCATCATGCGGCGATTGAGGTTACCAATTACGCCTTCGAACGCCTTGTTCACCGTATATTCGCGGCGGCCATCCTTGAAGGTGAGCGGAACCGGCATCCCGCCTGTCCCGTAAAGGATGATGAGCTTCTGATCGGGCTCCAAGTCCTTCCACGGGGTGGTGAGATCAAAGCCGTAAGCTTTGGCCAGCGAAGCCAAAACCTGCATATAATAGGGCGACGGCGGGTTCGATTTCGCCCAAGGCACCACCGCGCCCTGTTTGAGGCTCAACGCCTCGTTCGGCACCACCAATTGCGGATCGAACAGCATCTTCTCGCCGATCCCGTCGCAGGCCGCGCACGCGCCTTGCGGGGCGTTGAAGGAGAACAGGCGCGGTTCGATTTCCTCGATGGTGAAACCGCTCACCGGACAGGCGAATTTTTCCGAAAAGACGATGCGGTTGGCGGGCAGGCCTGCGCCTTTCATCGCCCCTGCCCCTTGCGCCTCGCCTTCACGCCCCGGCACGACACCGTCCGCCAGATCGACATAGGCGAGCCCCTCGGCCAGCTTCAGCGCCGTTTCAAAACTCTCGGCCAGCCGCGTTTGCAAGCCCTCTTTCACCGCGATGCGATCCACCACCACTTCGATGTCGTGCTTGAATTTCTTGTCGAGCGCAGGCGCATCCTCGATCGCATACATCTCGCCATCGATCCGCACGCGGGTGAAGCCAGCACGCTGCCATTCGGCCAGCTCCTTCCTGTATTCGCCCTTACGCCCGCGCACAACAGGCGCCAGCAGATAGGCCCGCGTGCCTTCAGGCAAGGCCATCACCCGGTCGACCATCTGGCTGACGGTCTGGGCGGAAATCGGCTCTCCGGTAGTGGGCGAATAAGGCACGCCGACGCGCGCCCACAACAGGCGCATATAGTCGTAAATCTCGGTGACGGTTGCCACGGTTGAGCGCGGGTTGCGGCTCGTCGTCTTCTGCTCAATCGAAATCGCCGGCGAAAGCCCGTCGATATGCTCGACATCGGGCTTCTGCATCATCTCAAGGAACTGGCGCGCATAGGCCGACAGGCTCTCGACATAGCGCCGCTGCCCCTCGGCATAGATGGTGTCGAAGGCCAACGAAGATTTGCCGCTGCCCGAAAGCCCCGTGACCACGATCAGCGCATCGCGCGGCAGATCAATGTCGATGCCTTTAAGGTTATGCTCGCGCGCGCCACGCACGCTGATTTTGGTGAGACTCATGAGAGGCGTGTTCCAGATTTGTTCGGGCGGTGCAAGGCCTGCCAGCGGCTTGCCAACGGCTCTTAACGCATCGGCTGCAAATGGGTTGCGCGCAGGTTGATTGCGCGGCACATTCGAGACGGGGGCGACCAAGGATCGGGAGAATGCAAATGACAAGACTTAAACGGATCTGGCCCCTGGTGGCGGTAATCGCAGGGATGACCTTCCCGGCAACTGGGCAGGACGGACAAGCAGGCCAGGGAACTGAACGCTTTGAACCGCCCGCCTCGCTAGCCGCGCGTCCTGCGGTTGATGAAACGCAAGTACAAAGCGATCCTGATACCGGTGCGTCACAGCGCGTGACCGCCGAACAGGCCGCGGCAGAACTCGCCAAGCGCGAGAAACTCAACCGCGAACAGGCGGAATTTGCAGCGCGGCAACTGGCCGACAACAAAGCCGCGCAAGACGCCTTTGAACAGGCCAAGCGCGAGCGCGAGGCAACCATCGCGCGGCAAGAGGCCGAACACCGCGCCGAAATCGAACGGCTTGAACGCGAACATGCCGCAGCTATGGAACAATGGCGCGCAGATGTTGCAGCCTGCGAGGGGGGCGATCGCAGCCGCTGCGCTTCGCCTGATACCCCGAATTAGGCCGCATATCCAGCAACCAAGATCGGGCGTTGGCAGCGCTTTGCGCATAAGGCGCAACAAACAGTAAGTTTTAAACTTATGTTTTAATGTGCAAAAATTATAACCCTTTAGAAAAACTCAAGTCCCACCCCCGTTCGATTTCTGAGACAGCCGGGCATCGTCGTTGGTTGATGCCCGATCCCCGCAGGGTCGCAGTTCGGACAAACCAGACGATCGCAGCGCCGGGACGCCTCCTGTGGCTGACCCGATACCGCAAGGATGGTGTCCCGGCGCTTTTTTTGATTGCAAGCTTAGGCGCGCGGTGCCAGCGCTTCGGCGCCCGGTTTGCCCAACCACTGCGCCGCAATCCCCCAGACATCGGCAATGATCGCTTCACTCAGCGCCTCTGCGGGCGGCCCATCGGCCACCAGTCGGCCGTGCTTCAGCACCAGCACGCGATCAGCATGGTTTCTCGCCAAGGCCAGATCGTGCAGGACAATCACCACACCCTGCCCGCTGCGCGCGCAGGCCTTGAGGTGGGCAATCAAGCTCAATTGATGCGCCAAATCTAGCGCTGCAAGCGGCTCGTCAGCCAGCACCCATCGCGGCTCACCGGCCAACACGCGGGCCAGCAGCACACGAGCGCGCTCGCCCCCGGAAAGCTGGCTGATCGGTCGCCTTCGCAGCGGCTCCAGAGCGAGTGCGCCAATCGCGCCCTCAACCGCTTCTCGCCCGTCATCGCCATGAGGCAGCCGCCCCAAAGCAACCAATCGCTCCGCTGCAACATCCCAGGCAATATCCGGCGTCTGGGGGAGATAGCCGATGGCCCGAGCGCGCTTGCGCACCGACAATTCGGTGAGCGCGTTCCCCTGCAACAGAACACGGCCCATGGCCGCCTGCAGCAGCCCTGCCAAGGCCAGCAACAAGGACGATTTGCCCGCACCATTGGGTCCGACAATGGCGGTAATTTCGCCTTCGAGAAAGCGTGCAGACAGGCCCTGCACCACATCCTTGCGGGCACGCGTAACAGTGAGATCCTCGGCCGCCAGCATCACACCTCTCCCCGCCTCAGCCGCAGCAGCAGCCAGAGGAAAAACGGCGCGCCGATCAGCGACAGCGCGATGCCGAGCCTGAGTTCCGTCACCAGTGGCAGCACCCGTACCGCGCTGTCCGCGACCAGCACCAGACAGGCTCCTGCCAGCGCGCTTGGGAGCATCAGGCTTGATGGCATCCGGTCTGTCAAAGGGCGCACCAGATGCGGCACGATCAGCCCGACAAAGCCGATGATCCCGGCCACCGCCACACTCGCGCCAACAGTCAATCCCACGCCCGCCACCAGCAGCGCCAGCAGCCGCACAGGATCAACCCCAAGCGAGCGCGCCGCTTCCTCCCCCAAGGTCAGCGCATCAAGGCTGCGCCCGGTCAGCGCCAGAACGCCCAGCCCCAGCCCCACCAGCGGCGCTGCGAGCCACACCTCGGCCCAGGAACGATCGGTGAGCGCGCCGTTCAGCCACAACACGATCTGCGAAAGCGCAAAGGCATTGGGTGCAAGCGTGATCGCCAGAGCGGTGAGCGCGCCGGCAAGGCTCGCAATCATCAGCCCCGCCAGAGTGAACAGCGCCAGCCCGCTGCCTGCAGCGCCCGCACCATCGCTGACCCCGCGCCCGGCAATCAGCGCCAGTCCGGCCATGCCGAGCCCCGCACCTGCCAGCGCCATGATCGGAAGGCTCCATTGCAGGGGCAATGGCAACCATGCGCCCAGCCAGAAACTCGCTACCGCGCCAAGCGCTGCCATGGGCGCAATACCTAACAGTCCGGGATCAGCCAGCGGATTGCGCAAATAGCCCTGCATGGCCGCACCTGCCGCCCCCAGCCCTGCTCCGATCACCACGGCAAGCACCGCACGCGGCAAGCGCAGTTCCATCAGGATCACCGCAGCGTTGGGCCCGCTTGCAGCCACATCAAAAGGGTTGATCCACACCCGGCCAGCCAGCAGCGAAAGCGGGACGAGCACCGCCAGCAGTGCAGCAAAGACAAGGCTTGCCCTGTTCACGCCCGGCCTCATTCAAGCCCGGCCCTTATCGCCCGCAAACGCGCGCTGGCTGCAATCACCACCGGCCCCCCGCAATTCACAAGATTGCCCGAGAAAGTCTCAACCCGTGTCGCCGCAAGTTCCGCCAGCAGCGGATGGCTTTGCCCGGCGCTGTCGCCTGCCACCAGCAGCAATTCCGGCGGTGCGGCCAGGACGCTTTCAAGGCTGACATAATCGGACTGGCCAAGGCCCCGTGCCGCCGCGAAATTCGCCATGCCCTGACGGCGCAACAGATCCGCAATCAGCGTCGCATCACCCGGCACAATCTGCCCCGGCTGCCACAGCAAGGTCGAAATCGGCCTTAAGCCCTCCTGCGGACGAGCCGCCTCGGCCATGGCGCGCGCCAAGCGCTCGCCCGCTGCCTCGTTACCGGTGATGCGCGCCACTTCGCGCACCTGCGCAATGCTGTCTCCAACCGTGGCCGGTGCGCCAAACGTCGCCACGCGCACACCCAGCCGCTCAAAAGCGGCGCGCGTTGCGGGATCCATAAACGTCGAGGCCAGCACCAGATCGGGCGCTGCGGCGAGCACTTCCTCGGCCGTCCCCCCGGTGAAGGCAAAGCGCGCGCGCGCCTGCGGTGACAAGGAGGAAGAAGCCGCATCACGGCTGTAATGGGAAAGCGCCACGATCTGCTCTTGCGGGGCGATCTCGACCAATATCGCATCAAGGCAGGGATTGAGGCTGACAATGGTGGGCCGCGCGGCGCTGTTTGAAACCGCCTCTGGAACAGGCGCAGGCGCAACGCAGGCAGCAAGCCCCAGCACAGCTGCCAGTGCTGCGCCCCCAAGCCGGCCCTCACGCGAACACCGCGCCCTAATGGTCAGAAAATTGCGCCCGGCGACATCCATTGCAAGGGCCAGCGATAGGGACGGCTGCGGCAAGGGGCAAGCGCGCAAAATGGGCTCTGCTTGCGTTAAGCCTTGGCGCGACGCTGTGCCCTTTCGGGACGACGCCCCCTTGCGCCCTCGCACGCAGGTGCGGGCTGCTCTAGGCGGGAAGCTTCCATGACCCGCGCGCGCATTCTCAAACCGGCCAAGCCTGCCAAACAGCCCCCGGCGGAGCCCGGCAAACCCGTGCGTGCCTTGCCTTGGCTGGCAGAACGGCCTGCGCCCGTTGACAAATCCCGCACATCGATCTTGGCCGCAGTCCGGATGCTCGGGCGCAAGTTTGCAGCATCTGCCAGTCAGAGCGTAAGCGGCGCCTTTGCCATCCCTGCAATCCGCGGCACGCGCACTGCAACAACAACGCCAGCTTTGCAGAATTTCGCTTGCAACGCCTCTAAAGGCGCCGCAGCGCCGGCAAAGTCTGCTTCCCTCTCCGCCCAGACCCCGCTCAGTCTGCGCAAACGCGCCGCACTGCTTCTTGCGATCATCACTGTGCCCGCCATGGCAGCGCCCGGTGATTTTGGACTGTTCGCAGTGCCTGAACGTGCTGCGCCCGCCCCCGATCCGCTGGCGCTGGCGGCAGCGCAGGCGCTCCCCTTCGAGCGGCCGGGGATGAGCTTTCCGGGCTCGGCTTTCTTTTTTCTTGATGCCCCCCCTGAAAAAGCGCTCATCGCGCTGCCAACTGCCGACCCGCGGGATAAAGGGGCAGAAGGCGGGCGGGAGCTGGGCGAATTCATCCACACCGGCCCTGCGGCCAAGCCGTTTTTCTCCACCGGCACTGGCCTTGCCCACAGCCGCGCGCTCGATTGCCTCGCGCAGGCCGTCTGGTACGAAGCCGCCAATGAAAGCGAAGCCGGCCAGCGCGCGGTCGCGCAAGTGGTGCTCAACCGCGTGGCCCATCCCAGCTGGCCGGCCAGCGTGTGCGGCGTGGTTTATCAGGGATCAGAGCGCAACACCGGCTGCCAGTTCACCTTCACCTGCGATGGCTCTCTGGCGCGGCGTGCAGGCGGAACCAGCTGGGCGCGCGCGCAAGCCATCGCGAGCGAGGCATTGGCCGGCAAGGTCTATGCCCCAATCGGCCACGCAACGCATTACCACACCTTATGGGTCAACCCCTACTGGGCGCGCAGCCTCGACCATGTCGGCACAATCGGCGCGCATCGCTTTTACCGCAATCGCGGAGCAGGCGGCGAGATGGCTGCATTCAGCATGGCCTATGCGGGATTTGAGCCGAGCGTAACCGGACGCACCAGCAGCAGTGGGCACGCCGATGAAGCCGCCGGTGACAAGCCCACCTCAGCAAGCCTCGCCGCGCTGCCCGCCGATGCAGCCTTTCGCAAGCCTCCGGCACGCAGCGCAAAGCCGGAGGACAAAGCCAATGACCGGGCGATTGCCAAAACTGAAGACACCGGCAATGCGGCCTTTGGCACAGCCGGCGCGGTGCGCCCCGAATTCGCGAATGTCGGCCAGTGGAGAACTGACCCTGCCACCTTGCCGCTGACCCGAGCAAGCCCAGCGGCGGACAAATCGGGCAATCCTGCGCTCGCCCATTGAAGAGACCACACCCCGCAGCTTTTCGAAGGCAAAGGTTAAGCGGGACGAAACCCTCTTTTGGAACCCGCATTTAGGGCCCTGTTGTGTACTGGCGAACCTCCCGCAAACGCCGGGTTGGCATTCTTGCCCCCACGTTTTGTCCGACACCGAAGAGAGAAGAACAAGCCAGCCCATGTCGATCCGCTTCGCTCCTGCTGTGGGCTCGGCCTGCTACATTCCGGCGTTGCTGCGCGGAAAGTCTCTTACATTCTGGCTGCGTCGCCAGCCAGCCAATGACAACACTGCTCCCCCTGAAAGTGCCGCCTTTGATCCCCTGCTGGTGGAGGCACTGCGGCATTTTGCGCGCGATGGATTAAAGGCTGCGCATACGGCGCAAGCAGCGGCCAATGATTCCCTGAAAAAGGGCGACCGCGCAGGGTTTGAGCATTGGCTGGGATTAACACGCTATCTTGATCGCGGCTTGGCTCGGCAGAGCGAGCGGGAAAGCCGGAACGCGAGTCTGTAGGTCGCAGGCTCCCAGCGTCTTTTACAGGCAATCGTGCTTCATCATTGATACAGGCAAGCTGCGCCAGTGAGGGTAGTGGCGCCTTACCACCTTGTCGCGCAACCCCTTATTGATATTGCGAACTATTTGCATATATTTTGCGGAAATAGCGGTTTTTGCTGGTTGCAATCCGTCTCGCAGGGGCCTAACCCGCCTTGTGAACAGAGGCACTCGGCCTGAAGGGACGATAAGGCCAGCGCCTCAGCCTGTCTGACCTATGGGTCAGCTTTCGCATCTGCACCGCTTCGTCCCGCAAGTTTTCTGGGAAGGAAGTCTCACCAATGGCTCGCAAGAAGATTGCCCTGATCGGCGCTGGTATGATCGGCGGCACACTCGCTCACCTCGCTGCCAAAAAGGAAATGGGCGACATCGTCCTGTTCGACATTGCCGAAGGCGTGCCGCAGGGCAAGGCGCTCGATCTGGCGCAGTGCGGCCCGATCGAAGGCTTTGATGCCAACATCAAGGGTTCGACGGATTACGCCGATATTGCAGGCGCCGACGTGGTGATCGTGACTGCTGGCGTGCCGCGCAAGCCCGGGATGAGCCGCGATGACCTGCTCGGCATCAACCTCAAGGTCATGAAGGCGGTGGGTGAAGGCATTAAGAACAACTGCCCCGATGCTTTCGTGATCTGCATTACCAACCCGCTGGATGCCATGGTGTGGGCGCTGCGCGAATTTTCAGGGCTGCCCGCGAACAAGGTCGTCGGCATGGCGGGCGTGCTGGATTCGGCGCGCTTTGCTACTTTCCTCGCTTGGGAATTCGGCGTCAGCGTCAAGGACGTGAACGCCTTCGTGCTCGGCGGGCATGGCGACACGATGGTTCCGGTTCTGTCCTATTCGACAATTAATGGCATTCCGGTGAAGGATATGGCCAAGATCAAGGGCATCTCGGAAGAGCGCCTCGATGCCATCGTCAAGCGCACCCGCGGCGGCGGCGGCGAGATCGTTGCGCTGCTCGGCACGGGTTCGGCCTATTATGCGCCCGCAACATCCGCGATTGCGATGGCCGAGGCTTACCTTGGCGACCAGAAGCGCATCCTGCCCTGCGCTGTCGAGGTAAACGGCAAATATGGCCTTGATGGGCTTTATGTCGGCGTGCCTGCGGTGATCGGCGCCGATGGCTGCGAGGATGTGATCGAGATCGAACTTTCCGACGAAGAACGCGCCAACCTTGGTGTTAGCGTCGATGCGGTCAAGGAACTGCTCACCGCGTGCAAGGCGCTGGATAGCTCGCTCGCTTGATGCTTTGGTCATGGGCCATCGCTTACCTCGTTGCAGGGGAAGGCTTCGTTGCGAAGGACGCTTCGGAGCCCACCTACAATCAGCCTGCCTATGTGCGGTCGAGAAAGGGACGATGGGCCGTGAGGCTTCTTTGGCCGCTGGTTAGCGTACGGTTATGGCTTTTGATGCGCCAAAACTCGGCTGACCTCCGACACAAGTATTTTGGCGGGCAGTTCCTCCCAACGTGGTTTCTATTTGTAGCAGTCGGTTCAATTCTTACGTTAATCTCGAACTGGCTTTTTGATTGAGGCAAACAAAATGTCCATCCTCGTAAACAAAGACACCAAGGTCATCACCCAAGGCATGACCGGCAACACCGGCACTTTCCACACGCAGGCCGCGCTCGATTACGGGACGCAGATGGTTGGCGGCGTGACCCCGGGCAAGGGCGGCACCACCCATATCGGCCTGCCGCAGTTCGACACCGTGCGCGAAGCCAAGGCCGCGACCGGCGCGACCGCCACCTGCATTTATGTGCCGCCGCCCTTTGCCGCCGACGCGATCTGCGAAGCCATTGACGCCGAGATGGAGCTTATCATCTGCATCACCGAAGGCATTCCAGTGCTCGACATGGTGCGTGCCAAGCGCGCATTGCAGGGTTCCAAGTCGCGCCTCATTGGCCCGAACTGCCCCGGCGTGCTCACCCCCAATGAATGCAAGATCGGCATCATGCCCGCCAACATCTTCAAGAAGGGCAGCGTCGGCGTGGTCTCGCGTTCGGGCACGCTCACCTATGAAGCCGTGCACCAGACCACGATGATCGGCCTTGGCCAGACCACCGCGGTCGGCATTGGCGGCGATCCGGTCAATGGCACGAACTTCATCGACGTGCTCGACCTGTTTTTGGATGATCCGGAAACTGAAAGCATCATCATGATCGGCGAAATCGGCGGCTCGGCCGAAGAAGAAGCCGCTGAATTCATCAAGGCTGAAGCTGCCAAGGGCCGCAAAAAGCCGATGGTCGGCTTCATCGCCGGGCGCACCGCGCCTCCGGGCCGCCGCATGGGCCATGCTGGCGCGATTGTTTCGGGCGGCCAAGGCGGCGCGGAAGACAAGATTGCAGCGATGGAAGCCGCCGGCATCCGCGTCAGCCCCTCGCCCAGCCTGCTTGGCGAAACGCTCGCCGAACTGCTCAAAGAACACGCGTAAACCTCCGACTACCGGCCCCTTGGCGTTAACCGAGGGGCCACTCCTTCCTCCTCCCCAGGGGAACCATTATGGGTAATGAACAGCACGATTTCCTCCCGGCTTTGAGCGATCAGGAAGGCCCCCAGCCCGGCCCTTCGTGGGAACGGCGGCGCTGGCTTGATGCGCTTGCTGATAGCGAGGCAGCGCTCACCGACGCGCTCGATCCGACCGCGATGAAGCTGGCCGTCAAGCAAGCGGCGAAGGACGCTGGCAAGGCGCTTGATCCGGCGGCAATCGAAAAGGCGGCCAGCCTTTCGATTTCGGCGATGACGCTGGTGCGGCTTTATCGTGTGCGCGGCCATATGGCGGCCGATCTTGATCCGCTGGGGCTTTCAAACCGCGAAGGACCGGTGGACCTGACACTCGAATGGCATGGGCTGGCGGGCAAGGAAGCTGAGCAGGTCTATGTCGGCGGCGTGCTGGGCCTCCACTGGACCACCGTGGGCGAATTGCACCGCGCGCTACGCACGACCTATTGTGGCAAGGTCGGCCTTGAATACATGCACATTGCCGACACCGAGGAACGCCGTTTCCTGCAGGACAAGTTCGAAAAGCCGGGCGAGACGATCCAGTTCACGCCCGAAGGCAAGAAGGCGATCCTCGCCGCTGTGATCCGCGGCGAACAGTATGAGGAGTTTTTGGGCCGCAAATATGTCGGCACCAAGCGCTTTGGCCTTGATGGCGGGGAATCGATGATCCCGGCATTGGAAGCCGTCATCAAGCATGGCGGCAGTGCGGGCGTGCGCGAGATCATCTACGGCATGGCGCACCGCGGGCGTTTGAACGTGCTCGCGAACGTGATGGCCAAGCCTTACCGCGTGATCTTCCACGAATTTTCGGGCGGCTCGGCCAACCCCGATGATGTTGGTGGTTCGGGCGATGTGAAATATCACTTGGGCTCCAGCACTGACCGCGAGTTTGACGGCATCAGCGTTCACATGAGCCTGCTCGCCAACCCCTCGCACCTCGAAGCGGTGAACCCTGTCGTGCTCGGCAAGGCGCGCGCGCAGCAGGCGTTCCGCGATGATCTGGCGACCAAGAAGCAGGTCTTGCCGGTGCTGATCCACGGCGATGCGGCCTTCGCAGGGCAAGGCGTGGTGTGGGAAAGCCTCTCGCTCTCGGGCGTGCCGGGCTATGACACGGGCGGCTGCATCCACTTTATCATCAACAACCAGATCGGGTTTACGACTTCTCCGAAGTTCGCCCGCTCCTCGCCCTACCCCTCGGACGTGGCCAAGGGCGTCATGGCGCCGATCCTCCACGTCAACGGCGATGATCCCGAAGCGGTGACTTTCGCCTGCAAGCTTGCGGTTGAATATCGTCAGCGCTTCGGGCGCGATATTGTGATCGATATGTGGTGCTATCGCCGCTTTGGCCACAATGAAGGCGATGAACCCAAATTCACCCAGCCGTTGATGTATGACAAGATCCGCCAACACCCCAAGGTGAGTGCGATCTATGAAGCCAAGCTGGTCAAGGAAGGCGTGGTCGAGGCCGGGCATCGCAGCAAGGTTGCAGGCGAATTTGTCGAATTGCTCGAGCAGGAATTTGACGCCGCCAAAAGCTACAAGCCCAACGAGGCAGACTGGTTCGCGCAGCGCTGGTCGGGGCTTAACCGCCCGGCTGACCCGGAAACCGCCCGCCGCAATGTGCCGACCGCGATCGAACCCAAGGTGTTTGATGCGCTCGGCCGGGTGCTGACCGAAGTGCCGGAGGATCTCACCATCCACCGCACATTGGACCGCGTCATCGCCGCCAAGCGCGAAATGTTCAGCTCAGGCGAAGGCTTTGACTGGGCGACCGGCGAAGCGCTCGCTTTCGGCTCCCTTGTCATGGAAGGATATGGTGTGCGCCTGTCCGGGCAGGATAGCGGGCGCGGCACCTTCAGCCAGCGCCACGCCGTTTGGGTCGACCAGACCGCCGAGCGCAAATATGTGCCGCTTGCCACCTTGCCGCATGGCAAGTTCGAAGTGCACGATTCCACCCTGTCGGAATATGGCGTGCTTGGCTTTGAATATGGCTTTGCGCTCGCTGACCCCAAGACGCTGGTGCTCTGGGAAGCGCAGTTTGGCGATTTTGCCAACGGCGCGCAGATCATGATCGATCAGTTCGTCGCCAGCGGCGAAGGCAAGTGGCTGCGCGCCAATGGCCTCGTGATGCTGCTGCCGCATGGCTATGAAGGGCAAGGGCCCGAGCACAGCTCGGCGCGGCTCGAACGCTTCCTGCAATTGTGCGCGGATGACAATATCCAGGTCTGCAACATCACCACGCCGGCCAATTATTTCCACGTCCTGCGCCGCCAGATGCTGCGTCCTTTCCGCAAGCCGCTCATCATCATGGCTCCCAAGAGCCTGCTGCGCCATCCGGCGGCCAAGAGCAGCCGCGAAGAGTTCCTTGGCGATCACCAGTTCCGGCGGATTGTCTCCGACACCACCGAGATTGCGGACGACAAGGTGCGCCGCCTCGTGCTGTGTTCAGGCAAGGTTGCCTATGATCTGATCGAAGCGCGAGATAGCGCGGGGCTTGACGATGTCTCGATCGTGCGGCTTGAACAGCTCTATCCCTTCCCCGGCGATCCGCTGGCTATTCGCTTGCAACGCATGACCAATCTCAAAGAGGTCGTGTGGTGTCAGGAAGAACCGCGCAATAATGGTTCGTGGTTCTTCGTGGGCGAGCGGATCGAGGAATCGCTCAATGCGGCAGGGTTTGATGGCATGCGGCCGACCTATGCCGGACGCGATGCTTCGGCCTCGCCTGCCACCGGCTTTGCCCAGCGGCACAAGGACGAACAGGCTGCGCTGGTTGCTGCCGCGCTTGGCCTTGCCCCCAACACGCTTAAATAATCAGGCCCCCAAAGGAAGTCCCAACCCATGGCCACTGAAATCAAAGTCCCTGTTCTCGGCGAATCCGTCACCGAAGGCACCATCGCCGAATGGCTCAAGCAACCTGGCGATGCCGTCGCGGTGGATGAGCCGATCTGCTCGCTAGAGACCGACAAGGTCGCAGTCGATGTCCCCTCACCCGTTGCCGGCGTGATGGCCGAACACCGCGCGAGCGTTGGCGACAATGTCGAAGTCGGTGCGGTGATCGCGGTTGTCGAAGAAGGCGCGTCTGCTGGCGATGCCAAGCCCGCCGTTGCCCCGGCCGCTGCAAAAGCCGACACGCCTGCACCTGCCGCCACCGAAGAATTGCTGAGCACAGCGCAAACCATGTCGCCGGCGGTGCGCCGCGCGGTGCTGGAATACGGGGTTGATCCTTCCACCATCAAGGGCACGGGCAAGGATGGTCGGCTGACCAAGGAAGACGTGGTCGCCGCTGCCGAAGCCAAAAAGAACGGCGCTACCCCTGCTCCCGCTCCGAGCGCATCGCCCGCGCCCGCTGCCAAGCCTTCCGCCAGCACCACCGGCGGCGAACGCAGCGAAGAACGCGTCAAGATGACGCGGATGCGCCAGACCATCGCCAAGCGTCTGAAAGCCGCGCAAGACAATGCCGCAATGCTTACGACGTTCAACGATGTCGATATGAGCGCGGTGATGGAAGCGCGCGACAAGTATAAGGACTTGTTCGCCAAGAAGCATGATATCCGCTTGGGCTTCATGGGCTTTTTCGCCAAGGCCGCCTGCCTTGCGCTGAAAGATGTGCCCGCCGTCAACGCTTATATCGACGGCGATGAAATCATCTATCACGACTATGTCGATATCTCGGTTGCCGTCAGCGCCCCCAATGGCCTTGTCGTCCCCGTCATTCGTGACGCTGATAAGAAGGGCTTTGCCCGCATCGAGGCCGACATCGCCGATTTTGGCGCGCGGGCGAAGGCTGGCACGCTGACGATGGAAGACATGAGCGGCGGCACCTTCACCATCTCGAATGGCGGCGTGTTCGGCAGCCTCATGAGCACTCCGATCATCAACCCGCCGCAGTCGGCGGTGCTGGGTCTCCACCGCATTGAAGATCGGCCCGTGGTCCGCAATGGCGAGATCGTGATCCGCCCGATGATGTATCTGGCGCTCTCCTACGATCACCGCCTGATCGACGGGCGCGAAGCGGTGACGGCCTTGAAGATTATCAAGGAAGCGATCGAAGATCCCACCCGGATGCTGATTGATCTGTAAGTATTTGCAATCCCTCGCCACCCCAGCGAAAGCTGGGGCCCAGGGCGGCAAGCGTTGCCCTTGAAGGCCTGAGATCCCAGCTTACGCTGGGACGACGGAGAGAAAAATGGCTGACCATTCCTACGATTACGACGTCCTTGTTATCGGTGCTGGCCCCGGCGGCTATGTGGCCGCAATCCGTGCAGCCCAGCTTGGTCTGAAGACCGCCTGCGTGGAAAGCCGCGCGACGCTGGGCGGAACCTGCCTTAACGTCGGGTGCATTCCGTCCAAGGCGCTGCTGCACGGCTCTGAGCTGTTCGACGAGGCCAATAATGGCCACTTCGCCACCTGGGGCATCACCGCCAAGCCTGAGCTCGACCTCTCCAAGATGATGGCCGAAAAGACCAAGGCCGTGGGCGAATTGACGGGCGGGATCGAATTCCTGTTCAAGAAGAACAAGGTCACATGGCTGAAAGGCCATGCTGCGTTCGAGGACAGGCACACCGTGAATGTGGGCGGCGAGAAGGTGACGGCGAAAGACATCGTGATCGCTACCGGCTCCAGCGTCACGCCGCTGCCGGGTGTGGAAGTCGACAACGCCGCCAAGCGTATCGTCGATTCCACCGGCGCGCTTGATCTTGACGAAGTGCCCGAACATCTCGTGGTGATCGGCGGCGGGGTGATCGGGCTGGAGCTTGGCTCGGTGTGGCGGCGCTTGGGCGCCAAGGTCACCGTGATCGAATATCTTGATCAACTGCTCCCCGGCATGGACGGCGAAGTGCGCAAGGAAGCAGGGCGCATCTTCAAGAAACAGGGCATGGAATTGATGCTCGGCCACAAGGTGACAGGCGCGAAAGTGGACGGCAAAAGCGTCACCCTCAGCGTCGAGAAATCGGCAGGCGGGGATGAACAAGCCATTGTGGCAAGCCATGTGCTCGTGGCCATCGGCCGCCGCCCCAACACCGAAGGCCTCGCGCTCGACAAGGCCGGGCTTGCCACCAACAACCGCGGCCAGATCGAGATCGATCACGATTTCCGAACCGCGGTGGACGGCATCTGGGCGATCGGCGATGTGGTTCCCGGGCCTATGCTCGCCCACAAGGCAGAGGATGAAGGCATTGCGGTGGCTGAAAATATCGCTGGCCTTACCGGCATCATCAACCATGATGTGATCCCCAGCGTCGTCTACACCGCGCCCGAAATCGCAGGCGTGGGCCTGTCCGAAGAAGACGCCAAGGCCAAGGGGCTCACCATCAAGGTCGGCAAGTTCCCGATGATGGCGAACTCCCGCGCCAAGGCCAATCGCGACACTGATGGCTTTGTCAAAGTGATCGCGGATGCCAGCAATGATCGCGTGATCGGCGTGTGGATGATCAACAGCCTTGCCGGCACCATGATCGCACAGGCCGCGCAAGCGATGGAATTCGGTGCAACTTCCGAAGATATCGCTTACACCTGCCATGCGCACCCGACCCATGCCGAGGCCTTCAAGGAAGCGGCCATGGCGGTGCAGGGCAAACCGATCCACATGTAAGGACCGCAAGATGAAGCCATGGGGGGCAAGGCAGAACGCAGGACTTGCCCCCCGTGCTCTCTTGGCCTTGGCTCTATTGCTGGCGGGTTGCGGGCGTGAACCCGACACCCCTTCCAACGCGCCCCCGCGTAGCCTTGACCCGATCACTTTCCCAACAGACCCATCGCATATCGAGATCGATCTGGCGGTTGATCTCGCGCAGCTTGAACGCGTGCTGGAAAAGGAAATCCCGCGCCAATTGTGGTCGGTTGATGAGCCAGGCAGCGAATGCGTCGCCTCCAAGAAGATCAATCTTGAACTGTTTCGGGTCAAATCCCCCAAGATCAAATGCCACATTATCGGCGAAGTCACGCGCGGGCGGCTCAAGCTGGCAGGGCGTGGACGCGATCTGATTGTCACCCTGCCGATCCGTGGCGAGGTGGCGGCGCGCGATGTGGCGGGCATATTCAAGGGCGAAACCGGCACCGGGGCTGCTGATGTGACCTTGCGGCTCAGGCTTGATCTCAGGCCCGACTGGCGCCTGACAAGCGCCACCCAGATCACCTATGACTGGACCGAGGAACCGGGCATCGATTTCCTCGGCCGTCGCATCACCTTCACCAGCAAAGCCGATGACAAATTGGCCAAGGTGCGCGGACAGGTCAGCGAAATCATCGCGCGCGAGCTCGCCGAGCTCGATATCAAAAGCGCGGCCACCAAAGGCTGGCGCGAGGCTCATGCGGTGCTGGAACTCAATCGCAAGAATCCGGAAGTGTGGGCACGGCTCACCCCGCAGCAATTCCTTTATGGCGGCTATAAAGCACAAGGTCGAATATTGACCTTGCGATTGGGGCTCGAAGGCACGTTTGAAACCTTCATCGGCACCAGGCCCGACGAGCCCCCTCCCGGCCCCCTCCCCCCACTCGGTATCCGGCCCAAAACCACTCGCCCCTCGGTCCTCAAAGTGCCCGTCATTGCTGATTACGCCGTGCTCGAACCGGTGATTGAGAAGGCTCTTGCCAAGCGGGCCGCCCGCCCGTTTGTAATCGAGGATTTCGGGCAGGTCATGGCAGAGTTTGGCAAGGTCACTGTCTATGGCGCACCCGCTGGGCGGATCGCCGTCGGGGCGCGTTTCAAGGCAAGATCTGACCTCCCGCTGATCGAGGCTGCGCAAGGCACAATCTGGCTCGCCGCCCGGCCCATCAACACGGAAAATTCGCGCGTTGTCGGCTTTTCGGATATCACGATCACCGGAGACACCAATCTGGTGAGCGAACCGCTGCTGCTTGCGCTTGCCAATGCGCCTGAATTCCAAGCCACCATCGCCGAGGCACTCCAGCAGAATTTCGACAAGGACTTTGCCAAGCTTACCGGCAAAATTGAGCGCGCCGTTGCGCGGCGCAAGGATGGCCCGCTTGATTATGCAATCACCCTAGATCGCATCTCCACCGGCACAATCAGCGCCCATGGTGAGGGCCTTTATCTGCCGGTCGAACTGACGGCTCGCGGGCAGGCACGGCTGATACGGGTGAAGTAAATCGCGCAAGGGCTTTACCCGCCCGCCCCAACCGCTAGACCTCGGCCCCAAAGACGAGAGGATTAGCCCCGATGAGTTACCCGCAATTGACCGACAAGCCCGGCGCGCTGGCAACCGCCGCCACAATCCGCGAAGGGCGCCTCAGCGTTGCAGAAGCGGTCGATGCGGCGATCGTGCGGATCGAGCAGTTGGATGGTGCCATCAATGCACTGGCCGCGCCCAATTTTGAGGCCGCCTATGCTGAGGCGCGCGCGCTGGATGCAGCCGGGCCGCGGGCAGACCAACCACTGTTCGGCGTGCCGATGACCATTAAGGAAAGCTTTGATGTTGCGGGCCTGCCAACGACTTTTGGTCACCTCACCCACAAGGACACACCCGCCCCGCGCGATGCCGCACTAGTGGCGCGCCTGAAAGCGGCGGGTGCGGTAATTATCGGCAAGACCAATGTGCCGCCAGACCTCACCGACTGGCAATCGGCCAATCCGGTCTATGGCCGCACGACCAATCCGCATGATGCCGCGCGCTCGCCGGGTGGCTCTTCCGGTGGAAGCGCAGCCGCTGTCGCCAGCGGAATGGTGCCGTGCGACTTTGGAACGGATATCGGTGGGTCGGTGCGCGTGCCCGCTCATTTCTGCGGGGTGTGGGGACACAAGACCACATGGGGCGTGATCAGCAAGGCTGGCCACGACAATCCGGCGCAATCGCGCGCACCAGGCTTTGTGGCAGCCCACGATGGCGCGCTCAGCATCGCCGGGCCGCTGGCGCGCAACGCAGGCGATCTGGCAGTCCTCACGCAGGTCGGCGCGCAATATCCACTGGCGCGAACGCCCAAACCGCTCAAGGAGTGCCGCCTGCTGGCGATCACGCACCATCCGGTGTGTCCGCTCGATGCCAGCGTGGCAGAGCCGACAGAAGCGGCGCTTGCGACGCTGGATCACGCAGGCGTGGCAATTGACCGCACCAGTGATCTGTTGCCCAATCTTGCATGGCAACATGCAGCCTATCTCAAGATGATGAACGTCGTCATGGCGCGCGGCGCGCCCGCGCCCAATGGCAAGCAAGCGAGCGCTGCCGACTGGTTTGATCTGCTCGATGCCCAGGCCGAGGCCATCGCACGCTGGGATGCGCTGTTTGCGCATTATGATTTCGTGCTCGCCCCGCCTGCTCCGGTTCTGGCGGTTCCGCATGACGAACAGCCCGTATTTCGCGGCACGCTTTCAATCAACGGGACGCAACAGCCAGGCGGCACAGGGCTGGCTTGGGCGGGCCTTGCAACCTTCCCCAATCTTCCTGCGACAGTCCTGCCGATCGGGAGCGGCCATTATCTGGGCAGCGAACTGCCGTGCGGCATGCAGGTGATCGGGCCACGCTGGGCTGATCTCGATTGCATTGCCGCAGCAGAAGCCATCGGGATTATCTTGCACAGTTAGACGCTTGGCGCCATGGCCGCTGGCCATGAGCACCGCGGCAATCATGCGCACCCTCGCCCGTTGGCACATCTGGCTCGGCTGGCTGGTGGGCGTTCCCATTGTCATGTGGTTGGCAAGCGGCCTGTTCATGACGCTGCGTCCGATCGAGGAAGTGCGCGGCAATCACTTGCGGATAGAGGTTCCGGCCGATCCGTTGGTGCTGACAGGCAGCGCTCTGGCGGCGCCCGGTACTGACCTCAAAGAGATGCGCGTGGTAATGCAACAAGGCCGCGCGGTGGCGATCCTCACCATGCTTGATGGTGCGACAAGCCGGATTGATTTCGTCAGCGGAGAGGCCATCCCCCCACTCGATGCCAATGCGGCGCGGGCGCTGGTGGCCAGCCGCATTGTTGGCGGCGATGCGGTGAAGGCTGTGCGGCTGTTCCCGGCAGCGCAAACCCCCTTCGATTTCCGCCGTGAACTTGCCGTCTGGCAAGTTGCGCTGGCAGATGGCACGCACGTCTATGTCGGACGCGACACCGGCGAGATTGAGGCGGTGCGCACGCGCTGGTGGCGCTGGTTTGATCTGGCCTGGGGGCTGCACATCATGGACCTTTCAGACCGCGAGACCACCAGCCACCCGGTGTTGATCGCATTTGCGGCGCTTTCACTGGGCGGCGCGGTGATCGGCTGCGTCCTGATGTTCCGCCGCCGCAAGGCTCGTCCGCAGGCAGCGCAATCATGAATGCAGCGATCAACACCGCTATTCTCACGCCGCTGCTCGATGTGCTTGATCTGGTGGGGATCGCAATGTTTGCGCTGTCGGGCGCGGTGATCGCGGCCAAGGAGCGTCAAACCTTCGTCACCATGGCGTTTTTCGCGCTGGTAACAGGCGTTGGCGGCGGGACAGTGCGTGATCTGCTGATCGAAGCGCCGGTGTTTTGGGTGCGCGATCCGTGGGTTGCAATAGTGTGCCTCTCAACAGCGCTGCTCGCGTGGTTCACGCCAGTGAGACTATGGGATGGCAAGCTGTTCGCCTATGCCGATGGCGCAGGACTTGCCGCCTATGCGGTGCTGGGCAGCGCCAAGGCACTGGCCTATGGTATCCCGCCCGTGCCTGCTGCACTGATGGGCGTGATAACAGGCTGCGTGGGCGGTATTATCCGCGATGTGGTGGCGGGCAGACCATCTATTATCATGCAGCCCGAATTGTATGTGACCGCAGCCGCGCTGTCGTCTGCCTTGTGCATTGGCGGAATGCTGGCCGCTGCGAGCCTTGGGCTTGACAAGGCTTGGGCGTGGGGACTTGCCTTTACCTGCGGCTTTGCGCTGCGCACTGCAGCCATTCGCTGGGAAATCGGCCTCCCAAGCTACCGGGCAGGCGACTAGGGGATACCGGGACGCTCCACCAGCGGTGCAGGTTCTTCGCCCTCAACCGGCCCGCCCGGATAGGCTGGCAGGCGTTCTGTGCTCAGCGGCACAAGCGGGGTCTCTTCATCGTCAGCAAGCGGCTGTGCCGAAGCAGCGCTCTGCATCATCTCGATGCCGCCTGCCGGATCGGGCCGCGAAGGCGCCGCCGACCGGCGCGCCGCAGCGTAGCGCGTATCGTCCCACTGACCGCTGCTGGACGAGCCCGGACCAGCACCAAAGCCAGCACCATAATCCACGCTGTCAATCCGGCCGTCATTACCGATCCGGCATTCAAACTCCGAGCCGTTGAACAACACACCGCCAACCAGCCACCCCTGCGGCGTGCGCTCCACACTATCGACGCTGTCCACTCTGACATCACGACCGACGCGATCGACACACTGACGCACCGCTGCCTCAAGCCCGCTGGTGCCCGAACGCGGCATTCCAGCCCCGCCCATGCGCGGCGGGCGGGCGGCCTCGCGTCGCTCGTAATTGCGGCGATCAAGATCACGCTCATCAAAATTGCGGCGGTCATCAGGCAGGCGGTCGCGCTCAACGATAATCACATCGCGGGTGCGGTTGCGCCGGTTGTTGTTGACAGCGGTGGCGGCAATAGCGGCCACCCCGCCAATAATGGCAACGCCTGCCAACACTTCGCCAGCGCTCGGTCCGCGGCGACGCCAGCCACCGCCCCAACCGCCGCCCCAACCCCATCCACAGCCCCAACAGCCCCACTCGGCCTGCTCTGCGCTCGGATCAAAGCGGCTGGTGTCAAAAGGCGTGGCCAACATGGGGGCCAACATGGGGGCGCCGACGACATCAACGCGCGGCAGCTCGGCGGCCCCAGCGGGGCCTGCAACCAACGCCGTTGCCGCAGCGAGACTGGCCAGAAGTGAAGTGCGGTGGAACGCAACAGGCATCGGTGTCTTCTCCTAGAGAACAATCCGTTGAAACAGGTGTTCTGCGCTCACCCACCATATGAGCAGGCGAGGCTTAGGCGGTTCAGGCTTGCCGAAACCTGAACCGCCCATGACTTGGCTCCTAGCGCAGCCCACGAATGCCGCCGAATTCAACGAAGGGACGGCCGCGACCATCGACAAAGCAGTTGAACCGCCCGCGGTCAAAGTTGCGGCCCGAGAAGCGCGAGCCCTGCACCTCAAGTTCACCGCGCACGCGGATTGCGCCATCACGGGTTCGATCAACATTGCGGATCCGCGTCACCTGTGCGGCACGCCAGCCGCCGCGTCTGCGCGCTTCGATCTCGGCGTTGAGAGCGCAGCGCTCAACTACCCCACGCTCGCCGCGACCAAAACCATGCCCCTGCCAACCTCCGGGCCCACCGCGCCAGCGCGCATCATGCCACTGGGCTGGCGCATGATCGCGATCAAAGGCACCGGCAAGCGCGGCAATCCCTCCGATAATCGCGACCCCGGCGATAACTTCGCCCGCGCTCGGCCCACCACGCCCCTCGCGCCGATCATCCGCGGCAAGCGCCGGGCTGATTGAGGTGACAGCCAAAGCGCCCGCAGCAAGGGCGGCAAGAGCGCCTTTGACCGGAAAAGCAGATTTGTGGAACATGGCTTTCATCCCTGAATGTCGCCGCAGCGGAATTGCCGTGGTGACAAGGATGATGTGCCCGATTCGCACTGCCCGGATGCTGAATCACTTTGGCAGCGATTGTTCATATTAAACGCAGTAAATATGAACAGTTGACGCCAGGCACAAAAAAGCCGGAGCATCGCTGCCCCGGCCCTTTGTAAACAATTTAGGCCCTATCAGGCTTCTTCGAATTCGCCTTCCGCCTGAACTGGTCCGGAGTCCTGCCCCTTGGCAGCCTCGTCGCGGTCAACCAGTTCGATAATCGCAATCGGAGCGGCATCCGAAGCGCGGATGCCAGCCTTGATAACGCGGGTGTAACCACCTTCGCGATCCGAATAACGCTCAGCCAGAACATCGAACAGTTTCTTGAGTTGGGTTTCATCACCCAGACGGCTCATCGCCAGACGGCGATTGGACAAGCCGCCACGCTTTGCCAGCGTGATGAGCTTTTCCATATAGGGCCGCAGTTCCTTGGCCTTGGGGACCGTGGTTGTGATCTGCTCGTGCTTGATCAGCGCGGCAGCCATGTTGCGAAACAGGGCGTTGCGGTGACCAGTCTTGCGGCCCAGTTTGCGGCCCGACATTCCATGACGCATTTTTCATTCTCCGTTCGTAGGGAGCCCGTGCAAGGTAGCTCCATCCCGGTCGGAAAGGGTCCGACCTGCCCTGCGATTGTCATCCCCGCGAAAGCGGGAACCTAGAGCGCAACAGCACTGGGCCCCCGCTTTCGCGAGGATGACAGTGATTAGCCCAAAAGCTCCTGCTCAAGCTTCTTGGCCATTTCCTCGATGTTCTCCGGCGGCCAGCCAGGGATATCCATGCCAAGGCGCAGACCCATCGACGACAGCACTTCCTTGATCTCATTGAGCGACTTGCGGCCAAAGTTTGGCGTGCGCAGCATCTCGGCTTCGGTCTTCTGAACCAGATCGCCAATGTAGATGATATTGTCGTTCTTGAGGCAGTTGGCCGAACGCACCGACAGTTCCAGCTCGTCAACCTTCTTGAGAAGGTAACGGTTTAGCTGGTTGGCGTCGCTTTCTTCAGGAGCAGCGGCATGGCCGATCATCGCGCCCTGTGGCTGCGGGATGCCATCTTCGAAGTGGACGAACAGCGACAGCTGGTCCTGCAGGATGCGCGCAGCATAGGCCACTGCGTCCTCAGGCGTCACGGTGCCATCGGTTTCCACCGTGAGGCTGAGCTTGTCGTAATCGAGCTCCTGACCCACGCGGGCGTTCTCGACCTTGTAGCTCACCTGACGGACCGGCGAATAAAGCGAGTCCACCGGGATAAGGCCAATCGGAGCATCAACGGGGCGGTTCTGCACAGCAGGCGAATAGCCCTTGCCGGTATCGGCCGTCAGCTCCATGTTGAGCGTCGCGCCCTCGTCGAGGTTGCAGATCACCAGATCCTTGTTCATCACCTCGATGTCACCAGTCACTGCGATGTCGCCTGCGCGCACTTCGCCGGGGCCAGTGGCGGAAAGCTGAAGCCGCTTGGGGCCTTCGCCTTCCATCTTGAGAGCGATCTGCTTCACATTCAGAACGATGTCGGTAACGTCTTCGCGGACGCCCGCGAGCGACGAGAATTCGTGAAGCACGTTCTCGATCTTGATCGAGGTGATCGCCGCCCCTTGCAGGCTGGAGAGCAGCACCCGGCGCAGCGCGTTGCCGAGCGTGAGACCAAAGCCACGCTCCAGCGGTTCAGCCACGAAAGTTGCCTTGCGCTGACGATCGCCGCCGTCCTTGATTTCGAGGGTGTTGGGTTTCTTCAGTTCCTGCCAGTTCTTCGTGTTGACGGACATGGATTTCCCCTAATTCGCCTTGCGGCGTTGCAAATTGCAGATGGGCCAGACCAAAAGGCGATAAGGACCTTTCGCGTCAAACCCGGAACGAGGCGAGGCGACCCGCGGGCCGCCCCTCATCGCATCAAATCAGACGCGGCGACGCTTGGAAGGACGCACGCCGTTGTGCGGGATCGGCGTAACATCACGGATCGAAGTGATGTTGAAGCCGACTGCAGCCAGACCGCGCAGCGCGCTCTCGCGGCCCGAGCCCGGGCCCTTCACTTCCACTTCAAGCGTGCGCACACCGTGCTCAGCCGCCTTCTTGCCTGCATCGTCAGCAGCAACCTGAGCAGCATAGGGCGTCGACTTACGGCTGCCCTTGAAGCCCATCATACCGGCGCTGGACCAGCTGATCGCATTGCCCTGCGCGTCGGTGATGGTGATCATGGTGTTGTTGAAGCTAGCATTGATGTGGGCAACACCACTGGTGATGTTTTTCTTGTCACGGCGCCGGATACGGCCTGGTTCGCGTGCCATTGTCTGAAATTCCTTTAGCTCGAAAGAAGGGAAAAGCGGGTAAGCGCAAGGCTTACAAGCTTACTTCTTCTTGCCCGCGATGGGCTTCGCCTTACCCTTGCGGGTGCGGGCATTGGTGTGCGTGCGCTGACCGCGTACCGGCAGGCCGTTGCGATGACGCAGACCGCGATAAGCGCGCAGGTCCATCAAACGCTTGATGTTCATCGCGGTGTTGCGACGCAGGTCGCCTTCCACGGTGTATTCAGCGTCGATAGCCTCGCGGATGCGGAGAATTTCCTCATCCGACAAGTCCTGAACGCGGGCCGAGTGTGCGATGCCCAGCTTGTCCGCAATTTCAACCGCCGTGTGACGACCGATTCCGTGAATATAGGTGAGCGCGATGATCACGCGCTTGTTGGTGGGGATATTGACCCCGGCAATACGAGCCACTTAATTCTCCATGCTCCACAGAGGCGCAGCCTCGGCCACACACCCCTATCTCAACGCTCATTCATACGACAGGCCTGCATTACCGCACTGTTGCAATGGCTGTTGCCCGCGACCAAACGGCAAAAGTCCGACAGGCATACGCGGACGCGTTGCCAGCCGAACTCGGTTCGAACCTGTCGAATGAAATGCGCGCTTAGGGCGATTCGCCCCTAACGTCAACCACACGCTGATGAAATATCAGTCAGCGCTTGCGTTGATCGCCAGCAAGCGACAATTTGGCGGTTAACGCCCCGCCAGGCAAGCGCAAATGCCGACATCCGAGCTAATCACCAGCAAGATCGCCAAACGCGTCCTCGACCTTGATTGCAGTTCCTTCAGACACAGGCGCTGGGTCAGGCAATGTTTCGGGCATGGATTGGCGTGCTGGTGCAGCGTTCAGGCCGGCAACTGGGCCCAGAAGGTCCGCCAAAGCGGCAGCCTGCAAGCCAATCACCCCATCAACTGACTTGGCAATCACCGGAACTTCGTAACGCATATAGCCGGCGACATTGTACTCCCACACAATCCGTGTGCCTGTGTCAGCCGTACTCAGCGCGACTGTCAGCACGCCAGTTACCGGCTCGCTTTGCAACGGACCAAGGCCACCGATCATCCTCAACGCCGCTTCAGGGTAGGCCTGCACCACGCGCATATGTTCAACGCTCCCTTCGAGCGTGAAGCGCCCCGGTTCATCCACTTCGGGGATACGTTCGCAGAAACACCCGCCCGCGCTGGGGCGGATCGAGAGATTGGCAGAATCGCCCGACCACGTATGCTCCTTACGCCACCACTTGTCGGGGCTGATGAGCGCAAGCCAAGCCTGTTTGGGATCAGCCTCTACCACCACTTCGTGCCGGACAATAAAGCCCTGAGCATGGCTTTTGGTGATCTCTGCGACAGCAGGTGCAGACAAAAGCCCGGCACCCACCATACCTAGCAAGCCTGTTCCAGCCCGTCCCAATTTTGCCATTGCAGCCCCCTGCCCCTCACCCCAGAGCCGCTGTCCGGCTCAGCTTCTCAGGATCGCGTCGATCGCACCTGCCACATCATCGATTGCGCCCATGCCATCGATCCGCGAGACAATCCCGCGTGCCTCGTAGCCAGGCAGAATTGGTGCGGTCTTCGCACGATATTCTGCCATGCGAGTGCGCACGGTTTCCTCGTTATCATCGGGACGACGCTTGAATTCGGTGTGTCCGCAAGCATCGCACTTGCCTGCCTCTGCCGGCGGATTGGCGGTGTCATGATAGAGTGCGCCGCAATTGGCGCAGGAAAAACGCCCGGTGATACGCTCCACCAGCGCATCCTCGTTCACATCGAGTTCGATCACATGGGCAAGGCTGCGACCGTTCTTGGCGAGAATGGTGTCGAGAGCATCGGCCTGTGCAGCTGTGCGCGGATAGCCATCAAAGATCGCGCCAACCTCCGGGCCCATGCTCGCCAGTTCATCATCAATCAGCGCCGAGACGATATCGTCCGAAACGAGTTCCCCGCGGTCCATCACTTCCTTGGCCTTGAGGCCGACTGGCGTGCCCGCCTTGACGGCGGCGCGCAGCATATCACCGGTTGAAAGCTGGCGCATACCATGGCGCTCAACCAGACCCATGCTCTGCGTACCTTTACCAGCTCCGGGAGGGCCCAGAAGAATGATGTTCACGTAAGGCTCTCCCCACAGATCCCTGCCCTTGACGGCAGCGGAAACCACTTCACAACCCAAAACACATCGCCACCTGCAAGGCCATTAGCCTTTAGCCCTAGCGCATCCGGCCCTTAAGCTTGGCCTTCTTGATAAGATCAGCATATTGGTGAGCCAGCAAATGGGACTGCACCTGACTGATCGTATCCACAGTCACATTGACCACAATCAACAGGCTGGTGCCACCCAGAAACAGCGGAATGCCTGTTTGTGCAATCATATATTCAGGGATGACGCAAACCAGCGTCAGGTAAATGGCGCCAATCACGGTTATGCGAGTCAGCACATATTCGAGATAGTCCGCCGTGCGCTTCCCCGGACGAATGCCTGGAATGAAGCCGCCGTTCTTCTTGAGATTATCGGCCGTCTCCTCCGGGTTGAAAACAACCGCGGTGTAGAAGAAGCAAAAGAATATAATCCCGATCGCGTAGAGCGCCATGTAGATCGGCTGCCCGTGCGCAAGATACTGGTTGAGCGTCACGATGAAATCGCCTGCCGCGCTGTCGGTGTCCATCGAGCTGCCCGCAAACTGCGAAATCGTGAGCGGCAAGAGCAGAAGCGAGGAAGCGAAAATCGGCGGGATCACGCCTGCGGTGTTGATCTTCAAGGGCAGGTGCGAACGATCCGCCTGCATCATCCCGCGTTCGGTCGCACGCTTGGGATATTGAATCAGCAAGCGGCGTTGGGCGCGTTCCATAAAGGAGATAAGCAGGATTAAGATCACCACCATGGCAACAAAGCCAATAATGACGACCGGCTGGATCGACCCGGTGCGCCCGCCTTCGAACAAGTTGCCCGCAAAGGTCGGAAACTGGGCAACAATGCCCGCCATGATGATGAGCGAAATGCCGTTCCCGATTCCCCGGCTGGTGATCTGTTCACCCAGCCACAGCAGGAACATCGTGCCGCCCACAAGATTGATAACCGAAACAATGCGGAAGGTGTAACCCGGATCCACCACCGCCTGCAGCCCGCTTTGCGCACCAAAGCTTTCCAGCCCCACAGCGAGAAAATAGCCCTGGATGGCGCACAGGAACACTGTGCCATAGCGGGTATATTGATTGAGCTTCTGCCGCCCGGTCGCGCCCTCCTTTTTCAAGGCTGAAAGCGTGGGATGCAGCGCGGATGCCATCTGCACCACAATCGATGCGGTGATATAGGGCATCACGCCAAGCGCGATCAGACTCATGCGCTCGAGGCTGCCGCCCGAAAAAGTGTTGAAAATGTCAAGAATGCCGCCGCGCGTCTGATCGTACAGTTCGCTCAGGATCAACGGATTGACGCCGGGAAGCGGCACAAAGCTTAAGAAGCGGAACACAATCAGCGCGCCGATGGTGAACCAGATTCGCTGCCTCAGCTCAGTTGCCTTGGCAAAATTACCGAGGTTCAGATTGCTCGCAATATTATCGGCGCGTGAAGCCATGGTGCCTTTGTAATCCTAGCCTGTTGCCTGATGCCCTAGGCGCTTTCGCGCTTGGAATGCAAGCCAACCTTTACCGCCTACCCACCACTTCCCGCTTGCTTTCAGGCGAGCGAGTAGGCCTTCCAGAGGCAAAATAGGAAGCGCGAGGGCTCTTGTCGAACCCCCGCGCTCCATGTTTTTTTGCAAAATCAGCCAGCCTTCGCAGCGCGGGCGGCCTTGTTGGCCTCGCGGCGAGCGAGCTTCTTCTCGTGCTCGGGGGTCGCAGGCGGCGCCACTTCGACGCTGCCACCAGCCGCTTCGACCGCAGCAATCGCGCCCTTGGTCGCGCCGGTGACAGCGATCTTTACCTTGGCCGAGAAACCGCCCTTGCCGAGCAGACGGACGCCATCCTTGCCGCCGCGCACCAGGCCTGCTGAGCGCAGGGTTTCCTCGGTGATGTCAGCCTTGGCATCGAGCTTGCCTGCGTCGATGAACTTCTGGATCATGCCCGTGTTCACTTCGGCATAGTCCTTGCCGAACGGGTTGTTAAAGCCGCGCTTCGGCAGGCGCATGTGCAGCGGCATCTGGCCGCCTTCAAAGCCCTTGATCGCGACGCCCGAACGAGCCTTCTGACCCTTCTGGCCACGCGCCGAGGTCTTGCCTTTGCCTGAGCCGATACCACGGCCCACACGCATCCGGCCCTTGCGGGCACCGGCGTTGTCACGGATGTCATTCAGTTTCATGTTTGCACTCGCTTGGATGCGGCCACGCCAAGGCGGCCCTGTTGGTAGCTATGCCTCAAAGCGGACGCGCTCGCCGCTCTGGATCCCGACTTGCACCGGGATGACGGGGGAGCGCAATGCCCTCCCCGCCACACAATCTTAGTCGATCACCTGCACCAGATGCGGGATCTTGGCAATCGCGCCGCGCACTTCAGGAGTGTCCTGACGCTCGACCACCTTGTGCATCTTGTTCAGCCCCAAACCGATAAGAATCTGGCGCTGACTGGCAGGGCGACGGATCGGTGAACCGATCTGCTTGATCTTGATGGTAGCCATCTCTCGATTACTCCGCAATCGCGGCAGCATCGGCTTCCGCTTCAGCTGCGCTGGCCCCGCCACGGCCGAGAAGGTCAACAACCTTCTTGCCCCGGCGCTGCGCCACCGACTTCGGCGAAGTCTGGTCCTGCAGCGCGTCAAAAGTGGCGCGGATCATGTTGTAGGGGTTCGAAGTGCCGACCGACTTGGTCACCACGTCGGCAACGCCAAGGCTTTCGAACACGGCGCGCATCGGACCACCAGCGATGATGCCAGTCCCCGGAGGCGCGGTGCGAACAGTCACCTTGCCTGCGCCGAAACGGCCATTGCCGTCATGGTGCAGAGTGCGGCCTTCCTTGAGCGGCACGCGGATCATCTTCTTGCGGGCAGCAGCGGTCGCCTTGGTGATGGCTTCCGGCACTTCGCGGGCCTTGCCGTGGCCAAAGCCAACGCGGCCCTGACCATCGCCAACCACCACGAGCGCTGCAAAACCGAAGCGCTTGCCGCCCTTCACCGTCTTGGAGACGCGGTTGATGTGCACCAGCTTTTCGATGATGCCATCGTCTTCTTCTTCGCGCTTGCCACGATTGCCATCACGGCCCCCGCGACCACGACCACGATCGCCGCCTTCACGGTTGCCACCGCGCCCACGGCCACGGCGACCCTGCTGCTCACCAGCCTCTTCGGGAGTGGTGGTGGTTGCTTCGGGTGCGTCGACGCCAGCGGTTTGTGTGGTTTCAGGAGTTTCAGTGTTCTCGGTCATCATCAGAACTCCAGCCCGCCTTCGCGGGCGGCATCGGCCAGCGCCTTGACGCGGCCATGGAACAGGAACCCGCCGCGATCGAACACGACAGTCGTCACGCCCGCAGCCTTGGCGGCCTCGGCGATCTGCTTGCCAACAAGGGCAGCGGCCGAGACGTTCGCGCCGCTCACATCCGTGCCAAGCGTAGAGGCAGCGGCCAGCGTGCGGCCAGCGGCATCATCGATGATCTGGGCGTAGATGTGACGGCCGGTGCGATGCACCGACAGGCGCGGCTTGCCACCAGCGCGGGCACGCAGCGCAGTGCGAACCCGGCGGCGACGGCGATCAAAAAGAGAAAGCTTTGCCATCTTACTTCTTCTTCCCTTCCTTGCGGAAGATAAACTCGCCGCGATAGGCAATGCCCTTGCCCTTATAGGGCTCCGGCTTGCGCCAACGGCGGATTTCGGCAGCAAACTGGCCGACGGCCTGCTTGTCGATGCCCGAAATCTCAACGGTGGTCTGATCCGGCGTCTTCACTTCCAGACCGGCGGGAACGTCGAGGTCAACGTCATGGCTGTAGCCAAGCTGAAGCTTGAGCTTGTTGCCCTGCGCGTTGGCACGATAGCCGACGCCCTTGATGACGAGGGTCTTGGTGAAACCCTCGGTCACGCCTTCGACGAGGTTCGAGACCAGCGTGCGCTGCATGCCCCAGAAGGCCCGCGCCTGCTTGCTGTCATTGGCAGGCTTGACCATGATCTCACCCTCTTCGACCTTGTAGTCGATGAGGTCGGACAGGCCGAGCGTCAGAGTGCCCTTGGGGCCCTTCACACTCAAAGTGCCATTGTCGATGGTGGCCGTCACCCCGCCAGGGATCGCCACCGACTTTTTACCGATGCGGCTCATCAGAACACCTCCGCCAGCACTTCGCCGCCGACATTCTGGCTGCGCGCTTCGGCATCCGAAAGCACACCGCGCGGTGTCGAGACGATGGTGATGCCAAGGCCGTTGCGGACAGTCGGAAGTTCCTTGGAACCCGAATAGATCCGGCGGCCCGGCTTGGAGACGCGAGCGACGTGCTTGATCGCCGGTTCGCCTTCGAAATACTTCAGTTCGATCCGCAGCGCCGGGTGCTTGCCCGAAGTGTCTTCGGAATAGCCACGGATGTAGCCTTCGCGCTGCAGCACTTCGAGAACATTGGCGCGCAGCTTGCTGGCAGGCGTAAGGACGGAGTCCTTCTTCGCCTGCTGGCCGTTGCGGATGCGGGTGAGCATATCACCCAAAGGATCGGTCATAGCCATCTGTAATTCCTCACCAGCTCGACTTGGTTAGGCCCGGAATCAGGCCCTTGTTGCCGAGATCGCGCAGTTCGATACGATTAATGCCGAACTTGCGGTAATAGCCGCGCGGGCGGCCGGTGGTGGCGCAGCGGTTGCGCACCCGGGTCGGGTTTGCATTGCGCGGAAGCTCAGCCATCTTGAGACGGGCGACCAGGCGCTCGGTCTCGTCGAGGGTTTCGTCGTTGGCAATCGCCTTCAGCTTCTCGTACTTCGCAGCATACTGCGCAACGAGCTTCTTGCGACGCTCATTCTTGTTGATCGAACTCAGTTTCGCCATGGACTTAAGCTCTCTTCTTTCCTGTAGTCACGGACAGACGGCTCACGCCGCTTCCTTCTGTTCTGCCTTGGCATCGCCCTGGAAGGGGAAGCCGAACAAACGCAGCAATTCGCGCGCTTCTTCGTCGGTTTTTGCGGTGGTGGTCACGATGATGTCCATGCCCCGCACCTTCTCGATCTTGTCGTAGCTGATTTCCGGGAACACGATCTGTTCCTTCAGCCCCATGGCGTAGTTGCCACGGCCATCAAACGACTTTGCGTTCAGCCCGCGGAAGTCGCGGATACGCGGCATCGCCACGGTGATGAGACGATCGAGGAATTCGTACATACGCTCACGGCGCAAGGTCACCTTGCAACCGATCGGCATGCCTTCGCGCAGCTTGAACTGAGCGATCGACTTCTTGGCGATGGTGATGACCGGCTTCTGGCCGGCGATCAGCGCCATTTCTTCCGCTGCGGTCTGAACCTTCTTCTTGTCCTGGCTCGCTTCGCCCACGCCCATGTTGAGCGTGATCTTCTCGATCCGGGGAACTTCGAGGTGGTTCTTGTAACCGAACTTTTCGGTCATCGCCTTGACGATTTCCGCGTCATACTTTGCGCGCATGCGCGGGGTGTAAGCTGCATCAGCCATCGATGGTCTCCCCACTCTTTACAGCAACGCGCACCTTCTTGCCGTCCTTTTCTTCGAAACGGACGCGGGTGGGCTTGCCGGTCTTGGGATCAGCCAGCGCAACCTTGGAGATGTGCATCGGAGCCGGGAAACGATCGATGCCACCTTGGGGGTTGGCCTGGCTCGGCTTGCGGTGACGGGCGGCAATGTTGATGCCTTCAACAACGATCTTGCCATCCTTGGGCATGACTTGTGCGACCACACCGGTGCGGCCCTTGTCCTTGCCCGACAGCACGACGACGTTATCGCCCTTCTTGATCTTGGCGGCCGACATTACAGCACCTCCGGCGCGAGCGAAATGATCTTCATGAAGCCGCGGCCGCGCAGTTCGCGCACCACCGGGCCAAAGATACGAGTGCCGATCGGCTCTTCGTTCTTGTTCACGAGCACCGCTGCATTGCTGTCAAAGCGGATCACGCTGCCATCGGGACGACGCACGTCCTTCTTGGTGCGCACGATCACGGCGCGGTGCACGTCACCCTTTTTCACCTTGGTGCGCGGCTGGGCTTCCTTGACGGAAACCACGATCACGTCGCCCACGGAAGCAGTCCGGCGCTTCGACCCGCCCAGCACCTTGATGCACTGGACGCGCTTTGCGCCGCTGTTGTCCGCGACGTCGAGATTGGATTGCATCTGGATCATGGATCCGAGTTCCTTCTCTTTGGCTTACCAGGACGCCCAATCCGACTGGGGCCCGGCAGTTCCGTTAACGCCTAATTAGTTGCCTGCTGCCGCGACATCGAGATCGGCTTCGACAGCCTGCACCCCGCCTGCCACAACCCGATCCTTGACGGCCCAGGTCTTGGTCTTGGAGATGGGACGGGTCTCTTCGATCCGCACCACATCGCCCACGGCATATTCATTGTTTTCATCGTGCGCGTGATACTTCTTCGAACGACGAATGATCTTCCCGTAGAGCGGGTGACGCACTTTGCGTTCGACCTTCACGGTCACGGTCTTGTCAGTCTTGTCGGAAGTGACAGTCCCGACGAGGATACGCTTCGGCATGGTCTGTCCTTCCTTACGCCTTGGCGGCGGCAGCAGCCGCACGCTCATTTTGCAGCGTCTTGATCTGAGCGATCGAACGCCGCACCTGCCGGATGCGCGAAGGCGCTTCGAGCTGGTTGGTCGCAGCCTGGAACCGCAGATTGAACTGCTCGCGCTTCAGCTCGGTGAGCTCAGCGGCGAGCTGATCGTCGGTCTTGGTGCGAAGGTCCGCAAAATCGGCCATTATTCGCCTCCCAGGTGGCTGGTGTCACCCAGACGGGCGACAACTTTGGTCTTGATCGGCAGCTTCATGGCTGCACGCTCGAAAGCTTCAGCGGCCAGCGGACCGGCAACGCCATCGAGTTCGAACAGGATACGGCCCGGCTTGACGCGTGCCGACCAATATTCGACCGAACCCTTGCCCTTACCCTGACGGACTTCGGCAGGCTTCTTCGACACGGGCAGGTCGGGGAACACGCGGATCCACAAGCGGCCCTGACGGCGGATGTGGCGAGTGATCGCGCGGCGAGCCGCTTCGATCTGACGCGCGGTGATACGCTCGGGCTCAAGAGCCTTGAGGCCATAGGAGCCGAAGTTCAAGGTCGTGCCACCCTTGGCCTCACCCTTGATCCGGCCCTTGAAAGCCTTGCGATACTTGGTTTTCTTCGGTTGCAGCATGGTTAGTTACCTTTAGCGAGCCGCCAATCAGCGGGCTGGTCTCACGCCGGACGTCTGCGCTTCCATCATCAGGCGATCTTGTGCAGTCGGATCGTGAGCGAGAATCTCGCCCTTGAAGATCCAGCACTTGATCCCGATGATGCCATAAGCGGTCAGTGCTTCGGCTTCGGCATAATCAATATTGGCGCGCAGCGTGTGAAGCGGAACGCGGCCTTCGCGATACCATTCCACGCGGGCGATTTCCGCGCCGCCGAGACGGCCACCGCACACGATCTTGATGCCTTCAGCGCCAAGACGCAGCGCCGACTGCACCGCGCGCTTCATCGCGCGGCGGAACGCCACGCGGCGCACCAGCTGATCGGCAATGCCTTGTGCAACAAGCTTGGCATCGATTTCCGGCTTGCGGATTTCAACGATGTTCAGCTTCACGTCGCTCTTGGTCATCGTGGCGAGCTTGGAACGCAGCTTTTCGATGTCTGCGCCCTTCTTGCCGATGATGACACCCGGACGCGCCGCATAGATCGAAACGCGGCACAGCTTGGCCGGGCGTTCAATCACCACCTTGGAAATCGCTGCCTGCGGCAGGCACTCCATGATGTATTTGCGCATCGCAAGGTCTTCCTTGAGCAGGCCCGCATAGTCACGCCCTTCGGCGTACCAGCGGCTGTCCCAGGTGCGGTTGATCTGCAGGCGCAGACCGATCGGATTGCTCTTCTGGCCCATCTTACGCCTCCTCTGCTTCGCGAACGACGATCCGCAGACGCGAGAACGGCTTCAGGATCCGGGTCGACTTGCCGCGGCCACGGGTGTGGAACCGCTTCATCGTGATCGACTTGCCCACCGAAGCTTCCGCCACGACCAGCGAGTCCACATCAAGATTGTGGTTGTTCTCGGCGTTGGCGATGGCGCTGGCGAGAACCTTGCTCGCATCGCGCGCCATGGCCTTCTTCGAGAAAGCGAGAATGTTCAGCGCTTCCTCGGCCTTCTTGCCACGGATCAGGGCAGCCACGAGGTTCAGCTTCTGCGCCGAACCACGGATCGTGGTGCCGACAGCCAGCGCCTCGTTATCGCCCACGCGGCGGGGTGCTTTTGCCTTGCTCATCAGCGCTTGCCCTTCTTGTCAGCAGCGTGGCCCGGGAACGTGCGCGTCGGCGCAAATTCGCCAAGCTTGTGCCCGACCATTTCTTCCGAAACCGACACCGGGATAAACTTGTGCCCGTTGTAAACGTTGAAGGTGAGCCCAACGAATTGCGGAAGGATGGTCGAACGACGCGACCAGGTCTTGATCGGCTTGGTGTTGTTCGTGTCCTGCGCGACTTCGGCCTTCTTGAGCAGGCTCAGTTCGACAAACGGACCTTTCCAGACGGAACGTGCCATCGTCTCTTACCTCTTCTTCTTCGCGTGACGCGACCGGATGATCATCTTGTCCGTCTGCTTGTTGTGACGGGTGCGCGCACCCTTGGTCGGCTTGCCCCACGGGGTCACCGGATGGCGACCGCCCGAGGTGCGGCCTTCACCACCACCATGGGGGTGATCGACCGGGTTCTTCGCAACGCCGCGAGTAAGCGGACGCTTGCCCATCCAGCGCGAACGGCCGGCCTTGGCAAAGTTCTGGTTCTGGTTGTCGGGGTTCGACACCGCACCCACCGTGCCCATGCAATCGGCGCGCAGGTAACGCTGCTCACCCGAATTGAGGCGCACGATCACCATGCCGCGATCACGCCCGACGAGCTGCACATAAGTGCCAGCGGACCGTGCGATCTGGCCGCCCTTGCCCGGCTTCATCTCGACATTGTGGCAGATCGTGCCAACCGGCATCTGACCCAGCAGCATTGCGTTGCCCGGCTTGGTGTCGGTCTTCTCGCCAGCCACCACCGTGTCGCCCACAGCCAGACGCTGCGGAGCAATGATGTAGGCCTGCTCGCCATCTTCATACTTGAGCAGCGCGATGAAAGCGGTGCGGTTGGGGTCATATTCCAGACGCTCAACCGTGGCGGGCATGTCCCACTTGCGACGCTTGAAGTCGATGAAGCGGTACTTCTGCTTGTGACCGCCTGCGATCCCGCGCGAAGTGACGTGACCCTTGTTGTTGCGACCACCAGTCTTGCGCTTGCCTTCGGTAAGCGCCTTGACCGGCTTACCCTTCCACAGGGCGGTCTTATCAACCAGGATCAGACCACGGCGAGCCGGACTGGTCGGTTTGTAATTCTTGAGTGCCATGTTCGTTTCTCCGTCCCTTGGCCTCAGATACCGCTCGTGATGTCGATCATTTCGCCCTCAGCGAGGGTGACGATCGCCTTCTTCACGTCGGTGCGCTTGTAGGGCTTGCCCTTCCAGCGCTTGGTCTTGCCCTTCATCACAAGCGTGTTCACCGAGAGGACCTTCTTGTCGTAGATCGCCTCGATCGCTTCCTTGATCTGCGGCTTGGTCGCGTCATTTGCGACCTTGAACACCACAGCGTTGTTCTCGGAAGCCAGCGTCGACTTCTCGGTGATGTGCGGAGCGATAATCACGTCATAGTGACGCGCATCGATGTTTGCCTTCTTAGCCATTGAAGCGCGCCTCCAGCTTTTCGACGGCGGCCTTGGTCAAGACCAGTGTGTCGTGGTTGAGGATGTCGTAGACATTGGCGCCCATGGCGGGCAGCACATTGATGCCCGGCAGGTTGCCAGCAGCCTTGACGAAGCCAGCGTCGACAGTCTCACCGTCGATCACCAGCACCTTGCCAGCAAAACCATTGCTTGCGAGGTGGCCTTTGAGGACCTTGGTCTTGGCATCGGCCAACTCGAGGCTGTCGACCACAACAAGACCATCCTTCGCCTTCGACGACAAAGCCATCTTGAGGCCGAGCGCGCGGATCTTCTTGTTGAGGCTGGGATCAAAGTCACGCTTGCGCGCACCATGAGCCTTACCACCACCGATGAAGATCGGAGCAGCGCGGTCACCGTGACGAGCCGTACCGCCGCCCTTCTGGCGACCGAACTTCTTGCCGGTGCGGGCCACATCCGAACGCTCACGCGTCGGGCGGGCGGTGGCGCGGCGCTTTTCAAGCTGCCAAGTCACCACACGGTGGAGGATGTCAGCGCGCGGATCGATGCCGAACACGTCATCCGACAGTTCGATATCGCCCGAGGCGGCGCCGTCGATTTTCTGAACCTTCACTTTCATGGCTCAGCCTTCCTTGTTTTCTTCAGCCGCCGGAGCGTCGGTTTCGACAGCTTCGGTTGCCACGACTTCTTCAGCAGCCGCATCGGCCACGGAAGGAGTCTCATCAGCCTGCGGCGCCTTCTTCTCGATCACGGCGCCGGGAAACGGCAGGCCTTCGGGAAGCGGGATCTTCACAGCATCGCGAACGAGCAACCAGCCATTCTTCGAACCGGGCACCGAGCCCTTGACGAAGAGAAGGCCGCGCTCGGCATCGGTGCGGACGATTTCGAGGTTCTGCTGGGTGCGCTGACGGTCGCCCATGTGGCCGGCCATCTTCTTACCCTTGAACACGCGGCCCGGATCCTGGCGGTTACCCGTCGAACCATGCGCACGGTGCGAGATCGACACGCCGTGGGTCGCACGCATACCGCCGAAGCCCCAGCGCTTCATCGCGCCGGCAAAGCCCTTGCCTTGCGTGTGGCCGGTGATGTCGACCTTCTGGCCAGCAACGAAATGCTCGGCACTGATGGTGGCCCCAACCGGCACGAGCGCGTCTTCGCTGGCGACGCGGAATTCGGCAACCTGCTTCTTGAGGCCCACATCCGCCTTGGCGAAATGTTCGCGCTGCGGCTTGGCAACATTCTTTTGCTTGGCTTCGCCTGCACCGAGCTGGACAGCAAAATAGCCATCACGCTCTTCGGTGCGGTGCGAGACCACCTGGCAATCTTCCAGTGCAAGCACGGTCACAGGCACATGCCGACCGTCCTCCTGAAAGAGGCGGGTCATCCCAACCTTCTTTGCGATCACGCCGGTGCGCATCGTCTTGAACTCCTAAACAGAGGCACCCACGGCCCATCCGCAGGTGCTTGGGCGACCATATTGCCAAGGCAACACAGCCGCAGATCAGCCCGAATTGTTACGCATCGCCCCGTCCGGGCTGGATGCTCACCAGTGGCAGGATTGCCGTGGGAGCAAGACGGGGGACGCAGCCCGGAGAATTTCTCCGGCGGTATCCACCCTATCGTGTGATGAGGCAGCTTTTGCCTCTTACGATAGAGGCCCCCGCACCGAAGTGCGGGGGCGTTTCGGCCAGCTTACGCCAGCTTGATCTCAACACTCACGCCAGCAGCCAGATCGAGCTTCATCAGCGCATCGACAGTCTGAGCGTTGGGCTGCACGATGTCGAGCAGCCGCTTATAGGTGCGCACCTCGAACTGCTCGCGCGACTTCTTGTCGATGTGCGGGCCGCGGTTCACGGTGAACTTCTCGATACGCGTCGGCAGGGGAATGGGGCCACGAATAAGCGCGCCAGTGCGGCGGGCCGTGTCAGCGATCTCGCCAGTTGCCTGGTCAAGCACGCGGTGATCAAACGCCTTGAGGCGAATACGGATATTCTGAGCTTCCATGTCCTACTACCGATGCGAAAGAGCCAAGGACTGGCTGGCAGCGCCAACCCATCCCAAACAATAAAGGCCAGCCCCGCTCTAATCGGTTTCCCACGAGCGGGCGGCCTTTGACGTGATTTCGTTGCATCCGAGACGAATCTCGTTTGCGGATGCGCGCCTATACGGAGCGCAGCGGCGACTGGCAAGAGCGTTTCGCAAGGAAATTGCGTGAAGCTGAAATCAGAACACCAGCTGCACGCCCACCCCGTCCTACAAACAGAAAACCCGGCTCCCACAAGGGAACCGGGTCTCCTGATTTTCATCGACGCTCCGTTACAGGAGCAGCGCGATTACTTCGTGATCTTGGCAACGACGCCCGAACCCACGGTGCGGCCACCTTCGCGAATTGCGAAGCGCAGACCTTCGTCCATGGCGATCGGAGCGATCAGCTTGACGCCGATCGACACGTTGTCACCCGGCATCACCATTTCGGTGCCTTCGGGAAGGATCACTTCGCCGGTCACGTCGGTGGTGCGGAAGTAGAACTGCGGGCGGTAGTTGGCGAAGAACGGCGTGTGACGGCCGCCTTCGTCCTTCGACAGCACGTAGACTTCGGCTTCGAACTCGGTGTGCGGCTTGACCGAACCCGGCTTGCACAGCACCTGGCCGCGCTCGACTTCGTCACGGGCGACGCCGCGGATCAGGGCGCCGACGTTGTCGCCAGCTTCACCGCGATCAAGCAGCTTGCGGAACATTTCCACGCCGGTGACGGTGGTCTTGCGGGTGTCCTTGATCCCGACGATTTCGACTTCGTCGCCCACATTCACAACGCCGGTTTCGATACGGCCGGTCACCACGGTGCCGCGACCCGAGATCGAGAACACGTCTTCGATCGGCATCAGGAAGTCCTTGTCGATCGGACGCTCGGGCTGGGGGATGTAGCTATCGACAGCCTTGATCAGCTCAATGATCGATTCCTTGCCGATGTTGTCATCGCGGCCTTCAAGAGCGGCCAGAGCCGAACCCTTGACGATCGGAATATTGTCACCGTCGAAGTCATACGACGACAGCAGTTCGCGCACTTCGAGTTCAACCAGCTCGAGGATTTCCTCGTCGTCGACCTGATCGACCTTGTTCATGTACACGACCAGCGCCGGCACGCCGACCTGACGGGCCAAGAGGATGTGCTCACGGGTCTGCGGCATGGGGCCGTCAGCAGCGTTCACCACCAGGATCGCGCCGTCCATCTGGGCCGCACCGGTGATCATGTTCTTCACATAGTCGGCGTGGCCCGGGCAATCGACGTGCGCATAGTGGCGGTCGGCCGACTCGTACTCGACGTGTGCGGTCGAGATGGTGATGCCGCGCTCACGCTCTTCCGGCGCCTTGTCGATGTTGGCGAAGTCCACGGCGCTGCCGCCGTAGGTTTCAGCCATCACCTTGGTGATCGCGGCGGTCAGAGTGGTCTTGCCATGGTCAACGTGACCGATGGTGCCGATGTTGCAGTGCGGCTTGTTCCGCTGAAATTTTTCCTTGGCCATTTCTCGATTTACCTTCTTGAGTAAAATGATTGCTTAGCGGGGTGTTGGGCGGGCGCCCGCTGAATCAGGCGCCGCCCCTAGACGGATCGCTCGCCTTAGGCAAGTTTCTCCTTGACCTCGGCTGCGACATTCGCCGGAACCTCGTCATAGTGAGAGAACTGCATGGTGTACTGCGCACGCCCTTGCGTGAACGAACGCAGTTCGTTGACGTAGCCGAACATATTGGCGAGCGGCACGTTGGCTTCCACTGCCTGAGCATTACCGCGCGTGTCGGTGCCCTGGATCTGGCCGCGGCGGCTGTTCAAGTCACCGATAACGTCGCCCAGATAATCATCGGGGGTCACCACTTCGACCTTCATGATCGGCTCAAGCAGCTTGATCCCGGCCTTCTGCGCGACTTCACGCATCGCACCGCGACCGGCGATTTCGAACGCAATCGCGCTCGAGTCGACGTCGTGGTAGGCGCCATCGACCAGCTTGATGCTGAAATCGATGATCGGGAAGCCCACGAGGTGACCGCTTTCGGCCTGCTCGCGGAAGCCCTTTTCAATGGCGGGGATATATTCACGCGGAATATTGCCGCCCTTGATCTGGTCTTCGAACACCACGCCCTGACCGCGCTCACCCGGAGTGACCACAACCTTGACGCGGCCGAACTGGCCCGAACCACCCGACTGTTTCTTGTGGGTGTAATCGACTTCGACTTCGCGGGCGAGGTATTCGCGGTAAGCCACCTGCGGCGCACCGACATTGGCCTCGACCTTGAATTCGCGGCGCATGCGATCGACGATGATGTCGAGGTGCAGTTCGCCCATGCCCTTGATGATGGTCTGGCCCGATTCGTGATCGGTCGAGACGCGGAAAGACGGGTCTTCCTGCGCCAGACGATTGAGCGCGATGCCCATCTTTTCCTGGTCAGCCTTGGTCTTGGGTTCCACCGAAAGCTCGATCACGGGCTCGGGGAATTCCATGCGCTCAAGGATGATGGGCTTGGCCGGATCGCACAGGGTATCGCCCGTGGTGGTGTCCTTCATGCCCGCCAGCGCCACGATGTCGCCGGCAAAGGCTTCATCAATGTCTTCGCGGTTGTTGGAATGCATCAGCAGCATGCGGCCGATCTTTTCCTTCTTGTCCTTCACCGAATTGAGCACCTGACCCTTGGTCAGCTTGCCCGAATAGATGCGGGTGAAGGTGAGCGAGCCCACGAAGGGATCATTCATGATCTTGAACGCCAGCGCTGCAAAGGGCGCATCATCGCTCGAGGGGCGCTCGGCTTCCTCGTCGCTGTCGGGCAGAACGCCCTTGATCGCGGGAACGTCAAGCGGCGAAGGCATGTAATCGACCACCGCATCGAGCAGCGGCTGCACCCCCTTGTTCTTGAACGCCGAACCGCACACCACCGGCACGAAAGCGCGCGCCATGGTACCCTTGCGGATCAGGCGCTTGAGGGTGACAGCGTCCGGTTCATTGCCTTCGAGATAGGCTTCCATCACTTCGTCGTCCTGCTCGACGGCAGTCTCGATCAGCTTTTCACGATATTCAGCGGCCTTGTCGGCCAGATCATCGGGGATCGGGATGAATTCATACTTCGCGCCGAGGCTTTCATCCTTCCACACAATACCGCGGTTGTTCACGAGGTCGACCACGCCCTGCAGCTGGCTTTCCGCGCCGATCGGCAGGTACAGCACCAGCGGCACCGCGCCGAGGCGATCGATGATCGACTGCACGCAGTAATAGAAATCGGCGCCGGTGCGGTCGAGCTTGTTGATGAAGCACATCCGCGGCACGCCATACTTGTCGGCCTGACGCCACACGGTTTCCGACTGCGGCTCCACGCCGGCGACGCCATCAAACACGGCAACCGCACCGTCGAGGACGCGCAAGCTGCGCTCGACTTCGATGGTGAAGTCCACGTGGCCGGGGGTGTCGATGATGTTGATGCGGTGCTTCGGGCTGTTCGCGCGCAGCGCTTCGGGGTCCGACATCGGATCCATCGAGGCATCTTCAGCCGTCCAGAAGGTGGTGGTCGCAGCCGACGTAATGGTGATGCCGCGCTCCTGCTCCTGCTCCATCCAGTCCATCGTCGCAGCGCCATCGTGCACTTCGCCGATCTTGTAGGACTTGCCGGTGTAGTAGAGAATGCGTTCGGTCGTGGTGGTCTTGCCGGCATCAATGTGCGCCATGATGCCGATATTGCGATAGCGCTCCAGCGGATACTCGCGGGCCATAATGGTTTCCTTAAGAAGGTCTTGCGGGGGGCCGCCGGTTGAGCGGATCGACCCCCATATAGTGACGATTGTGACAGCCGGAAGACTTCACCCCCGGCTTGCCCACAATCCTTACCAGCGGTAGTGCGAGAAGGCGCGGTTGGCATCCGCCATGCGGTGGGTGTCTTCGCGCTTCTTGACAGCATTGCCGCGGTTGTTGGCGGCATCCATCAACTCACCCGACAGACGCGCTGCCATGGTGGTTTCCGGACGGCCGCGCGCTGCCGAGATCAGCCAGCGGATGGCAAGGGCCTGAGCGCGCTCAGGGCGCACTTCGACCGGCACCTGATAGGTCGCACCACCAACGCGGCGGCTGCGCACCTCAACCTGCGGCTTCACATTGTTGAGCGCATCGTGGAACAGCTGGATCGGATCAGCCTTGGCCTTGGCTTCCACGGTGGAAAGCGCGCCATAGACGATCTTTTCGGCAACTGCCTTTTTGCCGTCGAGCATGAGGTTGTTCATGAACTTCGACAGGATCTGATCACCATACTGGGGATCGGGAAGAATGACCCGCTTTTCGGGACGACGACGACGTGACATATTTAAAAACTCCTTCGGAGATTTCCGGAGCCGGCCCACTCCACCGCCCTTCCGCCCTTGAGGATACAATATCCGGGTGGAAGGGCGGGGGAGTGGGCTGGCCGGGCACCAAGCTTCAGGCGGAGGCCTGAAGCGCACCCATTATTTGGGCCGCTTGGCGCCGTACTTCGAACGCGACTGCTTGCGGTCCTTCACACCCTGCGTGTCGAGCACGCCGCGCAGCACGTGATAGCGCACACCGGGAAGGTCGCGCACACGCCCGCCGCGGATCAGCACCACCGAGTGCTCCTGCAGGTTGTGGCCTTCGCCCGGGATGTAGCTGATGACTTCGCGCTGGTTGGTCAGGCGGACCTTGGCCACCTTGCGCAGCGCCGAGTTCGGCTTCTTCGGGGTCGTCGTGTAGACGCGGGTGCAAACGCCGCGCTTCTGCGGGTTCTGCTCCATCGCAGGGACCTTGCTCTTGGCCTTCTGCGGAGTGCGGCCCTTGCGGACCAGCTGGTTGATCGTAGGCATGAGGTACTCTTCACCTTGGTTGTGGCCAGGCCAGCAGGATGAAGAGAAGACGAATCGCGCAAACAGCAGCGCGCAGGAACAATCCCACCGCAGCGATCAGTCGCGAGCCGAAAACGCTCCACCCGCCTGAAAAGGCCGGGTTACTTTGACAGCTGCCCCTTGATGAAGGACGCGCCGCCAATGTTCAGCTCAATCGGAATAACCCGAAAAGATGCGCGCCCTTAGGCGGAATGGATCAGGCGGTCAAGCGCAGGCTTGTGCTCACGCAGCCTTACGCGTCCATCAGAAAAGCCACCAAGGCCTTAACCTTGCGGCTTCGCCACTGCGGCGGAGGGGCAACCAGCCAGTAAGCGCGGCGAGCAGGCTCGGGAGGCTCCAGCGCCATCAACTGCCCGTTTGCCAGCGCCCGCTCGGCCAGCGCGAGCGGCACCACGGTACGCCCCATGCCAGCGAGCGCCGAGGCGATCGCCTGACCGGGGCTGGCGGCGGTGATCGCAGGAGCCGCGCCTTCGGGCAACGGCGCTCCGGGCCAGGCGATCCACGTCTCGGGCGCGGTTGGCGCAGCAACAGTCACCCGCAGCGCCTCTGTGAGTTGCACCCCCTCAAGATCGCCCGGCCCTTCGGCAAGGCGCACAGCAAGATCAAGGTTGGCCTCGGTAAAGTCGGCGTGTTCATCGGCTGTCAGAATATATTGCACACCTTGGCTCGCCGTCTGGAAGCGGGCGAGCCGCTCCCCCAGCCACTCGGCAAAAAACTCGCGCGGGACTGCAATGGTGTAACGATCCGACGCTTGGCCCGCCTGCATGGCAGCCACGCTCTCTTCGAACCGCAGGAACCCTTCACGCAGGTGATCCAGCCCGGCAGCACCTTCGGGAGTGAGTTCCAGCCCCTTAGGCGTGCGGCGAAAAAGAACCACGCCAAGCACGTCCTCAAGAGCGCGAATTTGCTGGCCGACCGCAGCGGGCGTGACGGCCAGTTCATCTGCCGCGCGCGTAAAGGAAAGGTGGCGCGCTGCTGCGTCAAACACGCGCAGGGCGTTCAAAGGAAGATGAGTGCGCTTCACAAGGCCCTCGTTAAGCGCGAAGGTTGGCTACGACAAGCGCGGCATCGGTCCAATCCTGGTTTGGCGCCGGCCGGATGAGCATCAGGATGATGGACGCTGCCTATTTCCAGAACAACCGCTGTCCGTCTTCTTCGGTAAAGGCGCTAGCGTTGCGGACGCCCATCGGCGGTTTCAGGCGCCGCCAGCGGGAAGAATGGAATGCGCACCTCAAAGGGCGAACCATCGGCGCGTTCGAAGGTGTAAAAACCCTCCATCGACCCGAACGGCGTCGTCAGCGGGCAGCCCGAAACATAGTCATGGCTCTGTCCCGGGGTTAGCAGCGGCTGTTCGCCCACCACGCCCTCGCCATCGACATGGTTGACCATGCCACGCCCATCCGTGATGCGCCAGTGGCGGGTGCGCAAGCGCAAAGCCTCATGGCTGCCGTTTTCGATACGGATATGATAGACCCAGAACCACTTGCCCGCCTCGGGATGCGATTGCTCCGGCAGGAAATTGACAGCGACCCTCACGGTAACCCCGTCGGTCGTGGCGGCGTGCTGGAAGAGTTCTTTCATGGTGATCCTCAAGGTAACAGTTCTAGCCGCCTCCACAAGTGGTAGAACGCGGTTTTGCACCTCGGTATCCCGAAGGGCATGAGTATTATGCCCCAGAGCAAGCCTTGCAGGCGGAGTTGGCGATGAGATCAGCAAGCGAAAGACAGGTGCTGACAGGTCGGATAACCCGGCGCGGCGCGCTGGCAGGGCTGGGCATGGCTGGGATCGCAGGCCTGCTCAGCGGTTGTGCCGCACGCCTTACGATGCCGGTCGATGCGACGGCCACCGCTGCACCAGATCTGGTCGATCTGGCGCGCTTCGATGCGCGCCTGCGCTTTGATATCCGCTATGCTACGCCAAATAATTTCATGGGCCGGGCGCTCTACCCGCAAGCCAAGGCCGTGGCGCAGCGTCCGGTGGCCGAGGCCCTATCGCGGGTGCAAACGCGAGCGGAAAGCGCAGGCTATGGCCTCTTGATCTTCGATGCCTATCGCCCGTGGCGCATCACGCGAATGATGTGGAAGGAAACCCCGCCCGAGCAGCGCGAATTTGTAGCCAACCCGGCGACAGGCTCACGCCATAATCGCGGCTGCTCGATTGATCTCACCTTGCACAAGGATGGCGTCGAGGTGGTGATGCCCAGCCCCTTTGATGATTTTACGCCTGCTGCCTATCGCTCCAACACCAATGCCCCGCCAGAGGCACTCGCCGCAAGCCGGATGCTGGAGCAATGGATGGTGGCCGAGGGGTTCATCCCGCTCGCCAATGAATGGTGGCATTACGACTGGGCCGAGTGGCGGCTTTATCCGATCATGGATGTGCCGCTGGAGGAGGTGATGGCGGGGTGAGTGGGGGCGTTCTGCAGGGCCGAGGATTGACCAAACGTCTGCTTGCATCGCTTTGCATCCAAAAACTGCCATTCGGTAAGCGACCCCAAGGCGGTCGTTCATTGGCCCTGCAAGTTGCCCGTCAAGCTACTAACTGCTTGGTCGCCGTCATGCATGCATTCGAGACTGCGGTGAGCCAAGTCGTCCCCCCATTTTCATATAAGGCCCTTGTCGGGCTCAACCGCGCACCTTTCGCTCGATGATAGGCGGCTGCCTCATAAGTAAGCCGACCGGACAGCCAGATTAGGCGTAGGCGAAAGATTGAGTCAGGGTTCGGAGGATCGCCATTCTTTCCGTTATCAATCAGTTCATTTTCAATAGGAAACATCGCCGCTAGCTTCGGATGAGCAAGCAGCGTGGCCGCAGGCTTGATATCCCAATCATGTGAAATACGATTCCGAACTTCTCGAACGCGATCAAGTTCGGTTGCCAGATCTTTCGAGATCACATCGAAAGCAAAGGCCATACGGATCCTCTTTGAAAGGTCTGATAGTGGGCCATATCCGCCTAACATCGCGTCGACCCCGCCGGGGATTTCTTTCGGCAACGTGTTAAGGAAGGCGTCTTTCAAAAGATCGTCAGCATAACCACACACAATTACGGGAAGGAATCGAGTATCTTCATTGGAGATGATCGTAAGGAGCCTCGAAAGGTGAGACAAATCAAGCGGCTCGCGAGATAGCATGTCTCTGAAATTCTCAATTGCGCGGTTCTCAAAGGATTTTGTGTAGTTCCGATATATTTGGAGGCCGGATTTCTCGGCGTAGCTCAGATCCATCGTTGCAATGTCTTCGTCGAACCAATCGTCAGTCGGCGGCATAGCTTCTTCCTGAGTTAAAAAGGGGATCAGAGGCTAATATGCCCAATAATATGCTGGCTTGCTGGTGCTTGCTAGCCTAAGCCAATTGAGCCCCGCCATTCCAAACCCCACCCATTTTCAGCCCTTCGCGCCTTACATAACGCCCCCTAAAGCGGACACAACGGCGGACACCTACACCTCAAGCATCTCCGCGATCTGACCCAAGCGCTCCTTGCCGAAGAACATCTCGTCGCGGCGCCCCTCGCGGCACACCCACATGGTCGGGATGCCGAAAGCGCCGCGCTCCACAACTGCGCTGGTCGCCTCTGTCAGACCTTGCTTCACCCCATCACTCTGCGCCGCTGCCAGCAGCGCTGCCGCATCAAAGCCCGCAGCGATCAGCACCGCGCCGATGGCCTCAGGGTCGCTGATGTCGAGCCCCTCTTCCCAGATTGCAGGTAACAGCGCCTCGGCCAGCGCAACGCCCCGCCCCTCCTCGCAAGCCGCATAAAGCATCCGCTGCAAGAGAATGGAATTGAACGGAAATTGTGGGTGCATCCGGTAGTTGGTGAGGCCATGATGCGCGATAAACCGCTCCATCTCCAGCACGGCGTATTCATTCTTGCCCTTGACCTCGGCATCGCGGATCATCGGCGGCGCGTTGCCGGTAAGCTTATGCATGCCAGCGAGGAACACCGGCAACAGCACCAGCTGCGCCCCTGCCTTGGCCACCAGATCACGCAGCGGCCAGAACACCAGATAGGCATTGGGGCTGACAAAATCGAACACCAGTTCCACGCGCTTGGTCATTGTCTACCCTCCTCAAATGCCTGCTTTGCCAAGCGCCTGATCGATGTCCTCGATGATGTCGGCAATATCCTCAAGCCCGACATTGATCCGCAAGAGACCTTCGGTCACGCCCATTTCTGCGCGCGGTTCCTCACCCATATTGGCATGAGTGGTGGAAGCCGGGTGACACAGCAGCGAACGCGCATCGCCAATGTTGTTCGAGATATCGACGAGTTCGAGCGCGTCGAGGATCGCAAAGGCCCTTTCCCGGGTGCCGACATCGAAGGCGAAGATCGGCCCGGTTGCATCCATCTGGGCCATGGCGAGATCATAGCGCGGGTGGCTTTTCAGCCCCGGATGCAACATCCGCCCGCCGCCCGCCACAATGCGCGGTTCGAGAAATTCGCCGAGCGCCACGGCATTGCGGCTTTGCTGATGTGCGCGAAGAGCGAGCGTCTCCAGCCCCTTGTGCACCACCCATGCGTTGAAAGCCGACAGAATCGGGCCGGTGTTGCGCTGGAACGGCATCAACACGTCGTCGATCCATTGCTGCGAGGCGCAGATCGCGCCTGCCAGCACGCGGCCCTGCCCGTCCATCAGCTTGGTCGCCGAATAGGCCACCACATCGGCGCCAAATTCCATCGGACGCTGCAAGGCGGGCGAGGCAAAGGCATTGTCCACCACCGTGGTAATGCCATGGGCACGCGCCAGATCGCAGACATATTGCAGATCGACGATATCGAGCGTGGGATTAGCGGGCGTTTCGAAGAAAAACACCCGCGTGTTGGGGCGGATCGCGGCTTCCCACGCGGCGTCATCAGCGCTGTCGATCACGGTGGTTTCGATACCGAAACGCGGCAGCAATTGATCGACCAGCCAGCGGCAGCTTCCGAAGGCGGCGCGCGCGGCCACGACATGATCGCCCGCGGAAAGCTGGCAGAGCAATGCCGCTGTCATGGCGGCCATCCCGCTTGCCTGAGCGCGGCAGGCCTCTGCCCCTTCAAGCAGCGCGATGCGTTCTTCCAGCATGGCGACTGTCGGGTTTTGCAGGCGCGAATAGGTCATGCCCTGCGCCTCGCCTGCAAACCTGTCCGCAACGATCTGCGCCGAATCGTAAGTGTAGCCCGAGGAGAGGAAAATCGCTTCGCTCGTCTCGCCATGTTCGCTGCGCCAAGTGCCGCCGCGCACAGCCTGGGTTGCAGGGCGCCATTTCTGCGTGGCGGCGCGGTTCATTCCGGTGGTCTTCTTCATGGGGCACAGCGATTAGGCGGGCTTTGAGCGCCTCGCAAGTTTTGCTGCACACTGCTCAGCCAAGCGGCTATGGACAGCCATTCAGGCAGCCCATGGAGCACCTCTTACATGAACCTCACCCTCAGCCCGCTTGTCATCTTGTTTGCGAGCGGATTTCTGGTCGCTCTGGTGGCCATTGCCAGCATCCTGCTCAATGATCAGAAGGTAGGGAGTGCTGCTCTTGCCGCTGCACTTGCAGCAGGCTTTGCCGCCTACACAGCGGGCACAATCTATGCAGAAGGCTTGCTCGTGGTGCTCACCAATCAGACCAGTAATCTGTGGGGGGTGCAGGTCTGGTGGGATTTGCTTATCGCCATCACCATCGGCCTGTTCCTGATCGCTCCGCGTGCGCGGGCGCAGGGCATGAACCTGCCGCTGTGGACAGTGTTTGTGGTTGCCACCGCCAGCATCGGCCTGCTTGCCATGGCGGCGCGACTGTTCTGGCTTGAACAAGCCGCAACCAGCAAGGTCTGAACCCGCACTCCACTCATGACCGGCGCGCCGCACTCTGTCTTGCCCCACCCACGCGACCCGGCGTGGTGGTGCGTTCTTATCCCGCTCGCCTTCGGGATTGCGGCGGCTTGGCGGCTCGGCCTGCCCTCGCAGCCCTATTTTGACGAAGTGCACTATGTCCCCGCTGCGCGCGAGGTGCTGCGCTGGTGGCAGACGGGGCAAGGCGGCTGGCTGAATCCGGAACATCCGCCGCTCGGCAAATACATGATCGCGCTCGGCATGGCGCTTTTGGGCGATAACGCGGTGGGATGGCGGATCACGCCGCTCATCGCCGGGATTGTGGCGGTCGGCGCAGCGATGCGCGCCCTGTGGTACGCCAGCGAAAACCGCTTTGCCTGCGTGGCTCTTGGCGTGCTGCTGGCGAGCGGCTTTCCTCTGCTGGTGCATGCGCGCATCGCCATGCTCGACATTTTCATGGCGGGATTTCTGCTGGTTGCAGCGTGGCAATTGGCCGCTGCTTGTCGGCAACCCGAGACCGGACGCTGGCGGCTCGCGTTGACCGGGGTGATGCTGGGGCTGGCGATGGCTTCCAAATGGAATGCGGCGCCGCTGGCGATGGTGCCGGGGCTGACATTTCTCGCCATCAGGGCAAGCGCCGGCCGCCGCCGCCTGCTGCTATCGCGCCGCGGCGCGCCTGTGCCCGGGATCACGCTGGTCGAGGCGTTTGTCTGGCTCGGCCTAGTGCCGCTGGGCGTCTATGCGCTGGCGTTCCTGCCTGCCTACCAGATGGGCACTTTCCTGCGCCCATCGCTCGTCAGCGAATACGGATTGATCGGAGCACAATTTGAAATGCTGCGGCTCCAATCCTCGGTGATTGAACCCCACACCTATATGAGCCAGTGGCCGCAATGGGTGCTGAACACGCGCGGGATCTGGTATCTTTACGAATTCGCCGATGGGGCGCAGCGCGGCGTGTTGTTGATCGGCAATCCTCTAACCATGCTTGCCGGATTACCCGCGCTCTTATGGGTAGCGTGGCGCGGTGCGAGCCAGCGCAGCGCGGCCATGATCGCCTGCGTGATCGGCTACGGGGTGAGCCTCGGGATGTGGGTGATCGCGCCGAAACCGGTGCAGTTCTATTACCACTACCTGATGCCGAGCACTTTCCTGCTTGCTGCCCTTGCCCTTGCCTTGGCTGATCTCAGATCGCACCCGCGCTTTGGCTGGGTGGCCTATGGGTTGCTCGCCGGATCGCTAGTCATGTGCGCGGTGTTCTACCCCATTCTCACCGCCGCACCGCTGGCTGGCGAGATGAGCTTTACCAAGTGGATGTGGGTCGAGGGATGGAATTGAGGCGTCAATATCTGCCCCAGACGAACCGGCTGGAGAGCGCATAGTTCCAAACCGCGCCCACCACGATGCCAGCAAAAGCAGCCAGCGGCCAGAAAAGCCCTCTTATTTCGAGGAAACTCGCTATGGCCACATTGGCAAGCGCCCCGATAGAGCACGCCGTGCAGAACCCAAACCACCCGCGCAGAACCGCTCGCGCGCCCACCAGCCGCTTGTCGCGGTAAGTCAGCCAATTGTTGAGCCAGAAGTTGAAGCTCATCGCTGCCAGCACCGCGACGCTTTGCGCCAGCGCAAAACTCGACACGAACCCGGCTAGCAGCACGCTGAGCACCGCGAAATGCACCACCACGCCGGCCGCGCCAACTGTCCCGAACAGGGCAAAGCGGGTCGGAATGAGCCGCCCGAAAAGCTTGTCGTAAAGCCCGGCGAGAAAATCAAACAAGACACCGCGATCCAGCTTGCTGGTCCCTGCTGCGCGCGCAGCAAAGGCAAGCGGCACTTCATGAACGCGAAGGGGCGCTGGCGCGCTTGCCAGCAGATCGAGCAGGATCTTGAAGCCCACACCCGACAGGCGCGGCGCGAGCGCTCGGGCGCGCGCAGTCTCCAACATGAAATAGCCGCTCATGGGGTCGGTGAGCGTGACGCCTGTCAGTGCGCGGGCGGCGCGATTGGCAAGGCCCGACAAGCGCTCGCGTTCGGGCGCAGCCCATCCGGCCGTGCTGGCGCCAGCCATAAAGCGCGAGGCGACACAGATTTCCGCCTCCCCTGCCCTGAGCACAGCAAACATCTGCGAGAGCAGAGCGGGATCATGCTGATGATCGGCATCCATCACCGCCACAAAAGGCGCAGCTGTCGCGCAGAATCCCTCGATCACCGCGCTCGCCAAACCGCGACGACCAATGCGCTGTATCACCCGGATACGCGGGTCTTGCAGCGCCAAGGCGCGCGCTTCATCGGCGGTGCCGTCCGCGCTGCTGTCATCAACGATGATGATTTCCCAGCACAAATCGCCGGCAAGCGCTGTCTCGATCCGCGCAATCAAGCTTGCGATGTTGCCACGCTCATTGAAGGTGGGCAGCACAATCGCAAGATCAAGCGCAGCCATGAACAGTTACAGCCGCGCGCGGACCGCCTCGCCGATCGCGGCGGTGCCATGACTGCCGCCCAGATCACCACCGCGCACACCATCAGCAAGCGCCGCTGCGACCGCTGCCTCAATCCGCCCAGCCTCAGCCTCAAGGCTGAAGGAATGGCGCAGCATCATCGCTGCTGACAGGATGGTTGCCATCGGATTAGCCAGCCCCTTGCCAGCAATATCAGGCGCGCTGCCGTGAATGGGTTCATACAGACCGAAAGTGCCGTGCGCAGTTTGCCGTTCACCCAGCGAAGCACTCGGCAACAGCCCGATCGAACCGACACAAGCGCTCGCCAGATCCGACAGGATATCCCCGAACAGATTGCCGGTTACCATGATGCCAAACCTGTCCGGGTGGCTCACCAGCTGCATCGCGGCATTATCGACATACATGTGATCGAACGCCACTTGCGGGTAATCCGCTGCCACCTCGATCACCACGTCGCGCCACAACTGGCTGGTTTCGAGCACATTGGCCTTATCCACGCTCGTGAGCGGCTTGCCGCTGGCTGCAGCGGAGCGGAATGCGACATGGGCGATGCGGCGCACTTCGGGGGCGGAATAGTTCATCGCATCCCACCCCTCGCGCTCGCCCTTATCATTCATGCGCTGGCCCTTGGCGCCGAAATAGACATCGCCCGTCAATTCGCGCACGATCAACAGGTCCATCGCGCCCGCGATATCGCTGCGCAGCGGCGAGAGATTTTCAAGCCCTTGAAACACCTTGGCAGGGCGCAGGTTGGCAAAGAGATCAAGCTCCTTGCGCAGTCCCAGGATCGCCTGCTCGGGCCGCAGGTGCCGCTCCAAGGTGTCGCATTCAGGATCGCCCACCGCGCCAAACAGCACTGCATCAGCAGCGCGTGCTGTCTCAAGCGTTGCAGGCGGAAGCGGCTGGCCAGCGCTGCGCCACGCCGCTGCACCGACATCAGCGTAAGTGAGTTCAACGCCATCAAGGCCCAGGGATTCCAGCACCTTGACAGCCTCAGCCGTCACTTCGGGGCCGATCCCGTCACCGGGCAGAACGGCAATTTTCATGGCTCGTGTCTCGCTTGCTTGCGCTGCTCACACCATCCGGGCGAGCCGCTCCATCAACAGATTGCGCGCGGCCATAACATCGCCGCGCGCATCATCAAGCAAGTAGTGCGCAATTGGCGCGCAAAGAGCATCAAGTGCGCCGAGCAGGCCTGCCAGATCAGTCGCCGGATCAGGCCGAGCGGGCAGAGCGCGCGCGCCATAGCCCAGTTCAGCGAGCACCATCACCTCATAGGCGAACAGCGCGCCCAGCCAGCCGCGCGCAGAGGGCGCGACACAAATCGCTTCGAGCAGCGCATCAAGCGCATCATAGAGCGGCGGAAACGGGGCGCGCTCGGGTAAAGCGGCGGCGGTGAGGGCGCAGCACCAGCTTATGGCAGCGGCCGGCACCGGCTCGGTCATCAAGGCAGCGCGGCTGCGTTCCAATTCAAGCTTGGCAAAGGGCAGTTGACCGGATGAGCGGGCGGCAAGATCAAGCGCGACCCGGTTTCCGGGGATCATGATCGGGCGCATCTGCCGTCCGCGCCCGCCTGCGACATAGCCAGCCACAAGGCCGTGCTGCGCCGTCACAAGCCGGACGATCGCGCCGGTTTCGCCATGCGGGCGAGAGGCAAGCAAAATGGCAGAGGCGCGCAGATGCATCGCAGCCGCCGCGCGTGGGCCGTGCTACTTTTTCTTGGCGAGCGCGGCTTCAAGCTCGGCAAGGCGGGCTTCGAGCGCATCGGCCTGTTCACGCGCCTTTTGGGCCATGGCCTTGACTGTCTCGAATTCCTCACGGCTCACGAAATCGACCCCGGCCATACGCTCGCGCAGACGCTCACGAGCGGATTCGCGCGCTTCGCGAGTCATTCCGGCAACTGTGCCAGCAGCGCTGTTGGCGAGTTTGACGAGGTCGGCGAGGATCGGGTTCTGGCTTTGCATGGGAGGATATGTGGCGATGGCCCGCGCGCTTGTCCAGAGGCGTTAGCCTTACAATTTCACGCGTTGCACCGCGCCGCTTGCGCCCACCTGTCCGCCGTCGGGATTTTCGACCAGAAACTGGTAATTGAGCGCTGTCGCAAAACTGGCCCATGCAAGATAGGGCAACAGCAGCACAGCCGCGGTGCGCCGGACCCGCCAAAACAGCGCCAATACAATCACAAGCGTGACAACGGCATAGCCCAAAACCATCAACCCGCCGACAATGTTCTGCATCCCGAAAAACACGCTGGTCCACGCCAGATTGCCGATGAAATGCGCGGCGAAAGCCGCCATTGCAAGGCCTCGTCCCGGCGCGCCTGAGGCGCTCGCCACCATAGCCAGCGCAAAGCCAATCATCACATACAGCACCGACCACACGATGCCGAACACCGCAGGCGGCGGATAGATCGCAGGCTTCACGAGGTTCTGAAACCACACCGTATCCGGCCCTGCCACACGCCCTGCGGCCAAACCAAGCAACACAACCAGCGGGACCAGAAACAGCGCCCAGCGCACAAGGCTGGCACGCAATTGCTGCTTGGAAGCGAGCACGTTCATCACAATCTCCCGATAAGCGCACCACTATAAGGTCTTGGCTGGCCATGCCAATCGCGCGCGCAAGCGGCGTCATGAAATAAGGCACTTTCCCCAGATTTTGCCACATTTTGTGTGCTCCCTCATCAAAATGAGGTGACGCCGCCACAATTTCTGCTAATTCCTGCCACATTCTTGCCGTGATTCGGAGCGCGGGTCGGCAGGAGAGACACTTTTCGCGCTCGAAAATCAAAGGGTCCCTAGCGGCCTATTATGGGGAATTGAACCATGAAGAAGATTTCTGCTCTGATCGCCGTTGCTGGTCTGGCCGTTGCTACCGTTGCTTGCTCGGGCGGCACCGAAGAAGCAGCAACCGAAGCCGACACCATGGCTGTTGAAGAAACCGTTGACGAAGCTGCTGCTGAAGGCGCCGAAGCTGCTGCCGACGCCGCTGCTGAAGGCGCTGAAGCTGTTGCTGACGCTGCTGAAACCGCTGCTGAAGAAGCTCCTGCTGCTCAGTAATTCGATCGGTTTCGCGGTTTGATCTTCACCGATCAGACAACGAATCAAACGGCCGGTAGTGACCCATGGGTTGCTGCCGGTCGTTTCGTATCTGGGCTTCAGATAATTCCCGGCAAGGCGCGCTGGCCTGCGCAGCCTATCCCGCCGCGCTGAACACCACTGCCAAACCAAGCCCAATCACCAGCAGGACGGCGATCACGACAAAAATTCTGCTGTTCATGGCCTTTCTGCCTCCTGCACAAACCGCCGCGCGGCGATCAGAAATTCAACATTGCCCTGCGGCCCGGTGATCGGGCTGGTAGTGATACCTTGCACCTGCCAGCCACTCGCTTCAAGCCAGCCGCGCACTTCCTCGCACACCCTCTCATGCAAAGCAGGATCGCGCACCACCCCGCCCTTGCCCACTTCTTCGCGGCCCACCTCAAACTGCGGCTTGATCAGCGCGACCAGCTGGCATTCGGGCGCGGCCAGTTCGAGCGGGCGTTCGAGCACCTTGGCAAGCGCGATAAAACTGGCATCACACACCACCCAATTGCAGGGCCGATCAATCAGCGCTGGCGTCAGAATGCGCGCGCTGGTTTGTTCCAGCACGGTGACGCGCGGGTCTTCGCGCAATTTCCACGCCAGCTGATTCGTGCCGCTATCCACCGCAAAAACATGCGCTGCCCCATGCGTCAGCAGCACATCGGTAAAGCCTCCGGTCGATGAGCCAATATCCATTGCTATTGCACCTGCCGGATCAAGCCCGAAAGCTTCGAGCGCATGGGCGAGCTTGATCCCGCCACGACTGACCCAGGGGTGGTCGCGCCCGCGCACCTCAAGCGCGCTATCGGCGGCGATCTGCTGGCCCGGCTTGTCGATCTTGACCTCGCCTGCAAACACCAATCCCGCCATCACCAGTGCCTGAGCGCGCGCGCGGCTTTCGGCAAGCCCGCGCTCAGTCAAGAGCTGGTCAACACGGCGTTTTTTGGCAGGGGATGCAGATTTGGTCATGGACGAGTAATCCGATAGCGCGCATTGAGGCGGCATGAAAGGACCACTCATTCGGATCGCCGCTGCGGTGATATTGAGCGGCGCGCTTGCCGCCTGTGTGCCCACCAGCGCGCCGCCTGCCCCGCCGCCCGCGCCGCCTGCTGCCGAGCCCGCCGCTCTGCCCCCACCCCCGCCCACTGCGCCGCGCTATGACAATTGGGCCGATGCGCCGCAAACGCCGGGAACATGGCGCTATGAAGCGCGCAGCGGCTTTACCGAGGCCGCCTTTATCGGGCCGGATTCGGGCGCACGGGTGCGGCTGCGCTGCCTTGCGGACAATCGGACGATCCAGCTTTCGCTGCCCGAAAGCGGCGTGCCCAATCCGCAGGTGACGATCCGCACGCAAACCGCGACGCGCACTTTGCAAGCCCAGTCTGCCGGGCGCGAGACGCTGGTGGCGCTGCCTGCGCGCGACGCGCTGCTGGATGCGATGGCCTTTGCGCGCGGGCGTTTTGCGGTGGAAGGCACGGGCCTTGCCTCGCTCTATCTGCCGTCCTGGCCGGAAGTTGCGCGGGTGATCGAGGATTGCCGCTAGACAGTCTGCCTCCGCGCAATCACCGAACTCTTATACTGACGTGGGAAAAACTTTTTTCAAGTCTTGCCCTTGATCGCGCAATGATTCACAACTGCGCTTGAGGCCAGCGGCGAACGCGGCTCTCGGCCCCCGGTGAAACGCGGGGTCTAGCTCACTAGCGCGAAAGGAGGTGATCCGATGTCTCATGGTTCAGTAGCGAGGTCGGTGAAGATCCCTACGGAGCATACTCGGTAATCAACCTTTCTGAGTAAGGCTTCGTGAGCGGCACTTCCGGCCGCTGACCATGAAAGGGCAGTTCGGCCTCTGGGCGGAGCTGCCCTTTTCATTTGGGAGTCTATTGTTTTCGCCCTCAAACGCCGGGCGGCGGGATGATTGTTTTGCGAACCTGCCTTACGCAGGTTCGTCCTCGGCGCTCCTCCTTCGCTTTGCTACGGGCGCCTGCGGGCGCGCATTCTTTTTTGGCCTACCGCTTCGCTGCTTGAGGCGTTCTTGTCCGCCTACCGCTTCACCTTTGCATCGCTCGCTTCGGCAGGGCGCTTGCCCTTCTGGGCGCACCGCACTAATCGCGCTTCCATGGACTTTGCGCATATCCCTCACCCCTCGCCCACGCCCGCCGATGCCCGCGCCGCGCTGATTGCTGATCCCGGCTTTGGCACGGTGTTTTCCGATCACATGGTGGTGATCGATTATGACGAGACAAAGGGCGGCTGGCATCAGGCGAGCCTTGGGCCGCGGGTCGCGATCCCGCTCGATCCGGCGGCGGCTGTGCTGCATTATGCGCAGGAAATTTTCGAAGGCATGAAGGCCTATCGCCAGCCCGATGGGTCGATGGCGCTGTTCCGGCCTGACGCCAATGCGCGCCGGTTCAACGCCAGCGCTGATCGGCTGGCCATGCCGCATCTGCCCGAAGACCTGTTTCTCGAAGCCGTGCGGCAACTCCTCAGCGTCGATGCGGACTGGTTCCCGGCGGTCGAAGGCGGCGCGCTCTATCTGCGGCCCTTCATGATCGCCACCGAGGCGTTCCTGGGCGTGCGTCCGGCCAAGCAATACAAGTTCATTGTGATCGCTTCACCTGCAGGCAATTACTTCAAATCGGGCGCCAAGGCGGTGAGCATCTGGATTTCCGATTACACCCGTGCAGCCCCCGGCGGGACGGGCGCTGCCAAATGCGGCGGCAATTACGCGGCAAGCCTCGTGCCCACCGGCCAAGCCTTTGCGCAAGGCCACGATCAGGTGCTGTTCCTTGATGCGGTCGAACGCAAATGGGTGGAAGAACTGGGCGGCATGAACCTGTTTTTCGTGTTCGATGATGGCCGGGTTATCACCCCGCCGCTCACCGGCACGATCCTGCCCGGCGTCACCCGCGACAGCCTGATGACGCTGCTGGCCGAAGAAGGCCTCAGCGTGTCCGAAGAGATGTATTCGATCGACCAGTGGCGCGAAGATGCAGCCAGCGGCAAGCTGGTTGAGGTGATGGCCTGCGGCACGGCGGCGGTGGTGACAGCTGTGGGCAAAGTGGCAGGCCATGATGGCGAATTTACCATTGGCGCAGGCGGCATCGGCCAAACCACCGCCAAGCTGCGCGAAAAGCTGGTCGGCATCCAGAAGGGCGAGGTTGCCGACACGCATGGCTGGGTGATGCGCGCTTGATTTCAGTCGCTGCGCTTTACCAGTTTACCCGGTTTGATGATCCTGCGGCCCTGCGCGCGCCCATGCTGGAGCTGTGCGAAGCGGCGGGCGTGAAAGGCACGCTGCTGCTCGCGCGCGAAGGCATCAATGGGACGATTGCGGGCGAGGCCGAGGGGCTGGAGGCAGTGCTTGCCGCGATCCGCGCCCTGCCCGGCTGCGCTGCACTCGATGTGAAATTCTCATCCGCTCCCGAAATGCCGTTTGGCCGGATGAAAGTGCGGCTGAAGCGCGAGATTGTGACGATGGGCGAGCCGGATATCGATCCGGCCCTCAGCGTCGGCCACTATGTCGATCCCGCGGACTGGAACGCGCTGATCGCTGATCCTGAAACGGTGGTGATCGACACCCGCAATGATTACGAAGTGGCAATCGGCACTTTTGCGGGCGCTACCGATCCCAAAACCACCTCTTTCCGCGAGTTTCCCGCATGGTTTCGGCGCAATCGCGAGGAACTCCTCAGCGGCAAGAAAAAGGTCGCGATGTTCTGCACCGGGGGCATCCGCTGCGAAAAGTCCACCAGCTTCCTGCGCTCGCAAGGCGTGGAGGAAGTCTATCACCTGAAAGGCGGCATCCTCAAATATCTCGAGGAAGTGCCCGAAGCAGACAGCCTGTGGCAGGGCGAATGTTTCGTGTTTGATGAACGCGTCAGTCTTGGCCATGGCCTTGCGCCCGGCACCGCCACGATGTGCCGCGCCTGCGGGCGAGCGGTCTTGCCGGGCGAGGCCTGTGCCGCTTGCGGCGCTCCCGAGGCGGCGTGAGCGCGCTTCCCATCCTCTATTCTTTCCGCCGCTGCCCCTATGCGATGCGTGCGCGCATGGCGCTGTGGGTGGCGGGTATTGCGGCGGAATTGCGCGAAGTGAAACTGGCCGCCAAGCCGCCTGAACTGATCGCTGCCAGCCCCAAGGCGACTGTGCCAGTGCTGGTGCTGTCTGACGAACAAGTGATCGACGAAAGCCTTGAGATCATGCGCTGGGCCTTGGCACAGCAGGACCCGGAAGGCTGGTTGGCGGGCGAGGATACAGCGCTGATCGCAGCCAATGACGGCCCCTTCAAGCACCACCTCGATCGCGCCAAATATCCCACCCGCTATAAGCCAGACGGCGTGGACCACCGCGCCGCCGCACTCGCGCTGTTGCTGCCGTTGGAGGAGCGTCTGGCAGGCCAAGCCCACTTATGCGGGCCTCGCCGCAGCCTCACCGACATCGCCCTGTTCCCCTTCATCCGGCAATTTGCGCACAGCGACCGGGACTGGTTCGCCGCCCAACCCCTGCCGCGCCTTTCCGCATGGCTCCAAGGCCATATCGCCAGCGATCTGTTCACCGCGATCATGCCCAAATTTGCGCCGTGGCAAGCAGGCGATACGCCGATTATCTTCGGCCCCTAGGCGAGCCCTTCCCTGAACGCATCAATCAACCAGCTTGCCGCAGGGCCAAGCCGCGCGTCACGCCGCCACAGCGCCGACAGCCGATATTGCGCGCCGGGCTTTTCGGGCAGGTCAAGCTCCACCAATCGCCCTGCCGCCAGATCGCCTGCAATCATGTGGCGCGGCATATTGCCCCAGCCCAGCCCTTCGATGAGCAGCGAGTGCTTGGCCCCCAGATCGCCCAGCCGCCATGTGGCGGGCGAGAGCACCGAAAACTCCTGCCCGTCAGTCAGGCGCGAACGGTCGGTCAGCACCAGTTGGAGGTGCTGGCGGCTCTCCCCCGGCTGGACCCCTGCGCGCGCCAGTGGGTGCGAAGGCGCAGCGACGGGGACGAGATCAATCTCGCCAATCACCTGCCGTTCGAGTTCCGGGTGATCGGCCGTTACCGGCCCGCCGATGGCCAATTGCGCTTCCTTGTCGATGAGGCAGGCCGCAACCGCGCCCAGCCCCTCGATATTGAGCGTGAGCGCCACAGTCGGGAACATCCGGCGAAATTCGCCCAGCACGCGCGCGGTCACTTCGCCCGGAACCATCACGTCGATCACCAGGCCAAGGCTCGCCTCAAGCCCTGCATGGAGCGAGCGCGCCTTGGCGAGCAAGGCATCCACCCCATCAGCAATCCCGCGCGCTTCAGCGAGCAGGCCTTCGCCTGCCGCGGTCAGCACCGGGCGGCGCGAGCCTTCGCGCGCGAACAGGGTCAGGCCAAGCTGCTCTTCCAATTGCGCGATGCCGTAAGACACTGCCGAAACAGCCCGCCCCATCGCGCCCGCCGCGCCGCCAAAGCTGCCGTGTTCAGCCACCGCAATGAAGATGCGCAATTGATCAAGAGTGGGCTCGCCGAGTTTCATCGCGGCTTATGTTCGGATTTCCTGAACATTTTGGCAAGTTTTATCGCACTTATCCGTTCGAACCTTCGCGCCTATCTGGCGTTCAACACTCGAATAAGGAGACACGACATGATCGAACTTCGTCCCTTTGAAAGCCTTGGCGCGGCCAATCACGGCTGGCTTGATGCGCATCATCACTTTTCTTTCGCCAATTACCATGATCCCGCCCGCGTCCATTGGGGCGCGCTTCGCGTCTGGAATGATGATCGCATTGCGCCCGGCACCGGCTTTCCCACCCATCCCCATTCCGACATGGAAATCATCACCTATGTCCGCACAGGCGCGATCACCCACCGCGACAGCATGGGCAATGAAGGCCGCACCGAAGCAGGCGATGTCCAGGTGATGAGCGCGGGCAATGGCGTGCGCCATTCGGAATATAATCTGGAAAACGAGGACACGAGCCTGTTCCAGATCTGGATCATCCCCGACACCCGCGGCGGTGAGCCGAGCTGGGGTGCGCGCCAGTTCCCCAAGGATGCGCGCGCGGGCGCTTTCGTCCCGCTCGCAAGCGGGGTGGCAAATGATAATGATGCGCTGAAGATCCGGGCCGATGCCCGCGTTCTGGGCGCGACCATCCGGGCAGGCGAAAGTGTGACTTACACGCCGCGCTCGGCTGATCGCCACCTCTACCTTGTCCCGGCAACGGGCAAGATCCGCATCGACGAGGTCGAAGCCAAGGCGCGCGACGGCATCGCCATCACCCAGATGGCCGAGGTCACCATCACTGCACTCGAAGACAGCGAAGTGGTGCTGGTCGACGCTGCTTGATCCGATCCTCTAGGAGCCGGCCGGCTGCTCTCCCTCCCCGGCCGGCTCCACCCCTTTCTACCGCCTTGCAACAGGAGCATTTCTCATGGCCAATCTTCTCTACATCACCACCAGCATCAACGGCGCAGACGGCGTCTCGCGCGGGTTTGGCGACAAGCTCGCCCACGGCCTTGCCGCCAAGTCCGGAGCGAAGCTCGTGGCTCGCGATCTTGCGGCAAACGACCTGCCCTTCGTGTGCGCCGAACGCTTCGGCGCAAACCTCACGCCGGCAGCGGAGCGCACCGCCGAACAGGCCGATCTTGCCGCCATCGCCGACACGCTCATCGCTGAGCTTCAGGCCGCCGACACCATTGTGATCGCCTCACCGATCTACAATTTCGGGCCGCCCGCCACGCTCAAAGCATGGGCCGATCTGGTGGCGCGTGCGGGCACGACTTTTCAATACACCGCGACCGGCCCGGAAGGCCTGCTCAAGGGTAAGAAGGCCTATCTCGCGATTGCCTCAGGCGGCACGCCCGTGGGCGCGGATTTCGACTTCATGAGCCGCTGGCTGACCTTCTTCCTCGGCTTCCTTGGCATCAGCGATGTGACGATCATCGCCGCTGATGGCATTATGGGCGAAGGTGCAGAAGAAAAGATCGCCGCGGCCCACGCCAAGGTCGCCGAATTGGTGGGTTAAACCCGCCTCAAAATTTGGCCTCAAAATCTGGAGCGCACCAGCAGCGGCTTGAACAGCTTGCTGCTGGGGCGCACCACGATCACCGCAACGCCGACCATCGCCAGCGCTCCGCCCGCCAGCAAGGGCCAGCCGATGGCATCGCCGGTCAGCCAAGCACCAAAGGCAATCGTCAGCAGCGGGGTCAGCAGCGTCAACGGCACGACGAGATTGGCGTCATGGCGTTGTAGAATGCGAAAATAGGCCGAATGCGCGCCGACCGATACGATCAACCCGGCAAACAGCGCACACAGCGCAACGGGCACCGGATTGGCCTCGAAAGCGGCGATCTGCCCGCTTTCGAACACAAGCGTTGCCGGAACCAGCGCCGCGAGTGAAACCACCGCCGCCCAAGCCTGAAGCCGCACGGCATCGAGCGTGATGGTTTTCACAAACACCGAACCCAGCGCTCCCACCACCGCCGATCCCAGCACCAGCACAAGGCCGGTAATGCTGCCCGCTGCCGAAGGGCTGCCCATCGCCAGCAAGACGCCGCCCAGCGTCAAGCCCATGCCGAGGCCGCGCCGCCAGCCGACTTTTTCACCCAGAAACACAACGGCAAAGAGCACCGCGAGCGGCGCCGATGAGAGATTGACAATCCCCGCGGCTGAGGGCGTTGCCGTCTTAAGCCCGGCAAACAACAGCGCAAAACTCCCGCCGCTGATGGCAAAGCCGATCAACAACACGCGCAGCAGTTGCTTCGGCAAGGGCCGCAAGAGCGGGAACAGCACCACCACTACCAGTATCGAGCGCAGCACTGTGTAAAACAAGGGCGGCACGCCCAACTCATCGACTGCCAACTTGCTGACAACGATGTTGAGCGCCCAAGCAATGTTGCAGGCCATCAGCACCGCAATGGCCGATAACGGCAGCGGAGCGGACATATCAGGACAAATCTGGCAGGGTCGCGGCGATTTCCGGCGGCAGGCCAGCACGCAATTCCTCGCGCCACACGGCTGCCACCGCATCAGATGGTGCGCGCCAGTCACCGCGCGGGCTTAACGCGCCTGCCGAGGAGACTTTGGGCCCATTGGGCATGGCGCTGCGTTTGAACTGCGAGAAGCCGAAGAAGCGCGCGCAGAACTTGTCGAGCCAGCTTGCGATGATCGCCAGATCATATTCGCGCTTCTCATCATCAGGGAAGCCTGCCGGCCACAACCCGCATTCGCGCGCTCTCCAGGCGTGCCATCCCAGAAACGCGACTTTGGAGGGACTTTGCCCATAGCGGATAATGTGGTGGAGGAAAAAGTCATTGAGTTCATAAGGCCCAATGATGCTCTCGGTCGACTGAATCGCGCCATCTGCGCCCGGCGGCACCAGTTCAGGGCTGATCTCGGTTTTCAGGATCGCGCCGAGCACATCGCTGCAGACATCGGTGAACTGACCGGTCGCGATCACCCAGCGGATAAGATACTGGATCAGCGTCTTGGGGAGCCCTGCATTGATGCCATAATGGCTCATCTGGTCGCCCACACCATAGGTGCACCAGCCCAGCGCCAATTCACTGAGATCGCCCGTCCCCAGCACAAAGCCGCCATGCTGGCCGGCTAGGCGGAACAGGTAATCGGTTCTGAGGCCGGCCTGCACATTTTCAAACGTCACATCGTGCACTGGCTCGCCATCAGCAAAAGCGTGGCCGATATCGGCCAGCATCCGCTGCGCCGCGGGGCGGATGTCGATCTCGCCTGCGGTGATCTCCATCACCTCCATCAAGCGGTGGGCATTGCCGCGCGTGTGATCGGAGGTGCCGAAGCCCGGCATGGTATAGCCGCGAATGAAAGTGCGCGGCAGGCCCAGCCGATCACAGGCCTTGGCCGCGACGATCAGCGCATGGGTCGAATCAAGCCCGCCCGAAATGCCGATCACGAGGCTTTTCGCGCCCGTCGATTGGATACGCCGCATCAGCGCATCGACCTGAATGTTGAACGCCTCGTAGCAGTCCTCGTCGAGCTTCTCACGCCTATCGGGCACAAAGGGAAAGCGCGGGACCGGACGGACCAGGCCTTTGTCGCGAGGCGCGCTCGCATGTTCAAACACCACCTTGCGATAAGTGTCCTCAGGATGCCCCGCTGCCTCGGCTGCGTCAGCGAAAGTCTGGTTGCGCAGGCGTTCGGCAGCAATGCGCGCGGTGTCGATATCGACGGCGCACAGTTCGGGCGCGAGATCGAACCGGGTGCTTTGGGCTACCAGATCGCCCAGCTCGTATATCACCCCCTGCCCGTCCCATGCCAAATCGGTGGTGCTCTCGCCGTGCCCGCTGGCCGAATAGGCATAGGCACAGATGCCGCGGCTGGCGCTGGCGCGGCAGTGGAGGTGGCGATCATCGGCACGCCCAATGGTCACAGGTGAGGCAGAAAGATTGCACACGATCAGCGCGCCAGCGAGCGCGGCCAGCGTGCCGGGCGGCTGGGGTGCCCAGAAATCCTCGCAGATCTCGATGCCGAAAACAAAGCCCGGCAGATTGCCAGCGGAGAAAATCAGATCGGTCCCGAAAGGCACCTCCTCGCCCGCCACGCCAATCCACAGATCCACGCAGCCGCGACCATGAGCAAAATAGCGCTTTTCATAGAATTCGCGGTAGTTCGGCAGATAGCTCTTGGGCACAACCCCCAGCACCTGTCCGCCCGCGATCACCACCGCACAATTGTAAAGCTTGCCAGCCCGGCGCAAGGGCGCCCCCACCACCAGCACAGGCGTCAGATCAGCGCTAGCCGCCACCAGTTCCGCTAAAGCCTGTTCAACACGATCAAGCAGCGCTGCCTGCAGCAGCAGATCATCAATCGCGTAAGACGATAGCGTGAGTTCGGGATAGACCACCAGATCAACCCCGGCCTTATGTGCACGGCCTGCCTCGGCGAGAATCCCCGCCAGATTATGCGTCACGTCGGCCGTCCGGCTGGCAGGCGTGGCGGTCGCCACCCGGACAAAGCCGTGGGCATGGGCATCGTAAAAGCTGTGCGTCTCGCTGGTCATGGCTCGCCTGTGCGCTATGAGATATGCCCCTAGCGCTTAATTTCGCCTGTTCCTATAGCCTCGCTGCAATCCAAATCGTCCGCCAAGGAGCCCTGTATGGCCGATGCCACCTATATCCCACCCAAGGTCTGGAGCGCTGAGACAGTTTCAGGCGGCCGGTTCGCCAACATCAACCGGCCAACCGCAGGCGCACGCGAGACCCGCGATCTGCCGGTGGGCAAACATCCCTTGCAGCTTTATTCGCTCGCCACGCCCAATGGGGTGAAAGTGACGATCCTGCTCGAAGAATTGCTAGAACTGGGACACGCAGGCGCCGAATATGATGCATGGACGATCAACATCAGCGAAGGCGAACAATTCACCAGCGGCTTTGTAAGCGTAAACCCGAATTCCAAGATCCCTGCCCTGCTCGATCGCAGCGGGCCAGAGCCGTTCCGCGTATTCGAATCGGGTGCCATCTTGATGCACCTTGCTGAAAAATTCGGGGAATTTCTGCCGGTTGACGCGGCGCGGCGCGCGGAGACCTTAAGCTGGGTGTTCTGGCAAGTGGCAAGCGGCCCCTTCATCGGTGGTGGCTTTGGCCATTTCTACGCCTATGCACCGGAAAAATACGAATATCCGATCAATCGCTATGCGATGGAGACCAAGCGGATTTTCGATGTCGCAGACCAGCGGCTAGCGCACAGCCGGTACCTCGCCGGAGATGAGTACACGATCGCCGATATCGCCAATTTCCCTTGGCTTGCCCCCTTCACCACCGGCGACATCTACAACGACGCAAAAACGTTCCTCAGCATCGATGACTACACACACGTCAAGCGCTGGGTCGACGAGATCGCCGCGCGGCCCGCCGTGCAACGCGGACGAATCGTCAACAAGACATGGGGTGATGAACAAACGCAGTTGCGAGAACGCCACTGCGCCACCGATTTCCTAGGCAAGCGTTTGGGCTGAAAATTGTCACCACAAGCTTGCGTCTTTTGCGCTTCACATTTGTTCTCGGGCCGCTATAGAGCGCGGCTCTTGCTGGGGCGTAGCCAAGCGGTAAGGCAGCGGTTTTTGGTACCGCCATGCGAAGGTTCGAATCCTTCCGCCCCAGCCACGGATATCTTCAGACCCAACCATCTGAAAGATAACGAGTTTCCCTTCGAGTCAAAACCCCGTGGCACCCTGTGGTGGTCCTGATTTTGGCACTATGATTCGATTGGATTCCGAGCGCAAGACGGCCGCCTGATTTGCGCAGTTTTCCACTGGAAAGTGCACAGGATTTGCACCGCGGTTCTGCAGCAGCGCCGATGGTTGGTTGATAGCCGATAACCCCGACCCTCGCCCGATGGCGGAATGTGTGAAGGGTTTCGGGCGCTTGCGTACGAAAGCCTCCAGTGCAGGAACCCGCGGGCCGCAGGCGCTGGTCTATGGGTAAAACGGCTTTGGGATGGTCTGGGGCGGCAGGCGCTGGTGATGCGGCAGGGTAGCCAATGGTCGGATCAGAGTGGTTTTGTAGGGTGTAGGATTGCGAGCGACATTGGATTTGCTGGGGACCATGTCCTGCGGCCGGGTTAATTCGGGGGTGGTCACGCGCCGGGTCGTCGGCCGGGACACCGTAATGTCGGCCATACTGTAGGATGAGCCATGCCGGATCATGGCGTGTGTTTCCGGGCGGGGAGTGCTGGTTCTGGCGGTGCACGGGGTTGGTACGAACGGGCAAAGGCCTCGATGATGGTGATGTGCCCACCGCAGCATGGGCATGGCGGGCGATCGTCGGGCGGTTCATCCGGTTCGGGCTCCTGGACCGGCGCAGCGACACCCAGCAACCTTCTGGCGAGCGCGATGGCGTCCTTGTGGTTTGAACTGGCGAGCAGGCCGTAATGCCGGATGCGATGGAAGCCGCGCGGCAGGACGTGGATGAGGAAGCGGCGGATGAACTCGTGGGCGCTGAGCGACATGACCTGCTGGCGTTCGGCCCCATCGCGGCGGTAATCCTTGTATCGGAACGTCACACCGCGCTCGTCGAAGGCAAGGATCCGCCGGTTCGAGATGGCGACGCGGTGGGTGTAGCGCGAAAGATAGGCCAGCACCGCCTGCGGCCCGGCAAAGGGCGGCTTGGCATAGACCACCCAGCGCTTCTTACGGATCGGCGACAGATGCCGAAGGAAGGCCTTGCGGTCTGCGAGGCCCGCCAATGTGTTGAAGAAGGCCAGCTTGCCGGCATCGAACAATGCCAGCAGGCGAGTGAGGAACAGCCGGCGGAACAATGCGCCCAGTACACGCACCGGCAGCAGGAACGTCGGGCGCGACGAGATCCAGCGCTTCCCATCAAGCGCGATCCCGCCGCCGGGCACGATCATGTGCACATGCGGGTGGTGGGTCACCTCTGACACGCGCAAGCCTGCGCCGTAGGCGACGCTGAATGCGGCCTTGTACTTGATGCCGGGCGCCGCCTCGATCAACCGCGCCGCCTCTTCGACACTCAGGACCTCTCGGAGCTTGGGTGTGTAGCGAATAACGACGAGGCCCAGTGCCATCTCCGGCCGCTTAAGAGTGATACCAAACAGGAACCGCAGTGCCGATACGGACCCGTTGATGGTTGCAGGACTGATGGCGCGCTCATGCTGATCGATCTGAAAACGCCGGAGATCTTCAATCGTCGCCGTATCGGGAGGTCGGCCGAGAAACGCCGCAAATGATCGAACGTGCCGGATGTAATCCTTCTGCGTGTGATCGCCGAAGCCACGCATCGTCATGTCCTGCAACATACGCTCGCGCAGGGAATTGCTCGGGACAGTGGTAGTGATGGTATCCATGATGAGTTCCTCTCCATTGAAGGAACTCCACGCTCGCAAGCGACGTCGCCGCTCTCAAAGCCTCAACAATACCAGACTACCTCACCCCAAGCGACCCTCCCGCGAAGCGGGTTCGTGCATTGGGTCGACAACTGTCGCGGTCCTGATGGCGGCTTTGCCTCGCAACTCGAAATGCAGCGAACCATCCATTCAAGCGAAGGCAGCCTTGCCCCCGTTGCGACCTCAATCCGAAATCAGGCTGTTTACGTGACCAAAATCACCGGTTGAGAAGTCCGGGCATTATTCACCTTCCGAATCAATACTTTCTGTTCCCCGGCCAATGGTCTGGCCGCCAAACGAAAGGAATTGATCATGGAAATCGCCACAGAGAAACAGCAGGAATTCGAGCTAACCTTGGCAGAGCGCGCGCAGCTCCTGCCAAGCGATAAAAGCGAAGCGCAACATGCTTTGCATCATCAAGCCTCGCCGATATTGGCCGGGCAGTATCACTTGCAGACTAGAAAAGACGACAACCTCAATGATGAGGCAGAGGATGCCGAGGAGTGTCACAACACCTTCAGTGCTGCACCGATGCACCCTGGAGAGGTTCTGATCCCACTCAAAAATCTTGAGGAGTGGGCTTATCATCCCACCATAGCTGCCAAAGGGCAGAGCGCCATGGTGAGCCGGATCGCTCTAACTGGCAAAGATCCGAGCGCGCTTGAGCCGGTTCTGGTGCTGAAAACCGCTGATGGCTTTGCCATCATTGATGGCCGCAAGCGGTGGCTTGCGGTTAAGCTGGCTCACCCCGGCAATAGTGATGTCGCCAAATGTCAGGCGTGAGGTGCTCGATGAAGCGGTTTTCGCCGCGATCAAGAAGCGGCTGCTTAGGCCGGACCGAATCTCGGAATTGTTGCGCGACGTGTTGGTTCTCTCGGATGAGAAGCGCAAACGTCTCGAGCAGGAATTGGCGCAGGCGAAAGCCGAACGAACACGGCGTCGCACTGCTATCGACCGCTTGCTGATGCTGGTTGAGGAAGGTGTCATGAAAGCAGGCGATCCGGAGCTTTCCGAACGCCTTAATGAAAACCGCGCAGCCGTTGCAGCCGCTGGCGAGCGTCTCGCCGTTCTTGAAAGCCAGTTGGCAAGGGGCTCACGCAAAATCACTCGCGAGACGATTGCAAAATTCACAGAGCTGTATCGTGCCAAGTTGGACCACAGCGACAGCACTTTGCGCAAGGCTTACCTTCGCATGCTCGTCTCAAAGGTGGAGGTGTCGGACAAGGGTGTCCTGATCACCGGGCCGAAATCGGTGCTTGAACGGGGCTTGGCCACAGGACTACCTCGCCTTGAGGCGAGTGTTCCCATCTTTGACCAGCAGTGGTGCCGCTTACGTGACTCGAACACGTGACCCCATCATTACGAATGATGTGCTCTACCAACTGAGCTAAAGCGGCAACGGCGCGTCCATTAGCTTGATCACGCTGCTATTCCTACCCCTTTTTTTCGGTCGTTGCGCTGCTGTCAGCGATGCGTTCCGCTCTGGAGCTGAGCGATATTCATCTCAGCCGTGAGATGCTTGGCATAGAAGCGATCTATCATCTCAACCGATGTGCGCGCACTGCGTGCAATCGTCAGCAGATCAATACCGTTGCCATTGATCAGGCGGAACATGATCGCTGTGTGGCGAAGGCTGTAGAGCGTCCGAGCGTCCCCGTTTGCCGTGTTTTTCAACCCAGAAGCCTTGAGCACCTGATCAAACTGCCTCGTGATATCGCGCAAGGCGTAATCACGATTCAACTGGTGAGGCGCGAACAGGTAGTCATCTGGCTTCCCAAAGCCTGCTTCGCGCTGACGAGCCAGCAGACCATCATACACTTTGACCGCCTGCTTCATCGTGACGACTGGGCTTCCATGCCCTTTCGTTGGTGGATGCGTCAGCCGCAGATAGGTCTCCTTGCCGCGAATGATCGCCACATGCTTGTGCTGCAAGACCTTGATATCGGTTGGACGAATGAACGAGTTCACCATAAAGATGATCAGGTCATAGACCTCTGGCGTAATCTCAACATTGCGCAGGAACTTGCCTGCTTTCGTGTTCACCCTGATCTTGGTTCCGACGAGCGCGCGACACTTGGCATGAAGCGCGCCGTATTCCGCTGAGTTGAACCACGACCGCGCCGTATCCACAGTCTTCAGCTTCGGAAACGCTGGCAGCGATGTAATCACGCCAACGCGCTGCGCATATTTCAGGATCGTCTTGATGTGGGAGAGATGGATCTTGAGCGAGTTGATCGTGAGGGGCCGCTCTGGCGTGCTCAGCTTGTTGATGTAATCGCTGATCACCGCATAATCTATGTCCGCGACCTCATACTTGCCAAAATGAGGAAGCAGATCAGATTCAAGGCGTGCTGCATCAAGCTGAACCTTTTGCTTTGACAGCTCGCCGCGCGCCAACCGCGCTTCGTTCTCCTTCGCAAGCCCCCGCGCACAGACCTCAAAACCACTGGTCTTGGTGAATGGCAGCTGGTTCATCTTGCGATGCTTGAGATCAACAAAAACCTTCTTGGCCGCTTTGATCGCGTCCTTTTTATCCACGACCCGCAAGCTGCGCCGAACGACCTTTCCATCCTCATAATATCGCGCATACCAATATGGCGACGCAGCCATCTTGTAGATGGTCAGCGTTCCATAGCCTGTGACCTTGTGAAGCGTGTCAGGAAGAGGGAGCGTTCGGTCGCGTTTGGTCGTGTCAGCACGACTTTTTGCAGGCTTTTGAGCGCTTTGCGTCATGAGATTGTTGTATAGGAAAAACTATACAACAGCAAGCCGCGCTTAACCGCTGAATATATTGATATATTTTGAGAAAAAGCCCTTACGCCAACACATTACGAATGATGTGCTCTACCAACCGAGCTAAAGCGGCGCACCTTGGTTTTGCGGCTAGGCCCAAAGGGCTTTGCGCGCAATCGCAAAAGGTGGAGGCCCGAGCCGGAATCGAACCGGCGTATACGGATTTGCAGTCCGCTGCGTCACCACTCCGCCATCGGGCCGAGCCATCCGGGATGATGCATGCAGCACCCCTGACAGAGCGCGCGCACTAGCGATTCTGCAGATCAAAGGCAATCGCTGTTTCATCACTGCACGCAAGGTCCACCAAGTTCCGTAACGTCACGCTGGACCGCACCGCAATTGCGCGGCAAGGCTTTTGGCCATGACTATTGCCAGCTTGCTTGAACCCATCACCGGCCAGCCCGGTCCTGCTCGCCTTGCCCATGCCGGGGACTGGATGCAGGGTCGCACGCTTTACGGCGGAGCATCCGCGCTTATAGCCTATACCATGGCGACACGCGCTTTTGCCGATCTGCCACCGCTGCGCTCGGCCCAGATCGGCTTTGTCGCGCCGGTTGGTGAGGAGATCGCGCTGACAGCCCAGATCATCCGCCAAGGGCGCAATGTGACGCAGGTCCGCAGCGAGATCCTGTCAGAGGGCAAGATTGCACTCACCGCTTTCTGGCTGTTTGCCGCAGAGCGCGAGGCCAATGCTCAGCGCGCCTCCAGCCCGCCAGAAAACTGGCCGGGGGCGCCAGAGGATGCAGCGCTTGTCAGCCATGCTTTTGCGCCGGCTTTTGTGGCCAAGAATTTCGAGCTGCGCCACGGCCAGGCCCAAGGCGAGAATCGCGGCGCGACTGTCCGACGCTGGGCCCGGCTCACCGAAGAGCACAGCCTTGATCCGGTTGCCAAGCTTATCTTGATGGGTGACGTTATGCCGCCGGGCGCCATGCGCATCATGGCTCGTCAGGGGCCGATCAGTTCGATCAACTGGTCGTTCAATGTGCTCGATGTGCAATCAACCTCGCGCGATGGCTGGTATCTGGCGGAAAACGCCAGCCAGTTTGCCGCGGCCGGCTATTCCTCAGAACGGCTCAGGATGTGGGATGCCGACGGCAGGCAGGTGCTTGACGGGATGCAATGCGTCGCGGTGTTCGGCTAGGCCGAATCCACGCGCGTCTGCGGCTTATACTCAAGCTCGTTGAGCTTCGCTCATACCTCCCACCCCACCTCCCCGCCCGGCCACCAATGATACCAATAGGATTTGGTGGCCGGGCGGGGAGGTGGGGTGGGGTGGGGTGGGAGGCGCATGGGTTCACGTCAGTGAACCTTGGTATTACACGTCCTCAAACTTGGGCGGGCGCTTGCCCATCTCTGCCATCACCGCTTCGACCTGATTGGGGCTGCGCATGATGGCGTGCTGTTCGATGCTTTCCTCCAGCAGGATCGCGTCGGTGCCGCGCTCCACCATCGCAGCCTGCAGACGCTTGGCCGCCCGGATCGCATGAGGATTCTTATTGGCGATCATGCTGGCAATCGCCGTTGCCCGTTCAAGCGGTGCGTCATCGACATGAGTGGCAAGGCCAAGGCCCTGCGCTTCAACGCCCGAAAATTCGCGGTTGGTGTAGATCAATTCGCGCAGCACATCATCGCGCACCAAGCCGCGCCACAAGGCGTAGCCGCCCATATCGGGCACCAACCCCCACTTCATCTCCATGATCGACATCCGGGTTTCAGGGTGAACAATGCGGATGTCAGCGCCGCTTGCAATCGCCAGCCCGCCGCCAAAACACACCCCGTGTACAGCAGCGATCACCGGGACGGGCAGCTTGCGCCACTGCACCGCCACCTGCTGCGCGCGATTGGCATTGCCATAGGTGCGTTCCTTGAGAGTCGGTTCATCCGGGGCGGGTGTGCGGGTGAAGTTGGACAGATCGAGCCCTGCGCAAAAGGCCCGACCCTCGCCCGAAAGAACGACCGCGCGCAGGCCCTTCATGCGTTGCAGGACGCTGCCTGCCTCGATGATGCGATCAAACATTTCCGGATCGAGCGCGTTCATCTTATCGGCGCGCACCAGACGCACCTGAGCGACACCATCCTCGCCCAAGTCAATCGTGACGCGATCATTGACAGGCATGGTGGCAGCGAGCGGCATGGGACTGACCTCAAAGTTCAAGAAGCGAAATTGCCGGCGGAAACTGGCCCAAGCCGGGTCTCAAGTCCAGTGCCAAGCACGCCTAAAGGATCAAGTGGGTGCAATGCCCGAACACACACTGGCATCGCAGTTGTGAATCAGCACATCGTCAAGGCCGTGAGCGGACAGCTCGATGTGGAGTTTCGCCAGAACCACAGGGCCATGAGCTTGCCCGCCCAAGAATGGCCCCACGGCCTCGGCTGGCATGCATCGACCAGGTTGGCGGGCCAATCGCCACAGCAGCGCAAACTCATCAGGCTCCAAGTGCAGCCACAGATCTTCCACCCGGCCATCATGGTGCATCAGATCAAGCGTCAAATCAACGATATGGCGAAACCGCGGCAGAACAGTTTCGCCATCGGCAAATAATTGAACAGTGTGCAGGAACGTCACAGCCAGCTTCGCGCGCGCATCGAGAAAACCTTGGTCGATGTGACAATCAAGTGATCCAGCAAAACCAGCCCGACCATCTGTCCAAGCCATACAAGACGGCGGGTGGCGACCTCATCAGCAGCGCTCGGACGGCAATCGCCCGAGGGATGATTATGCGCCAGAATCATCCCGCTCGCCCCCAGCGCAAAGCCACGCGAGAGGATCGTGCGCGGGCATAGCGCAAGACTGGCGGTGTTGCCCACTTCCAGCGCGGCCTCGCCGAGATAGCGCCGGGCTGCATCGCTGTAGAGCACCACTGCATGTTCGCGCTGATCGTCATGGCACAAAATGGCGCTGCGCAGATGCGCAATCAGCCTTCCCATTTCGCATCGACTGGAAAGCACCGGCCACGGCGCTGCACACGCTGCACGGCAGCTTTCTGCCGGCAGGGCGGCCGGTTCGGCAAAGGCGCTGTCAACGACCACTGAACACCGCCGCCAGCCGAGGCAACCCGTGGCCTGAACGCCAATCACGATAAGAGCCAAAACCGCGCCTGCGGCGACAATGGGCTGCCAGCCCGCAGATCAAAACCAGCAATTGTCCGTAAGAAGGCCCGATCGCCAAAATCACATAGGCGATGGGTGAAACGACATCGCCCAATGCGCGGGCGCCGTGTGCGCCAATAGCCACCAGTTGCAGTCCGGCCAACCATAGGGGATAGGTCCGATTGGCGTTGAGCGCGATCCACATGAAGCCGGCAAAAGCCACCACGTCAAACAGCACATAAAGCCCTGCATAAGCGCCAAACAGCATCGCTCCGCTACCCACAAAGCGAAACACGGCGACAGGCATGATTATGAAGGCAAGGAAATTGAACGCGCTGGCCCGTTCTGGCCCTGCACCCCAGCGCAACATCGCCAGCCCGACCAGCAGACTGACGATGTATTGCAATTCAGCCCGGCTGATGCTGATCAATTCAAACATTCTGCCCAGCCATCACCGCGCTGTTTTGACCGCAGCATCAGCAAAAGGCGTCTCGCCTTCAGGCGCGCTGGCCGCCGCCGGATAAGTCAACGCTTCGGCAGGAAAGACCGTCTGGCCACCTGTGTCCCCGCCGGCATATTCGCGGCCGACCTTGCTCAATTCATCATGCACCCGCATCAGATTAGTCGACATCGCAAGCGCCTGACTTTCGGCCTGAACCAGCCGCATCAGCGCGCGCTGGCCGGTGTGGACTTCCACTTCGGGGTTCTGGCGCGCCGCCAACATGGCCTGTTTCAGGCGAGCAAAGGCAATCATGGCTTCGTCAGCAACCGCTTCGGCTTCGCGCACCAATTTGCGCAATTGACGGGCATCGGCAAGGATAGCTTGGTTCATCACGGTGTCTCCGCAAAGCCCCGCCGCTCATACAGGGCCGTGCCATTCATCCGCGGGCAGGTACGCCTTACCGTCCAACGCGCTGCTCAAAGCAACAGCTGCGGTCACCGAGAGGACCACCGCCATCAAGATCCCGATGGCGATAACCAAAACCGCCAAGGATCGCAGCAGAACGGCGTGCTCACCTTCGAGCAGCCCGGGGACGACCTTCGGCTCGCTTGGGGTCAGCCATGAAGCTGAACCTGCCAGCGGCATGACATCACCAACCACCAATCGGGCCGTGTCGTCCCGGGGCCATTCATCAAGCGCCGGGTAAGTCTCGGGTATCTGCTTTTTCGTGTATAGAGATTCGCTTAAGGGGGGGCTCGCGATCTCCGGATCGGGCTCCGGTGATGGTTCGCTCTCGTTTATCGGATCGTCCTCACCGCGTCCCTCGGACAATCGGTAATTCTTTACCAACTGGGCAAGACTGGCCGCCCCGTAAATGTCTTTGAGCGCACGAATATGCTGGTTGATACGCGTTTCAGACACGCCCAGTTCGAGCGCGATCACCTTGATCGGAATGCGTTTGTCGATTCGTTCCATCACCGCCCGCTGACGCGCGGTCAGCTTGCGGATGGTGCCCGGCAACATTGGTTTCTCCAGTCATGCGTATCCGAAACCAGCGGTAGCACGAGCACCGCCAGCACTGAACCCTACTGTTCGCCCCTGTTATCTTAAATTATTATCAGATAAATTACGCAGCGCTGGAATTGATCCCGACCGACGCGAGATAGCGCCGGATGTTGCGCGCCGCCTGGCGCAAGCGCTGCTCGTTCTCGACCATGGCGATGCGAACATAACCCTCGCCGTTCTCGCCATAACCAACGCCGGGTGCGACTGCGACCTGAGCCTGGGTGAGGAGTTGCTTGGAAAATTCAAGGCTGCCCATCGACTTCAAGGCCGGTGGCAAGGGCGCCCAGGCAAACATCGATGCGGCCGGTGACGGGATTTCCCAGCCCGCACGGCCAAAAGCTTCGATCATCACATCGCGCCGCTTCTGGTAAAGCTGGCGGTTGCTCTCGACGATATCCTGAGGGCCGTTCAAGGCCGCGCAAGCCGCTGCCTGAATCGGGGTGAATGCGCCATAATCAAGATAGGACTTCACCCGCGTGAGCGCGGCGATCAATTGCTTGTTCCCGACCGCAAAGCCCATCCGCCAGCCCGCCATCGAATAGGTCTTGGACATGGAGGTGAATTCGATCGCGACATCCTTGGCGCCGGGCACCTGCATGATCGAGGGTGTCGGATTGCCGTCATAGTACAGTTCGGAATAGGCAAGGTCGGAGATCACCCAGACCTGATTCTCCTTCGCCCACGCCACCAGCCGCTCGTAGAATGTCAGATCGACTGTCTCGGCTGTGGGATTGGAAGGGTAACTCACCACCAGCACACTTGGCCGCGGAACGGTGAAATTGACCGCGCGATCAAGCGATTCCCAGTAATGTTCATCCGGCGTAGTCGGCACCGAACGGATCGTGGCGCCTGCGATGATGAAGCCAAAAGTGTGGATCGGGTAAGACGGGTTGGGCGCCAGAACCACATCACCCGGTGCGATGATTGCAGTGGCCAGGCTGGCAAGACCCTCTTTTGAACCCATCGTCACCACGACTTCGGTCTCGGGATCCAACTCCACTCCGAAACGCCGGGCATAATATCCCGCTTGCGCGCGGCGCAGGCCAGGAATGCCTTTGGACTGGGAATAGCCATGCGCATCAGGCTTGGCCGCCACTTCACACAGTTTGTCGATAACGTGTTGCGGCGGGGGCTGATCGGGATTGCCCATGCCAAGATCAATAATGTCTTGGCCCGCAAGACGCGCTTGATGCCGCATCGCGTTGACTTCCGCGATGACATAGGGCGGCATGCGTTTCATGCGGTAAAATTGATCGTTCATGGGCTTTCCTGATCTGGCCGGTGTGGGCGCGGGCGATATCCTTTGCCGCGTGCAACTTCTAGGGCATTATCGGTCGAAGTGGGAAGGCGTTTTCGCTAGAAGGCGTGGGGAACACGGATTCTCCTGTGACCTGTGAACCGGGCCATAGGATCACGAGCAGGACACAGAGCAGCGATGGCCAAGGCAGAAGACAGCGACAAAATCCTCAATGCAGCGCTAGGCCAGTTCATGGCGGCACAGGGCGAAGCTTTGCGCGGCATGATGGGAATGGGCGCCGGCGGGCCTGCTGGCGCAGGGGGCCTTGAAATGAAGCCGGGCTTTCCGGAAGGCATGGATCCCGCTGTTTTGGCAGGGGGCATGACCGAATGGGCAGGAACCGCCGCGCAATTGCAGCAATTGTGGCTCGATTTTCTCACCTGGCAGGCAGGGCAGAGCGCCGAGAAAGCCAAAGCGGGCACAAATCTGGTCGATCCGGCGCAGTGGCTGGTGATCGCGCAATCGATGGTCGCGCAGATGCCGCAGGATCTGTTCAAGGCGCAGGGCAAGCTGGTCGAAGAATCGCTGAAGCTGTGGCAGGGCATGGCCGAACGCTTCCTGCCCAAGGCCGATGGCACCGCGCTGACGCCCGCCGATCCGGCAGGCCTGCCGCGCAATGACCGCCGCTTTGCCGATCCGGCATGGCGCGAAAATCCGGCCTTTCTGCTGATGCACCAGACCTATCTGATGCTCGCCGACTATTTCCGCACCACTGTGAAGGGCATGAATGATCTGGACGCGGAAAAGCGCCAGCAGCTCGAATTTGCCGTCAGCGCTTTGGCCGAAGCGATGAGCCCGGACAATTTCCTGCTCACCAATCCGGTGGTGATGAAGCGCACCATGGAAACGCGCGGCCAAAACCTCGTGAAGGGGATGCAGCACCTCATCAATGATCTGAAACGCGGGCAATTGACCCACACCGATCCCAACGCCTTCCGGCTGGGCGAAAACCTTGCTGCAACACCCGGCAAGGTGGTGCACGAGACGCCGATGTATCAGCTGGTGCAATACACCCCTTCGACTGAGGACGTGTACGCCGTGCCGCTGGTGATCTTCCCGCCGTGGATCAACCGGTTTTACATTCTCGATCTCACGCCCAAGAAGAGCTTTATCAAATGGGCGGTGGACCAGGGCATAACCGTGTTTGTGGTCAGCTGGAAATCAGCCGACGAAAGCATGGCCGATGTGGTGTGGGATGATTATATCCGCGCCCAGATTGAAGCGATTGATCATGTGCGCAGCCGGCTGGACGTGCCAGCCGTCCACACCATCGGCTATTGCGTGGCGGGCACGACGCTGGCGGCGACCCTGGCGATCCTTGCGCGCCGGGGCGAAGCGGACAAGGTCAAGAGCGCGACGTTCTTCACTGCCCAGGTCGATTTCGAGAAGAGCGGCGATTTGAAGCACTTCATTGATGATGCGCAGCTTGAGATGATCGGGCAGCTTTCCCCGCAAGGCTATCTCGACGGGCGCTATCTCGCCGCGACCTTTAATGCATTGCGCGGTCGCGACCTGATCTGGAATTATGTCGTTAACAATTACCTCTTGGGCGAGGATTATCCGGCCTTTGATCTGCTCCACTGGAACGGCGATGTCACCAACCTGCCCGCCAAGTGGCATAATGATTACCTGCGTGATCTCTACCGCGACAACAAGCTGGTGGTGCCGGACGCTTTGAGCGCCGATGGCACGCCGATCGATCTCACGCGGATCGAAACCCCCGCCTTCATCCAAGCGGGCCGCGAGGATCATATCGCGCCAGCTGAAAGCGTGTGGCGGGCGACCCAGCACTTTGCCGGGCCGACCGAGTTTCTGCTGGCCGGATCAGGGCATATTGCAGGCGTCGTCAATCCGCCAGCAGCGGGCAAGTACCAATACTGGGTCGGCGACAGCACCGCTCCCTCGCTCGGCGCTTTTGTCGAAAGCGCGGTCGAACATCCGGGCAGCTGGTGGCCGCATTGGCTCGAATGGCTCGAACGCCAAAGCGCCGAACGCGTGCCCGCAAGCGGCAAACGCGTACCCGGAGAGAAGGGCGATACCGTCATCGAGGACGCGCCGGGGCGCTATGTAAAGACGCGATAAACCGCTAATTTCCTTGATTTTTGTCAGGGTGCGACGCATTTATTGTGCGCTGCACAAAAAATACTTGACTTCGCATCCGCACTCACTATTTTGTGCAGTGCAACATGGGGTGCCCGATGATTGGGGCCACAGGACGTGAGGACAATATGGCTGACGAAGTGATCAAAGCCGAAACCGCCAAGCCCGCTGCGCCGGTCGCCAAGATCGATGCAGCCGCGGAAAAGGCCTATGCCGAAGCCGCTGCGAAGGTGGCAGATGCACCCAAGCCGGTCGCCAAAGCGGCAGCTGTGAAGACGGCTGCTGCCGAAAGCGTCGCCGCGCCCACCAAGCCTGCTGCGGCTCCGGCCAAGAAGGCTCCGGCCAAAAAAGCTGCGGTGAAGAAAGTCGCAGCCAAGAAGGCGGCCCCCAAGGCTGCCCCTGCCAAGAAGCCGTTCGCTGCCAAGAAGGCCGCGCCCAAGCTTCCCACTGTGCTTTCCACCCCCGCCACCACCATCACCAAATTCAAGGACACCATCATGGCCACCGCCAAGACCACCGATTTCACCGCCACCGCCAAGGAAGTGGCCGCTGACCTCCAGACCCGCGTCAAGGGCGCCTATGCCAAGACTGCCGAAGTCGCTGCCGAAGTGACTGAATTCAACAAGGGCAATGTTGATGCCGTTGTTGAAAGCGGCAAGATCTTGTTTGCTGGTGCACAAGACCTGGTGAAGGACAACGTCGAGACCGGCAAGACTGTCATCGAAACCGTCACCGCTGACGCGAAAAAGATGATGGAAGTCAAGTCGCCGACCGAACTCATGCAGATGCAGGGCGAACTCGCTCGCCGCAACTTCGATGCTCTCGTCGCGTTCGGCTCGAAGCGCACCGAAGCCTGGGTGAAGCTCTACAACGACGCTTTCGCTCCGATTTCGAACCGCGTGAGCATTGCCACTGAGAAGTTCACCAAGGCTGCCTGAGGCACCTTATGCAAGTTTCTAAGCCGGGCCTCTCCTCTCTCTCCCAACCCGGCTTATGAAAGCGCGCTGAACAAGCGCAGGGCCGGATGGACCACTAGCGGTTCATCCGGCCCTTTTTTATCAATTCTAGTCTCTTGCACTCAGGCCAGCGAATCCCATAATGAGGGTTCATGCCAACCACATCCCTACCCACTCTTGCGCGCAGCGCGGCCGCGCCGGTTTTCCCGGTCGCCTCTCCCTGCGCCGCAGACAAGGACAAGGATGGCGGTAATGATGGTTCCAATGACGGCGATGGTCAGGTCGGCATTGCCACCAAGACCCGCACCAAGCCGAAAAAGCCCAGCCAGTACAAAGTGCTGATGCTCAATGATGATTACACCCCGATGGAATTCGTGGTGATGGTGCTGAAACGCTTTTTCGGGATGGATCTGGAACAGGCGACCCGCGTGATGCTCCACGTCCACCAGCGCGGCGTGGGCGTGTGCGGCATCTTCACTTATGAAGTGGCTGAAACCAAGGTGCATCAGGTGATGGATTTCGCCCGGCAAAACCAGCACCCGCTGCAATGCACGCTGGAAAAGGCCTGAGCCTTTCAAGCACCGCACATGAGATTGCCGCACCACCCCGAGCCTGAAACCCCCGGCCCGGGGCAGGAAAGCGTGTGGGACTACCCGCGCCCTGCCATCTGTGAGCCTGCCACCAGGCGTATCCAGATCGTGCATCGCGGAATCACGCTGGCCGATAGCTCGGCTGCATGGCGCACGCTCGAGACCAGCCACCCGCCCACCTATTACTTGCCCCCCGCCGACATTGCGATGGAATGGCTTTCCCCCAATCCGCATCGCTCACTTTGCGAATGGAAAGGCCAGGCGCATTACTGGAACGTGACCCTTGCCAGTGATCATTTCGCGGCCGCCGCATGGAGCTATCCAGCCCCTACCGCTGCCTTTGCCCCCATCGCTGGCATGATTGCCTTTTACCCCGAACCTTTTGAGCGCTGCCTTGTTGATGGCGAGCCAATCACCCCGCAACCCGGCAGCTTCTACGGCGGCTGGATCAGCCGATTTGAAGCTGGCCCGTTCAAAGGCGGGCCAGGCAGTCGTTTCTGGTAGGCAAATTGTGCATGGCAGGGCATGACCAGCAGCCTTAATGGCGCTATGGCCTGATACATGAGAGGATGCGCATTTCGCGCAGCACATAATCAACCAACCAAGCGACAAGGCCGCAAGACCGACCAGTGCTCAACTTCCTGCCCGCTATTGATCGCTATATCCTGCGGCTCGTGATCGTGCCGATGGTGGGGGTGTTTGCGCTCGCCGCCTCGCTGTTCATGCTCGACAAGATGCTGCGGTTGTTTGATTTTGTGGCGGTCGAAGGCGGGCCGATTGGCGTGGTGTTCCGCATGTTGGGGGCGCTTGTGCCCGAGTATGCGAGCCTTGCGATCCCGCTTGGCCTGCTGCTCGGCATCCTGCTTGCCTTCCGCAAGCTGGCCACCACCAGTGAGCTTGACGTGATGCGCGCTGTCGGCCTGTCCTATGGGCGGCTTCTGCGCGTGCCCTATGCGATCACGCTGGTGCTGGTGGCCGTCAATGTGGCGCTCGTGTTCTATATCCAGCCGGTCAGCCGTTATTATTACGAACAGCTCGAATATGAGCTGCGCTCGGGCGCCTTGGGAGCATCGATCAAGGTTGGCGAATTCAACAAGTTGGCTGATCGTCTCGCCCTGCGGATCGACGAGAGCGAGGATGACGGGCGTCGGCTGATCGGCATTTTCGCGCGCGTCGCCAATGACAAGGGTCAGGTGCTTTCGATCAGCGCGCGTGAGGGCAGTTTCCTTGCCACCAGCGACAGCCCCGATACCATCATCCTGCGCCTGACCGAAGGAACGATCATTCAGGACACCGGCAGCGCCCAAGGCAATGCGGGACCGCGCGTGCTCAGCTTCAGCCGTCATGATCTGCCGATTGATCTGCCAGCCATCGAACAATTCCGCGCACGCGGCGATTCGACGCGCGAATATATCCTGCCCGAACTGCTGCAGATCAGTTGGAGCAAGGCAACCGCTCCGGCACAGCGCGACGCCGGACAGGCCACCTTCAATTACCGGCTGGTGGAAATTGTGATGATGCTGTTGATGCCCATGCTGGCCGTGGCGCTGGCGATCCCGCCCAAGCGCTCGACCAGCGCTCTGGGCGTCTTCGTCTCGATCGTGATGGTGGTCGCCTATCACAAGATCAACCAGTATGGCGAAGATGTCGCCAGCCTTGGCCGGGTGGATCCGATCATTGCCTTGTGGGTACCATTTGTGCTGTTCGCCGCTCTCATTATCTGGATGTACACCCGCGTCGCCCATGTGCCGGGCGGCCAGCCGATTGGCGCGCTGGAAAATGCCTTTGCCAAACTGGCCAAGCGGTTGGGCAAGCTGTTCGCACGGCGCAAGGGGCATTATGCGCCCGTCGTGCGCGATGGCACCGCAGATCCTTCCGCGCAGGCGGCTGAATAGGGCCGGCCGATCATGCAGCTCGATTTCTTCCCCTCGCGCACGCTGACGCTTTATCTTGCCAAGATGTTTGCCAGCCGCATTGCTGCGGTGCTGTTTCTGCTGGTGCTGGTGCTGCTGGCGCTTGATCTGCTTGCGACCAGTGGCAAGATTCTGGAAGTTGCCGGCAATGGTCAGGCAGAGATCGCGCGCTACGCTGGGTTGCGCCTGCCGCAGCTGGTTTCGCGTTTCCTGCCCTATTCGGTGTTGTTGGCGACTCTCATCACGCTGGTGACACTCAATCAGAATTCCGAAGTGATCGCGATGAAGGCAGCGGGGCTTTCTGCCCATCAGGTGCTTGCTCCCTTGCTGCTGACGGCAGGCGTCGTGGCGTTGCTGAGCTTTGGTTTCAACGAACGCGTTGTGACCCGGGCCAACGCCACGCTCAATGTGTGGGAAGGTGGCGGGTTCGTGCCTGTGCCACCAGTTGACCCTGCAAGCGGCGGCGTGCGTGCCAATGCCTATCTGACTGATGGGACCAACATTCTGACCGCCACCACTCTTGCAGGACGCGGCGGCACCATCGAGATGACGGGTGTCACTTGGTATGCACGCGGGCCCGGAGGGATCATCAAGGAACAGGTGCGCGCTCCCCGTGCGGTCTATGCAAAACCCGGCTGGCGGCTGGAAAACCCGGTGCGTTTTGATGTGGCGAGCGCTACGCTGACGCCTCTGGAGACTCTTGTGGTGGGCGAGGATCTGACCCCCGAGCGGATCGATCTGCAGGCGGTCGATGCTGATGCGTTGGGCTTTTTCGAACTGCGGGACACCATTGCGGCCTTTGAGGCGGCGGGACGCCGTAGCGGGGAATTGCGCGCCAAATGGTGGCATCGCATTTCCGGCCCCCTGTCGGCAATGTTGATGCCGCTTCTGGGATCGATCGCCGCCTTTGGCCTTGCGCGTTCAGGGCAATTGTTCGTGCGCGCAATCATCGGCATGGCTTTGGGCTTTGCCTATTTCGTGGTTGATAATGCTGCTCTGGCGATGGGCAATTTCGGGGGCTATCCGCCACTTCTTGCCGCTTGGGCGCCATTTGTGCTGTTTGCGCTGGTGGGCGAGACAGTGCTGATCAGGACCGAAGAATGAGTGTCGCGCAATGAGCCGCGACTGGTCGCTGCGCCTTGCGCGGCCCAGTGATGATGCGGTGATCACGCAGCTTGGCGCCGGACGCAGTGCCGAAAGCGCTGCCCGGCTAATCCGCAAGGGTCATTGCCTCACCGCCCATGTGCGCGATGCGCCAGCAGGATTTCTCGTGAGCGAACCCTTCAGCCGCGAACTGCATGTCTGGCAGATCTTCGTTACGCCCGCCTATCGGCAAGGCGGAATTGGCTCAGGTCTTGCGCGCGCCTGCGTGATTGATGGGCGCAATGCAGGCTTTCGCGCAGTGACGCTCACCACCGACCGCGATAGCACTGCCTTCTTCATGCGACTGGGCTTTGAGGAGGTGACCGCGCTTGATGCCCACCTGCGCCTTGCGGGGGAATTGGCGAACGAGGTGGATGATGGGCTCGCTCCAGAAAGCCGCTGCGCGATGATCTGTTTTCTGGATTAGGCCACCTGCGTTTCGCGTCAGCGAAACCGCAATCAGGAACGCTTGCCCATCGTGCTTTTGGCAATGCGCGCCACCAGCACCACCATACCGGGGTGGTTTGCACCTTCATAGGTCGAACCCGAACCTAATTCCCGTGCCAGACGGCGGTGGGCTTCGGGCAGATCATGATAGGGCATCGAAGGCATCAGGTGATGCAGCGCGTGATACCTCAGGCCCACCGGCGCCCAGATTTCAGCCGCAAGCCCCGGCGGGGGGACATTCACTGAATCGAGAAATTGCGCGGTCACCGTCATCGGCTCGCCCTCGTTCTCCCACAGATGCGCCACCAGTGTGCGCAATTGATTGAGCAGCGCGGTGAGCGAAAGAATTGCAAGGGCCGTCAGCAACGGCTGCCACCCGAACGCGAAGGTCGAACCGATCAAGGCCCAAGAGCACACAAACACGCCCGCTTCCTGCCAGCGCACACGGGTCACAAATTCACCCTCGGGCGGACGTCGGCGGAACTCGGGATTGATCGAAAGCGCCGAGAAACGCTCCCATGTGAAAGTCCGCACTGCCGGGATCAACGCGCCCAGCGGCACCAGCACCGCCGCGCGCACGATCAGCGCCACGGGCGCAAGCAAAGCCACCAGCACAAAGGCCGGCAGGCTCCACGGCTTCATCAGCGCCAATGGCAGGTATTCCGGATCTTCCGCGGTGCCATATTGCGTGCGCTTGTGGTGGATCGTGTGGACGCCTTCATACATGAAGCTCGGCGTCAGCAGCGGGATGCCGACCAACAAGTTCCAGCCGGTGCGGAAACCGGGCAGCGCATCGCGGTGGATGTGCGTGAGTTCGTGAATGAACATCAAGGCGCGGTACAAAGCGAGCGAGGCAATCAGTCCAGCCACCAGCTTTACGCCCATGCTGGGTGACAAGATCGCAGCCGCAATCCCGGCATAGCCAATCCCGGCAGAAAGCAGCATGTCGGGCCAGTAAACGCCAGGCCGCGCCTCGCCCAGCCCTTTGGTCAGATCACGCGCGGCGCGCAGCATGTCCTTATCATCCTGCGACTGGAAATCCGCCCGGCGCGCACGCGCAGGCGCTTGCTTGCAAGCAGGCGGGGTAGCAGAAAGGGATTGCGGCACAGTCATGATCGTGATCTTTTTTCAAGAATTAAAAGCGCTCTTAGCCCGAAACGCCCCTGCTTGCCAAACCGAGTGTGGTGATGACAGTGATCGGAACGCTTGCACCTCTCGCCACAAGGCGACACAGACGGCCTTGATCAAACGCAATACGGGACGACAAGCTTGGCAGACGCAGCCCTTACCTCCGGCGAAATAGGAATTGTGCCAGTCAGCGACAAGCGCGGACGGGCGCGCTTTGTCGATCTTGGACGCGCTTTTTCCGACAAGCTGCCGCATTTCGTATCGCAATTGCGCAGCGAACAGCTGGAATTGATTGATCCGGCCAAAAACCCCTTTTTCGGCCATGGCCGGGCGCAATTCTTCGTTGCCACGCGCGGCGGGCGCGATGTCGGGCGTATCAGCGCGCATATTGATGAATTGGCACTCGCCATGCCGGCCGAACAGGGTTTTGGCCCCGGCACCGGGTTCTTCGGCTATTTCGATGCCGCCGACGAGGCTGTTGCCCATGCTCTGCTGGATGCTGCCGAAGGCTGGCTGAGGGGTGAAGGCATGAGCCGGATGCTCGGGCCGATCTCGCTATCGGTGTGGGAAGAGCCGGGCCTGCTGGTGCGCGGACAAGACCATGCGCCGATGATCATGATGGGCCACCACCCGGCTGAATATGCCGGATGGATCGAAAGCGCCGGTTTCACCCGCGCACAGACGCTGTTCACCTATGATCTCGATGTGTCCAAGGAATTTCCCCCGCTCGTCCAGCGCATCGTCAAATCGGGCGAACGCAATGCACGCATCCATGTGCGCCGGGTCGATAAATCACGCTGGGATGAAGAAGTCGCAACTGTGCTCGGCATCTTGAATGATGCCTGGTCGGACAATTGGGGCTTTGTTCCCTTCACCCCCGCCGAGGTGGCCTACGCCGGCAAGAAACTGCGCCCGATCATCTTTGAACAATTGAACATGATTGCCGAGGTTGATGGGCGGCCGGTCGCTTTTATGCTGACTTTTCCCGATATCAACATGGTGCTCACCAAGATCAGGGGCAAGTTGTTTCCCTTCGGATGGTTCCACCTGTTGCGTTGGCTCAGGCATCCCAAGGGGGCAGGAATGCGCGTGCCCTTGATGGGTGTGGTAAAAGAGCTGCACAACACGCGGATGGCAAGCCAGCTCGCCTTCATGATGATCAGCACGATCCGGCGCGAGGCGCATGGCACCTTCGGTTCGATGCGCGGAGAGATCGGCTGGATTCTTGAGGACAATCAGGGAATGGTCGCGATTGCCGACACGATCGAGAGCAAAATCAACCGCGAATATGCGATTTTTGAGCGAGCAATCGTTTGACCGGGCAAGAAAAAAGCCCTCCGTCGCTGAGGACGGAGGGCTTTCGGGATCGTATCACCAGCCGCTTGGACGGGAGGGGGGTCTCGGCGGTGACAAAGCCTAAATGCCCTTCCCTAACGTCAGTTCCCGCAGGCACGAAAATTTTTTCACTCCTCGCAATCCTACCTAGTCCCATCCCGCAGCGCCCTGATGCTCAGAGTTCCGGAAAGGGAACCAGTTTCGCTCCCCGGCTGTTGCCACACCACTTGTCCCTGTATTGAACCCCTCGCCCCTCAAGCCCTTCAGCGGAGCAAAGCCCATGTCCTCTGGTCAGTCCCTTGGTAATCAGGTTGCCAGCCAGCTGCCGTTTCTACGGCGTTATGCCCGCGCCTTGACTGGCTCGCAAACAGCAGGCGATGCCCATGTACGCGCCCTGCTCGAAGCCGCGCTCAGGGATGCAGATCAGCGCGCGGCCCTCGGCGAAGGTCGTGTCGGGCTGTACCGGGCCTTCACCCGTTTGTGGGCAACGCGTGGCCAGACTGATAACAAGCAGGCGGCGGCGGCGGCGGCAGGCGAACACGAGGCCGGAGCGCAGGCGCGCCTCGCCGCCATCGCCACCACCGCGCGTCAGGCATTGCTGCTCACGACGCTGGAGGAATTTTCCGCAGCTCAGGCAGGCGAGATCCTTGGACTATCCGCCGATGAAATCGCCGCTTTGGTGGCTGAAGCCATCGCCGAAATCGAGCGCGAACAGGCCACCTCGGTGCTGATTATTGAGGATGAACCGCTGATCTCGATGCAGCTCGAGGATCTGGTTGCGGGCCTTGGCCACAAGATCTTTGGCACAGCGGCAACGCGATCTCAGGCGATCGAGTTGATGGATGAGGCCGTGCCGGGACTGGTTCTGGCAGATATTCAACTGGCCGATGGCTCATCCGGGCTGGATGCGGTGGATGATATTCTGGCGATTGCCAGCGTGCCGGTTATCTTCATCACTGCTTATCCTGAACGCCTGCTCACCGGCGACCGGCCGGAACCGACCTATCTTGTCACCAAGCCTTTTCAAGAAGCCACGGTGCGCGCCGCGATCAGCCAGGCGCTGTTTTTCGGATCAAGCCGCCCGCTTTGATCGCGGCGCCGCCTTGGGTGGCGCAGACCACCCACTCTGCCTGCCCACCCGACCACCAATTATCCCACTATGCGATGGTGGGCAGGCGGCATGGGCGGTGTGATATGGGCGCTAGCGCAAAAGACAATCACGCGCGAATCCGGAAATCGCCGCGTCGACGCACCGGCACGCGCATCACGCAGGTGACACCCTCGGGCGCAAAGTCGAGATTGACCGGGCAGCGCAATTCATGCGCCACGATCTTCTCGATCAACTCGGTACCAAAGCCGCGCCGCTGGGGCCGGGCCACCGGCGGCCCGCCACGCTCGCGCCAGGTGACTTCTGCAAGACCATCCTCGATCATCGCCCAAGTGACCATAATTTCGCCGCCTGGCACGCTCAAAGCGCCATATTTGGCAGCATTGGTGGCCAGTTCATGCACCGCCAGCCCGAATGACAGCGCATCATTGGGCGCCAGTTCGACCGGTGGGCCTTCGATGATAAGGCTTTGTTCCGACGTGGTGCGGCAATGCTGCAATTCCGCCTCCACCACCGCGCGGATCGGCGTGGTGCCCCAATCCGTGCCGGTCAGCAGATCATGGGTGGCCGACAACGCACGGATGCGCCCTTCGAGACTGTCGGCGAATTCATCGAGATCATCGGTGCGCCGCCGCGTGAGCGAGAGGATCGACAACACGTTGGCGAGCGTGTTCTTGACCCGGTGATTGAGTTCGCGGCTCAGCGAATTGCGGATCGAATGCTGTTCTTCAAAAAACGCCAGCCGCTTTTGATCCTCATAGGCCTGCTGGGTGAGCAGGCGGGCCAGCAACATCAACAAGCTGGCCAGCGCAAGACCAAAAAACAGCGTCACCATCGAAAGCGGGGCCAGCATCTGCGTGCCAACCGACTCCACCACCAGCAACAACTTGCGATTGGCGATGGTGACTTCCTGTTCGATGCGCTGCATCCCCTCGCCCGAAAGCGAATGAGCGACCAGCAGATGGTCCGTCCCCGCCTTGCCGTCGTAAAGCCTGACACCCAGCCGCCCGGAGCCATCCGCTCCGGCGGCTGAATCCAGAAAGGTGCGCGCGTTGAAGGGGGCATAGACAAAGCCGCGCAAATCCCCCTCACGCCCCGACCCAAAGACCGGCATGAATATGATGAAACCCGGCGCATACCCACCAGCGGTCTGTGCCACCTGAATGCGCCCTGACGTTACCGGACGACGCAATGCCGAAGCCTCATCCATCGCTGCTGCGCGCACCGGGTCGGAATACATATCATAGCCCAAAGAGCGCTGTCCGGCAGTGCTGCGCGGGGCGAACATCATGACAGGGGCAATGCGCTCCTTGGTGTGGCTGGCGGGGGGACGCACTTCTGGAAAATCGGGCCGGGTGCGGCGCGTCTGCATAATCAGGCGCGGCAGATCATCCTTATCCGTCACCGCGATCCAGCCCACGCCTTCGGCTCCGCGCACACCAATATCAAGCTGCAGGGTGGCCACGAAATTGTCGAAGGCTTGCGGTGAGACATCATCCAGCGTCGAGAACAGCGCAGAGCCTGCCCGCAGATAAGCGGAAAAGCTGTTGCCCCTGCGATCGAGTGCAGCAGCAATGCTCTGCGCATATTCCCTCATCTCGGCGCGCTCACGGGTGCGCGCGTTGCTTTCGATTGCAAAGACACTCACCAATGTGATCGCAGCGATGGTTATAAAGATCACCAAGGGCACCGCGCGCGGATAATCAATCAGCCAACGCCGCGCCCGGCCACCGGCAGGCGGCGCAACCAGATTCGCAGGCAGGTTCGCAGGATCGCTGCCGTTGGGACTGGGATGGGGCGCGGTTGCATTCATGAAAACTGAGGCGGGCCTTTGGTCGGGCATGACTTGCCCTGTTAAGCGGAACCAAACACATGGCGCATCGTTCCGGTCGCGTCCATGTCCTTGCTGACGCGGTTGTGATGGACAAGGCGGACCAATCGGTCCAAGGTCGGCAGGACAGGGCGGGATCAAGGAAGACCTAAGCGCTTATGGCCTCTGATGGCTCAGATAAATCCCGGCAAGGCGAACAGGCTCGCGCAGGCCGTCGGCGCGCAGCCGCCAAGAGCGCACCCGAATGGGCCGATGGCTTGAAACAGCTTTATGATGCGGTGGTGGAGGAAGACCTTCCCGACCAGTTTCTTGATCTTCTGGCACAGCTCGATGAACAGGAGATGCCGCCGCAGGGCCAAGGAGGCTCCTCGCCTTCTGGTCAGGGCGACGCCCGATGAGCGAAAGCGATCCGGCCCGCCCCTTGCGCAGTGCGCAGCAAAAGGCCGATTTCAAGCGAGAGCTGACAGCAGTCGTCCCGCATCTTCGCGCTTTTGCCCGCGGGCTGTGCGGGCGGCCTGACATGGCCGATGATCTGGTTCAGGAAACCATGCTCAAGGCTTGGGCGGCGCAAGACCGCTTTGAGCCGGGCACCTCGATGCGCGCCTGGACTTTCGTGATCCTCAGGAACGCCTATCTCACCGATATGCGCCGCAACCGGTTTCGCGGCGAATATGACGAAGGCGTGGCCGAACGCATCCTGACAGCGCCTGCCGGACAGGAAGAGCCGATCCACCTGTCTGATCTCCACCGCGCGCTGCTCACCCTGCCGCCCGAACGGCGCGAGGCGTTGCTGTTGGTGGGGGCAGGCGGTTTTTCCTATGAGGAAGCGGCCGCGATCTGCGGCTGCGCGGTCGGCACGATCAAGAGCCGGGTGGGCCGCGCCCGCGCCGCGCTCTCGGAAATGCTGGCAAGCGGCAACATCCCCCAGCGCAGCGTGGATGATGCCACTGCCCACCGCGCCATTCTGGAGGAGCTTGATGCTGTCTCCGGCGGCTATATGGGCGAAGGCGATGAGAGCGACGAGGATTACTGAGCGCTCATAAGCAAAAGCCCGCCGCAACCGATGCTGCGACGGGCCTTTGAGATGTCAAAAGATCAGCGCTTAGGCGTAAGTCCACACCGTCCCGCGCGCGAGATTTTCGCTCGCGAAGGCCCAGTTCAGCTTGTTCTCAACCACCGCATCGAGATAGGCAGGGCGCTTGTTCTGGTGATCGAGGTAATAGGCGTGCTCCCACACGTCGAGCACCAGCAGCGGGTTGAAATCGCTGTCAGCGAGCGTATCAGCATCGTGGGTTTCCTCGATGCTGAGCTTGCCGCCCTTTTCAGCAAGCCACACCCAGCCGCTAGCGAAGTGGCCAACACCGCGATCCTTCAATTGCTGCTTCAAGGCATCGACCGAGCCAAATGCCTCATCGATCTTGGCAACCAGTTCATCCGAAGGCGCGGTGGTTTCAGCCGCCATCGAATGCCAGTAGAAGGCGTGGTTCCAGGTCTGGGCCGAATTGTTGAACAGGCCCTGATTGGTCCCGCGCGAGGCCGCAATGATCGCTTCCAATGAAGCATCAGCGTGGGCTGTGCCTTCGATCGCAGCGTTCATCTTGTCGACATAGGTCTGATGGTGCTTGCCGTGGTGGAACGAGAGGGTTTCGGCCGAAATGGCAGGAGCCAGCGCATCATCAGCGTAAGGAAGGGGGGAAAGTGCAAAAGCCATGGTATCCTCCGAAATGGGCAAGAATGGTCAGACGTGAACAGCAACGCATGTCGGCACGGATGGTTGCCGTTTCAAGACGCTTCCCTAGCTTCAGCCGCCTTGCGGTCAACCGCGCTTGTGACAGCAACGTTCATTGTGACGTTGGAAAGCGTGCGCATGATATCAGGCACCATCTCGACCGCAACCAGCAGCGCGAGCGGTTCAACCGGAATGCCCATGGCAAGCGCGATCGGGCCCACTGAGACAACAAAGCTGATCGATCCGGGCAGGCTGACCGAGCCGACACTGATGATAAGCGCCACCAAGATCCCGACCAGCGCGACGGCAGGCGATATCTCGACACCCGCCAGCGCTGCAACATAAAGCGCCACGGCCATGTTCATGGCAGGACTGGTGGCGCGGAAAATCGCAACGGCAAGCGGCAGGACGAATTCAGCCGTGGCGGGCCTGACATTCAATCGGCTGGAACTCTCCAGCATGGCGGGCAGGCTTGCAAGCGAGCTTTGCGTGGATAGCGCCACGGCTTGGGCCGGCAAGACGGCGGCGGCAAAGCGCGGCAGGCTCACCCCGCCCAGCGTTATCGCCACACCATATCCCAGCACCAGCACTATCCCGCCCATCGCTGATACCACCGCGATGTAATGGCCAAGCGCCGCGAAGGCCCCGCCCCCGCTTTTCAGCCCCACGCCGAAAGCCAGCGCAAAGACGCCCACGGGCGCGACCCACAAGACCCAGCCGATAATCAGCAACATCGCATTGCCCAGCGCATGAAACAGCCCGAGCAGGCGCTGCGATTGATCGGCTGGCAGGCGGCTGACCGCAATGGCAAAGAGCGCAAAGAAAATCGTCAGCGGCAGCATTGCGGTTTCGGCGGCTGCGGCGATGATATTGGGCGCGATCAGCGATTTGAGGAAATCGAGCACGCCGGGCACGGCCTGTTCGCCCGCCGGAACATCGGCCAGAAAAGCGGCCGCGCTATCGGGGATCGGGAAAATCCCGAGCAACAGCGGCAGCGCGATCGCAGTGAACACCCCGCCTGCGATCAGCACTGCAAACACAAGGATGAGGAAATGCCGCGCCACCGCGCCTGCCCGTGCCGCCGCCATCATCTGCGCAAGACCAAGGACAAGAAGCGAAGCGACCAGCGGAATGATCGTCATCTGCAAGGCTCTCAGCCACAATCCGCCCACCAGCGCAGCCACTTCGGCCATGATCGGCGGCAGCGCTGCGCCCGCAGCAATGATGCCGAAAGCCAGCCCCAGAACAAGAGCAGCAAAGGTCAGTTTCACTGGCAGACGGATTGTCACCAGTTCAAACGGCCGCGCTGCCGCTGGGCGGGCCTGTGCCCCCTGTTGTGCCAAGATTTCGCTCCTCAAAGGGCCCAGCGCCCTTTTCATCCCGCGATAACCTCGCCACAAGCAGGGCACAATCAGACAAGCAATATTCAGGCTACAAAACCATGGCGCGCAAATTTTTTGGCACCGACGGCATCCGAGGCCGCACCAATGCAGGCCACATGACCGCAGAAATGGCGATGCGCGTGGGCCAGGCCGCCGGACGATTTTTTGTGCGCGGGGCCCATCGCCACCGGGTGGTGATCGGCAAGGACACGCGATTGTCCGGCTATATGATGGAAAGCGCGCTGGTGGCAGGTTTTACCAGTGTGGGCGTGGACGTGATCATGACAGGGCCTTTGCCCACGCCTGCGATTGCCTTGCTCACGCGCGAAATGCGCGCTGATCTTGGCGTGATGATCTCGGCCAGCCACAATCCTTACGCTGACAATGGCATCAAGCTGTTCGGCCCGGATGGGTTCAAGCTGTCCGACGAAGCCGAGGTCGAGATCGAGCGGCTGATCGAAAGCCCGGTTGTCCTTGCCCCTGCCGAACAGATCGGGCGTGCGCGCCGGATCGAGGACGCACGCGGGCGCTATATCCACGCGGTCAAGCAATCGGTGGCGGCCGAAATCCGGTTCGATGGGCTCAAGGTGGTGGTCGATTGCGCGCACGGCGCGGCCTATCAGGTGGCGCCTTCTGCAATCTGGGAGCTGGGCGCAGATGTGATCGCGATGGGCGTTACTCCCAACGGCACCAATATCAATGACGGCGTCGGCTCGACCGCGATTGCCGCCTTGCAGGAACGTGTGGTGGCCGAAGGCGCGCATATCGGGATTGCCTTGGATGGCGATGCGGACCGGCTGATCGTGGTCGATGAACAGGGCCGCGCGGTCGATGGCGATCAGATCATGGCGCTCATTGCCACCCGTATGCACGAAAAGGGCGCGCTGCGGGGTGGCGGGGTGGTCGCGACCGTGATGAGCAATCTGGGGCTTGAGCGTTACCTTGCGACCCTTGGCCTCACGCTTGAACGCGCCAAGGTGGGCGATCGCTATGTGCTCGAAATGATGAAAGCGGGCGGGTTCAATGTCGGCGGCGAACAATCAGGCCACATGATCCTGCTCGATCATGCGACCACCGGCGATGGGACAGTCGCGGCTTTGCGGGTGCTGGCGAGCCTGGTGCGCAGCGGCAAACCCGCGAGCGAATTGCTCCATGTTTTCGATCCCGTGCCGCAGCTCTTGAAGAACGTGCGCTATGCAGGCGGCAAGCCGCTGGAGAATGCATCCGTCAAGGCCGTGATCGCCGATGCCGAAAGCGAGCTGGCCGGCACGGGTCGCCTCGTGATCCGCCCTTCCGGCACAGAGCCTGTCATCCGCGTGATGGCCGAGGGCGATGACCGCGCCGAGGTCGAGGCCGTGGTCGCGCGGATTTGCGCCGCAGTCGAAGCGGCGGCCTAGGAGGGTTTGGCGAAATGCTCGAAATGCGTCCCGACTGCGAGCGCTGCGGAGAAGATCTTCCCGCCGAGGCCGCCGGAGCCTTCATCTGCTCTTTTGAATGCACCTATTGTGCAGCTTGTGCCGAAGCGCTGGATGATCGCTGCCCCAATTGCGGCGGCGAATTGCTGGATCGTCCAGCACGCGCCAAGGCGCTGCACGCCCAATACCCCCCCAGCACCGAGCGCAAGTTTCGCCCATGACGCAAAAGCTCCCGCCCCGTATCCTCAGCATTGCCGGTTCCGATTCCTCAGGCGGCGCTGGGATTCAGGCCGATATCAAAACCATCACCATGCTCGGCGGCTATGCCATGAGCGCGATCACGGCAGTGACCGCGCAGAACACTTGCGGTGTCACCGCCATTGCCCCTCTGGCGGGCGAGGTTGTGGCAGCGCAGATCACCGCTTGCCTGTCCGATATCGGCGCAGATGCAATCAAACTGGGCATGTTGCATGATGCCGATATCATTGCCCACACTGCCCGCGCGCTTGAAGGCTGCACCGCGCCGATCGTGCTCGATCCCGTGATGATCGCCACCTCTGGCGCCGCGCTGATTGCGCCCGATGCGATTGCAACCATGCGCGACGTGCTGTTCCCACGCGCTGCACTCATCACGCCCAACCTGCCCGAACTCGGCCACCTGCTGGGGCGGAAAATCGACGACTCCAGCCAGATGGCCGAGGCGTGCGAAGAACTCGCGAGGCTGACGGGCGCGGCAGTGCTCGCCAAGGGTGGGCACACCGCCGACGCCCGCGTGATCGACGTGCTGTTCATGCCCGGCGCGCTTGGTGAAGGCGAACGCGCGGTGCAGTTTGAGCATGAACGCATCGACACCCCCCACACTCATGGCACCGGCTGCACGCTGTCCTCTGCGATCGCGACACTGCTTGGTCACGGCCTGCCGATGGAGCACGCGGTGCGGCTGGGCCGGCAATTCGTGCTCAAAGCGATCGCCGCTGCTCCGGGCTATGGCGCGGGCAATGGCCCGCTTGGCCATCAGGCGGTGCGCAAGCTGGATTAGTCTTTGAGCTCGTAGAATTCCGCGATGTGGGCCCAGGCCTCTTCCGCTGTCTCGCACCAATGGAACAGGTCGAGATCGGACTTGTTGATCGTGCCTTCCTCGGCAAGCGCCTCGAAATTGACCACCCGTTGCCAGAACTCACGCCCGAAGAGCAGGATCGGGATCGGCTTCATCTTGCCGGTCTGGATCAGCGTGAGCAGCTCGAAAAATTCGTCAAACGTCCCGAACCCGCCCGGGAACACCGCCACCGCCCGCGCGCGCAGCAGGAAGTGCATCTTGCGCAGCGCAAAATAGTGGAACTGGAAGCTGAGGTAAGGCGTCACATAGGAATTGGGCGCCTGTTCGTGCGGCAGGACGATGTTGAGGCCAATGCTCTCGCTGCCCGCATCGCTCGCACCGTGATTACCCGCTTCCATGATCGAGGGCCCACCGCCGGTGGTGACGACAAACTGGCGCTTGCCATCTTCGATGATCGCCTTTTCGCTGACCATGCGCGCGAGGCGATAGGCTTCCTCGTAATATTTCGCCTTTTCTGCGAGGCGCTGGGCGACTTTCTGTTCGTATTCGCTTTTGCCCTCGGCCGCGGTCAGCAGGCTTTCCGCTTTGGCGGGCGTGGGAATGCGCGCCGAGCCATAGATCACCAGCGTTGAACCCACGCGGGCTTCATCCAGCAGCATTTCAGGTTTCAGCAATTCAAGCTGAAAGCGAACCGGGCGCAATTCATCGCGCAGCAGGAAATCCGTATCGCGAAACGCCAGCTTATAGGCCGGATGTGCCGTTTGCGGCGTGCGTTCGGGGGCCTGTTCGGCAAAGCGTGATTCTTCACCTGCGCCATAGAATTTGCGCGCGGTGAGATCGTGATCGTTTGGGATATCAGTCATGCCCGCCGCTCTAGGCGGCAGGCGCGCGTGCGGCAAGGCACTTGGCATCGAGCAGCCACACCGCCTCGCCCTCGATTATGGCGCAGGCCTTTGCCTTGCGCTGCAAGGCTGATGGCGCAGCGGCCAGCCGGGCTTCGCCTTCGGCCACGGCGGCAGGGACGACGCCTGCGTAATCATCGGGAATGTCGCTGCGCTCGATAAAGGCGCGGTCAACCAGCAGCACATCAAGCCTCTCAGCGTCGACAAAACCCGCCAGCATCGCTGCATCGGGCGTAGTGAAGGCCTCGACAGTGGCCACCAGCCGCCGGTCAATCTCGCGGAAATAGGTAAGGTGATAGGGGATCGCGTGTTCCACTGTGACATGGGTGGCGCGGCCCGTGATTGCCGGCACAAAATCAAGATCGCTGCTCAGGCCGCCCACTTTCACAGCACTTGGCGCTGCACGCAGCCAATCCATCACCTGCGGCTCCATCGGGCGGCGCATACCGGGCGTTGGGCTGGCAAAGGAAATCGCAAACAGCGCCAAGAGCGTCACAGCCGCAGCGCGCACCTTGCCGCTTACCCCTTCTGACGCAAAGCGCTGATCGAGCCACATTCCGATCATCTGGCCAATCGCCATCCATTCCAGAATGCTCAAGACGCGCTGCGGATAGCGCGCCGGCAAATGCAGCTTGAACGCAAAGATCGTCGCCACAGCCCACCACATCGCACCAGCAATCACCGCCCAGAAATAGATGATGTCAGGGCTGCGCGGCTCGCCCCGCCATGCGCGCCGCGCAGCGCCCACGCCCAATATCAGCAGGGGCAACAACAGCAGCGCGTTCAAGGGCGTGGCCCAGCGCGTGGCCCAGCAGGGCACGATTTCAGGCAGAATCCCGACCCGCGCTGAACACAGGAAGGGATAGGTGCCTTCGAGCGGGACAATTGACGAGCGCCCGCCGGGTGTGCCCAGATTGGGCATGGTCAGCGCATCGGCAATCGTGATCACGGGCTCCCAACGCTGCACTTCGCCCGGAAGCGTCAGGATGGGCGCTGCCACTGCAAGAGTGGCAATCACCACCGTCGCCAGCGCGCGCGGGTTGGTGTCAAACGGCGGCCATTGGCGCAGCCGCAAAGTCGCAAAGCCCAGCATCGTCAGCCCGACCAGCGCCGTGGTGGGATAGACCGCCGCCAGGACGCCCAGCGCCAACACCACCTGCCAGCGTTTGTCGCGCAAGAGTCCATCAAGAAACATCAGAAACAAGGGCGGGGAAAAGGCGCGCGCGGTGGAGGTGAAGATGCTGTCTTCGTGAACCAGCAGCGCCATGACAGTCGCCGCCACCACCAGCGCCGCAAGCGCGCGCTCACGCGTCAACACCATCGCAGCGCGGAAGGCGAAGAAGGCCGACGCCAACAGCAGCGCCACCGGAATGAGCCGCGCCAGCACCAGCGGCGGAATGCCTGCCATCGCCAGCACCCCGTAAAAGGCACGCAGCGCGCGCGGGGTCACAGAATGCCAGTAATCGGCAATCAGATCACCTTTGAGCGCGGGAATATCGGTGAGCCGCGCTGTCCAGGCCAGAAACTGACGGGCGTCATCCTGAATGGCATAGGCCGAACCCGGCACTGCAAAGGCATTGGCGAGAAAAATCGCGCAGGTAAGCATCGTCGCCGCGAGCAGCACGCGCAAACTCACTTCCGGACGGCGCGTCGCAAGCAACCAGCCTGCCAGCCCGCGTTGCTGCGGCGCAGCCGCAGTTGGCGCCTCGCTGAGCCCTGCATCCGGTTCGCTTGGGAAAGTGTCGCTGGGACGATGGGGTGGGTTCATATCGTGGGATCAATTTCCATGGCGCTTTGCCTGCTCGCCGCAAGGCACAGGTGATTGTGTTGCGCCCGGTTCTGCTGGCCGTCCTTATGGCGTGATATTGGCCCGTTGATATGCGATGTCGTCACACCGGAGCTTAAGCCACTCCGGGTCCCCCGCATTGGGCGCAGCCCATGGGCCAAGCGCCCCGCGATGTCTAGCGCTTTTCGTTCAAGCCCGCAGCCGCCGCGCCCGGGGCGCAGCCGAAGCTTTGCTTGACACAGCGCGCCTCGTCCCCAAGGGACGCGCCACCATCTTGCAACAGGCGCGACCCATGGCCGATCCGCATCCCGCCAGCCCCGCTTATGATAATGTCGCGGGCAATTACTACGACAAATACGCCAGCCAGAACCCGATCGCGCGCGCGCTGATGAACGGATTCTTCGGTGCGTTTGATGAATTATCGAGCCGGACTGGCGCAAAAACCGCCTTCGAAGTGGGCTGCGGCGAAGGCGAATTGTCGCTGCGCCTGCTGGGCCGGGGCATCGACGTTCGTGGCTGCGATCTGGAAGGCGAAAGCGTGGCTGAGGCGAATGCCCGCGCCTTGGCTCACGGCCATGGTGAGCGCTTTGCCGTGCGCAGCATTTACGATCTGGCAGACAGCGAAATTGCCGCCGATCTGATTGTATGCTGCGAAGTGCTCGAACACCTGCCCGATCCGCGCGCAGGGCTTGAGCGCCTTGCCGCCCAGCGCGCTGAACATTTCCTCATGAGCGTCCCGCGTGAGCCGATCTGGCGGGCGCTCAACTGCGCGCGCGGCAAGTATCTGGCTGATCTCGGCAACACGCCGGGCCATTTGCAACACTGGAGCCGCAAGGCTTTTCTCGAATTCGTCGGCAGCGCGTTCGACATCATCGAAGTGCGCTCGCCCCTGCCGTGGACTATGGTGCTGGCCCGCCCGCGATAAGCTGTGCATCGGCTGGGACAGACCGAAAATTTCTGCACAATTGCCTTGTTTTAGTTGCAAGGGGCAACCCGTCTAGTTAGCTGTCCGCGCGTTTACAGGACTTAACCAGAGGGGGGACTTCATGATCAGATCCGCATCGCTTATTGCATTGGCCGTTGCTGCAGGCATGACCTTGGCCGCACCTGCGCCGGCTTCTGCGCAAGGGACAATGAACCCGATGCCCAAGCCGACCAACGGCTCGTGCCCGTCAGGCTGGACGGATTATGCTTCCGAAGCCAAGAAGCCGGGCGATCTCAGCAGCGGCAAAGGCAACACCTGCTATCCCAAGCGCACCGGCGCCAAGCCTGCCTATCTGCCCAGCCCGTCGAGCGCGCCTTGCGCCGATGGTTACATCAAGAGCGGGAGTTTTTGTGTGCAGGGCCAAAGGAACACTGTCACAGCAACGGCCGGTTCGGTGAAGAAAGCCAATCCGCTTGATCGCTGCCCGGTGGGTTACTTCACCGATCCGGGCAATGGCAATATGTGCACCTCGCTTGCTGCATCCCCGCCCACCATCCGCTTGAAGGGCGAAGGAACTTGCGCAGCAGGCGAGTTGGAAGATTGGGGCGTGTGGTGCGTGTCCAATTATGAAGGGCTCACCCGTAAGGATGCGGCCAAGGGCTTTGCCGATCACAACGGCATCTATCAGAATTCCTACCGCCTGACTGGCAAACAGCAGGGCTCGCATATGGCCGACCTGCCTGAAGGCAAGGAATACACCCCTGCCTACTTCCTGATTTTTGGCCGGGTTGATCGCGATGGCAATCCGATCGCGGGCGGCAGCGGCGGCGCTGCAGCAGCCGGCGTAGGCGCAGCGGGTGTGAGCAATCCGGTTGCGGCGGCAACCGAGGCGAAGCAATGTGTGCCCAAGCCCAAGAAAAAGGGCGGCCTTGGCGGTCTTGGCAAGGCAATTGGCGCGGCCGTCGGTGTGGATATTCCTGACGACGGCTGCTGATCAACCAACAGCCTGATTGCAATGCAGGGCCGCTGGCGCACCGCGCGCTGGCGGCCTTTGCTTATGGGGGCATCGTCGGGCGTGATGGGGTTGGCCACTGCGCCGCCGGGGGGATGCATTGCCCTCAGGCTCACCATGGCAAGGATGGAAAGACCCACTGCCACGCCTGCACTGATCTCAGCCGGCAAACCCTTCTGCAACACGGCCGCCGCAACCAGCGCCAAGACTGTGTGGCCGATCACCGCCGGCCACGGCTGAGCAAGCGGCCAATTGGGGACTGCAAACAGCAGGAGCGCGCTCACCCCGAATGGCGCAATCAAAACAAAGCTGGACACCCGCAACCACCCTTCATTTCGGCGGCGCGATGATTTAATTTGTGGGCGTGGCGTGAGCGGCACGATTGAATGGGCTGATGGGCATCGTAGTGATGCTTTTTTGTCAGCCTTTCAGCC
>Ga0213832_1000118_pt1 | contig 127316 bp, 106 predicted proteins | sample SWATP13_FD_161660 | JGI IMG/M metagenome (GOLD analysis project Ga0213832, IMG submission 161660) | Coastal seawater microbial communities from Marineland, Florida, United States - SWA TP1 #3 | ecosystem: Environmental > Aquatic > Marine > Coastal | place: USA: Florida | collected 2016-08-06 | reverse complement strand
TGTATTACTCCACGAACCCCTCGCTTATTTATCTTTCCAAGAACATGATGTTGTTATCCCCATGACAGTATTAGAAGAGCTCGACCACATTAAAGATAGAAAACACGATGTCAGCCGTGATGCTCGTGTTGCTATTCGTGGTTTAGATGAAGTGTTAAAAGATGCCTCTCCAGAGCAAATGTTACAGGGGGTGGCGTTACCTAGTAATAAAAAAGCGAAAGTTCAGTCCCGAGGTCGACTTATTATTGTTAACGACCACTTATTTGCAGACAGTATTTCTGGTTTACCAGGCAACGAAAATGATCACCGTATTATCAATTGTGCGGTGCATCTACAAAAACAGCACAGTGATAGCAAGGTAGTGCTGGTTACGAAAGACATTAATATGCGACTCAAAGCCAAAGGGGCAGGGCTTAAATTTGTTGAAGATTACAGAACAGATCAACTAATTGATGACATCGCATTACTGACCAGTGGCTATAAAAAGATAGAAGGCGATTTTTGGCAACAGGTAGGAGAATGCGAAACTGAGCAACAAGGGCGGGACACTTATCACCATGTAGCAAAAAATACCATCAGTGACGTATTTTGTAATGAATACATTCTTGATAGTAGCGATCACTTTGCTGCGCGAGTAAAAAGTTATGATGATAAACAAATCACGTTAAAAGATATCAGTGTTGAGCGCCTGATGAGCCACACGGCATGGGGAGTAAAGCCAAAAAATGTTTATCAAGGTATGGCGCTCGATGCCTTACTTGACCCAAGTATTGAGTTGGTTATTTTAACTGGCCCCGCAGGCTGTGGTAAAACACTACTTGCGCTTGCCAGTGCCCTTGAAATGATTATTGAAAAAGGTATTTACGACAAAGTTATCGTCACCCGTAACACACCTGAAATTGCTGAATCTATCGGCTTCTTACCAGGTACAGAAGAAGAGAAGATGGCTCCTTGGCTGGCTGCTATTACGGACACTTTAGAGGTATTACATAAAGGTGACGAGAATCCTATTTCGAGCCGTAATTACATTATGGAAAAGGCCAACGTGCAATTTAAATCGGTGAACTTTATGCGTGGCCGCAGTATTCAAAATGCCGTGGTGATTTTAGATGAAAGCCAAAACTTAACAGCTTCACAACTAAAGACCATTATTACCCGTTGCGGTGAAGGGACCAAGCTTATATGTTCAGGTAATTTGGCACAAATTGATAGTAACTACCTAACCCCAGTTACCTCAGGCTTAACTTACATTGTTGAACGCTTTAAAGACTTTGAGGGAAGTGCTACCGTCAACTTAAACGGCGTTGTCCGTAGTCGCTTGGCAAGCTTTGCCGAAGAAAATTTATAACTTGCCAGCAGATCCTTGCCTCGTTAATCTAGAAAGTTCCGAGGCAAGGTACTTTGAAGCTAGTGAACTTTTTACCACTTAAACGTTATTACCGCTCTATCACTGTCGCACTGATTGTGCCATTGTTAGTGGCGTTTTTTTTATGCTTGCATTTGTACGACTTAAAACTTGAGCGTGCAATTGAGAATCGCCACAGCAGCTTTAATAATATTTCAGCTCAACTGAGCCATGCAATGAGCGCTGCCGATGGGCTGATTGATACTATGTTTACATTGTACGAGCAGCCTCTATCATATGATTTTGACCCAAGCTGGACTAAAAATGTCAACCAATTTGAGCATTACTATTATCAGCCAGTTGGTGATGAAATTGGCGAAATAGTTGGACAGGGTAAGTTTGCTTCCACTTCTTATGCACTTGAACAGTGGCGGCAGGTTATTGCATTAGGGCCTTCTTTTAATACCACACTCTCACTTATCCAATCTTTACAAGCGGTTGCTTATGTTAATGAGCAAGGTTTTGCCTACATCAAGCGGCGTTCTACCGCAGACAGCACGTTACTAACGACAATACTCGATAATAAACTCAAACCACAGCAATTAAACGACAACACACTTTCGTCAAGCCAAGTCGTTACTGTGAATAATCATGCTTATTTTGCAATTGGTAAAAAGCGTACAGCCACAAGCCATGACTACATCATTTTAATTTATGATTTAGAAGCCATTTCAAATTGGTTGCAGAAAATAGCGCCCCCGCAGGGGGAGTATATTTTTATAAATCAACATAACCAAGTTATAGCCAGCTCTGACGTGCGCTTAAATAGTGCAGTGGGTGCAGGTGATTACTGGCCTGAGCCAATGATTATTGACATTAAGCGGCCCGCAAAAAAGTCACATAGCTACTTGGTTCAAACCTCAGATAATTTGCCCATTCATACCCAGTTTTATGAATCTAAACAGGCGCTTAGTGAGCCAATTAGTTATGATATTCTTATAGAGTTTATATTTTTGTGCGTCTTTTTAATAATGATGTTCAGTGGGGTATTTTGGTTGAGCCAACGTATATTTGTTAAGCCCATGACACACTTGATCTGCTATTTAGATCAGCATAATGAGAATAGCAGCCCGCTTTTACATTACCGTATACCGACCGATTGGCAACCGTGGTTTAGTAGAGTTAAACAGGTCTTTAAGCGTAATGAAGAGCTAGTTACATCTTTACAAGAAGCCAATAAGGCACTTGATTCACAAGTTCAAGTAAAATCTGAGCAATTACGACGTAGTATTGATGCCAAAGAACGTCATTTAGCCTTGTTAAACACCATGCTTAACAATGTGCCTGATCTCATTTATTTTAAAAATACTTACGGTGTTTTTTTAGGTTGCAATAAAGCTTACGAAAGTTACGTAGGCATGCCACAAGAAGAACTCGTGGGTGAAAAGTTTACTAACACAAATCAAGACAATATTGAGCTGAGTTTATTAGAAGAGAACGTGTTAACTGAGCGTCAAGTCTATCAAAAACGCTTAGTTACAAATAATAAAACATACAACCTCAGTATTGCGCCATTTTATAATGAGCATCAACAACTGTTAGGTACGATGACCATAGGTAGAGATATAACAGAGCAACACGAAGCGCTTAATGCGTTGCAAAGCTCAGAAGCAAAGCTCAAAAGTGCCATGGAGTATGCAGCGAACGGGGTTATTTTATTATCTCTAGATTACCAAGTGTTACAAGCTAACAAAGCTGCCCGCCAGATATTTTCAATGCAAAAAAGCCACAATATACCCAGTCAGTATATGTTGGCAGATTTATTCATTGCGCAATCACTAGAAAAATTAACGCAAACACTTGAGCAGCTGCATAGTGAGAAGAAAAATGTTTATCACTTTAGCTTACCTCAACAAGAGCAAAAGCGTTGGTTGCAAATAAGTGTCTCCTTGGTGTGGGATAACGAACAAACCCCTGATTATTATGTTTTGCACGTGCAAGATGTCACAGATTTAATTCAGGCAAAGAATGATGCGGAGAGAGCGACATTAGCTAAAAGTCGTTTTATTGCGAATTTAAGTCATGAAATACGTACGCCCCTTAATGCAGTGTTAGGTTTAATAGATGTAATCGCTTTACAAGGTTTATCGCAAGAGCAGCGAGGCTACGCATCGCAAGCTAAGTCGGCAGCAAATAGTTTGTTGTCACTACTTAATCGTATGCTTGATTTTGCTCGTGTTGAAAGTGCACAAGTGCAATTAAATAAGGCACCATTTAGTGTGGCTGACTTAATTGATTACTGTGAAGGGATTGCAACGCCTCTTTGCAGTAAAAAAGATTTAGAGTTTAGCGTCGAATGTGATGACACCATTAATGCAAATTTATTGGGCGACCAGATTTGTCTGCAACAGGTACTCGCGAATTTATTAACCAATGCGGCTAAATTTACAGAAAATGGCAGTGTAAAACTGAGTCTTACTTTAGTTGAGCAGTCTGATGAGCAGCAACTTATTTGTTTTGTGGTTAAGGATACGGGGATTGGTATTAGCGACGCTGATCAAAGTCGATTATTTGATGCTTTTACGCAAGGAGACGAGTCGCTTACTCGTTCTCATCAAGGTGTAGGACTTGGTCTAGCAATTGTTAAATATGAAGTCGCATTGATGGGGGGGGAAATTAAACTCACAAGTGAAAAGGGGAAAGGCAGTGAATTTAGCTTTTGTTTACAGCTTGATAAAACCACACAGACCGCCAAAAAAAACAGCCCGTTACTCCCATCAAGTACAGATTTATCAGGTCTATTAGTGCTTGCAGTGGATGATAATCCACTTAATTTAAGTATTATTAAAAGTATTCTGAAGCAGGCTAACATTACTGTTATTTGTGCTGATAGTGGCGCAAAAGCAATTGAGTTATCAGCAAGCTTAACCCCAGATCTGATTTTTATGGATATTCAAATGCCAGAGATGGATGGCTGTCAGGCGACACGAATTATTAGGCAATCATTCACAAAAGAGCAGATGCCTATTTATGCTTTAACCGCCCATAGCGAAGCTGCTGATATTGAACAATCTGTCGCTGCAGGTATGAATAAGCATTTAACAAAGCCAATTGTTGCAAATAAGCTCTTTTTAGCAATGAGTGAACTTGATAAACCAATTGAACCATTTTTTGATCACTCTTTTGTTTTAACTCAGTTTGCAAATGATAGTGATTTGGTATTAACTATGTTGTCAAAGTTTGCCACTATGGCCGCACAGCAATTATTAGAAATTTCTACCTTAAGTACTACTGAAGAACTGGTTAGAGTTGTGCATAATGTCAAAGGGTCTGCTGGTAATTTAGGTTTTAAGCGATTGTCAGCATGTGCTAAACAGTGTGAGGCTGAACTTAAAACGCAAGGCAAGCTTCCTGAGCTATTAAACGATGAGCTGCAGCAACACATAAAGCAAGTTATTGCATTTATCATCGAACAAGGATCTACAAATGTTGAAAAAAGCCAAGGTACTGATTGTTGATGACGATCCGTTAAATCGCTTGGTCTTAGAAAAAACATTGCGACAAGATTACGATGTTTTTTGTGTTGAAAGTGGTGAAAAAGCACTTACATTTTTAAAAACACAACCCGTTGATTTATTAATCTTAGATATTGTTATGCCGGGTATCGATGGCTATGAAGTGCTGGCACAAATAAAAGAAAATACAACAACAAATATGTTGCCTGTTATTTTTATATCCGCAAATACCAGCCATGATGATGAGGCCAAGGGCCTTGAATTAGGGGCAATGGATTATATAACTAAGCCCTTTAGCGCTGCGATTGTTCGTGCCCGTGTTCGCAATCAGTTAATGATCAAACAAAAAAATGATCTACTCGAAATGTTGGCATCGATTGATGGCTTAACTGAAATTCCTAATAGACGTTATCTTGATGAAAACTTATCTAGGGAATGGCGGCGCTCAAGACGAGATCATACCCCTTTGTCGGTTTTATTGATGGATGTTGATCATTTCAAGCGTTACAACGACTGTTACGGTCATCGTGCGGGTGATGATTGCCTTAAAAAAATAGCACATGCACTTGTTGGCTCATGCGAGCGAGGGAGTGATTTTGTTGCCCGTTACGGCGGGGAAGAATTCGCAGCTGTGTTGCCCAGCACTCCTGCTAAAGAGGCGGTTGCTTTCGCTAATAAGCTACGCAATGCAGTTAATAAGTTAAATATTCCGCATAAGGCCTCTTTAAATTCAGAGTATGTGACAATTAGTATTGGTATTGCCACCACAGAGTCAGGGCAAGTTTATGCTGAGCAAACATTACTGGAAGAAGCCGATTTAGGATTATACCAAGCTAAAGAGGCAGGGCGCGACCAAGTGGTATCGCGATTAGTATCTGCGACAATGCAGGAGTAGGTTATTTGTCTACCCCTGCATAAAGTAATTAGCCATTACTAAGTGATTTATAAATAGTGTCGCCCACACCAATTAATTTATCGTTTTTAAAGACCAAAGGGGTGCACTCATCTTTGGTCGTTTTGCTGTCTGAGTGGATGCTATGAGTGGCATAAAAGAGTACTTGGTATACGCCGTCATCCTGTTTTAGTAACTCTGTAAAGTTAGGTGTGCTTAGTTTATTGAGTACCGTTTGGTAAGGCGTATCAAGTGCTAAGTTTGCAATGACTTCACGATTATTTTTGTGGTGTTTTTGCCAGCTTGTTGACGAGTCGCCTGCCCAGTGAGTTTCGGCTTCACCGTCTGACACGGCAATGACACAACCGGTTAAAAAAGGTGCAGTTAGCGCGGCAATAAGAAGTGCTTTTTTCATTGTTATATCCCTTGTTTTATCGTTTCGTTTTTTCATATATAGCAATCCATTTGCCAACATTTTATTTCTTTTATAATCAAAGTATTAGCTTGTTGTTGCGAGCTAGCTAAGTAATGTGGAACTCATTACTTAGCTTATTTGGCTAAAAAATTGTTTTTTAGACCAGTCTATTTCGTGCCTCACCTTGGCTGAAGGCGTTGATGTTAAGTGCTATTTCAGCCACAAGTCGAGCAATTGATTCTTGACTCGCCCAAGCGATATGAGGTGTTAGTAATAAGTTATCACCTTGATATATGGCAAGTGGGTTATTTTCTTCTGCTGGCTCTTTGCTCAACACATCCACACCGGCACCCGCAATCACATTATTAGCAAGGGCGTGGGCTAAGTCAGCTTCATTGATAATTCCCCCTCGTGCTGTATTTATTAGGATTGCTGTTGATTTCATCATATTAAGCTCTTTAGCCGCTATTTGGTTGCGAGTTTCATCAGTCAGTGGGCAATGAACACTGATAATATCCGCTGTTTTAATCGCCTCTTCAAAGCTAACACGTCCTTCGCGAGGAGCATGCCCTTTACGTTCACTTATTATTACATTAACACCAAAAGCACGGCCTACATCAGCAACCGCTTTACCAAGTGAACCATAACCAATAATCGCAAGTGTTTTGCCTGACATATCATTAAAAAGGTAATCTAAACGACAGAACATCGGGCTTTGTTGCCATTTTCCAGATTGGCAATCTTGAATATAACGGTGGGTATTACCCAGTAAGTTAGTGATGAGTGCGAATGTATGCTGTACCACAGAAGGGGTGGAGTAGCCTGCCACATTGGTGACGGCAATATTGTGCGTTTTGGCTGCATCTAAATCAATGTTGTTGGTGCCTGTTGCTGCAACACAAATTAGTTTTAGGTTGCTAAGCTGCGACATCGCTTTTTGATCAATAACGACTTTATTAGTAATGATAATATCGGCATCCTGACAACGAGAAACAACATCTTGTGGGTCTGTTAAATCATAGCAAGAGAGTGTTCCCAAGTTTGCTAATGAATCTAATGAGGTATCTGCTAATGTGGCGGTATCAAGGATGGTAATATTCATGTGCTTTCCTTTTTTAATTTAATGCTTGACCTTAGGGTGTACTCCAAGGTTTATAGTACGTATAAGCTTTTAAATGGAGACGGTGATGAAAATAGGTGAATTTGCCCGCAAGTTGGGAGTTTCAACAGATACATTAAGGTACTACGAAAAACATGGTTTGTTAACGCCTAGTTCGCGCTCACAGTCAGGGTACCGTATTTATACCGATACAGACATTAAACAGATGTCGTTTATCTTACGCGCTAAAAACGTGGGGTTTAGCTTGTCTGAAATTAAAGAGTTGCTGCAAATAAAAATTCATAAAGATCAGCATTCGTGCCATGAAGTTAAAGAAATGACTCTACAAAAACGTGATTTAGTCGCTCAACGTATTGAGGAATTAACACGGTTTTATGATTCATTATCGCTATTAGCAAAGAAGTGTTGCGGCGGTGAAGAGCCTGCTGAAAATTGCTCTATATTAACGACATTGGAGGATATAGATGGACTTACTCACTAATTTTTGGCAGTTATTTTTACTGTCTGCCCCTTGGTTGATGTTGGGGTTATTAATAGCAGGACTATTAAATGTTTACTTGCCTACGGACTTTTTGCATCGCCATCTTGGTAAAGAGGGACTTTGGACCACAATTAAAGCTGCTCTTATTGGTGCCCCAATGCCATTGTGCTCATGTGGTGTGATCCCTGCCGCTATAGGACTTAGGCGGGCTGGCGCTTCAAAAAGTGCGACGACGGCTTTTTTAGTATCGACCCCTGAAACGGGCGTTGACTCTGTTTCTGTTTCTTATGTTTTATTAGGCCCTTTTATGGCTGTGATCAGGCCGATTGCAGCCGTATGTAGTGCGATTGCTGCTGGTGTGTTAGTTGGTAAAGAGAGTGAGTTTAATAATGAGCGTACTAAAACCTCGCATAACCTTGAGACAGTAACAAGTAGTTGTTGTAGCACTAAGCAAGCAACCGCTAAAGAGCCTACATCAAGTTGTTGTAGTACAAAGCAAGCTCCCACTATTGAGAAAACAAGCTGCTGCGCAAGCAAAAAGGAAGTCGTTAAAATTGAAGGAGGGGTTGCAAAGCTTAAACGCGCAATAAGTTTTAGCTGTAATAAGTTGCTTGAAGATACCATGGTATGGTTGGTTATCGGTCTATTTTTTGCCGCACTGGTCCAAACCTATGTGCCTGAGTCGTACTTGAGTCAGTGGGGAAGTGGTATTTTTGCAATGCTGGTGGTGATCTTAATTAGCATTCCTATGTATATTTGTGCGACGGCATCAACCCCGATTGCAGCCGGTTTATTGCTCAGTGGTGTATCACCAGGCGCCGTGTTGGTATTTATGTTGGCAGGCCCTGCCACAAATGTTGCAACATTGGGTGTGGTGGGTAAAGAGTTGGGTAAACGCGCTGTAGTTGCTTATTTAATCGGTGTCATAGGCGTTGCATTACTATTCGGTTTTTTAACGGATTACCTAGTTTCTGAGTTTGGTTTTGTGGTGGCACCCATGATGGGGGAAGAACATCAAGTATTACCGCACTGGTTGAGCTTAGTGTGTGGCGTATTATTGGTCGCTTTAATGTTGAGGTTAGCGTTAAAAATACTCTTAAAGAAGTCAACACAGACTGGTAAGAGCATTAGCTAATTGATTGTTATAAAATATATTTTTATAACTATTAAGAGAAGATATAGGTTAACTATCGCGTCTCGGTTCGCATTTAAAATTGCCTGAGTTATAATCCGCCAATTCTTTAAACGGTACGCTAAGCGTGCCGTTTTTTAACTTAAGTAGTTTTTATGAGTGAATGTGTGGATAAATACGCAGATATAAGACCTTACAATGATGATGAAGTTGCAGACTCAGTGGCGCGTTTAATTGCTGATAATGCCTTTGTGGATGTTATCGCTAAGTATAATCTACCACGCTTTTTATCTTATTTTCCGTTTATAACACGCCCATTAGTACGTCAGCAGTTAAGAAAAAAGTGGGGTAAAACCAACTCAGTTGAACAAGTTCAGCATGAAGTTGCTGATTATCTGAATAAGCTAATTACTCGTACTACGTCGGAAGTCACGTTTTCAGGTATCGATAAACTTGATCCGAAGCAAGCTTATTTATTTATCTCTAATCACCGTGACATTGTTCTTGACCCTGCTCTGGTTAACTGGGGCTTGTTTAAACACAATATGCCGACTGTTCGCATCGCAATTGGTGATAACCTGCTGCAAATTCCATATATTACTGAGTTAATGCGCTTGAATAAGAGTTTTATTGTTAAGCGCTCCGCGAAAGCACCAAAAGAGATGTTAAAAGCGCTCTCGCAACTTTCTGCTTATATTTATGATTCACTGGCTGAAGGTCACTCTATTTGGATAGCGCAAAAAGAAGGTCGTGCGAAGGATGGTTTTGACCAAACTGATCCTGCACTACTTAAAATGTTGCAATTACAAGGTCGTAAACAGAAAAAAGAATTTGCAGATTATGTGCGTGAGCTAAAAATAGTACCTGTTTCTATTTCCTATCAGTATGAACCATGTGCAATTGCAAAAGCAAAAGAGTTGTATCATAAGCAACAACATGGCCAGTATGTGAAGCAGCAAGGTGAAGATATAGCCAGCATTGTTGAAGGTTTCAGTACAGCCAAAGGGCATGTTCACTTAGCGTTTGGTCAGCCAATCGAGTCAGGTTGTGAATCACCAGAGGAGTTGGCAAAAACGATTGATCAGCAAATTGTTGATTCGTTTTTCTTACATCCTGGTAATTATATTGCTGGTGGCTGTAAACAAGCAGTAATAGATAAAAAAGACGCTGAAGCATTTGATGCGCGTTTAAGCCAAGTTCCTGAAGAATTAAAGCCTTTGGTCTTAGCTATGTATGCAAAACCATTCCATCGCAAGGCAGAGCTTGCAACGAGCGAATCTTAATCAGAGTAACGCATTTTAAAAGCTACTTTTTAAGTGGCTTTTTTTATGACTAAATTTCAGGCTATACTTTCAGTACCTTTAATTTACTGGCAAATTGTGATGCAACAAATTGAAATATTTGAAATCCCAAGCCCTTGCAAAGGAATTTGTCAGGTTAATAACCGTGGTTACTGTAAAGGGTGTTATCGCAGCCGTGATGAGCGCTTTCATTGGAATAAATTCAGTAATGCGGAAAAAAGAAAAGTGATTATTTTATGTCAGCAGCGTTATAAACGCTTCCTTCAGAAAAAGCTCAATGCGGCTGCACACATACAATCTAGCCCTGAGCAAGGTGGTTTCGATTTTTAGAAGTCGGTAAGGTTATATTTGTTTTTTAAAAATCGCACTGTTCCTTGTTCATCTAACTTTTTTAATGCAGCTGTCAGCTTAGGGATTAATGTCGCGTGACGCTTATGCACAAAGTGAAAGCTCTGCATAGACATTAGTACTTCTTTGTGAAATTGGCTCTGATCAAAGTTAGGGTGTTTTGTTGACAGTAAAAAGTCGAGTAAGAGGGCCCCTTCAACACGTTTTTGTGTCAGTAAATTTAGCTGAGCAGTGATATTTCTAACAGTGATAACATCGCCATGAAATGGCTGTTTATCTAAAAAACTTTGTGCTGCAGGGTAGCTAGACTGGATTGCTAATGATTTTAAGTCGCTATAAAGACACGTCTGACAGTTTTTTAGTAATAGCAAATTAAAATTAAATAGCGGGAAATCAACCTTTAATAGGTTAGGGTAATCTTGTGTTACGTCAGCGATGCGGCCTAATTGCCCATCAAGAACCCCTTCGTTTGCAGCAGCTAAAGAACTTTGATGATTAAAATCAATGATATGTAATTCGTAACCAATCTCTTTATAAGCCATACGAAGTAAATCTATGACATAACGTGCTTGCGGTGTATCAGCAGGGCGGTTGAATATTAATAAACTAGCGTGAGTCGAAAAAGCAAAGCAAAGCAAAACAAATGCGAAAAAATAAATGATAAACTTTGGCATTGTGCTTTCCTAGCGGGCGTAAATTCGTCGTTAATTTACTTTCATGTGTGGCTAAAATCAAGGTTGGCAGGTCGTTAATATGCTAATTTTTTCTTTACTTTGTTATACTGGAAAAATAGTCACTTTATTCCTGAGATAGTATGAGTTTTAATTTATGTAAGTTGCCGAGAGAGCAAAAGTACCAAATTCAACTAGATTATGAAGCGTCTTTTTGGGCCTACCAGATTAAGCGTGGTAAAAACACACGAGAAGGTGTGTACACAAGCATAAATAGCAGACCCATGTCTGAGCAAGCATTTTTAAAGCAGCAATTTGAGCATTACCTGTCGTTAATGAGCTAGTAATGCCCAAGCTAAAATTTTGCTTGCTTGATCCTATAAAAACACCGCTAGTTAATAAGTTTTATAATAAACACAGTGCGCGTGGAAGAGCGACGAAAGCTGATCAAGTGTGGGTTGCTTACCATGAGATAGATATTGTTGGTGCCTGTCGTGTACAAAATCAACATGGCTATTTATTTTTATCAACTTTATATGTTGATGCCCAGTGGCGTGGTAAAAAAATAGCCTCTCAGTTACTTGAAACTTTACTCGCAGAGCAAAAAAGCGGCGTTTTTACTTTCGCTTATCAAAATCTAATTGATTTCTATCTACAAAATGGGTTTAACTATACATTAACATTACCCTGTTCTTTGCAATCGTTGTTTGAGGTGTATGCACATCGAGATATTGTCCCAATGCACTTTACATGTGACGCCGTGCCAAGTATGTAATTTGGAACGTTAATGACTAAGTTTTTAACCAGAATTATCTTCTGTGCTATTCTAATAACCTGCTTTTCTAGTCAAATCAGCTTTGCACAGGTCAAACGCTTATCAACAAGTGAAGGCTTATCGCAAAGTTATGTCAACACCATGCTCATCGATAACAGCGGTTACTTATGGCTTTCAACGGAAGGTGGACTTAATCGTTATGATGGTTATGAAGTTGTTAATATTAAAGGTCCTAATGGTGAGCTTGAAGACGCAATTATCGATCGTATTTATCAAGACCCACAAGGGTATATCTGGATAGCGTCAATACAAGCAGGGTTATTTCGTTATGACCCTAGCGAAGATTCATATGAACAATTTATCCCCAAACCGACTACCGAAGAGCAAATATTCATTGAATCGGTATTCAGCATGGTTGCGGTAGATGATAAAACGCTTTGGCTAGGGCGTGGTCAAGATTTTGCTAAGCTTGATTTAGAAACCAAGCAAGTAACCTCATTATTTAAAATTCCAGAGCGAATAAAAAGCAGTGTCATTCGCGAGCTATACCCTTATAAAGGCTATATTTTCATGGGCACAAGTAACGGAGCATATGTGTACCAAATCGCTTCGGGAAAAGTGAGAAAACTTGAGCATTTGCAAGATAAGCCTGCCCATATATATCAAAACTATGTAAAGTCTTTCGCTGTCGTCAATGACCAAACCTTATTAGTGGGTGCTGTGAAAGGCTTGTATAAGGTCGATATTAGCCAGCTTGATAAGATGTTTACCACACCAGAAATTGCCTTTAGTAATGAAGAGTTAGTGCGTGATTTAAATATCTGGAAAATTATTAAACAAGCATCAAAGGTAACTTTAGGAACAGATAAGGGGCTATTTGATTATACCCTAGCAACGAGAGAGCTGATAAAAAATACCCGCTTGAAAGAGAGCGGCTATACACTTGCAGATACTAGTATCATTGATGTCGTTAAAGACAGATCTGGCGGTATGTGGCTGGCGACTAAAAATGATGGCGCATTTTACTTATCCTACGATAACTATAACTTCATTAATGTTGTTGCCAGCTCAATTAAAGGCGATGGATTGTCACACCACTCTATTTGGGGGCTGACTGAGTATCAAGGTCGTCTTTGGCTTGCCACTCATAATGGCTTAACTGCTGTCGATTTAGATACCTATGAAAGTGAAGTATTTCTAAAAAACTATCAAGTTGATCTGATCACAACAGAGTTTAGTGTTTATCAAATTATGCCTTATAAAGGCAAACTGTGGTTGCATACTAATCGTGGTATTTTTAGTTTTGACCCGACAACAGGGCAGGCTAGTCCAGTTAAAACAGCTGATCCTGAACAGCAAGTTTTAATTAACGATTGGGTGCATGGTGTGTTACTGATGCCAACGGGTAATTTACTCTATGTACACCCGGATTATGGCATGTTCGCCTATAATATCGATAGCCAAAAAGTGACCCGTTTAGGCGGCAAGTTTGATGAGTTTGAACCTTTTTTAGCTTATGGTTTTTTGCCTGCTTTATCGAGTAAACCGGACGCCCCCCTTTTTTATAATGCGGGAATTTTGTATCAAGTTGACCCACAGACCTATGACTTAACAACTATTTATACTGTTCCTGAACAACATGAAAACGTCGCTGTTAATGTTATGTCCTACATTATTGATAATAACAATGTACTGTGGTTATCTTTATCTAATTTCGGCTTAATAGGTCTTGATGCAACGACCTATGAACATATATATACAATTGATTTAGAAAAGAATAAGCTCGGCACCTTGCTTTATGACATGGTCCTAGATGAAGCCGGTATGATTTGGATGAGTTCCCACAAGGGGTTGTGGCGTTTGAACCCCGAAAACTTACATTTCCAGCAATTTACAGGGTCTGAAGGGCTACTTTCAACAGAGTTTAACAGTGGTGCATTCACACAACTAGCATCAGGACAAATAGTCTATGGTACGCTTAAAGGGTTTACTTATTTTTACCCTATGGATAATCACTATCAACAACCTTTAATCGACCATGTCAATATTACGAACCTTGATTTAATGTCACGTGATTTACCGGCAGAGCTCAAACAGCCCATTGATAGCGTTGTTCTTGAACACGACGATATCGGTCTTGAAGTGGCCTTTTCGGCTATGGCATTTAACTATCAAGAGCGAATTCTTTACGAGTATCAATTAGGTGATGGTCAAAAAACTTATACTCGAAACAATAATCGTGTTCTTTTTCCTAAATTAAGTGCTGGTAAATATCATTTAAAAGTTTGGGCAAGAGACCCTTTAACAGGTGAGCTAACACCGCCTGCGATTTTGAATATAGAAGTTAAATACCCCCTTTGGCGAGCTCCTCATTTTATTTTCTTATATATATTGCTGATTGCACTATTGGCCGCAACGTGGGTTTACAGGCGCAATCGTACGCAACAAATACTCCTTGCTGCTCACAAAGAAAGTAAAGAAAGTGAAGCCCGTCTTAAGCTTGCATTAGAAGGAAGCCACTCAGGGATGTGGGATTGGTCATCAAAAAGCCTCATTATTTATCAACCAAGGCTAAAGAATGAGCTCGGCTATGACGTTGATGGTGTTAACTTGGATGATTACTTAGCAAAGATACACCCTCACGATAAACAAACATTCCGCCTTGAATGGTTAGAGTTTTTATCAACTGAAAAAGGTTACTTTAATTGTACTTATCGACTTCGTCATGCGGATGGTCAATGGCGTTGGTATAAAGATTTCGGTAAGGTCGTTGAATGGCATGGGAATGTTCCTGAGAAAGTAGCAGGGACTTATACGAATATGACCCGTGAGCTGGTATTTGAGGAAAACGCGCGCTTGTTTGGTGCTGCCTTTGAACAAACGCGCGATTGGGTTTTTATTTTAGATAAAAATTTACGTATTCGAGCGACTAATAAATCATTTCAAGATGCCTTTGCTTTCCCCGCGGATCCCCGTTCAAGCCGCTCTTTAACATTAGGCTTATCTATACCTGCTCGTATTCATTACTTACGAATTATGCAAAAACTGCAATCAGGTGAACATTTCTCTGCAGAGGATGTTGTTGAGGTTGCCAGTGGTGAAAAGCGTCAAGTGCTCATTAAGATAAGTGCAGTCGCGGGTAGTAATCGTCAATTAGATTGCTATGTGATTATTGTTACCGATATTAGCGCACAAAAGTTGGCTGAGAATGAGCTTCATCTGCTGGCTAATTATGACACTTTAACTGGCTTGCCTAACAAAACCTTATTTAGTGATCGTGTTAATCACGCCATTGAGCAAGCAGATTATCATCATACAAAAGTGGCTTTATTGAATGTAGATATAAAGCGTTTTAAAAATTTTAATGATTCGCTAGGACATGAAGAATCTGACGAGCTTATAAAGCGGGTTGCGAGACGTTTAAAGCAGGTACTACGTCCACAAGATAGTCTTGCTCGGTTTGACGGCAATGAGTTTATGATTCTTGCAGAGGACTTTAAGCGTATAGATGAGTTACTCGCATTGTGCGCAAGTGTGATGGAGAGTGTTGAAAGCCACATTGAGCTTAGCTTGCAAGCAGTTAAAGTTAATTTAAGTGTTGGCGTTGCAATTTACCCTGATGATGCCAACAACACCAAAGCATTGCTCAAAGCTGCAAATGTAGCGCTTTACCATGCCAAAGGGCATGTTGAAGGAGGCTATCAGTTTTATAAGCAGGAGATGAACTTGCAAGTTCAACGTACTTTGCATTTAGAATCTCAATTAAGCAAAGCATATCAAGAACATGAGTTTTGTAATTATTATCAGCCAATTATTAGTGCAGAAACGAAGCAAATTGCAGGTCTTGAAGTATTACTACGTTGGCCAAGTAATGATAATTACCAACCAGAAGATTTCGCAAATGCCGCTGAAAGCTCGGGCTTAATCACAAAAATTATGCTGCAGACTTTATCTCGAGCACTGATTGAGCTTCGTCAGTGGCGTATAACACACCCTGAGTTATATGTTTCAATTAACCTATCGGCGCTTGATTTTGAAAGTGCTCATCTCGTTGAGAGTATTCATCAGGCACTTGATGTATCAGAAGTTCCGCCAAGCGCTGTGGTTTTTGAGATCACAGAGTCCGTGATGATGCATGATTCAAATAAAGCACAGCAGAGTATGGAAGAACTCAAAGCGTTAGGTTGTCGAATTTATATCGATGATTTTGGAACTGGCTACGCGTCACTAACCTATTTAAAACGCTTTCCTATCGATGTGTTGAAAATAGATAAGAGCTTTGTACATGATATTGGCATTGATAAAGATGATGAAGCGATTATTAATTCTACACTGACCCTTGCTCGCAGCTTAGGGAAGGAATGTGTCGCCGAGGGCGTCGAAAATAAAACACAACTTCGCTTTTTACGCCAATTAGGGTGCGAATATTTTCAAGGCTATTTATTTAGTAAGCCAGTACCTGGCGACTCGGTTAGCCCGTTATTAAACGCCCATTGGCAAGATGAGTTTAACGAATAAAAACCCTAATGCGCGATACTTAAATTGCTAGTCTTGGCGTTTGCCACAGTGGCGGCAATAAAGGCTACGGTTACGGTTTTTTAATTCATTATGGATCGCTTTATTCGCTTCTTGCTGGCTTAGCCCAAGTTTATAGCGCAAGTTCTCTAAGTGCTCTTGCTCAACGGGGGTTAGGTGACCGTCCTCAATCGCTTCGTGGACTGCATCAGTAAATAGTTGCCTACGTTTACGTAATTGCTCAGAGAAGCTTGACGCGAGTAAACCTGTCGGAATTGCGACCATGCCCATACTCACTAAGGTGATTGCACCACCAAAGAGCCGCCCGAGTGGAGTTATTGGCACAACGTCGCCATAACCAACCGTTGTCAGTGTAACCATTGCCCACCACATTGCTGCAGGTATGGAGCCAAATTTATCCGGTTGTACATCATGCTCTATTAAGTAAATACCGCATGAGGCAATGATTAATACCACTGCCATGATAAAGAATGCTGCGAGTAAGGAGCTACTTTCTTCACGAAATGAATTAAGAAGCAGCTGCATGGCACGTGAGTAACGGGTGAGTTTAAAAATACGCATCAACCTCAGAACACGTAAGAAGCGTAAATCAACACTCACAAATACCATTAACAGAGTGGGCAAAATAGCAATCAGATCAATTAAGGCTAATGGGGTAAAGAAGTACTTTATGCGAATTTTAGAGTTCGTTAAGGGGCTTTCTTTATGCACGCTTTTATCCACGCAAGACCAAAGCCTTAATATGTATTCTAATGTGAAAATGGCGACCGATACCAACTCTAACGTTAAAAACTCCTGATGATATTGCTTTGCCAAAGGGCCAACCGACTCTAATACAATAGCAACAACATTGATCATGATAAGTGACATCAAGAATACATCGAGTGCTCGACCTACTCTGCGGTATTTACCATTCCCTTCAAAAACACGGGCAGTATAATTTCTTAAACGATGCAAAATAATGATCCGTTTTTTAGTTTAACTGTAGCACCATATTAATGCTGCCTTCTTCAAAGTCGCGAGTGATTTTAAAACCAAGTTTACGGGCAAGCTCTATCATGCCTGTATTTTCCGGTAGTGTTATACCAGCAATTTGTTTAACTCCTTGGTTTTTGCAGTGCTCAATGGCAGCATTCATTAATATGGTGCCGAGCCCCAAACCTTGGCAGTCTGAGCGTACCACAATCGCGAATTCTGCCTCTTGCTTGTCAGGGTCCATTAATACCCGAGAAACGCCAAGAGTGCACGCTGAACCATTTTGTTCTTGGCTTACAATAAACGCCATTTCTCGGTCATAATCAATTTGCGTCATTTTTGCGAGTTGATCGTGATTAAATTGTGGCAGCTCACCAAAAAAGCGCTTGTATCTATCCTCTTTAGTTAAAGATTGATCAAACTCTAAATGTGCTTGTTCATCTTCTGGCTTTATTGGCCGCAATTGAGCTTGGGTATTGTTTTTAAGCGTTACATCTTTTACCAATTCAATAGGGTAAGGACGAATACATAGACGCTTACGGTTTGCCTTGGCCTTATAACGACTGAGTCCTATGGTGGCATCAAGCACTAAAAACTGACCGTTACTAGCTAAAATAGGGTTGAGCTCAACACTGGTTATATCAGGCTGGTCGATTACTAATTGAGAAATTCGTGTTAGTAGGGCGCATAAACGGTACTTATCGACTTTTTCAGGGAGTACTCTATCTTTTAGCACGCCTTTATCGTGTGCCGCAGCAATTAAGTATTTTGCCAGATTCATATTCAAAGGAGGGAGCGCTACAGCAGCTTGCCCAAACTCAAGCCCAGTGCCTGCTTCACCCAGCAATATAACGGGACCAAAGTTGGGTTCTGTTTTAATTGCAATACGCAGTTCATTGGCGCCAGCACGCGGTGCCATTTTTTGTAGCGAAAACCCTTCAATATGAGCATCAGGGTAGGTGTTTTTGATACGCAGTAGCATCGCAAAGGCAGTTTGCTCGACCTCTTGTGCATCATTTAGGTTAAGTACCACACCGCCTACTTCTGACTTTGATGGAATGCTCGGGCTAATTAACTTTAATGCCACTGGAAAGCCAAGTTCGATAGCGTGCTCTTTTGCTTCCGTTGGCGTGTAAGCCACTTCGGTTTGAATACAGTCAATGCCATAGTGAGTTAGAATTTGACTTGCTTCATGGGTTGATAAATAGCTTTGTTCTTCCGCTAAAAACTCATTTACCACAGCGCGCGCAGCTTCTTTATTTATTTTGGCATCATCTGTATTTGATTCAGGGGTTTGCGTTAAGTGCTTTTGATTTCGGCGATAACTGACTAGGTGCATAAACGCACCAACCGCCCCTTCAGGGGTACGGTAAGTTGGAATCGCATTGTTAGCACAGACTTTGCGTGCTGCATACGCGGCGTCTTCACCCATAAAGTTAGTCATGACATAAGGGCGAGCCATTTTTGGGATTTTTTGTAAGGTTTCGACAATGATCTCTGCGTAATCTTCACTCGGAGCAAGCGCGGACGGAGTATGAATAATGAGTAAGTTTTTAACCTCTTTTGCTTGCAGTAAGATTTCGAGTGCTTGTTGATAACGCCTCGGAGCAGAGTCACCAAAAATATCCACTGGGTTTGAGGTCATCTCTGATTGCGGGATCACTCTATTTAGTGCTGAGCGTGTTTCATCACTTAGCTCCGCGAGTTTACCAGAGCTTTGCAATAATGTGTCCACAGCCATGACCCCAGGGCCACCCCCATTGGTTAAAATGGTGAGCTGCTCAACTTTTAGAAGTTTAGGGTGCATTGCTAGAGTTTGTGTTGCAGCAAATAGCTCTCTAAGGTCATTTACCCTTAGCATACCTGCGCGTTGAAAAAGTGCATCGTACACTGCATCTGAGCTTTGTTTACCCCCTGTGTGAATCTCTGCAGCAAGTGCCCCTGCACTGGTTTTTCCGGTTTTAATCGCAATGACAGGTTTGCTGAATGCGGCTGCCCGTGCTGCGGAAATAAAGCTGCGGATATCTTCAATGTTATCAATGTATAAAAGAATAGCTTTGGTTTTGGCATCTCGACCTAAAAAGTCGAGTAGTTCATCAAAATTAATATCAATGCAGTCACCTACAGAGACAAAATACGAGAAGCCAATTTCTTTATTTTTAGCCCAATCAAGAATTGTAGAGCAAACTGCGGCTGATTGAGAAACAAAGGCAAGTTTGCCAGGACTTGCAACCGTGTGCGAAAAGCTCGCATTTAAGCCAATGTGAGGAATTAACAACCCTAAACAGTTAGGCCCAAGCAACGACACATTTGCTGCCTGTGCAGCGTCTTTTAAATGCTGCTTTTGATCAGGGTTAAGACCTGCTGCGATGATAACAGCATGTTTACAGCCAAGCTCTCCTAATTCTTTGATTATGTCTTTTAACGTGTTTTTATTGGTACAAATAACGGCAAGGTCTGGCACTTTGGGTAAGCTGGCGATACTCGGGTAAGCGAGCACACCATGTACTGCACTGTGATTTAAACTCACCGGCATAATTGGGCCTTTGAATCCGCCCTGTAGCAAATTACGCATAACCACAAAACCAGCACGATTAGGTGAGTTCGACGCGCCAATGACAGCGACTGAAGATGGATTAAAAAATTGGCTAATACGTTTAACGCTCATGCTATTTCCTTCGCTTGCGCTTAGTTGTAAACATTTCAGGGTCTGTTAAGTTTATATACATAAGATAACCCTTTTATATAAGATAACCTGTTTACTACGACTTTTCGAGTCAAAAACAGTGACCTACATCAAGGAGATAAGCATGAATAAAGCGCAGCCGTTTAATGTCATAATTGCCGCGATTGCATTAACGATTGGTTTATTGGGGCTGGGCTTTATTTTAAAAAGTGCTGCGCTTGATGTAAAAGCCATGGAGCGTACTGTACAAGTTAAAGGCTTGGCTGAAATGGAAGTTGCCGCAGACACCGTTATTTGGCCGTTACAGTTTTCTGATGCCGATAATAACCTTGAAAAGTTAGTCGGGCGTGTTGAAAATAAAAACGATGCGGTCGTTGCGTTTTTGAAGTTAAATGGCTTTAGCGATGAAGAAATTAGCACGGGCAGCCAGTCAATAATTGACAAGCAAGCACGCGAATATGGTGGAGAAAATCAGCAATTTCGTTATATCGCTCGTTCTAATGTTATCGTCTATTCTAATGATATTGAAAAAGTTCAGCATGCACTGAGTCAAGTTAATCAGTTGGCAAAGCAAGGAATTGCTATAGTGCAAGACAATTACGAAACACGCATTCAATATTTATTTAATGGCCTTAATGAGATAAAGCCTGCCATGGTTCAGCAAGCGACAGAAAAAGCCCGCGAAGTGGCGATGAAATTTGCTAAAGACTCACAGTCTAAACTTGGTAAAATCAAAACGGCTCGCCAAGGTCAGTTTTCGATTTCAGATAGAGATTCTAATACACCACAGCTTAAAAAGGTGCGAGTCGTTACTAGCGTTGAATATTACTTATCTGACTAAGCCAAGTACTACAGAGAAAGGTAGCCGCATGCGAGTACAGACAATAACCGTGCGGCTAAGTGCGCCAAGCACAAAGCCACCACTAAATGCCACCGCCACACCCATTAAGCCAAACTGATCTTTTAAAAGTACTGCCATCAATACCGTGACACTGGTTGCGCCAAGTAAGACGTATAAGTTGATAAGCGGGTTACCTTTTAACTTAATCATACTACTGGCTAAGATTCTTGCAGGTAATAATAGCTGCCCTAGCAATAACAGTATTAAAATCCAAAACCTTTCTTGTAATTGGCTTTCACCATATAAATGCAGAAGGGGCTTTGCAAGCAAGGCAAGTAGCAAGATAGCGGCAAAGTTAAAACGCCACACCACTTTCATTAGCTCGCCAAGTTGCTGCTCGGTATTCTCATCAGCCATTAAAATAGGTTTTAAATATTGGCTCGCTGCATTACCTAAAATAGTCAGTAATCCAGCAATAACAACCGCGGGAAAGAAAATGCTTACACCTTGTGCACCAAACCAGTGATGCACCAGCAACACGTCAAGTTTTGCCACTAACACGGTTCCTGCACCACTTGCGAGCATGATTAAAGAGTCTTTACACCATTGCTTGGTTTGGTAGCGAGCAGCGCTTGCGACAATCATTTTTTTGATTAACCAGTATTGATAACTCGCTACACACAAGATGCTACAGAACAACAAGATACAAATCTCGACTAAAGATAAATCACCACGTATCAAGTACACAAAAAAGCAAAACCCAGCCGTTAACAATTCAAAAATACATTGCTGCGTTATCAGGCCAATTTTAGGTTTGTTTAAAGCGACTAAAAAAGCCGATTGGCTTTGCATAATGGCGCCAATTGGCACCAGTAACAGTAAATAAACGACATGTTCTTTGGCACTTTGGTGGGGGGATATAGCCTGAAAGCTAATGACTACTGCAGCTACAAAAATTACACCGAATAAACAAGATGCAGCCAAGTAAACATGTTTTAAGCCACGTAGTAAATCATGTTGTTGGGCTTTATAAAGTGGATAGCTTATTCGCATTAATGACGATGCAAACCCCATGCTTGCTGGCAATAAGAGTATTTCACAAAGCGCGAGTAACGCGGCGAAAGTGCCAAATTCATCATCGCTTAATAACCTCGCAAGGCACAAGGTGAGAATAATACGACTAGCATGATTCAGAGCAGTAAAACTACTGAGCGAGAGAAATCCTTTGACGACATCCTTGTTCATTGAGCTATTAATTTAATGTATGGAGTAACTGGGTCGTTGACACTTGTAAATACGTAGCACAAAGCAACACTTTGCTGTCGGTAATATTTGGTATATCCCTATTGTAAAATTGCTTAAGCTTATTAACTAGGGCTGTGACGGTGGTTTGGTTGTGGTTTTGATCTACTTCCATCATTGCCAGTAAAGCAGAGAACTCATGTTTTGCTGGCATCTGTGTGTTGTTATTACAAGCAATGTAACATCCTATCGGGGTTAATCCTTGTTGGTTTTGCGCTTTTAGTGCGACAGCTAAGCTTTCATTGCTTTCAAATAACATCAAAGAGCGTAAGTAATTAAAGGGCAGTTTATTTGCTTGGCAATGGCTAAACAGGTGATGTAACAGGTTGTTACCCTGTTGATCTGTAATATTAAAAGCATTTTGAAATTTGAGCCCTGGGGTGAAAAAACTGAGTTTGTCGATATCATCAATAAAGCCGACAGCTTCGCTCGGAAGTGGGCTTGCTTCGAGCAAATGTGCAGCGACATTTTGTAAAAATAGGTATTTTACTTCGCTGCTATTTGCTAATTGATGTAGATGTTGTAACTGCGCTGCTTGCAATACGCTCGACAAACCTTGGTAATCAGTGAGTAACTCTTTTAACTGATGATGTTGGAGTCGGCTGTTAAGTTGTTCAATAGCGCTTAGCATGAAGTCTCTCAATTATTATTCTTTGGGGTAGGTATAGCTATTTATAGCGTGTTTATCAGTAATAAAAAAGGCCGCAAAGCGGCCTTTTTATCAATTATGTTTTTAAGCGGCTTGTTTTTTAGCAACCCACTGATCAACAAATTGCTCTAAAACGTTAAGTGGTACAGCACCATTTTTAAGTACAACATCATGGAACTCACGAATATCGAACTTTTCACCAAGCTTTTCTTTTGCTGCTTCACGCAACTCTAAAATCTTTAGCATACCCACTTTGTAAGCGGTTGCTTGAGAAGGCATTACGATGTGACGCTCAACCATTTTAACGGCATCAGAGGTCGCATTTGGCGTATTATTAACGTAATAATCGATGCCTTCTTGACGAGTCCACTTCATTGCATGGATACCCGTATCTACAACTAAGCGACAAGCTCGCCATAACTCCATAGAAAGGCGGCCAAAATCAGAATATGGGTCTTCATATAAGCCCATTTCTTTTGGTACTAGCTCAGAGTACAAACCCCAGCCTTCAATGTAGGCCGTGTAGCCACCAAACTTGCGGAATTTAGGTACACCGTCAAGCTCTTGTGCGATGGCAATCTGCATGTGGTGGCCTGGAATACCTTCATGATAAGCAAGTGCTTCCATTTGGTATGTTGGCATCGCTTCCATATCGTACAGGTTTGCGTAGTAAATACCTGGGCGTGAGCCGTCTGGTGCAGGTTGTTGATAGAAGGCTTTACCCGCTGCTTTTTCGCGGAACGCTTCAACAGCTTTCACTTTCAGACCTGCTTTAGGTTTAACAATGAATAACTCATCTAAGCGTGTCTTCATGTTATCGATAAGGGCTGTTGCTTCGTCAAGGTAACGTTGTTTACCTTCTGCTGTATTCGGGTAGTAGAACTGCTTATCTGTTTTCATGAATTGCATGAATGCTTGAAGGTCGCCTTCAAAGCCTACTTTATCTTTGATAGCGCGCATCTCATCATGAATACGTGCAACCTCAGCTAAGCCAATCGAGTGGATTTCTTTTGCTGTTAGCTCAGTGGTTGTAGTACGTGCTAATGCGTTGTTATAGAAGGTTTCGCCATCAGGAAACTTCCATGCTCCATCACGCTCATCGGCACGTTTTTCTAGCTGAGCTAAGAAGTTGATTAATTTAGTGTAAGAGGGCTTCACAGCTGCTTTTAGGGCTTTTTCAGCATCGCTGATAAGCGCTGATCTCTCACTGTCGGCAATATCCAGTGCTGCCACTTTACGTTTAAAGTCAGCAAGAAGTGTTGAGTCATCACCAGAATCAAATGGTGCGCCATGTAAAATGTTTTTACTTGAATCAACAACATGTGGGAACACAAACTTAGGTGCAATAATGCCCTTATCTGCACGTACTTCAAGGTCCTTGATTAGTTGATCAATAACCGTTGTGACACCGTTTAAACGCGAGATATATGCTTTTGCATCAGAGACATCAGTAATTTGATGTTGGTTGATTAGAAAAGCAGGGATCATTGAGTGAACCCCAAACATTTGGTTCACAGGGTAGTTGTAATAACGCCATTTGAAATCAGCGATGTCATTTTCAAGATCTTGTTTCTTTAAGTCGTAACTAACTTTTGTGGCGTCATCAAGTAAGTCGCGGTTAATTGCATTCAGTGCGACTAGGTCTGCTTTTTTTTGTTCAAAATCAGCTAAAGCACGCTCTTCGCTACCATCATCCCATTTGCCGTAATCTTTTTTAATACCCATATAGGTTTGAGATACAGGGCTGTTCATTATATCGCGATTAAAAGTGTCTTCGAAAAACGCATTGGCTTTATCTATTTCACTTTGTACAGGCTGGCTTTGTACACTTGGCGCTGATGTCGGTTGCTCTTGCATTTGTTGGCAACCGCCAAGTAATGCAACACTTACCGCAGCTGCGATGAAGGTTAGTTTACGCATTTTAGTTCCTTTGTCGTTGTTAGAAATTTAATTTTTGTTGTTAAACGAATAATTCTAGCAGGTCATTTAAATAACGATGGCCTTTTTGGCTCACCTGCCAAGTTTCTGAGTTATCTATTAGTAGCCCTTTTGCGATGGCTGTATTTAAGGCTCGCTGCTGACTTTGCTGCGATAAACCTGTCAGTGACGATAAGTCTTTTTTAGGGCATGACTCGACAAGGCGAAAGCGGTTCATAAAAAACTCAAACGCTAAATCGTCTTCCTCTACGCGCCATTGCTTATATAAATAAGGCTTTGCTAAGTCCATATAACCGCGAGGATGCTTGACTTTTTCAGTGCGAGTGATGACCCCAGTTTTTATGTTGGTGACTTTACCATGCGCGCCACAGCCAATACCGAGATAATCGCCAAATCGCCAATAATTTAAGTTATGCTGACATTGGTAGCCAGGTTTTGCATAGCCAGAAATTTCGTATTGCTCATAACCTGCTTCGGCTAGCAATGCTTGCCCTTGCTCTTGGATATCCCACAATATATCGTCTTGGGGTAAAGTCGGTGGTTTTGAGGCAAATTGTGTATTGGGTTCTATGGTTAATTGGTACCAAGAAATATGTGGCGGATTTAATGCAATAATTTTTTTAAGGTCGCTCAGTGCATCCTCAAGAGATTGTCCTGGAAGCCCATGCATTAAATCTAGGTTGAAACTGTTTAGTCCAGCTTGGTGAGCTTGTTCAGCCGCATAGTTTGCTTCATCGGCACCATGAATGCGACCAAGCGCTTTGAGTTTATCGTTTTGCATGCTTTGCACGCCAATCGAAATACGATTGATACCAGCACCAACATACTCTTTAAAACGGCCTGTTTCGACAGTGCCTGGGTTTGCTTCTAGGGTTATTTCACAGTCATCGCTTAGGCCAATTAATCTGTCGACTTCGCTAAGTAGGCGAGTATAAGCATCACCCGTTAATAAGCTCGGGGTGCCGCCGCCAATAAAGATGCTGTGGATTTTACGCCCTTGCACTAAATGTAGATCGGCTTTGAGATCATCAATTAGGTGCTGAACATATTCTTTTTCGGGGATCGTGCCTTTTTGGCCATGACTATTAAAATCACAGTAAGGGCACTTTTGCACGCACCAAGGTACGTGCACATATAGACTTAAAAGCGGTAAGTTCACAGGCCGCCTTTTTGCTGCAATTGCGCAAGGAGTTGTTTAAGAGCTTGACCTCGGTGACTCAGTGCATTCTTTTGCTCTTTAGTTAGTTGTGCGCTGGTGCACTGCTCAGAAGGCACATAAAACACCGGATCATAGCCAAAACCACCTTGACCGTCTTGGCTCTGGGTGATTTCGCCTTCCCAGCTTGCACTACAAATAAGTGGCGTTGGGTCATCTGCATGGCGCATTAGTACCAATACACACCAAAAGCGTGCGCTACGTATAGGGTTATCAGCAAGTTCTTTTAATAGTTTGTCGATATTATCTTGATCGCTAGCACCTTCTTTAGCAAAGCGTGCTGAGTAAACGCCAGGTGCACCATTTAGGCCGTCTACTTCAAGTCCTGAGTCATCGGCAATGGCTGGCATACCCGTGATCTTCGCCGCATGACGCGCTTTAATGATGGCGTTTTCAACAAATGTGGTGCCTGTTTCTGGCACCTCTGGTACTTGAAAATCGCTTTGTGGAACCACGTTAATATTAAGCGGGCTGAGCATGCTTGCCAGCTCTTTTACTTTGCCAGGGTTACCCGTGGCTAAAACTAAGGTGTTGTTCATATGAGAGTTAGTCTACGTAAAATTTTTGCTGAAACTTCAGTGTTTGTATTTGGCCGTTTTTATTGATTTCGATGTTAAAACGGTAAATCTCTTCGTTGCTGTAGTCGATTTGCGCTAAGTAATAAATCGCATCGCCTTCAATAACTTCTTTAAACTCGAGCTGTTTACTATTGCCAAGTAAGTTGCGAGCGGTGCCTGTTAAGGTCGCTGTTTGTGCTGTTTTGTCGCTGTTTTTTAATACCGAAATATTGATAACCCCTTTGCTCGGGCTACGGTCTAAATCGTAATTTTTGGCGATATTAGGCTGAATAAAGGTGGATGGAAAGGCAATATAGTGAACCTCCCAAGGGCCAAGCTTTTTAAATTGAGCGCCTGTTTGTTCATCCGCCTTAGCAAAGTTTAAAAATAAACTTAGGCAGAGGAAGGTAATAAGAATAATTTGCTTCATGGAATATCTCACTTAACAAAAGAGGCCTAGCGGCCTCTTAATTCACAAATGGCGTTAGCCTATAAAATCCATTAACAGGATTTGTAAAAACTGCAAACCAATGATGAGTACCAGAATCGATAAGTCTAAGCCCCCTAATGGTGGAATAACTTTACGAATCGGACGCAGCATAGGTTCGGTTAGTTGATGGAAAACAGCTTCAATAGGGTTATAGCCCTGACTTACCCAGCTTAGTAACGCACGGATAATTAAAACCCAAAATAACAGGTTTAAGCCTTCTTTTATCACCGTCATAAATGCCGAAACAAAGACAGGTGCTGCTGACCAGCCGCCATAAAACATCAACATAATGACACTTATTTTTGCTACCGCCACTAAATAAGCAAGTAGTAAAGAAGCCATGTCAAAGCCACCAAACCCAGGGATGATTTTACGTAATGGGTTAACAGCAAATGAAGTGGCTTTTACCACAAACTGGCTCATAGGATTATAAAAGTCAGCTTTTGCCGCTTGTAACCAAAAGCGTAAAAGGACCACCATTAAAAAGAGATCAAAAATAATCTCAACTAAAAATTGCATGGCTTGCATAGTTTTACCTTCAAAAAGTAAGCTTAGAGTTCTTTTTCCATTTCTTCTGCACGAGCAATACAGGCATCCATTGCATCTGCAACAGTACCTACAAGACCTTGGCTTTTCAGGTGCTCAACAGCTGCATGGGTTGTTCCGCCTTTTGATGTAACATTGGCACGTAGCTGAGAAATACTAATGTCTTGCTGTGAAAGCGCCATTTCGGCTGCGCCTAGCGCGGTTTGTTGTACTAAACGGCGTGCATCGTCATCGCTAAAACCAAGTGCTTTGGCTTTTTCTTCAATCGCTTCCATAAATAAGAAGAAGTAAGCTGGAGATGAGCCTGTTACCGCAATGATATCGTTGATTTGCGACTCGTTTTCTACCCACACAACAATACCTGTACATTCAAAAACTTGTTGTACAAATTCATGCTCTTGGGCAGTTTCACCCGCACCAAATAAACCTGACACACCACGACCAAGTAATGACGGTGTGTTAGGCATACAACGGACCATTTTAACGTCTTGACCTAACATTTCGCGTAGACGTCGTACAGTTAAACCTGCGGCCACAGAAATAAATAGTTTATCGCTAAAGTCTATGCCTGAATCTTGGAACGATTGGCATAAATCACCCATCATTTGTGGTTTAACAGACAATACAATCACATCTGCATCGCGAAGTGCCGCGTTGTTGTCCGCGGTTGTTTGCACCCCGAAATCAGCAGCAACCTTCGCTAATTTTTCTTGGTTGCGATTGGTTGCAATGATGTTTTTAGCTGCAAAACCGTTCTTTACCATGCCGCCAATAATGGCGTAGCTCATGTTACCCGTGCCTATAAATGCGATTTTTTTATCTGACATATGTCTGTTATCACCTTTTAATTTCGTTGGCCAAATATATCCGTGCCAATGCGTACCATAGTTGAACCTGCGGCAATCGCAGCTTCAACATCATTACTCATACCCATCGACAAGGTGTCTACTTGGGGATATTGGGCCTTTAGTTTATCAAAGCAAGCGCTTAATTGCTCAAAATATTGTAATTGTAGCTGGCTATCGTCGGTTTTTGCAGGGATAGCCATGACACCACGTAGGCATAAATTGTCGCACTGACTAATAAATTCAGCCAGCGTTATTAGCTCGTCTGGGTGGCAGCCTGACTTTGCCTCTTCTAAACTAATATTAACTTGAATTAATACATTCAGCGGAGCCTTATCAGCTGGTCGTTGTTCATTCAGGCGTTTTGCTATTTTTGTTCGGTCAACACTTTGGACCCAATCAAAGTTAGCGGCGACAAGTGCACTTTTATTTGATTGAATAGGGCCGATAAAATGCCAGACTATCTCGTTGTAGTCTTTCAGTGCAGCTACCTTTTCAACGGCCTCTTGTACATAGGACTCACCAAAGAGGCGTTGTCCATATTGGTAGGCTGAGATGATATCAGCGACAGGCTTGGTTTTTGAAACAGCGAGTAAGCTAATCGTTTGCTCATCACGGTGATTATTTTTTGCCGCTTGAGTTATTCTTGCGTAGGCGGATTTAAGTCGTTCTGCTATTGTAACCATATAATTATCAGTTGGTTGTGGAGTCATAAATGGATATTACCGAATTATTGGCCTTTAGTGTGCAACATAAGGCCTCGGATTTACACTTATCATCGGGTGTATCACCTATGATACGCGTCGATGGCGATGTACGTCGTATTAATATTCCAGCATTAGAACAAAAAGATGTAAACAGTCTGGTTTACGATATTATGAACGATAATCAGCGTAAGGACTATGAGCAAAATCTCGAAGTGGATTTTTCTTTTGAAGTACCTAATCTTGCTCGTTTTCGTGTTAACGCGTTTAATTCAAACCGAGGACCCGCTGCTGTATTTCGTACAATTCCCAGTGATGTGTTAACACTTGATGATTTAGGTGCGCCGGAAATATTTAAGACCATTGCTGATAACCCACGCGGTTTGGTTTTAGTGACAGGACCAACTGGTTCAGGTAAATCAACCACCTTGGCAGCGATGGTTGATTACATTAATCAGACCAAACACCACCATATTTTAACGATTGAAGATCCAATCGAATTTGTTCACGACAATAAGCTGAGCCTTATTAACCAACGTGAAGTTCATCGTGATACTCACAGCTTCTCTAATGCTCTACGAAGTGCGTTACGTGAAGATCCTGATGTTATTTTAGTGGGTGAGCTTCGTGATTTAGAAACTATTCGCTTAGCCATGACGGCCGCAGAAACAGGCCATTTAGTGTTCGGTACTTTGCATACCACATCTGCACCAAAGACCATTGACCGTATTATCGACGTATTCCCAGGTGAAGAAAAAGACATGGTGCGCTCAATGCTTTCAGAGTCGTTGCGTGCTGTTATTTCGCAAACATTACTTAAAAAAGTAGGAGGTGGGCGAGTGGCAGCGCATGAGATTATGATAGGGATCCCTGCTATTCGAAATCTTATTCGTGAGGATAAAATTGCACAGATGTATTCATCGATTCAAACTGGCGCATCACATGGTATGCAAACAATGGATCAATGTTTAGGTAATTTAGTGAACTACGGCATTGTTACTACAGCAGATGCTAGAGCTAAAGCGCAAGATAAAACTCAGTTTGGTGGCTAACGGAGCAGTTAATTATGACAATACCTTTAAATCGCTTTTTACAGGTGATGATCGATAAGAATGGTTCAGATTTATTTGTGTCTAGTGGCTTACCTGTTAGTGCCAAAATTAACGGTGAATTGCAACCGCTGAGCGACGATAAGTTATCTGATGAGCAGGCACTGGCTATGGTTGAGTCTGCGATGAACGAAAAGCAACGTAATGAGTTTCACGCAACAAAAGAATGTAACTTTGCCATTGCAACAGAAGAAGGGCGGTTTCGTGTTTCTGCATTTTGGCAGCGAGACCAAGCGGGGATGGTTATTCGCCGAATTGTGACGCAAATTCCTGATGTAAACGATTTAGGATTACCGTCTATTCTTACCGATGTGATAATGGCAAAACGTGGCTTAGTGCTGTTTGTGGGTGGTACCGGTACCGGTAAGTCAACCTCGCTTGCTGCGCTTTTAGGTTATCGAAATCGTAATCAACGTGGGCATATTCTTACCATTGAAGATCCAATCGAGTTTGTGCATGAGCACCAAAAAAGTATTATTACTCAACGCGAAGTAGGTCTTGATACTGAAAGCTTTGAGTCAGCGTTAAAAAGCTCATTACGCCAAGCGCCTGATGTTATTTTAATTGGTGAAATCCGTTCACAAGAAACCATGGAATATGCATTAAGTTTTGCTGAAACAGGGCATTTATGCGTCGCAACGTTGCACGCTAATAATGCCAACCAAGCCATTGACCGTATTATGCACTTAGTACCAAAAGAAAAGCACGATAAGCTAAAATACGACTTAGCACTGAACCTACGCGCAATTGTTGCACAGCAACTGGTGCCAACAGCGGATGGGGAAGGCCGTGTGGCTGCTATCGAGATCTTGCTTAATTCTCCTATGGTCGCTGAACTGATAAAGCGCGGTGATATTGGTTCAATAAAAGAAACTATGGCGAAATCAAAAGAAATGGGTATGCAGACTTTTGACCAAGCCTTGTTTGAGCTTTATAAACACCAGCGTATTAATTATGCCGATGCCTTGCATCATGCTGACTCGCCAAACGATTTACGCTTGATGATCAAGTTACAAAATAACGAGCAAAAAGGGGCTGGCTTTTTACAAGGTGTGACTATTGATGGCCTTGATGAAAAGGGTAATAGCTAATGTTGAAGGGGATAAAAATAGCATGCATTATTTTTATTTTGAGTGCTTTTCCTGCAAAAGCAAGCGAATTAAATGACATCGTTATTTTTATCCGTGACGATGTGTATAACGATTATACTCGCTTCTTAAATGGTCGTCAGCCCAGTGAAGTGAATGACTTTACTGGGGCATATATCCGCCGTGATGTGGTGGATATGATTATCGCACAACAAGCCTTGATGTTGGGTGGCTTCACTAAGTCGTTTAGCTACCATACAGGGAATGTGAATTTTCGTAAGACTAAGTTACTTGAAGACGGTAAGTTACTGATTAGTTTTGATAGTGTTTGGTCCCTTGACGCTGAGCAGCTCGCTAAAGATGTGTATATTTCTGATGCGGTTATTCGTAAGGGAGAGTACTATGCCGGTGTATTTACTGCACCGTCGAATCACCGTGTATTAAAACTACAAAAACGTGAAGACTTCAAATCGTTGACAGCTGTATCTACGCCTAAATGGCTAACAGACTGGCACACCTTGTCTGCGTTGCCATTAAAAGAGCTACTGAGAGAAGACGAGTGGTTGAGTCAAGTTCGTATGGTGTCTATGAAGTGGGTTGACTTTGTGATGATGCCACTGATGCCAAGCCTCAAAAATCAATATCATTTAGAAGACATTCGTTTAGTCGCGGTGCCAAATATAGTCTTACAGCTCAACGATAGCCGTCATTTTATTATTTCTAAGCATCACCCTGATGCAAGCCAAGCGTATGCTGCGCTGCAAGCAGGGCTCAAGCAGTTACGCAAACAAGGGGCAATAGAAAAAGCCTACAAAGAGGCAGGCTTCATTCCTAACTTAAACGATTATACCGTGATTAACAGTACCGATTAATCACCGTAAAATTGTTCAAAAAAGCTTTCAAGAATAATCACAGCAGACATATTATCCACATTCCCTTTGCCTAAGTTGCGATAGCCACCTTGTTCAAATAAGCGTGCTTTAGCGTCTGCGGTGGTTAAGCGTTCATCCTGAGTTTCAACAGGAATAGCAAAATGATTATGTAGGCGGTTCGCAAATTTCTTCGCTTTGAACGTCACTTCTTGTGAGGTGCCATCCATATTAAGCGGCAAGCCAACAACCATAAGATCAGGTTGCCATTCATCCACTTGTTTTTTAATTTGTTGCCAATCAGGAATCCCCTCTTTGGCTTTGACGGCTTGTAGGCTTGACGCCGTGCCGGTTAATTCTTGGCCAATGGCAATACCGATACTTTTGGTACCAAAGTCAAAGCCCATAACGGTTCGCTCGCCTACAGGCTTAAACGTTCTTTTTGTCATAATGAATTAATTAAAATAAGGCAGTAAAAATTAGGCATGACCAGCTTCAGAACTTAACTGACTGACGTCAAAGCCCAGCATTGAGACTGCTTTTTCCCAACGCTTTTCTACTGGGGTATTAAAGATGATCTCAGGGTCTGCTTTGATGATCAGCCACGAATTTTCAAGTAGTTCTTGTTCAAGCTGACCTTGATCCCAACCTGCATAACCCAGTGTAATAATAAATTGCTCGGGTGCTTCTGCTGTCGTTAAGCTTGCCAGTACATCTTTTGATGTGGTGATCATAATATCACTACTAAGCTTTTGGCTTGCAGCATAGCCGGGCTTTGGGGAATGCAGTACAAAACCTCGGTCTGTTTTTACAGGGCCACCAGCATAGACAGCAAGGCTTGCCGCATCTTGGCTTTTATCGTTATCGATCTCAATTTTATCGAGTAACTCACCCACTGTGATGTTGATGGGTTGGTTAATCACCAAACCCATTGCACCATCTTGATTATGCTCACAAATATACGTTACAGCATGCTTAAAGAAAGGGTCTTGCATGCTAGGCATTGCAATTAAGAAGTGATTCTCTAATGACTGCATAGGTCGCCCCTTTTGTTGTTTAAATTAAGTATGGCTCAGTTTTCTTTCAATGGCATTAAATAAGTGGCCAGTGATTGAAATGTCATAAGCTGCTTCAATTTCTTTTACACAGGTTGGTGCTGTTACATTAATTTCGGTTAAGCGGTCACCAATGATATCCAGTCCCACAAAAATGAGACCTTTTGCTTTAAGTGTTGGTGCGACGGCTTCTGCGATTTTACGATCTGAGTCGCTTATTGGGCGAGCTTCACCACGGCCACCTGCGGCTAAATTACCACGTGTTTCACCGTTTTGTGGTATACGTGCAAGACAGTATGGCATGACTTCACCATCGACGACCAAGACGCGTTTATCGCCTTGTTTAATCTCTGGGATATAATTTTGTGCCATGGCAAAACGGCTACCATGCTCGGTTAATGTTTCGCAAATTACACCGATATTGGCATCGTCTTCTTTAACACGAAAGATTGACGCGCCCCCCATGCCATCTAGCGGTTTTAAAATGATATCTTTATGTTCAGCTAAAAATGCACGAATGTCTGCTTGGCTGCGGGTTACCAAGGTATCTGGCGTGTGCTCGCTAAACCATGCTGTAAATAACTTTTCGTTTGCATCGCGAAGGCTTTGTGGCTTATTAATAATGAGTGTTCCAGCTTGCTCTGCGCGCTCTAAAATATAGGTTGCGTAAATATATTCAGTATCAAAAGGCGGATCTTTACGCATTAAAATAACGTCTAAATCGGCAAGGGCAATTGTTGATTTTTCTTCAAGCTCGTACCAGTGATTAACATCATCGAAAACACGTGCCTTTGATGCGGTTGCATAACCTTGACCTTGACGTAGCGATAGGTCGTCCATTTCCATGTAGTAAAGTTCGTAACCACGTTTTTGTGCTTCCATCATCATTGCGAAGCCTGTGTCTTTTTTAATATTAAAGCCACTAATTGGATCAGAGATTATGCCTAACTTAATTGCCATGTTTTTGCCTTAGAATAGAATGACTACACTGTGTCGGTTACTTTAATATATGGGTGTTTTTATGGTTTTCAATTCGCTAAATCGCCAAACTGCAGTTGCAGTGCGCTGAGTACTGTTAGCGCAGCGGTTTCAGTACGCAGTACACGGGGGCCTAAGCGAATATCGACAAAAGCTTGTTGCTTAGCAATATTAATTTCTTCATCGGTAAATCCCCCTTCAGGGCCAACTAAAAAGCGCACCCCCTCGCTTGGGACTTGAATGGTTTTTATACTGTGTTCAGCGCGTGGGTGTAGAGTCAGTTTTAGAGCATCGCTGGTTTGCTCTAACCACTCTTTTATATCGATAGGTGGGTGTACGACAGGCACAAAGTTACGACCAGATTGCTCTGCGGCAGCAATCGCTATTTTTTGCCATTGTTGATGTTTTTTAGCAAGGCGATCACCGCTTAGCTTGACACCACAGCGTTGACTAAAAATAGGGGTGATCTCAGTAATTCCCAGCTCTACAGATTTCTGAATGGTAAAGTCCATTTTATCGCCACGTGAAATACCTTGGCCTAAGTGAATTTTAAGCGGTGACTCTACATCATGATTGATAAACTCTTGCGGCTCTACAATCACGCTCTTTTTACTTACTTCAATAATTTCACTTAAGTACTCTCCGCCTTCGCCATTGAAGATAGAGACTTTTTCTCCAGCTTTCATGCGAAGTACTCGACCGATATGACCGGCAGCATCATCATCAAGTGCTACTTGGGTGTTTAAAGAAATTGCTGATGGTTGGTAAATATGAGGAATTCGCATTGGATGTCGCTTATCAAATAATTTAGCAATATGGTAAGTATACAGCGCGATGGGTGCAATTATTTATTTAAATCTTCACTTAAGGTGAGAATGTCGGCTGTCGTTTGAGCGATGTCTGTTTGGCAAGATAAATGGTTTATATGAGCGGCGTCTGGGCAAGGTATAAAATTAAATCCTTGCTCATTTTGGTGTATTAAAAAGCGTACTTTGTGCAGCGAATTGTAAATAAATTTTTGAGCGTCATCGGCAAGTTGGTAGTCAGTATGGTTAATCAACACGCCTTTTATGTCATGGTGCTCATGCAGGTAACTTGCCAATTCGGAAACACTTATTTCATTACTAAAGTCGCAGTAACAATAATCTTTTATTAGCTCGTCGAACATCAGTTTAACCATGTGCCGGCTATTCGCTCCTGCAACAACTAACGTTGAGCCGCCTTTACCTGCAAAATAATGATGCGTAAAAGCATGACTAAACTCATTGTCGACATCAACTAGCAAATAATTATTAACTTTAAAGGGCATACTGCCTCACTTATTATGTATTTCCATATTAAATCGAAAACATGCTAATTAGTAGATAGCCTATCGCGCCGTAAACGGCAAACTCGATACAGGCAATACCTATGTTATCTTGATGATCCACTTCTAACGATGTATTAATATTCGGTAATGAAATATATTTAATGATATAACTCAAAACATATAACAATACCCACATAGCACCGCAATGAGAGACTAGCGTAAATAGGTTTTCTACCATCTTACCACTAATAAATGATGCACTGGCAAGACCAGCATACCCTGCTAAGGCAAGACCAATCGATTTACCCGCATAACGAATACCAATAGAGGTATTTTCAAGGTTAAAATTGCTCTGTAAAGAAGCCCCTTGGTTAGCCTTGGCAAAACGGTACTCGCGAATTTTACTATCCAGAGCAAACATGCCCTGTAGCACAAAAAAGCTAACAGTGGCTATTAGTAAGCTGCTGTAACCTTGAGTATGACACCAATTATAAAGGCCTAAACTAATAATACAGTTTGCGATTAACATACCTGAGTCAACCAAAGCCGCACAAACATTTTGTTTTAAAATAGCGGCTTCTTCGTTAAAGCGATATAAAATCCATTTCCGATGAATGAGGTGACCCACTTTAATGAAGGAGAACAACAAGGCGATTAAAACGACCACCTTAAGTGGGTTTGATTGAGCTGCACTTAAACTGATTTCATCAAAAATATAAGCAATGGTCGCAATCACGACGAGAATTTCACTGGCAAAGCTAATCCCCATTGCAAAATTATCATGTTGTGCGAGCTCTTCTTTAAGCGCTTGTTTTGCTTTAATTTGCGTTAAGATACGTAGAAGTACTATGGTTATGCAAATTACAGCAAAACTAATGGCAATCGCGACTAAACTAGTGTTAGATAATGATAAATAATGCATGCAGATCCCTGCTAAATAATTCTTTGATAATCATTCTAGTACGGTTATTGATAAGTTAAAAGAGAGTATTTAATGAGTAATTCACAACCGCTTCCTGACGCGCTTTATCAATTAGGGCAAACTCGTTTTAACGGTTTGTACCCTGAGCAGCCTGTAGACCCGTTGATTGCTAAATTACTGTCTTTGAGTGACTTCGCTTGGAGCTGCTTACAATCTCAACCTGACTTGAAAGATTGGTTGCTAGATGAAAGCACATTGGCTTGCCGTAACCCGCAACCGCCACTGACTGATAACGACTCTACTGAGTTAGATGATGCCGCAGCAATGGCCAAGTTGCGATTATACCGAGAGAAATATTGGCTTAAGGTTGCGTTCTTAGATGTCTGTTGTCATAACCCAATTGAAGACAGTATCGCTTATATTTCTGCACTTGCTGAGCAGTTAATTGATTGTGCGAATCAATGGGCATTTGCACAAGTTGCAAAAGTCAGTGGCATGCCAATAGATGCGTTTGGAAATGCTATTCCAATGCTTGTACTAGGCATGGGAAAACTTGGGGGAGGGGAGTTAAATTACTCCTCAGACATTGATCTCATTTTTTCTTACCCAATAGATGTGGCTACTCAAGGTGGACGCCGCTCTATTGAAGCGCAAGTTTTTTACACTAAGGTTGCGCAAAAATTAATTATGGCACTCAACCAAACCACCGTTAATGGCCAAGTTTTCCGTGTAGATATGCGCTTGAGGCCTTTTGGTGAAAGTGGTCCTTTGGTGATGAGCTTTAATGCAATGGAAGATTACTACCAAGAGCAAGGTCGAGAGTGGGAACGTTATGCCATGCTAAAAGGGCGTTTAATAGGCGCCGAAAATAGCTATTGGGGTGAGTTCTATGAGTTATTAAGGCCATTTGTTTATCGTCGATATATAGACTTTTCGGTGATCGAATCTTTACGAAAAATGAAACAGATGATTGCTCAAGAAGTGCGCCGAAAGCGTTTAACTAACAATATAAAACTGGGCGCTGGGGGGATTCGCGAAGTTGAATTTGTGGTGCAAGCATTGCAAATGGTGCGTGGTGGCCGTGAGGCAAACTTACAGACACAATCACTTTTATCAGCCTTACAAGAGCTTACCAATAATCAGGTTATTGACGCTAAAGAAGCATCACTGCTTAAGCAGAATTACCTCACGCTGCGTCGTATTGAGCAATACTTACAAATATTTGATGATAAGCAAACTCAAACATTGCCCGATGATGAGCAAGACCAGCAACGCTTATGTGTGCTGCTTAATAAACCCAACTTTGATGAGTGCCTAAAAGCGATCAATGAAACAATGGCCTCAATACACAGTGAGTTTGAGCAAGTAATTGGTTTTGAAAGTGACAATGTTGATCCATGTGAAAGTGCCTTTATTAGTGCGTGGGAAATGGCCGATGTTTCCTTGATAGACGATGCTAATTTAGCTTGGCAACAGGCACTTGATGACTTTAAAACACGTTTAACAAAAGCAAAAGTTGGTAGCCGTGGGCGAGATATTCTTGATAAGTTAATGCCTTTACTGCTTAAGCAATTGACAGTGAGTAAAGCCAGCGGTGATGCATTCACTATGATTTGCCAAGTGCTGAATAAAATCATCTCTCGTACAGCTTATTTAGAACTCTTATATGAAAACCCTGGCGCGTTAAATCAACTGGTCGCTTTGTGCTGTCACAGTAAATGGATAGGTGAGCATATCTCCCGTTACCCAATTTTGCTTGATGAGTTGATTGATCCTCAAGTACTTTATAAACCCACTCCGTTATCAGCGTATAAAGACGAAATAAGACAGTACTTCCTTCGAATAGAATACGATGATTTAGAGCTGCAAATGGAAGCCTTACGCCAATTTAAACAAACACACCAACTGCGTATTGCCGCAGCGGATGCGACAGGCGTTCTTGATGTAATGAAGGTGAGCGACCACTTAACGGCGTTGGCAGAGGCGGTTGTTGAGCAGGCTGTGAACATCGCGTGGCATGCATGTGTTGCACGCTTTGGACAACCAGCCAATACCACAGAACAAGAAAAAGGCTTCGCGGTTATTGCTTACGGTAAAACAGGCGGCTTTGAAGTAGGCTATGACTCTGATTTAGACTTAGTGTTTGTGCATAATCATGATGGTAGTAGTTATACCGATGGCGATAAGGCGATTGATTCAAGACAGTTCTATTTAAAATTAGCACAGCGTTTAATGCATCTATTTAATACACGCACTGCATCTGGCATTTTGTACGAGCTTGATACACGCTTGAGGCCTGAAGGAGCGTCAGGGCTGTTGGCAATAAACCTAGAAAGCTTTTATCACTATCAACAAACCCAAGCATGGACTTGGGAGCATCAAGCCTTAGTTCGCTCGAGAATGATTTATGGGCAGGTATCGCTTCATTCTCGATTTGATGAGATCAGAGCAATTATTTTGTGCCAAGCACGTGATGATGAAAAATTGAAAAAAGATGTCATAGAAATGCGTGAAAAAATGCGCAATCACTTAGCTAAAGGTAATAGTGAATTATTTGACTTAAAACAAGACCAAGGTGGAATGACTGATATTGAGTTTATTACTCAATATTTAGTCTTAAGATATGCCCCGCAGTATCAAGAGTTAACGACTTGGCCTGATAATGTTCGTATTTTAGAGGATGCAGCTAAGCTTGGCTGTATTGATTTTGAAATGCAACATCAGTTAGTGGCTGCTTACATTGAATACCGTTCACGTTATCATATCATGAGCTTAAACCAGCAAGGTCGATGTGCGCCGCGCACTGAGCTAAAAGAACATATAAGTTTGGTACAAAGTGCGTGGCAGCAAGTGTTAGCTTCTTAAGCGGCGGCAGTTTTCGCGTATGTAAGGAGAGGGCAGCTCTGTAATAACAGCCGCTCTTTGCTTGAAACAAAAGAAGGTATAAACCTCATTTTCAAAGTCGTCGTTGATAGCACGTCCCACTTGATATAAAGCGGACACAAAGTTGCTATCAACACGAAAGTGATCTTTAACGACATAATCTTTACTGAGGTACCAGTAAAGCTCAATTTCTTCATTCCGAGCGTAGTCTGATAACACGTCTTTTAATGTTGTTCCGCTTTCAAAACGACGTGGTAATACATCACCAGTCCAGTTTGGAGATGAAGGTTCGACTACCTTACCCCGTTCAAACAGAGCCATATCGAGGCTTGTTTCAGGCTCTTTTAACTTAAGAACGTATTTATCACGCTCGTTATTTTTACTGTTAACTTGATTTCTTAGCGACGAATAAAAACGAGAAAGTCCCTGTGCGGCGGCATTTTGAGTATTTTTAATATCGATAACAGGCCCTTTACCGAATAAAAAATAAAGAGCTGCTGCAATTAAAATAATAGCTAATGATAAATGCTTAACCCAAAACCACATTTCTAATACTCTTGTTGTTGCTTAGATTTATAAAACCACACAATTTAACAAATGTCACTCACTTATAATAAGAAGGGGCATTCTTATCAGGGCGTGTTTTAAAACGTCGATGTAACCACATATATTGTTCAGGTGCTCTATTAACCGCTTGCTCCATGCGTTGATTGACACGTGTTACGTCATTAAGATTATCACCACTTGGAAAGTTTTCCATAATCGGGAGCACTTCTAAGTGGTAGCGACCTTGTTCATCGCGGCGGCTAGCAAGACTAACCGTTTCACAGTGTTTACTGTTCGCAAAAAGTAGTGTGCCCGTTGTTGTTGCAGCATCTTTTACCGCGTAAAATGGCGCGAACTCACAGCGGGTACGTCCGTAATCTTGATCGGGTAAGTAGTAACAAATCTTTTTATTTTTTAGTGCTTTTAGCAACCCTTTAACATCACGCTTTCCAACTAAGAATTCATTAGAACGTAAACGGCCATTGGTCGTAAAATATTCCATCAATGGATTATTGTGTGGGCGATAAAAACCAATACCTTGATATTTCAACCCCATCACTCGGCTCGCCATCTCTAAATGAAGAATGTGCGGCACGAGCATTAAAACGCCTTTGCCTGATTGCTGAATTTGCTCAAAGTATTCAAGGCCCTTGATTGACCCGTAGCACTTTCTTACTCGCCACTCGGGCCACCACCACGCCATGCCTGTTTCCATCATAGCGATACCGGTGTTTTCCATATTCTTAAGTACTAATTCTTTTTGTTCTTGCTCCGGCATATCTGGGAAACATAGACGGATATTGACCTCTGCTATGTGGCGACGGCGTTTCATAAAGCGATGAACTAATCTACCTAACCATTTACCAAGGAATAATTGAAACTTATGTGGCAACCAAGAGATCAGAAATAAGAAGAAAACGCCAACCCATGTAAGCCAATAACGAGGACCCAAAAAGGATGCTTTGAAAGGAGATGAACTAACCACTGAAAAGTCTCTAAAAAAATAAAAAGCTAGTTTAACCGTAAGTCTTTAAAAATACAAAAGCCAGCATTTAGCTGGCTTTTCTATCAGTTTAGTAGAGTAATTAAATCTCTTTTAAACCTTGGTTAATTGCCGCAAGATCTTCAGCTGTTAATGTGCCAGCCGCTTGTTTTAAACGCAGCGTTGAAACAACATAGCGGTAACGCACGTTAGCAAGGTTGCTTTTGGCGTTATAAAGGTTTTGTGTGCTGATTAATACATCAACAATTGTACGTGTACCCACCTCAAAGCCTGCCTCAGTTGCTTTCAGCGCACTTTCTGCTGAAACAACCGCTTGTTGTAGCGCTTTATAAGTTGCGATATCTGACACAACTTGGTTATAAGAAGTAATCACAGAGCGTGTCACTGCACGCAGACTTGCTTCTAAATCTTCACTGGCCGCCACATAAAATGCACGTGCTTGTTCTGTTGCTGCGACAGTTGCACCACCAGAATAAATAGGTAGGCTAAAGTTAACCCCCACTCTTGCACTATCTGTGCGAGGCTCATGTGAGTTGTTATTTAAGTCTTCTAGGCTATCACCGTACGATGCATTTAGAGTCAGCTTAGGGTAGTGACCAGCTTTTGCTAAGTCGATTTGATCTTTTGCAATATCAACGGTTACTTTTGACACTTGTAGGTTTAAGTTTTTCTCTTCTGCGATTTTTATGTAGTCGGTTGACTGTTTGTTAGGCGCAACAGTTGAAAACGTGTCAGTATTTAACATGTCTAATTTTGCATGGTATTTACCGGTGATTTCACGAAGCTGTTCGCGGGCCGTTTCAACGCTGTTTTTCGCAACAATTTCTTTTGCTACAGAGTTGTCGTACTGTGCTTGTGCTTCATGTACGTCGGTAATCGCAGTTAAACCAACTGCGTAACGTTCTTTTGTTTGTTGTAATTGACGTTCAATTGCACGTTTTTCAGCTTGTACAAACTCTAAGTTGTCAATTGCGCTAAGTACATTGAAATAACCCTCAGCAACACGAACAATGAGGTCTTGTCTGGCAAAGTCGTACTGTGCATTTGCTTGCAAAGCTTGTTTATCAGCAATGCCTAATGAATTCCACGCACCCAAGTCAAACAAGGTTTGGCTCAGACTAATACCGCGGCTAAATACATCTGTATCACGGTCAAATTCAATGTAACCGGTTGTATCGTTGCCTTCGTATAGTGTTGCGTCGGTTTTTTCGTACCCTAAACTTAAACCTAATTGTGGCAATAGCGCACTTAACGCGCGATCGCTCTCATAAGCTTGCGCATCTGCTTGGGCTTTTGCTTTAAGTACGGTAGGATCATTGGCTGTAGCAATCTCGTATACTTGAAGTAAATCTTCAGCGTAAGTGGCAGTAGCAGTCAAAGCGCTTGAAAAACCGATCAGCGCGGCGAGTAGTGTTTTTTTCATTATTCGTTCAGTCCTTAGACAATTTTCGTACTGTCACCATGGTACTCTTTTTTAGTGAATAACCAAAAAAAAAATGCGTAAATCTACATGTCCAAGTGTAACAGAATATAATTGAGTGAATTTTTAGCGCAAAACCTAAAGGAATTAGTGTAATGAAAGTAACAGCAATCTCACAGTTTAATCATGATGATATTGATCTAAAACCTGTTGAACGTGCATATGATGGCTTTTTTAAAGTTAATTTATATCGCTTTCGCCATGCATTATTTTCAGGAGGTGAATCGGTAGAGATTAAACGTGAAATTTTAGAGCGTGGTCATGCTGTTGCGGTGCTTCCATATGACCCTGCAACCGATCAGATTTTGCTTGTTGAGCAAGTGCGTATCGGCGCACTTGCATCTAAGCAGTCTCCTTGGTTACTTGAGTGTATCGCAGGCATGGCTGATGGCAGCACAGACTATGAGCAAGTTGCCAAACGCGAGGCATGGGAAGAAGCGGGCATTGAGCTTGGTGAGCTTGAGTTTATGATGTCTTATCTTTCAAGTCCAGGTGGTACAACAGAGCGTTTATACTTGTATTTAGCACGCGCCGACTTATCTCAATACCAAGAGGGGATTTTTGGTCTTGATAATGAAGATGAAGATATTAAAACACATGTAATGTCATACACAGAAGCCATGCTCCGCTTAGAGCAAGGAGAGATAGACAATGCTGCAACAGTTATCTCGTTACAGTGGTTAGCACTGAATAAGCAACGTATACTGTCTGATTGGCAAACTGCTTAACTTACATTTTTATAATGAGGAATTATTTTGACGTACGTAACAGCTGAACAACGTTACATTCAAAGCTTACCTAAGTATTTAACTTTGTGTGAGCATAATTACGTGCGTGCGCTCAAATTGCTTCCCAACGAACGTCAAATAGGCCATGTACGTAAAGTGCAACTCGGTAATAGCACGTTTGTAGTTAAAATAGATGATACAGCAAAGTACACCATGGATATTTCTATCTCGCAAGAGACAGGAAACTTACATGTTGTTACCCCACTTTATCTAACTGTGCGTATGTATCATGATGCAAAAGTGGCTGAGATTGTTCATCACGATTTTCATCAACGAATAAAGCCATCTTACGCATACCCGAATCCGAATATGCATCAAAAAGACGAAAAGTATCAACTAAATGCTTTTTTGTATGACTGGCTTGTTGCGTGTGTAGAAAACGGTCGTGCAGCGCTACACTGGGATGTAAACAATGGCTTGGTTTAGTGATGCTTATCATTTTGACAAAACAACATTAAAAATTGCACACATTACAGATTGTCATTTATCAAAAGACAGACAAGGTGAGTATTTTAATGTAAATACCGCTGAGTATTTTTCGCGTTGCTTAGAAGCCATGGCAAACTTACAACTTGATTGCGTGATCTTTGGGGGGGATTTAACACAAGATCACAGCAGTAAATCGTATCAACTATTTGCTGAACTTATTGGTGATTCGGCACTGTCTTGTCCTGTGTTTTGGCTACCGGGTAATCACGATGAGCTTGCTGAATATAAAGCGCTTTCAAACTCGCAAATTTTAAGCTGTAAACGTATTACCTTTTTAACTGGACAACTGCTTTTAGTAAACTCGAAAGGCCCGACTCCAGCAGGTTGGGTAACACAAACACACTTAAGCGAATTAAGCGAAGCGATAGGGCAAATCCCGAGTGTGGTGCTTTGTCATCATAACCCGCTACCTATTCAAGCTTACTTAGATAAACATATGCTTGAAAATGGCCCGCAGTTTTTAAACGTTTGCGTTAATAGTGAGCAATGTATTGGCGTATTTCATGGTCACGTACACCATGAGTACACGCAAAATTACCGTGATCTAAAGGTGTTTGCGACACCTGCCAGCTCGATACAATTTACTAAACATACTATGGCGTGGCAGCAAGAGGATTTAGGGCCAGCGTTTCGTGTGATTAACTTAAATATTGATAAACAACAAAGCTTGCAGCTAACAACGGATGTAGTATGGCTAAACGGGTAATTTATATTCATGGTTTCAATAGCTCTGAGCAATCCTATAAAGCCGTGCGTTTTGGTGAGCATATGGCTCAGTTTGATGTTGATTATAAAGTGCCGCGATTAACCCATGAGCCATTACATGCAATTTTACAATTAGAACAACTGTTAAATGATGATACTGTATTACTCGGTAGTTCATTAGGCGGTTTTTATGCGACCTATTTGTCGCAACGTTATTCGATACCCGCGGTGGTAATTAATCCTGCGGTGCGCCCATTTGAGTTACTTGATAACTATTTAGGGCCAAACTATAACCCGTATCAAGACACCCATTACGAACTTGATACTCGTCACATGGATGCATTGCGCAGGTTATATTTGTCGCAATTAGACACCCCTTCATTGATTTATTTGCTACAGCAAACAGGCGATGAAGTACTGCCTTTTCAGCAGGCGGTTAACTATTATTCTCAGTGTAAGCAACACGTTGAATTTGGAGGCGATCATAGTTTTATCGGCTTCGAACAAACCTTTGCAAGTATTGTAGATTTTCTTAAAATCACGTAAAACATAGCTAAGCGCATAAAAGATATAAAAACTATGAGTCAGCAAAATTATAACGCCGAAGCAATTGAAGTCTTAAATGGGTTAGAGCCCGTTAAACGCCGCCCAGGTATGTACACCGACACGGTTCGCCCTAATCACTTAGGCCAAGAGGTTATCGATAACAGCGTCGATGAAGCAATGGCAGGTCATGCAACAAAAATAGATGTCATTCTTCATGAAGATAACTCGCTTGAAGTTATTGATGATGGCCGTGGTATGCCGATAGATATTCACCCTGAAGAAGGCATTCCCGGAGTGGAGCTCATTTTTACCAAGCTGCATGCTGGTGGTAAGTTCTCTAATAAAAACTATCAGTTTTCAGGTGGTTTACACGGTGTAGGTATTTCGGTTGTAAATGCCCTGTCAACGCGTGTTGAAGTTACCGTACGTCGTGATGCGCAGCAGTTTCGTATGGCCTTTGAAAACGGCGACAAAGTTGAAGACTTAAACGTGATTGGCACTGTGGGTAAGCGTAACACAGGGACTACCGTGCGTTTTTGGCCAGATGCCAGTTATTTTGACTCTGCTAATTTCTCGATTACCAAGCTTAATCATTTATTAAAAGCCAAAGCAGTACTCTGCCCAGGCCTGCGCATTAAGTTTACTAATAAGCAAACCAAGGAAAGCCAAGAGTGGTATTACGAAACGGGCTTAAAAGATTACCTAGTTGAAGCGGTGAAGGGTTTTGAGGTATTACCAAAAGAACCATTTATTGGTGATTTTTCAAGCTCAACTGAAGGCGCTGACTGGGCTGTTGTGTGGTTACCTGAGGGCGGTGAATCCATCGCTGAAAGCTATGTAAACTTAATTCCTACCGCACAAGGCGGTACCCACGTCAACGGTTTACGCCAAGGTCTACTCGAAGCGATGCGTGAATTTTGTGAATTCAGAAACTTATTGCCTCGCGGTGTAAAGTTAACGCCAGATGATATTTGGGAGCGATGCAGCTATGTATTGTCGGTGAAAATGCAAGACCCACAATTTGCTGGCCAAACCAAAGAAAAGCTGTCTTCGCGCTCATGTGCTGCATTTGTATCGGGTGTGGTGAAAGACTCATTTAGCTTATGGTTAAACGAACACACCGAGACCGCTGAATTATTAGCTGAGCTATGTATCTCAAATGCACAGCGTCGTTTACGCGCGGCTAAAAAAGTCGTGCGTAAGCGCATTACTTCAGGCCCTGCGTTACCGGGTAAATTAACCGATTGTAGTGCCCAAGATAATGACCGTACTGAATTATTCTTAGTAGAGGGTGACTCTGCGGGTGGCTCAGCTAAACAAGCCCGTGACCGTGAATTTCAAGCAATTATGCCACTGCGCGGTAAAATTCTTAATACATGGGAAGTCGAATCAGGACAGATTTTAGCATCACAAGAGGTGCATGATATTTCAGTGGCCCTAGGTATCGACCCTGATTCAAGTGATTTATCGGGTCTGCGTTATAACAAGATTTGTATTTTGGCTGATGCTGACTCGGATGGGTTACACATTGCCACACTATTATGCGCACTGTTTGTTCGTCATTTCCCTGCGCTAATCAAAGAAGGTCATGTATTTGTCGCCATGCCACCGCTGTTTCGTATTGATATCGGTAAAGAGGTGTATTACGCCCTCGATGAAGATGAGAAGAATGGTATTTTAGCGCGCATCGAAGCTGAGAAAAAACGCGGTAAAGTGAATGTTCAACGCTTCAAAGGGTTGGGTGAAATGAACCCGCTGCAGCTAAGAGAAACAACGATGGATCCAAATACCCGTCGTTTGGTGCAATTAACACTCGATGAAGAAGAGCAAACCATGGAAATGATGGATATGTTACTTGCGAAGAAACGTTCATCAGATCGCCGTCAGTGGTTAGAAGATCACGGTAATCGCGCGCAAGTTTAATACAGGTACATTTGCAGCCTAAGGGTTGTTAAACGAATTAAAGGGCAAGAAAAATGAAAAAACTACTGACCTCATTTTTATCGCTGAGCTTACTATCAGCGCCAGCAATGGCTGAAGATATTCTTGATAAACTAACTGTTGCTGAAGGCTTCAAAGTAAGCTTATTCGCCGATGATGTTGAAAATGCACGCCAAATTGCCGTATCAAAAAAAGGCATTGTGTATGCAGGTTCGCGTAAAGCAGGCAATGTATATGCATTGATTGATCATAACAGCGATGGTGTAGCCGATAGGAAAATTGTTATTGCCAAAGGATTAGAAATGCCATCAGGCTTGGCAATAAAAGAGGGTGATTTATATGTTGCTGAAGTGTCACGTATTATTCGCTTTAAAGACATTGATAAACACCTCAAAGCCCCTAAGTTTGAGGTGGTGTATGATAAATTCCCAACAGACCGCCACCATGGTTGGAAATTTATTAGCTTTGCCCCAACAGGTGAGTTAATTGTACCTGTCGGGGTGCCATGTAATATTTGTGCTGAAGACGACAAATACGGTCGTATTTTTTCACTTAATGTTGATACCAAAGAAATCAAAACCATTGCTCAGGGCGTTCGTAACTCAGTGGGTTTTGACTATCACCCAACAACAAATGCGTTTTGGTTCAGTGATAACGGTCGTGACATGATGGGCGATGATATCCCGCCTTGCGAAATCAATCGAGTTGGTGAAGGTGAGGAGGGAGCGCATTATGGTTTCCCTTATGTTCACGCAGGGGCGATTTTAGATCCTGAGTTTGGTAAAGGTAAAAATATTGCTGATTACAAATCGCCTGCGCTCGCACTGGGTGCGCATGTTGCGCCATTAGGCATTCATTTTTATAACGGCAAGCAGTTCCCAGCTAAATACAAAGAGCAGTTATTTGTTGCTGAGCATGGTTCTTGGAATCGTAGTAAAAAGTCGGGTTACAGAGTCATGCTAGCGAATGTTGAGCAAGGTCGTATCACTAAATACACCCCATTCATCACAGGCTTTATGCAAAACGAAGAAACATTTGGTCGCCCAGTTGCATTTGCAGAGCTTGCAGATGGCAGCTTATTGATCTCAGACGACTTTGCTAACGTGATCTATCGTGTTAGTGCTAAGAAAAAATAGGTAAGCGTTAATGAGTGATACAAATACCTTGCTGATGCAAGGCATAGAACAACAAACGATGGGGCGTTTTACTGAAGACGCCTACTTAAACTACTCAATGTACGTCATCATGGACCGCGCTTTACCGCATGTTGGCGACGGACTTAAACCTGTACAGCGTCGTATCATTTATGCAATGAGCGAACTGGGGTTATCGGCGCAAGCAAAATATAAAAAATCAGCGCGTACCGTGGGTGATGTACTAGGTAAATACCACCCACATGGTGATAGTGCCTGTTACGAAGCCATGGTATTAATGGCGCAACCATTTTCTTATCGCTATCCGCTGGTGGATGGTCAAGGTAACTGGGGGGCTGCTGATGATCCTAAGTCATTTGCAGCGATGCGTTACACTGAAGCCCGTTTATCAAAGTTCTCGGAAGTACTACTAAAAGAGCTTGGTCAAGGCACGGTTGATTGGACCGCCAACTTCGATGGTACACTTGATGAACCAATGGTACTGCCTGCGCGTTTACCGCACATTTTACTCAATGGTGTGACCGGTATTGCGGTGGGTATGGCAACCGATATTCCACCACATAATGTGCGTGAGGTGGCCAGTGCCTGTTGCTTATTACTTGATAAGCCAAAAACTGAAATCGAAGAGCTGCTTGAGTTAGTGCATGCGCCTGACTACCCAACAGAAGCTGAGATCATCACCCCCAAAGACGATATCCGTAAGATTTATCAAACAGGGCGTGGCTCTATTAAGATGCGTGCAATTTACACTGAAGAGCAGGGCGATATTGTTATCACAGCATTACCGCACCAGTGTTCAGGAGCAAAGGTTTTAGAGCAAATTGCAGCACAAATGAATGCTAAAAAGCTACCGATGGTGGCTGACTTACGTGATGAATCTGATCACGAAAACCCAACCCGTATTGTGATAGTGCCACGTTCAAACCGCATTAAAGCTGAGCCGTTAATGGCGCACTTATTTGCCACCACAGATTTAGAAAAGAACTACCGCGTAAACTTAAACATGCTTGGCCTAGATGGTCGTCCGCAAGTGAAAGATTTACGAAGTATTTTAACTGAGTGGCTGACGTTTCGCCGCGAAACAGTCAGACGCCGCTTACAGTATCGCTTAGATAAAGTACTAGCACGCTTACATATTTTAGAAGGTTTATTAACGGCCTTTTTAAATATCGACGAAGTCATTGAGATTATTCGTACGGAAGATAAGCCAAAACCTGTATTAATGGAACGCTTTGGTATTACGGATATTCAAGCCGAAGCGATTTTAGAGTTAAAACTACGTCACTTAGCTAAACTTGAAGAATTCAAGATCAAAGGTGAGCAAGATGAACTTGCCCTTGAGCGTGACAAATTAGAGCAAATTCTGGGCTCTGAACGTCGTATGTCGACGTTGATGAAAAAAGAAATCCAAGAAGCCGCTGACATGTATGGTGATGATAGACGCTCACCCGTTGTTGAACGTTTGGAAGCAAAAGCACTGAGCGAAAAAGATTTAATCCCTTCTGAATCAGTGACGGTTGTGTTATCTGAAAAAGGCTGGGCACGTGTTGGTAAGGGTCATGACTTAGATGTAGAAGGTTTAAGTTATAAGTCAGGCGACAGCTATAAGGCCTCTGCGCGTGGTAAGAGTAATCAGCCAGCGGTATTCCTTGATTCAAATGGCCGTGCTTTTGCGACTGATGCGCATAGTTTACCTTCTGCACGTAGCCAAGGTGAGCCTATGACGGGTCGCTTTAATTTAAGTTCGGGTGCTAACTTTGAGCATGTTGTGATGGCCGAAGATAATCAAGAACTCTTGATGGCATCAGATGCGGGTTATGGTTTCATCAGTGACTTTAAAGATCTCGTGAGTAAAAATAAAAATGGTAAAGCATTGGTCAGTGTTCCGAAAGGGGGTGAACTACTTGCGCCAATTCGTATTACCGATATTGCCACTGACTATTGTATGGCTATTTCAAACGAAGGCCGTATGTTGTTATTCCCACTACGTGATTTGCCTAAACTAGGTAAAGGTAAAGGCAATAAAATTATTTCTATTCCAAGTGCGAAAGTACAGGCGAGGGAAGAGTTTGTAAAAGTGTTGGCCGTAGTGCCCGAGGGGAGCAGTGTTACGCTTCATGCTGGTAAGCGCAAATTAACCTTAAAGCCAAGTGACCTTGAGCATTATCATGGCGAGCGTGGACGAAGAGGGAACAAGTTACCACGTGGCTTACAGCGAGTAGATGAAGCTGTAATAGAAATAACACAGACCGATGACATAACGGAGCCATCGGTTGATGATATAACAGAATAATACAAGGCCTGCTTAGCAGGCCTTTTTTATTGGGGTAGATTATTGTTCTAATATTATACCAATCCGCAATAATACTTAATCATTTTGAGGGATTAAACCTGTCGCTATCTGCGTTAAAAATTTCTGATTTAGAGCAACTAAATAACGAAATTTTTGCCTTGCTATCAACGAGGTTTTATTGCCTCAAAATAGACCACTTAATTAAGCGAATTGGTATAAAAAGATATATTTTTAGCGCACACATGTAAGCTAAAAGCTATTGCAGAGGCACTTTTCACGTTATAATGCGCGCTGATTTACCCGAGGAGAATCCGTTTGTTAGCTGTTTTTCGTATTATTATCATGGCTTTATTTATCGTGTTTAGCTGCCTTTTTGGCTTAGTCTTATGCATCATTAAGCCATTTCATACCAATAACGTACATATTATTTCTGGCTGGTTTAGCAAAATGGCTAACTTACTGGGAGTAAAACTTGAATTACGTTACCATGCGGATGCAAAAACAGTTGGCCCTGCAGTGTATGTGGCTAATCATCAGAATAACTACGATTTATTTACCTTGCCTGCAATGGTGCCTGAAAATTGTGTGAGTCTTGGAAAGAAAAGCCTGAAATGGATCCCATTCTTTGGGCAGCTATATTGGTTATCAGGTAATATTTTAATTGATCGCGCTAATCGTTCAAAAGCCGCAGGCACGATTTCAAAATCAGCCGAAAAAATTAAGCAAAAAGGTTTGTCGGTTTGGATGTTCCCTGAGGGCACGCGAAGCTATGGGCGTGGCTTGTTACCTTTTAAAACAGGGGCTTTTCATACAGCAATGAGTGCTGATGTACCTGTTGTGCCAGTTTGCATGAGCACAACGCATAAAACTATTAAGCTAAATCGCTGGGATAATGGTACAATTTACCTCGAAATGTTAGCGCCAATTTATCTTGATAAAGACGTATCTGCTCGTGATCATGCATCGCATGTTCATCAGATTATGGCTGCTAAAATAACTGAATTAGATGCTCAAGTGAGAAATAAATAATGGAAAATTGGCGCGAAATTACTGAAGACATCGTTACTTCATTACTTGAAGATGGCTCAGATCCTGAAGTACTGTACGAAGTAGAACACCACTTTGTTAGCGAAAATTTTGAACAGTTAGAGCAAGCCGCTTTAGCTGCTTTTAAACTCGGTTACGATGTTGAAGAGCCTGCTGAACTTGAGCTAGAGGATGGCGAAAAAGTATGGAGCTTTGATGTAGTCGTTGAGTGTGAGCTTGACGTCGAAGCCATTATGGAAGATGTCGATAAGCTTGAAGCGCTCGCTCAACAATCGAACGTTGAATACGATGGTTGGGGAACTTACTTTCAAGAGTAATTTTGTAGGCGTGAAATTTATTTTGTGCGCGATTTAAAGTCGCGCCTATGATCTGAAGCCTTTTTGTCTCACACTAATTTCGTATTTACCCTCCTTGCTATAGACATTTTTAACCAATTGGCGATAATAAAAAACTCGATGTTTTTATAAACTAAGCTCACATATGCTTGTAACCTTACCCATTGCCGAACTAGTACCAGGGATGTTTGTTGACAGTGTCAGTAAGCAGCACGAGCACATTAATAGCGTTAAAATTAAAACCCGTGGATTAGTTAGAGATAGAAGTATTATTCAACGTCTGGTGTCTGAAGGTGTTGAAGAACTCCTCATTGACTTCACTCAAAGTGATGTTGCGCTTCCGGCTAAATACCAGCCCAAACCCGTAGAAAAACCCAAGCCAAAAAAAGAAAAAAAAGTTGCTGAAAAAGGCATATCGGTCGAACAAGAGTTCGTGAAAGCGAGTGTTAACTACGAACAGCATAGTCGTAAGTTGCAAGTTTTATATTCAGATATCACATCAGGTTTGAAAATGAATATGACACTGCTTGATGAAGTCGTGGTTGATATCGTTAGTTCTGTATTTCGTAATCACAACGCCATGACGATTCTTACTCGTCTTAGAGACAAGCATATTTATAACTGGCGACATATGATCAATACGGCCATTCTGGTGAGTGTATTCGCTAAATATCTTGGGTATAAAGAGCAAACTGTTAAAGAATTGGCAATGGGGGCGCTACTGCACGATATTGGGCAAGCTAAAATGCCACAGGGCGTGCTGTCTAAGCCAAGTCAGCTTAATGACAATGAAATGCAGGTTGTGAAAAAACACGTTGCACAGAGTCTAGGCTTAGTTAAAGGTGAAAAGGGCATTACACCGTTAATGCTTGATATGATTGTTAATCATCATGAACGATTAGACGGAAGTGGTTACCCTAGGGGCATTACAGCCGAAAAGCTAAGTCGTCCTGCCAGAATAATGGCAATTGTCGATGTTTATGATGCAATAACTGCTGATAGACCTCACCAAATGGGAGAGGAGCCAATTTCGGCACTGCGTTATTTATTAGCGAATAAACAGTTATTTGACTCAGAACTCGTACAGCGATTTATAAAGTGTTTGGGTGTGCATCCTGTCGGATCAATTGTGAAGTTAAACAATGAACGCTTAGCGTTAGTCATGGAAGGCAACCAGGACAACCCGATAAAGCCAAAAGTGAAAATCTTTTATAATGCGAAGCACAAACACCACATTACAGCGAAAGATGTTCACTTAAGTGAAGAGCATGAGCTAAAAATAATATCGAGTATTAAGCCTCTTGATTATCAACTTAATTTGGCTCGTTTGTTAAAAGAGCATCTTCTTGTTTAGACTTTACACAGCGCTTTTTAGCGTTTCGTTTTGCAGAAATAAATGCACCACTAAAACAACTCGTCATTAATACTAGCCACAGTAATGTGCCTTTCTCTACGTGCAGTGCCACACAGCATAACACCAACGATAATACTGAGCTGAACATGGCACCTAACCAGTAGTGGTTAACAGGGTTATCACAGTCACCAGCCTTAGTGCATGCGCAATAATTTGCCTTACAGAAATAGTGCACGCTTAAACCACATAGAATTAATGCTGCGATTATCAATGCAATAACCATCACTTTTGCCCAAATAATTTCAATTGCGTTTAGTTTAAGGGGCATAAAATAACATGTCAATCTAAATGATAATTACTATCGTTTGGTGTTTTTGTAACTAGACATCGGACGAGTTTTAAAAAGTTGTTATCCTGTTGTTAAAATGTGGTTTTTTTACCTCTTTCTAACGAAAAGTTACAGTTTTTTGATCTTAATTAAGGTAATGTTCGAAAGTTTGTAATTATTAGAATAATACATCTAATACCAACGCACAGCATTGACCTTTATGCTTAAATTATAGGTTGCCTCTGTGTTTGTTGGGTTAGCTAACATACAAGTTTGCAAGAGGACACAGATTATGAAATTCACTAGAACATTGATTGCAGCATCACTTGCTGTTGTTTCTGCTGACAGCTTTGCTGCAGCTTTCCAATTAGCAGAACAAAACGTATCAGGCTTAGGCCGTGCCTATGCTGGTGAAGCAGCGGTTGCTGATGATGCGTCAGTAGTAGCGCGTAACCCTGCACTTATGTCTTTATTTAAAACTAAGCAAATCTCAGTTGCGGGTATTGCTGTTATTCCTGATGTAAGTTTAGAAGGTGAATCTGCTGCATATGGTTTAGATGAGAATGTACTTGATGATAGTAGCATTGCTCCTTCTGCATTTATCCCTGCAGGTTACTTCACAATGCCATTAAACGACAAAGTATCGTTAGGTTTTGGTGCATTTTCTAACTTCGGTCTTTCAACTGAATTTAATGATAACTACGCGGCAGGCTCAATTGCTGGTGAAACTGAAATCGTTACAGTTAACATGAATGCAAGTGCATCATATAAGTTTAACGAACAGTTCAGCTTAGGTCTTGGCTTAAACTATGTATATGCTGATGCGAAAGTAGTGCGTAATGCAGGTGTTAATCCACTTGGTGTACCAGTAGAGACTGAAATTGTTCACCTTGAAGGCGATGATTACGGCTTTGGTTGGAACATTGGTGCCATGTATCAGTTAGACGAAAACAACCGTTTTGGTTTTAACTACCGTAGCGAAACAGACATCGACTTTGAAGGTGAGTACGCAAATGGCTTACCTGCTGCATTTGGTGGCACTGCGGGCGTTAAAGTACCAGGCGCACTTGAGTTAACGCTTCCAGCTATTGCTGAGTTTTCTGGTTCACACCAGTTAGATAAAAAACTAGGCGTACACTACAGCATTCAATGGACGGGTTGGGATAGCTTCCAAAAATTAGAAGCCTATGTACCAGGTAACGAAGCACCAGTATTTAGAAAAGAAGAGAATTTCTCTGATGCAATGCGTTACTCTATCGGTACTGACTATCAGTACAGCGATGCATTACTTCTTCGTGCCGGTATTGCTTACGATGAGTCACCAGTTGATCAATCTCACTTATCAATCTCTATTCCTGATACAGATCGTTTCTGGTTCTCATTTGGTGGTAACTACGCATTTAGTGAAAACTCAAACGTTGACTTAGGTGTGAGTATCCTTCGCGGTAAAACACAGAACTTTACAGAAGAAGATAGCTTTGCAAAAGCATTAGGCCAAGAAGTATCATGGGACTTTGAATCGAAAGGTCATGCAGTGCTCATTGGTGCTCAGTATAACTACACGTTTTAATAGTGACGCGACGTAAAGTCGCTGCTACAGAGCATTAAAAAGCCGCGCTATAACATTGTTATAGCGCGGCTTTTTTGTAAGCGCGAATAAATCGCGCTTTATATATACTTTTATAGACTTTCGATTTTCGCTTTTTGCGCTAATAGTTTGTCTTTTGCATCTGTAAACTCAGCCAGTTTAGCATGCTCTTTAGCAAGCACAGCTTCTGGTGCGTTGTTTACAAACTTCTCGTTAGCCAACTTGTTTTGAACCTGTGCTAAGCCTTTTTCTGCTTTTTCAAGCTGTTTCGCGATACGAGCTAATTCAGCTTCAACATCGATTAAGCCTGCCATTGGGATCATGATCTCAAGGTTACCAACATACGATGTTGCACACGCTGGCGCATCGTCTTTGTTATCAAGTAAGGTAAATTCTTCAAGCTTAGCAAGCGACGCTAAGAAGGCTTCGTTTTCAGTTAAACGTCGCTTGTCCTCATCAGACGCATTTGCAAGTAACACAGATAGTGGCTTACTTGGGCTGATATCCATTTCACCACGGATGTTACGAATCGCAAGAATGAATTGTTTAACCCATTCAAGATCGTCCATCGCTTGACTATCAACATTTGCTTCATCGTATACAGGGAAGCCTTGTACCATGATGCTGGTGTTGGCTGTTTCGATGCCCGCAAGCGGTGCAACACGTTGCCAAATCGTTTCTGTGATATAAGGCATCATTGGGTGCATTAAGCGTAGTAAGCTTTCTAGTACAGTGATCAAGGTATGACGCGTACCACGTTGCTGTGCTTCGTTACCTTTAAACAATACTGGTTTAGTAAGTTCTAAGTACCAGTCACAAAATTGGTTCCAAGTGAACTCATAAATGGTGTTTGCTGCTAGGTCAAAACGGTAGTTTTCTAGATGCTCAGTATAGGTTTTAACGGTTGCTTCAAATTGGCCTAAAATCCAACGATCAGCGAGTGAGTACTGTTTTTCAGCATCTGTATTGAAGCCACAATCTTGTTCTTCTGTGTTCATTAATACGTAACGGCTGGCGTTCCATAGTTTGTTACAGAAGTTACGGTAACCTTCAAGGCGGTTCATATCCCAATTGATATCACGACCCGTTGACGCCATTGCCGCAAGGGTGAAACGCAGTGCATCTGTACCGTGTGCTTCGATGCCGTTTTCGAATGTTTTACGCGTGTTCTTCTCAATCTTCTTCGCTAGTTGTGGCTGCATCATGTTACCAGTGCGCTTTTCAACTAGGCTCTCAAGGTCGATACCGTCAATCATGTCGATAGGATCAAGTACGTTACCTTTCGATTTAGACATCTTATCGCCATTTTCATCGCGGATAAGACCGGTTACATAAACAGTTTTGAATGGTACCTGTGGCTTGCCGTTATCATCTTTGATGAAGTGCATGGTCATCATGATCATACGTGCAACCCAGAAGAAGATGATGTCGAAACCTGTTACCAATACATCAGACGGGTGGAAAGTTTTTAAATCATCAGTGTTTGCAGGCCAGCCTTGCGTTGAGAAAGTCCAAAGCGCAGATGAGAACCAGGTATCTAAAACGTCTTCGTCTTGCTTAAGTGCAACATCATCAGCAAGGTTATTATCGCGGCGTACTTCAGCTTCGTCACGACCAACGTATACGTTACCTTCGTTGTCGTACCAAGCAGGGATGCGGTGACCCCACCAAAGCTGACGTGAAATACACCAATCTTGTACGTCGTTCATCCACGAGAAGTACATGTTCTCGTATTGTTGAGGTACAAATTTAATGTCGCCATTTTTAACCGCTTCTTTCGCAGGTTCTGCTAGAGGTGCTACGCGCACGTACCACTGATCAGTAAGAAGAGGCTCAATCACTACGCCAGAACGGTCACCGTAAGGTACAGTTAGGCTGTGATCTTCGATTTTTTCTAGTAGGCCAAGTTCTTCAAATTCGCTCACAATCGCTTTACGTGCATCAAAGCGGTCAAGGCCGTGTAGACGCTCAGGAATTGGCGCATCTAATTTAAGCTCTTTACCGTCGAATGTGTAGCTTTCACCTTCGCTTAATACCGCAGCATCTTTATTGAAGATGTTGATCATAGGTAGTTGATGACGTTTACCCACTTCGTTATCGTTAAAGTCATGGGCAGGCGTGATTTTCACACAACCTGTGCCTTTTTCCATGTCTGCATGTTCATCAGCAACAATTGGAATGCGACGGTTAACGATAGGGAGTAAAATGTCTTTACCGATCAGGTCTTGGTAACGTTCATCATCAGGGTTAACTGCAACACCTGTATCACCGAGCATTGTTTCAGGACGTGTTGTGGCAACAATGATGTAGTCTTTGCCCTCTTTGGTTTTTACGCCATCAGCAAGTGGGTAACGTAAGTTCCACATGTGACCTTGTTTGTCTTTGTTTTCAACTTCAAGATCAGAAATCGCCGTGTGAAGTTTAGGGTCCCAGTTAACTAGGCGCTTACCACGGTAGATTAAGTCTTCTTTGTGAAGACGTACGAATACTTCTTTAACCGCTTCAGAAAGACCTTCGTCCATAGTGAAACGCTCACGGTCCCAATCTACTGACGCACCTAAGCGACGTAATTGTTTGGTGATAGTGCCACCAGAGTGGTTTTTCCACTCCCAGATTTTTTCGATAAATGCATCACGGCCTAAGTCGTGACGTGTTTTACCTTCTTCAGCTGCAAGCTTACGCTCAACCAGCATTTGCGTTGCGATACCCGCGTGATCAGTACCTACTTGCCATAAAGTGTTATTACCTTGCATACGCTTTAAGCGTGTTAGCGTATCCATAATGGTATCTTGGAACGCATGGCCCATGTGTAAGCTACCTGTGACGTTTGGTGGCGGAATCATGATTGAGTAAGCGTCACCTTGGCCAGACGGTTTAAAGTAGCCTTTTTCTTCCCAGTCTTGATATAAAGACTGTTCAATATCTTGCGGATTGTAGGTTTTATCCATTACACAGAACCTTAAATAAATGCTTAAATGTCAATTTCTTGCGTTGCAATATGGGCGCCCAGTTGGCGAAGCTTTTTAAACCGCTCACGGGCAGCTTGTTTAGCGTTAGGCTCAACGGGGACAAAATCAAAAACCTGCTGAAAACGGCGAATAAAATCCGGTAGGTGTTCAGCTAAGTTGATTAATATTTTTCTGTTGCCGACAGGTGGAGTCATACCAATTTCAACCGGAGCGCCCCCTTTGGGGCCTTCACCTTGTAGGTTGTGTGGTATAAAGCTATCTGGCTCAAATGACCAGATGATGTCGTCGATTGTGTGGGCCGTGTCAGTGTTATCGGCGTAAATAAATACGCGATGACCAAGACGATACTGATCTGCTGCTATTTTTGCGGCAAGATCAAAACATGCTTTATCAGCTTGCTGGCTGTTACCATCTTGTTTTAGAACGTAAAATTGTGCGTTCATGCTCATTGTGACTTTCGTCCCCACAGATACACAGATCAAAGCAGAGATTTTGACATAGAACGCGTGTTGCTTCAATTAATAAGGCGCCATTTGGCGCCTTATTTAGGGTTAGTTTTAAGCTTGCGATAAGGCTTAATCGTGACTCGCTTCGCTCACACCTGCGCGGTTTAGTAAATACTGAGTTAACATTGGGACAGGACGACCCGTTGCACCTTTGTTTTTACCACCACTGCGCCATGCTGTACCAGCGATATCTAAATGCGCCCAATTGTATTTTTTAGTGAATTTAGATAAGAAGCATGCTGCCGTAATTGTTCCTGCTGCGCGGCCACCTAAGTTGGTGAAATCTGCAAATGGGCTTTCAAGTTGCTCTTGATAGTCATCCCAAAGCGGTAGCTGCCATGCACGATCGCCACTTTGCTCAGACGCTTTAAGTAGGTCATGAGCAAGTGGGTTATGGTTTGAGAGTAAACCCGTTGCATGTGAACCCAGCGCAATAATACACGCGCCGGTTAGTGTTGCTACGTCAACTACGGTATCTGGTTCAAAGCGCTCAACATAAGTGAGCGCATCACACAGTACTAAACGACCTTCGGCATCGGTATTTAACACTTCAACAGTTTGACCCGACATGGTTGTTAAAATATCACCTGGGCGATAAGCGTTTGAGCCTGGCATATTTTCACACCCCGCTAAAACACCGACAACGTTAATAGGTAACTGCATTTGCACTAATGCGCGCATCGTACCAATAACACCCGCTGCACCACCCATATCGTATTTCATTTCATCCATGGCTTCGCCTGGCTTGATTGAAATACCGCCTGAGTCAAAGGTTAAGCCCTTACCCACTAACACGATTGGCGCTTGATCTTTGTCGCCACCTTGATAGTTGATCACCGACATAACCGATTCATTCGCGCTGCCACGGCCAACTGCTAGGTATGAATTCATGCCCAGCTCTGCCATTTTTTCTTCGCCGATAATATCAACCGTTACATTATCGAAGTTATCAGCAATTTCTTGTGCTTGTTCACCTAAATACGCTGGATTACAGATATTTGGTGGCATATTGGCAACGTCTTTACATAATTTGCTACCCGCAGCGATGGCTAGGCCATGCTCAATGGCACTTTCGCCAATCGTTAACTCGCGACGTGTTGGTACGTTAAAAACGATTTTACGTAGTGGGCGACGAGGGTCGCTTTTTTTACTTTTCAGTTGATTGAAGGTGTATAAGCAGTCTTGTGTTGTCTCAACTGCTTGGCGCACTTTCCAATAGGTGTCACGACTTTTAACATGTTGCTCTGTTAAAAAGCATACCGCTTCCATCGAACCGGTTTCGTTTAGTGTATTAATTGTTTTAGAGATGATCTGTTTATATTGCTTGTCATCTAACTCACGTTCTTTACCACAGCCAACCAGCAATACACGCTCGCTCAGTACATTAGGTACATGATGTAGTAATAATACTTGCCCTGGCTTTCCTTCAAGATCACCGCGGCGAAGTAAGTTAGAGATATAACCATCGCTAATTTTATCTAGCTGCTCACCAATGGGGGATAAACGACGTGGCTCATAAACGCCAACTACAATACATGCGCTACGTTGCTTTTCTGGACTACCACTTTTTACGCTAAATTCCATTGTCACTCCTAGTGTTGAGTCATTTAACCTTAAAAAATAAGGGCAAGAAATTCATTTTTTAGTCCTTTCTTACATTTTTTAGTTTATTAATACTAATATTAGCTCATAAACTATGACTCTATTTACGTGTTTTTGAACTTTATCTTATTGTGAATATCAATATCACATAATTGAGGCCATCTGTACCATTTATGCAAGATTATATGTTCTTGCTAGGTATGATATTTCACTATGATGGCATATAATAAAGTGAGTAAAATAACTAGTTTACTCAAAATTTCTTACTATTCCAGTGAAACACGATGTTTAACAGGGGCGAGCATTGCTAATTTTTCGTTATTTGACCACTGAAGTCTTAAAGTCGCAGGTCGCCGTATTTCTAACTTTGATGACCATTTTTGTGTCACAAAAGTTTGTTGTTATTTTAGGGGATGCCTCCGAAGGGGGACTTCCTGCAAAACTTGTACTATCCATGATCGCGCTAAAGCTCCCTCAGCTTGCCTCGCTTATTCTACCTCTTAGTATTTTCTTGGGGATTATATTAGCCTATAGCCGCATTTATGCTGACAGTGAAATGACCGTGCTTAAGGCGTGTGGAGTGAGTGAGTGGTATGTGGTACGTGTAACACTTATTTCAAGCGTGGTTCTTGCCATATTAGCGGGTGTACTAACCTTATATGTCGCTCCGTGGGCAAGCGAACAAGAATACCAGTTAAAAGAGCAGGCAAAAGCGGATGCCGGTTTATCAGCTCTAAGGGCTGGACGTTTTCAACAAACGGGTAACGAAAAAGCAGTCGTGTTTATTCATAATATTGAAAACAGCGGGAAAGAGTTACATAAAGTGTTTGTTGCCCAGCTGCCTGAGCGTGAAAAAGGTGATTTAGCACGTTTAGTTTATGCAGAGCGTGGTGTTGTTATTGAGCAAGAAAATGGTGAACAACAGCTGGTACTTAATGATGGTAAGCGCTATGAAACAGATGGCGAGTCAGCTGCTTTAAACCTAACAGAGTTTGATGGTTACAGTGTGCAAATTCAAGATCAAGAAATTGAGCACCAACGCCGTAAGCTAGAAGCGGTTCCTACTTTTGATTTATTTAAAATGAAAACCTCCGAGGCAATAGCGCAATGGCAATGGCGCCTAGCGATCCCTCTTTCGATCCCATTGTTAACCCTATTGGCAGTGCCTTTAAGTGTTGTTAATCCGCGCCAAGGTAAATTTGCTAAACTAGTGCCTGCGATCAGCTTATATTTGGGTTACTTCATTTTATTAAATGCGGCTAAGTTTGCAGTTGAAGATGGCAAAATCCCTCCTTCAATAGGTCTTTGGTGGATTCATTTATCAGCATTATTCATAGGTGGATTATTGATTATTAAAGGTCGCCCGCTAGGCGCTTGGTTAAAGGCTGTTGTGACTAAGCGGGAGTTAAGCGCATGATGAAAACACTCGATTGGTACTTGGGCCGCAGCATTATTCAAACAACAGGTTTTGCATTAATGGTGCTGGTTGGTATCAGTACGTTAATAAAGTTTATTGAGCAGCTTAAATCGGTTGGTCGTGGTAGTTACGATATTGCGACTGCACTTATCTACACCTTGTATAGCATGCCGGGTGATTTAGTTATATTTTTTCCAATGGCTGCGCTCATTGGTGGTTTAACAGGACTGGGTGCACTGGCATCAAATAGTGAGTTAGTTGTTATGCAGGCCGCGGGAATGTCGCGCTTGCAAATTATTGCTTCTGTAATGAAAACCGCAATGTTCATGGCTATTTGTATGATGGCCCTAGGTGAGTGGGGTGCGCCAGAAGCGCAGTTAAAAGCCAAAGAGATACGTAACCATGCTATTTACGGTGGTGATGTATTTAGTGCTCAGCAAGGTGTATGGGCAAAAGATGGTAGCAATTTTATTAATATAGAAGACGTTGATCAGCAAGGTATTTTACGTGGTGTTCATATGTATCACTTCGATAAATCTTTGCAATTAACGCAAATCACTAAAGCTGAAGAAGCCGTTAACCGTCAAGATGGTTGGCTACTTCGCGATGTAAATAAAGTGAAGATCACGCCAGAAAAAATCACCACAGAACAGCAAGATGAAGAGTTTTATGACTCACAGCTGACGGCCGAAAAGTTGGGGGTAGTATCTGTAAAACCAGAGTCACTTTCATTTACAGGGCTTTGGTCTTATTTAAGTTATTTACAACAAAATGAGCAAGACACAAGTACATATGAGCTTGCGTTGTGGCGTAAGTTTATGCAGCCGATATCTATCGCAGTGATGTTATTAGTGGCTTTATCGTTTATTTTTGGCCCGTTACGCACAGTAACTATGGGCGCACGCATCATCATGGGTGTTATAACGGGGATTACTTTTCACCTAACAAACGAAATTTTTGGCCCTGTTGTCATGGTTTATCAAATACCTGCCGTAATAGGCGCCGTGTTGCCAAGTATCTTGTTTATTGGTTTTGCAACCTATTTATTGAACAAACGAGTGTAACACTCAGCACAAAAAAAGCGTGGTTTTGAAGCCACGCTTTTTTGTGCTTGTATGTAGCTTAATCTAATGAGCGATAAATGCGCTTGTTTTCTTCTTTTGTAAGCGTGATCACTTCTGTTTTAGCTACATAATCTTGCAGTGCCCGCTTATTTTTAAAATCAATTAATACCACTAAATTACCCAACCCCAGTAGTGCGCTAATTGCTCTAAGAGCGCCCTGAGACCAGCTTATTAGATTACCATCGAGTGTTTGTACTTTTAAACGCCATGCGCGCATACCAATCGTTTGACCACTTTTAGCCCAAAAATAGCTAAAGAAAGCGACGCTCACTAATACCAATAAAGCGCTGCGAATCCCATAAAGAAGCGGTGAGTTTTGAATATAAGCTGAGACATCTTCTGCATCTCCAATAGTTAATATGTCTAGCGAAATTAAAGCTTGAATAGCAAGTAGATAAAGCACAGTTGTCAGCATCGCAAAAGCAATGACAACTAATGTATCGTAGATTAAAGAAGCAAAACGGCGCCAAAAACCGGCACGTGGAAACTCAGCTGACATAGACAATCTCATCCAATTAAATTGCGCAGTAGTTTAGCAAAGTACTCACAAAACAAGAAATACTTAGCGATTGTTAGTAATTCGACAAGCAGGTCTGACCTGCTATAGTTGAGAAAATAATAAAAAGAGCACACACAATGTCTATTTCAAAAAGTGAAACTCATCATGTTTTTAATCAGCCTCAACCATTAGAAAACTATAATGTTTATCAAGCCGATGATGTTTTGAAATATTGGCAAAAGCAATTTTCAGGTCAGTGGGGCACTGCGCATTTAGCGGCATTTGGGGAGCAAGTGGGTGGTGCACTATTGCAAGCTGGATTCTTAGCAAACAAGCACTTACCTGAATTAACGACTCACAGTCGGTTTGGCGAACGCATAGATCAAGTTGATTATCACCCGAGTTACCACCAATTAATGCAGCATGCTATTGAGCAAGGGCATTGCGCTTTACCTTGGCAGCAAAAAAAGCCTGGCAGTCATGTAGTCAGAGCTGTAATGGCGGTGCTGCATAATCATGCAGATCCAGGCTCAGGTTGTCCCCTCACTATGACATTTGCCAGTGTGCCAGCGATTGCTAGCCAAGCCAATGTGGCACAAAAGTGGCTGCCAAAAATACTTTCAAAGTACTACGATGGCAGCAATAAACCTTGGTTTGAAAAACAAGGTGTTACCATTGGTATGGCAATGACCGAAAAACAAGGTGGTTCTGATGTGCGTGCAAATACTACAAAAGCTGCGCCATTAACGACTGCAGGAGCAGGTGAGCTTTATAGCTTAGAGGGACATAAGTGGTTTTGCTCAGCGCCTATGAGTGACGCATTCTTAGTGCTTGCAAATACGGATGAAAAACAACTCTCATGCTTTTTAGTACCTAGGTGGCTCGAAAATGGTGAAAAAAATGCCATGTATATTCAGCGCTTAAAAAATAAGTTAGGTAATCAATCGAATGCGAGCTCTGAAATAGAGTTCAGAGGCGCGCATGGCTGGTTGCTAGGAGAGCCAGGGCGAGGCATTGCAACTATTATTCAAATGGTCGCTTTGACTCGTTATGATTGTATGCTTGGTTCAAGTTCGTTGATGTTGCAAGCTGTGAAAGAAGCGATATGGCATACCGCAGGGCGAAGTGTATTTGGTAAAAATTTACACCAACAACCTCTCATGTTAAATGTACTGGCTGATTTAGCAATCGAGGCTGAAGCTGCTTTGGCAATCTCTATGCGTATAGCTCATGCCCTTGATAATCAAAATGATAACAGCGAAGTATTATTGGTTCGAAGTGCCACCGCGATTGGCAAATACTGGATTTGTAAGCGTGCTATTCAACATACCTATGAGGCGATGGAGTGTATTGGGGGCGTGGGTTATGTGCAAGACAATGTCACTAGTCGTCTTTATAGAGAAGCACCGGTTAACTCTATTTGGGAAGGTTCCGGTAATGTACAGTGCTTAGACTTATTACGTGTTTTTAAACGTGAACCTGAGTCGTTAAAAGCACTTATAAATGAGCTGGAGAAAGCGCGAACACTTAACCAAGAGTTTGCGATTAAACTTGATGAATTAAAGCTCATGCTCAATGAAGCTAAACATCTGGAAATGCATGCTCGGCGTATAATGGAGCACCTAGCGCAGCTTTGGCAAGCCGCAACCTTGCTACAGTTCGGCGAGCCAATTATCGCTGATGCGTTTGTTAAAAGCCGCTTAAAAGGAACAGGGTTTTTGCAGTATGGTTGTTTGAGCCATGAGATTGATTGTGAGGCTATCGTCCTGCGAATGATGCCAAAACATCAAAGTTAATCATTTGTATATTAATTGTTCGGTTGAAAGGGCGAGACGAATAAAACGCTTGCTGCCATACCCATTCTTTGTATAATGCTTGGCATAGAGACAAAGGCAGTAAATAAGTTTTTGCTCTAAAGTGGTTTTTCTTTATCTTCTCGTGTTTAGAAGGTGAAAGAAAAATGAAGCCAGTATGATGGAATTGGTAGACATGACGGATTCAAAATCCGTTGCCTTCGGGCGTGGCGGTTCAAGTCCGCCTACTGGTACCACTTTTATGACCTCAGCAGTTTTGCTGGGGTTTTTTTATGCCTGAAAAAGTAGCTTGCGGACTCAAGCGCCACGCGGGGCGAGGCACTAAAGCAAGTAAAAGTCCGTCTACTTATACCACTTTTTAACCCTAGCCAATTGGTTAGGGTTTTTTTATGCCTGAAAAAGTAGTTTGCGGACTTAAGCGCCACGCGGGGCGAGGCACTAAAGCAAGTAAAAGTCCGCCTACTGGTACCACTTTTGAACCCTAGCCAATTGGTTAGGGTTTTTTATGCCTGAAAGAGTAGTTTGCGGACTTGAGCGCCACGCGGGGCGAGGCACTAAAGCAAGTAAAAGTCCGCCTACTGGTACCACTTTTGAACCCTAGCCAACTGGTTAGGGTTTTTTTATGCTAGTAAGAAACTACAGTGCAAGCCTATTTGTGCCTTTCGATAGTTTCAGAGCCTACCAGCTAATTATTTGAGCTCCTTTTGTTCTATTTATAAACGAATAAATGTAAACGGTGCTTGGTATTTAAATAACCTTAAAATAAGTGTGCTTATTTGTATGCAAAGTAATCGTTTTAGACTAGGGTAGCATGGCGTTTTTACTCATCTTATAATACAATTTGCAGCCTGAAGTTTAAGTGAAGTCAATCACTTAGTGCACAAAGTCGATAGGGTGGCAAAGCGTGGGAGCATACGATTTAAAACGTATCGTAGAAAGTATATCTAACCTTAAAAGTGAAAACTTTTATAATGCAATATGCCTTTCACTGTCGGAAGTACTTGGTGCATCTCATGTTTTTTTAGCCCAAGTTGATGAATCGACAATGCATGCATCAACAATTGCACTGGCTGCGTATGACGAAATAGTGGATAACATTAGCTATGATATTCGCTGTACTCCATGTAATGATGTTATGTGTGGCGGCATCTCAAGCTACAGCTCAGGTGTGCAAGCACTGTTTCCAGATGATCGCCTACTCGTAGACATGGGAATTGAAGCCTATGTTGGTGTGCCATTACAAAGTCTATCAGGTAAAACCGACACGATTTTAGTGGCTCTTTTTCAGCATGAGATAGGTGATGCGCTTCAGGTTGAGTCCTTTTTCTCTTTATTCACAGGTTTAATTCAACGTGAAATAGATAAAGATCGCTTTATTGCTAAGTTAGATTTTGCAAATCAACTTATAGAACAAAGCCATGAAGCAATCTTTATTTGCAATAAAAATGTCGAGATCACTTACGTAAATACTGCCTTTACAAAAATGACAGGGTATCCCCCTGACGAAGTACTAGGGCAAAACCCGAAAATATTAAGCTCTAACCAACATGATCAGCATTTTTATCGCGCTATGTGGCATCAAATAGATAAAAAAGGTAAGTGGTCAGGGGAGATAACAAACAAAACGAAGCAGGGCACTCTTTACACTCAGTTTTTATCAATCACTCAAATGCAAACGAATGGTGAAATTTGTTATGTCGCGTTTATTCTCGATATTACCGAGAAGAAAGAAGCAGAACAAAAAATCTATTTTCATGCTAACCATGATCAGTTAACCGGCCTAACAAATCGCTTCTATTTCAAAGAGCGTATATCCGAGTTAGTTTCTTCGCTGTCTTATCAAGATGAAGAGAGTACTAATTTAGCGGTTATTTATTTTGATGTAGATAAGTTTCAAGATATTAATACGGTTTATGGCTTGAGCTTTGGTGATAAGGTGTTGTGCCAGCTAGCCGAGCGATTGGAAAGCAGCTTTAAAGAATGTGCTTTTTCACGTATTGATGGTGATAGTTTTGCCGTACTACAAACTTATCAGCAAGTAAGTGAGTTAGAGCTTGTATGCAAGCAGGTTTCAGCCTTGTTAGTGGAGCCTTTTTTAATCGGTGGGATTAGCCAACAAGTTTCGGTGACGCTGGGAGTGAGTACGTATCAGCAAGCAAGATCAATATCATCACAAGACAGAGTTGAAAAAATCGCTCGCCGGTTAGTGAGGCAGGCAGAGTTGGCCACGTTAAACGCCAAGCAAGTTGGTGCGCCGTTCTTGCACTTTTGCAAGGAAATGGATGATAAAGTAAAAAAGCACAACTTACTGGTTGAGCAATTAACTCAAGCTGTTAAGAATGATGAGTTAGAAGTCCACTTTCAACCTATTATCGATGTTCAAAGTAACACGGTTGCAAAGTTTGAAAGTCTAGTTCGCTGGCGCAATCATGGGCAGTGGGTATCACCCGCCGTGTTTATCCCATTAGCTGAAGAGTCTCGTGTGATCATTGAGTTAGGTGAGCTTGTTCTTCGAAAAACGTGCCAACAAATAAAATATCTAGAAGCACAAGGCTATAATCAATTTGTATTCAATGTAAATCGCTCGTTGTTTGAGTTTACTGAGTTTAATCCGCACCGTAACGCATGGCTTGAGATCATTACTGAACAGAACGTCAATCCGTCACAAATTTCTTTTGAATTAACTGAAAGCGTGCTTGCTCCAGAAAATACTAACCACCTTGAAGTATTAACTCAGCTTAAATCTGCTGGCTGTTTAATCTCTTTGGATGACTTTGGGACTGGTTACTCGTCGTTGAGTTATTTACGTCGTTTTCCTGTTGATGTGTTAAAGCTTGATAAATCATTCATTGACGAAATACATACTAACTCAGGTGATGAAGCATTGGTTAAGTCGATAATACAAATGAGCCAAGTACTTGGTATTAAAGTGGTTGCTGAAGGTGTTGAATTGCAACAACAGTTGGCAGTTTTGAAAGAGGCAGGGTGTGACTTTATTCAAGGTTATTATTTTTCAAAGCCTCTTCCAGGCGATGAAATACAAGCATTTTTAACACAATTAGCTAGAGAGCATTGATGATTCGCGGTATGATTTTGCCATTACGAAAAGAGCACATTGATGTATGTCAAAATTAACCGCAAAGCAAAATATTCAAGCGATTGTTGCTGCTATAAAAGTTGAAGAGCAGCAACTTAGAGCACGGTATCCAGTGTTGCAAAAACAAAATGGCATTGCGCTAGGTATTTTATTTTTATCATTATCTGCTCTAGTTGGTGTTGCGCTACTTTATTATTACGCATTCATCCCCGCTTGGTTATGCATTATTTTAGCCGCTTTTATCACCTCAATATCCCATGAACTTGAGCACGATCTCATTCACAAGCAATACTTTAGCAAACAGCCGCTTATACATAATTTTATGATGTTAACAGTGTGGCTAATGCGCCCAAATACAGTAAATCCTTGGTATCGGCGTAAAATTCACTTACACCATCACAAAGTTTCAGGAACCGAGCAAGATTTAGAAGAGCGTCTTGTTGGCAATGGTATCAAAAACCCCTTTTTAAGAGCGGTTGTGATCAGTGACGGGCTACTTGGTTTGCTAATTAATAGTCAACGCTTTAGTAAAGAAATTAGAGGCTTTAAGTTTTTTCGAGTATTTAATGCTGGGTTTCCGATCGCGACAGCATACTTTGCTATTTTATATGGTTTGGTTGGTTATTATGGTGTGCAGTTTTTTAGCCCTTTTGCCTTACCAACATGGGGCGCTCACTTGCTTGCTGGTGCTGAATTTCTCATGGTTGTTCTTATATTGCCAAATATCATTCGCTCAATATCACTTAACCTTGTTACCTCTTCTATGCATTACTATGGTGGAGTTAATAATGTACTTGAGCAAACACATGTTATAAGTAGCCGTTGGTTTTTACCATTTCAATTGTTTTGCTTTGACTTTGGGCGCACTCACACTATTCATCATTTTGTGCCTAATCAACCCTTTTATATTCGCCAGTTAATTAGTAAAAAAATACGTCCTGTTATGAAACAGTACGGAGTGCGTTTTAATGATTTAAATAGCATCAAGCTGGCTAATCGATATCCAGTAAATAAAGAGGGAGTTTAATATGCACATAACCGGTCGTTGTCATTGCGGTGAAGTTACATACCGTGCTGAAGTTGATGAAAATAAAGTGATAAACTGTCACTGCACTGACTGTCAAATTATCTCGGGTGCGCCTTTTCGTACTGTGGTTGTCTCTAAACCTGATGCGGTGACTTTCACAGCAGCTGCACCAAAAGAATATATAAAAATTGCTGAAAGTGGCAATCAGCGAGCACAAGGGTTTTGTGCTAACTGTGGTACGGCCTTGTACGCTACTTCCGTGGGCGAAGGCGAACGTGTTTATGGCTTACGACTCGGTGCAGTAGAGCAAGCTGATGAGCTTATTCCAAAAGCCCATATTTGGTATCGCTCACACAAGCCTTGGCTAGATAACCTAAATAATATGAGCGCCTTTGAAACCACACCTAAATAGCTGCGATTTTATTTTTACTGTTGGCCGATAGTGATATTTCGGCCACTTAAGTAACCAAACAAAGCACACAGCAGGCTTGATGCAATACATAGCCAAAGTGCGCCGGCCCAACTATTAAAGTAGCTATGTAATGCGCCTGCAACAATAGGCCCTGTTGCTGCTAATAAATAACCGATACATTGTGCCATCCCAGAGAGTGCCGCTGCTTGTAGTGCATTATGTGTACGCAAGCTGACAAACGATAAACCCAAAATAAAACAGGCACCTGAACAAAAGCCTAAAGTAATAGACCAAAGTAAGGCAAAGCTAGGTGCAGTGAGCAACCCGAATGAGCAAAGTGCGCCTAATAGGGCAAGGCTTAGCGTAAGAATGCGTTGATCTTTTAACTTTGCAAGTAATGGAATAAGTACAACACCTGGCAGCGCAGAAGCGGCTTGGAAAGCCCCTTGTAGTGCGCCTGCATGTTGCGCACTATGGCCACCTTCAACCAAAATACTCGGTAACCAGCCAAGCATGATATAAGTGAAAAACGAGTTAAAGCCAAGTAAAAGCGTTATTTGCCATGCCAATGACGAATGCCAGACTCTATTTTGTGTCGCGTTCGATATTGATGTTTCTTTGGACATGGTGTGCTGTCTAAGTTGCGGTAACCAAGCTACCACAGCAAGTAGAACTAACAGCGCGTAACTTGCCAGTGCTATCTGCCAGCCTAGTTCTTTATACTCTGCAAGTGGAATGATAAGTGTTGAGTAGCTGCCCCCAAATATGCCCATTGCCAACACGTAGCTTGATGTCATCACTGCAACTTTATGCGGAAAGTCACGTTTAATCAGGCTTGGCAACAAAACATTACCAATTGCAATACCGACCCCAATGACTGCGGTGCCTATAAACAAAATATTGGCAGAATCTACGATGCGTGACATCACGCCTGCGCCTATCAAGAGCAGGGCAATAAACAACGACAGCTCAAGGCCACATTTTTTTGCAAGCCCAGCAGCCATCGGAGAAGCAATCGCAAAGGCGATGAGTGGTAATGTAGTCAGCATACCCGCTTGAGAAGCCGTAAAGTGAAACTGCTCAATTATTTGTTCGAGTACGGGAGCAATGCCAGTAATCGGCGCGCGTAGGCAAGCCGCAATCAGAAAAATGCCTAGTACTAATAGCGCTTTGTTAATGAGGTTTTGAGAGGATGACACGCTGTTCAGTCGATTAGGTAAAAGTTATTACTATCATACCTAATTACTAAACAGCGTGTGTCAACTATGAGACAGCTAACAAAATAATGCGGTTACTTAAAACTGGTAACTTGCTGATAACATTGCATTGCGTGGCCGACCTGGAAAGTAACGGTCGCCGCTAAAGGTTGTGTAGTCAGCGCGCTCTGCATAATGTTCATCAGTAAGGTTATTAATTCGCGCAGTCACCGTAAGCTTAGGAGTGAGTTGCCATGCGGCTCTTAAATTAACAAGAGAGTGGCCTTCATAGCTGTGCTGATTTTCGGGGTCTGTAAAGTAGCTGCTAGTGGTATGCAGCTCAAGCCCAATACGTGTCATGTCGTTTGCTTGCCAAAGTAGCTGCAAGTTTGCGATGTTACGTGGTGCGGTATCAATAAGATTGCCATTGATATTAATCCCGCCGAGCACTTGATTGTAACTGTAAGTATGCTTGGCATGGCTCGCGGCAAACTGCATCGATAGGCTTGATGTGATGGCATAGGCAAGCTCAAGCTCAATTCCACGATGTTGAGTTTGACCATCATTGACATAATAAAAATCACTGTCGCGGAAAATTGTGTTCTTTTTGTTCATAGCGTAAATGCTAAATACATAATGCAGCTTTGCTTGTTGGCCTTTTAAACCAAGCTCTAAGTTTTTAGCTATTTCAGACTTAAGATCTGCCACATTTTGTTCGCGTTGCAACTGATAAAGCTCTGCCGCTTGCGGGGCTCGGTAACCTTCAGAAGCATTGGCGTAGAAAAACTGGTTATCAGCATATTGATAGCTTAAGCCAAGCTTCGGCGAAAAGTTAGTAAAGCGATTAACACCACTTGCAGGGCGAGAGTAGCGACACCCGCCCATTGTGCACTGTGTTCCGTCTTCTTTAGTGCGTCCAGCGAGCATGTGATTTTGATAATCATAGCGCATACGTTCGTATCTACCGCCAAGGCTAATGAGTAAGTCATTCAATTGCCAGTCAAGGTTAATGAAGGGCGCCAACAAGGTACTTGTTACTTGATAATCGTAATGTTTTCCTTGAGGGACTGTAGCAACTAAGAATGCTGAGCCTTCAGTTGGGCTATCTTGATATTGTAAAAAATCAGCATCAGTAAGCTCACCATCAAAACCCATAGTTAAATGGCTTGAATCACTTAACTTATGTTGCCAACTTGATTGCAAACCAACACCTTGCTGGGCATTTTCTTCAAGCGGTGTACCTGGTAAAAAGTGTTTAAAAAAGGTCATGCTTTGGTCACGAATATAAGGTGTAAACGTAAAGGTATTATTCTCATCCCTAGACCAATTTATTTTTGACCATATACGTAAAGAACGTGCTTTACGAAAGGCATCAGGGTTTGGGTTTGATTGCGCCAAATCTTCATCCTTATAGCTTTCAAAGCCCTCAATATAACCTGCTGTGTGTTGATCTAAGTGGGTGTACGTCAAGCCACTATTAACTGTTAAGTTTGCACCATCGAAACGGTGGCGTAATGATATTTTTTCTTGGTCAACCCCTTCGTCATCTCGATAGCCGGTATCGCGAGTAATACTGGCATTGATGCCAAAACCTTGTTGACCAAAATCATGGCCAGAACCTAGTTTATAACGAGTGTAGCCAAACGAGCCGTAATCAAAACCAAATCGGTTATGATCGTAGGTCGAATCAGGGGTGATCACGTTGATCACCCCATGCACTGCATTTGAGCCATAAAGTGCAGAACCTGGGCCTTTTAATACCTCAATACGCTCGGCCATTTCTGTGTGTGCTTCAAATAACTCGTTAATGTTACAAAAGCCTGCAGCACGCAGCGGTATGCCATCTTCAGCCGTAAGTAAGCCACCGCATGCACCGGCACCAGAAAAAACAGGCGAACGTAAAGCGGGTAAATACTCTTGGCCATTGCCGTGTTGAAGATTTGCACCAGCAACTTGCTTAAGGGCTTGTTCAATATGGGTTGGCGCAATGAGTGCTAATTGCTGTTTTGAAATATTACTCACAACAACGGGCAGAGGATCGGCAAGCACTTCTGTGCGAGAGGCAGTTGTCGTAATATGCTCAAGTTCAGTTGTCGCTGCATATGACTGTAAACTTAAAAGTTGTAAGCCAGTGAGTGCTGGGAGGAATAATAATTTCATGAACGCCTTTAGGTTAATTACAACAAAAAATAGAGGGTAACTGCTTTTTGAAGTAGGTAAAAGTATTCGAGGTCAATGGCTTTACTTAAGTAATCTTCCTGCGATTGGCATGAAAGAGGTATTTGATTCAAAAAGAGCAATAATAAGTATCAGAGCGCACTTTAAGTTTAAAGAAGTGTAAATGTTGGTTTTTTAACTTTTTGATATGTAAGTAATAAGGTTTTTTAATTGTAATCCTTCATCTATGATTCAGTCGCAAACGTTAGGCTTTTGTAACAAGAGCAAACGTAGAGGGTCTCTATTATGAACAAAATAATTACTATCTCTTTAGCTGTGTTAGGTTTGAGTTTAATACCTGCAGAAGCAAGTGCTAGGCATGATCGTGATCATGATAGATATGAGCACAAACACGAACGTAAAAAGCATCATAAACATAAAAAACACTATAAATATAAAAAACATCATAAGCATCATGAACATTACGATAAATATGATCGCTATAGTTATCGTGACTTACCGCCAGGTCTTTATAAGAAAGTAGGGCATGGTGGTCGTTTACCGCCGGGTTGGTATAAACGCTACCATCATGGTGATATTTTAGACCGTGATATTTATCGTCATGGGCGAGTAATCAAACGCCGTAATAGAAATGGCATCATTGCGATAGAAATTGACGATCGCCTTATTCATCTTGTTCACGATACGCGTGAAATTCTATCCATTGTTTCGCGCTACCGTTAATCATGTTTAAAGCCGCTCACTTCACTCATGCGGCTTTTTTATGAAATTTCACTGCGTGTTCAGCATTCATTGCTAGGCTTAAAAAGGTTTACTAAAAGGAGCATTCATATGAGAACGCTATTAATGGTTTTTGCTGTGGGCTTAGCTGTTATCGCCACTGGTGTGCAGGCTAAAGACAAGGATAAAGAGAAAAATAAGGGAAAGAGCTTACCACCAGGCTTGGAAAAGAAAGTTGCTAGCGGTGGAGAACTCCCACCAGGCTGGCAGAAAAAATACCGTAAAGGAGATATCCTAGATCGTGATATTTATCGCCATGGTAAGGTCATTAAGTCTCGCGACAGAGATGGTCTTATTTCTATCCAAGTGGATGGGACAGTGGTACGCTTAGTTGAAGATACGCGAGAAATCATTTCTATTTTGAGCAGATAACTAAACGTGGGAGCAATATGATTTATGTTTTAACCGGTGTATTGACGCTATTACTTATCATCACCTTATTACCTATGTCATATTGCCAGCATTATTTGGTGCGAAGCTGTGACTTTGTTAGGTTACAAGTGTTTTACTTGGCAGGATTTTGTTGTGCGGTTTCAAGCTACCTTGCTGTATCCCAATGGTCGTTTCTAACACTTAGCTGTGTCATTTTAAGTATTATTATTTTATTACTGCAAGGAAAGTGGATTTACCCTTATACACCACTTGCTAAGCAAGAGGTGTTAGCCAGTTCCAAGGATGCTGAACACAGCATTCGTATTATGTCGGCTAATGTACTGATGTCGAATGATCGCTATGAAAAGCTCATTTCATTAGTTAATAAGCACCAACCCGATCTATTTATCACGCTCGAATCTGACATCACTTGGCAGCAGCAGTTAAAAGGACTTGAGGGCGATTACCCACACCGAATATATTGTCCTAAAGATAATCGCTACGGAATGCATCTATACAGTAAGTATAAAATAAAACGCTATCAAATTTGTGAGTTGATTGAAGATGATATTCCTTCAATTCATATTTTATTTGAAGACGCTGATGGCGTTGAAATGCAGGGGCACTTTATTCATCCTGCACCACCTAGTCCAACTGAAGAAGACAGCTCTCGCACGCGCGATACGGAACTTATTATTCTTGCTAAAGCACTGAAAAAGTTACGCCGTCCTTGCATTGTCGCCGGTGATTTAAATGATGTGGCATGGTCTCGTACAACACGATTATTTATGAAGATTTCTGGCTTTTTAGATCCACGTAAAGGTCGCGGTTTCTTTAATACTTTTCATGCTGAGTATTTCTTTATGCGCTGGCCGCTCGACCATTTATTTCACAGTAATGACTTTACGGTAAAACGCATTGAGCGGTTGGCTAAGTATGGCTCAGATCACTTTGCTTTACTTACTGAGCTGGTTTATGAGCCCAATGCGTGTAATCAAAAACAAACCGAGCAAATAGATGAAGATGTGGCAGTTGAGGAATTAAAAATGCCCAGTGCATCGAAGCACCAAGTTCCCATGTTCGATGATTAAAGCAATACTAATAGTAAGTAAAAGAAAAGGGCTCAATTGAGCCCTTGTTGCTATTCATTGACCATAACGGTTTTTATATTCACAAATTCGCGTAATCCAAAACCGCCATGCTCACGGCCATAACCGCTATCTTTTACGCCTCCGAAAGGCAGATTTGGTTGCGCCAAGCCATAGCCATTGATATTGACCATGCCTGTATCAAAGTGGTGTTTGGCAAGCTCAATAGCCTGCTTTTCATTTTTCGAGAAAATACCACCGCCTAGACCGTAGCGGGAGTCGTTTGCAATGCGCATAGCATCGTCGTTATCTTTGGCTTTGATAAGAGATGCAACAGGGCCAAACAGTTCGTCATCATACGCTGGCATGCCAGGTTTAATATTTTCAAGTAAGGTTGCAGGGTAATAAAAACCTTCACGTTCGGGGATTTCGCCTCCCACCACAGCCTCTGCACCTGCTTCAATAGACTCTTTGACTTGCTGATGTAGCTTGTCGCGTAAGTCTTCACGAGCCATTGGACCTAAATCGCTATCTTTCTCATTAGGGTCACCCATTTTTGTATTTTCAAATTGCTTTTTGATCATTGCTTTAAAATCACTATAAAGCGCATCGACAACCACAAAGCGTTTTGCAGACACACAGGTTTGCCCATTATTTATCAAACGACCTTGCGTACATGCGCTAATGGCAGTTTCAAGGTCAGCATCATCCAGTACAACGTAGGCATCGTTACTGCCAAGTTCGAGGACGGTTTTCTTCACATATTTTCCTGCACGTTCAGCAACCTTTTTACCAGTGCCATCACTGCCTGTGAACGTAACGCCACGAATCGCTTTATGCTCGATTAATTCGCTGGCCGTTTTGCCATCTATTAAAAGGTTTTTAAAGCAATAGTCAGGGAAGTCAGCTTGTGCAAAGAGCTGCTCTATCTTTTCAGCCATGCCAAATACATTGCCAGCATGCTTTAATACAGTCGTATTACCCGCCATAATATTTGCACAGGCATAACGAATAACTTGGTAAAGCGGGAAATTCCATGGCTGAATACCCAAAATAACGCCAATTGGCTGATAGGTGACGATTGCATGGCCGCCTTGCATGTCACGTTTTTCATCCGCTAGTACTTTTGGGCCCTGTTCAGCAGTATAGCGACAGATAGCAGCGCATAGCTCAACTTCTTGTAAACCTTGCTGATAAAGCTTGCCCATTTCATCTGTCATAAGCTGTGCAATATCTTGCTTATTTGATTCGATAACACTTGCGAGCTTATTGAGATGCTCAGCCCGTTTGGTTAATGATGTTTTGCGCCAGCTCTCAAAGGCTTCATGGCATTTGTCTACTTCTGCTTGCGCCTTCTCTAAAGACAAGAGAGTATATGTTTCGAGCGCTTGCTCTGTAGTCGGATTGATTGTGGTTACAGTGTCAGTCATCATTATCTCCTTACAAAAAATGTAAAGGGGTACGTGCAAGGTGAACACCACTTTTATATTTATTTATCTGTTTGTTTTTTATAGCTAATTTTTATCTTTATTTGAATGCTCATGAGCAGGTTCTGTAAAAACTGCAAACAGATGCAAAACTTACAAGGAGAGGCAATGAAAAAATCATATTTCGATACAGAGTTGGCGATTATTCAAGCCCCTATGGCTGGAGTGCAAAATGCAAAGTTAGCAGAGGCAGTGTGTCGAGCAGGTGGGCTAGGGTCTTTACCTTGTGCAATGCTATCAAAAGAGCAATTAATAAGTGAGCTTGAGTATTTAAGTAATGCCACTGACAAGCCTTATAATTTAAACTTTTTTTGCCACCATACACCAGCTTATACGAAACAGCAGCAAGCTGCTTGGCATACCTTACTTTCTCCTTACCTAGAGGAATTTAATGTTGATGTATCAGCACTTTCGACAGTGGCTTCACGTCAGCCAATTAATCAAGAGGTTATTGATGTAATAGCACCTTATAAGCCGCCTGTGATCAGCTTTCATTTTGGCTTACCTGAAGCGGCAATCATTTCGCAAATTAAAGAATGGGGTGGCACGGTGCTTTCATCAGCAACTACACTCGCAGAAGCCAAGTGGTTGGTTGCAAACGGTGCCGATGCTGTAATAGCTCAAGGACTACAAGCTGGTGGCCATCGAGGTCACTTTTTATCGATGGATTTATCATTACAGCTGACTACTCAAGAGTTGGTTGGTGCGTGTGTCGAACTTGATATTCCAACAATTGCAGCGGGGGGCATTGCAACACCAGAGGATGTGAGTTTGTATCAAAAGTTAGGCGTGATTGCAGTGCAAGTGGGGAGTGCTTATTTATTGACTGAAGAGGCGACAACAAGCTCGTTACACCGCCAAGCATTAATCTCTCAGCAAGCAGGCAGTACTGAACTTACGACCTTATTCTCAGGCCGTGCAGCACGAGGGATAACGAATAGAGTGATGAAAGAGTTAGGCGCGACTCCTCAACATGTGCCTCCTTTTCCTTATGCATCTATCGCAATTACGGCATTACGAACTCATGCAGAAGCAAACAATGATAGTGGTTTTTCGCCCCTTTGGTGCGGAGAAAAATTTATTAACCGTGATGGGCTGAGCGCAGCAAAGATCACTCAGTTGCTAATGCAAGGATGGCAAGATTGACGGATACGCAGTTACTTGAACTAGGGGATAGCTACCAGCAACTTGCAGAGCAATTAAAGCACCAATTAGCGGGGAGCTATCCAACAAAACGTTATGCGCGTGATGACGTGCTTTTAAGGCAAGGAGCGCTGCAAACTCATGGCTATCTTATTTTATCGGGTGTACTCGGGGCACTCCACGCCAGTGAAAATGGTGGGCAAAAGTGCAAAGAGTTTTACTTTCAAGATGAATTTGCATTGCTCTATGGTAATTGGTTAACACACTCGCCAGCTCTTTATCAGCTTAAAGTCATTCGTGACGCTAAAGTAATAAAAGTACCGTTAGCATTACTTGAGCAGCCTTTGAATCAAATGATGAAGCAGCAACTTGTTACCCAGCAGTTGCTATTCAAAGAAGCAAAGGAAGCCTTTTTATTACTTAACTCTCCACAGCAACGTTATGAATATTTACTTGCTAAAAAGCCCCATTGGTTGGCTCAGTTGAGCTTAACAGAAGTGGCAATGTATATTGGTATTTCCGCTATTTCATTATCACGAATTCGTAAGCGTCTTAACTTAAGTTAAGGCGCGATAGAGAGCGGCGCATTACACTGCTGTTTTTTCAGGAGTTGTCATGTTTATTTTGTCGCAATGTTTGGTTGCTGTTGCTACGTTACTCGATTTAGCCTCGTTCCAGTTTAAATCTCGGCAAATTATTTTAATGTGTTTGTTTAGCTCGGTTTTGCTAACGTCGATACATTTTTTGTTACTCAATAATTTAAGTGCATCGGCACTGATGCTGATAGCTGCTCTACGCTACGGCTACTGCATTTTTGCTCGAAAGCAGTGGGTAATGTACGGCTTTATGGCTTTAAGTGTTTTTGCAGTGCTTATTACATGGCAAAGTTGGTTCAGTTTTATTGCACTGACTGCGACTCTGGTTCAAACATATGCCTCATTTCAGAGCAAAGATCTATTACTTCGTTGCTTGATGGTGTTGGGTACTCTTTGTTGGATCACGCACAACTTACTTATTTTTTCGCCTGTTGCGGTGATCATGGAAACCGTTTTCCTGTTGAGTAATCTTCTGGGTTTATGGCGTTTTTATGTTAATCCAAGAACAGTAACGCCATAATTTAATGGGATTATTTTTATATAGTTTTAGCGATGAGTTTGAGTAGAAAAGTTTCTCGCTGAATCGACAAACCTTGCTTCTCGCTCATTGCCATTGTGGTTTCGTTGTGAGCGATTGCACTATGGATATTTACCCATTTGGGTTGCATGCCATTTTGTATTTCGTAGTGCTCCATTTTTGACAGAGCCAACTGCTTATCGATGTCGCAATAGTAGCAGTAGGATTTAATGTGTATACACTCAAAGTCATCTTTATACCAAGGCCTTAATTCTTCATAGAGACCAAGTGGCTTTTTTATCTTAATATTTTGTGCTCCCGTTTCTTCTTGTAGTTCGCGTATTAATCCTTCTTCAATACTTTCACCTGTGTTAATTCCGCCACCAGGTAAGCTATAGTCATCATAGCGAGCTGTGCAAAGCAGGAGGATTTTTTCACCTTTTAAAACGACCGCACGGGCGGTTTCACGGGTGAACTGACTTTTGTTTTCGTCATTAATACTAGGGTGGGTAACTTTTCTTAATAGTTTCATAGTATACAGCTTGGCTTAATCTATAGAACTGCATCATACAGGGTTATAAAAGTTTAATTAAACTTACCCTAAAGTGGTACTTGTAGGGTAATATAGTTTAAAAGTATTGGTTTGTAGTTCGACGCAGGTAGTTTTCATTTTCAAATAATTGCGTAGAATGGTTGAAAAAGCTTAGGGAATTAATATGTTAAACGTACTTTTAGTTGATGATGATAGCGAGTTTAGTGAAGTTGTATGTCACATAGTAGAGTTCCTAGGTCATAATATAAACACAGCCGCAAATCTTGCAGAAGCAGAGCAGTGGTTTGAGAACAATACATTTGATCATGTCTTTTTAGACTTTATGCTACCAGATGGCAGCGGCTTACACTTGCTTGAGCACCTGAAACTAATTGGTCAATCGCCTCGTGTTACTTTAATTTCGGGTCATCCGTCAGTGAAAGGTAAGCTCGCAGAAATGTGTGAGCCCAATGTAGGGCACCTTGTAAAACCACTGCAACGTGAAGATATAGAACGGGTTTTAAATCCTAAAAAAGCCAGTGGTAAGAAAAAAGCAACACCAAGTATTAAGCGTCATTTTGGCACCCTAATTGGTGAGTCAGAGGTTATGCAAAAGCTTTATACGATGATTGAGCGGGTTGCGGCAACATCGGCTAACGTTATGCTAATGGGTGAAAGTGGGGCTGGTAAGGAAGTGGTTGCACAAGCAATTCACAACGCCACGCAGTGCGATGGTCCTTTGGTTGCGACTAACTGTGGTGCATTCTCGAAAGAACTGATTGGTAGTGAATTATTCGGTCACGAAAAAGGCGCATTTACGGGAGCTGTAGCTCGTAAAGAAGGGGTGTTTGAGCAAGCGGCAGGGGGCACGTTATTTTTAGATGAAGTAACAGAAATGCCTATTGATATGCAGCCAAACTTATTACGTGTACTTGAAAGCAAAAGAGTCACACGTGTTGGTGGTACCAAAGAGCAGGCTGTAAATTGTCGTGTTATTTCAGCAACCAATAGAACGTTAACCGACCTTGCACAAAATAACGTGATCCGCGAAGATATTTATTTTCGTTTGGCGGTTTTTCCAATTGATATTCCCCCACTGCGCGAGCGAAAAGAAGATATTCCATTGCTCGCAGAGGCATTTTTAGATCAACTAAATGACGAAAATGGAACCAGCTTTAAATGGCAAGCAAGTCAGATAAAGGTACTTGAAGGGCATGACTGGCCTGGTAATGTACGCGAATTGCGCCATGCTATCCACCGTGCATTTATTATGAGTGATCCAAAAGGAAGCACTATTACCTTGCCTGACTCACTAGAGTCACCATTTTCACGGGTAAATAAAAAAGCCGAAGCAAACAATCAAGTGCTGGCAGGGCAAACGATTGAAGAAGTTGAAAAAGAGTTGATCCATGCGACTTTAGATAAAGTACAAGGTAACAAGACAATTGCGGCCCAAATGTTAGGGATCAGCACAAAAACACTGTATAACCGTTTGAATGCTTATGGAGGCATTGGCGAATATAAATAACAAAGGAATACTATGAATAATAACGAGTCTTTACGTCAGTTGGTGCACGATGCGCGTGCTCCCTTAAACCGTATTTCGATGAATGCAGAGTTAGTTAAGCTCGTATTAGAAAATGATATGCCGAAAGATAAAGCACTTGCAGCCCTTGATAAAATAATTATTAATTGCCAGCAATGTAGCGAGCAACTACAAAAAATAAGTGACACTCATTCCGGTGAGTAAGCAGCATAGAAACTAGGAAAAAAATGCATAAGCAAAAGGGTAAAATAACAGTTAGCTGGGCAGGGTTTATCAGTGTTGTTTTGTGTATCGTTGTGGCGAATGCATTCTTAGCAATTAATAGCATACGCTCTTTGAGCGACACACAGAGTAGCCTTGATAACACAAATTCATTAAACACAGCTATTGAGCAATTACACTTGTCAGTTGTACAGGCTGAGTCTGGGCAGCGGGGCTATTTGCTGACAGACCGTGAGGACTATTTAGTACCATACACGGATGCAATGGCTACGATGCAAGCGCAAATTATGCTTGTTAAGAGCTTACACTCAGAAATACCTGGGCAGGCTGATCGTATTGCACGCCTTATCCATTTAGTAAACGACAAAGTGGCAGTTATGGCTAAAACAACCGATTTTGCCCTCGAAAATAAAGACGTGAAAGCGCGTCGGTTATTACTTACAGATAAAGGCCGTGATCTGTATAAAGCCATTCGTGCCGCGGTTAATGAAATTCAAATGCGCGAACTTAATTTTAAAATAGAAAAGTTTGCTATCCTTTCTGAGATTAAAAATGAAGCTAAGATCACTTTTGCTATCACGGCAGTGACCAGCTCTTTACTGTTAATCGGTATGTTTATTTTAGCGCGAACGAACCTACAAAATGCTGCTAAATACCGCTTAGAATTAGAAAAACAAAATGAAAGCTTAGCCGCTAAAGTTGATGAACGTACTCAAGAACTGACGATTTATGCTGATGAGCTTAGCCGCTCTAACAGAGAGCTTGAAGAGTTTGCTTTTGTAGCCAGCCATGATTTGCAAGAGCCGCTTCGAAAAATTCAAGCATTTAGCGATCGCCTTGAGAGTATGTTTAAGAATGAACTTGGTGAAAAAGGCATTGATTATATCAGCCGAATGAAAAATGCCGCTCAGCGTATGTCTAACCTTATAAATGATTTACTTGAGTTCTCACGCGTGACTACGCGGGGTAAAGATTTCACAGACACAGACTTAAATAGTATTGTCGATGAAGTGCTGGATGATTTAGAAATCGCTATTAAAGAAGCTGGCGCTGAAGTCAATGTAATGACTCTGCCGCATATTCAGGCTGACCCAAGTCAAATGATACAGCTATTCTTAAATATTTTGTCCAATGCAGTGAAGTTTAGACGTGAAAATGTCGCCCCGCTTATTAGCATTGATTATGAGCGTATTGAAGAGTTTAGTCCGAACCACAATAGTAATGTTGAATGGGAAGTCATCACCATATCAGATAACGGTATTGGCTTTTCGGAAGAATATCTCGAAAAAATATTTGTACCATTTCAGCGATTACATGGCCGCTCGCAATACAAAGGCACAGGTATCGGCTTGTCTGTGTGTCGCCGTATTGTTGAGCGTCATGGTGGAGAAATTATAGCGAGTAGTCGCGTTGGTGAAGGGGCAACCTTCATTCTTAAATTACCCGTGGAAGCTTCGCTTTTCACATTACAAGGAGAGGCTTAGATGCCACTTAACAAAGTTAAACCTATTACCATTTTAATGGCTGATGACGATGAAGACGATCGTTTATTAACTCAAGATGCGCTTGCAGAAAGCCGCGTTCTTAATGAGTTATTTTTTGTCGAAGATGGTGTTGAATTACTTGAATACTTAGAGCGAAAGGGGAAGTTTAGTGATAAGCAGAACTCTCCTCGGCCTGGGCTTATTCTGCTTGATTTAAATATGCCGCGGATGGATGGGCGAGAGGCATTAGAAGCGATTAAATCAAACCCTAACTTAAAAGGTATTCCAGTTGTTATTTTAACTACGTCAAAGCAAGAAGAAGATATGGTTAAAGGTTACGACTTAGGCGCCGCTTCTTACATCACAAAGCCTGTGACCTTCGATGGTTTGGTCGATTTGATGAAAACACTCGGTAAGTATTGGGTTGAGTTTGTTGAATTACCCACCCCTCTAAACGACTAAAAAGGACAACAAATGTTAGATAAGGTAACCCGACTACTCTTAGTTGAAGATGATGAAGATGATTATATTCTAACTTGTGATTACTTAGAGCAATTGGGTTCCCATACATTCGATGTTGAATGGCTTAGCTGCCCTGAAGAAGCCGTTAACGTGTTGAGTGAAAATAAACACGATATTTGTTTATTGGATTATAGACTTGGTGCTTCTGATGGACTTGAAGTATTAAAAAGTGCGGTTGCTAATGGGTTCCGTGGCCCTATCATTATGCTCACGGGTCAATCGGATGACACCTTAGACTCTGCTGCACTTGATGCAGGCGCTGTTGACTACTTAGTTAAGAACGAAATGAGTTCAAGTCGGTTTGCCCGTGCAATTCGTTATGCATTAGCCAGACGGGATGTAGAAGATGAGCGTGTTGAACGTTTGAAAGCTGAAGCTGAAAATCGCTCGAAAGATCGCTTCTTAGCGCATTTAAGTCATGAGTTACGCACGCCTTTATCGTCAATATTAGGTTATACCGAACTGTTGATGCAAAGCGAAAAAAACCAGCACGCGCATAATGAACTTGGGGTCATTTACCGAAATGGTAAGCACCTATTGAGCTTACTTAATGATGTACTCGATTTATCGAAAATTGCGGCAGATAAGTTAGAGCTCAACTGCTGTGATGTAAACCTCGATAGCTTAATGGCTGACGTATATACTTTAATGCGAGTGTCAGCTGTAGATAAGGGCTTATCGCTTAGGTTTGAGTCACAACAGGCACTGCCTTTAATTATTAATTCTGATGCTACTCGTCTTCGCCAAATCCTCATTAATATTATTAATAATGCAATTAAGTTCACTAACCAAGGTGAGATCGTTGTGCGTGCATGGACTGCATGGGTTAATGAGCGCGAAATGCTGTTCTTCAGTATCAAAGATACAGGGCTTGGCATTGCACCCGAAAAGCAGGCTCTGATTTTTAAGCCATTCGAACAAATTGCTGATGTTGAATCACGTGATGTTGGTGGTGCAGGACTAGGCCTTGCTATTTGCTCTGAATTACTCACACGTATGCAAGGTTCAATAGAGCTTGAGTCCACTCAAGGGGTCGGCTCTGAATTTACTTTATCTATTTATCCTGGCAACATTCGTGATGTTGAGCGTCAATTGCTGACGTTTGACTCTAACCCCGACTGCCATCAAAAGTTAACAACACTTTCAACCAGTGGGCGCGTACTTGTCGTCGATGACCTTAAAGATTTGCGTATTTTGGTAGGACACATGATCGCAAGCACTGGGGCTGATGTTGAATACGCTGAAAATGGTAAACATGCGATTGAAAAGGTTGCTGCTGCTGAACAAGCTGGTAAAGCTTTCGATATTATATTTATCGACCTTCACATGCCTGTTATGGGTGGTAAAGAGGCGACAATTGAGCTTCGTAAAATGGGGTATAAAGAACCGATTATTGCACTGACAGCTGCAACCATGAAAGGGGTTAAAAGTGAGCTGTCGGCGCTTGGTTTTAATGACATGATCGCCAAGCCAGTGGATTCAGGGCTGCTTTATCAGGTGCTGAATCATTATATTTGCCAAGGTAAAACAGAGCCTGTCATTGAGCATGATGACAGTCCGGCGATGACTCAAAAAAGTACCCGTTATTTATTAGTTGAAGATGACACAGATGCAGCGCAAATCACTCAGCTTTTATTAGAAAGCCTTGGGGTTGAAACGGTAATCGCTGCCAGCTGTGAAGCGTGTTTAAATACGCTAAGTGAAGACGCTGAGTTTGATAAAGTGCTGCTTGATATGCACCTGCCTGACGGCAGCGGTTTGGATTTAGCAAAACAGCTCAAACAACTATACCCCAACTTAACCTTAGTTATTGTCAGTGGGGCAGAACCTGAGCCAGAGAAAATAGAACCGCTAGATATTGAACAAGTTCTGTTAAAGCCAATTAACCTAGGTCTACTGACAGATCTTATTGAGGGCAGTGCCTAATTGATTGTCGAGCAACAAGGCTTGGCTCAAACATAGTTTGCAGAGGCTCAGTTTGCTTTTGATAAACGTGCTTAAGAATCCAGTTTGCAGCCATTTGCCCCATCTCATTGATTGGATAGTTAATTGTACTTAGGGGCGGATAAATGTGGCGAGTAAAAAATACATTATCATAGCCCATCACTGATAGCTGCTCTGGAAGCGCTAAGCCAAGTTCTCTGGCGCTGGCGATGGCGCCAGTCGCCATTTCATCATTGGCACAAATAACTGCACTAAATGACAACCCTTGTTGATAGATTGTTTTTAATCCCTCAAAGCCACTGGTTTCCATAAAGTCACCTTGATAAAGCAGTTGTTCATTAAATGATAAATTAAATTCAGCAAGTGCTTGTTTGTGACCAGCTAGACGATCTTGAGCATCTTTTTTCCAAAGTGGGCCACTGATATAGGCTATGTTCTTGTGGCCTTGTTCTAAAACATGTTTGGCTGCGAGATAGCCACCTTTGATGTTATTTAAAATAATACAACGGTCGCTTAATTCTGGAATAAAACGGTTAATGAGCACAAATGGTACACGGCCCTTACTCAGCTTGATTAAGTAATCGTCGCTGACAGCTTCAACATGCAAAATAAGGCCATCACAGTTACGGCTTATTAGGAATTCAATGCCTTGCTGTTCTCGTTCTTCGTCGCTGTGGCCGGCAGCAATGATTACATGTTTACCTTGGTTTCTAAAAATATTCTCAATACCACTCATCATAGGACCATAAAACGGGCCTTGTAATTCAGAAACAAGTAGACCTACACTGTTCGAGCAATTCGACGCTAATGACTGCGCAATAGAGTTTGGTCTATAGCCAAGCTCACTCATTGCCGCAGTGACTTTTTTACGAGTAGCATCACTGACATTCGCATTGTTATTCATTACTCGCGAAACAGTTGCCAAAGACACTCCAGCTAGTTTCGACACCTCGTAAATGGTGGCCATATTATTCCTTTGTAAAACCCAATTATGGATGACGTTTTAATGATAAGTCGGCACTGATTTGCTCAACGGTTTGATTATCAAGAATATACCTCTTCATGATTAAAGCGACAAGCACGCTGCCAATTGCTGGATAAAGCGTAAATGAAATTAAAATGCCTGACAGCGTATGTTCACTGAGCTCTGTATTCGCTTCGTAACCGTAAAATGCGAGTAACCAACCAGCGATAGCACCACCAAGGGCAAGACCGAGCTTAATAAAAAATACTACGCTCGCGTAGACAAGCCCTGTTAGTCGTTCGCCGGTTTTCCACTGGCCATAATCAATCGTGTCGGCCATTTTCGCCCACAGTAGTGGTGTTGCCATTTGTGTGAAAAAACACCATAAAAAGTACACAATAAAAGCAAGAATCAGTTGTTCGCTTGGTAACCAAAATGCCACACAGCTAATTGCCGCAGAGATATATTGCAAAAAAATATAAGCAGTTTTCTTATCAACGCGTTTACTTAACGGGTTTGCACACGCACAGCCTAGAATATTACCTATCATACCGAGAGTGACAAAGTAAGTGACCAGCTCTGCTTCACCAAGTACGTATTTTACATAGTAAATTGCAAGCGTTGTGCGCAATACCATACTAGTTAACAGCATAAGTGCAGCTAAGCACAGCACCTTAAATGGGCCATTTTGCCAAAGCGTGTCGATGCGGTTTTTCCAACTCAATGATGAGCTGTTATGGGTTGTAACGCGCTCTTTAGTGAAGCGAAAACAAATCAAGAATAAGATGACGCCTAAGCCACTCATTAAGGCCATAGTGAGTTGATAGCCTGTGGCGTTATCACCTTTTCCTAACCAGTTTACTAACGGTAAGGTACAGGCACTAACTATTAGGCCGCCCAGCATGCCGAACACAAAACGATAAGATTGAATCGATACGCGCTCTTTAGGATCGCCACTTAACACTCCCCCCAATGCTGAATAAGGAATATTAATGGCGGTGTAAACCAGCATTAGCAAAGTATAAGTGATAAAGGCGTAAATTACTTTACCAGATTCAGGTAACTCTGGCGTGGTGAAGGTGATCATACTGATCACCCCAAATGGTAGGGCTAGCCAGAGTAAATATGGGCGATAACTTCCCCATTTAGTCCGTGTTGCATCGGTTAATGCGCCCATTAATGGGTCGGTAATTGCATCAACAATCCTCACCACCAAAAACAAGGTGCCGACAATAGCAGGTGAAATGCCAAAGATATCCGTATAGAAAAAAGTTAAAAATAACATCACTGTTTGAAAGATAATGTTACTTGCGGTATCACCTAATCCGTAGGCTACTTTCTCTTTTGTTGTCAGCATGTGTGTTCTCGTTTATTGTTATTTTTTTCGCTGTTTTAGCAGCGCACGGTATTGTTTTGCGCTTTCTTTTAAAATGCGCTGCTGGCTTTGGTAATCAATGTAAACTAATCCAAAGCGTTTTTCATAGCCATATGCCCATTCAAAGTTGTCCATTAAACTCCACGCAAAGTAGCCTTGAATGTCGACGCCTTGTCGAATGGCATCACAGACCGCATTTAAGTGGGTGTGATAATAATCAACGCGTTCAATGTCTTTAACTTCACCGTTTTCTAGGGTATCGGCCATGGCTGCGCCGTTTTCAGTGATATACATCTTTGGCAAATCATATTGCTGATCTAGTGATACAAGCAATTCAGTTAAACCTTGTGGGTAAACTTCCCAGCCCATATCGGTAACACGAATATTGGTAAGGCTTGCTTCTTCAAACCAGCCATCAACGGTATTTTTGTAGTGTATGCGGGTATAGTAGTTAACGCCAATAAAGTCGACGGCTTGACTAATAATGGTCATATCGTCAGCAAGGATAGTCGGTTTAACCTTTGCAGCCAACTCATCAAATAAAGAAGGGTATGTGCCTTCTAAAACCGCTTTGATATACCATTGGTTATGGTATTGATCGGCAAGTTCTGCGGCTTTTTTATCATCCGCTGTTAAAGGGTAAGCAGGGCTGAAGTTTAACACGATACCTGCTTCTGTTTCTGGGCAGTTTTTACGTAATACTTGCATGGCAAGGCCATGGGCAAGTAGTAAATGGTGAGCCGCCTGTCGGCCTGCTTGTTGCGATTTTATCCCCGGTGCATGCACACCCACCTCATAACCTAAGTAGGCACTACAGAAGGGTTCATTCAAGGTTGCAAAGGAGTCGACTAAGTGGCCAAGATGTTGAGTAACAAGTTCGGCATATTCTTTGAATTTATAGGCTGTATCGCGATTTAACCAACCTCCGTTATCTTCAAGGTATTGTGGTAAATCCCAGTGGTATAGGGTGACGTAGGTTTTAATATTACGCGCTTTTAACGCCGTTAATAACTGAACATAAAACGCCATACCTTGTTTGTTTATCGTGCCATCTTGATTCACGACCCGTGGCCAAGAAATTGATAAACGGTAAGCATCTACGGCTAAGTCAGCAATCATGTCTACATCTTGTTGCCAACGCGCAACATGGTCACATGCTACATCGCCATGACTTTGATCGGCAATTGCATCAGGCTTTTCACAAAACGTATCCCAGATACAATCGAGACGCTGTTCACGTGCGCCTTCAATTTGAAACGACGCAGTCGCAACACCAAAAGTAAATTCAGGTTTGAGTAAAAATGAGTCTGGCAAAAGAGAAATTGATTTATACACAGTTATGAGTCGTCCTTCGCATTGTTTTTGTAAGACAAACCAAAGTGCAGAGTTACAATTTGTGAAAGCGCTTACAATTTTATTGCAAATAAATTGCTATATATGATTAATATGTTATAAATGTAAGCGCTTACATTTTATGTTGCAATAGTTTTTTGCTTTTTTATTCTTCATGACTTAGCACTATAACTAATGTAACAAACTGAAAAATATAAATAACTAGAGAATAAAATTATGGCCCATGTTTCAACGCCTGTTTCAGGTAACGCGAGTCAAGGGGCAATGCCAAAGCAACACTTTGCACTGGCATCCTTGACCACATTATTTTTTATGTGGGGGTTTATTACTTGTTTGAATGACATTTTGATCCCTTACCTAAAAGGAATGTTTTCGCTTAATTATACGCAAGCCATGCTTATACAGTTTTGCTTTTTTGGTGCGTATTTTGTGATGTCGATCCCTGCTGGCAAGTTGGTAAGTCGTATTGGTTATCAGTTTGGTATTGTCGTTGGGTTAGTGGTAGCAGCAATCGGTTGTGCGCTGTTTTATCCCGCCGCTGTTGCCCATGTGTACGAATTATTTTTACTGGCTTTGTTTGTACTAGCCTCTGGTATCACTATTTTACAAGTATCAGCAAATCCCTATGTGAGTGTACTTGGCCCGCAAAAAACAGCCTCGTCACGTTTGACTATGACACAAGCATTTAACTCATTAGGCACCACAGTCGCGCCGATTTTTGGCGGTTGGTTAATTTTAACTGAAGTAAGTCAAGCCACAGCGGAGCAAGTAAAATTTCCCTATTTAATGTTATCTGCCAGCTTATTAGTACTTGCTGTAATTTTTGCATTTCTAAAGCTGCCTAAATTAGGTAAAGAAAGCGATAGTGAAGCAGCACAGCAAGATTTAGAAGACTTTGTTGATTTAGGCAGCGTTTGGCGTTATCGCCACCTGATTTTAGGTGCCATCGGTATCTTTGTATATGTGGGCGCAGAAGTGGCGATTGGTAGCTTTTTGGTGGGCTTTCTGACCTTAGATAACATTGCTGGTCTCGCTGAAAAAGAAGCGGCTCATTATATTAGTTATTACTTCGCAGGCGCCATGGTGGGTCGCTTTATTGGTGCTGCTGTGATGCAAAAATTTAATGCAGGTAAGGTGTTGGCATGTCATGGCTTACTTGCCGTACTACTTGTTGCTATTGCTATGACTGGTGAGGGGAGCCTTGCTATGTGGGCTATTTTACTGGTTGGCTTATGTAACTCGATTATGTTCCCAACAATTTTCAGCCTAGCATTACATGGCCTTGGCAAATACACCTCAAAAGGCTCAGGTATTTTATGCTTAGCAATTGTAGGAGGCGCAATTATTCCATTACTGCAAGGCGTATTAGCCGATTCTGTTGGCGTGCAAATGGCGTTGTTTTTACCTATCGCCTGTTACTTATATATAACTTACTTTGCGTTAGTTGGCTCAAAAGTATCAACTCAGACTTCATAGGTGCAAAAATGAAATTGAAAGAAACAGTCACTCTTTGTTCGTTAGTGATGGCAAGCGTCAGCATGCTAGGTTGTACTGGGCAAGACAAGGTGGCAAACGTGAGCACTGAGCAAGAAATTTGGCCAAATATCGAAACAGGCATTGCTGCAAACCCAGAGATGGAAGCAAAAATAGCAAAAATGCTGGCAAATATGACCCTTGAGCAAAAAATTGCGCAAATGATACAGCCAGAAATTCGTGATATTAGCGTTGAAGATATGCGTAAATACGGTTTTGGCTCTTACCTCAATGGCGGTGGTGCATTCCCAAATAATGATAAACACGCCAGTGCCGCAGATTGGATTGAGCTTGCTGAAAAAATGTACCAAGCCTCAATTGATGACTCGCTTGATGGCAGCTCAATCCCGACTATGTGGGGCACCGATGCCGTGCATGGCCACAACAACGTGGTTGGTGCGACGTTATTTCCACATAACATTGGTTTGGGTGCAACAAACAACCCTGAGTTAATTGAAAAAATTGCAGCCGCTACCGCGCAAGAAGTAATGGTAACAGGTATTGACTGGGTGTTCGCGCCAACAGTCGCAGTTGTTCGTGACGACCGTTGGGGTCGTACTTATGAAGGCTATTCTGAAGACCCTGAAATTGTGAAAGCATACTCGGCAGCTATTGTTAAAGGCTTGCAAGGTGCGGTTGATGATGACTTCTTATCAGATAAGCGTGTGATCAGTACGGTTAAACACTTTTTAGGTGATGGCGGTACCGAAGGCGGTGATGACCAAGGCAATAACACGGCATCTGAGCAAGAATTATTTGATATTCATGCGCAAGGTTATGTTGGCGGTTTAGGTGCGGGTGCACAAACCGTAATGGCGTCATTCAACAGCTGGAATGGTGAAAAAATTCACGGTAGTAAATACCTACTTACCGACGTACTAAAAGGCAAAATGGGTTTTGATGGTTTTGTTGTTGGTGACTGGAACGGCCACGGTCAAATTCCGAGTTGTACTAATGGCAACTGTGCGCAAGCAGCAAATGCCGGTCTTGATGTGTACATGGTACCGACAGATGCATGGAAACCACTTTACGAAAACCTTATCAAGCAAGTTAAAAGTGGCGAAATTGCACAAAGCCGCATCGATGATGCAGTAACGCGTATCTTACGTGTAAAAATGCGCGCAGGTTTGTTTGATAAGCCAAGCCCTGCAAAGCGTCCGCTTTCTGGTAAAACAGAGATCATTGGCAGTGCAGAACATCGTGCAGTTGCAAAACAAGCGGTCCGTGAATCACTGGTTCTTCTGAAAAATAAACAGCAGTTGCTACCGCTATCAGCAAATGCAAATGTATTAGTTGCCGGTCAAGGCGCTGATAACATTGGCATGCAGTCAGGTGGTTGGACAATCACATGGCAGGGTACAGGTAATGAGAATAGCGACTTCCCAGGCGGGACTTCTATTTTGGATGGGATCAAACAAACGGTTGAGCATGCGGGCGGGCAAGTTAGTTATGACTTAAACGGTGAGTTTGATTCCCGTCCAGATGTTGCCATTGTGGTGTTTGGCGAGCAACCATACGCAGAAGGCAATGGTGATTTAGATAACCTTGAATACCAACGCGGTAATAAAACTGATTTAGCCCTGCTTAAAAAGCTAAAAGATGCCGGCATTCCTGTGGTGTCGCTATTTATTAGTGGTCGTCCAATGTGGGTGAATGCTGAGCTTAATGCCAGCGATGCATTTGTCGCAACTTGGTTACCAGGGAGTGAAGGTGATGCAATCAGCGATGTTATTTTTAAAAAACAAGATGGCACTATTAATCATGACTTTAAAGGTAAGTTATCGTTCTCATGGCCAAATAACCCGGTAGGTAACGAAAACCGTGGCGATAAAGATTACGCGCCACTATTGCCTTATGGGTTTGGCTTAACGTATCAAGATAAAAATACATTAGCGGATGACCTAAGCGAAAAATCACACGTCGCTGCTAAATTAGAAGACTTAGTATTATTTGAACGTGCCGTAAAAGCACCGTGGTCACTGCAACTACAAAGTGGCTCTGAGCGACAAGCCATGACCAGTAGTCGTGCAGCACTTAACGCTGTTAGCGTAAAAACTTTTGATAAAGACGTACAAGAAGATGCGCGCGCAATCAGCTTTAATGGTAAAGAAGCGGCTGCGGTTCGTTTAATGGCGGCGTTCCCATCGGATTTACGCTCATACGTTGAAAAAGCGGGTCAACTGCAAATGCAAATTAAGGTAGACCAAGCTGCTGATGCGCCGCTAATGCTAGGTATGCAATGTGGTGAAAACTGTAGCGGTCAATTTGATATTAGCAAACAGCTTAAAGCAGCACATGATTGGCAAACGCTAACTGTAGATTTGAGCTGCTTTGCTGAGCAAGGTGTGCAGCTTGGGCAAGTATTCTCGCCTTGGCAATTAGCCACTGAAGGTGCATGGCAAGTCTCAATTGCTAAACTATCAGTAACGAGCGCACACACTGAGGATGCAACGCTCTCATGTCAGTAAAATCGTATGCTGTTATTTTGCTAACAGGTGCGCTTAGTGCCTGTCAGCAAACCCCTGCGCCTGTTAAAGCCAGCCTAGGAGAAGGCTGGCAGTTAGTTTGGCAAGATGAATTTTCGCAAAATGATCTCGACCTAACTAAGTGGCAACACGAAGTAAATTGTCGAGGTGGCGGTAATGATGAGCAGCAATGTTATACCGCGCGTAGCGAAAACAGTTTTGTTAAAGATGGCATATTGCATATTGTTGCTCGCCAAGAGCAATACACTGGGCCTTTACATAATAGCGATGAAGTGAGCAGCGATGCTGAGCGAGAAAAACAAGCAACTCAGCCGTTTACTTCTGCACGCTTACGCACAAAAAACTTAGCTGATTGGCGATACGGCCGGTTTGAAATTCGCGCTAAATTGCCAGCAGGGCAAGGTGCGTGGCCAGCAATTTGGATGTTACCGACAGACTGGCGTTATGGTCGCTGGGCATCATCAGGCGAAATAGACATTATGGAAGCAGTTAATTTAAAGACGCTTACTGATGACAAAACAGCGCCAGCAGGCAGCTTTGAGACACGCGTACACGGCACCTTGCATTACGGTGGTCCTGCACCCAAAAATGTTTACAGTGGTACGCCGTACCGCTTCAGTGAAGCAGATAACCCAGCTGATAACTTTCATGTTTATGCCCTTGAATGGCAGCAAGATGAAATTCGTTGGTATGTTGATGATGTTCACTATGCAACGTTTCGTCACGACCAGTGGTATTCAACATCACAACAACAAGACGGCTCGTTTATAGAGAATACCGGCTTTGCTCCGTTTGACCAGCGTTTTCATTTACTTCTTAACTTTGCAGTAGGCGGAAACTGGCCAGCCAATGTGAATGACAAAGGCGTTGATTCTACAGGTTACCCTAAGCAAATGCTGGTGGATTACGTACGTGTTTTTCAATGTAGTAAAAATAGTGAAACAGGTATTGGCTGCGCAACAATACAGCCATCAGCAGTACAAATAAAGGGTAATACTATTGCGCAATAACAGAGCACTTAATTAAGCGGATTGGTATAAGTGAATTATGAACCAAGAGCCTGCAGATGCTTCGCCGAACTCGTTGCATCCGCTGGCTTTTGGTTCATTCTATCGGTTGAGCTTTTGTAGTAATAGCTGTCTTATTCTTCTGGCCGTTAGTTCGTCGATATCCGCTAATATCCCTTGCGCAGGCTCAGCAACGTGGCTTGCTAAATCCACACCATCAGCAAACACATAATGATTAAATAGTTGCTGCCATTTCTGCTTATGCTCGTTTGGTAAGTCTTTAATTGCCAGCATACTGTGCAGCATGGCATCAAATGGATTTGCTAAATACTCTGGGGCTTGTCGCCACCAATAGTTTACTAATACATTAAACGGACTGGTTGCGCTCACCTGATGCCACCAAAGTGCTGGAATATAAATAGCATCGCTAGGGCCAAGGGTGGCTGATTGCGCCTTTGCTACAGCCTCTTTAAAGCGCGGAAAGCGGCTGAAATCAGGATTATTAAAATCAACCAAGCTAATCGCTTGCCCAGCGGGTGTAAATTCGAGTGGGCCAACGTAAAGGTTATTGACCTGATCAGTTGGCAATAGAGTAAAAGTGCGCTCACCCGCAGCAACACAGGCTAGGTTATCAGCATTGTCATAGTGAGCCGCAATCTGGCTATGATTTCCCACCCACAGACTTGTTAGGCAGTTATAATCGGTCACTGTTAATGGGTTCTTAAGGCTAAAGCTAGGAGCACAATACTCCACAGCAGTAGAGCCCATATATAGAGAATCACAGTCGGTTTGCGACAGTTTTAGTGCTAATTTTTGTAGCACAGAAAGTAGATTATCGGCCTGCTGTGAAAAATTAAGCCCCGAGAAATCAGTGTTATAAAAATAACGACCTTGATGAATAGCGTCGCTGCTAAAACTACGTACTGGGGCGTGATTGGCAAGGCCTAAAAGGTAGTCCAAGGCGCTTTTAGAGCCTTGTTTAGCCGCGATGACTTGTGGCCAATCAGCACAGAGATCTCTTATTACTAGTGGCTCAGTTTGCTCAGCTAAAAACAGTTTAAGATCAGCAATGCTGGAAGCATGGCATTCTTTTATTGGCGCAGCCACAAACATTACTGCTTAGCCCACTTTTTATCAAGCAAATGAGGAATTTGCTCCATTGATGCCAGCACCATATAAATAGCCTGCAAGTCACCTTGTTGTTGTAACTGCTTGAGTTGTTCTGCAGTTAAGTTATTTAGTGCCTGCTGGTTAATGGTATAGAAACCAGTTACAGTGACCTTTTCACCATTTTTTTGAGCATATTCAATGCTAAACGCTTCGAGTAAATCAACGCTTAGTAAACGTTCAAAAAACTGATTAATTGTTTGGTGTTCTTGATGTAACGCGTTGAGTACTTGAGCAATATGATTTAAGTAATCGCTATTCCCACCATGTTCAAGGAAAATGGCTTCACCATCGCGTGTGCTTATACGTGGGCTGTCTAAATCAATATGTACCACCAGTGATTGCTCAGGAATGCCATTGTTATACTGGGTTTGTTGACCAATTAAAAATGGCTGGCGCTGCATACTCAGTGGTAAGTAACTCAGTTGTAATTCGGCTTGTTCGTTAAGCAACAAGTTCTCGCCATTTTCAAAACCAAATAAAGCGAGGGCTTCAAATTGGCCTGTTTGAGGGTGCTTACGAAATACGATGGGTTGATTTGCTTGAACTTTAGCAAACTCACTTGGGAATACGGTAGCGCAGCTAATATTATCGCCCCAGTTAGCACCGCGTGTGGTGATCACTTTTAGGTCTTTATGGCTGATGTTATCAAGTAATACATGATTGGCCATTGGGCCTCCTAATGCTGAGATTAAATAGGTTGTATGCCAAATTGCTGAATATGATTTAACAGCTCGCGGTTCGTTGGTAGTTGTTGTAATCCGCGTTTGGCTTGTTGTTGGTTAGCACTAAAGTGTTCAACAATCGCTGAAGGCATTGTTAGAGCTGGAAATTGCGGTAGTTGTTTCATGCCATAAAGTACATACTGGTAACTAGCCGCAGAGAAAACTTCTTGAGCGCGGTCAAAGTCGTTTAGCCATGGACTTTGATATTGCCACAGTGCTAAATTTTCTTGTAGCTGCTCAGGGATTGAGTTTGCTTCTTTATGGGCTTGCCAATAGGGGCTAGTGCGTTTTGACAACACGTAATGCAGCTTTAAAAATTCAATAATACGCTGCCAGCGATAATGGCACTGCTCATCAAAACGCTTGGCTAGTGTCGGCATTGCGGCACGATGTGTTGGGAAATTAGCAAGTAAGTTATTCAGGCCAAGCTCCACCATGACTAACGCTGAGGCTTCAAGTGGCTCAATAAAGCCTGCAGACATACCAATAGCTAAACAGTTTTTATACCAAAAACGGCGTCTAAAGCCCGGGGTAAAGCTGATTTCACGAAAGGTTAGTTCACTTTGGTTTGTATCGGGTTGGGATTTTGCAATGTATTGGCTAAGCGCTTGTTTAGCATCTTCACTGCTGGCAAAGCGGCTTGAGTATACCATACCCAGACCACGGCGGCTTTGTAAGCCGATATCCCAAATCCAACCAGCATCTTGCGCAGTGGCTTTGGTGTAAGACAGGATCTCTTGCTGCGGGTTTAAATAAGGCACCTGTACGGCCACAGCACGATCGTTAAATAGTACATCTTGTTGCTCGATTAGTTCGATACCGTAATGTTGATGTAACAGCTTTGCGTGGGTGCCTGAGCAATCAATAAATAAATCACCCGTAATAGCGCCATGATCGCGGGTTTGCAATGAACTAATATAGCCATCTTCATCACTATTAATGCGTTCAACATGACTGACAATATGCTCAACGTTTAGTTTTGTTGTGCAGTGCTGTTGTAGCAGCATGGCAAACTTACCGGCATCTAAATGATAGCCATAGTTTGCTTCACCTTGATAGGCGCTATGTAAGTGGTTTTTCGGTGCTTTATGGTGATCGCACAAGTAGGTTTGGCTTGCCACTGCGTGGCTGAAACTCACCGCATCTTTGTTAGCAAACCAGTAAGGTGCAATATTTAATTGCTGATACGCAACAGGTAAGCTGAACGGGTGGTAATAATGTGTGTTACCTTCACCTTCGCACCAGCCATCAAAGCGTGAACCTTGTTTAAAAGACGCATCACAGCGTTGAATAAATTCACTTTCGCTAATGCCGATGGTTTTTAAGGTTTGTCGCATAGTCGGCCAAGTACCTTCACCGACACCAATGGTGGCAATATCTGACGACTCAATCAGGGTGATCTGTGCGTTGTGAGTTAAATGGGGTTGGGCAGCAATTAACCCTGCAGATAACCAACCTGCAGTACCACCACCTAAAATGACGACTTTTTTTACTTCTTTGTGTTGCATATTCAAGGCTACCTCAAATGCTATATAGACAAACTAGCATAATTGTGAAAAAAAAAGCCGCTGTTGAGCGGCTTTTTTGACAACAAAATGCTAGAACGAGTAGCGGAAGCCGATGTTGTAGCGCGCACCGTATTGGTTTGCACGTAACAGCTGCTCAGAGTAACGAACGTAGGTACGCTGCGTTTCATCTGTTAGGTTTAGACCTTCAACAAACACCGTTAGGTTCTCGTTTACTGCATAGTTCACGTTGATATCCCACTGGCCGTAAGACTCAGTGAAGATTGGTGAAGCATGTTGGTCAAAGCCTGTTAAGAATTCATCACGCCAGTTATAAGAAACACGAGCTGATAAACCGTCTAAATCATAAATAGCAGAGAAGTTAGCTGAATCACTTAAGCCAGGCAGAGCAAATTGATAGCCGATCGCATCTCGGTCTGCTTCAACATCACCGAATACGAAAGTCGCGTTGGCGGCAATACCAAAGCCCGAATCACCAAACATATGTTGTGCTGCCAGCTCCCAACCCCAAAGGTTACCTGTTTCCACATTGGTGTCGCGAGACACATCAAAGATTGTTAGTGGATCAGTGCCAATGCCTGTAATACCTGTTCCTTGCTCAGTTCCTTGATTTTCATTGATTTTATCGTGAATAGCTTGGTCAGAAGGTGTTACTCCTTCTGCAGCTAAGTCTTCACGCGCTTGATCAGCACGCTCGCCAAGGAATGGGTCACGAATATCTCCCATGGTCTCTTGGGTTGTAATGTTAACAATGAAATTCTCAACTTGTTTACGATAGTAACCTGCAGATAGGTAACTGCCTTCGCCATAATAATATTCAAGTGATAAATCTATGTTGTCAGCGACGAATGGTTTCAAGTCAGGGTTACCCACAGCCACTTTACGTTGACCTACTTTTGGGTTACCTAAGAATGAGGTTGTTGAACGCAGTGAATCAACCGGAGGGCGAGCGAGTGTTCGGCTATACGAAAAGCGAGCCATTACATCTTCTGTCACTTCAACATTAATATCTAAGTTTGGTAAAAATTCACTGGTGCTACCTTCACCACTTGCGAAAGCCTGCTCACCAAAGTTATATGACCACTCATTACCATTAACCCAGGTAATACCTGTTGCAGGTTTTTCTAGGCTTTGCGAACTAACATCTGTTTTTTCATAGCGTAAACCGACTGCCATGGTGACATACATATTGTTAAACTCAGTTTCAAAGTTTGCTTGAGTGTAGAATGATAGGGTCTTTTCGCTTACTCGATGATCATTATCAATCGGCCCAGCTTGCACCATACCATTTAATTCAGCAGGCCAGCTACATGCGCCAATGCCGCCATCTGGGTGGTCACAGTCAATGCTTTGGGCAATCGCGACTATCTCATCAAAGTCAGCATCGTAGTAGTAGTTTAATAGCTTATCGTTACCGCCGCCTGAGAAGCCGTCTAATAAACCTGAACTATCAACACGAGTAAACAGGTCATCATTGTACCAATCAGCTGAGTTTAACCACCAACCAGCAGCAAGTTGCTCTGAATAAGCTTGTGTGGTTCTAAAGTCAATTTTGGTATGTGAAACACCAAAATTGATACTTGTAAGGGCGCTATTATTTTCGTTTAACCAAGTCCCTTTTAACTGGTACTGATCAAGATCATTTGTGTTCGTATCTTTATTAACCCCAGCAAATAGCGTTCCCATATCACTTGGCAGAAGCTCTGCTTGGCCATTGGTTAATGTCATATCAATTAGCGGTATTTCGCCTTGGCTAAAATCAGCCATTTTTTCATCGATATTAACAGTCGGGTTTTCACACCATGAACATGAGGTATTACCAATGATCATAAAGGCATCATGACCTAAGCCAACCCCCGCGGTTTCTGCTGATGAGTTATGAGCATCAAACTCAATATTTAAAGTATCGGTTACTTGCCAATCAATATTTAAACCAAGTGATTTATTTTCGTTGGTTGTTGCACCCCGGTTGAGGTTCGTTGAGTAATCTCCACCGAACTCGCTAACCTTAGTATACGTCCCATTTTCGTTAATCGTTGCAGAACTAACATTACCCCCGTTGTTAAACCATACACCAAAACTACGGCCGTCTTTTTCAAATTCTAGTTTTGAATAAGTGTAATCAAGGGTTGTCGTTACGCGATCACTCGGTGCGTATTGCAGTACAAGTTGGCCATTGGTACGTTTACGCGAGTTATCGGAGAAAGCGTAGCCCGCATTTTGCGGGTACCAAGTTGTACCGTCTGCACGTTGATTGTTGTCTGTTACACTTAAGTTTGGTGAAGTAGAGAGATCGACATTTGGGATCCAGTTATCAACCGCCATTGATTGCTCGCGGTTATCGCGTTCTTGTACTGAACCTGAGATTAAAATACCAAATTTGTCATCATTAAACGTATTACTGTAAATGCCTGATAATTCTGGTGTTATATCATCACCAGTTTCATTTGATGTATCGTGAACAGCTTTTGCACTGATAGAAGCATGTAAACCAGGATTTGAAAGTGGCTTTGCAGTCGTGATATTAACCGTTGCGCCAATGCCGCCGCTTGGGATGTCGGCACGCGCCGTTTTATACACTTCAACACCGCTTACACTTTCTGTTGCGATGTCACCAAAATCGAATGAACGTCCGCCGGTTGTTGGCATTTGGCGATTGTTTAAGGTCACTAGATTAAACTCAGGACCAAAACCACGCACGGTAATTTTGCTACCTTCACCGTTACTTCGGTCGATAGAGACACCGGTGATACGTTGCAGTGACTCGGCTAGGTTCGTGTCTGGGAACTTACCAATGTCTTCTGAAGTGATTGCATCAACAACACCCGCAGATTGGCGTTTGATGTCCATTGATTTTACAAGGCTACCGCGAATCCCTGATACTTGTATAACTTCAATATCACTTGCTTTGTCGGATTGTTCTTCGGCGACAGCTGAGTGAGGAACTAGCGCGCTTAAACCTATTGCCATAGATAGGCTAATGGCAAGCTGCTTTCTCTTGAATTGTGTGTGGTTCATGCAAATCTCCAGATTTGGTTTTATTTTTGTGTTTGTTGTCTAATGTAAGCGCTTACATTTTATTGCAAAAAAAATCGCCGAACCCGATTTTTATAAATGTAACCGCTTACAATAAGTTATTAGAAAGTAAAACAATCGTCAATAAAAATAACTTTTATACTCGCAATTAATATGTATGTTCATGTTATTATGGATATTATTTTAGCCATATTTTTTCATTCTAGTATCAAATGTATCTATTTTTAGCAATAATTGAAAAATTACTCACATAGAAGCAAATCAAGGAGACCAGCATGCAGGCAGTTAAATTTGTAAATGAGTTAGTCACACCAAGTAAAGTGGTTTGTGTTGGTCGAAATTATGCCGCTCATATCGCAGAGCTTAATAATGAAACCCCAACGAGTATGGTGTTATTTATTAAACCCAATAGTGCTTTGTCAGATACGCTTCATGCTACTCATGGTGCTGAACAGTTACATTATGAAACGGAGTTGTGCTTTTTAGTTAAAGATAAACAGCTTGCAGGTGTAGGACTTGGGCTTGATCTAACAAAGCGCCGTTTACAATCCACTTTAAAAGGAAAGGGGCTACCTTGGGAGCGCGCCAAGGCATTTAATGGTGCCGCTCTTTTTAGTGACTTCGTACCATGTAATGATACCAAGCATTATCAGTTTAGTTTACTGATAGATGGTGAGCCTACTCAGTATGGTGACACACAATTAATGCTCCATAATGCCGAGAAAATCTTATCTGAAATCAGTGAATTTCTGGATCTCGAAGACGGCGATATCATTATGACGGGCACCCCTGAAGGAGTTGGGGAGGTTGAATCTGGTTCAACTTTCCAAGTGGTGCTTATGGACGAACAGAGTGAGGTGTTGTCTCACCAGTGGCTGGCTGTTTGATTGGGTTTAATATCAAGCGCTCATATTGTGACGAAAAATCTGCAAAGTTTTGCTCTAACCATACTCGTTGACTCTGTTGGTAGCGCTCACTGGGTAATACTTTCGTTTTTAATGCATGATTGATTTCAGCGAGTACTTTTTCGGCGTAATTATTTGGAGCACTTGTTGAGCAACCAATCGCGCCAAGCATAATACTTTGCTTTGGATTACTAATGGTTAGCTTTTCTATATATTGTTGATTTTTTTGATTGTAGTAATCAGCAACAAACGGATAATCAATTGTGTAATCAATATAACCATGCTGAAGTTGCGAAAGAATAGCGTAACTCGGATGACTACCTGTGCTACTAAGCGCTGCACTTTCATATAACTTAGTATTTTTAGCTATTTTTTCAAATTTGTTCCCGAATTTACGAGCATCGTTTTGCCCAAACATAAATCTTGAGTCAGTCAGTAATGAAATTAAAGATACGGGATTACCATGAATTTGAGTTATCTTTTTTGCTTGCTCATGAGTACTCAGTATTGTGAAAGGAGGGTAAACCGTGGTGGGGATTGAGTAAGTCGCACGCTTAGTTTTTTGTTCCCGATGAATCATGCAAGAGTAACACGCCATATGACCTTCATCGAGGTACTTCCCAGCTCTTTTTTGCGGTAGTAATACTTTACTGTGATTAATGTTAGGCAGTGCTTCGATGAGCATATCTGTAATTTCATTACACAGACCACCGTATTGGTTTTTGTCGTTTTTTTCTAGATAAAACGGCTTGCTGTCATTTTCCAGCCAAGTAATTGATAAGGTCTCAGAGGCGTGAGTCAACGGAGCTAAAAATAAGCTTAAAACAGTATAAATTTTTAACTTCATATGCTTACTCATTGAGTACCCGTTTTCAAAATTACTTATGTTAACTATACACTAAAGTATTGAAAATATAACGGGTTGTTAAGTAAATTACTGAATAAGTATTAATTTTTAGGTGTTAATACTTATTCAGTCAGAAGCTTTAAATATCAGAAAGGTTGCGGGTATTGTTTAAACACATTATTGATATCAGTGATAGCTTGTTCTGATAACTCAATTGAAAAAGCAGCTATATTGTCTTGTAGTTGACTCATCGAGGTTGCCCCAATAATCGTTGAACTGACACCATCAACTTGGTTACACCACGCAAGGGCAAGCTGTGCGGGTGTTACACTGTAGGTTTTTGCAATATCCACATAATTTGCAATCGCTTGCTGTGATTGCACTGTGTCTCTGAATAGTCCATTACGTTGTACCAAGGTCCAACGACTTCCTTCTGGGCGATTACCATTTAAGTATTTACCGCTTAGCATACCGCCACCTAGTGGTGACCAAGGCAGGTAAGCAACATCTTCGTGAATACATTGCTCTATTAAATAAGGCCAATCTTTGGCATGCAGTAGGCTAAACTCATTTTGAATAGAAACCATGCGCGGTAGATTATGCTGCTCACTTAAACGCAGGTATTGGCTGATGCCCCAAGGCGTGTCGTCTGATAAACCACAGTGTTTAATTTTACCGGCTTTTACACAGTCATTCAGACCTTCAAGAATATCGAGCATACCCGCTATATTTTGCTCGGTGTCGGCATCTGAAAAACGGACTATACCAGGCCATTGCTTGCCAAAATGTGGCGAAGTACGATTTGGCCAGTGAAGTTGGTATAAATCGATAACATCAGTTTGTAAGCGTTTCAATGACGCATCAACAGCGTCAATCACAGCTTGACGAGTAATGTCGCCGCCATCACGCACCCAAGATAATCCATTGCCTGCAATCTTAGTTGCGATAACAAGGTTATCACGCTTGTTTTTGTTACGAGCTAGCCAATTACCAATAATTTCTTCTGTTTTTCCGTATGTGTCGGGTGAGGGGGGGACGGCATACATTTCTGCTGTATCGATAAAGTTAACCCCTTTATCTAGCGCGTAAGCAATTTGTTCGTCGGCATCAGCTTGGTTATTTTGCATGCCCCATGTCATGCTACCTAGGCAGACACGAGAAACATCAATACCACTTCGGCCAAGTGGACTATAAAGCATATTAGTTCCTTGTTAATCGTGAGAATGGGCTTTGAGTGCAGTTAATAGCTCATCGCTTAACTGGGCTTTTTTACCCGTTTTAAAATTAAACATAACGACTTGTGATGAGCCAATGGTGGTGACAGCGTCTTGGCTTTCACTAAATACAGTGTAATGCATCATAAAACGATCGTGTTCAATGTCACTAATCTTTACGCCAACATGAACTGTGTCAGGGAATGTCACTGGGCGTTTATAGCGGGCGTTATTTTCGCTGATCACAGGGCCTACACCTGTTACTTGTAAATCTTTAAGAAAACCTAGTTGGGTAAAAAAGTCGATCCGAGCTGTTTCGAAATAACGAAAATAGACCACATTATTGACATGTTGCAGGGCATCCATTTCACCCCAAGCGACATTAATTTTTGTTCTGATAGGATGTTGTTCTATAAACGATTGCATAGTAAATCTTCATTAATTGGAGAAAACTTAGGTTAGCAATATGCTGCTTTTAGCTCAAGGAAATTAGAAATTTCAGCAAATTGTGCTACTTTTAATAGTTCACGCTTACGTAAAGTGTGGCTCATATAGAAGACACAATAAAGGATTTTATTATGCAGCAAACAACAGTGAGGATAATGAAGTGGATAGCCTTGTTCATCGTACTAGCACTTGCTTTACTCTGCTACAGTATGGGCACAATGTCAGGTTTTATCGCTATAATTGTGGTCGGTTTTTTACTTGAAGGCGCATTTTGGTTATTTGGCTATCGATTATTTAACCGTAAAAAAGCGTCTGAGCACTCAAGTCAAACCTCATAACTTGCACAATTAGGCAGATTACATAATAATGACTGTATAAATAAACAGTTGTTATATGCCTGATGAAAAAATTCATTCACATTGATATGGATTGCTTTTATGCAGCCGTTGAGATGCGTGATAACCCCGCTTTGGCAAGTGTGCCGTTAGCAATTGGCGGTAATAGTCGTCGTGGGGTGCTTTCTACAGCTAACTATATTGCTCGCCAGTATGGTGTGCGTTCGGCAATGTCTAATTACCATGCCAAACAATTATGCCCTGATCTGGTCATTGTGCCTGGGCGAATGCATGTTTACAAAGAAATCTCCACACAGATACGCGCTATTTTTGCTAAATATACCGACCTAATTGAGCCCTTATCACTTGATGAAGCTTATCTTGATGTAACTGACAGCACCGCTTGTAAAGGCAGTGCTACGCTTATGGCACAGCAAATCCGTCAAGAAATCTATGATACGACAGGCCTGACTGCATCAGCTGGCGTTGCGCCAATTAAGTTTATTGCCAAAATCGCCAGCGATGAAAACAAGCCTAATGGCCAGTTTGTCGTGTTACCTGAGCAAGTCGATGACTTTTTGGCACAATTGCCGCTGGGTAAAATCCCAGGTGTGGGCAAGGTGACTTTAGAAAAGCTGCAACTTAAGGGGCTCTATACTGGGGCTGATGTGTGTGCTAAGGGTGTTAACTGGATGCAGCAGCATGTTGGAAATTTTGGCGTTTCTCTATATCAAAAATGTGCGGGTGAATACATTGGTAAGGTATCCACAGAGCGAGTGCGTAAATCACTGAGTGTTGAGCATACCTATGAGTACAATAAAACTAATTTGGATGAATGTTTAAGCCAATTACCCTCCTTAATGGATGAATTAACGCGCCGCCTTGATAAACAACAATTAAATAACCGTATCAACAAATTATCGGTGAAGGTGAAGTTTGCGAACTTTGTAGTAACCAGTGCTGATCAAAGTCATCACCAATTAGATGAAAGCATATTTTCAGAACTTTTAAGTAAAGCGTATGAGCGAGGCAAAGACCAACCAGTGCGTTTATTGGGAATAGGGGTTGGAATAAAGAGTCAATCTCATGAGCATTTTCAGCTTAGTATATTAGACTAAAGGTTAACACCTTGGTGGTTGAAATTTTGATAGTGTTTGGTGGGGTGCTGAATCTTTCTATACACCTCCTTAAGACAACATTATAACTAAATAAGAGAGATGACTATGCAATCGGTCGTGATCGTGCTGCTCGGAATAATCGGTATGTTGTTCGGATGGTTTTTCTATTCGAAATTCATCGCCGAGAAGATTTTCAAAATGGATGATAATTTTGTCACACCCGCTCATGAACTTGAAGATGGTGTTGACTATGTGCCTACAAACAAGGTTGTGTTGTGGGGCCATCATTTTACTTCAGTGGCAGGTGCTGCGCCGATAGTCGGCCCAGCGATTGCTGTATACTGGGGCTGGGTACCTGCTGTACTTTGGGTTGTATTTGGTACTATTTTCTTCGCTGGTGTGCATGACATGGGCGCTTTGTGGGCCAGTGCCCGCAATAAAGGCAAGTCGATGGGGGCACTGTCTGAGACGGTGATAGGCAAACGCACCCGTGCGTTATTTATGATTGTGGTATTTTTAGTACTGCTAATGGTCAACGCTGTATTTGGCGTTGTTATTGCCAAGTCATTTGTATCACAACCAAATGCTGTTTTTCCTGCTTGGGCTGCCATTGTTGTTGCTTTAGTTATTGGTCAGTTATTAAGACGTAAAGTGTCTTTAATCCCACTTTGCTTTGTTGGTGTGGGGATACTTTATTACACCATTTATCTAGGAAGCGGAATGCCAATTGCTTTACCTGACGAAATGTTTGGTTTAAGCGCAAATGCGAACTGGATTATTATTTTATTCATTTATGCTGCTATCGCTTCACTTCTACCTGTATGGATGCTGCTGCAACCACGCGACTTTATTAATGGTATGCAATTACTGGTTGGTTTAGTCCTGCTATATGGTGCGGTATTTATTTCTATGCCAGATATCACAGCACCTGCTTTTAATACCCAAACTGCGGTGGATACGCCAAGTATTATTCCGTTGCTATTTGTTACTATTGCCTGTGGTGCGGTGTCTGGTTTCCACGGTATCGTGTCATCGGGTACCAGCTCTAAACAGCTAAATAAAGAGACCGATGGCCGTTTTGTTGGTTATTTAGGTGCCGTGGGCGAAGGCATGCTAGCGTTGATTACCCTAGTTGCGGTAAGTGGTGTTGCGCTTGCTGTTTCGCCTGAAGAGTGGCATGAAATTTACAGTCATTTAGGGGCTGGTAGTGTCAGTGCATTTATTAATGGCGGTGCTAACTTAATTGAAAGCGGCTGGGGCTTGTCAAACGAGATAGCTTCAACATTACTTGCCGTGATGGTTGTGTTATTCGCTGGTACAACGATGGATTCGGGTGTGCGTCTGCAGCGTTATATTATCCAAGAATGGGGTGATATTTATAACATCAGTATTATTCGCAATGGTGTGATTGCAACCTTAATTGCTGTGCTGTGTTGCTTACTGCTAGCTTTTGGTGCTGGTGGTGCTGATGGCAGTGGCGGTATGATTATTTGGCCTCTATTTGGTTCTACTAACCAGATCCTTGCAAGCTTAACGTTACTGGTTATTTCTGTGATGTTAATTAAAGCGAACCGTCCTGCAAAATATACATTGATCCCGATGAGCTTTGTGCTAGTGATGGCGTTTTTTGCTGGCGTAATCAAACTGGGTGAATACTATCAGCAAGGTAACTGGCTGTTAGTTACTCTTGATGTTTTAGTGCTTGTAATTAGCGTTTTGGTGATGTTAGAAGCGTGGTCTGTGATCGTTAAGCATCGTAACGATAATAAGCAAGTTACAGAGCAGTAAACTTAGCTTGCCAGCCATAAAGCAGCTTAATTTGCTTGGCTGGCAATAGCTGACCAAATCAATGATAATACGGTCCTATGTTTCTAACAGCAGGACCTTTTTTATGGCATACCCTCATGCAATTTCAGCACCTCAGATTGCTGATGCAGATCACGATGCATTAATTATTATCAGTGATGACTTTTCTTCTTTAGCTGATCAAAATTTAAGTCAAGCAATTACTACACATCAAGCTGTTGATGCACGTATTGGTAAGCAAGTTACGTTACTTGTGATTGATTCTAAACGTGTAATTTTAGCACCGACAGGTCCACTTAATCGCGACTATGACGATGTACGTCGTTATTTTGATGCTGCAAAGCAAGGTATATTAGAAGCCAAAACATCAGGTAGCACTAAACCAGCTTTGTACTTACCACAAGCAAGCCAAGATGGGCGTTATCAACATGCACTTGAAGTGGCTTTTTTAGGTGCATGTCAGGCATTGTGGCAACCGCTTGAAGCGCGAGAATTTCATGGGCAATCCATTGAGCCTATTAGTCAAATTAGTCTTATTGGCGCAAATGAGCAAACAACGAAAGCTGTGAATGCGATTGCAGCGGGTCAATACGCTGCGCGTGATTTATGTGGTACGGAGCCTGAGCGCATGGCACCACCACGTTTTGCAGATTACTGTGTTGAGTTATTTGCAGGCAGCAAGGTATCTGTTGAGGTGATTTCAGATATCAACACTATCGATAAAGATTACCCAATGATGAGCACGGTAGCACGTGCTTCTTACGCTGTTGAGCGCCATCACCCACGCGTTGTGAAACTAGAATATGTACCTGAAGGCGACGTTGAGCGTACCTTGATGTTTGTTGGTAAAGGTTTAGTTTACGATACCGGTGGTGCAGACCTTAAAGTTGGTGGCTTTATGGCAGGTATGAGCCGCGATAAAGGCGGTGCTGCTTCGGTAGCTGGCTTTATGAAGTCAGTGGCAGACTATGCTCCAAAAGGGGTAAAAGTGATTGCTTATTTAGCCGTGGTTCGTAATTCGATTGGTTCTGATTGCTTTGTTCCAGATGAAATCATTACAAGTCGTGAAGGTGTGCGTGTGCGTATTGGCAATACGGATGCAGAGGGGCGTTTAGCAATGGGTGACTTACTAAGTGAAATGAAAGACCGCGCATTAAACGAAGTAAACCCTGAGCTATTCACTGTGGCAACTCTAACTGGTCACGCAGCACGAGCCATGGGTCCTTACAGCGCTTATGTTGAAAATGGCCCCGCACGTCAGGCTAATATTTCACGTAAACTTGCTGATTTAGGCGACTTATGGGCCGATGCTGCAGAGGTTTCTCGTAGCCGCCGTGAAGATTATGACTTTATTAAGCCGCGCACGTTAGCTGATGATGTATTATCAAGTAATAATGCAGCTTCTGCAGTGACTGCACGTGGTCACCAATTTCCAATGGCGTTCTTGGCGATTGTTGGTGGCTTAGATAAGCATGGCACTGAATCAGCGCAACCATTACCGTATGTGCACATGGATATTGCGGGCAGTGGTGTAGAAGGCGGTGACTGGCAACACGGCAAGCCAACCGCTGCAACAGTTAGCAGCTTATTTGCACGTTATTGTTTGTAAGTTATTAGATTAAGAAAAAACCCGCATCATGCGGGTTTTTTTGTCGTTAGTCGAGCTTGAAGCGGTTTACAACATCACTTAATGCTTGGGAGCTTTGCTTTAAGTTTTCACTGTCACTTGATAATCCTTGAGTATTTGATAAGGATTGCTCGGTGGACTGTGAAAGTTCATTGATTCGTAAATTTACCTCATCTGCTGCGCTTGTTTGTTGCTCTGTGGCGCGTGCTATCTGGCTATTCATGTCTTTAATTACACTCACTAAGCGCTCAATTTCTGTCAACGATGCGTTCGCTTCACTCGCTTGTAGTACGGTATCGCTTGAAAGCTGTTGACTTGCTGATACTGCATCAACAGCGGCTTGAGCACCGATTTGTAATTTACTGATCATAGCTTGAATTTCATCAGTGCTCTTGCCGGTGCGGCTAGCAAGGGTGCGCACTTCATCAGCGACAACCGCAAAGCCGCGGCCTTGTTCACCAGCTCGAGCTGCTTCTATAGCTGCGTTCAACGCCAGTAGATTAGTTTGCTCGGCGATACTGCGTATCACATCAAGTACAGAGCCTATATTGTTACTTTCGGCTGCAAGGTCTGCGGTCGCTTGACTGACTTGCTCAATATTATGCGACAGTGTTTCTATGGCCGTGATGGTTTTATTTAGCACTTGCTTGCCATTTTCAGCGTTATGGGATGCTTCATTGGCTGCATGTTCAGCTTGTTCGGCATTTTGACTGACATCATGGATTTGGTGTGTCATTTGCTCCATTGCTGTAGCCACTTGAGTTGAACTGTCATTTTGAAGTTCTATAAATGACAGGTTGGTTTTACTGGCATCATCGACATTGTGAGCGAATTGGTTCACCTGTTGTGCATTATGTGCAACATGCTTGAGCGATTCACGCATTTTAGCGGTGTAAAGATTGAAGTAGCGCGATAACCGTGACACTTCATCGTTGCCATTTTCATCAAGTTGCTGAGTTAAGTCGCCTTCTCCTTGGGAAATATCTTTCATCATGTTAGCGGCAAGCTGCGTTGGTCGTAAAATGCTATTTGCAATGAGATAACTGAGCGCAGTTAACAGGGCGATAATGATCACGGCAGTGATAATGACGTGGTTTCGCAGTGAAGCAAATGCCTCTTCAATGGTATCGATATAGACACCTGAGCCAACAATCCACTGCCACTTAGCAAAGCCTTTAACATAGGCAATTTTATCGACGGGCTGATCTTTCCCAGGCTTTGGCCACTTGTAAGGGATAAATCCTTCACCTTGCTTTTTGACAATATTGACCATATCGACAAATAACAGTACGCCATCAGGATCTTTACTGCCCGCAAGTGATTTACCATTTAGTTCTGGTTTAAATGGATGCATCACCATGACGGGTTGGTAGTCATTTATCCAAAAATAATTGTTATTGTCGTACCGTAGTGCAGAAATAGTTTGTAAGGCAGCTTGTTTTGCTTGCTCTTCGCTGAGCTTTCCTTCTTTAAAAAGTGCATAGTTATGTTCAATAATACTATGAGCTGATTCAACTAAGTTTTGGGTTTTGATGTATTGTTCTTGTTCTAAAGATTCATATTGTTGCGTTAAGCTTGATATGCTTAAAAAGATAAGACCAATCACTACTACGCTCACCAACATGGCAAGACGTTGTAAAATAGTAAAGCGGCGTAAATAATTCATGTATATTCCTTCGTCATGCTCATAGGAGCAATGTATTAAGCGTAGCTAAAATAGGTCGAAAATCTAGTTAACTAGTAGAATATATTGAGACAAAAAAAAGGCTGATTTTACAATCAGCCTTTAGTCTAAGTTATCGAAATTAAACTAGATTACTTAACGTTAAAGTGTCGGTTGAAGAAACTTGTGATAGTTTGGTGTAAGTGCGTTTGTACGCTCTTGCCACGTAAACTGTGTTTTGAGCCAGGGTAAGTCATCATTTCGAACTGCTTTTCTTGATCTTGCAGTTGTTTGAACAGCTTAGTGGCGTGAGTGAATAACACGTTGTCATCGGCCATACCGTGGTAAATCATCAACGGGCCTTTTAAGCCTTCAGCATAGGGGAATACGGCACTTGCTTCGTAGCCTTTTGCGTTGCTAGCAGGGTGACCGACATAACGCTCAGTGTAGTGCGTATCGTACAGTGCCCAATCAGTTACTGGCGCACCAGAAACACCGGCTTTGAAGTAGTCGCCCGCTTTAAACATCGTCATAAGCGCCATGTAACCACCGTAGCTGTGGCCATAAATACCAATACGCTCAGGGTCAACGTAATCAAGAGTACGTAAGAACTCGACACCTTTGATTTGGTCTGCAACTTCAGCAACACCTAAGTGCTTATAAATCACGTCTTCAAACTTTTTACCACGGTTGTATGAACCACGGTTGTCAAGTTGGAAAATAACATAGCCTTGTTGCGCCATATACTGGAAGTACAAGTTTTTGCTGCGCCAGCTATTAGTGACACGTTGCGCGTGAGGACCCCCATATACATTTACAATGACAGGGTGTTTTTTACCATCTTGATAATTTGTTGGCTTGAACAAACGATAATGCATAGTCTGTCCATCTTCAGCCGTTAATGTACCGTATTCTGGGGTGATTAAATCAGCGAGATAAGGCGTTAATGGGTGTGACTTATCTAACTTGTTTTCTTCAAGCCAGGTGATGAAATCACCATTGATTTTACGTAACGCAGCAGAGCCTGGTTTGTTAACTGATGAGCTGTTATCGATAAAAGTTTTGTTATCTTTTGCAATGACCACATTGTGGTATGCACCAAGTTCAGTTACGCGCTTAATTTCGCCTTTTTTGAATAGCGGTACGCTGTAAAGGTGGCTTTCAAGTGCTGTGTCTTTACGGCCAGCAAAATAAACGATGCCTTTTTTCTCATCAATCCCTTTTAAGCTATCAACAACCCAATCACCTTGTGTGATTTGGCGGATCATTTCACCGTTTGTGCGATATAAATATAGGTGTTTAAAGCCATCACGTTCAGATGCCCATACAAAGTGCTTTTTATCATTTAAGAACTCAAGATCAAAGTGTAGGTTTATCCACGTTTTGCTTGTTTCTGTTAATGCGACTTTTTGTTTTTTACTATCGCTATTATAAAAACGCAGCTCTAAATTGTGTTGTGAACGGTCTTGCCACTGATACGACAAAGTTTTGTTGTCTTTTAACCACTTAGCTCGCGCGATGTAGATGTCTTTATCTTCACCTAAATCAATCCAGTCAGTTTTTTGATTGTTGATATTTACTACGCCAAGTTTTATTTCAACATTATCAGTGCCAGTGAACGGATAGCGTTGATTAAAAAGCTTTACTTCATCTGCGTAAATTTCGTTACGAATGGCTTCTTTTACAGGGCTTTCATCAACACGGGTATAGGCAATTTTTGCTTCATCACCTGACCACCAGTAGCCCGTCATACGGCCCATTTCTTCTTGCGCAACAAATTCAGCCATGCCGTTTTTAATTACGCCACCGCCATCGTTACTTAATTGGATTTCTTTACCTGTTTTTAAATTAAGTGCGTAAAGATTTTGCTCACGGATAAAAGATACATAATGCCCTTTTGGTGAGAAACGTGCATCGGTTTCAAATGCGTCAGTGTCCGTTAACTTGCGGCTTTTAGCTGAGGCAAGTTCGTAGTAGTAAAGATCACCATTAAGTGGAAAAAGGAGTGCCTTTCCATCTTTTGACCATTTGTATTCTAAAATGCCTTTACCAAAAATACGCTGACGCTCACGACGTGCTTTTTCTTCATCAGATAAATTTTCTGGGCCTGAAAATAATGCTGCGGAGTCAACCAGTAGACGATTTTTGTTATCTTTTAGATTGTATTCCCATAAATCGTAGCGGTTATAGTCATCTGTTTTACCTTGTAGGTAAGTAACTCGACTTCCATCAGGTGAAAACTTTAACTGTACCGGCGCTTTACCTGCTAGGCTTGGATCATCAAAAATACGTTCTAGGGTGAGTTGTTCTGCGTTTACACTAAATACCGTTGCAACCATTGGCAGGGCAAGTGAGAGATGTTTAATTTTTTTTAGCACAAGGGTACCTTTGCTCGAATAAAAACTGCCACGATGTTAATGGTAAGCTTAGGCAACTGCAACTAAATGCTATAAAGTAGCAGGGGTACAACTTAGATTTAAGGATTTTTGATGGAAAATACCTACTCGCCGTTTTCGCTGGCCAAAGAACTACAACGCGACTGTATCGAACTTGCTGATTGGCCACTGTGTAAAGTATTGCTGATGAATGACAGCCAATATCCATGGTTTATTTTAGTGCCTAGAGAGGCGGGTGTTAAAGAGATCATTGACCTGTCTGAACAGCAACAAATTATGTTACTTCAAGAATCTGCTAAGTTAAGCAAGCTGCTTCAACAGGTATTTAGTCCTGATAAGCTGAATGTTGCTGCACTGGGTAACATGGTATCGCAATTACATATTCATCATATTGCGCGTTTTAAAAGCGATGCCGCATGGCCCGCACCTGTATGGGGAAAGTTACCTGCTATACCTTATAGCGATGAGCAAATTTCAGCACTTAAAGCGCATTTTTAATATTCGTGCTAGAGTAAAATTTATTTTTCAGAATGCCAAAAGGAGGGAGTAAGAAGTGAAGAGATTAATGCTTTCAGTACTTTTTATTTTTAGCTCCTTTTCGTGTTTTGCTAAAAGTTATTACTTTGTAGGGAGCCATTTTCCCGCAATTTTGGAGCCCAATCCCCAAGGAGATGCTACCGGACTGGGTGCTGATATTGTTCATGAAATATGTCGGCGTTTAGGGCATACCGTAATTATCGATGTGATGCCATTGAAGCGAGCGTTGAAAATGGTTGAGCAAGGGAAGGCTGATGCGATTATTGGACCCTACAAGTCGCTGCTTCGCGAGCAATATATTCTGTACAGTGAACTGCCTTTCTATGAGGATCCTATTGTATTTTATACTAAACCGAGTAACTCAGTTACCTGGCTTGGCAACTTCGCTAGTTTAAAAAAAGACGTAATAGGTGTAATTCGAGGTTGGGATTACGGTCAAGAGTTTAAGCGTTATGAATCGAGTTTGTCACTCTCTGAGGTGGCGAGTGTGCAAGCAAGCTTTTTACAGTTAATGTACGATAGAGTTGATCTGCTTCTGGCTCATCCACGTGCGGCAAAGCCTGTAATAGAAAGATTAGGGATTGCTGAGGACGTTATTATGCTTTCGCCCTTGCTAACTGTTAATCAAGGCTATTTTGGTTTTTCTAAACAACGAGAGTTAGGTCGTTTTATTGATGAGTTTAACCGAGAGTTTCATAACATGTTGATAAGTGGCGATATCGTAAAGTTAAACAACAAGTATGGACTCAGTTTTGTTGCTCATTAATAAGCTTCAAATAATAAAAAACGCTGCCACTGGCAGCGTTTTTAACTTCAAAAATAACTGGTTTAGTTTAAACCTAATACGTCTTTACCTTGCTTGAAGGTTACATCAACAGGGATGTTTGCTTGGCTTAGCTTTTCTAAATCTTTAGCAAGCTCAGCTTTAATCTCACCATGGGTTGCGATTAACTGATCAACTTTTTGGTAATCACCGTCACCTTGAATCGTTAAGATTAAGCGCGAAAGTTTTTCCATTGCTTGACTCATTTTCTCCATGTTAACGCTGTATAAGCCGTCCGCATTTTTAGAAAACGCACCTTCTTCAGCAAAGAAGTTAAAGCGGATCATATTTGCTTTACCATGGGCACTTGATGCACCAAAACGCACCGAGCGGAAGATACCAGCCATAAAGGTGATGTAATAATCTTCTAATGTACCGTCAGTGATTTCGCCTTTTTTAAGTAGTTGTTCAACCATGTAAAGCCCTAGGATATCTGCTTTACCTTCTTCAAGGGCACTGGCATGCTCTTGTAGTGATTGGCGAACTGTCCCTTTACCTGTAAGGGTGTTTTTAATGCCTAAACCATGGGCTACTTCGTGGAACATGGTGTTAGCAAAAAATGCATCAAAGGTGATGTGCTTACGTTGCTCAGGAACGATTAACTGCTCTGAAATTGGCACTAAGATTTTATCGAACTTAGCGCGCATTGCATTTTTCAGCTGTAAGCGACGTGTGCCTTTTTCTAATTGAACTTGCTCGTCATTTGGCAGGTTGATGGCAATTGTTTTACTGCCCGCATTTGAGTGGCCAGCATAGTACACAACATCATAAGCATTTAGGTCTGCATCTGAGCCGGGTACTTCTTGCTTATACTTGTCTGCAACAGGTAAGCCTTTTTGCAACTCAGGTAGGAAAGCAGCAAACTTAGCTAAGCGTTCGCTCCAAGCAAGGTCTTTAATAAGTACATAAGATTCATAGGCGGCGCGATAACCAAATAGCTGATCTTCGTAAGTTTCGATAGGACCAATAACAACATCAATTGGGTTATTTTTCATATCCATCCACGCAAAGTCAGATGATTGGAAATCATCACTTACTAGCGCATCAGCACGCATACTTAAGTAGTTTGCAAATTCTTTGTCGTCAGCAAGTTTACTTGCTTCACGTAATAAGTTCGCTGCTTTTTCAAGCTCTTGTGCATATTCTACAGAGTATGCAACGCTATAAAGTTTGCCATTTTCATCACGCTTAATTACAGAATAAAGGCCTGTTTTGTCTTCAACATTTGCGCTATTTAATTCTTCTTTAGTGATATCGCTTGGATAAAAACCTGCGCCAAGTGGCTTTTCTTCGTAGCCAGATAAAAATACTTTATCGCCATTTAAACGATCCCAAGGGCCGTAGTTGATATCTGCAAATTTCTGAACTTTTTCATCATTTATTTTTGCTAAAAATGCGTCTTTGTTTTCACCAAATGCTTGATGCCAAAATAGTTGATCCATGATTTTTGATGCATCAATTAGCTTACCAACCATTTGTTTTTGATTGTCACTTAAGTGGCTTAAGTCTGATGTAAGTGTAAAGTCTGTATAAATATCTAAACGACTCTTGTCAGCATTGATAAGTTGAGGATTATTTTCTTCAGTAATTTGCTTTGTTTGTTGTGCTGTAGGCTTAGTTTGAGAAGTGGTTGCTTGCTCATTAGAGCATGCGCCAAGAAAAACAGCACCTGATAAGATAAGTGCTTGGCTAATTTTATTTAATGTCATTTTTTTGCCCGTTAGAAAGAGAGAATCATTACGTTTAAAACAGAACGTCTTCGCATTAAAGCAAATCTGACATATATATGGCAAGTTTAGTGCGCTAGAAGCAATATTTATTTATCAGGTAGTGACTTAAAAATAAAAAAATATAATTTCTGTGTTTTTCTTAACTTTAGCGCTAACTTAGATAATACTAAAACTATAATTAATCTAAGAATGTCAGTCATTAGTTTGCGTTATTTGCAAGTGGCTAATTCAAGAGGATGGCACGTATATGTCAACAGAGAATGCTTTACTGACCATTTTGGTCGACAGAATAAATAATGACACGTTAGTGTTACCTACCTTACCGGAAGTTGCTGTCAAAGTGAGACAAGCGGCGGACGATCCGAATGTAAATTTAATGCAGATGGCGGATGTCATTGCACATGATCCTGCTTTATCGGCAAGAATGATTAAAGTGGCCAACAGTGCATTTATGGGACGCTCAGTGAAGGTCACAAATTTACATCAAGCGGTAACTCGTATTGGTTTAAGGCAAATTAAGAATATTGCTACGGCAATGGCCATGGAACAGCTTTTTGTTTCACATAATGAGTTAATTAAAGGTTATATGGATAAAGCATGGCAAAAGACGCTTAAAGTTGCCTGCCATTCAATTACCTTAATGGACTTCTTTTTACATATGAATAAGCACACTTCATTGAACCGAGATACCATTACACTCGCTTCATTGGTTTATAACATTGGCGTGCTACCCATTCTTACTGAGGCTGAAAAACACCCCGAAGTATTTGCAAATCCTAGCTTTCTTGCCCATGCCATTCAAAAGCTAGGGGGGAAGGTTGGCGGTGCTATCATGCGAGCATGGGGTTTCACTGATGAATTTGTTGAAGTTGCTGAAAGCTGGGCAAACCCTAATTACCGCCCTGAGCATATTTGTTATGTGGATTTTATCCGTATAGGTGCCATTCTGGAGGGAATTTTACAAGTTTCAGATAAGTCGGCCGCGTTGCAAATGTATGTTGATAAAGGGGTCATTGAGTCTCTTGATATGTTCAATACTGATGAGTACCACAATATGCTCAATGAGGTTAAGGCCGTTTTTACTGACTAATACCATACAGGGTATAATCTTTATCTACGCAGTATGAAATAACAAAAAAGTGCGATGTTTATCGCACTTTTTTGTGTCACGCACTGTTATAAATCGTCAGCGTCACCAAGCCCTTGTGTTAGCTCTTCTAACATTTGCTTGATCTCTTCTGATGCGAGGATAAAGTCTGCATCGAGCTTGACTGCCATATCTTCTTTAGGAATGTCAGCGTTTTCTTCTTTTAATGTTTCTGAGTAGTTCATGCGTTTGATTGAACCATCATTTTGCAGCATAAACTTAACGCGTTCTTGCCAATCTAGCGCCAGCTTAGTTACACGCTTGCCATTTTCTAGATGGGATTTTACTTCATCACATGAAAGGTCATGACCTTTTAGTTTTACCTGAGCACCGCTGTCATCAGCTTCTTCAAGCTCGGCATCATTGCCGATAGCAAACCCGTCAGGTGCACTGAACTTAGTGAGCCAATCTGTTAAAAATACATCAAGGTCATAATTCGCAAATGCAGGAACAACAGGCAGTGTGCCAAGTGATTTACGAAGTAGGGCTAGTAGCTCTTCTGCTTTATTAAAGCTTGCGCTGTTTACGATTACCCAGCCATTTTTTTGATCGATAAAGGCAAACTGTAGGCTCGATTTTTTAAATGCTTGAGGAAGTAGCGTATGTAGAATATTTTCTTTTAATTCGTCTTTTTCTTTTTTCTTAACAGGGCGATTTTCTTCGGCTTCAATTTGTTCTACTTTTTCAATTACAAGTTCGTTGATTACGGCCGCCGGTAGTACTTTTTCTTCACGCTTAGCGCACACTAAAATACTGTCTTGAGAAAAATGAGAAAGTGTTTGGCCATGTTTGCCAAATGCTTTTGTCCAACCAAACGTTGATAGCTCTTGGCCTGTACATGAACGAAATAGGTCTTGCTCTAGGGCTTTGTCGAAATCTTCTTGGTTATATGAGACGTCTTGTTTAAAGCGGTAACAGATAAGGTTACTAAACCACATAATTAGGCTAATCCTTTCAATAAATTTGCCCAATCATAACAATAAAAAAGTGATGCCGAAATGAATGATTTCGGCATCATGGCGTTTTGCTTACGAGTTGAACATTGAAAGCGGTTTGGGCATGTTTTTTGGAAAGCTTATGTGGTAGTGCAAGCCTTTACCAGGTTCACTATTGACTTCAATATCACCACTAAGCGTTTGTTTCACTAGGTTAAAGGTGATATGTGTCCCTAGGCCACTGCCGCCTTGGTCGCGTTTGGTGGTAAAGAATGGGTCAAAAAGTTTTTCTAACTGCTCTTTGGTAACGCCATTACCGTTATCTTTAAAGTCGATAATCACTTCATCTTCTTCGTCTTTAATAATGATATCAATAAGGCCATTTTCGATGCCCTCGAAGCCGTGGATCAGCGAGTTCATGATAAGGTTGGTGAAAATTTGACTAATAGCGCCAGCCGGTAAGTTAAGGGTTAAATCTTCAGGACAATCAAGGTTAATATGATGCGATGTTTTCTTTAACTTAGGGTGTAACGAGCGAATAACTTCCCCTAAATATTCTTTAAAGTTAATGGTTCGCACCGCTTCGCTTGCTTGGTCTACTGCAATTTGTTTAAAACTTGCAACTAACTCTGAAGCGCGGTCAAGGTTACTGGTGAGTAAGCTTGTGCTTTGTTTGGCATCATTAATAAACTCTTCAAGTGCTTTTGGCGACAGGGTTTTGTCTTTGTAAGCGGCTTCTATTTGGTCCAACCGCTCCTGTAAAAATGAGGTTGCAGTTACACCAATACCAATCGGTGTGTTTACATCATGCGTAATACCCGCGACTAAGCCACCTAATGCAGCCATTTTCTCTGAGCCGACAAGGCGCTCTTGTGCCATGTTTAGCTCATCAAGGTAACGTTGTAATTCTGTTTGCTTGGTAATTAATTCTTGTTCGGTTTGTTTACGTAAATCGATTTCTTCTGTAAGGGTTAGTTTTTGTTTTTCTAACTCATATTTTTGCTGTTGCAAGTCCATCATAGCTTGGCTGAGGTTAGATGTTTTACGTGCGACTTCTTGCTCTAATTGCAGATTTTGTTGGTCGAGTTTTTCGTTGCTTATGAGCAGTTCTTTTTGGGTATGTTCGAGCTCTTCTCTGTACAACACCACTTTATCTATTAAGCGATTGAATGACTCTTCCATCACTTTTAACTCGTTATGCTCACTCGTTTCGATTTCGATGTGACGACCTTCTAAGTCATTGAGCTCAAGGTCTTCAATTTGTTCGGTGAGTTGTGCAAGTGGCTCGGTAAGTTGTTTTCTAAAGGCTATTAAAAATAAAATGATCAAAAACGTGGTTTTGATCATCGCATTACCAATCAAGAAATAAATTGAAATCATAATACGGCTAAAGACAACTTCGCGGCTTGAAAATAAGGTGACATCACCGACTTGGGTTGCTCTGCCTGAAAACTCAAAAATAAGCGGGAAAGTATAACCAAATAAGCCCGAAGGGGTGTCCTCAATAATGGCTTCTTCTTGCACTAGTTGTTGGCTGTATAATTCGTGTATATCTAGAGAGCGCCCAAGTTGGGATAATATTTCACCGCTATCATCACGGACAATAATACCTTCAATCATTGGAATGGCGAGTAATCCCTCGGCCGTGGTAATTGTTTGTTTGGTGTTTAACTCCCAAATGGCGCGGGTTAAGCTTCGGCTAAATGTTTTTTGTAAGGTGGTTAATTCGTCACGTATATAGTCTTTAGTATTAACGTATTCAGCAATGACCTGCCCACACGTAACTACAAACGTTAATAAAAAGTAGACCGAGAGTACGCTGGTTAATAATTTTTTTGACAGGCTTTTTTGTAGCATGGAATATCCATAGCTCCTTGGTGACAATTGTAATACATTCAGCTAGTTCTAAAGTTAGCTAATAAATGATTAAAAATAAATAAATATATCCTTTTTTGAAGAAACATTTATAAATTGTTACTAAATATTGAAAAAACTTAGCCTTACTGCACTTTAAAAAGTGTGTTATAAATTTACTTCATCTTTTACTTTAGCCTTTTTTAATGTTGTATTTGCTACAGCAAAGATTTTTATCTCATGAATAGTTCTAATTTCACAGTACTTGTCTGCGATGACTCAAACGTTGCTAGGAAACAAGTTGTTAGGTGCTTAGGTGATTGCATCAGTGCTGATATTCATCAAGCTAAGAATGGCAAAGAAGCACTTACTTTTTTACGAGAGCAGAGCTTTGATTTGCTGTGCTTGGATTTAACTATGCCAGAAGTCGATGGCGTAACTGTACTCGAAACCATCAAAGCTGAAAAAATAGAGTGTTTTGTATTAGTTATTTCGGCTGATATTCAAGTTGAAATGAAACAACGAGTTGCAAAACTAGGTGCTATCGACTTTATCGACAAGCCGATAGATATTGCCCGCTTAAAAGCGACCTTGCATAAATTTGGTATTCATTAGTGTTTCTTATAACCTAAATGCATAATTTATCTTCAAGTAAAGGGTTGACAGCCTAGCTAGTAATAGGGCAGTCTAAAGGCTATGAAAACATTTAATCACGCAACGACCATTATTATTACAACCATCATCCTTACGGGATAGTGGCATAGGTCGGTGCAACAAATATAAAGGCCTGTGTTCACTAGAACACAGGCCTTTTTTCGTTTATGGGATGAGGAAACATAAATAATGCGAGTATTAAAATTTGGCGGGTCGTCCTTGGCTGACTTCGCGTGTTTGCAACAGGTAGCTCAGTTAGTCAAAGAAGAATTACGTGATGAAATGTTGTTAGTGCTATCAGCACCAGGTGGTATGACAGATTCTCTGGTAGCGTTAGCAAGTGCAGCAGAACATGGGCAAGATTTTAGTGAGTTATGGCAAGCACTGGTTGAACGCTGTGAACAATTAAAAGCTGCTGTTGAAGCTGATTTTGGTCAGGTAGCAAATTGGCCAGACTTGAACGAGCTTAAGAATAAACTAGATGGTGTTGCACTTTTAAAATGCTGCCCAGACCAAGTACGTGCTTATGTAATCAGTTTTGGTGAGCGCGTTAGTGTTGCCTTGATGGAATGTATGCTTAAAGAGAGCAATGCTCGCTACCTCGAAGCAACGGCGTGTATAGCTTCTGTAGGTGGTTACATTGATGCTGAAGCTGACTTAGCAGCAAGTAAACTACGTTTTCAAGAAGCATTGAAAGCGGCGCCAAGTACTATTTATATCATGCCAGGTTTCACAGCATCTAATGAGCAAGGGGAGCTTACAACACTTGGCCGTAATGGTTCAGATTACTCAGCTGCGATTGCAGCAGCGTGTTTAGAAGCTGATGTGTGTCAAATCTGGACTGATGTAGACGGTGTGTACAATGCTGACCCGCGCTATATCAAAAAAGCCTCTAAGGTTGATTCGCTTTCATATAAAGAAGCGATGGAACTATCGTATTTTGGTGCGAAAGTGTTGCACCCAAAAACGATTTTACCTTGTGCTAAAGCAGGTGTGCCGTGCGAGATTAAAAATACTCATAACCCACGTGCAGAAGGTTCTGTGATCAGTAACGACAGTGTGTCGAGCGATCCTGTTAAAGCGCTATCAAGTTTACAAAACCTCGCTATGTTAACGGTGTCAGGCCCAGGTATGAAGGGTAAAGTGGGCATGGCGTCAAAAGTATTTAATGCACTGGCTCATGACAATGTTTCAATTGTGTTAATCACTCAATCTTCATGTGAATTTAGCATCAGTTTCTGTGTGCATGAGAGTGACCTATCACTTGCCCTTGAAGCATTACAAACAGCTTTCGAATTAGAATCACAAGCTGGTTTAATTGAGCCAGTACAAGTACAGCGTAATCTTGCTATTGTCACTTTAGTGGGTGACAACATGCGTGCTCATAAAGGTTTAGCTGCTAAGTTTTTTGCTTCATTGGCACAAGCGCAGGTTAACATTGTTGCTATTGCACAAGACTCAACAGAAAGCGCCATTTCAGCCGTTATCGATGGTGAGCTATGCAACGACGCAGTAAAAGTGTGCCATGAGAACTTCTTTACGCATATTCCTTCAATCGATGTGTTTCTACTTGGCTGTGGCTTAGTTGGTCAAGAGCTTATTCAGCAGTTAGAGCGCCAACAAGCATGGCTTGAAAAACGCAACATTAAGCTGAACCTATACGGTGTTGCTAACTCAAGACAGCTATATCTAGATAGCGAAGGCATTGCTTTTGATGGCTGGCAAGAAAAACTAGCGAGCTCAGAGCAAGCATTTGATTTAAATCTGGTTGAGCAATTTGTTAAACAAAATCACTTAATCAACCCTGTGATCGTAGATTGTAGCTCAGCCGATAAACTTGCTGCGCAATATGTTGATTTCTTAAATGCAGGCTTCCATGTCGTTGCGGCGAATAAAAAAGCCAATACTAGCTCGTATGCTTACTACCAAGATTTAGTGGCAGCAACACAAAAGAATAATCGTAAGTTTTTATATGAAACAAACGTAGGTGCAGGCCTACCGGTTCTTGATAACCTGAAATCGCTATTTGGTGCGGGTGATGAGCTTATTAAGTTCAGCGGTATCCTATCGGGTTCATTATCGTATATGTTTGGTGCGCTACAAGATGGTTTATCACTTAGCGAAGCAACGTTAAAAGCAAAAGAAAGTGGATTTACAGAGCCAGATCCGCGTGATGATTTATCAGGCACTGATGTTGCCCGAAAACTACTGATCATTGCTCGTGAATCAGGTCTTGAGTTAGAACTAAGCGATATTGAAGTAGAATCTGTTTTACCAAAAGGGTTTGCAGAAGATGATTCTGTAGCCGATTTTATGGCAAAACTACCATCACTTGATGCGCAGTTTAACGACCGCATTCAAAGTGCAGCAAGTGAAGGTAAAGTACTTCGTTATGTGGGCACTATTGAAAACGGTCAATGTAAAGTAGGCATTGAAGCCGTAGATAGTAGCCATGCTTTATACGATATCCGTGACGGTGAAAATGCACTGGCAATCTTAAGTCAATATTATCAACCACGCCCGTTTGTGATTCGTGGTTATGGCGCAGGTGCTGAAGTAACGGCCGCAGGCGTATTTGCTGATATCTTAAAAACGTTAACGCGCTAGGAGCAGGTTATGATCCGTGTATATGCACCCGCTTCAATCGGGAATTTTGCTGTTGGCTTTGATGCGCTAGGTGCTGCGCTGGCACCTATCGATGGCACCTTATTAGGTGATGTTGTCGAGGTTAGTGCCGCTGAGCAAGATACCTTTGTCTGCTCTGGCGACTATGCTCATAAATTGCCTGCTAATGCTGAAGAAAACTTGGCTTATCAATGTTTAATTCACTTTAAAGAACACGTTGCGCCGGCTATGCCAGCGGTAAAACTGGAGCTTAAAAAGAACTTACCAATTGGCTCAGGTTTAGGTTCAAGTGCGTGTTCTGTGGTGGCTGCGTTTGCAGCCCTTGATAAGTTTGCCGAAACAAATTTATCTCAAGAGCAACTTATCGAGTTGATGGCTGATTTTGAAGCCATTGTTAGTGGCGGCCGTCATTACGATAACATCACGCCATGTTATTTAGGTGGTTTGCAATTAACTGGTGAACTTATTCCGAACAAGTCAATTTCGTTACCTGTTGATAATCAATGGTATTACGTAGCGGCTTTTCCAGGTTTTTCACTTAATACCGCAAAAGCGCGATCAGTACTGCCAAAGCAATTATCAATGCACGACAGTGTTGAGTTTGCACAGCGACTTTCTGCGTTTAGTAGCTTATTGCTAACTGGTCGCTTTGATGCAGCGCTATCCATTATGAGTGATGAAATAGCTGAGCCACATCGTGCACCGCTCATTCAAGGCTTTGCAGAAGCTAAAAGTGCCTTACCAGAGCTTGGCGCAGAGATTGTCAGTATTTCGGGGGCGGGTCCAACATTATTTACCGTGTGTAAGAGCCTTGCAGCTGCACAAAAGTGTGCAGCGTGGCTGAATGATAATTACATCAATGAGCAGGGCTTTTGCCACATCTGTCAACTTGATCAGCTTGGCACACGACAGCTTTAAAGAATTTAAGGAATAAACATGCAATTACATAATTTAAAAGATGAAACACAACAGGTGTCGTTTGTTGAAGCGGTAAAAACGGGTTTAGGGCGTAACCAAGGGGTGTTCTTCCCAGAAAGCCTTTCGCCAATTCAAGACATTGATGCGTTATTAGATTTGGACTTTGTTAGCCGTAGCAGCAAGATTTTATCGCACCTAATTGGTGATGAATTACCTGCCGATACCGTTGCACAGATGGTGCAAAATGCGTTTAACTTTGATGTGAAGTTGGTAGAAGTTGAAAAAGACATTTATTGTTTAGAATTATTTCATGGTCCAACGCTTGCGTTTAAAGACTTTGGCGGCCGTTTTATGGCTGAGTGTCTTGCGCAATTTAACCAAGGCGAAAAAGTCACAATTTTAACGGCAACATCAGGCGACACTGGGGCTGCGGTTGCTCATGCATTTTATAATAAGCCTAATATTGATGTCGTGATCTTATACCCGAAAGGGAAAATATCACTGGCGCAGCAAAAGCTATTCACAACGTTAGGTAATAACATTCACTGCTATGCTGTTGATGGTAGCTTTGATGATTGTCAAAGCATGGTAAAACAAGCGTTTTTAGACGATGAAGTTAAACAAAAGCTAGGTCTAAACTCTGCTAACTCAATCAACATCAGTCGTTTAGTTGCACAGGTATGCTATTACTTTGAAGCCATTGCTCAATTACCTAAAGAGCAGCGTAGTAAAGCACATATCTCAGTACCAAGTGGTAACTTTGGTAATGTGTGCGCTGCAATGATTGGAGCAGTGCTTGGTATGCCGGTTGCTAAATTAAGTGCCACAACGAATCAAAACGACACAGTGCCACGTTTTTTACAAAACAAAGAGTGGGCACCGAATGACACACTTGAGTCGTTATCGAACGCAATGGATGTGAGTAAACCGAATAACTGGCCACGTGTTCAGTTTATGTTGGATAACAAATGGTTTAGCTATGATGATTTTTACTCAAGCTGTGTAGGTGAAGAAGAAACAAAAGAGGTGATGAAAAAAATTCATCAAACGGGTTACATTGCAGAGCCTCATACTGCAATTGCTTATCAAGGCTTGAAAGAAAATCTAGCAGACGGCAGCGCAGGTATCTTTTTAGCGACAGCACACCCAGCTAAATTTAAAGAAAGTGTTGAAGAAATTTTAGACATCGAACTGTCTATGCCGAAACCACTTGCTGATGCATTAGCAAAGCAATGTTTAGCTGAAGATATCAAGTTTGATTATCAATTGCTTCGCACTGAGCTACTAAGTAAACTCGCGTAATATCCATAAAAAAGAGCGGCTAAGCCGCTCTTTTTTATATTGCTTATTTTAATGAAGTAGTGAATGGCTATGACGGTTTAAAACTCGCATAATGAGAATTACCAAAGAGGCGATACACAGTAACACACTGATAATTGAGATTATTTCGTTTTGTGTCCACTGAATTAAAGTGAACGCTGAAATGAATAAAATAAATGGTTTAAATTCATAGTAATAGTGAGATTTCGTTTGTTTTATTCTTTGGCTTGAGTGATCAGTTCTTCTGGCCTCAGAGCGCATACGCCACACATTAGCGCCCATTAAAAACAGTATTATACCGATTAAAGTTGGCACACTATCTTTGGCTAACGTAATACAACTCACCCCGAGAAAGAAGTACACATAAGGGACAACTTCGTAAATTGGTTTGGCTAACATGTCTCGCTATCATCCTTGATACTAACTAATACTATAAGATTAGTTGGTGTAAGCGGAAATACAAGTGTCAGCGGCCGCTTTTTTAATTTAGTGACATTTTAAAAATATATGTAATATTTTAAATTTATAAATTTTTGTTATGTATCAATAAAAAAATATCATTATTAAAACACTGTGAAATAAATTCAATCCCTGTTTAAATATGTTCATCTTTACACGATAGGCAAAAGTGCGTTTTAAGCGTACAATACAGCCTTTAAAAAACACCATACACGTTGCCTTAGGAGACCCCATGTTAGAACGTAGCATGAATATTTCGGATTTCGATCCAGAGTTATTTGCAGCCATCAATAAAGAGACGGCTCGTCAAGAAGAGCACATCGAACTGATCGCGTCTGAAAACTACTGTAGCCCACGCGTGCTTGAAGCACAGGGTTCTCAGCTAACGAACAAATATGCTGAAGGCTATCCAGGCAAACGTTACTATGGCGGTTGTGAGCACGTTGACGTTGTTGAGCAACTGGCTATTGACCGTGCAAACGAATTATTCGGTACTGACTACGCTAACGTTCAACCTCACGCAGGTTCACAAGCAAACGCAGCTGTTTTCCAAGCGCTTCTTCAGCCGCACGATACAGTACTAGGTATGAGCTTAGCTCATGGTGGCCACTTAACTCACGGCTCACACGTTAACTTTTCTGGTAAAACGTACAATGCAATTCAATACGGCCTAAATGAAGAGACAGGCGAAATTGATTATGCTCAAGTTGAAGCACTTGCATTAGAGCACAAGCCAAAAATGATCATCGCTGGTTTCTCTGCATACTCTGGCGTTGTTGATTGGGCTAAATTCCGTGAAATCGCTGACAAAGTAGGTGCATACTTATTCGTAGATATGGCTCACGTTGCTGGTCTTATCGCGGCAGGTGTATACCCAAGCCCAATCCCTCACGCACACGTTGTTACTACAACAACTCACAAAACATTAGCGGGTCCTCGTGGCGGTCTAATCGTTTCTGCATGTGGTGATGAAGAGATTTACAAAAAGCTAAACAGCGCTGTATTCCCTGGTGGTCAAGGTGGTCCTTTATGTCACATCATCGCTGCTAAAGCGGTTGCTTTCAAAGAAGCATTACAACCAGAGTTTAAAACGTACCAAGCACAAGTTGTTAAGAACGCTCAAGCTATGGTTGAAGTTCTTCAAGAGCGTGGCTACAAAGTTGTTTCTGGTAAAACAGACAACCACTTATTCCTTCTTGACCTAATTGATAAAGATATCACAGGTAAAGATGCTGACGCTGCACTAGGTAATGCAAACATCACAGTTAACAAAAACTCAGTACCAAACGACCCACGTTCACCGTTCGTAACGTCTGGTCTTCGTATTGGTTCTCCGGCTATTACTCGCCGTGGCTTCAAAGAAGCTGAGTCAAAAGAGCTTGCGGGCTGGATCTGTGACGTACTAGACAACATCAACGATGAGTCTGTACAAGCAGAAGTAAAAGAGAAAGTGAAAGCTATCTGTAAAAAATTACCAGTTTACGCTTAATTACTGGTTAAACCGTAATTAAGATAACAATAGCGTTGTTTTTTGCTATTATAAAGGCCGCTTACTAAGCGGCCTTTTTTTGTTTTTTATAAACGGAAGTTGAACCCTATGCATTGCCCTTTTTGCACCGA
>Ga0213832_1000113_pt1 | contig 132819 bp, 122 predicted proteins | sample SWATP13_FD_161660 | JGI IMG/M metagenome (GOLD analysis project Ga0213832, IMG submission 161660) | Coastal seawater microbial communities from Marineland, Florida, United States - SWA TP1 #3 | ecosystem: Environmental > Aquatic > Marine > Coastal | place: USA: Florida | collected 2016-08-06 | reverse complement strand
GTTCCCAAGCTGCTACAACTGGCATTCAAAAGGGTCATTGTATATTGATTTTCTGACCTTATTGAACTTTACTAGGCCTTCTGCTTGGCCTTGGCCAGCATTTCCCGCATATTGGCGACTCCCTGCTTTGCCGATGCCTGCTTCTGCTCATTTGTTTTCTTGGCCTGGCCCAGTTCCCAGTTAAGATCGTCCTGCGGCAGTTCATGCAGGAAGCGGCTGACTTCGGTGCGGGCCACTTCGCCAAACTGGCGCCGCTCCCTGGCATAGGTAAAAATCAGCTCGCGCTGTGCCCGGGTAATGCCAACATAGGCCAGGCGGCGCTCTTCTTCGACATTGCCTTCATCGACACTGGTCTGGTGCGGCAACAGGCCCTCTTCCATGCCAATCAGGAACACATAAGGAAATTCCAGCCCCTTTGACGCATGCAGGGTCATCAGCTGGACCTGATCGGCATCATCTTCTTCCTCGTTCCGCTCCATCATGTCCCTGAGCGTTAAGCGAGTCACCACTTGCGGCAAGGTCATGGATTCATCCAGGTCGCTGCCTTCCAGCATCTGAGTCACCCAACTAAACAGCTCGGTGACATTCTTCATCCGCATTTCTGCGGCCTTGGCGCTGGGCGAGGTATCGTAGAGCCAATCTTCATAGTTGATTTCGCGGATCATGGAACGCAATACCGCGGCGGTATCGCCGCGCTCGGCATTATCCGCCGTCTCGACGATCCAGCGGGTAAATCTTTGCACATTGGCCAGGGCGCGGCCGGTCAGGTGCTGTTCCAGGCCCAGCTCAAAACTGGCGGCGAACATGCTGATCTGGCGCATATTGGCGTAACTGCCCAGCTTTTCCAGGGTTGCCGGGCCAATTTCACGCCTGGGCACATTAACAATACGCAAAAAGGCATTGTCATCATCCGGATTGACCAGCACACGCAGGTAAGCCATGACATCCTTAATTTCCGCCCGGGAAAAGAAGGAGGTGCCGCCACTGATCTTATAGGGAATGCGGTTGGTCATCAGCGCCTTTTCCAGCAGGCGCGACTGGTGGTTGCCCCGGTATAGAATCGCGTAGTTTCTGAACTGGCTTTTATTAAGGAACCTGTGGCCGATCAGCTCGCCGACGACCCGTTCAACCTCGTGTTCTTCATTCTTGGTCTGCACCACCCTGAGCTCGACGCCATAATTGAGCTCACTGAACAGGGCCTTGTCATAAACGTGAGGATTGTTGGCAATCAGTATATTGGCACATTTTAGAATACGGCCACTGGATCTATAGTTTTGCTCCAGCTTGATGAGTTTCAGGCTAGGATAATCTTCCCCTAAAAGCACCAGGTTCTGCGGCTTGGCGCCACGCCAGGAATAGATGGACTGGTCATCATCGCCAACCACGGTCAGCCGGCCCCGTTCACCCGTGATCAGCTTGACCAGCTCATACTGGCTGGCATTGGTATCCTGGTATTCATCCACCAGCATATAACGGATTTTACGTTGCCAGCGCGTTCTAACCTCTGGGTAGTTTCTTAACAACAGGGTGGGGATCAGGATCAGGTCATCAAAATCCAGAGCATTATAGGCACGCATATGTTGCTGGTAACGGCCATAAAACTCGGCATACTGGGCGGTATCTGCATCGCTGGCCTGTTTAATGGCGGCCTCGGGCAAGAGCAGATCATTTTTCCAGTTGGAAATCATCATTTGCAGTTTACTGAGCAGATCCTTATCGCCATCCAGCTCTGGTGCCGTCAGCTCCTTAAGCAGGGCCAGGGTATCCTGGTCATCAAACAGGGTAAAACCCGGCTTATAGCCCAAGGTCTTGATTTCACGCCTGACAATGTCCAGACCCAACGAGTGGAAGGTGGAAACCGTCAGGCCACGGGTCAGGTCCCGACCCAGCATCTTGCTGACCCTTTCCTTCATCTCCCGTGCCGCCTTGTTGGTAAAGGTTACCGCAGCGATATTGCGGGCCTTGTAGTCACACTTCTGGATAAGGTAGGCAATTTTCTGACAAATAACCCCGGTTTTGCCACTACCGGCACCGGCAAGCACCAGGCAAGGCCCGCTGACATATTTTACTGCTTCATCTTGTCTCGGGTTAAGTTTCATTGCCATGGCGTGTTATATAAATTTCTATCCCAGTTAAAACAGCCGCTGATTTTACCTGTTTTCTAACAAGACCACAGCATAGAGTTTAAAAAAATAATGCCTTAATGAGTTAAAAAGCCGGAGTCAATTGATTACAATAATGAAAAACTTAACGGGTGCAGACACTAATGATTAACGCCAAAAAAATTGAAGAAATTGCCAAGCAGGTCTCCGAATCCATTCCGCCGGGCCTGAAAACCATGGCCAATGAGTTTGAAGACAAGACCAAAACCGTATTGCAGAGAAAGCTGTCCCAGCTGGATGTGGTCACCCGGGAAGAATTTGATGTCCAAACCCAGGTATTGATTAAAACCCGTGAAAAACTGGCCGCACTTGAGGCGAAAGTCGCCGAACTGGAAGAAAAGTTAAGCGAAAGCGAGTAATCTAACAAGCGATAGCCCCTGATCCGGCTATCGCTTCGCTTTGTGTCCTTATTTAAAGAAACGCCTTTCCAGAATAAAGCCCATTATTCCCATGGTAATAAGCAATACACCCAGGACCTGTAGCCAGGCATTTACCGGCCGAGCCACCAATTCTTCCTTGTCAAAATAAAACAGTCGCGTACCTCCCTTGACCTCCATCACAAACTGGGTACCGAGATTTTCCTCGGTAAGGTAATACTCAGTGTCTTGCCGCTGCGCCATTTCCCGACCCTTTCGAGCCATGGCTTCCCTATGTGCATGCGTACCATTCGGCTCTGGAATTAAACGCATCCAACTATGAAAAATATCCTTGGGCTCGCCTTCCAGGATTACACCCCGAGATTCATACTGGAACCTCACCTCACTAAATACCTGCTTGCTAAAGCCGATATAAAACAGGGTTACGGCAATGACTATCAGGGCACTGCAGATATATAAAAAGCGCCTCTGGCTCATTGCCCCAGAAGTGTCCTGCTGATTTAGCCAGTGTTCAATATCGGGAATTTGGCAATAGTGCTGGCGGATACTGGCTTTGTCCAGGCCGGACAAAAATTCCTGTAGCTCCAGTTTTAAGGCTAACAGCAGGTTCCTGAATATATCATTCGACGGGATGGATTTATTGTTTTCCAGCTTGGATAAATAGGACTGTTCAATACCCGCCAGTTCCGACATTTCAGGCTGGCTCAGGCCTCGTTCCTGTCGTAATTTTTTTAAATATTCACCTAGTGTCATACTAAGTTCCTTTTGATTCTTAAGTTAATAACATAGCTGGCTGGGTATTCTTGGCTATTCCAGCAAAGATAAAAAGCAGAATATTAAAGAATAACCAAGAATATTATTGATTAGTACAATTTTTCTCTTATTAAAGGTTTTCAACAGCAATATTCAGAAATTATAAATCAGTGGCAAATAATTTTTGCCAGGCCAGCTCTGAGCCGGATAACAGACGCAAGTTATCTTGAGTCGGCTTAGAACAAGATAGGGCTTGCTGGCTTTTTGCAAAGCCAGCCAGGGCAGGAGAAAAATAGCACACTACTTCACAGTGCAGGCCGTTGCCGCTTTCGTGTCGGTAGTAGATGGCCATATCATCCCTGGTTCCATGAACTTTTAGGTATTGGCAACAACTGGATTCCAACTCACTTAATGGTTGTGAAGCCCAAATATCATCACCTAAGCTTTTAAAGAACCACATGATTATGGGCCTTCTATGCATTATAAGAGTCTGAAAATTTAACGATAAAAGACCACAAATTCAAATTATTACTATAATGAATAAGAGTTAAGATCCGGTATCCAATGCCAATGAAACTAATTTTACTGTTCGCCATTTTTTTCACACTCACAATTCCTTCTTTAAGCATTAATGCCGATACTTTTAAGGTGATTACTTATACCGGAGGAAATCCTCCCTATACCATCATCAAAAATGGAGAAATAACCGGCATTTTTAAAGACTTATTTAGCGAACTGGAAAAACAGACAGGACATGAGTTTATTCTTACTCCACTTCCGGTTGCCAGGGCTCTTAAAGAATTTGATCTTGGCAATATTGATATAGAGCCTGGTGTTAATGAAAAATGGCGGCAGCACACCGAGGTGACAGGGCTGTTTACTATCCCTTATGAATTTTCTACTGAAGTTTTAGTTTATAAACCGAAAAACCGCATCAGAATAAATAAGGTGGAGGATCTTTATGGTAAATCCATAGGTATAGTGCGAGGATATTCTTATCCACAATTTGATGGGGCGTTTGCCCAAGGCTCAATCAAAAAGATTGAAAATGTTTCCGAATTCAACCTGTTAAAGCAAATCTTATTGGACAGACTCAAGCATGTTTTTATCGGCTATCGCACCATACTCTATTATCAGAAAAAAAATCCACAATACCGATCCTTTCAGATTGGCGATATCGTCAGTCAGGTGGAAGTAAAACTCAGGGTACATCCCAATAAATCACACTTGCTGCCCGAGCTTAACAGGGCATTAGCGACAATGCTGGAACAAGGTAAGATTAAGGCTATCTACGACAAATATAGATAGCCATCAGCTCTTATTTCAGAAACGCCGCATAGGCCAGGTTTTCCGTTTCTTCCTGCCACTCATAGCCCAAGTCTTGCAAGTGTTGGAAAAACGATTCCTGGTTTTCTTCACTCACTTCAAAACCCGCCAGTACCTGACCAAAGGCAGCACCATGGTTACGGTAATGAAACAGGGTAATATTCCAAAGTTCACCCAAGGTATCGAGAAACTTTTCCAGGGCGCCCGGATATTCGGGAAACTGGAAGCGGAAAATTCGCTCCTGCACAGGCTCAGGATTCCTGCCACCTATCATGTAACGTATGTGCAGTTTCGCCAGCTCATTTTCGGTAAAATCGCTGACCTGGTAATTGGCCTGTGACAATAGCCGAGATAGCTGCTCCCTTTCATCCTGCCCTGACGCCAGACGCACGCCAACAAAGATGTTGGCCTCAGGCTTTCCGACATAACGGTAATTGAACTCGGTAATGACCCGGCCGCCAAGGCTCTTGCAGAATCGTCTGAAACTGCCTTTTTCTTCCGGTATGGTCACCGCCAGCACGGCTTCTTTTTGCTCACCCAGCTCACATCGCTCGGAAACATAACGCAAGCTATGAAAGTTCATATTGGCACCGGACAAGATCGCCACCAGAGATTCGCCGCCGACACTGGTTTGGCAATACTTGTTAAGGCCCGCCAGTGACAGTGCCCCCGCAGGCTCGGCAATAACCCGGGTTTGCTCGAAAATGTCCTTGATAGACGCACAAATCTCGTCTGTCGTAACTGTGATAACGTGATCGCAATAGCGCCTGATCAGATCAAAGGTATGCTCGCCTATGCGCTTTACCGCGACGCCATCGGCAAACAGGCCGACCTGGTCAAGGTCAACCGGCAAACCGGCATCCATTGCCGCCTTTAAGCAGGCGGAATCTTCGGCCTCCACCCCAATCACCTTGATATTTGGCTGCAATTGCTTAAGGTAGACCGCCATGCCTGCCAAGAGGCCACCGCCGCCGACCGGAATAAAAACCACTTGGGTATGGGGCTGTTGCTGCAGCAACTCTTTGGCTACCGTGCCCTGACCGGCAATAACATCGACATCATCAAACGGATGGATCAGGGTTTTCTTTTCTTCTTCGGCATATTGCAGAGACGCCGCCTGCGCCTCGTTAAAGCTCTTGCCTACCAGGCGCACTTCGGCACCAAAACGGCGGACATTGTCCACCTTGATGTCCGGCGTGGTGATCGGCATCACTATCGTGGCCTTGATACCCAGCTTGCTGGCGGCAAGCGCCAATCCCTGAGCATGATTACCGGCGGAAGCTGCCACCACGCCATGAATGCACTGCTCCTCACTCAGGTTAGCCAGCTTATTATAGGCGCCCCTGAGCTTAAACGAATGCACCGGCTGCTGGTCTTCCCGCTTTAAATAAATCTGGTTATTCAGTCTTGTAGACAGCTTGGTTAAATGGGTAAGCTCGGTTTCCCTGGCAACATCATAAACGGGGGCCAGGAGTATGCGGCGTAAATAATCCAGGCCAAGCTCCTGATGAGCCAACAGCTCCAGACTCTCAGCTTCTGTCATCATCTTTCCCCATCTAACAGTTTACGATCACGCACCGCACCCTTGTCGGCACTGGTTGCCAGCATGGCATAATTTTTCAACGCATAGCTGATGGGGCGAACGCGATCTTTAGGCTGCCAGGCGTTGCTGCCTTTGGCTTCCATCTCTACCCTACGCTGGGCCAGTTCATCATCGCTGATCTGAATTTCTATAATACGGTTGGGAATATCTATATGTATGATATCCCCTTGCTCTACCAGGCCTATGGCACCACCATTGGCCGCTTCCGGCGAGATATGACCAATAGAAAGACCCGAGGTACCGCCGGAGAATCTGCCATCGGTGATCAGGGCACAGGCCTTGCCCAGCCCCATGGATTTCAAATAAGTGGTAGGGTAAAGCATTTCCTGCATACCTGGCCCACCCTTAGGACCCTCATAGCGGATCACAACCACTTCACCAGCTACCACTTTACTATCAAGGATACCGGCAACGGCATCTTCCTGGCTCTCAAAGATATGGGCCGGGCCGGTAAAGGTCAGGTTTTCCTCGGCTACGCCGGCGGTTTTGACGATACAGCCATCTAACGCGATATTGCCGGATAACACGGCAAGGCCACCATCCTGTGAAAAGGCATGTTCGCGGGTGCGGATACAGCCATTTTCCCTGTCACTATCCAGGCTGTCCCAGCGGCACTCCTGGCTAAAGGCCTGAGTGGTGCGAATGCCGGCCGGACCGGCTCGATAGAATTCTTTTACCGCCTGATCACTGGTCAGGGTAATATCGTATCTGGCCAGTAAATCCGCCAGTGTCATCCCCAAAACATTCACCACATCGGTCGACAGCAGGTTAGCACGTGCCAACTCACCCAAAATGGCCACCACACCACCGGCACGATGCACATCTTCCATATGGTATTGCTGAGTGGAAGGCGCCACCTTGCACAAATGAGGTACCAAACGAGACAAGCGGTCAATATCTTCCATGGTGAAATCAACATCTGCTTCCTGCGCCGCCGCCAGTAGGTGCAATACGGTATTGGTGGAACCGCCCATGGCGATATCCAGGCACATGGCATTTTCAAAGGCTGCCTTATTGGCGATATTGCGTGGCAAGGCAGAAACATCATCCTGCTCATAATAGCGCCTGGTAAGGGCAACAATTTCGCTGCCGGCCTTAAGGAACAGCTGTTTTCTGTCGGCATGGGTCGCCAGCATGGAACCGTTACCCGGCAGCGCCAGGCCTAAGGCTTCCGCCAGGCAGTTCATGGAGTTAGCGGTAAACATGCCGGAGCAGGAGCCACAGGTTGGGCAGGCAGAACGCTCCACCTGATCACTTTGCTCATCGGATACTTCCGGGTCTGCACCCTGGATCATGGCGTCCACCAAATCCAGCTTGATGATTTGATCGGAAAGCTTGGTCTTGCCGGCTTCCATAGGACCACCGGAAACAAAAATGACCGGTATATTCAGGCGCATCGCCGCCATCATCATGCCCGGGGTGATCTTGTCACAATTGGAAATACACACCATGGCATCGGCGCAATGGGCATTGACCATATATTCCACAGAATCCGCGATAAGGTCACGGGATGGAAGACTGTAGAGCATGCCGCTATGGCCCATGGCAATGCCGTCATCTACCGCTATGGTATTGAATTCTTTGGCAACACCACCGGCTTCTTCGATGGCGCCGGCCACCAGCTGTCCCATATCTTTTAAATGCACATGCCCGGGGACAAACTGGGTAAAGGAGTTCACCACGGCAATAATGGGCTTGCCAAAGTCATTATCTGTCATTCCTGTTGCGCGCCAGAGTGCGCGGGCGCCCGCCATATTGCGGCCTTGAGTCGAAGTTGCAGATCTTAATTTAGGCATAATGCTTAGATGTCCATTTAAAAAATTAGGGAGCTTAAAAAAAAGCAAATCAAAGTAACGCCCTGCTCAAAGGCAACTTTGACTGAATCCCACAATAACTAGGGACTTCAAAGCGGAAGAATTGATTCAAAAGCAAGGCGGAAGCGCGGAGCTTATAACTATAAGTGAGCACTTCCAACGATGCTTTTGGAATAATTGGCCGCTTTTGCGAAATATGAAAATCTACTTAACCGGGTCTAACCAACCCCACTTATCTTCTGTGGTGCCATCAAAGATACCAAAGAAGGCTTCCTGTAATGCTTTAGTAACAGGACCACGAGAGCCTGTTCCCACCGGCATACCGTCTACCGTTTTTACCGGTACGATTTCGGTGGCCGTTCCCGTCATAAAGAATTCATCCGCCAGGTACAGGGCTTCACGGGAAATGGTTTCTTCACGCACTTCATAGCCCAGCTCTTTGGCCAACACAAAAACAGAATCTCTGGTCAAACCTTGCAGGATTGATGCCGTGCCAGGAGGCGTATAGATAATGCCCTTGCGCACCAGGAATAAGTTCTGTCCGGCCCCTTCACTGACCTGGTTGTTGACATCCAGGGCGATTCCTTCGGTATAGCCATGGCGGCCCGCTTCCATTGAAATCAACTGTGAAGACAGGTAGTTACCACCGGCTTTTGCCGCCGTTGGCATGGTATTGGGCGCCAGGCGGTTCCAGCTGGATACACCGACATCAACACCATTCTCAATGGCATCGGCACCCAAGTAGGCCTCCCAGCTAAATGAGGCTATCATTAGCTCGGCAACTGCATCGGCAGGTGGTCTCAAGCCCATGCCAACATCACCTAAAAAGGCAAGCGGACGAAGATAGGCAGATTCAAGGTTGTTTTTGACCACGGAATCCTTACAGGCCTGCATGACTTCTTCCGGCGTATAGGGAATATTCATGCGATAGACCTTTGCCGAATCGAACAAGCGGTCGATATGCTCTTGCAAGCGAAAAATACAGGTACCCTTATGAGTGTTATAGGCGCGAATACCTTCAAAAACGGATGAACCATAATGCAATGCGTGGCTCATTACGTGGACAGTTGCGTTCTGCCAAGGAATGAGTTCACCATTAAACCATATGAGTTCAGCACTTACTTTAGCCATGTTGTTTTCCTAAATTTGTATATAAGAGGTTATAATGTACTCTGCCATTATAACTAAAATTATGCGCTACAGAGTTGCGATACATCATTTTCGACCGAGACCTCTTTGATGTCGACCAGTTTATTGATCTGATCCACCAATAGCTCGATCGAACGTTCGCTTCTGACCATGAGTTCGATACTGCCGATATTGGTCCCGGTATTGACCCGCGCATTAATACCGCTGATCAAAAAGCCACGATAACGGGCAACCTGTAAAATCCTTTCCAGAACTACCTGTTTGTCATCGGCTTTGATATTCAATTGATAATGATTCATTTAGATGCTCTCCATCATTTTGTCATTGGCGGTATTGGGTGGCACCAGGGGCCAGACATTGTCTAAAGCATCGATTTTCACCTGCAATAAGTAGGGGCCGTTATGGTCCAGCATTTCATCAATGGCGGCGCTAACCTCTGATTTTTTCGTGATTTCTTTGGCCTTGATGCCAAAGGCCGACGCCAGCACGGTAAATTCCGGGTTATCCGACAGGTCGGTTTCACTTAAACGGCCATCGAAAAACAAATCCTGCCATTGGCGCACCATGCCCAGTTTGGCGTTGTCGATCAGCAGAATTTTAACCGGCAGTTGAAAACGCTTGATGGTGGACAGCTCCTGAACATTCATCATAATAGAGCCGTCACCCGATACCGCAATTACGCAATCGTTTGGCCGACTGACCTGGGCGCCTATCGCTGCCGGTAAGCCAAAGCCCATGGTGCCCATGCCACCACTGGTCAGAAAATTACTGGGATCATTAAGCAGCATATGCTGCGCCGCCCACATCTGATGCTGGCCGACATCCGTAGTGACACAGGTATTGCTTGGCATTTTTTCACTGACTTCCTTTAACACCGCAGGAGCAAAGATGTTTTCGCCCGGGTGATCATAGCGCCAGGCAAACTGCTGCTTCCTCTTGGCACAGGTTTGTTGCCAGTCATCGATGGACAGGGGAATCGCCAGCGCAGGCAGATTCACCTTAAGATCCCCTAAAATGGCGACATCGGCATATCTGCGCTTGTGTATCTCTGCTGTGTCTATATCAAAGTGTATGACCTTGGCGTGCGGGGCAAACTCGTTAAGCAGGCCGGTTACCCTGTCGTCAAACCTGGCGCCAACGGCAATCAAGAGATCGCTTTCCTGCACCGCCAGATTGGCCGCCTTGGTGCCGTGCATCCCCAGCATGCCGAGGTAATTGTCATCTTTTGGTGCTACCGCCCCTAAGCCTTTGAGCGTTGAGACACTGGGCAGACCCGTTGTATCAATAAAGCCTCTTAACTCATCCACCGCATTGGCCATGCCAACGCCACCACCGACATACAGCACAGGTTTTTTCGCCTGGTTTAGCAAGGCAATGGCTTTGCCAACATTGGCGGGCGGCAGCTTGACCTTGTTTTTCAATGGTGAAAAATGCTCGATATCATGGGGCACTTCGGCCAACTGAATATCTTTGGGAATATCAACCAAAACAGGGCCTTGTCGTCCTTCCAGGGCAATCGCAAATGCCTTGTGCAGCACCTTGGCCAGATCCTTGATATCCGTCACCTGAAAAGAATGCTTGGTACAGGCCAGTGACAGACCAAAGATATCGATTTCCTGAAAGGCATCAGAGCCCATGGCGGAGGTTGGTACCTGCCCCGTGATGGCAACCATGGGGATGGAGTCCGCCAGCGCATCAGCCAGGCCGGTGATCAGGTTGGTGGCACCCGGCCCTGATGTGGCCAGGCAAACCCCCACTTTTCCCGAGGCCCTGGCGTAACCCAGAGCAGAAAATGCCGCGCCTTGTTCATGGCGGCAAAGGAAATGCTGAACATCACTATCAACCAGCGCATCATAAATCGGCATAATGGCCCCGCCCGGGTAACCAAAGACGTGTTGCACACCATGTTGTTGCAACACTTTGAATAATAAAGATCCGCCTGTTAACCTTTGTTCGCTTGCCATTTTCATTTTTAAACTATTCAAATGTTATTCACTTTGCATTTTTGCGGTCAATAGCATCGATTAGTTTGACTCCATTGGTTGAATGTAAAAAAAAACCCCCGCGCCTTTCGGTGCGGGGGTTTGAATTCGCTCTATTGCTTTTCTTTAGCTCAACGAATCCCCCGCGACGATTTAATAATCACCACGACGAGGACGTTAATAATGACCGAGCTAAAGTTTTGCATATTTATTTAATTTTTCTGAAAAAATATTTCACTGTCCGATTGCTATTTAAATTAGTACCACAGCCATTGGCCATCTAGCAAGCTTTTTTCTTATAGTTTTTTATTTGACCATATAGCCATGATGGCTAATCTAAGCTAAGTCGATGCTATTATTGGCAAAAGCTAAAAACACCGACTACACTCACCCCGACAGGGATCTTAAATTAAACGGATTTTTATGACTTTAGCATGCGTATACAGCCGGGCACGAATCGGGCTTGACTCCCCTCTGGTAACGGTGGAAGTGCACCTGGCCAATGGCCTGCCGGCATTTAATATCGTTGGCCTGCCGGAAACCTCGGTAAAAGAATCCAAAGACAGGGTGCGCAGTGCCATCATCAATTGCGGCTATGAATTTCCTGCCAAGCGTATCACCATCAACCTGGCGCCGGCCGACCTGCCCAAGGAAGGGGGCCGCTTCGACCTGCCCATTGCAGTGGGTATCCTGGTTGCTTCTCAGCAGCTACCGGCTACAGATATACACCAATATGAATTTGCCGGAGAGCTCGCGCTCTCTGGAGAATTAAGGCAAATTATCGGCGAAATCCCCTTGGCCATGGCCAGTAGTGCCAGCACCAGGAAACTGGTCATCCCGAAAAAAAATGCCGAACAGGCAAGCTGGGTAAAACAGGCCCAGATCCATCCGATAGAACACCTGACCCAGCTTTTTCCCCACTTTACACGACAGTCAGAGCTGCCCTTTATTGATGAAAAATCACCAGAACAATACGCCGTTGAACACAATTTGGATATGAGTGATGTCATTGGCCAACCGCTGGCAAAAAGAGCACTGGAAATTGCCGCCAGTGGCCGCCATAACTTGCTCTTTATCGGTCCGCCTGGCACGGGAAAGACCATGCTGGCCAGCAGGTTACCCGGTATATTGCCGGTGATGACAGAGCAGGAAGCCCTGGAGAGCGCCTCCATCCAATCAATTTGTCATCAGCCGATAAATGCCGCCTCCTGGCTGAGTCGGCCTTTTCGCGCTCCCCACCATACCGCCTCTTCTGCCGCCCTGGTAGGCGGCGGCACCCAGCCTAAGCCGGGCGAGATTTCCCTGGCCCATAATGGCGTGCTGTTTTTGGACGAACTGCCCGAATTTGAACGCAAGGTACTGGATGTACTACGAGAACCCATGGAGTCGGGTGAAGTCACCATTTCACGTGCGCTTCACAAGCAGACCTTTCCGGCCCAGTTTCAACTGGTGGCCGCCATGAATCCAAGTCCAACCGGTTTCTATACCGACAAGCGCAGCACACCCGAGCAGGTGCTGCGTTACCTGAACCGTTTATCCGGCCCTTTTCTCGATCGTATCGATATTCAGATCGAAGTGGCCCGTTTGCCGCGGGGGCTTTGGTCGCAGCACCAGGATCAGAATGAGTCCAGTGAAATCATTCGTGAGCGGGTACAGGCGTGCCACCAAAGACAGTTATACCGTCAAGGCAAGGCCAATGCTCACCTGAGTAGCAGCGAAATCCGCCAGTTTTGCCGGTTAACGGCGGAAGACAATGAATTTCTTGAGCTGGCGGTCGAGAAACTGGGGCTCTCCACCCGGGCCCATCACAAGATTTTGAAAATCGCCCGGACCCTGGCGGATATGGAAGCAAAGCCGGATATCTGCCATGAAAATCTGATCGAGGCGCTGTCGTACCGGGCCATGGACAGACTGCTTAGACACCTGACCGAAGTCGTTGCCGTTTAATCTTCCTGTTCCTCAATGGCATTAAAAAAGGCCCGAACTAAGGGTTCTTGTTGGCGTTTTTTCAGGCAGCAGATACCTAACTCAAACGGCGCGATTTCACCGACATTGGCAAGATATTGCACCCGCTCCTTGACCGGGCTGTTTTCCACCACCACCTTAGGGGCAATACCGATGCCACAGCCGAGCGCCACCATACTGACCAGGGCTTCATGCCCCGAAACGGTCGCATAGATATTGGGTTTTCCCTGCTGTTTTTTCCGGTACCAGTGCTCGAAGCGTTTTCTGGCCGGGCCGTGCTCAGGCAGGATAATTGGAATTTTCGGCCAGGGTAGTGACTCATCCTGCAGCTGCTGCTGAACACTACAGGCCATGGTGGGAGCGATCACCGCCAGGGGAATTTCTGCCAGGGGATGAAAGTAAATACTCGTCGACAGGCTTTCCGGTCTGGCGGCGATGGCAAAGTCCACCCCCTGCTGCTGCACCTGTTCCAGGGCATCGGCGGCATCCCCTGTGGTTAACATGATTTCCACCAGGGGGTGTTGTCGGCGAAACCTGTCCAAGAGCGGTGGTAAGTGGCTATAAGCCGCAGTCACCGAGCAATAAATATGCAGCTTGCCGGTCAGCTGTGCCTGCTGCTGACTCAAGGAAAGCTTGAGCAATTGCCATTGTTCAATCTGCTGCTCGGCATAAAGCTTGAATTGCCTGCCGGCATCCGTTAATACCACACTCCTGTTATCCCTGTGCAACAGAGCACAGCCCAGCTGCGTTTCCATACGTTGGATGGTGCGGCTCAATGTCGACGGGCTGACATGAAAGGCCTCAGCCGTTTGGCCAAAATGCAGATGTGTCGCCAAATGCTGAAACATTTGCAGAGATTTTATTTCCATTACAGGCTCCAAATTCATTTTTCATTGCAAAATATGAAACACAATGATGCAAATATATCATTTTAAGCAACATAAGAGTTAGTATATTATGCAAGTATTGTCAGCGAGACTGACCATCTGAATATATACTTGCTTGCAATGGACAGGCACCGGAGAGAAACATGGCTAATTACTTTAACACCTTAAGCTTACGCGAAAAGCTGGCACAACTGGGCAAATGCCGTTTTATGAAACGTGATGAATTTGCGGACGGTTGCAATTTTATCAAGGACTGGAACATAGTCATCGTCGGTTGTGGTGCACAGGGGTTAAACCAGGGGCTGAATATGCGAGACTCAGGCCTGAATATTTCCTATGCGCTAAGGGATGCAGCCATTGCGGAAAAACGTCAGTCCTGGCAATGGGCGACGGAGAACGGCTTTAATGTTGGCACCTACCAGGAATTGATCCCGCAAGCAGATTTGGTCTTAAATCTGACACCAGACAAGCAACACACCTCTGCCGTTAGTGCGGTAATGCCCTTGATGAAACAGGGAGCGACCCTGTCTTATTCTCACGGTTTCAATATCGTTGAAGAAGGCATGCAAATCCGTCCCGATATTACCGTAGTCATGGTAGCGCCCAAGTGCCCGGGTACGGAAGTGCGCGAAGAATATAAACGTGGCTTCGGCGTTCCTACCCTGATCGCCGTACATCCGGAAAATGATCCCAAGGGCGACGGCCTGGCAATCGCAAAAGCCTATGCCTCGGCTACAGGTGGCGATCGCGCCGGTGTATTGGAGTCCTCTTTCATCGCCGAAGTAAAATCTGATTTGATGGGCGAACAAACTATCCTGTGCGGCATGTTGCAAACCGGTGCCATTTTGGGTCATCAACAGCTGGTTGCAAACGGTGTGGATGCTGCCTATGCCCGAAAGCTTATCCAGTACGGCTGGGAAACTGTCACCGAAGGCTTAAAGCATGGCGGCATCACCAATATGATGGATCGCCTGTCAAACCCTGCCAAAATCAGGGCATTCGATATGTCCGAGCAGCTAAAAGGCACCTTGCGCCCGCTGTTTGAAAAACATATGGACGATATCATCGAAGGGCGTTTTTCAGAAACCATGATGGTGGACTGGGCCAATGATGATGCCAACCTGTTAAAGTGGCGCGCAGAAACGGCGGAAACTTCATTTGAGCTGGCACCAGACTGTAATACCGAAATCATCGAACAGGAATACTATGATCGCGGTATCTTCCTGGTTGCCATGATTAAGGCCGGTGTTGAACTTGCGTTTGAAACCATGGTCGCGGCAGGTATCATTGAAGAGTCGGCCTACTATGAATCACTGCACGAAACACCTTTGATCGCCAACTGTATTGCCCGTAACAAGCTATACGAAATGAATGTGGTTATCTCGGATACCGCAGAATACGGCAACTACCTGTTTAGCCATGCCGCCGTACCCTTATTACAGGACTTCGTTAGCCAGCTAAGCCTTGAAGATCTGGGTGAAGGCTTGAGTAACCCGTCAAACAGTGTCGATAATGTCCGCTTGATCGAAGTGAATGAAGCCATTCGCAGCCACGGTGTTGAAACCGTAGGCAAGGAATTGCGTGGCTATATGACAGACATGAAAAAAATTGTTGAAGCCAGCCTTTAACAAGTAATAAATTTGCTCGCTGCAAATGGGCGGTATTTGACACTCGCTTCCTGATGTCAATACCGCCTTTTCTATAACCATAACAATTTCATTGATTTAGAGATACTTTAGATTTAATTTGTTATCGAATCTCTGCGTTAGGAATAAATTTTATGGAATTGGCTTCAATCGATACCTTTCACATCCTGATACTGGTATTAACCGGTCTTGCTGCCGGTGTTATCAATACCCTGGCGGGAGGCGGTTCCAATTTATCCCTGCCTGCCCTAATGATGTTTGGCCTGCCGGCCGATATCGCCAATGCCACCAACAGGGTTAGCGTACTGCTGCAGTCCTTAACCGCGACACGAGGCTTTCATAAGCATAAGAGCATTCCGCCTGCCGCGGTAAAAGACACATTTTTTCCCCTGTTATTGGGTGGCCTGCTGGGAGCCCTGATCGCTTCCTACCTGGATGTCACTGTGCTTAAACCCCTGCTACTGGGCACCATGGTCGCCGTTTCACTCTGGGTGGTGTTGCGCAGTGATACAAAAAACACAGGCTCAGCAACTCAGAAGAGCTGTTGGCACAGCCCTATGGCCTTTGTTAGCACCTTAATGGCCGGATTTTACGGCGGCTTTGTTCAGGCGGGTGTCGGCTTCGTCCTTATCGCCGCCTTTGTCGGTGTCTTGAATTATGATCTGCTTAGGGCCAATGCGCTTAAGGTGGTTGCAACACTAATCTTTACCGCTATGGCATTAGTAGTGTTTATTGCTCGGGATCAGGTGGCCTGGTTACCCGGTTTACTTCTGGCCGCAGGCAGCATGCTAGGCGCTCAGGTAGCGGTCAAATTTGCCATTTCCATTCGGCCAAAAACCTTAAAAATCCTGGTACTGATCATGACAGTCGCTGCCAGCCTGGCCGCATTACTACTTTAACAATCTATCTAAGGATAAAAGCACAATGAGCGAATTAGCCAATGTCTCTGTCAGTAAAAAAGCCGCACCTAAATATGGAGCAGCTTAGTTAGTTCGGGGAAGCCAGCTAGGCTCTGACCTGTCCGTCACCTATCACGACAAATTTTTCCGTGGTAAGCGACTCCAATCCCATGGGGCCATAGGCGTGAAGCTTACTGGTCGAAATGCCGATTTCAGACCCTAAACCCAGCTGGCCGCCATCGGAAAAGCGGGAGGAAGCATTGACCATGACCACGGAAGAATTAATGGCACGAACAAAGCGCTGGGTGCGGCTTGTGTCCTGGCTGACAATCACTTCGGTATGATCCGAGCTGAACTCATTGATATGGCCAATGGCCGAGTCAAAGCTGTCCACCACCTTAACCGCAATTTCCTGGGTTAAGTATTCCGCGTGATAGTCATCTTCCGATGCAGGTTCTGCCTGTTCAAAATAGGCAAGGCTGTCCGGGCAGGCATGTATTTTCACTTGATAGTCAGCCAGCGCGCCAGCCACCTTAGGTAAGATTTGCTCGGCAATTTCCCTGTGTACCAACAAGGTTTCCAAAGCGTTACAGGCACTGGGCTTTTGGGTCTTGCCGTTCACTAAGATGTTGATGGCCTTATCCTGATCGGCAAACTTGTCGATAAAGAGGTGACATACCCCCTTAAAGTGCTGGATGACGGGGATCTGGCTGTTTTCTGTGACATAACGGATCAGGCCTTCACCTCCACGAGGAATAACCAGATCTATATAGTCTCTTTGTTTTAACAACTGCTCGATCACGGTTCGGCTGGTGTCGGGAATCACAGCCACCACATGCTTATCTATGGCATTTTTTTCCAAAACCCTGTGCAGGCAATTGGCCAAGGCCAGATTGCTGTGAATAGCTTCGGAGCCGCCTCGCAAGATCACAGCATTGCCCGACTTGATACACAAGGCCGCGGACTCTGCCGTGACGTTAGGGCGGGCCTCATAAATCATGGAAATTACACCCAGTGGAATACGCATCTTGCCGACCTGCATACCGTTAGGACGCAGCTTCATATTGGCTATATCACCAACGGGGTCGGTAAGGGTGACGATTTCACGAATGGCGCAGGCAATATCTGCAACCCTTTGCTCGGTTAACAGCAGACGATCCAGCATGGCTTCGCTCAAACCCTTGTCCCGACCGGCACTAATATCCTTGGCATTTTCAGTAATAATCAGTTTAGTGTCAGCTTCGATGGCTGCCGCCATCGCCAGCAAAAGATCATTTTTTTCTGTCGCCGTTAATTGAGCGACCACTCGGCTTGCTACCTTGGCCGCTGCGGCCATTTCGGTCATATTAAATTGCGTCATTTTTTATCTACCACTTTAATCTGTAAACTATTGTCCTAAAACCACCATATCGTCACGATGAACGATCACCTTGCTTGGACAATAACCCAAGAGCGCATGGATCTGGTCACTCTTCTGGCCCTTAATGCGTAAGAGATCGCTATGACTGTACTGGCATATACCCTTGGCGATTGCCTGACCCGATTCCCTGTCGATAATATCGATGGAATCACCGGCAATAAATTCACCACTAACCTCCTTGATACCCGATGGCAGCAGGGAAGCGCCCTTGTTGATCACGGCATTGACCGCCCCCTGATCCAGTATCACCTGACCGCTACTTTTCAATGTATGTTTGAGCCAGTGTTTTTTCGCCTTGGTAGCCGCGCGGCTCTTCTTAAACCGGGTACCCGGGTTTTCACCCTTCAGTATATGCTCAAACACCTCACTACGGCTGCCATTGACTATATAGGTTTCGATGCCGTTCTCTACGGCTTTTTCCGCCGCCTGAATCTTGGTACGCATGCCGCCTGTGGCGATCAGGTTAGAGGTACTGCCCGCCATGGCATAAATTTCTTCGGTGATCTCGGCTATTTCCGGGAGCAAATTGGCATCAGGGTTAGATCTAGGATCCTTGTCATAGACGCCATCAACATCACTTAAGATAAAAAGGCAATCCGCCTCGCTGACCAGTGCGACCAGGGCGGCCAGGTTATCGTTATCGCCCACCTTAAGCTCGTCTGTGGCGACGGTATCGTTTTCGTTTACCACAGGAATAACGTCGTTTTCCAGCAGCACCCGCAAGGTATTTTTGATATTGATATAGCGCTGACGATCTTTTAAATCACCATGAGTGATGAGTAGCTGGCTACAGGGCTCGTCAAAAAAGCGCTGCCAATTGGCCATGACCTGCATCTGGCCAACGGACGCCATGGCCTGTTTGGTGGGAATAGAGGGAACGGGAGAGCCATGCTGAATTAATTTACGGCCAGCGGCGACGCTGCCCGATGATACCAAAATGATTTCTTTTCCCGCATGTCGACACTCGGTGATAAAACGGGCAATGGCCAGGGTATATTTGCCACTGCAGCCATTGGCATCCGGCGCCACCAGGGCACTGCCAACCTTTATCACTGCTCTATTAAAATTCATCGTTACTCCTCTCGTTTTCTCACCCGTAAGAATGCCTTGAAAACAGGGGCTTTGGCAATGGTGATCTCATGATTTTATAGACAAGTTCCCTCTTTTTAATAGCATTAGTTAATACTTACCCTTTGGCCCGGCTTATATATACAGACATTGGATACAGTATCCTTTTTTAGGAACTAAGTAAGGCACGGAAAGCACTCAATTAGGAGTGCACAGCTTACTATATGTAAAAAACAGGGTCACAAATATAAAATGTGTCGAAATGAATCAATAAGCGGGAGAGTTCTGTATATTTTCGGCGAAATTCAGCTAATTTTTACTGAAAACCAGCTGAAATCTTATTATTATAGCCAGGAGTTTTGATTAACCGTGGAAAAATGCTTTCATGCTGAGTTTTTTACCTAGCCCCGTCATTGGCCTGCTCTCTTTTCTCCTCTATCTGTGCAACACCTTGTTTTGGCTGCTGCCTATCATAATTTTCTCTTTTTTAAAGGCCTTAATTCCTCTGGCTTTTTGGCAAAGGCTCTTTAGTCACCTGCTAGATGCCATGGCCAGCAACTGGGTGGCCGTCAATACCGGCATACAAAACTTACTGACCAAGACAAAGTTTAGTGCTACCGGCTTGGAAAAACTGACCATGAATGACTGGTACCTGGTGGTCAGCAACCATCAGTCCTGGGTCGATATCTTGGTACTACAAAGGCTGTTACACGGTAAAATACCCTTTCTTAAGTTTTTCCTGAAAAAGGAATTGATCTATGTGCCCTTTCTCGGCATTGCCTGGTGGGCGCTGGATTTTCCCTTTATGAAACGATACAGCAGTGAGTTTCTGAAAAAGAATCCGCATTTAAAGGGCAAAGACATAGAAACCACACGCAAGGCGTGCGACAAGTTCAAACACAAGCCGGTGAGCGTGATGAACTTTTTGGAAGGGACCCGCTATACCGAGCAAAAGCACAATAAACAGCAATCTCCCTTTAATTACCTGCTTAAACCTAAGGCCGGCGGTATTGCCTTTGTGCTGGAAGCCATGGGCGGACACCTAACTAAAATCGTCAATGTCACCATACATTATCCGGGTGGCATTCCGGATTTTTATCGCTTTATCTCGGGCAAGGTCGATAAAATTAATGTCACGATAGAAACCATAGACATAGACGAATCCATTATCGGCGATTACTTTAATGACGATGATTTTAAGCTCTCTTTCCAGCAATGGGTCAATCAGTTATGGCTGGATAAGGACCTGGCAATTAAGCAACTTAGCGAACAACAGAATTAGCGAGTGTCGGTTTTTAGCCTAGGGCGTGTTGATCTTTCAGGTTTATTTTGAACAAAATTTAAACTCGAAAGTTCAACACGCCCTAATGATAGCTATACATCTTGAGCTTACCCTTGTATAAATAGCAAACTAAAGGCAAAAGAATATACTTCTTTGGTTACAGGGCTCAGGGTAAAGTATGAATGGATTAATCGAAAACTGGCTTACTGCACAGGGAGTGACAGAGAGCTATTTGCCTTTGGCCAGCATAGTAACAGGCTGCGTGCTAATGCTCCTGTTATCCGGTATCAGCTACTATATTGCCAAACACCAGGTACTGTCTTTTGTCCACAGGCTTATTATTAGCTCAAAAAATACCTGGGATGACCTGCTCCTGGAGCACAATGTCCTCTCACGAACGGCTTTATTGATCCCTATACTGATAGTACTATTTCTAACCCCACTGCTGATTCCCGAAGGCAGTATTTTAAGAGCGTTTTTTATCGTCTTTGCCAAAGTGGCGATATGTTTTCAGGTTGCCCGCTGTATCTCGGCGATTTTAAACGTAGTTAAACACCTGTATCAGCATACGGCGGCAGATAAATACCTGCCGCTGAATTCGGCGGTTCAGGTTATCAAGCTCGCCGTTTATCTGGTGGCGACTATTTTGGCACTGTCCTATATTCTTGATCGGTCACCAATATATCTGTTAAGCGGCTTGGGCGCATTGACCGCCGTGCTGCTGCTGGTGTTTCAGGATACCATCAAGGGGCTGGTGGCCAGCATTCAAATTTCGGTCAATAAAATGCTGGCCCCCGGCGACTGGGTGGAACTGCCCCAATATGGTGCGGATGGTGATGTTATTGAAATCGGACTCAATACCGTCAAGGTTCGAAATTTTGATATGACGGTAACTACCATTCCCACCTATGCCCTGATCAGCGGCTCCTTTAAAAACTGGCGGGACATGTTTAACGCCGGCGGACGCAGGATAAAGCGTACCCTGATAATAGATGTCAGCAGTATTCGTTTTTACCAGGCAGACGAAATTCAGGCATTAGGCTCAATGCCTTTGCTAAAGGACTATCTTTCGACTAAGCAGGTTGAATTGGCTGATGCCAATAATAATGCTAATAATATCAGCCCACGCCAGCTCACCAATGTTGGTACCTTTAGGGCCTATATAGAGTCCTATTTGCGCCAACATGACAAGGTCAATCAAGACATGACCTGTATGGTGCGCCAGCTGGAAGCCACAGAAGCCGGGCTTCCGCTGGAGTTGTATTTTTTCAGCAAAGACCAAAACTGGGTCAGGTACGAAGGCATTCAGGCCGATATCTTTGATCACCTGTTTGCCATGGCGCCACAATTTGGTTTGCGGATTTTCCAGCACCCCAGTGGCCATGACTGGCAACAAGCGGGCCAGTCATAAAATCAACACCTAGGGCGCGTTGACCTTTCGAGTTTAAATTTTGTTCAAGATAAACGCTTTTTGCTCGCGGCGCGAGCTATGTAGCATGGTTATTCCATGTCAATAGCGAGCAACAAAGAGCAAAAAGTGTTTAATTGAACCCTTAGGGCAGCGTTTGTTTGCTATTTCTCCTACGTTTTATGAAATACTTCCATGTATTTCACCAAGTACTAGTACTTGGCCAGCTTACGCTGTTCAACCAGGTTCCCTACCTAGTTGTCGCATGTTCGAATAGAATAACTATGCTTCTCATGCTCTGCCTTGTATAAATACCAAACAAACTGCTGCAAAAATAAACCTGAAAGGTCAACACGCCCTACCGCTGGCGAATCACACCTTCCTGCATGGTAGAAGCGACAAGTTCGCCATTGCGATTAAATATCTGTCCTCGCACCAGGCCTCGGCCACTACTGGCTGACGGACTGGTGACAGAGTAAAGTAACCAGTCATCGAAACGGAATGGGCGATGGAACCACATGGCATGATCTATGGTTGCAATCTGAAAGTTTGGCTGCCAGTGGCTGACCCCGTGCGGCAACAAGGCCGTGGGCAAGAAATGAAAATCGGAGGCATAAGCCAGCATATAGGTATGTATGCGCAGATCATCCGGTAATTCACCATTGGTTTTTATCCACATATGGGTTGATGAATCGGTCGGGTCGGGAGAAACCCAGTTATATTGGCTCAGCGGCCGCATTTCGATGGGTTTTTCTGCCAGAAACTTGTCCCGGACATTTGCCGGTAATAAATCCTGGTGCTCAAAGATAAAATCCCCGTAGGAAGGGAGCCCTTCCGGCCCTTTTACTTCTGGCATTTTATCCTGATGGTCAAACCCGGGCTCAAGCTCCTGAAAAGACGCCGTCATATAGAAGATGGATTTGCCATTTTGTATCGCCTGAACACGACGTGTGCTAAAGCTGCGGCCATCCCGGATATTTTCTACTTCATAAACCACAGGTTTAGTAGCATCACCGGGACGCAAAAAATAGGAATGCAAGGAGTGGACATTGCGGCTGGGATCTATGGTTTCCTGTGCTGCCGATAATGCCTGGCCCATAACCTGGCCACCAAATAATGCTCGAAAGCCCAGATCCTGGCTTTGACCACGGTAAATTCCCTGCTCGATAACCTCCAGCTTCAGCAAAGCCAGCAAATCATTTAACACATCACTCATATTATTACCTTAAAACTCAAGCAACACTCGATTAACAAGTCTATGACACTAATGATCATTTGTGCTCATATTAATACCTAAAGGTGATTGTACCAGTAGTGATTTTAGAAAAAAACGTCCTTCAAATGTTGAATTATTAACCACACTGCTATATGTTATTGAGCACTTATATTTAAAGCTTAAGGATGAGTCATTTTTAAGGTTGAGAGTATCAATGCAAGCAGTAGCAGAAAGAGAAGTATTACTGGAACGAAGACACTATGTGCCGGAGCAATCCAACTTATGGGATAAACTATCATTAGCCCAGAAGTTTGCTGCCAGCAGCTTAACCCAGTTCGGCTATGATCTTGCGTTTATTCGTGGCAGTTCTAATGGCAGTATCGCCGTACTACTATGTAATGGTAACGCCGCAACCATTACCGGTGAAGGTGAAATAGACACCTCGCCCAATATCAAGATTAGACCATAAAAAAAGCACCTGTCGGTGCTTTTTTTATGCCTGGTTTTTGTTTGGTGCTGATGCTAGCTGGCCTTTTTTAAATCCTTTGCTGCGGCGCTGTTCATTAATTTTTCTTCTTGCTGAGACAACAAAACTTCAACCAGCGAAATAAAGCCCTTTAGGTCATTACTCGACCACATATTTCTTACTTGCTTATCCTGCCTATTGATATAGCTGACAAAATTGTTAAACGCGCCCTTTTCTTGGCTATCAAAACATTTCTTGGCGATCGCCTTTAACTGGCCCGAGCCCTTGGAGCTTTCACGATAAATAACGGCATAATTATGAATAAGTGGCGAGAATGTTTCTAACTGATGCACAACAGTGCCATTTTTACGAGCTTCCTGTATTGCCTTAACATTATTAAAGCGTTGCTTGGCAAATTCTTCAAAACAGCCTGATACTGTTACCATGGACGCCACCAGGGCCTTATTTTCTTTAGCCGTATTGTTCATTTCTCTTTTGGCGATGAGCACTTCTCTTTGCAGGCTTTCGGCCCGGAAGAAAAAATAAATGCTTGTTAAAACAAAAACGGCAATAATTGCAGCAACAAAAATCATAATTGATAACTACCCACTTAAAAAATTCAATACCTTGTTGCTATTCTCTGTACGGCATCAAAGTAACAACTATTGTCGCATCCCAAGTCAAAATCACAAAGGATTTACATCAAGTTTTCACAGATTCTACACTAGTTTTTCTGCTTAACAGCTTCACTCAGGCGCGATAAAAAAATATAGGGATCAATATCTTGAATGCTAGGTGTATCAAACGCATATTGAATATTAACCGAAAACTCACCTAGATTGGCAAAAAACCTTACTTCCAAGGCTTTGGCCAGTTTCTCCAAGATAATCTGCATATCCAAATTCGACTGGTGTGGCGATAAAAACAAATATTCTCCTTCATTGATCAAACCTGCATAGTCAAATTCCCCGACATACTCATTGATTAATGTGGCAATGGTCTTGGCCACTTCATTAATGGTTTTTTTATTAAACCGATAACTTAACTCTTTCCAGTTCTCCACCGACATATAGCCAATGGCCAACGGGTACTCGTACTTGCGGGCCATCTTGTAGGCCGTTTGATAGAACAGTTTGGTTTCTGTCGGGCTGGCCAGGTGGTGGGCCGGCTTTTCCACTTCATCATAAGCCAGGTTCAGTTGGCGAGCTCTTCTTTTGAACCAGAGCCAAACAAAGATAAACAACATGATGACGATAAGGCTCACCAATACAAAAATGACTTTTTGCTGTCGTTGGAATTTTCTTGAAAAGTCCGCCCTTAGTTCGCTTTTTTCTGCCAGCTTAATCGCCAGTTCGCGGCTTTTATTGCTGGCAAGCTTTTCATTTTCTATGGCAATAGTGCTGGAAATTTTACTTATGTTAAACTGCTGATATAAAACAAAATACTTGTTGAGCAGTGTCAGTGACTTCTCATAATCCCGCTCTGCTTCGTACATATCTGACAGCAACTGGTACAAGTCTATCTGTTCACTGGTCAACTCAATATTTTCAGCGAGCAGTTCGGCCTGGCTTAACAGCTGATAGGCATAATCTTGCCTGCCTGTATGCAAGGCCGCTTTAGCCAATGCTATCAAGGCACTTAAATAGGGTTTAGTCAGGTTTTGCCCCTGAAACAGCTTTTCGGCCCGAGAAAGGGAATCGAAAGCCAGGGCATAATCTGCCTGCAATAGCTGTACTTCTCCCAATCCCAATTGGGCATAGGCAATGCGAATCGGTGAATGAGACTCTTCGGCGTGTTTTTTTGCTTCCCAATAGGCGTGATAGGCATCATCCAGCTTGCCCAGCTGGCGGTAAGCCCCCGCCAAGTTATAATAGGTATTCTCTATGTTGTCGGTGCGAGACAGACCGCTTCTTAGTTTCAATAATTTCTGGTGAATGGTAATGGCCGTATGATAGTCACCCAAATAATAATGGGCTATGGCAAGAATTTCCAGCAACTCTATATGATCCGCAAATTGCTGATATTTAAGAATAAGGTTTTCTACTGTTTGCAGATCCGTCAATGCCTTCTCATGTTGCGCCATTAAGGCAAAAGCCACGGCCCTATAGCTGAGCGCTATCAGCCGGTACTGAATATCAATCTGCTGCTCCGACAAGTCAATAACTTGTTCGGCAACACTATGCACCTGATGAAACTTGCCTTTTACATAGTAGCCCGCCGCAACTTTCAAGAGCAGATTCAGCCGAATTGAGCGATCTATACTGGTGAGAGACAGTCCGTCCCGGGCAAATTGAAATGCCCTGGCAACATCTCCCTTATTGGTGGCCGCGTCAGCAAGCAAAACATAGACCTTGGCGACAATATTTCCCGTATATAGCTTGCGGTTTTGAATAATACTGCTCGATAAAGCAACAACTTCTTCATAAGGCAAGGTTTCCTTGTCCATGGACAAATACAACTGTACCTTATGAATATTTTCTTCAACTTCTGAGTCTGCTACCACCGTCTGATTAGCAGAAACCGAAGAAAAGCTGAATAGGCATAACAACAAAAGTATTACAATTTTTTCAACTCTTATTACAATCTCTTTACCTTTCACCACAGAATCCTGCTCTAAATCAGAACGTAAAATCAACATAAATACAACAACTTAAACCGCGATCAATCTTTAATTGATATTTTTAGTTTACAAGCAACTCGCTTTGACTATAATGAAAATCAGAGCTGCTAAAGCTCGTTAAGGGCAAATCTAGTGAAAGCTAGAGACGCAAAGTTACCGGTCTAAGGGGAAACCTAGGACAGCGGGACTGCCAAATTTAGATATAGTGGGGGCTTATCTAAAGCCGACGGTCAACTGTCTGTACCCACGGTACACTTTGCGTGCTCTCCCTTAATTTTTCTTTATTCCCAGATCCTAATTCCTAAAGCTTTTCATCTATACTGGCTTTTTTCTGATCAATATAATGTGCGATAACCTGTTCAAGCATAGACAGCGGCATAGAACCATTTTTTAATATTTCATCATGAAACTCGCGCAAATCAAAGGCTTTCCCCAAAGCCTCTTCCGTTTCTTGCCTGAGTCGCTTAATGGTTAGCTCACCAATCTTGTAGGATAAGGCTTGCCCAGGCCAGGAAATATATCTGTCTATCTCTGTTTTTACATTATGTAACGACAGGGCGGTATTATTGGCCAGAAAATCCATGGCTTGCTGCCGGCTCCAGCCCTTAACATGCATGCCGGTATCCACCACCAGGCGACAGGCCCGCCACATTTCATAGGTTAAGCGGCCAAATTCACTATAGGGATCCTGATAAAACCCCACTTCTTTCCCAAGAAACTCCGAATACAACCCCCAGCCCTCACCAAATGCAGAGATATAGGTTAGATTTCTAAACTTAGGTACATTCTTCATTTCTCTTGCTATCGAGCCTTGCAAATGATGTCCGGGTACGGCCTCGTGTAGCGTTAGTGCCTCTAAGACATATAACGGGCGGCGATCCAACCTGTAGGTATTCACCCAGTAATTTCCTGGTTGATCGTCTCTGGACGGGCCTGAATACCTGCCCGTGGTATATTTAGGCGCGATATTGGCGGGTACTTCAATCACACCATAGGGTGTACGGGGCAAGGTTTTAAACAATGAGGGTAATTTGGCATCCATCTTTTTGGCAATAAAGGAAGCCTCTTTTAATAATTGCTCGGGGGTTTTGGCATAGAATTGCTCATCTGTCCTTAAAAACTCAACAAACTCCGCAAAGCTGCCTTTAAATTCTACTTTCTTGATGATAGCTGCCATTTCTGCCCGTATGCGTTTAACCTCTTTTAAGCCAATCTGATGGACCTCCTCGGCAGAGATGGGCAAGGTTGTATAGTGGGCAACACGGTTCTGGTAATACTCGTCTCCCCCGGGAAGAGAGTTGGCCGCTATATTCTTGCGTGCGTTTGGCTGGTAGGTTTCCACCATAAAGTCATAATATTGTCTATAACTGGCAAACACCTGGTCTCGAATAATTTGCTCTGCCGTTTCCTGAAGCTCATTTTTAACGGCTTCCCCCAGATGTTCCGGCATAGTTAGAAAAGGCTTAAAATAGGTGCTTTGTCTGACATCATCCTTGATAAAGGCCAAAATGGATTGCTCAAACCCTTGTAACACCACTTGCGGCTGGGTAATTCCCTCGGCCAGGCCTTTTTCCATCCACTCGGTTTGCTGGGTAAAATAGCGTGGAATCGCCCTGAGCCTGGCAATATAGTCTTGATAGTCTTGCTCGGTCCTAAAGTTAACTTTTTGATTAATATAACTAATCCATACATGAAAGCCTGACTCGGCCGTCAAGGGCATATAATGCTCTTTATTCACATAGTTATCGATGTCATTCTTGAGTTTATAGGTTAATACCGACCAATTAATCCGGTTGGCTACATCCAGTTGTTCCGTATCCAGGGCATTTAGTCTCTGATACAGCATCAGGCTCTGTTTATGCTGCCGAGCAAGGGTCTGAGGAGAAAGATCCGGTAGCCTGGCGTTATTGCCGCCAGGTTCCGTTTTATTAAATGGGCTACTGGACTCTACAAAGCTTTGGTAATCATTAATAATGGTTGTCAGTTCTTGATTGGCATTGGCCTTATTTTCGCCTGCCGTTTGACTGCAAGCGCCTAGCATAAAGAACAAGAAAACAAGCAACACTTTAAGATTCATAACCTATGACCCAAACAGTAAAAAGCCGAATTACTTTAGCAAATTCTAACCAAATTAAAACCAGTCTAATTAAAACTATGCGTTAACCGGCCAGATATCTTGGACAAAACGACAAAAAATACAATTATTGACAAAATATGCCCTCTCAAGGCTAGACCTTTAACTGCGTATACAGGAGAATGTGCTTATAACAAGAGTACAAGTTGTAGTAGCGTAACACTCGATTAATGAAGCACCATGATTCTATAGCGCAAGCAGATAAAAAGTTAACTCAGTCTATTGAGCAATTAAGGCAATGGAATCTAGCCGCAACGCCAATCAACTATGCCGTCAGCTACGAATATATTACCGGAAAAAACCAAGCCCTGTATTCGGCCATCAAACAACAAATCGCCTCGGAAAAACCATTAGATAATTTCTTCCTCGAAGAAGTTTATCGAGAGTATGTGCTGGGCCAAAGCAAGTTTCGCGACGAAATAGTGACAGATCTTGACGATCTTATCACTCAGGTAGAAAAGAACAATCGTCGGTCATCTAGCTCTGCCAACGGCCTTATTAACACGCTGGACACTAGTATTAATGCCATCCAGTCCGACGATAAGCGAAAGGTCAAGATTGCCATATCAAAACTTCGTAAGGCGTCCCATCAATTCAAGGCACAACAGGAAAAACTTGCCGACCAGCTAAAACAGTCTCAAAGGCAGGCGAGTAATTTACGCTCAGAATTAGAGGGTATGCGTAAAGAGATTTACTTAGATCCGCTGACGCAATTATATAATCGCAAGGCCATGAACCAGCACCTGGAGATCTGGCATAGTGAAAACCCTGACAGGCATATATCTGCGCTCGTTATTAACCTGGACTACTTCGCCAAATTTAGTCAGCGTTTCGGCCCCTTGATTGGTGATGTACTCCTGAGCAAGGTAGCGAAAAAAGTTAGCAGCTATGTCACTAACAGCGGCTTACCCGTGCGCTCTGGTGGCGATGAATTTCTTATTCTGTTACCGGATGTGGATACAGGCATAGCAACAGAGATAGCCGAAAAAATAAGGCAAGGCGTTGAAAAGTTGAGATTTGTCAGCAGCAAATCCGGTGTTAGGCTGCCTCCAATGACAGTATCAATCGGCATAACAGGGTTTCGAGTGACAAAAAATATTAATACCGTCATACAGCAAGCAAGGCAAACCCTGAACCTAAAAGCTAAACACCAAACCAACCTGGTAATTGCCCCCGGCAACTAGCCGATTTATTCACTAAGGCTTTGCGGGCATGAATTGCTTGTTTGTGCCACCTGGGTACAGTTGCGACCTTGTTTTTTTGCCTGATACAAAGCCTGATCTGCCTGGTCAATGAGCTGATGACTGGAGTCGGCATGGTTGGGGAAAATAGCAACACCCGTCGATATGGTGATCTTGCCCAAAGCGTTTGATTTATAGCTTAGTGATAGCCGACCAATGCAGGCACGCAGCTTTTCAGCCAAACGGTAGGCATCGGAGACATTAATATCCGGGCAGATAATACAGAACTCTTCTCCACCATAGCGACAAGCAATATCTTCCAGGCGCAAGTTGTTCTTAAAGGCTTCGGCGACTTTTATCAAGACAACGTCACCGGCCTCATGACCATAACTATCGTTAAACAACTTAAAGTAATCTAAATCTATCATTAATACGGCGAGATGTGCCTGATGGCGCTCGGCCCTGTTCAACGCCTGTTCGAGCGCTTCAAACATAAAACGACGGTTATATAGGTCGGTTAGCGGATCTCTGATGGCTTGATTTCTTAGCAGATCTTTTAGATGCAAATTAGCCAGGCCATAACTTATTTGCTCGGCCAAATTAACCGCAATATTGCGATATTTCTTGTCGATAAGCCCGCCAGCACTCACCAGATACAAGGTGCCCAGCAGGTAATTCTCACTCACCAAATTAACACAAACCGCATTTTCCGGCAGTTGGCAGTCCAGGCCATCACAGTTAGCCGGCAAACTGTCATTGGTTTGTGCCTGTTTTTTCTGCCAGCATTGCATAGACAGCTTTGACACTTCACTAGGCCAGTCTTTCCCCCAGTGCGTCAGTTCTTTTATTTGTTTATTGTCATCACAGGTTAAAAATATTGCCCCACTTAGGCTAGGTAGTAATTTGGGAATAATATTGCACAATACTCGGGCTGCATCTTCCATACAATCGGCACTGGTCAGCATGGTACTCATGGTTTGAATAAGGGTTATTTCCCTGGTGCGAGCAACAATTCTCAGCTCCTGCATATTACGCTCTTTTTGGACGGCAATATTGATCATTCTAATGGCCAATAAGCCAAATATAACAATCACGATGACGGTGACAAAAATAATGACACTGAAGCTCCATCGCAAGTCAACTATGGCATTCTGGTAGCTATCTATCGGCAGGGACGCCCTGGCAATATAACCCAAGTTGTTATCATAAGAGGTAATGTGAATGATTTCTTTATTTAACAAAGGATTAAAACGAACCGCCCTTCCTTGGCCATTTGCTAAGGCGGCAACAACCTCCTCTCGTTGCCGATAGTTTTCTGCCCGAACAATTTCCGATACGGTTAGTTGCGAGTCCCCCAGTAGGCTACCATCTTTGGTAAAATAGCCAATTCTTGCCGAACTGGCGCCGGCAATACTGTTGGCAAGGGAAGAAAAAGAGCTGTGTGCACTCTGATGCTTATCATCAATAAGCGCAATTGCGGAAAGAGAAAAGGACGCAAGGTTCCTAAGCTCTTGTTCAAAGCGCTTGTGCAATATGTTTTTTAGGTGATATTCAATGCCTAATACACTGATAATGAATATAACCACTATCACCAATATCGGCATATAAATAACTTTATGGTGCAACTTCATATAAAATAGCTGCAAAGGTTTATTTGCTGATCAAGTTTGTCTACCTCACCTTTAGTGGCTTCCCTACGGTTAACATCCTAAGTTTGAAGCTCCACTAGCCCAAGGTAAGTATAGACCTATTTATACAATTGCAAATATTTTAGTTATTAACGAGTTGCAAGTGCAGTAGGCTAAGTTTTTCCCGGCTAGCTTCATCTTCGGCTTCCAGCCAGCATGACTGGCTGTAACACTCAAAATTGAGTACGAAAAAGCCTTGCTGCCACTGAATGCGGATACTTTCCCTGTCTGCTCCCTGGACATGCTCTATTTCCATAGCACCAGGTAGTTGAGCAAACACCAGCTTTGCCAGCTGATGAATGTTCTCTTGCTGCCATTCACTGTTAAAAAAAATAAGAATGCTTGATTCTTCTACCATCTCCACAGAGGATAAAACTAAATTTTCAATATGTTGCATATCAGTTTTTTACCGGCGCCATTGGCATCAAACCTATCTTCGGAATTTGATCCAATAATCACTGTCATTCTTGGTACCTTTAAACCGCCTATTAGCAGTATTTTACTAAAAAAATCAAGGACAGATCAGTTCTTTTTACATATAATCGGTCCTGGCTTATTTAACATTCTAATCATCAAAGAGAGATTGAAATTATGAAAAAACTTACTTTAGCTGTTTCAGCTACTGTTATGATGGCGTCTCCTGTATTCGCTGGCGATGTTGCTGCTGGTAAAGCAAAATCAGGCGTATGTGCAGCTTGTCATGGTGCTGCTGGTATTTCTGCTGTTCCTATGTACCCTAACCTAGCAGGTCAAAAAGAAGCTTACCTAGCTAAACAGTTAAAAGATTTCAAATCTGGTGCTCGCAAAGATCCTGTTATGGCTCCAATGGCAATGGGATTATCTGATGAAGATGTTGCAAACATTGCTGCTTACTATGCTAGCCTGAAATAAGTTAGCAAATAGATGCAAAAAAAGGCGCTCCTAGGGCGCTTTTTTTGTGTCTAGAATTCAGCAACCAGGGCGTATATTGTATTCCATTTTGTCTGTATACTATGATGATATAGTAGATACTTGGCCCAGACAGTTAGAGAATATGACGTTAGATTTTATCGCACAAGAATATGTAAAACTCGTGCTATTGCTTGGTCAGCACCACACCGACTATGTCGATGCCTATTATGGTCCAGACAACTGGAGTCCCCAAACTAAGCCCCGGCCATTGGCAGAACTGTTAATTCGGGCACTCACCTTAAGTGAGACACTCAATGTCGTCGGCTGTAATAGTCAACAAAAACAGCGTAAGCAGCTGCTAGTCATACAGTTAAACTCTGTTATCAGCTTTATCCGAATGCTGCAGGGCAATACGCTAAGCTTTCAGGAAGAGTCAAGACAAGTCTATGACACTTACAGTCCTGAGGTTGACACCAAGCAGTTAGATAGCGCCCTGGCAGAACTCAATCAGTTACTGCCAGGAGCCAATGAACTGAATCAAAAGCTTAATGACTATTTTCAAGCCCTTATTGTGCCGACAGACAAAGTTTCATCCGTATTTTCCGCTGCCATCACAGAAGCAAAAAACAGATCCAAGCAATATATAGCACTGCCACAAACGGAATCCTTTAAGCTGGAGCTGGTCAAAGACCAGGTTTGGAGTGGTTACAACTGGTACAAGGGAGCTGCCCATAGTGTTATTCAGCTTAACACCGACTTTCCCCTGCACATTCACCGCGCCTTGGATCTGGCCTGCCACGAAGGCTACCCCGGTCACCATCTTTTTAACTCACTGATAGAAAAGCACCTGGTTAACGAGCTTGGCTGGATGGAATATTGCATTTATCCGCTTTTTTCTCCCATCTCGTTACTAGCGGAGGGCAGCGCCAACTACGGCATTGAATTAACCTTTCCGCCATCTGAGCGCCTAAGCTTTGAAAGGGATGTTCTTTTTCCATTGGCCGGCATAGCTCCCAGTAAGGCAGACATGCTTGCTCAAGTAAGGCAACAAGTGCAAAAGCTTGCCTATGCTGACAACTGGGTAGCAGAGCACTACCTGGACGGGAAAATTACCAAGGAGCAGGCCATAGAGCTGTTGATGAAATACGCCTTGACCGACAAAGAGAAATCAACCCAGAGAATCCGCTTTATCGAGGCAAACCGTGCCTATGTCATCAACTATAATCTTGGACAGGATTTAGTGAAAAACTATGTCGAACGGCATGCCGCATCGGATAGTCAAGAGGCCAAATGGCAGGCCTTTTCAACGCTTTTGAAAAACCCTAAAACCGCCTCCATGATGCGCGCTTAGCTCAGTTAGGCCTTATGTTGCTGAATCAGCTCCAGAAAGGGGCCACCATAGCGTGCCAGCTTGGTATCGCCAATACCACTGACCATTAACATCTCATTGGAAGAGACGGGCTGCTTTCTGGCCAGCTCAGACAGGGTGGCATCATTAAAGACGATAAAGGGGGCAATATCTTCAACGTCGGCTATCTCCTTGCGCAGGGCCCTAAGTTTGGCAAACAGGGCCCTGTCATAAGGCTGCTCCTTGTCTTTGCGTTGCCAGTAACTGGCTTTTTGCAAGCGGGGCGAGGCCAGCATTAAGGGATCGCTACCGGTTAATACCGAGCGCGACGCCTGGGTTAAGCACAACGCCGAATGCCGGGCAATGTCCTGCTGCAGGAAGCCCAAATGAATGAGCTGCCTGACAATGGCAAACCAGTAGCCGGGAGTTTTATCCCGGCCAAGACCAAAAGTGGAGACCTTGTCGTGCGCCAGCTTCTTGACCTTGGCGCTTGATTCACCACGTAATACCTCGATAACATGCTGAATATCTCCCTGTTGCTGGATGCGATAGACGCAGGACAAGACCTTTTGCGCTTCCTCCAGGGCATTAAACTGGCTGGGAGGGTCGAGGCAAATATCACAATTACCACAGGCCTGCTCCGTATATTCGGCAAAATAGTTAAGCACCACCTGTCGTCGGCAGGTTTGAGCATCGACAAAGCCTGTCATCGCCTGAAAGCGTTGCAGTTCCACATGCACTCTTTGCTCGTTTTCACCATCGCTGATGCGTTTTTTAATTCTTTCTACATCCTTGTCGTCGTAGAGAAACAGGGCTTCCGCCGGCAGGCCGTCACGGCCGGCACGGCCGATCTCCTGGTAATAGGACTCCAGGGTACGGGGCGGCTCAAAATGAATGACATAACGAATATTGGATTTATTGATCCCCAGACCGAACGCGACCGTAGCTATCACCAACTGAATATTATCCCTGGTAAAGCCGTCCTGCACCGCATTGCGGATCTCGACTTCCAGGCCGGCATGGTAAGGCGCACAGTTAATACCCGCCTGAGCAAGTTTTTTGGCCAGTTTTTCCACCTGCCACCGGCTATTACAGTAGACTATGCCACTTTCATCACCACGTTTACGTATATAGCCCAGCAGCTGCTGTTCACCATTATATTTTTCCGCCAGGGTATAGCGAATATTCGGCCGATCAAAGCTGTCCAGGTGTATAAGGGGGTCGCCTAGCTGTAATTGAGACAAGATATCTTTTCGGGTGGTAACATCTGCCGTCGCCGTCAATGCCATCACGGGTACATGGGGAAAATGCAGTTTCAGGCGATTGAGCTGGGTATAGGCGGGGCGAAAGTCGTGACCCCATTGTGAAATACAATGTGCTTCGTCTATGGCAAACAGGCTGATGGGTAAATCCGCCAGGCCCTCAAGAAAGTAGTGACTTTTCAGGCGCTCCGGCGCCACGTACAACAGCTTGATTTCGCCATTGGCCAGGCCTCGAAATATTTTTTCAACCTCATTGGCATCCTGCGATGAGTTAACAAAGGCCGCCGAGATTCCCTGCCGGGTCAGGCCATCCACTTGATCTTTCATCAAGGCGATCAAGGGAGAAACCACTATTGTGATCCCCGGCAGCAAGGTTGCGGGCAATTGGTAACAAAGTGACTTACCGCCTCCAGTGGGCATCAGCACCAGGCTGTCACGCCCTTGAAGTACTCCCTGAATAACCGCTTCCTGCCCGACCCTAAAGGAAGAGTAGCCAAAGTAATGTTTAAGTGAGTCAAGCAGTTGTTCTGAAGAGAACACTGGCAGAGAATTATTCAACAAAATACTCAAATGTAGACACATGAAAAAAGCATTTTACCCCAGCTAAGCAAGAGTACAGAGAAAATTTTTCGTTTTTCATCGTGAAAATGTTACCCTGCCAGTTAAAGACATCAGACCAGATGGATAACGCATGAAATTAGAGACCATTTATCAACAAATCGCCCAACATTGGACCCAGGGCATGCCTTTTAATAAGCTGCTCGGGCTTGAGATTTCCCACTTTAACAGTGAAAAGTCCGAGATACGATTTGCCTGGCAGGACAAGTTGATTGGTAACCCCATGCAAAAAATACTGCATGGCGGGGTCACGGCCTCTGCCCTGGACCTTGCCGGCGGAGTGGTTGCCGCCGCCAATATTATAGCGCAGCTCGATGACTTGTCTGCTCAGTCAATACAACAGAGTTTAAGCCGTTTGGGCACCATAGATCTGCGCACAGATTTTTTAAGGCCCGGCCGCGGAGAAGAATTTGTCGCAACCGCTCGCATCATACGTAGCGGTAATAAGGTGGCGGTGGCCCGGATGGAAATGCATAATGAACGGGGAGACCATATTGCCTTTGGGACAGGTACCTATATGGTCGGCTAAAACCGGCTATTGACGAAACAGGCATGACAAAATGGTGACCGAGCCCAGGGCTGTGATAAGATAGCGCTTTTCTATCTGCGCCCAATCTCATGTCATCAAGCCACACAAGCTATCCCGTTGGAGTCATCAATGCTATCAGCGCCTATTTTATGTGGGGTGTTGCACCGCTTTATTTCAAGCTGCTGGCCGATATCGGTGCCGATGAAATACTTGTCCACAGAGTGATTTGGTCCTGTGTATTACTGGCCATTATCGTGCTTGCCATGAACAAACAGCGCAATATTCAGTTATTATTCAAGCAGCCAAAAATTCTGGCGGGATTAACGGCAACCGCCACATTTCTTGCGGCTAACTGGTTTTTATTTATCTGGGCGATTAACAATGATCATTTGCTGGATGCCAGCCTGGGTTATTTTATCAATCCGTTATTCAGTGTGGCCCTGGGAATGATTTTCCTTGGCGAGCGTCTACGCAAATGGCAGAAATTTGCCGTGCTGCTCGCCATTTTGGGTGTGTTAATCCAGCTAATTTCTATCGGAACCCTGCCGGTTATTTCCCTGGCCCTGGCCGGCACGTTTGGCATATACGGTCTGCTTCGAAAAAAACTGCACGTTGATTCGTTTGTCGGCCTGTTATTCGAATCTATGTTGATGCTACCTGTCGCACTGATCTATTGGCACTATTTTATCAACGGTTCAACGGCAAATATGTTTGAAAACAGCCTGTCATTAAATTTTACCCTGGTCATGGCCGGTGTGGTAACCACGGCGCCCTTGCTGTGTTTTACTGCCGCTGCCAAGCGATTAACCCTGTCGGCACTGGGCTTCTTTCAATATATAGGCCCAAGCTTAATGTTTATTCTTGCTGTTGCCTTATATAAGGAGCCGCTGGTACCGGCCAAGCTAGCCACCTTTGCCTTTATCTGGTGTTCACTCTTGATATTCAGCCTGGATCCTCTGAAGGCACATAAAGCCAACCGGCTATTATCGGCAAAAGACAAGTAGAAGTTGCAGGGCGATGTCATAAGCCAAGTCAGAAGGGTTTGGCCTCTATACTTTTTGGCAGGGTGATGGTCACCGTAGTCCCGGTGCCCAGCTCACTATCTATCTCGATATGGCCTTCAAGCTTTTTATTGATCAGGTTATAGACAATATTCATGCCCAGTCCGGTACCGCCATGACTTCGCTTGGTGGTAAAGAAGGGATCATATATCTTATTAATCACTTCCTGCGTCATGCCACAGCCGTCGTCCATAAAGACTATCTTGGCGCCGCCATTCCAGGGCCTGACATGAATATTGATATTACCATTTTCCTTATGTTCAAAGCCGTGCTTAATGGCGTTGGTTACCAGGTTTGTCAGTATCTGGGCGAATATGCCGGGAATTGTGGTCAGGCATAGTTCGGCTTCACCCGTATAGTGGTAATTGACCTTGCTGCGCTTGATTTCGGCTGACAGGGTATTCATCACCTCTTCAATATATTCGGCCAGATTGATTTCTCTGGCTTCCTCTACCACTTGATCGGCGGCCACTTGCTTAAAGTTGCCCAGTAAGGTGATCACCCGCTCCAGCGCCTTGTTTGACATATCAGACGACTGTTCAACCGAATCAAAATACCTCGCCATGGCCGATTTCCTTAAGGCGCCGGAGGCAAAATCCTTTTTAATTTCATGGGTCTTTTCTATCATTAAGCTGATTGAAGTCACTATGATGCCCAAGGGGGTATTGATTTCATGGGCAACACCAGCGGTCAAAGTACCCAGCGAGGCCATTTTTTCGGATTGGATCAGCTGATCCTGGGTATTTTCCAGGTGAGACAGCGTCTGGCTCAACTTGGCGGTAGTGCGGCGATTCTTAAAGAAGAGAATAACGACAAGCACAGACACCAGCACGGAAATAACAATGAGTATTGAGATTATCCAGATGGTGGTTTGCTGCTGAATAATCTTTTCTTCTCGAATATCCAGCTCTTCTCCCTGCTGTTCCAGCTGCACCCCCTGCTGGGCGATGCTCTGCTGTTGCTGCTGTAATATCACCCTGTTATCTTCGACGCGTTGCGCCATCTCGCGATTTTCTATTTCCTTGGCGGTAATGGCATTTTGCTGGCTAATCAGCTCTTTTTCCGAGTCATCCAACAGTCCTGTCACTTCGGTAAGCTGTTTTTCCTTCTCGATAATGGCCTGCCTTTGACTCTCAATATCGGTTTCCAAGCGGGTTAGCGCCTGTTTCTGCTTACTGATTTCCTGGCTGCTGCGCTTAAGTTCATTATTGAGGCGGGTGAGCTTTTTACTGGAATCATCCAGTTTTTCCTGCTGTTGGGCTAACTTCTGATTGAGCTCCAGCTCGCGTTTGCGGGTATTTTGCATCGCCAGCTCGGTTTCACGGTACAGGGTTGCCACATCCAGCTCTGTGCCCCCCAGCAGTAAAAGTTCGGCCGACATCTCCAGCTGCTCATAGATAATATTTGATTTATTGACCTCAAAAGAAATGGCCGAGGTAGCACTGTTATAGATCAGGTTGATCATAATATCGTGCTTGTTTTTACTTCTGTCGGTCACCAGCAAGGTGCCGGAGCGCCGGGTTTCCGAAGCCAATAGTGAAACTCGTTCACCATGGTGAAAGGGAATAAAGAGTAATTCTGCCGTTCGCGCCGCTTTGGCCGTTTTTACACTGATAACCGAGATGGCCTTGCCATTAACACGACGTTTTTCCAGGGCTTTTTTTAATACCCGATAGAAGCCGGCATCGTCGTATACGGCAAGGATGATACTCGATTTGCCTTCTGAAGCTGGCCAGTGAATATGTTTGATAAAGTTGAAAATGTAGGCAACTTTTACCTGATCGCTGTCTAATTGTTGGGCGTTAACATTAACCTTGATACCTGCAGCCAGATATAAGAACAAGAAGGCTAACGAAAACAAGCGCACAACTTTTTTCACCGATAACAATCCCTACATTTGTTTACTTTACATTGTAATCATAAAATCAGTAATAAATATAATAATTTACTTTAAATTTTTAACTCATTGAATATTTCTAGTCACTCGCTCCGGCCACTGCTATCTGATTCCGGCCATTCTCTTTGGCAAAATACAGGGCGTTATCCGCTTCACTGATCTGTTTGGAAAAGCTCTCCCTACTGTCAAATATCGCTCCTAGGCTAACCGAGATGCTGATATGTTCATTGCCGACAGGAATTGTTGACACTGAAATATCCCGGCGAAAGTCATCCAGCTTGGTATACAGGTGATCTTCATCGACACCGGAAATCAAGATGGCAAATTCTTCCCCTCCCAACCTGGCAGTCAGTCCTGCGCCAAAATGCTTGCGCATATATAGGGCCACCACCTTTAACACCTGATCCCCGGTATCATGGCCATAGTTATCGTTAACCTTTTTAAAATGATCCAGATCCAGCATGGCCAGGCAATAGGATTTATGTTGCTTGGCAAATTCCAGTATCTTTAACTGGGCATCATGGAAAAAGGAGCGACGATTTGCCAAGTCGGTCAAATAATCGGTATTGGCCGCCTTTTGAATACGGGCAATATTATGCAGGTTTTCGATGTTTTGCGTGATGCGGCAATAAAACTCTTCCGGACAGAAGGGCTTACGTAGGAAATCATCGGCGCCGTTCTTAATAAAGCGGGCCGAATGGACGCCGTTATTGGCCCCGGAGATGCCAATCACCGCCAGGCGCTCTCGCGAATAGCGTTTGCGAATCTCATTGGTTAACTCGATACCGTCCATTTCCGGCATTTCCAGGTCGGTGATCACCATCTTGATCTCCGGATGTTGCGCCAGTTTTTCCAGTGCCTGAACACCGTTATTGGCAACAAACACGGAAAAATTGCGCCGCTTCAGCAACTCCACCACATGGTTGCGTGCCGAGGAAGAGTCATCGACCACCAGGACACCATTGCTTTGATTGGTTTTTTGCCAATGTAAAACCCGCTTTAAGTAGAGAAAAGCCTGGCTGTTTTCTTTCGGAATATAATCGATAACGGGTAAGGACAAGATTTTCTGCCGGGTCTCTTCATCCATTTTCCCCGTCAATACTACCCCGGGAATTCCATGGGAAAGCACGCAGTCTATCGCCTCGCCATTAGCGGCATCGGGCAGGGAGTAATCTATGGTGGCGGCAAAAAATTCGGTATCCCCCTGCAGGATTTCTTCAACCTGAGCCAGTGTCGTGGCTATGGTGACTTCATACTTCAGCGCCTTTGCTATTTGCTTGATAACAGTTGCAATAGGCTTGCTGTCTTCTACCACTAATAAACGTTCAACCATGTTAATTCTCCACTACTCACCCAAACCAGAAATTTCTCTTGTTTTACACTGCTTCCAACCTGGCATAGGCGACCACTAACCACTTGCTGCCAACACCGTCAAAATTAACCTGAATACGACTTTGCGGGCCATTGCCCTCATAGTTAAGCACCACGCCTTCACCAAATTTCGGATGCAAGACCTGCTGACCCAGGCTAAACCCCGTACTGTCAAAGTTTTCTGCCGTTACGCTGGCGGCAAAGCGGCCACTGCTGGCCGGCCTGGATACCTGGCTTTGCAACCTGATTTCTTCCACGCATTCAGACGGTAACTCCCGCAAAAAACGGCTCGGCTTATGGTACTTTTCCTGACCATACAGGCGGCGGCTTTCCGCATGACATAAATATAGCTTTTGCATCGCCCTTGTCATACCAACATAGCACAAGCGGCGCTCTTCCTCTAAACGAGCAATATCTTCCTGTGACTGCTGCGATGGAAACATGCCTTCTTCCAGGCCGGCAATAAAGACTAGGGGAAATTCCAGTCCCTTGGCGGAATGCATGGTCATCAGCTGCACGGCGGGCTCATATTCATCCGCTTGTGACTCTCCGGATTCCAAGGCGGCATGGGTAAGAAAGGCGGTTAGGTCACTCATTTCTTCTTCCAGATCGGGATCCGGCTCAAAGGTCTGGCAGGCGGTCACCAATTCGTTCAGGTTTTCGATACGCGCTTCGGCACGCTCGCCTTTTTCTGCCTGGTACATGGCCTTCAGGCCACTGTGCTGAATAACAAAGTTCACCTGCTGATCCAAATTCAGGTTGCAGGAATCGTCTTCCAGCTGCTCGATCAGCTGGACAAAGCCGGTCAAGACCTTAGCAGTGCGCCCCTTGAGTTCACCCTTTTGCAACATATGCCGGGTTGCTCCCCATAGTGTGGTCCCCAGCCCACGCGCGGCATCCCTGACCAGGGCAACCGTTTGATTACCTATGCCACGTGCTGGCGTATTAATGATGCGTTCAAAGGCGGCATCATCATCACGGTTATTGAGCAAACGCATATAGGCCAAGGCATCCTTGATTTCCTGGCGTTCGAAAAATCGCAGGCCGCCATAGATACGGTAGGGCAGCTGGGCCTGGATCAGGGCCTCCTCCAGCAAACGGGACTGGGCATTGCTGCGGTATAAAATCGCCACTTCATCCAAGGAGCCATTATCCAGGCGCCACTGGTTGATGCGGCCGGAAATAAAGCGCGCTTCATCAATTTCGTTAAAGGCGGTGTAAACGGAAATCTTGTCGCCGGCATCGTCCTGTGTCCACAGATCCTTACCCAGCCTGTTGTTATTATTGGCGATCAAGTGGTTGGCGGCGTTAAGAATATTCGCGGTTGAACGATAGTTCTGCTCCAGGCGTATGGTTTGGGCGTTGGCGAAGTCTTTCAGAAAACGCTGGATATTCTCTATTTTTGCGCCACGCCAGCCATAGATGGACTGATCATCATCACCCACTATCATTACCTTGCCTCTTTCTCCACCCAAAAGGTTTAACCAGGCATACTGGACGGCATTGGTATCCTGAAACTCGTCCACCAGGATATGGCGAAACCTGTGCTGATAGTGCTCCAATAGAATGGGGTTATTGAGCCAAAGCTCATGTGCCCTGAGCAATAATTCAGCAAAGTCCACCAAGCCGGCCCGATCACAGGCATCCTGATAGGCCTGATAGACTTTAACAAACATTTGCTCGGTGGGATCATAGTGAGTTTCTACGTGCTGGGGACGAAGACCTTCGTCTTTCTTACCATTGATATACCATTGCAACTGCTTGGCCGGCCAACGCTTTTCATCAATATTCAATGCCCGGATCACCCGCTTGATCAGGCGTAGCTGGTCGTCCGAGTCCAGCACCTGAAAGCTTTGTGGCAAATTCGCTTCCTGAAAATGCATGCGCAGCAGACGGTGCGCAAGGCCATGAAAGGTCCCCACCCACATGCCATGGACATTGCCTTGGGTGGTTTGTTCAACCCGGGCACGCATTTCTGCCGCGGCCTTGTTGGTAAAGGTCACCGCCAAAATACCATGAGGCGAGACCTGCTCCACCTTCATCAGCCAGGCAATGCGTTGTACCAGTACCCGGGTTTTGCCGCTACCGGCACCGGCCAGGACCAGCATATTCTGCAAGGGGGCAGCAACGACATCTCGCTGCTTATCATTTAAATCATCAAGTAATTCAGAAACATCCATAGATTGGCGGCACTAGCTAAAATAAAACGTCATAAATTATACCAAAGCCCGCAGCTCACCTACATCGGATAATTCGATATGAGGTAAAATAGACAGGCGTTTACCTATGCCATAATGGGGAAACCAGGCGGTTTGACAACCGGCCCAACTCCCGCCGAGAACGTCGGCATGGCCGCAGTCACCGACATGCAATAATTCCCTGGGCTGGATATTCAAGGCCTGACAGGCGCGAACGAACATATCCTCGCTTGGCTTTTTCAGCACGCCTTTACCGGCGTGATAGATATGGCTAAAGTGCTGGCTGATGGCAATCTTGTCGGTATCGACATTGCCATTGCTGATGGCAACCAGAGGCACTTTACTGCCCAGGTATTTCAGCAATTGATGGCTTGCCTCAGGCACCTCGAAGTCGCTGCGCAGCTCGATAAAATGATCCATTGCCTGCTGTGCCTTGACCTTGGCCTCGGCCTTTATCATACCCAAGGCACAACAACCGAGATAATAACTGGTCAGCCTCAGGGCGGTAACGTCATGCTTAAGCTCGGGCTGCATGGCGATAGCCTTTTGCCGGTATTCAAGCCAGTAGGCAAAATTAAACTCTCGGTCACCATGACCGGACAGCAAGCGGGCAAAAAATTTCACCATGCCCTGTTCTGTTTCCTGCATCACAGGCTGGTTGCTATAGAGGGTATCATCCAGGTCAAAGCTAATCGCCTTAATGGGATGCAGGCGCCGGTAAAACTTCATCAGGCCCTCACCTTAACTCCAGCCGCTGGTGCAACAGCTTGGCAACCAGGCGACGAAACTGGCTCAACAACAGGGTATCCATGCGAGGATCAAAGTGTTCGGCGTCGGCGCTGCTGATAGCAAGAAAACCCAATTCCTGATCTAGGTGGCATAATTTTATTAATACCACAGAACCCTCGGTCGGCTGAGAAAAAATCAGTTGTTGCTCACTTTGCTGCAGTCGGCCAAAGTAATAGTCCTCTTTTTGCAGGCGGTTTTGCATAACGCCGCCACAGTCATTTGCCACCAGACAGGCATGTTCTATTTCGGTCGCTTTCGCCAGCCATAGCTTTAACCCGGCGAGGGACAATAATTCCGTCGTCGCCTGGTGCAAACAATCCAACAGCTCATTGGCGGAATGACAGTCCATCAGGCGTAGATACAAATCACTGTAGAGCATAAATAGCTGCTCATTATGGTTCGCCACCGACATCAGGTCGGTAATTTCTTCTTCCAGGGCGCCCACTTTCTGTCGCAATACCTGTAACTGCCTTTCCACCAGGGAAACAGAGCCCCTATGGGGATCGGCAAGTCTTATTGAGGATAACAGCTCAATATTGCGATTAAAAAACTCCGGGTTATCCTGTAAATAGCTGACCACCAGCTCATCGTTTAAAGGGATTTCTTCAGACTGAATACTGGCTTGTGCATTCAATTCGGGTTGTAACTCTTCACTCATAAATGTAATTGTCCATCAAATACATGTGTGGCCGGGCCCGACATCTTGATTGAATTGCCGGGACCCTTCCAGTAAATTCTTAATTTTCCGCCAGGTAACTCCACCGTCACCTGCTTCGCCAGCTTTTTCTGCATATGGCCGACGGCCACCGCCGCGCAAGCCCCACTGCCGCAGGCCAGAGTTTCCCCGACGCCCCGCTCATAAACCCTTAGCTTAATAAGGTCCGGGGCCACCACTTCCATAAAACCGACATTGGCCTGTTTGGGAAAACGCTCATGAAGCGACAATGCCTTGCCCAAGGATTCGACCGGGGCATCCTTAACCGAATCGACGGTAATGACACAATGGGGATTGGCCATAGAGACCGCACCACAAAGCACGGTTTCCTCTTCACTGCGCAGAATATAGGTACCTTCCACCTTTTGTGCCTTAAACGGGATCTGGCTGGGCTCAAATTGCGGCACCGGCATATTCACCGAGATATTGCCGTCTCGCTCAACAAACAGCGTCATCTTGCCCGACTGGGTAGACACCCGGATCTTGGTCTTATTGGTCAGTCCCTTCATGCGGACAAAACGGGCAAAACAGCGGGCACCGTTGCCACACTGGCCGACTTCGCTGCCGTCAGCATTAAATATTCGATAATGGAAGTCTAAATCCGGGTCATAGGGCGGCTCCACCACCAGGAGTTGGTCAAAGCCAACGCCAAAATGTCGATCGGCCAGCTGCTTGATTTGTTCATTCGACAAATAGACATTTTGCGTGACATTGTCCAGGACCAGGAAGTCATTACCCAAGCCATGCATTTTGGAAAAGTTTACTAACATCTACAATTTCTTCTTAATAAGCCTAAGGTAATAAAGACTCGCCCTGCCAAAGTTGTTCAAGCCGCTCTCGTTCGCGAATCAAATGAACGTCCTGACCATCTATCAGGACTTCCGCGGCACGTGGCCGACTGTTGTAATTGGAACTCATGGTAAATCCATAGGCCCCGGCGGAGCGCACCGCCAATAAATCGCCCGGCAAAATGGCAAGTTCACGTTCCTTGCCGAGAAAATCCCCGGTTTCACAGACAGGGCCCACCACGTCATAATATTGAGCTGGGGTATCGTCTCTTTGCTCGACGGGAATAATCGCCTGCCAGGCCTGATACAGAGAGGGACGGATCAAGTCATTCATGGCCGCATCGACGATGGCAAAATGGCGATCCTGGTTATTTTTCAAAAATTCCACTTCCGTCACCAAAATGCCGGCATTGGCCATGATCGCCCGGCCCGGTTCGTAGATCAGGGTAACATCACGATCCGCCAGCTTGTCGGCAATGGCCTTGGCATATTCATTGGGGTGAGGCGGGGTTTCATCCTGATATCGCACCCCCAGGCCGCCGCCAACATCTATGTGTGACAGCTCAATGCCCTGCTCGGCCAGGCTATCAACCAACAGCAGTACACGATCCAGCGCGTCCAGAAAGGGGGCATTTTCCGTCAGTTGCGAACCTATATGACAATCCACCCCTTTTACTTCAATATGAGACAGGGTATCGGCATGCAGATAAAGCGCCTCGGCTTCATCTATGCTGATACCAAACTTATTCTCTTTTAAGCCTGTGGAAATATAGGGGTGGGTGCCGGCATCGACATCCGGATTAACCCTTAATGAAACAGGGGCCCTAAGATCCATTTTTTTGGCGACCTGCTGGATGCGCTCCAGCTCGGCGGCAGATTCGACATTAAAGCAGTAAATTCCCTTTTCCAGGGCAAAGGCAATCTCTTCCGATTTCTTCGCAACCCCGGAAAATACTACCTTGGAAACATCACCGCCGGCAGCAATCACCCGCGCCAGCTCCCCCTGAGAAACAATATCAAATCCCGAGCCCAGACGAGCCATCAGGTTTAATATCGCCAGGTTACTGTTGGCCTTCACCGCATAGCAAACCAGGTGAGGCCTGTCGCCCGCCGCAGTATCAAAGGCGTGCCAATGTCTTTCTATGGTTGCCCGCGAATAAACATACAGAGGCGTGCCATGGCTTTGAGCCAAATCAGTGACTGCAACATCTTCGGCATATAAAGATGAGCCCTTACGATTAAAATAATCCACGACTATTTTTCCTGTTGACCTTCAGCGGTGTTTTCTTGAACTTCGCTACCTTGTTCAGCCTGCGCAGCCGGTGTCTGGTACAAAGGACCTTTGACGCCACACCCGGTTATAGCTAAAAAAGATATCAAATAAGCAAAAATATAAGGTTTTTGTTTACGCATTTTGATTTATTCGATTTTTTTCCCATGATAGACGTTTTATAATCTCATGCATACAGACAATTACAAGCCAAAGACGTTTGGTTTAAGTGAAAAGGATAATTAATGAACGATAGCCAGTACAATTTAATGGCCGACGATGTGCTGTTGGCCATTGAAGAAGCAATAGAAGATTGCGGGGTAGACATTGATTATGAAGGTGTCGGCGGCTTACTGACATTGACCTTTAAAAACGCTACCAAAATCATTATTAACAAGCAGGCGCCGCTACATGAGATCTGGGTGGCGACCAAATATAATGGTCACCACTTCACCTATCAGGATGAACAATGGCAAGACAAGCGCTCGGGCGAAGAGCTTTGGGCATTTCTTTCCGCTGCCGTCAGCAAGCAAGCGGAAACCGAATTAGTATTGCAACAGGCCTAAGTCACAGACTTGATGCAGCAAGCAGAGCAGGAAAAACACATGACAACAAGAGTACGTATTGCAACACGAAAAAGTGCGCTGGCGCTATGGCAGGCGGAATATGTAAAGGCCCAACTGGAGCACTTTCACACTGACATCCAGGTTGAGCTGGTTCCCATGACCACCAAGGGCGATGTTATCCTGGATACGCCATTGGCAAAAGTCGGCGGCAAGGGACTATTTGTTAAAGAGCTGGAAGTTGCCATGCTGGAAAACCGTGCCGATATTGCCGTACATTCCATGAAAGACGTACCGGTTGAGTTCCCTGAAGGATTGGGGCTTGAGGTTATCTGTCCGCGTGAAGATCCCCGAGACGCCTTTGTATCCAATACCATCGCCAGCTTCAATGACCTGCCTCAGGGCGCCGTTGTCGGAACCTCCAGTTTGCGCCGTCAATGCCAGATCAAGGCACTGCGCCCGGATCTCGATATTCGCGACCTGCGCGGCAATGTCAATACCCGGTTAAGAAAGCTGGACGAGGGTGAATACGACGCCATTATTCTTGCCGCTGCCGGTTTGATCCGACTGGAAATGGCAGAACGTATCCGTGAGTTTATCGAACCTGAAGTCATGTTGCCGGCCAATGGCCAGGGCGCCGTCGGTATCGAATGCCGCACGGATGACGAAACCATCAAGGCGCTACTAGCACCACTGGAAGACAAGGAAACACGTGTCCGCGTATTGGCCGAAAGGGCTATGAACAGAGCCCTGGAAGGGGGCTGTCAGGTGCCCATTGGCAGCTATGCCGTGGTTGAAAATGATGAAATCTTCCTGCGCGGTTTGGTTGGCGCCACAGATGGCAGCGAAATCTTGCATAGCAATATCCGCGGTTCGGTATCACAAGCGGAAGAGCTGGGTTATACACTTGCCCAAACCCTGCTGGAAAAGGGCGCGGATAAAATACTAAAACAGGTCTATGACCAAGAATAAGCCGAGAGTGTTAATTACCCGCCCACAAGAGCAGGGGCGGGAACTGGTAAATAAGTTGGCGGAGATTGGCATCTGGTCAGTCTCTCAACCCATGTTCGACTACAGTCAGAACAGCTCACAAGGCGAAATAGAAACCCTACTGCAAGAACACGCCAATCCCATATTAATCTTTGTCAGTTGTGCCGCGGTCGAATTTGCCAATCAAGCCTGGCCGCTGAAAGAATGGCATTATAAACATATCATTGCCGTGGGTACCGCCACCCAAAAATCGCTTGAAGCCTTGGACTTAGCTTGTGTTTGTCCAAAACAGCATAATAGCGAAGGCGTGCTGGCCCTGCAGGAGCTTGCTGATGTGGATGGGCAGGACATTGTTATCGTTCGAGGCAATGGCGGCCGGGAACTTATGGCAGAAGAGCTGGACGCAAGAGGTGCCAAGGTGAGCTATGTGGAAAGCTACCGGCGCAACTGGCATTCAATTGATACCAATTTGCCACAGCAATGGAAAAAAGCCCAAATTAACTGTATCGTTATCACCAGTATTGCTTTGCTCAAACACACGCTAAAACTACTTGGAAGGCTCGATACTTACTGGCAAGACGCTTGTTTGTGGGTAGTGGCCAGTGAACGGATAGCAAAGCACGCCGAACAAGCCGGATTACAACGGGTCATTAATGCCCAAGGGGCCAATGACCAAGCAATAATGTCAGCTATTAGCCAGCATGGAACAAGATAATGCCAGAGAATAAGCAAGAAGCCACTAACGCCCAACCTAGTAGCCCAAAGAAAGCAGTGATCGCAAAGCCTGTTACGGATAAGGAGGCAACTAAAAAGGGCGGCAGAAGGGCGGTGAAGAAAACTCCCGAAGCGGCAACCCCCACCCAGGTATCAAGAGTAGCGGTCCTGGCCCTGTTACTGGCGTTGCTGGCCGGTTCTGGCGTCGGTGGTATTTATTACTGGCATATTCAGGAACAAAATAAACTGGAACAACGCATTATTGCGCAAAACCTGAATACACTGGCCGCCAGTGAAGAAAAAATCCAGAAAATGCTGGCACAACAAAATACGGCCAATAATGAAAAAATGGCGCAGTTAGCCAGACAAATTCAGGAGGAAAGTCAGGCCAGGATAGGGCACTTGGAGCAGACTATAGCCCGACTGGAACAAAACCAACCAGCTGACTGGTTGATACATGAAGCGGAATACCTGGTACGCATTGCCGCTCGTACCATTTGGCTAGAGCAAGATACCAAGGCAGCTATCGCCTTGTTACAGGATGCTGATCTACGACTGACAGAACTACAAGACCCCCGATTTTTGCCGGTTCGCCAGTTGATACATCAAGACATAGAGTCCCTGCAGCTTATGCCAGCTTTAAAAACGGAGGAGGTGATTCTTGCCTTAATGGGGATGAACAGTCAGGTGAATGCCTTACCTCTGGCCATGGTATATATCCCTGATAGCCAGGAAGCGCCGGCAGACTTTGAGCTCTCTGAGAGTACCGCTGACTGGAAGGAAAATTTGCAGAAAACCTGGCGTAAGTTCTTGGCTGATTTTATTACCGTGAGTCGTCGTACCGCAAATGTTGAACCGTTAATGTCGCCACAGTACCAGCAAAACCTCAGGCAAAACCTGCAGTTAAAACTGCAACTTGCGCAATGGGCAGCCAGCGAGCAAAACGCCCAGTTGTACAGTAGGACTTTGGATGAAATCGAATTATGGATAAAGGAATATTTTGATACGGATAATGTTAAAAACCAAAACTTTATCCAGGGCATAGCCTCGCTTAAATCTGAGTTGATCAGCTTCGACTACTCCAACGAATTGACTTCGTTACCTGCCATCAGAAAAATTGTTTCGCAAGGCAAACCCGCCATTGCAAATAATACTAAAGCTGAAGCGGCCCAGGAAAAAGCAGGGGCGCCAGATCGCCAAGATGAGGCACCGGCAACTCAAGCGGTACAGGAAGAATCTCAGGACGAGGGTTCACTATGAAACGCCTGATCATTCTGATTTTAATCTTTTTTGCCGCTGTCGCTATTAGTCCCTTACTGATCAATGAAAAAGGCTATATCCTTATTGCCATGGGAAATATCACGGTTGAATCGACTGTGGTTACCGCCATCATAATGCTGGTCCTTGTTTTTATCGGCCTATTACTTTCTCTCAAAGTATTCCGCGGCAGCTGGCAGTTGGGACTGGGTACCTGGCACAAAATCGCCTTTGCCAGCAGGCGACGAGGGCTACGCGATTTAAAAAAGGGCATGACTGCCTATGTATTGGATGATTATTCACAGGCCGAACACCTACTGGCCAAATCGGCCGAGCCGTCACAGTTTGAACAAACCGCCTATTTAATGGCGGCAGCGGCGGCAGAAAAGCAAAATTTGCCCTCAAATATTAGCCACTATTTAAAACTAGCCGACAGCTTTGGCTCTAGTCTCAAACAGGGCAATCTCGAAGGCGTTTTGGTTAAAATAAAACTATTAATGGGCCAGGAAAGTTTTGCCGAGGCGCGCAAGTTGATTGATGAACACCATAAGCTAATCGGCCATGATTACCGCCTGTTGGTCCTGGAAATCAATTTGTGTATTATCGAGCAGAGATATCAAACGGCGATTAACTATTTGCCGGCGGCAAGAAAACAAAAGGCCATTGGCGATGAAAGGATTAACCAATGGGAAGACAAAAGTTTCTATGGCGAGTTTTTCCGTATCATCAAGGAACAAGATAGTGACAGCCTGGCACAATACTGGAAAAATCTGCCGCGCAAAATCAGGCAGCTGGAAACCGTATTATTTGCCTATTGCCGGGTGCTTGCAGAAAACAAGCTAATCACACCGCTCAATGGCATATTGCTGTCTCCACTGAAAAAAGAGGCCAGTGTCGAATTTTTGCATCGACTGCGGTCCTTGCCCATCAGTAAGCCGGATGACCTAATCCATATAGTTCAAAAGCATCTGCATCAAAACCCGCACAGTGAGAAATGGTTAAGTTCCCTGGGCCATTTGGCGCTCGCCGGCGAACAATGGAGCATGGCAGAAAAGGCCTTTAACACCCTGTTTCACCTTGAAGGCTACCAGGAAGACAGAGCAGATCTAAAAGCCTGTGCTTTAGCTCGTGCTGCATTAAACAATCATCAAGGCGCCAATGATCTGCTAATAAAGATCGTTAATAGCTGATAGGTAAACCGCCAGTTATTAGTACCATAAAAAAGCCGGCAAGCGCCGGCTTTTTTACATGTCTTTGTAACAAGCTAGCCCATTAAATAAAGGCAAAGGCATCGGCATACATATGCTCTACTAGCCCCCCTTGCTTGACAAAGTCCTCACGGACACTGCCAACCATATCAAAACGTCCTGCAAGATAAATATCATAGGGTTCAAAGCTAACGATATCCTGCATTGCCACCTGGTGTACCAAGCCAACCTTGCCTTGCCAGTCGTCTGTTGGATTTTCCACAACGGGAATAAAACTGGCATTGTTTAGTTGGCCAATGGTCTCGGCGGTTTTATCCAGCTCATAGCAGGCACTTGGTTCCCTCAGCCCCCAATAGACAATCACGGGTCGCTGGGATTGCTTCTCGGCCAGATATTCAAATATGGATTTAATATAAGAAAAACCTGTACCACCGGCCAATAGCAGGAGTGGTCGCTCACTACCATCTCTTAGATAGGCCTGACCGAAAGGCATTTCTATCTCGACCGTTTTGCTGGCCTTGATTCTGTCTATTACCTGCATGGCATAGCTGTCTTCACCAAAAGCACCAATTTGCAACTCGATGAGATCTGCACCTGGCTTACTGGCGATGGAAAACGGCCTTTTGTCCTCGTCGTTCATCACAAAATTCAAATACTGGCCAGGTAAGAAATCAACTTTATCTTCCGGCTTTAACAACACCTTAAATACATGAGGTGTTAATGGTGTCAGTGTCTCGACATGACAAGTAATAGCATTCATGCAGTTTTTAACCTTAAACTCTCGCTGCCTAATAATATCCGTATCTTTGCAACATATATTACATCCTGTACAAGAACAATAGCCCATTTTGGCCAATTAATTACAATAACTTTAGCAAAGCCAATAAGGCAAGTTAGTCAAAAATACCCAGGTCTTGCCAGATATCATCTACCTCTTGCTTAACAGCTTCTGTCATTTCAATCGGCTCGCCCCACTCCCTGTCGGTTTCACCCGGCCACTTATTGGTGGCATCCATCCCCATTTTTGAGCCCAGCCCGGAAACAGGCGAAGCAAAGTCCAAATAGTCTATGGGGGTATTATCAATCATAACCGTATCCCGGCTGGGATCCATACGCGTGGTCATGGCCCAGATCACGTCTTTCCAATCCCTGGCATTGACATCATCATCACAAACGATAACAAACTTGGTATACATAAACTGGCGCAGGAAAGACCAGACCCCCATCATGATACGCTTGGCATGGCCCGGATATTGTTTCTTTATCGTCACCACGGCCAGGCGATAGGAACAGCCCTCAGGCGGCAGATAAAAATCAACAATTTCCGGAAACTGTTTTTGCAAAATAGGCACAAATACTTCGTTTAGTGCCACACCGAGAATGGCCGGTTCATCCGGCGGCCTTCCGGTATAGGTACTATGGTAAATAGGCTCCTGACGCTGGGTAATATGAGTCACGGTAAAGACGGGGAAATCATCCACTTCGTTATAATAGCCGGTGTGGTCGCCATAAGGCCCTTCGGGTGCCATTTCATCTGGATCTATATAGCCTTCCAAGACGATTTCGGCGCTGGCCGGCACCTCCAAATCATTGCTAACACACTTGGCCACTTCCGTCTTGCTGCCCCGTAACAATCCGGCAAAGGCATATTCTGACAGGGTATCCGGCACAGGCGTAACCGCGCCAAGTATAGTTGCGGGATCTGCCCCCAAGGCAACGGCGACGGGAAACTTTTCTCCCGGATGCTGTTTTTTCCATTCAAGAAAATCTATGGCACCACCTCGGTGTGATAACCAGCGCATAATCACCTTATTGGGTCCTAACAACTGCTGGCGATAGATGCCCAGGTTCTGCCTTTCCTTATGCGGCCCCTTAGTAACAGTAAGCCCCCAGGTGATCAAAGGCGCAACATCGCCGGGCCAGCAGGTTTGGATAGGCAGTTTGGTTAAATCCACCTGATCACCACTTAAAACGACCTGCTGGCAGGCAGGCTTCTTAACCACCTTGGCCGGCATATTCAAGACCTGTTTATAGACGGGGATTTTATCCAAGGCATCACGAAAACCCTTGGGTGGCTCGGGCTCTTTCAACATCGCCAGGAGCTTCCCCACCTCCCGTAATGCCCCGACATCTTGCTGGCCCATGGCTAGCGCGACACGCTCGGGCGTACCAAACAGGTTGGTCAATACCGGAATATCATGGTCAACCGGATTCTCAAACAGCAGTGCCGGTCCCCCTTGACGCAAGGTGCGATCACTTATTTCTGTCATCATTAACCGGGTAGAAACAGGCCGGGTAATGCGCTTTAGCTGGCCTAGCTTTTCCAGTTGTGTGATAAAATCTCTTAAGTCGCTGTATTTCATGGTGGATTTTTTATTTGATATTTTTGCGCATTATACCCTGCAAAACGGGCAATAGCACTTAATTGCTGGTGCCTGCTGAAAGGGCGTTAAAATTATCCTGAGCAAAATCCGGCAAGGATTTCCCTGCCATGATTTTTTGATAGGCTGCTCGAACCCGCTTTACCAAGCCTGCCTCTGTCATTTTACTGAAAGCAAAATAGCCCTAATTAAAAAAGCCAGCTGATTTAGCTGGCTTTTTTAGAATATTTAATTGCTTACTTGCGTTTCATGGAATCAAAGAATTCATTATTGGTCTTGGTCATCGCCAGTTTATCTATCATAAACTCCATGGCATCGATTTCCCCCATTTCATGGACGATTTTTCTCAGGATCCACATCTTCTGCAATTCATCCGGCTTGGTCAGCAACTCTTCACGACGTGTGCCGCTGCGGTTAAAGTGAATGGCAGGGAAGACGCGTTTTTCTGCGATCTTGCGAGACAGGTGTAATTCCATATTACCCGTGCCCTTAAACTCTTCATAGATAACTTCATCCATCTTGGAGCCGGTTTCAACCAGTGCGGTGGCGATAATGGTCAGACTACCGCCTTCTTCGATATTACGGGCCGCACCAAAGAAGCGCTTGGGACGGTGCAGGGCATTGGCATCGACACCACCGGTCAGGATTTTGCCCGATGAGGGGATCACTGTGTTATAGGCGCGAGCCAGGCGAGTGATGGAGTCAAGCAGGATGACCACATCTTTTTTATGCTCAACCAGGCGCTTGGCTTTTTCAATCACCATTTCTGCTACCTGGACATGACGGCTCGCAGGCTCATCGAAGGTAGAAGCTACCACTTCCCCCTTAACCAGACGCTGCATCTCGGTCACTTCTTCCGGACGCTCGTCTATCAGCAGTACCATGACTTCACATTCAGGGTGATTGTAAGTAATGCTTTGGGCAATATTCTGTAGTAATAGCGTTTTACCCGCTTTAGGCGGCGCAACAATCAAACCACGCTGTCCCTTACCTATAGGTGCAGCCAAATCCAAGACACGAGCGGTAATATCTTCGGTAGAACCATTGCCGCGCTCCATGGTAATGCGGCCGTTAGGATGAATAGGAGTCAGGTTTTCAAAGAGGATTTTATTGCGGGAATTTTCGGGTTTATCAAAGTTGACTTCGTTTACTTTCAGCAAGGCAAAATAACGCTCACCGTCTTTTGGCGGTCGAATCTTACCCTGGATAGTATCGCCGGTCCGCATACTAAAACGGCGAATCTGACTTGGCGAGACATAGATGTCATCCGGACCAGCGAGATAAGATGAATCTGCCGAACGTAAAAAGCCAAAGCCATCCTGTAGAATTTCAAGAACACCGCCGCCAAAAATATCTTCGCCGCTTTTTGCGTGCGCCTTTAAAATGGCAAAAATGACGTCTTGTTTACGGGTTCTGGCCAGGTGATCCAGCTTCATGGATTCAGCGAGACTAATCAATTCGCTAATCGATTTTTGTTTGAGTTCGGTAAGGTTCATATGAAAGTTCTTAAACTATATATTTAACGTTGCTTATGCATTATTTGTGGCATGGATGAACGTAAAGAGTGTGGTTGTTGAAATGTTAAAACGATTGAACATTAAACTTAGCATTAAATATTAGCGGCGTAAAGGCAACTCTCTCGCTTCTCGCTAATTCGTACTAATTTTCTACAGTTACGCCCGATACAGGGCTTACTTTAATCCTATTCTTGAATAGGCACAGTCGAAAATCTATAACAAAAGGCCCGATGTTTTCGCATCAGGCCTCAGGTCAAAACTTATAGGTTGTTATCAATAAACTCTTTCAATTGAGTTTTTGACAGGGCGCCCACTTTAGTATCGACAACATTCCCGTCCTTGAACAACAATAAAGTAGGAATTCCTCGGATACCATACTTAGGCGGCGTACCAGAATTTTGATCAATATTTAGCTTACCAATCGTTATTTTGCCCGCATATTCCTCGGCAATATCATTTAACAAAGGGGCTATCATTTTACATGGGCCACACCATTCAGCCCAAAAATCAACCAATACAAGATCTGACGCATTGATCACATCAGTTTCAAAACTGTCATCAGTTAGCTGAACAATTTTATCGCTCATTTTTTTCTCCGTTTATGGTGGCAATCATGCCAAGCTGATAAAGATTATACCTTTATCCTTATATTATACCAACGCTAATAAATAACCTTTGCTTAACTTACATAGCAAAATTAACTAACAAAGCATTTTTCGACATTAGAGGCTGTTGAACTTTGACCAGTATTTATTCAATACTGTTTTTTATTAGCTGCGTAACCTGTTAAGCTTAGCGCTATGAAAAAAACACACTTAACAGAAACAAAATTCACCGATCTAGAACTTGCTCCGCAAGTGGTGACCGGACTCGAAGCCATGGGCTTTCACAACTGCACCTCTATCCAGGCCAAATCACTTCCTGTGTTACTAACAGGTAAAGATATAGCCGGTCAGGCACAAACAGGTGAAGGCAAAACAATCGCATTTCTTGCTGCAACTTATCATAAGCTATTGCAGCAGCCAACACCCGAACATAATCAACCCAGAGCATTAATAATGGCGCCGACCAGAGAGTTGGCTATTCAAATCCACCGTGATGCTATTGCTATGGCAAAAAGCACCAACCTTCGTCTTGGCGTTGTATATGGGGGCGAAGGTTATGAAAGTCAACGCCAGACATTAGAGCGTGGTGTCGATATTTTGATCGGCACCTGCGGGCGGCTAATAGATTATCTCAAGCAGGGTGTCTATAACCTTAATCATATTGAAGCCGTTGTATTGGACGAAGCAGATCGCATGTTCGATCTAGGTTTTATCAAGGATATTCGCTACATTTTCCGCAGGATGCCGCCGGCGACAGAACGGCTTAGCATGTTGTTTTCGGCCACTTTATCCTTCAGGGTAAAAGAGCTGGCGTTTGAGCATATGAACGACCCGGTCAGTGTCGAGGTTGAGCCCGAGCAAAAAACCAATGTCCGCATCTCTGAAGAGTTATTTTATCCTTCGAATGAAGACAAAATGACCCTGCTGCAGACCCTGATCGAAGAAGAGTGGCCGGATAAGGCCATTATCTTTGCCAACACCAAGCATGTTTGCGAAAAAATCTTTGCCCACCTCGAAGCGGATAAAATACGCGTTGGCCTGCTTACCGGCGACGTGATCCAGAAAAAACGCCTAAAGATACTTGAGCAGTTTACCAAGGGACACCTGGATATTCTGGTGGCTACTGATGTCGCGGCTCGTGGCCTTCATATACCTGCGGTCACCCATGTTTTTAACTATGATCTGCCGGATGACTGTGAAGATTATGTTCACCGCATTGGCCGTACCGGACGCGCCGGCGCTTCGGGACATGCCATCAGTTTTGCATGCGAAGAATATGTCTTTAACTTGCCCGCCATAGAAGAATATATTGAGCATCCGCTACCTGTCAGCAAATATGATCATGACGCCCTGTTAACCGACTTGCCTAAGCCTAAGCCCCGTCATCGCAGGCATAAGCCTCATAACGGCGGCCAAAACCGCGGCCGTTCATCGGGCAACCGGAGTCGCAGGAATTAATCACTAATGACGCAGGAAAGCAGCACCAAGCCCAGTCCATTGTATGCGGTAATAGATCTGGGCTCTAACAGCTTCCATATGCTGATCACCCGCGTCATTGCCAACAGCGTCCAAACCGTAGATAAGGTAAAGCGAAAGGTGCGCCTGGCGGCCGGCCTGGACGAAAACAACCGGTTAAATGACAGCGCCATGGCAAAAGGGCTGGAATGCCTGAGCTTTTTTGCCGAACGCCTGCAAGACATTCCTCCAGAAAACATTCGTATTGTGGCCACCGCTACCCTGAGAATTGCCACTAATGCCAAGGTGTTTTTAACCCGGGCCGAAAAAGTCCTGGGCCGGAAGATAGAGTTACTCAGCGGTGAAGAGGAAGCGAAGCGAATCTATCTGGGAGCAGCTCATACTAACTGTACTTCAGATAAGAAGCTGGTGCTGGATATTGGTGGCGCCAGTACCGAAATCATAGTGGGTGACGGCTTCGTTAGTCAAAGAGTCGTTAGCCTGAATATGGGCTGTGTTACCTTTAAAAACCAGTTCTTTCCGGGCGGAAAGCTTTCTTCGGCCCGCTTTTCTCAGGCCGTAGATGCCGCGAAGCAGCAGATAAAACCACTAACACAGGATTATCAAGCATATGGCTGGCACACCGTCCTTGGCGGATCTGGCACCATGCAGGCACTGGCTGAAATTTTAAGCCATCAGAAAATGTCTGTTGTTATCGATCTCGCTTTTATGCATAAAATTCGAGAGCAGATACTTGGCTTTGATAATATTGCCGATATTGATATTCCCGGCCTGGCACAGGAACGAATTCCGGTGCTGGCCAGTGGCTTAGCCATACTGATCGCCTTATTTGAAACCCTATCCATCAAGCAGCTGGAGCTCGCCAATGGCGCACTACGGGAGGGTATTCTCTACGAAATGCTGCCCAATATGCGCCAGCTAAATATCAGGGAGCGTACCATCAACTCCCTGTCACAGCGCTTTCATATCGATCAGTATCATGCCGCCAGAGTATGTAACCAGGCAGAAAACATATTTAACCAGGTGGCAAACAGCTGGCACCTGAAAAAAGATAATGCCTTTGAGCTGTTAATTGCCAGTTGTGCACTGCATGAAATAGGCTTGTTATTGGAATATAAACACCACCAGCAACACGGTGCCTATATTATTCAACAAGCGGACCTACCAGGGTTTAACGCGGCAGAGCGCAACTTGCTCGCCATGTTTATCCTGCATCATAAAGCCGATATTTGCTCGACATGGGCAGAGGGCCAAAGCATTATTGGTTTAAATCAGGCCAGATATTTACTGGCGATACTCCGCATTGCCATCCTTTTATGTCGACGCCGACAAGACGATGTGCTGCCTAATTATCAGGTACAAGTAACAGATACGAAAATCAAGCTCTCGCTGCCCGCGTCCTGGCTAAGTCAGCACCCGTTAATTGAGGATGAATTAAGGCAGGAAAATTTATGCCTGCAGGCTATAGATTTGACGCTTAACTTATACCAGGTTGATTAATTAATTGACCACTTAGCGAGAATTAAAAGGTTTATAGGCAAGGCATTGATTGCAGAGAATGGTTATTCCCTTGTCAAAATCAATAACGAAGCATAGAAACCTTTTAATCTCGCACTTCGTGAGCTCATTAGCAAACTGATAACTGCACAAAATGAATGAAATATAGACTAACTATGTTTAAATAATTTTGTTTGTTCTAAGCTTGCTAATGAAGCTCTAAGTTGAGCAATAAATTAATCAAATTGGTATTACTGCCGGCTTAACGGAATCTTTTTTCGCCAGCAGATACTGGCGATTTTTAACCAGGTTCAATCGCGACTAGCTGTCTTCTTTTAGCCAGCGTGCCACCTGCTTGGCAAAATAGGTTAAGATGCCATCGGCACCGGCCCGCTTAAACGCCAGCAGGCCTTCCATAATACATGGCTTTTCCGCCAGCCAGCCGTTTTGAATGGCAGCCATATGCATGGCATATTCACCACTGACCTGATAGGCATAGGTCGGCACCTGAAAGTTGTCTTTTACGCGACGAACGATATCCAGGTACGGCATACCCGGCTTAACCATCACCATATCCGCGCCTTCATGAATATCTTGTGCGATTTCATGCAGGGCTTCGTTGGAATTGGCAGGGTCCATCTGGTAAGAATACTTGTTACCGCCCTTGATATTGCCCGCAGAGCCAACAGCATCCCTGAACGGGCCGTAATAATTGGAGGCATACTTGGCAGAGTAAGCCAAAATACGGGTATTGATAAAGCCTTCCTGCTCCAGCATTTCTCTGATCGCACCAATACGGCCATCCATCATATCCGAGGGGGCCACCACATCGGCACCGGCCCTGGCATGTGACAGAGCTTGCTTAACCAGAATATCTTTGGTCACTTCATTAAGCACATAGCCTTCATCATCAATAATGCCGTCCTGGCCATGCGTGGTAAAGGGATCCAGGGCCACATCAGTGATCACGCCAAGCTCGGGAAACTTCTCCTTTAATGCCCTGACCGCACGTTGTGCCAAGCCATCATCGTTATAGGCCTCTTCCGCCATCAGGGACTTTTTATCCATGGGAGTCACGGGAAACAAGGCAACGGCTGGTATGCCCAGTTCCACCAGTTCGGCGGCTTCTTCCAGCAGGAGATCTATGCTTTTACGCTCCACCCCTGGCATGGATTCAATAGTTTCTCGCTGGTTTTCCCCTTCAAGGACAAATACCGGGTAAATCAAATCATTAACGCCGAGCTGGTGCTCTGCCATTAATCTTCTGGAAAAGTCATCCTTGCGCATGCGACGCATACGTCTTGCCGGATATTGACCAAAGGCATTGTTCATCAATCTTGCTCCTGAATAATTAAATTATCGGTAAGGGCCTGTTGTTTAACCTGATTACGGCCATTACGTTTTGCCTCATACAAGGCTTGATCTGCAGCGGCAAACAAATGTTCTGGAGTAATATTTTTTTGCTGCTGATAAGTACTGATACCACAACTTGCGGTTAATTTAAGTGTTTGGTTTTGATAAATAACGGGTGAATTACTGATAGATAGCCGCAGCTCCTCGGCTAAGGCAAAAGCCCCCTGACTATCGGTTTCCGGTAAAAGGAGACAAAACTCTTCGCCACCATAGCGAAAGCCCATATCTGAACTGCGGCGAAGACATTGCCTGATTAGCTTGCCAAGCCAGGCAATACAATGGTCACCGGCCAAGTGTCCGTAGTTATCATTGACCTGTTTAAAGTGATCTATATCGATCACCACCAAGCTCAAAGGTGTCAGGTTACGTTTGCTGCGCCGGTACTCCGCCATTATTTTTTGATCATAGAACCGACGGTTGAATAAACCGGTCAGATCATCCTGGGTATTTTTTTCTGCCAACTCCCTATTGGCGCTTTCCAGCTCCTGCAGGGCAATATTCAGCTCTAAGGTCCGCTCCTGTACGTGGACTTCCAGTTGCTCCCGTGCTTCCTGCTGCATGGCTAACAGCTCTTCCTGCATCTTTTTGGAAGCATTCGCACTCTCCAAGGCCTGCAACTGAGCAGCCTGTTTATCTTGTACCTGGTGGAAGTACTGGCGGCTAATTAAAAAGGTGATTAATAAACCATTTAACCAGAATGTAGCGCTGTACAGCAAAGTATTGTCAGGAAAGACGCCAAGCCCGGGCCAGTTATTACCAAAAAAGTTGCTCATCCCCATAAGCAACTGGATACTGACAATGGCTGAAAACAGTGATGCCATGCGCTGCTGCCGTTGGACAAGCATAAGCCCCGCTCCTAACAACAATAGGCTGGTCAAGGTATGAATAACAAAGCTTAGATAAATATTGCTGATTGTGCTTAATTGGATACTGATCGGCATCAAGACTAACAGGGCCCAGCAGGTGGCGCGAAGTATTTTATATAGTTTGGCCTGGTGCTGTTTCAATTGAAAAAGCTCAATACTAAACCAAATCAAGAGTATTGCAGAGGCCAAAACTAAAATAGGCAACTCGACACCACGGAAATCTGCCAGACCAGAAAAAGCAAAGTCCAGATGGGCTCCCAGCAAAAAGGACAGCAACAGGGCCCAAGTAGCAAAATAGCCACAGATTAACAAAACACTTTTATTACCACTGGAAAAAAAGACGAAAAGGGAGAGTAAAGCCAAAAAGAGCAAGCCACCGCTAGCCAGGCCGGTATTATACTGGCTGCTGGTGTTTTCCTCGGCAAAGATATCCGGGGACATCAGCCGCATTTGTACGCGGATGTTTTTGTCAGTCTTTAAATGGATAAAAACGCTGACATTTGTATGCCCCGCCAGCGCTATTTTACCTACTCTTATATTGTTGCTAAGTAAGTTGATACTTACGGGGGTACTTTCTCCATTGGCACTTTTTACATACAGCTGAACATCTGCCAGTAATAATTTATTGCGCAGCACCAGGTATGCGGTACGGCTATCGGAAAAATCATTGGTAAGCTCAAATGACAGCCAGTTTCCGCCCTTATTAAGAGGGATACCTGAGTTGCTTGAGCTTGATGCCTGCCAAGCAGAGTTTGACAAGGACGGGAGCCGAGAAATGGATAAGCCAGTATCCCCTGTAAAAACCTTGTAGTCACTGATAGCAAGATTAAGTGCATCATCATTAAGCCGATATGATGCTTGTGCCCAAACATGGCCGCTAAAAAACATTAAAACAAGCAGAGAAATAATGTTGTTTCGGCAGGCCATATCTAGTTCAACCCGAAAACAACTTGTGCATTTTTATTGGTATGCTCCACAACGAGTTGTTCACTAACTTGCATATACTCGGCCAGTGCTTTTACCACATAAGGGAGGTAGGCTGGTTCATTGCGGCTGCTTTTCGGCCTGGGCCTTATGGTTCTAGGGATCAAATAAGGCGCATCCGTTTCCAGCATAAGGCGGTTTAATGGGATCTGTGTGACTATCTCCCTTAATCCCTGGCCGCGGCGTTCATCACAAAGCCAGCCGGTAATGCCAATATACATGTTGGCATCCAAGCACTTCTTCAACTCATCTGCCGTACCGGTAAAACAGTGGGCAACCATGGCCGGAACCTTATTCAAATAGGGCTCAAGCAAGTTATACCAGGTTTCAAATGCATCCCTTTGGTGCAGAAACAAGGGCATGTTCAGCTCAGCCGCCAAGGCTATTTGCCTGGCAAACACTAGTTGTTGCTGCTGAGGAGAAGAAAAATTGCGATTAAAGTCCAGGCCACATTCACCAATGGCTTTAACCCAAGGCTTTTCTGTGAGTTGAATGATTTGAGCCAGGAAGTCATCACTGACATGATCGGCGTCATGAGGGTGAACACCTGCCGTACTGTAAAGGTAGTCCGGATATTCCTGGCACAAGGATGAAGCCTTATGGCTCTCTTCGACACTCGTGCCAGTCACCAAAAGAGAAGTAACACCAGCTTCTTTTGCTCTTTCAAGCATTTGCGCCCTGTCTTTATCAAAGCGCGAGTTGGTTAAATTGACTCCGATATCAATCAAGTGAACCGCTCACTATTTAATGCGCTTAACTCGTACTGTTCGGTTTGAATCAGCCTTTTTTAAATAGAATGAGCCCAAAGCACCACGCTTAATTACCACCTTGTCACCGGTAGAAATCCTAGGTGCCGCACCACTATCTGTCTGTTGCCAAATCTGGCCATTGTCAAAGGTCAGCTTCAATAAGTCACGTAATGTCTTTTTAACGGACGTCACCGTCACCGCGATTTCCATGACCTGATCATCTGCACTCTTCAGGTGTTCTCCACCAAAGCTTTCTTCTTCAGATGGCGCCCTTTTAGCAACCGGTGCCTTAACCATAGCTGGTGTCGCGGCAGCTTTTGTAACACTTTGCTTTTTAGTTGCTACAATAGCTTTATTGCCTAAGGATTGCTCAGCTAATTTATCGTAACACACCAAGCGTGCCAAACTGTCCTTGGTTTGTGCACATGCTGCAAGCTCACTTAAAACACCTGCCGCACTAGCGGGTAAGGCCAAGCCAAGCCAAGTCAAACTTAGTATTATTATTTTTTTCATGATTCAATATCCTTTGTGGCTTCAGTTGTCTCTTCTTTGTGATAGAGAGAAGCGACCAAAATACCCACTTCAAACAGTAAAAACATAGGTACAGCTAGTAGCGTTTGCGAAATAATATCCGGCGGTGTCAGTAGCATGCCTATAACGAAGGCGCCTACAATGACATAAGGGCGCTTGGCTCGCAAGCTGTCCGGATCTGTCATGCCCGTCCAGCACATCAAGATAATGGCAATGGGGATCTCAAATGCGGCACCAAAGGCAAAAAACAGCTTGAGCACAAAGTCCAGGTAACTGCTGATATCGGTTGCTATGGTGACACCCTCTGGTGCCACAGAGGTGAAAAAGGAAAAGGCCAGCGGAAATACCACATAATAGGCAAAAGCAATGCCACTATAAAACAGCAAGGTACTACCAAACATCAGGGGGGCGACCATGCGCTTTTCGTTGCTATACAGGCCAGGTGCGATAAACGACCAGACCTGGTACAGAATATAGGGCATGGCAACAAAAATGGACAAAACTATGGTCAGCTTAAAGGGCGCAAAGAAGGGTGATGCCACATCGGTTGCTATCATTTGCGTACCATCTGGCATAGTGGCCAACAGGGGTTGAGCGAGATATTGATAAATATCCTGGGCAAAATAGGCCAGAGAACAAAATACCACCAGCACGCCGATAATAGCCCTTAACAGGCGATTACGCAGCTCCAATAGGTGGTCAAACAGGGTGTAACTGGACTTGGCTTCTGGACTCATTAATCTGACTTTTTGCTATCTTCGGCGGGATCATCATCTTTTTTCTTCTTGCTAGCAAGGTGCTCATAAGGATGATTGACCATATTGGCGGCTTCTTTAAGTGACTTGACGGACTCGGCGACTTCGGGAGACAAGTTCTCCATATTGGCCTGCTCAGCCTTTTTTAAATTGCTATGCAGCTCATGGATACGCAGCTCTTCCGAGAGCTCTGACTTAACTCCCTCACTGAACTTACGCACCCCGGAAATCCATCCCCTTACGGTACGAATAGCAACAGGTAAACGCTCAGGACCAAGCACGACCAAGCCTAGTACCCCTATCAGCATCAGCTCCCAAAAGCCAATATCAAACATAGCCTATGCCTGATCTTTTTCTTTGATCTGAGTTGATTCTTTATTTGCAGAAGACTGATCGGTCAGAGACTCTTTGGACTTTTCCTCTTTTTCATCTTCAGTCATGGCGTTTTTAAAGCCTTTTACTGCCGATCCTAAGTCACCACCCAAGTTGCGTAGTTTTTTAGTACCGAAAAGCAACACCACAATCACGGCAATAATTAATAATTGCCAAATACTTATACCACCCATAAAAAACTCCTATAATCTAATTGAATCCATTATAAAGTTTTGATGGAAAAATGCATCTCTTGAATCATCATTTTATGAGGTAAAACAAACTTTGAGCCTAGGAGTATTTAAAAGCGCAGCCTTATTCTGTATCGCTCTATGTTGCTGCTTTTCCCTACCCGCAATTTCTGCAGACTCGCCCCAGAAAAAGCAAAAGAGTAAGCAAGAAAAAGAAGTCGTCTATGAAACAAACCTGTTACCGGACGAAAGCTGGATGGGCAGCGTACACACAGTGGTATCAGACTCTGTTTATCAGTCGGCCTACTGGTTTGACAGCTTTTTCACCAATGATGATACGGAACAACGTAAGCCCACCACCAATGCCAGGATCAGGCTGAGTTGGGAACCAAGAAGCCGGGATTTTGGCGAGTTTGATACCCGTTTCCGCGTTAAGGTGAAACTGCCGCATTTTAAAAACAAGGTAGATCTGATTCTCTCCGACGACAGTGAAGACGACCTGGATCGATTGCCACTGGACGGCCCAAGCATAAAGCCGGAGGAAGATGAAGAAAGGTTTGCCGCCGCCGTCCGCTATATTTTTAAGAAATCTGAAGGTCAGGTAACCGACTCTCGAATCGGCATATCTGGCGGTGACATCTTTGTCAGGGCAAGGCACAGGAAAATATTTGTCTGGGATGATAATCACGGTTTTAAAATGGAACCTTCCATTTATTATTATCTCGATGACGGCTTGGGAGCAAAACTCTTGCTGGAGTATGATTACCAAATAAGCCAAACCAGACAATTAAGGTTTAACTATAGCATCAGGGGCTCGGAGTCCTTTAGTGGCATCAGGTGGAAACACGGCCTTTACCACTTACACCAGCTCGCCACCGACAAGGCCTCTATCTTTGGTCTGCAAGTGGAAGGGGAGCGCAATGGAGATCGCGGCTTTATTATTGATAACTATACCCTGAGTTACAGATACAGGTTTAACGCCCTGAAAAAATGGTTGTTTTTTGAAGTTGAGCCCTTTCTCGAGTGGCCGGAAGATGAAAACTACGCAACAACACCAGGCATTGCCCTAAGAGTTGAAGGCTATTTTTATAAGGGAAAATAGATCAGGCCCGGGCCAGCTTTACGCTAACCTCTGTCGCCTCTAGCTTGCTTGGTCGGTTAATATAATACCCCTGTCCGAATTCACAGCCGGCGGTTTGCAATTTTTGCAGCATTTCTTTGCTTTCAATGCCTTCCGCAACCAGGCGATAGCCAAATTTATCGCCAAGATCATGAAGCGCCTTGACCAGAGACATATTTTTCTCGTTGTTGTTTAACGACGAAACAAAGGCGCGATCCAGCTTAATAAACTCAAACGGATAGCTGTGCAAAAAGTTAAAGGATGACTGGCCGGCACCATAATCATCCAGTGCCAGCTTAACACCAAAGGCCTTCAGCTTTTTCAGTCCTTTTAACGCTAGGTCCGCATGCTGGGCAAAGGCCGATTCATTGAATTCCAAAATAAGGCGCTCAGGCTCCAGAGTCTTATTCTTGATTAACTTCATTAGCTTAGTCAGCTGGTTAGCCTGGGTCAGATGGCGCCCGGACAGGTTGATGGCAATAAAGGCATTATTGTCTGTTGGTGAATCGTGCCAGCATTCAAGCTGTTGGCAAACTTCGGCAATCACCCATGATTCAATATCCAGAATCATGCCTGTTTCTTCGGCAAGATAGAGAAATTCGCTTGGCGTCAACAAGCCCTTTGTCGGGTGCTGCCAACGGAGCAGGGCTTCGTATCCGATAGTATGGGTACATTCCAGATCGGAAATTTTCTGATAATGCAGTTCAAATTGCTGTTCTTTAATGGCAATTCTCAGTTCCTGCTCCAGCGTCATGCTGGCAATCAGTTGCTCACGCATGCTTTCATCAAAAAAGACATAGCGACCACGGCCCAGGCTTTTAGCCTGATACATGGCGGCATCGGCATCCCTGAGTATTTCATTGGCATCCTGATAGATATTGTTGCAAACGGCAATACCTATGCTGGCATTGGAATGCAGACAATGGCCATCGAGATCGAATGGTAAACTGATGGTATTGATGATACGGGAAGCAATTTCTTCCGCATCATAGGTGGAACTTAAGGAGTCGAGCAATACCACAAACTCGTCGCCACCTAACCGCGCCAGGATATCATTGTCCCGCACACACTCTTTTAATCGCGCCGCGATTTCAACCAGGAATTGATCACCAGCATGATGTCCCAGGGTATCGTTGATCATTTTGAAGCGATCGAGATCGATAAAGAGTACGGCAAACCTGTTTGTGGGGTGGCGCTTTATATGCCGAATGGCATAGGTTAAGCGTTCGGAAAACATCGCCCTGTTGGGCAGACGGGTCAATGCATCATGATGGGCCTCATAATACAACTGCTCTTCTGCTTTTTGCCTTTCTTCTATCTGCAGGCGCAGGTTTAAATTGGTGGCTTGCAGTTCTTTGGTTCTTTCACACACCAAGTGTTCAAGCTCTTCATTACTACGCTTAAGCTTGGCCTGCACCCTTACCCGGATAATGGCCGTGGCAATATGCTGACTGACAAAACGGATCAGCTCCAGATCTTCGGCTTGATAAGCATCACTGTCTTGATAATGCTGGATTGCCAAAATACCAAATATAACCCCATGATCGATCAAGGGGGCCGCTAGCCAGGATTTAGGCATTCTGCCATTAAAACACCCGCCGATATAGGGCTGTAACAGGGTATCCCCATTGTCTGTCAGGATACTGATCTGCTCCCGGGAGATAATCAGCGGCCGAGCGGTTTTAATGGCCAGTTCGGTTAAACCCTTGGCCGGCTTTCTTGGCTGGGGATTTACCGTATATTCGTCGTCATAGTAGGGAAACTCGATCAGTTGTCGATCTTCCGACATCAGGGCAATATAAAAATTCTCGGCCTGAATAAGGCCCTTCAACTCCTGGTGTAATGCACGGTAAAAATGTGCTAAATCCGATGATTTTGCCGTTAACTCAGAGATTGCCAATAGGGCCTTATGCATTTTTTCCGCTTTTTGCCGCTCGGCTATTTCCTGTTGCAGGCGAAGGTTTGCCTCGGTCAGCTTTTTGGTGCGGTGTTGAATGCTTTTTTCTAATAATTCCCGGCTACGTACGCGATCAATCGCCGTCACCAGGTGCTCGGAAATAAACTCCAGTAATTGGCAATCCCGGTCATCAAAATAAAGCTTGTTATCATAGCTTTGCAGCGCGATCACCCCAATTACCTGATGACCACGCTTTAGGGGCACGCCTAGCCAGTCAACACAGGATGAACCATAAAGCAGGATTTTCCCCGCTTTAGCCAAGGCCATGCGCTCGGCCGAACTGCAGTGAATGGGTTCTTCTTCATTGAAAACGACACGAGTTAAGCTTTCTTGCCATTGGTTTTGTTCAAAATAATCCAGTAGCCTGGTTTCCACCGGGTTATGGCAATAGGCCAGTTTTAGCGCCTGGTTTTGATCTGTGAGGACAATATGAAACGAGTCGGTAATTAGCAGGGAAGTGATTACCGATTCCAGGGCAGAATAAAAGGTCTCCATATCGGTAACTGAGCTTGCCAGGTCCGACAATTTCAATAACCCCGCCTGCATCGTCTTCAACTGGCGATACTTTTTCAGCAGCGACTTTAATTTGGGTAGCTGGCGGTTTGCTTGGGGAGATTCCTTCACCCTTGGTTCCATCAAGGCAGGCCTACATTTTATTAGTATTATTTTTAAGCGATTAGTCTATCAAAATTCACGCGCTTGGCTAGTAGTTAATATAAATTTTACGCATAAAAAACCGGCCTTTAGACCGGTTTTCGGTGATCTTTTGCCATTAAGCCATGGCGTTCTTCAGCTTGGACAGGGCATTTTTCTCCAGCTGCCTGACCCGCTCGGCCGATATCTGGTACTTATCCGCCAGTTCCTGCAAGGTTGTCTTATCATCATCCAGCCAGCGGGTACGGATAATATCCTGACTGCGCTCATCCAGGCTTATCAAGGCAGAAGTCAAACGCTGGTTGGCATTGTCCTGCCAGTTGGCTTCTTCAACACTGGTGGCCAGATCCGATTGCTTATCTTCAAGATACTGCGCAGGAGCAAAGTTCCCTGTTCCTGCCCCGGCATCATCGTCGTCCGACGTCATTTCAAAGGCCTGATCCTGGTTGCTCATGCGAGATTCCATTTCGATCACGTCTTTGGTACTGACACCTAAAGTTTCCGCAACGTTACTTATTTCATCATTGCTAAACCATCCCAAACGCTTCTTGTTTTTACGCAAGTTAAAAAACAGTTTACGCTGGGCCTTGGTAGTAGCCACTTTCACGATGCGCCAGTTGCGCAGCACGAATTCGTGAATTTCGGCCTTGATCCAGTGCACGGCAAAAGAAACCAGACGCACACCCACTTCCGGATTAAAGCGTTTGACCGCCTTCATCAGGCCGACATTGCCTTCCTGCACCAAGTCAGCCTGTGGTAAACCATAGCCGGCATAGCCTTTGGCAATATGAATAACAAACCTGAGGTGTGACATAATGAGTTCTTGGGCCGCATGCAGATCATTCTCTTCATACAAGCGAGTAGCAAGCTCGTGCTCACGCTCCGCACTCAACATGGGAATGCTGTAGGCTGATTGCATATAGGCTTCAATGCTGCCACTTTGTGGTACAGTAAGCGCCATTGATTGCATCGTATTACTCATTAAAAACCTCTTATTTATCTACTGCTCGCGATAATAGCACAATACGGCGTATCTCGCGACCACTAAGGCAGAAACATTACCCCATCAGCGGAGTATAAACAACATTGTATTTCACTTTTATTAAGCTATTTGTATGATTTTGTAACTACCTGGATACTTTCATTCATTTACGAAAATGGATTAATTCAATATTTACAATAAACTAAAACTATTGGCCCTCAAAAAACCAAAAAGGTAACTATTTGTGTATTCCTATATCGCTCGTCAACCTATCTTGGACGCCAATAAGCAGCTCATCGCCTACGAACTCTTATTCAGAGACGGGGAAAGCAACAGTTTCCCAGATATAGATCCAGACCAGGCCACCTCAAGTATTCTTTCAAACAACCAGCTAACCCTAGGAGTCGAGCAAATCACGGGAAACCTACCGGCATTTATTAACTTTCATACCGACTCTTTGATAAAGAGGTTTCCCAGTTTCCTGGATCCGGCAAGGGTGGTCATTGAGGTCTTGGAAGATGTCGATATTAGCAATGAACTGGTCGACACTTGCAAACAGCTAAAAGCCAAGGGTTACCAGCTGGCCCTTGATGATTATGATTTCGACGGCAAATGGGATCTTCTTTTCCCCTATATCGATATGATCAAGATAGATATCAATGAGTTTTCCATGCTTGATATCAGCCGTTTTGCCAATAATTTCGTCAGCAAGCACATTACCTTGCTGGCAGAGAAGGTAGAAACGGCACAGCAATTTGAGCAACTAAAGCTGCTCGGTTTTACCTTGTTTCAGGGCTACTTTTTTGCCAAACCGGAACTGATGAAACAGAGAAAGATCTCTATCACCAAGCAAAATATTCTTGAATTGATCAGCCAATCAAGCCAGGAAAAACTGGATATAGACGCCATCAGTGATATCTTTAGCGGTGATCCCGGGCTAACCTATAAGCTACTCAGATTTATCAACAGCCCGGCCTATGGCAGAAGCCAGAAGATCACTTCTTTGAAGCATGCATTAATCTATATTGGCGAGTTGGAATTGAAAAAGTTTATTGCCTTGCTGGCACTTTCCGATCTGAGTGAAGGCAAGCCAAACGAGATTATGCGCCTGTCCTTGGTACGGGCCAAGTTTTGCGAACAAATCGCATTGGCCCGGCAAGATCCCGAAAACCCGCCCAAGGCGTTTCTCACTGGCATTTTATCCTTAATTGATGGCATCCTGGATCACAGTATCCAAACGGTAATCGACATATTGCCCGTGCACGATGAAATTAAATCGGCGCTGCTCAACGAAAACAACTACCTCGCCAAATACATTACACTGATCCAGTTTATGGAACAGGGGCAATGGCTGGCGGGAGAGGCCTTAGCCGCTAAACTGGGCATAGGCAATGAGGTATGCTATCAGGCACACCAGGAGGCTTTAACCTGGGCCGATGAAATGCTCGCCTGCTAGCAGAAAACCAGGGCTAATCTGCCGTGGGCTCTATCGCCTTAATATGACGCCGAACCGAAAGATAGCTGCCCGACAGGCCAAGGACAACGGCAAACAGTATCAAGGAAAAAAACTCGCCACCGGAGAGTCCCTGCAAGACAAAGTTACTGGCATACAGATCCGTTAACTTGCCCAAGGCCCCGGATAAGTATTGCGCCAAGACAAGCACGGCAATACTGGCAAAGATACCACCGAAGATGCCATACCAAACTCCCGAATACAGGAAAGGGCGCTGAATAAAGCTGTCGGTTGCCCCGACCAGTTTCATCACGGCAATGGCATCTTTTTGGTTGAGTATCGCCAGCCTGATGGTATTGCCGATAATCAGCACCACAGACAGGCACAGCAATAATGCTATGCCAATGACAATGTCTTCAATCAGCTGTGCCATGGCTTCTAACCTGGACAGCCATTCCAAGTCCAGTTTTCCCTGTTCAACGTCTCGTTCCTTTTCCAGTTTCGCCAACAATTCACGGGCCGCCTCCACCTGACTGGCCCTTTTGGTGGGTGTCACCAAAATTGTCGCCGGCAACGGGTTTTTATCCAGGTATTCAAGCGCCTGGCCAAAGCCGGACAAGAGTTTGAATTCATTTAGCGCCTGTTCGGCCGAAATATAGGTAACCTTATCCACTTCAGGATATAGCTGGATGCGCTGCACCAGGTTTTGTGCCGCCTTGTCCTGGGTGGAAAGCTTTAAAAACAGGGTGATTTCAGAGGCCGAGTCCCACTGCTCGGTAACATATTTGGCGTTTTTTACAAAAAGGTGCAGGGTGGCGGGCAGGGTCAGGCTGATACCCAGTACCAGTACCGTCATCACGGAAGTAAAAGGCGTTCGCCATAAATCCCCCAGGCTGCCCACGGCTTGTTGCAGATGCCTGACGGGCAGGGCGAGTAGTCGAGACAGCAAAGTCATGCCGGTATTTGAGTTAGCCATGACTCGCCTCTTGAGTGTGCAAGCCATCCACTAAGCCGTCTGTGATCATTGCCCCTTGTTTTAGCGTCAGGGTACGGTATTTCATCCTGGCTATCAGGCCCAGATCATGGGTAGCTATCAAAACCGCCACGCCAATGGCATTAAACTCTTCAAACAGGCGAATAATATCCAGGGACAGTTTGGGATCCAGGTTACCTGTTGGTTCGTCAGCTAGCAAAATAGGCGGCTTGTTCACTATCGCCCGAGCTATGCCGACCCTTTGCTGCTCTCCCCCGGACAGCATATGGGGATAACAACGCAGCTTAGCGCTTAAATGCACCTTATCTAGCGCCGCTTCCACTTTTTTCCGGATTTCCTTGTGACTGTAGCCTTCGATCACCAGGGGCAGGGCGACATTATCAAAGACGGTTCTGTCCATTAACAGGTTATGGTTTTGAAAAATCATTCCTATGCCACGGCGAACATAGGGGATCTGACCGTATTTAATGCTGGCCAGTTCAGTGCCATTGATCTGAATGCTGCCGCTGGAGGGTTTTTCCATCAGGCTGATCAGCTTTAACAGGGTACTCTTGCCGGCCCCGGAGTGGCCGGTGAGAAATGCCATTTCACCGGCAGCAAGCTCAAAGCTCACCTGCTTAAGTGCGAGAAAGCCTCCCGCATAGGTTTTACTGACATTGTTAAAGCGGATCATTATTATTCTTACTAGTGTTATCAATTATTCTTGTTTTTCAAACAGGGCATTAATGAAGTCGTCACCATTAAATGGCCTTAAGTCTTCAATGCCTTCACCCACTCCCAGATAACGGATAGGAATACCATATTTGTCGGCCACGGCAAACACAACCCCACCTTTGGCCGTGCCATCGAGCTTGGTTAAAGTGATCCCGGTCAGCCCGACCGCTTCATTAAACAGCTGGGTTTGACTCAGGGCATTTTGTCCTGTCCCGGCATCTATGGTTAACATTACTTCGTGTGGAGCCGATTCATCAAGCTTTTTCATTACCCGAACCACCTTTTTCAGCTCCTCCATCAGGTGACCCTTGTTTTGCAAACGCCCTGCAGTATCGGCGATCAGCACATCCACGCCACGGGCTTTTGCCGAGCTAATGGCATCAAATATGACGGAGGCACTATCGGCCCCGGTATGTTGGGCAACAACGGGGATATCGTTGCGATCTCCCCAAACCTGCAACTGCTCAACCGCGGCAGCCCGGAAGGTATCACCTGCCGCCAACATCACCGACTTGCCTTGCGCCTGAAACTGTTTGGCCAGTTTGCCTATGGTGGTGGTTTTACCGACACCGTTTACCCCCACCATAAGGATCACATAGGGTCCTTCGGCATCAGGGATTTCCAGCGGCTGGCTGACAGGCTCTATCACCTTTTTCAGCTCGGCTTTTAGCAAGTCATACAAAGCTTCCGCATCTTTAAGCTGGCTTCGGCTGGCAGACTCGGTCAATGAATCTATGATTTTGGTGGTGGTTTCAACTCCAACATCAGCCAGCAGCAAATGAGTTTCAAGCTCTTCAAAGAGTTCATCATCAATTTTTTTGCCGCGGAACAGATCAAATATGCCGCCGCCCAGGTTTTGGCGAGTCTTGGTCAGGCCCTGCTTTAACCGGGCAAAAAAACCAACCTTGGCAACTGGCTCTGGCTCTGGCTCTGGCTCTGGCTCTGGCTCTGGCTCTGGCTCTGGCTCTGGCTCTGGCTCTGGCAGGTCAGTATTTTCTGATGCTTGCGTTTCTGCAAGTTTTTCCGTAGGGCTAACTGCCTCAGCGGCATCTGACTCGGCCTGGTTAGCAGCTTCTTCAAGCTCGCTAGCTTTTTCAATTTCTTCCGAAGGTGTTTCTTTTTTACTCCCCAGACCTAACCAGGAAAACATACCTTTTTTCTTAGACATATATATAGATTCAATCAGGGCGTTATCTAACTCATGGATAATTCCATTAGTATTTACGCATCAAACAAGGATAAAATTGCCGATATAGTAACACCTAATCCCGATCCAAAAAAACAAAAGCTGTTGGTGAAATGATCAAACACAAAAAAGCGCGGGGAAATTCTGCGGCAAAAGGCAATATTCGCATTATTGCCGGTAAACACAGAGGCAGAAAGCTACCCGTTATTCTTGCAGACGGTTTAAGGCCGACAACAGACAGGGTCAAGGAAACTCTGTTTAACTGGCTGATGCCCTATATTCGGGATGCCCGTTGTCTGGACTGCTTTGCCGGTGCAGGCAGCCTGGGTTTTGAGGCTTTGTCTCGAGGGGCAAAAGGCGTCACCTTTATCGAGTTAAACAAGGCGGCGGCCACACAACTCAAACAGAATAAAACCCTACTAAAAGCAGAGAATATTGATATTATCAATAGCGATGCCCTGGCTTTTTTGTCAGGATCTGAGCAGCAATTTGATTTGGTGTTTCTCGATCCGCCATTTCGCCAGCACCTGGTTGAAAAAGCGGCCAATTTGCTTAACCAAGGCTGGTTAGCGGAAGATGCCCTGATCTATGTTGAAATGGAAGTAGAGCAGGGAATGGCACAGGTGCCCAATAACTGGTTGCTGCTGAAAGAAAAAGTTGCCGGCCAAGTGGCCTATCGTTTATATCAATACAAACCGGGCTAGCCAGCTAAATTTCAATGCCCAGGTTAGACATGCCTTCTTCCAGCACCAGGGACTTTATTTTTTTGCAACTCGCCTTGTTTTCAGGGCTGGTAAGCAGAAAATCAAAAACCTCATGCTGGGTGGCACACTCCCACTGCATTAACGGATGTTCGGCTATTTTATCGGCAGATACTTGCTGAGTTTCATCCTCCTGGGCCAGCAGCAATTCAACATAGTAACTGACGCTGTTTTCAGAAAGGCGAGCTACATTATTCAAGCCTTCGCCGCTCTTATCCTGCATTCCCTGTAATAGGGACATCAATGCCATACATACATCTAGGGCTGGAAAAACACCAAAAGTATCAAACTCTTCAGGATCGGGAATTTGAGGTTCAAGCTTGGTCAGCTGGGCATCATAGTTAATTTTGCAGGAGCTGCTTTTATCCAGCCATTGCCATATCAAATCCAGCTGATTTCTTAGTACCTTGGTTTCGCCAAATCCTGCGGTGTCAGAAAATATTTGATAGTTGGGCAACATGCGTTCCAACAGGCCAGCGCCAAAGGCGACCTTTTGCCATAAAGATAATTTTTCAAAAGCAAGATTAATAGCCATACCTTTTCTGTTCCTGGCGAATAAAGAGGGGCATTATACCTATATGACCTAACGGGTAAATCACGGATTAAGATTTTTTCGCCAGCTGTTTTTGGGCATATTCAAAGCGTAGGCGATACTCGCGCAACTTGTCTTCCAACTCACCCATTTCCTGTTCCAGCTTGGTATTTAATTCCAGGTTCTCGTCACGCAGATACTTGATGGTTTCCCTGGCCTTGTTATATTCCAGTTCCTGCTTGTCTCTATTGGACTCAAATCTTTCCTTGGTTTTCAGTACCTTTTCATTTGCGATATTTACTTGCTCGGTAAGCACGACAATTTCTTCTTGATATTTCTTGTTTAAGCGCTTGCTTTCCGCCAGTGACTCCGACATTTCGCCATACTTGCTTTCCTGCTCATCGGATTGTTGCTGCCAATTGCTCTGGGCTTTGATGATCTGCTCCTGCATCTGTTGCAGCACCAGCTCATCATGATCATGTTTTTCTTTGGCCAAGACCATTTTTTCTGACAAAGAAGCCACTTCAACCTGATAGGCTTTGACATCTTTATCATGCTTTTCTATCAGCAATTGCCGCTCTTTTTCCAATTCCTGATTGGTTTCTTTCTGATGCTGATATTCTTCATGCGATGCCGCCAGCGTAGATTCCAGTTCGCCAATGGTGTGATTGAGTTTTACCACAGAAGCATCATATTCCTGCTCCAGCTCTTGCATTGCATGTTTAAGCGAATATATTTGTTGGGTTTGCTCTTCTTGGCTTGTTTCCTTGTCATTGATGGTTTGTGTCAGGGCTTGTTCCTGCTGCTTATGTTTTTCAATTTGCCCCAAGGCGTCGGCAAGCTCTATATCAAGATCATCTACTTTCTGTTGTGTCACGCTAAGCTGTTGAGCCAGTTGAATTTGATTTTTATCCAGCGTAGCTTTTTCTTGTTGAATCCGTTCAATATCCTGCTCCAAATCACCTTTTACCCGGCTAAGCTCCTGAATGGTTTGTTTTTGCGTATCGATTTGCTCCTTGTTTTGCACGATTTCGACATCGGCGGCCGCTAGCTTATCGCTTAGCTCAGACACTTGCTTGGCAAATTCCGCCTGCTGTTTGTTTTGCGCGACTTCTCGCTCCGCTTGCTGGGCGTGTTCTTTATCACGCTCATTTTGTATTTCAGTTAACTGCTCGGTTAGCTCGGCAATGTCCTTTTGCAAATCAGCAGAGGTTTGCTCACTGTTTTTCAATAACTCATGATGCCGGGCCTTTTCCTGCGCCAATTCACTTAAGACTTGCTGAATTTTGTCGGCTTGTTCTATCTCTTGTTGCTGTCGTGCTTGTTCGAACTGACTCTTTTCCTTCACAAGAGATTCTGCTTTGTGAGAAAGATCGCTTTCTTTTTTCACTAAAATCTCGACTCTTTCCTGCAAGGTATTCTTATCTTCCTTGAGTTGCGCAACTTGTTCAGACTGTTCTTTTATCTTGCGTTTAAATTCGAGTTCGCGCTCGTCCTTGCCCTTTTCAGATATCGCCTGCTCTTCTGAAAAACGTTCGACTTGCTCGGCCAGCCGGCTTTCTCTCTCGTTCAACTGACCAATCTGCTGGGCTTGTGATGCTTGCTGCTCTTCACTGGTCGCCAACAGTTCTTGGGATTGCGCCAGTTCTTCCTGTAAGCCCTCTATCTGTTTGACCAAATCATCTACCTGCTGCCTTTCCTTTTTTAGTTCCTGGGAGGATTGTTTGGCTTCCTGTTTTTGATCCGCCTTAATATGTTCCAATTCGGCAGTAACATTATTGAGTTGCAGGGTTAATTCCGAAATTTTCTGATTTTGCACCTCAAGCGTGGCGGCTTTGGCCTTATCATTTTTGGCCAGGTTTTCTTTCGTAGCCAGGTGGTCATTTAGATCGGCTTGTAATTGGGTGATTTGCTGTTGAGCCTGAGCAAGCTCTTCTCTCTGTTGCAGTTCTTTTTCTGAAATATTGCTTAATTCTTCCGAAACCGAGGAGAGCTCGCTCAATTTATCCTTTAGTACCTGCTCGGTATCGGTTAGCTTGGCGCTGTTTAGCTCGGCATTATTTTTTAGCTCCTGTTCTTTACCGGCCACCTGCTCTCTGAGCTTGTCAATTTCCTGCTGTTTGTCTGCGATGAGGGTGCTGTTTTCCTGCTCTGCACTTTCAAGAGAGGCCTGCAACTTTTCCAGCGAAGCTTTTAATGATTGATAATGAGCATGCTGCTCGACAAGCTCTGCTGTGATTTCAGCTTTTACTTGGTTGGCTGACAATAGAGCGGAAACCTTATCTTCAATTTGAATATAGATTTCGCCGGCAAGACTTTGAATTTGTTCTTCTAGATCCGAAGGAAGTTGTTGCGGTTCTTCCATTTTGCATAGCCCTCGTTATCAACTAAAAAAAAACAAGTTGTAACAATAAACTAGCACAGGATCAGCAGGCTGTTAATTTTTAATCAATTTTTTTGCAGAGATCTAGAGGCTGTTGATCTTTGTTCAATAATTCTGCTGAGAGATAAAATCGCCTTAATCAAGGCGGAAATTGTGTCATTTAGTCATCTAAATCAGCAATTTTCAACGTAGAGTAAGGCGATTTTGGCCTCAGCCCTATGGGCAATGGCTATTTTTAACGCTAGCAGCATTAGAATGTCACTTATTTGGAATAACCAAACGGCGTTCATTCTGCTTTGCTAGCATCAAAAATAGCCTATTGCAGAAAATATGAACAAAGATCAACAGCCTCTAGGGGAATATACAGGTTAATTGGCTGCTGGTTTTATTTTGTAAACACAACGCCGATCCCCGCTTAGCAGGTATTCTTCACGACTGACGCTATATTTTTCACCAAAACACTTTTGAAATATCGCCAGCTCTGAACGGCAAAAGTTTTGGCATTGCTTGGCGGCACTACAGATAGGGCAATGGTTTTCGATCAATAAAAACTCTTCTTCTGCCAGCTGTTCAACTACGGCTATATAGCCCTCCTGGCACCTAAGGCAGGCAAGCTTGGCCACCTTATCCGCCAGGCTATTACAAGCATTCAGGGCAGCAGTATATTCGTCGGTAATTTTTTCTTCTCGCGACTGGATCAACTTATCCAGGCCTTCATCACCATAAATAACCTTTATCGAATCAATAAGGTGCAGAGTCAGATCGGCATGACGGTCAGGAAAAGTGGCATGAGCCTTGGCGGTCAGTTGCCAAAGCTGCTTTGGGCGTCCAACACTGGCCTTTTGAGAAAAACTTGACACCAGCTCCTGTTTTTCAAGTCGCAATAAATGCTGCCTGGCCCCCATACTGGTCATATCCAAGATTTTAGCCAAAGCGCCCGATGTCAGGGCTCCCTCACTTTTTAAAAGAGACAGAATAGCGTCAACATTCTTCATGGTATTGCTCTTACTTTCAAAAACACCCTACCTTTTTAAAGGTTTTGCTTTATAAAACCAAGAAATATAGTGCCTGACAACAAAAAAAGGGGCCAAAGCCCCCTTTTAAACTGCTAAATAGCTAAGTTATTTATTCTCTTCTTCCGTTACCGGGCGAAACTGAATATTTGTCACCTTAGCTTCCGAAGCACTCAGGTTACGCAATTGTGCCAGTCGGTTGATTTGACCGATAGAGCCCAGCATAGAGTGAATGGGTACAAACAGGCCACGCTTATGGAAATCTAAAATTTTCTCATCCGATAGGGATTGAAGTTTCTTTTCGTCGATACCAAACAGGCCAACCAATTTCTTGTTTTCACCCGTATTAAAGGACATGGTCAATTCAAGTTCAAGCAACAGATCGTTATCTGCCAACTCCTTAACAAACTTGTCTGTCATCACTTCATTGTCATACAAACGACCCAGAGACTCTTGAATGCCTTTATAAAAGTCGGTTTCATTACCTTCTTCATCGAAAATGGCTTGATCTTTGTCTTCACCAACAAACGGGCTGTCTAGATCGATACATGTAGTCAAAGTCTTTTCTTTTTCCGGGTCTAAGCCAATACCGAACGGCACCATGGAGACGCTTTGAGGTACATAAATGGCATGCCACCTGTCGTCGCTGTAATAAAGGTTTTCGCCAGCTTCCAGACCTAACATGGCAACGCTACGATAACGCCCTGATTCCGGATCTTTAACTAGAATAACGGGGAAGCTGGTAGATGCCTGAGCATACTCCTGCGCATTAATAGGAACTATATGCTGGTTTGCAAGATGAGATAAGTCACGTTGCGCCACAACTTTTAAATTCTGATGTTGATCTTTTCTTACTGGAACAATATTAGCCATGGAAATTTCTCTTATTTATCGCCTGTTGTTAAGCGTATTTTTTATTTAGTTAGACTTGTTATGGAGACACCCAATTATGCTTTCAATAGCAAAGGGGAAAATAATTCAAATAAAGGCTAATTTATTGTTATTGTCTGATGAGACAGGCCATAGCTATAATTGTAAATACAATATGTGCCGTAAATTTTGCCTATGTTCAAAAAAATATCCCTCTTGCTTGTTTTTCCCCTGATGGCTTTTACCAGCCAGGCCATGCCAAAGATAATGGTAGAGCACGGCAGAACCTTGGACGGATTTGCTCAGGTAAAAGTTACCAATGAAACGATAAAGCCACTGGCATGCCATGTCGCCATCGACGGGCATAAAATAAGGTTCAAGCTACAAGCCAGACAGGCGTCCCAGTGGTACAAGGCAAATGACAAGCGCTATCAACATACCGACTTTAGCGTGTGGTGTGACTATTTGGAATTACATCCCAAATATAATAAACAGTAAACACAGACATATTGTTAATTTGTTCAATGAAGTGACTATTTGTCATTCTGTTCGGCCACTTTTTCAAGTCCAAGCACAAGCGCTATTGCCAACAGCATTAATACAATTGCAATGCTCAGTTGAGCGGGATGACCTGTTACCGACTCAAAACTAAAGGGTGAAAGGTTTTCCTGAATCAAAGGCACTTGCTCGCCTTTCGAATTGGTGCGCCAAGAAATGGTTTCTTTCCACGGCCAGAGCTTAGGTAGGGTTCCCAACATCAGGCCGGTTAAGAACATTATGGTAAAGTCGTGGTAACGCTTAAGCAGCCATGACAATACATGAGAAAAAGACAACAAGCCCACCAGGCAGCCGCTGGCAAAAAGGACCATAACATCTAGCTGCAGGCCCTTAACCGCTCCCAAGACATGGGTATACATGCCAAGAATAAGCAAGATAAAACTACCCGATATCCCTGGTAGAATCATGGCGCAGATAGCGATAGCGCCGGCGATAAACACCTTGAAGCTACTGGGATCCATTTGGAGCGGTTTAAGCATGGTAATACTGTAGGCAAACACTCCTCCCAATATAAGGAAGGTAAAATACGCCAGCGTTTTATTTTCCACCTGCTTTAGCATATGGTAAACAGACACCATGATTAAGCCAAAAAAGAATGACCAAACTGGCACAGGGTGCGTCTCCAAGGCCCAGGAAATAAATACCGCCAAGGATAAAATGGAAGTGATAATGCCCGCAAACAGGGTTATTAGGAAAATGCCATTGATATGATCAAAAGCAGCTTTTGCGCCCTCACGCTTCCAAATACCAAACAGGCTGGGATTTACCCGTCGAATGCTTTCCAGCAAGGTATCATAAATACCTGTGATAAAAGCAATAGTACCGCCAGATACACCAGGAACGACATCAGCCGCCCCCATGGCCATTCCCTTTAAGAATGTGCTTAAATATTTCATATGAACTTTTAAATTTACTCGACTGTGACTGACTTGGCCAGATTACGTGGCTGATCGACATCCGTTCCTTTGATAATGGCGACATAATATGAAAGCAGCTGCAAGGGCAAGGTATAAACAATAGGTGCAACCAGGTCATCACAAAGAGGAATATTGATCACCTTCATGGTTTCATCGCTGGCAAAGTTGGCATTTTTATCGGCAAACACATACATCAGACCGCCACGTGCCCGCACTTCTTCAACATTGGATTTGAGCTTTTCAATCAAATCATTTTGTGGCGCAACAACTATAACCGGCATTTCCGCATCAATTAGCGCAAGGGGGCCATGTTTTAACTCACCAGCCGCATAGGCTTCGGCATGAATATAGGAAATTTCCTTTAGCTTTAATGCTCCTTCCATGGCGATTGGGTACTGGTCACCTCGCCCTAAGAATAGCGCATGGTGCTTATCGGCAAAGTCTTCCGCCAAAGCTTCTATAGATTCCGCCAAAGCCAGCACTTCTTCAAGCTTACTTGGCAAGCTTTTCAGCGACAGGGCAATTTCAGCTTGGGTTGCCTCCGGCATGCCATGGTGTTGGCCTATTGCCAATGTCATCATCATCAAGCCGACCAGCTGGGTGGTAAAGGCCTTGGTCGATGCCACGCCAATTTCAGCCCCCGCCTTAGTCATAAAGGCCAAATCAGACTCGCGTACTAAAGAAGAACCCGGGACATTACATATGGTCAGGCTGGCTCTGTAACCCAAATCTTTAGCCAATCTCAAGGCCGCCAGCGTATCGGCCGTTTCACCTGACTGTGAAATAGTCACCAGTAGGGCATTTTTCGGCACATGTGACTTGCGGTACCTAAACTCACTGGCAATTTCGATATTGCAGGAAACGCCTGCCATGGCCTCTAACCAGTATCTCGCCACCATGCCAGAATGGTAACTGGTGCCACAGGCAATAATCTGAACATGCTCGATATCCTGGAAGATCTCATCGGCGCCTTCACCAAAGGTATTAAGATCTAAGGCGTTTCCAAGCAAGCGCCCTTCTAAGGTATTACGTATTGCCGTTGGCTGCTCATAGGTTTCCTTAAGCATGTAGTGGCGATATTCCCCCTTATCGCCGGCATCATGGCTGGCTTCCGATTCCTTAATTTCTCGCTCAACCGATTTGCCGTTTTCATCAAGAATATTCACTTCAAAGCGAGTCACTTCGGCAACATCCCCTTCTTCCAAAAAAGAGAAACGACGGGTCACGGGTAATAGGGCCATCATATCCGAGGCAATAAAATTCTCTCCCAAACCATAGCCAATCACCAAGGGGCTACCCGAACGAGCGACAACAATTTTATCCTTATCACGAGTGTCCATAACAACGGTACCATATGCACCATCTAGCTGACGTGCCGACTTTTGTACCGCTTCCAATAAGCTACTGCTGGTTTTCAGTTCATGGTGCACCAAGTGGCAAATCACTTCGGTATCTGTTTCCGAAACAAATTCATAGCCAAGGCTTTGTAGCTTAGTACGCAATTCATCATGGTTTTCTATGATGCCATTGTGGACCACGGCAATTTCATCACAGGATACATGGGGGTGAGCATTTAATTCACTCGGGACACCGTGAGTCGCCCAGCGGGTGTGGGCAATACCTGTGCCACCGGCCAAAGGAGTATGGTGTAGGGCATCGGACAACTCCTGCACTTTTCCGAGACGCCTGACTCTTTGTAGGCTAGTGTCATGATCAATAATGGCAACCCCGGCAGAATCATAGCCTCGGTATTCCAAACGCCTTAATCCTTCCACCAAGATATCGGCAACGTCTCGTTGCGCTACTGCTCCTACGATTCCACACATAAGTTTGTCCTTTTATCTTTATTTAGGCGCATATTAAATTAACGCCTTGTTTTTTCAGGTTAGTTTTTACTGATGTAGCTAAATTGTCATCGGTGATCAAGGTGTTTATTTGTTGCCAGGATAGTTCCAGGTTAGGGATTTTTCGGCCTATCTTGTCCGACTCCACCATCACTATCACTTCCCTGGCCACCTCAGCCATGACTCGGCTAAGGCCTATTAATTCATTAAAGGTCGTAGTGCCTCTATCTATATCTATGCCATCGGCGCCAATAAAGAGCTGGTCAAAATCATATGATCTTAACACTTGCTCTGCGACCTGGCCCTGAAATGCTTCTGAACGTGAATCCCAGGTGCCTCCGGTCATCAAAAGGGTAGGCTCGCTTTCTAACGCCTGAATATCATTAGCAATCGATAGCGAATTTGTCATCACAACCAGGCCTTGCTTTTGTTCCAGCTCAGCCACCAGTGCCGAAGTTGTGCGACCGCTGTCGATAATGATGCGATTGTGGTCACGAACCAAGTTTGCCGCCTGCTTGGCAATCATTATCTTTCGTTTCGAAACCAGTTCGGGTTTTGAATCGATAATTTCTCTAGGTAGAGGAATGGCACCGCCATAACGGCGCAGCAACAAGCCACTTTTTTCCAACGCTGCCAGATCTTTTCTGATAGTCACTTCCGAGGTATCAAAACGCATGGCCAGCTGATCGACACTAACCTCACCACACTGGTTGAGTTCGGTGATTATGGTATGACGGCGTTGTTGAGTGTTACGCTTTGACATTTTTAACTCTATCATAAGTTTCGATTCGGAATATAAACAAACAAAACGAAACTTACAAGTTAAAAATCATGCTTAATCAATATTTGTGATTAATCACTTCGAAATAATGCTTGTACTCAGGTGTGTTGCCCACTTGACGTGCAGCTTTTTTAAACTTGTTAATTAATACTGCATCTGTATTTTTATTGGCGGCAATATAGCTTAAACGAAGAGAGCCTTTTAGCAGGGGAGCCATTATCAAATCAGTTTCAACCAGGCCATACTCTGTCATATAACGGCGAACCACATTGGGTTCGGTAAAAATAAAATCTACTTTATTATTAAAAAACAGGTTTAACGCCCGCTCCAGTGTTGACACCACATAAATATTTTTACTTTCGCTAAAGCCGTTTTTCAGCAACAGCTTATGGCCAAAGGTATCGCGAACAACAACCGTCGTTTTATCTTTTATCTTGGCAAGCTGATATTCTGCTTGTGAGATTTGGGCAGACTTACCAATAAAGGTTTGGATAAGCCGACTAACAGGCAGTAACCAGTGAAATTTTTCTTCCCTTTGTTCATTTCTGATCAGACTGAAGATCAGGGTATTCTTTTCACTTTCTGCCTGCTGATAGGCACGAGCCCAAGGCATAAACTCTACTTCAGCTTGCAAACCACTCGCCTGCATTAGCAGTTTAAATATTTCTGCACTTGGGCCTTTAATTTCACCATTTTCACTATACTGCAGCAGTTTTCTTTCCGTAGAAACCACTCTAAAATCAAGTGACTCAGCATGCACCAGCTGTCCAACCACACTAAATGGAAATATGATCAGCCAAAAAAGGGCAAGCTTTATCACGTGAATTTCAGCCTATTTCTTTACCGGTCGTTGCCAACCACTGATGTTACGCTGCTTGCTACGGGCAACAGCAAGCTCATTTTCTTCGACATCCTTAGCAATAACGGAGCCAGCACCTGTAGTAGCCATTTTACCAATAGAGACAGGCGCCACTAGAGAGGCATTTGAACCTATAAAGGCACCATCACCAATAAGGGTTTTGGACTTATTTACACCATCATAGTTACAGGTAATGGTACCTGCACCTATATTGGCCTTTTTGCCAATTTGCGCATCCCCCAAATAGGTTAAGTGTCCAGCCTTGGAGCCTTCACCCAGCACAGACTTTTTCATTTCGACAAAATTGCCGACATGGGCATCTCGTTGGATCTCTGAGCCCGGACGAATGCGAGCAAAAGGGCCGGCCGATGCCTGTTCACCTATAACCGCATCTTCGATAATAGTATTGGGCTTGATCACAGCCCCAGAGCCTATGCGGCAATTATTTAATATACAGTTGGCACCAATTTGCACACCATCGGCAAGCTCCACTTTACCTTCGAAAATACAGTTAATATCGATCACCACTTCCTGGCCAACACTTACCTGGCCCCGGATATCTATGCGTGCCGGATCTCTTAAGCTGGCACCGGCGATCATCAGCTCTTCGGCCTGTCTAGCCTGAAATGCTCGCTCCAGTGCGGCCAGTTGAACTCTATTGTTAGCGCCTTCTACCTCAATTTCAGTGTCAGGATGTGCCGTCGCTATGATTTTACCTTCGTTATGGGCCGCCTCGATAATATCCGTTAAATAATACTCGCCCTGGGCATTATCATTGGAAAGGTTACTTAGCCAACGCTTGAGATCACCGCCATTGGCTAGCAGAATACCGGTGTTGGCTTCATTAATATTTAGTTGCTCTGGTGTGGCATCTTTTTGCTCAACAATGCCCACCACAGAGCCAGTGTTGTCGTTATCGGCACGCATAATACGACCATAGCCGGTAGGGTTGACCAAGTGAACCGTAAGTAAGGCCAGTCCATTATCAGGTTTAGCTGCAATGAGACTTTCCAGCGTTGATACTTTGGTCAGGGGCACATCGCCATACAAAACCAAGACATCTTCACTATCCTTAATAAAAGGCGAAGCCATATCAACCGCATGACCAGTCCCCAATTGTTCCTTTTGTTCCACAAAGGTTAAATCATCGCCACTGATCCTGGCTTTTAATGAGTCACCACCGAAGCCATAAACCAGATAGATGTTTTCCGCATTAAGCTGGCGGGCACTATCTATTACGTGGCCGACCATGGGCTTATCGGCAACGGGGTGTAGAACTTTGGGCAGGGAAGAGCGCATACGCGTGCCTTTACCGGCGGCAAGAATAACAACTGAAAGAGACATAAAAAATCCGTTAATAGCTATTGTTATGGTGCAATTAGCGCTATTGTAACTTTGTTTTGGTGCTTATTGCCAATACTGACTAAAGCAAAGAGTTTGCTTGGTTTACATTAATGAACTGACATAAAAAAAGCGACCATTACCTAAGGTAATAAGTCGCTTTTTATCCACTAAAACTTAGCGTTTATAGTGCTAATTAGATTTTCTTTTTAGCTGCTTGAATGACACGCAATTGTGCTACGGCACGCGCAAGCTCGGCGGCAACTTCAGCATAATCCACATCATCGCCATGGGCGTTCATATGATCTTCTGCACGTTGCTTGGCTTCTAGTGCTGCCTGCTCATCAAGGTCGTCAACACGTGTTGCAACATCAGCTAACACTGTAACGTGATTAGGCTGAACTTCTAACATACCGCCGGAAAGGTAGATAATTTCCTCTTCCCCGCCGTATTTAACGATTCGAGCCATACCAGGTTTTAGTGAGGTCAGTAAAGGTGCGTGACCAGGCATAATACCTAGCTCACCTTCACTACCTGTGATCTGCAATGATTCGATGCGACCCGAGAACAAGCTCTCTTCCGCACTTACCACATCCAGATTTACAGTCGTTAAAGACATTTTGACCTCCTAATAGGTAGCCAGCCGGTTATTACTATAACCTTTGGCTACCAGCTCTCATTACATGTTTTTCGCTTTTTCAGCTGCTTCTTCGATAGAACCAACCATGTAGAAAGCTTGCTCTGGTAAATCATCATACTCACCAGCAAGAATGCCTTTAAAGCCAGCAATAGTGTCTTTAAGAGCAACATACTTACCTGGAGAGCCAGTGAATACTTCAGCAACGAAGAACGGTTGAGATAGGAAACGCTGGATCTTACGAGCACGGTCAACGGTTTGCTTATCTTCTTCAGAAAGCTCGTCCATACCCAAGATAGCGATGATATCTTTAAGTTCTTTATAACGTTGTAGTACCGACTGTACGCCACGAGCCACTTCATAGTGCTCGGCACCAACCACTAACGGGTCAAGCTGACGAGACGTTGAATCTAGCGGGTCGATCGCAGGGTAGATACCCAATTCAGCGATTGAACGTGAAAGTACAACGGTTGCATCCAAGTGAGCAAAGGTAGTTGCCGGGCTAGGGTCAGTCAAGTCATCCGCAGGTACATATACCGCCTGGATTGAAGTGATTGAGCCTTTCTTGGTTGAAGTAATACGCTCCTGTAGGATACCCATTTCTTCAGCAAGAGTAGGCTGATAACCTACCGCAGATGGCATACGACCTAGAAGTGCTGATACCTCAGTACCCGCAAGCGTGTAACGATAGATGTTATCAACGAAGAAAAGTACGTCACGACCTTCGTCACGGAACTTCTCAGCCATTGTCAAACCTGTCATCGCAACACGAAGACGGTTTCCTGGAGGCTCATTCATCTGACCGTATACAAGCGCTACTTTATCAAGTACGTTTGAATCGTTCATTTCATGATAGAAATCGTTACCCTCACGAGTACGCTCACCAACACCGGCGAATACAGAGTAACCACTGTGCTCGATCGCGATGTTACGGATAAGTTCCATCATGTTTACGGTTTTACCAACACCGGCACCACCGAATAGACCAACTTTACCACCCTTAGCGAATGGACAAACCAGGTCGATTACCTTGATACCAGTTTCTAGCAATTCGTTTGAAGCCGCTTGCTCTTCATAAGAAGGCGCTTCACGGTGAATTGACCATTTTTCTTTTTCGCCGATTGGGCCAGCTTCATCGATTGGCGTACCCAAAACGTTCATAATACGACCCAGAGTTTCAGTACCTACTGGAACCTGGATGGCATTACCTGTATTTACTACATTCAGACCACGACGCAAACCATCAGAAGAACCCATGGCGATAGCACGTACAACACCGCCACCAAGTTGTTGCTGAACTTCAAGGACCAAGCCTTCAAGATCGCCTTCTGTTACATTCAATGCGTCATATACCTGAGGTACAGCATCTTGTGGGAATTCTACATCCACAACTGCGCCAATGATTTGGACGACTTTACCTGCACTCATGTTTATTCCTCTAAACTTAAATTAAACCTTTACCTACACCGCAGCTGCACCAGCGACGATCTCACTCAATTCCTGGGTGATACTCGCTTGACGCGCCTTGTTGTAAACCAATTGTAAGTTGTCAATTAAGTCGCCCGCATTATCGGTAGCGGCCTTCATTGCAACCATACGAGCTGCTTGCTCACATGCGAGGTTTTCAACCACGCCTTGGTATACCTGAGATTCTGTGTAACGAACCAATAACTGCTCTAGCAATGCTTGCGCATCTGGCTCATATAAGTAATCCCAACGATGTTGAATTGCGTCATCATCAGACTTAGGCAAAGGTAAAAGTTGATCGATTGTCGGCTGTTGCGTCATGGTATTTACAAACTTGTTGTAAACCACGTACAGCTTGTCTATTTCGCCATTGTCATAGGCATTCAGCATAACCTTAACACTACCGATAAGGTCAGTGACTGAAGGGCTATCACCCAGACCCGAAACTTGTGCCGTGATGTTGGCGCCCATGCTGTTGAAAAAAGCGGTCGCTTTTGAACCAACAACACCGAACTCAACTTCAACGCCTTGCTCCTGATACTTGGCAGCATCAGCAAGCACTTGCTTGAATAAGTTAATGTTCAAGCCACCACACAAACCACGGTCTGTAGAGACGACAATATAGCCTACGCGCTTAACTTCACGCTCTTCCATATAAGGATGGCGATACTCTAAGTTACCTAGCGCGATGTGACCGATCACATTTCGCATATTTTCAGCGTATGGACGAGAGGCAGCCATAGCATCTTGCGCTTTACGCATTTTACTGGCTGCAACCATTTCCATCGCGCTGGTGATCTTCTGCGTATTTTGTACGCTTCCAATCTTCGATTTTATCTCTTTAGCGCCGGACATGACTATTCTCTCCGAAATCGTTAACTAATTACCAAGTTTGCGTAGACTTGAATGAATCAAGTGCTTCGGTCAAACCTGCTTCGATATCTTTATCGTAGTTACCGCTTTCGTTGATCTTAGCCATCAACTCAGCTTTCTCACTATTGGCATAGCTATGTAACGCCGCTTCGAAATCAACAATTTTGTTAAGTTCAACGTCGTTTAAGTAGCCTTTTTCAGCCGCGAATAGAGATACAGCTGTTTCAGCAACAGATAGTGGGCTGAATTGCTTTTGCTTCATCAATTCTGTTACACGCTGACCATGCTCAAGCTGGGCACGTGTCGCATCATCAAGGTCAGAAGCAAATTGAGCAAAGGCCGCAAGTTCACGGTATTGGGCAAGTGCTAAACGGATACCACCACCAAGTTTCTTGATGATTTTCGTTTGTGCTGCACCACCAACACGAGATACCGATAGACCCGCGTTTACTGCCGGACGGATACCTGAGTTGAATAAATCAGTCTCAAGGAAGATCTGACCATCGGTAATTGAAATTACGTTGGTCGGAACGAATGCAGATACGTCACCTGCTTGCGTTTCAATGATAGGCAATGCTGTCAAAGAACCTGTTTGGCCCTTAACTTCACCGTTTGTGAAACGCTCTACGTATTCTTCGTTTACACGAGCAGCACGTTCTAGAAGACGTGAATGCAAGTAGAAAACGTCACCAGGATAAGCTTCACGGCCCGGCGGACGACGCAATAGCAATGAAATTTGACGGTAAGCAACAGCTTGCTTAGACAAATCATCATATACGATTAGTGCATCTTCACCACGGTCACGGAAGTATTCACCCATGGCACAACCAGAATAAGGTGCCAAGTATTGTAGCGCCGCAGCTTCAGAAGCAGAAGCAACAACAACGATAGTGTTGTCTAGTGCGCCGTGCTCTTCCAGGTTACGTACTACGTTAGCAACGGTAGAAGCCTTCTGACCGATAGCAACATAGATAGATTTAATACCTGTGTTTTTCTGGTTAATAATTGCATCAAGAGCGATCGCTGATTTACCAATTTGACGGTCACCGATGATAAGCTCACGCTGACCACGACCGATTGGAATCATGGAGTCAATTGACTTGATACCAGTTTGTACTGGTTGGTCAACCGATTTACGATCGATTACACCCGGCGCTACCACTTCAACAGGAGAGAAACCATCGTTATCGATTGGTCCTTTTCCGTCGATTGGCTCACCTAGAGTGTTTACTACGCGGCCTAATAGACCACGACCTACTGGTACTTCCAAAATACGGCCAGTACCTTTAACTTTTACGCCTTCTGCCAGGTCCGCATATGGACCCATAACTACCGCACCGACCGAATCACGGTCAAGGTTTAACGCGATAGCGAAACGGCTACCAGGAAGTTCGATCATCTCACCTTGCATTACATCGGCAAGACCGTGGATGCGAATGATACCGTCTGTTACAGAAACGATAGTACCTTCGTTACGAGCTTCGCTGACAACGTCAAACTGTTCAATACGATTTTTGATCAGTTCGGCGATTTCAGTGGAATTCAGTTGCATGCTCTGTTCCCCGTTAAGATTGCATTGTTGTTGCTAAGCGGTTCAGTTTACCTCGTACTGAACCATCTATGACCATGTCGCCGGCTTTGATAATCAATCCGGAAACCACGTTGGCATCAACATTACAATTGAGCTTTACTTTTCGAGCCAAACGCTTTTCAAGCGCGGCGCTTAATGTAGTTACTTGCTCTGCCGCTAATTCAATGGCAGAGGTTACATCCACAGCGATCTCTTTTTCATATTCGGCTTTTAGTTCACCGAATTGCTGAGCAACCTGTGGTAGCACCAACAAACGTTCGTTTTCGGCCATGATCTTAATAAAGTTCTGGCCTTTGCTATCGAGTTGTTCATCACAGACTTTTAAAAATAAGTCTTGTGCCTGTTCAACGGACGCGCCACCGGAAAGGAAGCTCGTCATGGTATCGTTTTTCGAAACTTCTGCGGCAAATACCAGCATTTCCTGCCAGCTATCCACGGCATTTGCTTCGACAGCAAATTCAAACGCTGCTTTAGCATAGGGACGAGCGACGGTTGTCAATTCAGACATAGCTCATTTCCCTCTTAAAGTTCAGCTACAAGTTTATCTAAGATGTCGCCATGTGCAGCGGCATCAATTGAACGCTCGAGAATTTTCTCGGCACCTGCTACGGCTAGAACAGCGACTTGTTTACGCAATTCTTCTTTAGCACGGTTACGTTCAGACTCAATTTCTGCATGACCAGCCGCCAAGATTTTTTCTTTCTCAGCTTGTGCTTTTTCGGCAGCTTCTTCAACTAGTTGCGTTTCACGCTTTTTAGCAGCTTCGATAATTTCAGCCGCTTGCGCTTTCGCTTCTTTAAGTTGAGCCGTCGCTTTTTCCTGGGCTAACGCCAGGTCTTTTTCAGCACGGTCTGAAGCAGCAAGTCCGTCAGCAATAGTTTTCTGACGTTCTTCGATGGCTCCGATAACAGGTGGCCATACGTACTTCATGCAAAAAATTACAAATACGACAAAAGCGACTAATTGGCCAATCAGCGTGGCATTAATATCCATTGTGCGTACCTCCTAATTCAGTTCGTAAAAATTTCAGGTTCTTAGCCAAGACCAACAACGAACAATAGGTATAGACCGATAGCAACACCGATCATCGCGATCGCATCGATAAGACCCGCAACGATGAACATTTTAACTTGAAGCTGAGGCGCTAGTTCTGGTTGACGAGCAGCAGATTCTAGGAATTTACCACCTAAAAGACCAAAACCGATGGCAGTACCTAGAGCACCTAAGCCGATTAGTAGAGCAACTGCGATAGCAATCATATTTATCTCCGATTATTTAAAGTAAAGTTATAAAGTTAAAAATTTGTACTTCGGGCTTCCTGCCTTAATCCCCAAAGGGCCGAAATAAGTTTCGTTCTAATTTGTACCGGATTGGTACTTCGGACATCCTGTCCTACGCCCTTGCGGGCCAGCCAATGGCTGTTCTAATTTGTTCCGGACAAATTAGTGATCTTCATGCGCCAAGCTTAAGTAAACTATGGTCAGCATCATGAAAATAAACGCTTGTAATGGGATAACCAACAAGTGGAAGGCTGCCCATATAAAATGTACCGGCAACTGGAAAAGACCAATTGTCGCGATTAGTAAGAAAATCAACTCACCCGCGTATAAGTTACCGAATAGACGTAGCGCCAAGGATAACGGACGCGCCAGCATGGTCACGGTTTCCAAAATAAAGTTAACCGGGTAAAGCGACCAGTGACCGAAAGGCTGAGTGGTTAACTCTTTCATAAAGCCGCCAACACCTTTCACCTTGATGGAATAATAGATAACAAGGAAGAAGACACCTAAGGCCAAGCCAAATGTAATGTTAGGATCAGCGGTTGGAACAGGTTTCATGTAAATGTCAGCAAGCTCCATGCCTGTTGTCCAGTGAATCAGGTGAGGTAGCAAATCTACCGGCACCCAGTCCATGGCATTCATTAACAGCACCCAGACAAAGACGGTTAAGCTTAATGGTGCAATAAGCGGGTTTTTACCGTGGAATGTACTTTTCACGCTATCGTCAACAAAGCCAACGACTAATTCAACAGCACATTGTAGTTTTCCTGGAACTCCGGTCGTTGCTTTTTTGGCAACGGAACGGAAAATCATAAGAAAAACCAAACCCAAGAAGACAGACCAACCTAACGAGTCCAGGTGAACGGTCCAAAAACCTTCACCGACAGTTAAATTGGCCAAATGGTGTCTAATATACTCTTGGCTGGTTAATTCAGCACCTGCAGCAGACATATTATTTATCCCAATGATTAAAGTTTAATAAAAAATGGTGTTAGCAACGGCATGACCATTACCAAACAAAACGTTCCAAAAAAGGGTACCGGCTCTATCACTAAAAATCTGAAGGCTAGTGCAAACAAAACTGCCGTTAATACCAATTTCATCTTTTCTCCGCCATAAAAGGACTCTAAAACCTTTTTTGACGATCTCGCCCCGGCATATTTAAATGCCTTATAGGCGAATAAAACATTCGGGATTATTGCAATCAAACCACCGATAACAGATGATTTTGTGTAAGAAAATCCCCAATAAAAATAAGTAATTAAAGCACAAATAAAAACTATTACTATTGATAAGCCAATCTGTTTAGCTGCTATCTTTCGGCCGGGCTTAACCAAGTCATTTCTTTTAGCAGAGTTCACTTGAATCCCCAAACGAAAACTTTCGTATTCTGTGTGCTTTTTTAAAGTAAAAACTTCAACTTTTAAAAGTCTGCGCAAGTATACTGATTTACGCATTTATTGCAACAAAATAGGGCATTGCTCGCCCCATTATAGTTAGAATAAATTTTGTAAATGTTGAAAACATTACATTTAGGCAACACGTCGGATCTGGTTAGCCAAATTTTGCCACTATGCCGTCCAACTCTTCCAGGTTTGTATAAGATATAACAAGCTTGCCTTTACCCTTTTTATTGTGGGAAATCGATACCTGAGATCCGAGCTTTTCGGAGAGGTTTTGTTCCAGGGCTTTGGTATTGGGATCTTTGACTTTTTCCTTGGCGGGTTTAGGTGGTTCCTGAATTTTCTTAATCAGCGCTTCGGTTTCTCTTACCGTCAGCTCCTTACCAACCACGGTACGAGCAGTATTGGTTTGCAAGTCATTTTCCAGAGCAAGCAGGGCTCTGGCATGACCCATTTCAATATCACCATGCTCCAGCAGGGTTTTCACTTCATCATTCAGGTTGTTTAAGCGCAACAGGTTGGTCACTGTCGTTCTTGATTTGCCCACCGCATCCGCCACTTCCTGATGGGTTAATTCAAACTCGTTCAGCAAGCGTTCCAGGGCGATTGCCTCTTCCATGGCATTAAGATCTTCACGTTGAATATTCTCAATCAGGGCGATGGCTACGGCGGCTTCATCCGGTACAGGTTTGACCAGGCAGGGCACCATATCGATTTCTGCCAGTTGCGCGGCACGCCAGCGACGCTCGCCGGCAATTATTTCATAACTGTTTTCTCCAAGCGGCCTGACCACGATTGGCTGGATAATGCCCTGAGAACGAATTGAGTTGGACAGATCATCCAGGGCTTCCGCCGACATGTCTTTACGCGGCTGGTACTTGCCCGGTTGCAATTGTTCAATCGGCAATTGCTGTAATTCGTTTTGCTCAGGCGAGTTTTCCGGGGCTTCGGTTTTTTCAGCTTTCGGGGCTGTCGTCAATAAAGCGTCAAGACCACGGCCTAAACCTCTACGTTTTGTCGGGCTCATAATGATCCTTGAAATTAGTTGGTTGTTTTATCTGATTTGAGATTTTTCTTTTCTTGCTCGTTTTTACGCAGCATTTCACCGGCAAGTGCTAAATACGCCTTGGCACCGGTGGAAGATTTATCATAATACATGGCAGGAGCACCAAAACTGGGAGCCTCGGCCAGGCGGACATTACGCGGGATAACGGTTCGGTAAACCTTGTCGCCGAAATGACGCTTAAGTTGCTCGGAAACATCATTGGCCAGACGGTTGCGAGGATCATACATGGTACGCAAGATCCCCTCGATATGCAGATCGCCGTTAACTACCGATGTCAGCTTGGAAATGGTATCCATCAAGGCGGTTAAGCCTTCCAGTGCATAATATTCACACTGCATGGGCACCAGCACGGAGTCGGCTGCCGTCATGGCATTGACGGTTAGCATATTCAGCGAAGGCGGACAGTCGATTATGATGTAATCATAGTAGTCTTTAACGGGTTCAAGGGCATTTTTCAATCGCTGCTCGCGGGCAAACACTTCCATGAGTTTTATTTCGGCCGCAGTGACATCGGTATTGGCAGCAATAAGATCATAAATACCGGCGGTGTTTTTGGTCACCACTTCATCAAAGGGATTTTCGTCGATCAATAGCTCGTAACAGGTCGCCGCCACTTCATACTTGTCAACGCCACTGCCCATGGTTGCATTACCCTGGGGATCCAGATCGATTAGCAACACTTTTCGCTTGGTTGCCGCTAATGATGCCGCCAGATTAACCGAAGTTGTTGTTTTACCAACACCGCCTTTTTGGTTAGCAACTGCAATTATTTTTCCCACGAGAGCCTCGAACTTTTGTAATTAAGCGCTTATTATTCTTCTGTTTTTTTCAGTTCAATCAAATGACGTTGGCCCTCTAACTGCGGAACAACAATATTATGACTAGCGACTAGTTTAATATTTTCCGGTAAGAGGTCAATTTCTTCTGTCGGATATTGGCCTTTTAGCGCAAAAAATCTTCCCTGTTCGGCATTTATCAGGTGCTTACACCAGGTCACCATATCATTTAACGAAGAAAATGCTCGGCTTAATACGCCATCAAAGGGAATTTCCGGCTGGTATTTTTCAACCCGGGACAAAATGGGCGTGACATTGTTCAGTTGTAGTTGAAACACCACCTGCTTCAAAAAGGTAATGCGTTTACCCAGGCTGTCGAGTAATACAAATTCTCGCTCCGGATATAATATTGCCAGTGGAATACCAGGTAAACCAGGGCCCGTGCCGACATCAATAAAGGAGTTGCCATCTAATGTGGGACCGACCATCAGGCTGTCCATGATATGCTTGACCAGCATCTCATTAGGATCTCGCACCGAGGTCAGGTTATAGGCCTTATTCCATTTATTAAGCAATTCAACATATTGAATTAAAAGGTTAACTTGTTGCTCAGCAAGCTCCAGTGATGCTTGCTGAGCTAATGATTCTAGCTGTGATTTTAGTGTCATTGATGATGCTATGCAGATTTACGCAATAGGCCATGCTTTTTCAGGTAGACCAATAATAACGAAATTGCCGCCGGAGTAATACCTGAAATACGCGACGCCTTACCAATAGTTTCCGGACGCGCATCAGACAGTTTGGCGACCACTTCATTGGACAAGCCGGATATTTGCCCGTAATCAAATTCGGCCGGGATCAGGGTATCTTCATTGCGCTTTTTCTTTGCGATTTCATCCAGTTGGCGCTCAATATAGCCGGCATACTTGGTCTGGATTTCCAATTGTTCTGACGCCTGTTTGTCCGCTATCGCCGGGCCAAAGGCATCTATGGCCACTAGATCCTCATAGCGCACTTCCGGGCGCCTTAACAGATCTTCCAGGCTGCTTTCGCGGCTGATAGGGTTCTTCAACAGGGGATTAACTTGCTCAACCGCATCATGATCTTTTTGTACCCATAAAGATCTTAACCGTTGGCGCTCCAATTCGATATTTTCCATTTTCTCATTAAAACGTTGCCAGCGGCGATCACAAACCAAGCCCAGCTTACGACCCTGTTCGGTCAGCCTGATGTCGGCATTGTCTTCACGCAATAGCAAGCGGTATTCGGCACGGGAGGTAAACATGCGATAGGGTTCTTTAGTGCCCAAGGTCGCGAGATCATCGATCAACACGCCCATATAGGCCTGATCACGACCTAGCACAAAATCCTCTTTGCCTTGTACCCGGCAGGCGGCATTGGTTGCAGCAACCAATCCCTGGGCTCCGGCTTCTTCATAGCCCGTGGTGCCATTGATCTGACCAGCAAAATACAGGTTGTTAATAAACTTGCTCTCCAGGGTTTGCTTAAGATCTCTAGGATCAAAGTAATCATACTCAATGGCATAGCCTGGACGCGTAATATGGGCATTTTCAAAGCCCTTGATCGAACGCACCAGGTTCATTTGCACATCAAAAGGCAAACTGGTTGAGATGCCGTTAGGGTAAACCTCGTGTGTCGTTAGCCCCTCGGGTTCAACAAAGATCTGGTGACTGTTCTTATCGGAAAAACGAGTGATTTTATCTTCAATCGAAGGGCAATATCTTGGTCCTATCCCCTCAATGACACCTGTGTACATGGGAGATCGATCCATGCCCTGACGAATAAAATCGTGGGTTTGCTCGTTGGTATGAGTGATGTAACAGGAAATCTGCTGCGGATGATCTTCCAGAGATCCCATAAAGGAAAATACCGGGCGTGGTGTATCGCCTGGCTGCTCTTCCATCACGGAGAAATCCAGTGTTCTGGCATCCAGACGTGGTGGTGTCCCAGTTTTTAAACGATCCGTCCTGAAAGGTAGATCCCGTAGTTTTGCCGCCAGATTCATGCTGGCAGGATCACCTGCTCGACCCCCTTGGTAGTTATTCAGGCCAATGTGGATCTGACCCGCTAGGAAAGTGCCAACGGTCAAGACAACGGTTTTGGCTTTAAATTTCAACCCCATTTGGGTCGACACACCCACCACGCGATCACTTTCTAAAATAAGATCATCGCAGGGTTGTTGAAAAACAGTCAAATTTTCTTGATTTTCAAGGCGTTGCCTAACATAAGCACGGTATAGAGCACGATCGGCCTGTGCACGAGTCGCCCGGACTGCTGGACCCTTACTGGCATTCAAGGTGCGAAATTGGATCGCGGCATGATCAATGGCGGTCGCCATTAAGCCACCCAAGGCGTCAATTTCTTTTACTAGGTGGCCTTTGCCAATGCCGCCTATGGCCGGATTACATGACATTTGGCCAAGAGTATCAATATTATGAGTGAGCAGTAATGTCTGGCAGCCCATACGAGCCGCAGCGAATGCCGCTTCCGTACCAGCATGACCTCCACCAACAACTATCACATCAAATGACTCTTGATACCACATATACTAAAAAACCTCGTCAAAAATAGGAGCGATATTTTAGCGGTTTTTCATCTTGAAAGAAACGATCAAATCGGCAAAAAGATCATGTGTGGATCCTTTATAAATAAAAAAGATCTATATATAGATCTTATTATTATTTCTTATTAGGATCCTTGTTTTTTGTGGATAAGTCGGAAAAGTGTATTAGTTACACAGTGTTAAGTGATCATTTAACTTGTGATCAAAGTTTGATCAAAGCTGAAATAAGCTTTGATCAAAACAGGTGTTTATCCACATGTGATTTAAAATTTAAATGTAGTCACTGAATAATAATAGAAAATTAATATGTTTTCCTAGTTTTTATCCACACATCTAACTTTTTTACCTTTTTTTTGTGAATAAGTTATGGGTAAGCTTATTATAAAAGATCTGAATTTTCGCTGATCCAGGCCTGGGCGAGCGCTTCTGGATCTATATCCTGGCTCATATCAAGCAGGCATTTCTCCGTGATTGGTTTGCAACCTTTTGATATAGAAAGGTTTTCTAGCTTTATGGCTGCTTGGCAAAAAGTATCATAGCTTGAGTCGCCGATCCCGACAGTAAGCAGGCGTGTTGAGGATAGATCTAGATCCTTGTTTTTAAGATCTGCGGCAAAAGCCTGGATGTTATCGGGAAATTCACCTGCGCCATGTGTTGAGGTGCAAATCAGCCAAGTTTGATTTTCTGTTGGTATTTCATCCAATTTTGGTTGGAAGTGCAGTTGTGTTTGATGACCAAGACCTGTTAACGTCTCTTCACAAGCTTCAGCCACATACTCACTACCACCAAGCATGCTACCCACGATTATTTGAAATGAGGACACTGTTTTCTCCTGGATTAAGATAAAATTGGTTGATAAAAGACCGGGCCGGTAAGGATTACAGCCTCTTATCTTAAAGGTTATTTGCCGATACAGAAGGATGAAAAGATCCGGGATAAGAGATCGTCACTGGTAAATTCTCCCGTGATCTGATCCAGCTCCTGCTGGCATAGACGCAACTCTTCGGCAAGAATTTCACCAGCGACGTAGGACTCTAGTTGTTCTTGGCCGGTAATTAGGTGTTGGTGAGCACGCTCCAGAGCGGTCAAATGGCGCCTTCTTGCCATAAAGCCTCCCTCTGTAGAGCCCTGATAACCCATAATGGCCTTAAGGTGCTCTTTTAGGGCATCAACGCCAGCACCTGTTTTAGCTGACAAGGTTATTACGGGATGAGCATTATGCTCGCTTTGGCCTGTTACAGCATTACTTAGATCGGCCTTGTTACGGATAACTGTCAGGCCTATGTGTTCTGGCAGTTGCTGAAAAAATTCCGGCCAGACGGCTTTTGGGTTGAGTGAGTCGTCACAGGCTGAATCTACCATGAGCAGCACTCTATCTGCCTGGTTAATTTCCTGCCACGCCCGTTCAATACCTATCTGCTCTACTTTATCGGCACTGTCACGCAGGCCAGCTGTGTCAATGATATGTAGTGGCATGCCATCGATATGGATCTGCTCGGTCAGTACGTCACGAGTGGTACCTTCAATATCTGTTACTATGGCGCTTTCCTTGCCGCTTAGTGCGTTAAGCAGGCTTGATTTCCCTGCATTGGGGCGGCCTGCGATAACTACGCGCATGCCTTCTCTGATAATACTGCCTTGCTGTGCCTGTTTTCTTACCTCGGTAACCCGATGAATAATGGCATTAAGGTCATTAAGAATTTTTTCATCGGCAAGAAAGTCGATTTCTTCTTCCGGAAAATCAATGGCGGCTTCCACATACATGCGAAGGTGAATCACCTCTTCCACCATTTGATGGACGAGTTTGGAAAAATCTCCTTGCAGCGAGTGCAGGGCGCATTTGGCCGCCTGCTCTGAGCTTGAATTGATCAGATCGGCAATGGCTTCCGCCTGGGTCAGATCCAGCTTGTCATTTAAAAAAGCTTGTTCGCTGAATTCGCCAGGTTTTGCCATTCTCACTTTATCAATGGCCAGTATTTCTTTGAGTAGCAAATCCAGAATGATGGGACCACCATGACCCTGTAACTCCAATACATCTTCACCGGTAAAGGAGTTGGGTCCTTTAAAAAATAAGGCAATACCTTGATCCAGTGCCTGGCCCGTTTGATCTTTAAATGTCAGATATTCCGCCTTACGCGTTGCAGGGACTCTGCCTAGGACATTTTTGGCGACATTTTCCGCCATGGGGCCTGAAATCCTGATGATACCTACACCACCCCGGCCAGGAGCCGTCGCCTGTGCCGCTATGGTCTCTTGATTGCTGCTTAACATGTTTATTTACTCAGCGTGATTCATTTTTGTCAGTGAGGGTATTTTACTTTATTGCGGCCAATAAACAAAAGGCGACCATTTGGTCGCCTCTTAAATTATCTTGCTTGCTTATTTTGCCTTGGCTTTTTCCATGCCTGCAAAAATTATCTTCATTTGGATAATGGAAATAACGTTACTGATTAACCAGTAAAGTACTAGGCCGGATGGGAACCAGAAGAAAAACACTGTAAACATAACAGGCATATACTGCATGATTTTTTGCTGCATGGGATCCTGTATCGTCATCGGTTGCATCTTCTGCATGATAAACATGCTGGCACCCATTAGGATCGGCAGTATATAGAAGGGATCTTTGGAAGATAAGTCTTCTATCCAAAAGGCAAAGGGGGCATGTCTTAATTCAACACTTTCCAAAAATACCCAGTATAAGGCCAAGAAAATTGGCATTTGGATAAGTAGAGGTAAACAACCGCCGGCCGGATTCACCTTCTCCTTACGGTATAGCTCCATGGTCGCTTGACCCATTTTCTGGCGGTCATCACCAAAGCGCTCTTTAAGTTGCGCCATTTTCGGCTGAAGCTCACGCATTTTTGCCATCGAGGTATATTGGGCTTTAGTAAGAGGATACATGGCACCTTTTACAATCAAAGTGATGATGATGATGGCGATACCCATATTACCGACGTAGCTTTGGATAAGCATTAATAGCCAATATAGCGGCTCACTGATCATAAACAGGAAGCCAAAATCTACCGTCAGGTTAAGATTTTCTGCTATTGCCTTCAGTGCGTCCTGATCTTTAGGACCGACATAGAATGTTGCTGAAGCCGTCGCTTCACCATTGGCAGGTACGGTAACACTTGGTGCTTTAAAGCCAATGACAGCATCGCCGCTTGATGAGTAGCTGGTATATAGCTGGTTTGTCGCTGAAGTATTTGGTGCCCATGCCGAAACAAAGTAGTGCTGTAGCATGGCTACCCAGCCACCTTGTGTAGACACATTTAAGTTGGCATCGGCGATATCGTCGAAATCATATTTTTCATACACATCTTCAGTAGTTGAATATGCCGCACCTCTGTAGGTAGGTATTAATGCCGAGGAACTGTCAACAGCTGAAGATTGTTTTAGCTGGCCATAAAGCTGGACGCTGGCATTATTTGATGAAGTGTTTTTAAGCAAATAGTCAACACCAACCTTATACTGGCCTTTTGTAAAGGTAAATCTCTTGGTTACCGATAGACCCGTGTCACTGACATAGTCAAGATCTACTACCAGTTGTTCATCATTACCAAGATCATAAGTTTTAGCCGTTGTTGAATAAACCGGGCGACCAGGAATGACACGATCTAGACCGTTAGCGCCTGTCAGGCCACTTTGGGCTATGTATTTATGACTGCCATTTTGCATTATGGTGAATGGAATACCGCTGTTTAATTCGGTGTCATAGTTAAGCAATTTAACTTCAACAATATCACCACCTCGGGTATTGATTTTCATCGCAAATACATCGGTGTTGATATTGATAAGCTGAGCACTGGAAGCCACAGCTTTTACTGCTGGCGTAGAAGAGTCCGTAGGTTCTGGAACAAAATCTTGCTCTGAGCTTGCTTGGCTGCTTGTTTCACCTGGTTGGCTAATTGCTGCTTCATTTGTTACAGGTGCATTGTCAAATTGCCATTGTTGATATAGCAAAAAACTTACAACCATAAGCGCAATAAAAAGAAAACTGCGTTGGGATTCCATAAGATTTATTTCTCTTCTTTCGGTGTTGGCACGGGATCATCACCTCCCGCGTTAAGTGGGTGGCATTTTAGTATACGTTTGCTCGCTATCCAACCTCCTTTTACTACTCCAAAGCGATTTATTGCTTCTATGGCATAAAAAGAGCAGGTTGGATTGAACCGACAGTTATTACCCAATAAAGGGCTTAATAGGCGTTGGTAAGCTTTTATCAGCGTTATTGCGAGCGCTTTTGGCGCTGTACTATTTTTCGCCATATTTTTTCTAACTGTCGAGTTATTTCTTTGTTATCGAGCTGATCAGTACCCGATTTTACCATGACTACCATATCTATATGGGGGAGTTTATGCTGGTTTAAACGAAAACTTTCGCGAATAAGTCTTTTGATACGATTTCGTTGTACGGCTAATTTCACTCTTTTTTTAGCAATGGCCAAACCTAAACGGCATTTATCGGTATTACTGGGAGTGATTAATATGGTGATATGGCTGGAGCCAAAACGGGAAGGATTTGAAAATACCTGTTGAAATTGACCGGGAGTCAATAAACGAGACTCCCGATTAAATTCATAAGTAACCATGATGGCTACCTTAATCTTTTAAAAATAAATAAAAGATTATGCACTTAAACGTGCGCGGCCTTTAGCACGACGACGTGCAATAACAGCACGACCGTTTTTAGTAGCCATGCGAGCACGGAATCCGTGGTTACGTTTACGCTTTAGTACGCTTGGTTGAAATGTTCTTTTCATTACGCTAATCCGTCGGTTGTTGTTGCCCTGGCAAAACAGCCTTAGTGAGCACACTGGGTCTAAAAAAGAGGCAGAATTTTATAGTTAGACTGTCTCGTTGTCAATATTTATCTGGATGTATTTTATTTAACGATCGTAACAGGATCCTCCAGGATCTAAGATTCATCCACAGTTTTATAACAATTTGGTGTTATTGGTTCGGAAACGGACAGTCTTACATCTTAAATAGCTAAAAATTATATATATGTTTTTTTAGCGCTATAAATGCATATCAAATTGGTAAAAATCAATAGTTTTAACAGGTTAACTGAAATCAGATAAAAATAGTTGTTAATATTTGCAAGTCAATATTGCACTTGTGGATAAGTATATAGATAATAGCTGAAACACTAAAAATATTGTCTTTTGTTGCCCGACACATTTTAAGCCGATCTTAGCGTGTCAATTTGGGGTGATATTAATTTCTGGGAGTCTTTTGTTGGATCATTCTATATGGCAGCGATGCCTTTCTGTATTACAGGAAGAATTGCCGGCTCAGCAATTTAGTATGTGGATCCGCCCACTTCAGTGTGTCATAGATGATAATATCATGACACTGTACGCACCTAACCGTTTTGTCTTGGACTGGGTAAGGGACAAGTATGTTGATCGTATCAGCGAACTTGTTACCATGCAGAATGAAACAAATCCTCCTTTGCTTAGGTTTGACGTTGGCAGCAAGCCTGTCACAGGTTCCACAGCAACGGCTGAACAAGCAAATGTGTTGAACGCCATCAAGGAGTCCAGTAAGACGCAGGAAGCCGAACCTGAAATCAATTTACCGAAAAAGGCAAACGTCAGAGTTAAATACACCTTTGATAATTTTGTTGAAGGTAAATCCAACCAGCTTGCTCGAGCTGCAGCCTCTCAGGTCGCAGACAATCCAGGCTCTGCTTACAACCCGCTGTTTATTTACGGTGGAACCGGCTTAGGGAAAACCCACCTGTTGCATGCGGTAGGCAATGGCATCTTGCTAAATAATCCCAATGCCAAAATCGCTTACATGCATTCCGAGCGCTTCGTTCAGGATATGGTAAAAGCCCTGCAAAACAATGCCATAGAAAAATTTAAGCAGTATTACCGTTCGGTGGATGCCTTACTGATTGATGATATTCAGTTTTTTGCCAATAAAGAACGTACCCAGGAAGAGTTTTTTCATACCTTTAATGCCTTGCTGGAAGGAAACCAGCAGATTATTTTGACCAGTGATCGATACCCGAAAGAAATTGATGGTGTTGAAGATAGATTGAAGTCTCGCTTCGGTTGGGGCTTAACGCTGGCAATAGAACCGCCTGAACTAGAAACTCGAGTGGCGATATTGAAGAAAAAAGCCCAGGAAAGTCATATTAACCTTGCCGACGAAGTCGCCTTTTTTATTGCTAAACGTTTACGCTCAAATGTGCGCGAACTGGAAGGGGCGCTAAACAGAGTTATTGCTAATGCTAACTTTACCGGGCGCGCCATTACCATAGATTTCGTCAGGGAAGCGCTAAGGGATCTTCTCGCCCTACAAGACAAGTTGGTTACCATAGATAATATTCAGCGTACGGTGGCCGAGTATTACAAGATCAAGGTTGCCGATTTGCTTTCAAAAAGAAGAAACCGATCTGTCGCTAGACCTAGGCAGATTGCGATGGCATTATCTAAGGAACTAACAAATCATAGTTTGCCAGAGATAGGTGATGCGTTTGGTGGTCGAGATCACACCACTGTGTTGCATGCTTGCCGTAAAGTTAAAGCCTTGCGGGAAGAGACTCATGATATTAAAGAAGATTACTCAAATTTAATAAGAACCCTTTCTTCTTAAAAGGGTTAATAATCTTAAGTAGGTAGAAGATGAAGTTTTCGCTAAACAGGGAATTATTATTAAAGCCATTGCTATTGGTTTCTGGTGCCGTTGAAAGAAAGAGTACCTTGCCTATACTAGGAAATATTTTGCTGGATGTTAGTGGTCAGTCACTTACCTTAACGGCAACTGATTTAGAGCTGGAAATGGTTGCCTATGCAGAAGTCGATAACCACGCAGAAGATGGGAAGATTACCATTCCAGCCAGAAAACTACTGGATATCTGTAAAAGCTTGCCCGATGATTCAAACTTAACCTTTGAATCAAATAACGATGTCGTCACTATCAGTACCGGTCGAAGCAAGTATTCCCTGTCCACTTTACCCGCCTCTGATTTCCCTAACATAGAAGAGTGGAAGGGAGATGTAGAGTTTAATTTATTAAAGTCTGATTTGTTGCGCTTAATTGAAAGTACTCATTTTTCTATGGCAAATCAAGATGTTAGGTATTACTTGAATGGTATGTCCATTGAAACAGACGGTCAGGAAATACGCTCGGTTGCCACTGACGGTCATCGTTTGGCAATATGTAAAATAAGCAATGAAAACCTGACCTTACCGGCTCGCCAAGTCATTGTTCCCCGTAAGGGAATACTGGAAATTATACGTCTACTCGATCCTGTTGATGATGAGATCCAGGTGTTCTTGGGCTCAAACCATATTCGAATTATAGATCAGGAGTTTTCATTCACCAGTAAACTGGTCGATGGCAGGTTCCCAGATTATAGGCGTGTGCTGCCGCGTAATGGTGACAAGGTGCTGGAAACCCATAAGGATCAGCTACGCCAGGTTTTATCGCGAGCGTCAATTTTGTCTAATGAGAAATTTAAGGGCGTTAGGCTAAATTTTTCAAATACGGAACTCAAGATAACCGCTAATAACCCTGAACAGGAACAGGCGGAAGAGGTTATCGAAATAGACTTTCCATTTGAAGATGTCGAAATCGGCTTTAATGTTAATTACGTTTTAGATGTATTGAATGCCGTTAAAGATACGGATGTAAAGTTCACCTTGGCCGACGCAAACAGTAGTGTTGTTATTGAAGGGTGCGAGTCGGGCGAAGCTATTTATGTAGTTATGCCTATGCGACTATAAATGAGTGTTGCTAAGTTAATTACGCAAAACTTTAGAAATTTAGAAGGTAAGGCGATTGACTTCCACCCAGCACTAAATTTTATTGTAGGAGCAAATGGAAGTGGTAAAAGTAGCTTATTAGAAGCTATTTTTTATTTGGGGCATGGTAAGTCTTTCAGAACAAGTAAGGTAAACAATCTTGCTCGTCATCAGGCTAGTGGTTTTGTTGTTAGTGTTAGAAACGAGCAAAGCAATCAGCTTGGATTGAGCCGTGATCTTGTTAGTGGCGAAACAGATATAAAGATAAACGGTCAACGTAAGGCAAGATTATCTGAATTGGCCAAAAATATTGCCGTACAGATAGTAACGCCAGAGAGTTTTAAGTTGTTTTTTGGTGGTGCAAAAGAAAGGCGTCGTTTCGTCGATTTAGGATTGTTCCACGTGGAACATGACTTTTCCGATAAATGGCGAGAGTTTTCAAAAGTACACAAACAAAGGAATGCTTGTTTACGGAAAAAGCTTGATAGGGCAATGCTCGATTATTGGAGCGAACTATTTTGCAAACATTCCTTGATAGTTTCGCAAAGCAGGGCAAGTTATATTGATTTGCTAGTTAAAGAACTAAAACTTTGGATTAGTCTGCTTTTACCTAAACTAGATTGTGATATTAGCATTCAATATTCGCAGGGTTGGCACCAAAAAAAAGAACTGACACAAGTGCTAGTTGAAAACAGGGAAAAGGAGGTATCTTATGGTCACTCTTTGTTTGGCGCACATAAGTTTGATGTTAAGTTTTTAATTAGTAGAAAGCCGCTGGAAATTGCCTTATCCAGGGGACAACAAAAGTTGTTTTTACTCGCTTTGACTTTTGCTCAGGCAAAGCTGATTGAAAAAGTAAAACGAGTAAAGCCAATTTTGCTGATTGATGATGTAGGTGCCGAGTTAGACCTTAACTCCAGGCAACTGTTAACAAATGCAATTGCAGAATTAGATTGTCAGGTGATAGTCACGGCAATCGATCAAATTGCTCTTGAACCTTTGATTCTTGACAATAAAAATTACAAAATGTTTCACGTGGAACATGGCGATATATCAGTAGTGAGTGAGTACTAATAAATATGACAGTAGAAAATGAATATGATTCGGCCAGTATTAAGGTACTAAAAGGTCTTGACGCCGTACGTAAGAGACCTGGCATGTACATAGGTGATACCGATGATGGAACAGGCTTGCATCATATGGTTTTTGAGGTCTTGGATAACTCAATAGATGAGGCTCTGGCGGGTCACTGTAGTGATATTGTAGTAAAGATTCATTTAGATGGATCGGTATCGGTAAAGGATGACGGGCGTGGCATTCCAACGGAAATTCACCCGGAAGAAGGGGTTTCGGCTGCTGAAGTCATTATGACAGTTCTTCATGCCGGAGGTAAATTCGGGGGTGAAGACTCAGGTTATAAGGTTTCTGGTGGTCTCCATGGGGTGGGTATTTCTGTTGTAAATGCATTAAGTGATAAGTTGAAATTGACTATACGCCGTCAAGGTCAACTACATGAGCAGTCTTATCATTTGGGTGAGCCTGAAGCACCTTTAGCTGTAGTAGGCGAAAGTGAGCAAACTGGTACCGAAGTAAGGTTTTGGCCAAGTGCAGAAATATTTTCAGATATTGAATTTCACTATGACATTTTGGTTAAGCGTATTCGAGAGCTGTCATTTCTTAACTCCGGAGTCTCAATTCGACTAATTGACGAAAGAGAAGAAGGCAGAGAAGAACACTTCTTTTATGAAGGCGGGATTCAAGCCTTTGTTGACTACCTGAATACCAATAAAACACCGGTAAACGAAGAAATTTTCTATTTTGACCTGACCCGAGAAGACGGCATAGTGGTAGAAGTTGCTATGCAGTGGAACGACGGCTTCCAGGAAAATATTTTTTGTTTTACCAATAACATCCCTCAACGAGATGGTGGTACTCACTTGAGTGGCTTCCGCACCGCTCTGACTCGTACCTTAAACAGTTATATGGTCAAAGAAGGCCTGAACAAGAGTAAAAAAGGTGGTGGTGAAACCAATGCTTCCGGTGATGATGCTAGAGAAGGTTTGACTGCTGTTATCTCGGTGAAAGTACCTGATCCCAAGTTTTCTTCTCAGACCAAGGATAAACTGGTTTCTTCAGAAGTAAAAACTGCAGTTGAGCAGGCCATGGGTGAAAAACTGGGCGACTATCTGTTGGAGAACCCGGGTACGGCCAAAACCATTATCATGAAGATTATTGATGCGGCAAGGGCTCGTGAGGCGGCTAGAAAAGCACGTGAAATGACGAGACGCAAAGGCGCATTAGATATTGCAGGTTTACCGGGTAAACTTGCCGATTGTCAGGAAAAAGATCCTGCACTATCTGAACTATATATAGTGGAGGGTGACTCTGCGGGTGGCTCGGCCAAGCAGGGACGTAACCGTAAAAACCAGGCGATATTACCGCTAAAAGGTAAAATCCTTAATGTCGAAAAAGCCCGGTTTGACAAAATGATCTCCTCTGCTGAAGTTGGTACCCTTATTACCGCATTGGGCTGTGGCATAGGTCGCGACGAATATGATCCTGATAAGCTTCGCTATCATAGCATTATCATAATGACGGATGCTGATGTCGATGGCTCCCATATTCGTACCTTGTTGTTGACCTTTTTCTACCGTCAAATGCCGGAAATCATGGAGCGTGGCTATGTCTATATTGCTCAGCCACCACTCTATAAAGTGAAAAAGGGCAAGCAGGAGCGCTATATAAAGGATGATGAAGCCTTAACCGAGTACCTGACGACCTTGGCATTAGATAATGCAGAAATTCATGTCAATGAATCTGCCCCTGCAATTTCAGATGTTGCATTGGAGCAATTGGTTTATCAATACCGCTCGACCATGAATACTATCAAGCGTGTTTCCAGACAAATACCAGCAGATATTTTAGAGAAAATTATCTATGGTTTAGCAATCACGCAAGCAGACTTTGCGAATAAAGCAAAAGTTGAAGAGTGGGCGAACGAGTTAATCAGTCAACTTGAAAACCAGGATGGAAACGGTTCTATCTATTCTGTTGATATTAAGCATGACCATGAGCGCAATATCTATTACCCAAGCTTTAATGTTCGTCAACATGGCATAGACAAGGTTTATGACTGCGGTTATGAGTTTATCGAATCGAAAGAATTCTTAAAGATTCTTGAACTGAACACCGCGATAAATGGCCTAATGGAAGAAGGGGCGTATGTAAAACGTGGTGAAAAAGTTAAGCCGGTAACCAGTTTTGAAGAAGCGTTAAACTGGCTAATGGCTGAATCAAAACGAGGTCAATATATTCAGCGCTATAAAGGTCTGGGAGAAATGAACCCGGATCAGTTGTGGGAAACCACAATGGATCCTGAAACGCGCCGTATGCTACAGGTTACCATTGAAGATGCGATTGCTGCCGACCAGCTATTTAACACTCTGATGGGGGATCATGTTGAACCTCGCAGGAACTTTATTGAGGACAATGCGCTTAAAGTTTCTAACCTAGATGTTTAGTCAAAAACTAAATAACTAAAATAATGCCCGGTCACCATATCGGGCATTTTTCATTACAGATTCGTAATAAAAAAGAAAAATGGTGTCGCTGGGCTAAACTACTACAGGTATAATTGCCCAATTTAAAAACTTGCTATCGTAATTTCGGAAGATCATGAGTACGTTTAATATTAAAACTTTTCAGGGACTGATACTGCAGTTGCAGGACTATTGGTCTCGCCAGGGCTGCGTTATTGTTCAGCCTTTAGACCTAGAAGTAGGGGCCGGTACTTTTCATCCTATGACATTCTTGCGTGCTATCGGGCCCGAGCCAATGAGCAGCGCCTATGTCCAACCTTGCCGCCGGCCTACGGACGGTCGCTATGGTGAAAACCCAAACCGTCTGCAACACTATTACCAGTTTCAGGTCATGCTTAAGCCGTCACCCAAAAACATTCAGGAACTTTACCTGAATTCATTAAAGGAATTGGGTATAGATCCTCTGGTTCATGATATTCGTTTTGTCGAAGACAACTGGGAGTCGCCTACCTTAGGTGCTTGGGGACTTGGTTGGGAGATTTGGCTCAATGGCATGGAAATAACTCAATTTACTTACTTTCAGCAAGTAGGTGGTTTGGAATGTGCCCCTGTTACCGGTGAAATCACCTATGGCCTTGAGCGCTTGGCCATGTATATTCAGAATGTTGATAGCATTTATGATCTGGTTTGGACCGATGGCCCCATGGGCAAGGTTATGTATGGCGACGTCTTCCACCAGAATGAAGTAGAGCAGTCTGCCTACAACTTTGAACACGCCGATGTTGATGCCTTGTTTGCCATGTTTGATCAATGTGAAAAAGACAGTCAGAAGCTTATTGAATTGAACTTACCTCTACCTGCCTATGAGCAGGTTATGAAAGCATCACATGCCTTTAACCTACTCGATGCCAGGCATGCAATTTCCGTAACAGAGCGTCAGCGCTATATATTGCGCGTTCGCACCTTATCAAAAGCATGTGCCGAAGCCTTTTATACCGTACGTGAAAACCTTGGCTTTCCGTTATGTAAAAATGACAATCAGGAGCAAGGGGAATAACAATGACTACAGAAACGCTTCTAATAGAATTAGGGACTGAAGAACTTCCTCCTAAATCTTTGAAAACACTAGCAAATGTGTTTTGTGAACAGATTAAAAGCCAAATAGATGCGGCCGAGTTGCACTATGAAGAAATTATCTGGTTTGCCACGCCGCGCCGATTGGCAGTAAAGGTTAAACAACTGGTAGAAAAACAAGAAGATAAGATTATAGAGAAACGTGGTCCTGCCATAAACGTCGCTTTTGATAGTGAAGGCAAGCCGAGCCGGGCCGCCGAAGGTTGGGCAAGATCTAACGGCATCAGTGTTGAACAGGCTGAGCGTCTGGTGACAGACAAGGGTGAGTGGCTGCTCCATAAAGCCAAACAGGAAGGAAAGTCTGTCTTTGAACTGATCCCTGGCATAGTCAATAATGCGGTAGCTAAACTGCCCATTCCTAAACCCATGCGCTGGGGAAGTGCACGTACCCAGTTTATCCGTCCGGTTCATACCTTGGCGCTCTTATATGGTGAGCAAGTGATCATGGGCGAAACCTTAGGCGTTGCTTCCAATAACCTGGTTACCGGCCACAGATTTCACCACCATGGTTTAGTGGCTATCCAGCATGCCAATGACTATGAATCGGAAATGAAAGATGCTCACGTTATTGTTGATTACCAGGAGCGCCAATCTCTGATCTTGGAACAAATAGAGAAGGCGGCAAATGAACTCAATGGTAATGCCTTGATTGATGATGACTTGTTAGACGAAGTCACTTCCTTGGTTGAGTGGCCCGTGGTTTTGGTGGGCAGCTTTGAAGAAGAATTCCTTATGGTTCCGCCAGAACCACTGATCTATTCTATGAAAGATCACCAGAAGTACTTCCCGATCACAGATAGCAATGGCAAGCTGTTGAACAAGTTTATCTTTGTATCCAATATCGAAAGTAAAGACCCTCAGCAGGTCATTCTGGGCAATGAGAAAGTTATTCGTCCCCGCCTTGCTGATGCAGAATTCTTTTATAAAACCGATAAAAAACAGCCGCTTGGAACGCGTTTGGCTAGCCTGGAAAATGTACTGTTCCAAAAACAGCTAGGTACCCTAAAGGCCAAGTCTGAACGCATTGCCGAGTTGAGCCAGTTTATTGCGACTAAATTGGGCGAAAATCCACAAGACGCTTATCGTGCCGGTTTGCTAAGTAAGACAGATCTGATGTCAGATATGGTGCTTGAATTTCCACAGGTTCAAGGGGTCATGGGTAAGTATTATGCACGTCATGATGGCGAGCCCGAGAGTATTGCCCAGGCTCTGGAAGATCAATATCGTCCACGTTTTGCCGGCGACAGCCTGCCGGAAGCCAACCTTGGCTGTGCCGTCGCTATTGCCGACAAGATAGATACTTTAGTGGGGATTTTTGGCATCAACCAACCCCCTAAAGGGGATAAAGATCCCTTTGCCTTGCGCCGTGCTGCCATAGGGCTAATTCGTATCATTATCGAAAAACAGCTGGAGCTGGATATCGCCGACTTGGTTGAAGAGAGTGTTAGCCTGTATGCTGACAAGCTAAGCAATGATAATGTACTCTCAGATGTTATCGACTTTGTTATCGGCCGCTTTAAGGCGCATTATCAGGAGCAGGGCATAGCCGTTGATGTTATCCAGTCTGTCTTGGTGAAAAAGCCGACGGCTCCGTTGGACTTTGAAAAGCGCATTAAGGCCGTCAGCTATTTTAGTAAGTTAGCCGAAGCCGAAACACTGGCGGCAGCCAATAAGCGTGTAGGTAATATTTTGACCAAGTTTGATGGCGACTTATATCCAGAGTTTAAATCAGATCTGGCCAATGAAACCGCTGAATTGCAGCTGGCCTTGACCTTTAATGAAATAAGTGGCAAGGTGCAGCCGCTAATGGCAGAGAAAAACTACCAGGCGGTTCTCACTGAATTAACCGCACTTAAGGCGCCGATAGACACCTTCTTCGATAGTGTGATGGTGATGGCAGATGACGAAGCCATTAAGATAAACCGCCTGACGCTGCTAAATGAAATCAGGAATAGCTTTTTCGCTATTGCGGATATTTCCTTGCTCCAGTAGAAATAGAAGGGCAACTAAAAAGGAGAACAGATGTTCTCCTTTTTTTATTGCTACCCTTTTAACAGCTTAACACTTACGTATTAAATACTGATAGGGCTTGTCCTGAGTCTGCTGCTTAACCAGCTCATGCTCCATAAAGCGGCAAAAACTGGGTATGTCTCGGGTCGTAGAGGGATCGTCGGCGTTAACCAGCAAGGTTTCACCAACCGCAATTTTCCTGATATGCAGCCGTACCATCATAACAGGTTCAGGACAGCGTAGCCCTAGAGTGTCCAACTGGTGATCTGCGCTATTAAAGTCTGTATTAGGCATAGGCTAGGAGTCTTGGTAAAAAATTTCTAGGGGGCATAGTTTAATGGCTCGACAAGGATTATCAATTATCAGGGCTAATAAACTTGCTAAAACCTTTTAACCTAAATGTCTTTTCCAAAATTTCTTGAAGCGCCTTGGCCCCTGAATAATTAACAAAGTTTCCGGTAATAACCAAATAATTGCCGTTACGCTCTATAGTCCTGAAGTTTGAATTACGCAACGTTTTAGCCTGTTGAGGTATTTCGCCAATAAAAGAGTCTGCATTAGTTAACGACGAAAAAGCACCGACTTGTACCGTCCAATAGGGCGTTGCGTCTTTTTCTGCAGGCTTGGCAATCTTTTTAGTGACCTTGGCTTGTTCTGCGGCCTTGTTAGTAATTTGCTTAGAAAGTTCTAGCTGATTAGGTCTTGCTCCGTTTTCGCTTTGTTTTCCTCCAGCAACTTGATTAGGCGTGTTGCCAAAAGTATAGTTGACTCCGAAAAACAAGCTCTGGTGAAGGTCAAGTTGTCCTGAGGACAGTTGACTGAGTTGTCCAACTTCGAGGGAAAAATGCCTATTGATGGCATATCTGGCCGAAAACTTTAAATAAGGATTAACGCTGTCCGCCTTGATGAGGTGCTGGTTAGAGGAGTGGAGAGGCCAGTTAACCCCTGCACCGGCTTTAAGCTGAAGTTGTTTGTTATACTGCTTCAGCAAACTGGTGCCCAATAACACGGATTCATACTGGCCAAAGTGTGAGTCCTGATCCTCTGTGACTTCCAACTCGCCGGAATCCAGGTAACCCAGTTCTAATTCAACAGAGTCGGTAAGAGGGGAGTGATAGAAGATAGCTAAACCTGGGTCGTTATCTTGATCTAGGTAGCCAAGCAAAGTTGGATTAATGCTATGCTGCGCGGCATTTGAATAAATACTAACGGCAAAAAGAACGAAAAATACCAGTAAAAATCTCATTTTTGGTTACGCTATTCCTGGTCGCTTTATATCTTGCTAATAAAATAACAAAAAAATTCCTTAGGCTAAATCAAATACTCGCGCTCTTGGCTTGAATAAACTTGCAAACTTTGTATTTAGGTGAATAATCGATACTGAAAGTTATAACCATTTTCCGATTTCCGTTTAGAGCTACTATTGTATAGCAAGAAAGATTTTAAGGTTAGACATGTTATCCCAGCGCCGATCTGTTTTTAGGGTATGTATATTATGCTTGTGTATTTTGACAGGAAGTGCCCTAGCAAGTAGCAGCCATCAACAACGCAATACCTTTTTGCAGGCCGAAAAACAACTATGGAAGCCGGGCTCTAGCCGCTATCAAGAGCTCTACAACCAGCTGCATTTTTATCCCTTGCAACCATATCTGGATCAAAGACGTTTAATGCATAAACTGCGTCTGTCCAAGGCCAAGGAAATAGACGAATTCCTTGATAAATATAAGGGAACCCCTCTAGACTGGCCACTTAGAAAAAAATGGCTGACCTACCTGGCTAAAAGGAATCGCCAGTCACTCTTTATTGAATTTTACCAACCAACCAGTGATGCAACACTAACATGTCATTACTTAAATTTTCAATTAGATGCCGGTCAGTCGGAAAAGCTGATACTACCTCGGGTCACCAAGCTTTGGCTGGTGGGTAAGTCTCAGGTGAAAATCTGTGATCCCTTATTTAAACGCTGGCGAGAAGCCGGCTATCAAACCAAGGAACTGGTCTGGCAGCGCATACGCCTGGCTGCCGATGGCGGCAAACACACGCTTCTACCTTATCTCACCAAGCTATTGCCTCAACAGCAGCAGTATCTTGGCCGTTTGTGGCACAAGGTGAGGCGAGATCCCGCCTATGCCACCAAACTTAACCAGTTCAGCCAAAGATCTGCCAAGGAAACCGAAATATTGACCTATGGTTTTAAGCGACTTATCTGGCGAGCGCCATCAAGGGCATTATCCGGCTATAAAAAAGCATTAAAACTATTTCCCTTTACCGAACAGCAACAACAGCAAATTACCCTGAAGTTTGCCCTGGCCCTTGCCAGCAAAAACCATCCACATGCCAAGGATTGGTTGCACAAGGTGGATGACAGCCTGCTAAATGCCAATATTATTCAATGGCGAATTGCCAATGCACTCAGGCAAAATGACTGGCGCACCATTAAGGTTGAACTGGAGAGCTTGCCCAAGGCTCAACAGGAAAAGCTGCAATGGCAATACTGGTACGGCAGAAGCCTGATAGAAACCGGGAATAGGGAGCAAGGAGAACGGCAATTAAGCCAGCTAGCAACAGAACGCCACTATTATGGCTTTTTGGCGGCAAGCTTTATGGACAAACCGTTTAATTTTCAGGACAAGCCATTGCAGGTAACTCAACAGGAAAAAGATGCCTTGCTGAAAAACGCCGCAGCAAAGCGGGCCTTCGAATTCTTCTATCTTGATCGCTTTCATGATGCCCGAAAGGAATGGAACTACTGGCTAACCCAGCTGAATGACAGGGAAAAGTTGGTGGCGGCAAAAATTGCCAATGAAGCGGGCTGGTATGACAGGGCCATATTTGCCTTGTCTCGCGTGGGCTATATGGACGATGTCAATCTGCGCTTTCCCTTGGCTTTTGACGATGAAATTAACCGGTATGCTAAAGACCATAAAATCAATCCTGCCTGGGCATTTGCCATTACCAGAAGAGAAAGCTCCTTTATGTCGGATGCCCATTCCTCGGCCGGGGCAAAGGGCCTGATGCAGGTGATGCCTGGCACCGCCAAACAACTGACCCGCAGATCGGTTTCCAGCAAATACCTGCTAAATTCCAAAAACAATATTAATCTCGGTACCAAGTACCTGCGGAAACTGTTGGATAAGCATGATGGCAATGCCGTGCTGGCAACGGCATCCTATAATGCCGGGCCATACCGGGTAAGCCGCTGGCTAAAAGAGGCACCGCCACTGCCGGCGGATATGTGGATAGAAACCATCCCGTTTAAGGAAACCCGGGATTATGTCAAAAGCGTTCTTGCGTACCAGCAAATTTACCAGGAAAAAGTCGGGCAGCCGGATTCCTTGTTTGGCGAACTGGTCAATATGGCGATATCCGACTAGAGGCTGCTTATCTTTCGCGGTTGATTTTTGTTCGAGATAAAAGCGTTTTAGTCGCGGCGAGCAGTATGTAGCCTAGTTATTCTAAGCAAATACTGCTCAACAAAGAATAAAACGCTTTTAGCCGAACCTGCCAGGCAGCGTTTGTTGGCTATTAGCAACTAGATTACAAAGGCTCTGCCTTGTATAAATTGCCAACAAACTGCTGCAAAAACAATCTCGAAAGATAAGCAGCTTCTAGACACTTGGCATAGACTGTGCTGAGTAAAATGATATGATACAAAAAAATTTTCAGGGTTTGGAACAAATGGCAAAGCTAGCTCCTTTATATTCCTCTCATATTGCAGAATTACAACGCCGGACCGAAACTGTCTTGGCGCGAGAAAATCTTGACGGCATAGTGATTCACTCCGGGCAGGAAATAAAAATATTTCTCGATGATAATGGCTATCCGTTCAAGGTTAACCCTCACTTCAAGCACTGGCTTCCCCTGGTGGATGTGCCCAACTGCTGGCTAATTGTTAACGGTAGAGATAAACCCGTTTTAATCTACTATCAGCCTGTGGACTTTTGGCATAAGGTAATTGAACTGAGTGACAGCTATTGGAATGAGTTCTTTGATATCAAGGTGCTGAGTAAGGCAACCGATGTCGATAAGCTACTGCCCTATGATAAGAAAGGTTATGCCTATGTCGGCGCTCATATCGAAGTGGCCCAGGCCCTGGGTTTTGAAACCTTAAACCCGGAAGGCATGCTCAACTATTTACATTACCACAGGGCATACAAAACCCCTTACGAGCAGGAATGTCTGCGCCAGTCTAATGCCATTGCGGTAAGAGGTCATAAAGCCGCTAAAGACGCGTTCTTGGCGGGAGCCTCTGAATATGATATCCAGCAGGCCTACCTAAAAGCGACACAGCACAGTGAAAGTGAAACCCCCTATGGCAATATTGTCGCCCTTAATGAAAATGCTTCGATATTGCATTACACGGCTTTGGAGCGAGGTGTTCCCCAGGCCCACAGATCATTTTTAATCGATGCCGGCGCAAATTTTCATGGTTATGCCTCGGACATTACCCGTACCTATTCCTTTAAGCGTGATGCCTTTGCCGATCTGATCGCCCGCATGGACAAGCTGATGCTTAAGGCGGCAGACGCTTTAAAACCCGGACTGAGCTATGTAGATTTGCATATTGCCACTTTTAGGGATATTGCCAATGTCCTGCAGGAGTTCAACTTGATCAATGTTGATGGCGATGACGCCGTCGAAGCCGGTATAGTCTCAACCTTTTTCCCCCATGGTTTGGGCCATCATCTGGGGCTACAGGTTCACGATGTGGGTGGCTTTATGGCGGACGAGCGGGGCACTCATGTTAATGCACCACAGGAGCATGCCTTCCTGCGCACATCACGTGTTATCGAGGCAAACCAGGTCTTTACCATAGAGCCCGGCCTGTATTTTATTGATTCGCTGTTGGGGGATTTAAAACAGTCGGAGCATGCCGGCATGGTGAACTGGCAGCAAGTCGATGCCATGAGGCCGTTTGGCGGCATTCGTATCGAAGATAATATTATTGTTCACCAGTCCCATAATGAAAATATGACCCGGGATCTAGAACTGAACTAATGCATGTTTGCCAAAGGGTAGAGAAAGCTTGATGCCTGCTTCATATCTGGTAGCGGCCAGCAAGGTGGAAGATGAAATCATAGTCAACCGCAGTCGATTTATCTGTTATCTCGCCCCCTGTGCTACAGCTGACGAGTTTAAAAGCATTCTAAAGGATATACAGGGGCTTCATCCTCAGGCTTCACATCATTGTTATGCCTTTGTCCTGGGGAGAGCGGATGATAGCCAGCTTTATGGTTTTTCTGATGATGGTGAGCCTTCTGGCACGGCAGGGCGGCCTATGCTGGCGGTTTTACAGGGCAGCAATATCGGGCAAGTTTGTGCCGTAGTAGTCCGCTATTTTGGAGGTACCAAGCTGGGCACAGGCGGCCTGCAAAGAGCCTATGGCGGTAGTGTCAGGCAGGCACTGGCCGTTTTAAAGACAAAAATAAAAATACCTATGGTGCACAAGAGCTTGGCATGCCAATATAACCAGGTGGATGATGTCTTGCGTTTGGTTGAACAGGCGGGAGGGGCAGTGCTCGAACAGGAGTATTCGGCGTGCGTTAGCTTGAACCTGGCCTTGCCTACAGAAGAATTGAACCGGATTGAACAACAACTGCAAACCCTGTCCAGTGGGCAATTAAGGCTGCAAACTTTAATCGAAAACTAGCGATATGAAGCTGGCCTTAGGTAAAGAATTAGAATAATACAAAGTGCAATATAGAAACATCATACGAATATTAGGGCTTTTGGTGACCTTGCTGAGTGTCACCATGTTGCCTCCTGCCTTGGTTTCGCTGATTTACCGCGATGGTGGCGGTGTGCCATTTTTAATGGCCTTTGTGTTCTGTCTGATAACGGGAATTTTATCCTGGTACCCGAACCGGGAAGAGAAGGGCGAACTGCGCGCCAGGGAAGGGTTTTTGATTGTGGTGCTGTTCTGGACAGTACTGGCCAGCTTTTCCGCCGTCCCCTTGTTATTGCTGGAAGAGCCAAACCTGTCGCTCGCCGATGCCTTTTTCGAATCATTTTCCGGCCTGACCACGACCGGGGCGACTATCTTAACCCATATTGATGAGTTACCTCATGCCTTACTGTTTTATCGCCAGCAACTGCAATGGCTGGGTGGCATGGGGATCATTGTCTTGGCGGTTGCCGTTCTGCCCATGCTGGGAATTGGTGGCATGCAGCTATACAGGGCAGAAACGCCGGGACCGGTCAAAGACTCCAAAATGACACCGCGAATTGCCGATACCGCGAAACATCTTTGGTATATTTATCTGACGTTAACCATATGTTGTAGCCTGGCCTACTGGCTGGCGGGCATGTCGGCATTCGATGCCATTTGCCATGCGTTTTCTACCATAGCCATCGGCGGCTTCTCTACTCATGATGCCAGCATAGGCTATTTCAATAGTCCGCAAATTAACCTGGTCTGTGTGGTGTTCCTTATTATTGCCGGCGTTAACTTCGCCCTGCATTACTCCGCCATACATAGTCGCTCCATTAAAACCTATTTTTATGATCCCGAGTTTAAGGCCTTTATCGCCATACAAGTGGTGTTAACCCTTATTTGCTTTACCGTCTTGTTTACCACAGGTACCTTTGATTCTTCAGCGGAGGCCCTGGATCAGGCACTGTTTCAATCTGTATCCATCAGTACTACGGCGGGCTTTGCCACCACTTCATTTGCGGACTGGCCGACCTTATTGCCTATCTTGCTGATCTTTTCCAGTTTTATCGGTGGCTGTGCCGGCAGTACCGGCGGCGGTATGAAAGTGGTACGGGTACTACTGCTGTACTTGCAGGGCATCCGGGAGTTAAACAAACTGGTGCATCCCAAGGCGGTATTTACCATTAAGCTGGGCCGAAAGGCCTTGCCCAATCGCGTGGTTGAAGCCATTTGGGGCTTTTTCTCCGCCTATGCCGCGGTATTTGTTCTTTGCATGCTGGCATTGCTGGCGGCCGGTGTTGACGACATCACCGCCTTTACCGCCGTTGCCGCCTGCCTGAATAATCTCGGGCCGGGGTTGGGCGAGGTTGCCGGTAACTTTGCTTCGCTTGGTGATTTCAGCAAATGGGTGCTGATCATTGCCATGCTGTTTGGCCGTTTGGAAATATTCACCCTGCTGGTGCTGTTTACACCGGCATTCTGGCGTGCATAGTTCATTTTCGAACTAAAAGTAAATGGCGGCGACCTGGAACAGCTTTTCTACGTCTGAAATATAGCGTTTATTCACCAAAAACAGGATGACATGGTCTTCTTCCATGATCAGGGTATTGGAGTGAGCAATCAGTACTTCTTCCCCGCGAACAATGGCGCCTATGGTGGTGCCCGGTGGTAGTTTAATGGACTTGATGGCCCGGCCCACCACTTTTGACGAATTTTCATCGCCCTTGGCCACTATTTCTATCGCTTCCGCTGCACCGCCCCTGAGGCTGTACACATTGTTAATGGCACCCTTGCGGACATGAGTCAACAGCGCCGAGATGGTGGCGTGCTGAGGGGACATGGCGATGTCGATATTACTGCCATGCACCAGATCTATATAGGCGCTGCGCTGGATTAGCACCATGGTCTTTCTGACACCAAGGCGTTTTGCCAACAGGGATGACATGATATTGGCTTCGTCGTCGTTGGTTACCGCAATAAAGACATCGAACTGATCTATATGCTCTTCTATCAGCAGCTCCTGATCGGAAGAGTCGCCGGTGAAAACCAGGGTATCATTCAACTCAGACGCCAGTTGGGCGGCGCGTTGTGCTGAATGCTCTATCAGTTTTACCTGGTGATTGGTTTCCAGAATTCGAGCCAAACCAGACCCTATATTACCGCCGCCGGCGATCATGATGCGTTTATAGGCGGGTTCCAGCTTTTGCAGCTCGTTCATTACCGCCCGGATATGGATACTGGCGGCGATAAAAAAGACTTCATCGTCGGCTTCAATGACGGTTGTGCCCAGGGGGCGTATCGGCTTGCCGTTGCGGTAAATGGCCGCAACCCGGGTATCGACATTGGGGATGTGTTCTTTGAGTGTTGACAGGGCATGTCCCACCAGCAGGCCGCCATAATAGGCCTTAACCGCGACCAGACTGACCTTGCCGCCGGCAAACTCCAGTACCTGCAGGGCACCCGGATAGTCGATCAAGCGGGCTATATCCCGGGTCACCAGCTGTTCCGGGGCTATGATATGGTCAATGGGAATATGTTTGTTGTTAAACAGCTGGTCACGGTATTTAAGTATTTGATCCGAGCGGATACGGGCTATTTTACTTGTGGTATGAAAAAGGGAATAACAGATTTGGCAGGCAACCATATTGGTGGCGTCGTCACTGGTGACGGCAATAACCATATCGGCATCTTCGGCACCGGCCTTTTTTAGAACACCCGGATGACTACCATGACCCGTTACCACTTGCAGGTCCATTTTATCCTGGAGCTCTCTCAGGGTATCGTTATTGATATCTATTAGGGTGATATCATTGCGCTCACCAACCAGGTTTTCCGCCAGGGTGCCGCCAACTTGTCCCGCACCAATAATTATTATTTTCATATTTTATAGCTAGTTAGTCCGTACTCTTTGTTTTTAGCAGTTTTGCGTAGTAAAAGCCATCCATAGAGTTGTCATTGGGTAATATTTGCCAGCCAATATCATCGGCATTACTGGTCAGAGGTAAAAGTTCTGCATCCGGGGTATTAATCAAAAACTCTTCTATCTGTTGAATGTTTTCTTCCGGCAGGATACTACAGGTGGCATAGAGCAGGGTGCCGCCAGGTTTTAGCAGGCTCCAGGTGCTGGTTAATATTTGCTGTTGCAGTTTGGTCAGCTTGTCGATGTCGCTGGCCTTTCTCAGCCATTTAATGTCCGGGTGGCGGCGAATAACCCCTGTGCCTGAACAGGGGGCATCCAGCAAGATACGATCATATAGCTGGCCATCCCACCAGGAGTCTGGTTGGGCGGCATCGCCAACCAAAACATTGGCACTTAATTGCAACCGCTCGAGGTTTTCCTGGACACGTTGCAGCCTTTCCTGTTCAACATCTATGGCGGTGACTGACTCCAAGTCGCAGGTGTGCTCCAGGATATGGCAGGTTTTACCTCCAGGCGCGGCGCAGCAATCCAGGACCTTATCGCCGCTTTGACAGTCCAGCAGGTATGCAGCCTGTTGTGCTGCTCCGTCCTGAATGGAAACATGGCCATCGGTAAAGCCGGGCAGGCGATGGATATCAACCGCCTGCTGCAAGGCGATGGCGCCCGATTTCTCATCGATATAGCTATGGGTAATTTCAGCAGAGCTCAGCTTTTCCAGATACTCGTTCACGGAATGATGCTTCTGGTGAACCCTCAGCCACATGGGGGGCTTTTCCTGGTTTGCCAGTAATATATCCTGCCAGGCATCCGGATAGGCTGCCTGCAGTTTCTTTATAAACCAGCCGGGGTGGTTGTATATTACCGCATCCGGTAAATCGTCTTGGTTTTGGTCTTTGGACTGTCTTTGGTAGTTGCGCAAAACACCATTGATCACCCCTTTTAGGTGAGGACTTTTTAATTTTATGGCGGCGGCAACGGTTTCACTGACCGCGGCATGATCCGGCACTCGGGTATATTTGATTTGGTAAATACCCACCAGCAGCAGAAAGTGACAGACACGTTGTTTCCCTACCAAGGGCTTTTTCATCAACTGACGGACACTGTGTTCCAACTCCGGCAGGTGACGCAATACCCCATAACAGAGTTCTTGCAGCAAGCCCTTGTCTTTCCCTTCCACCTGGTCTTGTAGCCTGGGCAGTTCATCTGCCAGGCTGCGCCCCTTGTCTATGACGCCATAAGTGCATTTTGCGGCGAGTGCGCGGATATTAACGCTCATACTTGGATTAACTGCCCGAGATCAAGTTATTAGGAACAAACCAGTCGGCTCGACCATTAAGGATATCCGCCACCGGCAAGGCTTTTTTACCGGGCAACTGTAATACTTCGAGCCTAAGAATATTTTCACCCGTGGCGACACTGATCCCTTGCTTGTTTGCCGAAACAATAGTACCAGGTGTCAGTGACGAAGAGTCGTCAATAACACTGGCTTGCCAAATGCGGATCTTATGCTCCTGATCTCCGGCATTTTTGTCCTTAAAGGTGAAATGAGCCACAGGCCAGGGGATATAGGCGCGAATTTTTCTGTGCAAGGCACAGGCACTCAGCCGCCAGTCCAGTTCTGCTTCGTTCTTTTCCAGTTTGCAGGCATAGGTGGCAAGGCCATTATTCTGAGGTTCCCTGGGGTAATCACCTTTGACCATAAGGCTTAAGGTGTCCAACAAGGCTTGTGGACCAAGTTTTGCCAGTTTTTCATAGAGTGTCGAGCTGGTATCCTGCTTGGTAATGTCACACTCGGCGGTCAGGATCATGTCGCCCGTGTCCAGCCCCTTATCCATTTGCATTATGGTGACACCCGTTTTAGCATCACCGGCTTCAAGCGAACGCTGTATCGGGGCCGCTCCACGCCATTTGGGGAGCAGGGAACCATGAACATTGATGCAGCCTAAACGAGGAATATCCAGCACACTTTGCGGCAGTAGCAGGCCATAGGCGACCACCACCATAACATCCGCCTGATAGCTGGCCAGTGTTTCCCTGTCTGAAACATCTTTAAAGTTGATTGGTTGCTCAACCGTCAGGTTATGTTCCTGGGCAAGTTGCTTGGTGGCGCAGGCGGTGAGTTTTTTCCCTCGCCCCGCCGGTTTATCGGGTGGGCAATAAACGGCGACCACCTGATGTTCCGATGCTATAAGGGAAGCCAGGTGTTGTGCGGCAAAATCCGGAGTGCCGGCAAATATGATGCGTAAAGCTTGAGACAAAGTTATATCCTAAGATTAATGGGTGGTGTTTAAGCGTTTTGTTTTTCCAAACGGGCTTCTTTTTCCAGCTTGGTTTTAATGCGTTGGCGTTTTAAGGGGGATAAATAGTCGACAAATAAAACACCGGCCAAGTGATCCAACTCGTGCTGGATACAGATACCCAAAAGCTCTTCACCATCCAGTGTAAATTCATTGCCATCGACATCCAGTGCTTTTACCTTTACCTTGGTATGGCGGTTTACCTTGGCATAACAACCGGGTACAGATAAACAACCCTCTTCATTAACCACAGTATCTTCGCTTTTCTCGATAATTTCCGGATTGATTAATACATAGGGACTTTCTTTGTTTTCAGAGACATCGATAACTACAATGCGCTTGTGAATATCAACCTGAGTGGCGGCAAGCCCGACGCCATTTTCGGCATACATGGTCTCAAACATGTCATTGACTATGCGCCTTATTTCATCGTTCACTTCCGCTACCGGAGTGGCCTTGGTTCTTAATCTTTCGTCGGGAAATCGTAATACTGTTAAAATAGCCATAAATTTTTAAAAGAATTCGCTAAAATTGATATAGAGTGTTATGTTTCAATTTTAGCCATTAAATAAAATTAATAATAGTGGTTAGGAGTAAATGCTTTAACAATAGGCAGGGTAGCATGCTAAAAAAAATATTATTGACAGTGGTCAGCCTTTCGTTGCCAATGTTTTTATTGGCGGATGAACTGAAGTTAAATCAAAGCGCACCAAAATCTTATATTGTTAAAAAAGGTGATACTTTGTGGGATATCTCAGGGGTATTTCTCAAGCAGCCTTGGCTATGGCCCAAGTTATGGCGATTAAATCCGGAAATTAACAATCCGCATCTTATTTATCCTGGAGATGAGCTAAGGCTTGTCTTTGATGAACAGGGGCAGCCGATGCTGGTCAAGGGAAAACCTAAGCTTAAATGGTCTCCCAGCGTAAGAACCCAGCTCAAAGATCAATCTCCCGTCAGTACCTTACCTCTCAATGTTATTGCCCCTTTTATTAAATACGATAGTGTTTTGACTGCCGAGCAGTTGGATATGCTCCCTTATGTTTTGGGTAGTGATGAAGGTTATAAGTCCAGTGTTGACGGTTTTAAGGTCTATGTGAAAGGTGATTTGGAGCTCGGCAAGGGCTATGCCATCTATCAAAAGGGAGATGTTATCCTGGATCCCGAAACTCAGGAAGAGCTGGGCTACCATGTTATCCTGGTTGGCACGGGCAAGGCGCTACGCACAGGTGATATAGCCAATACCCGTCCAGGTACCATCTATGTTGAAGGAGCTAAGCAGGAGATTCGTTCCGGTGACTACGTGATGCCTGTCAATGAAGGACAGCTGTTGCCTTCATACTTCACCATGCAAGGGGCCGATAAGTCGATCAGGGGCGTTATCATTAAATCTTCCAATAATGTTCGTGAATTTGGCAAGCTGGAAGTTGTGATGATTAACCGTGGTCAACAGCATATGGTGCAACAGGGAGATGTCTTATCCATTAGCCGTAAGAGCCCTGGGGTGATAGAAACGGGTGACGGACCCGTCTATACCAAGGACGCTTCGCGCTGGAGCCGCATAGCAACAGCTGAAGACTCTGACTATGATATGCCGGAAGAGGCCATTGGCAAAATGATGGTGTTTAAAGTCTATGACAAAGTCAGCATGGCTTTAGTGCTAACTACGCAAAAACCATTGCGTTTGGACGATATAGTCACGGCGCCATAACTTATCTTTCGAGGCCCATGTGTTTACTTAAATGCATGGGGACAAACCTAAGGCCGGCTCTTAAGGAGAAGACGAGTGCCCGAGCATCATATCCATCTATGGCTGGCGTTAAAACTGGTGCCCAGGCTGGCCATAAATAAAAAATTAGCCCTGGTTGAAAATTTTGGTATTGAACAGCTATTTTCCAAGACGTTTGACCATTCACCGCTAAAACTAACCGAAAAACAGCTGGCCGCCATTCAAAAACCGGACTGGAAAAGAATCGATGCCATAATTGCTGCCAGCGAACAGTGTCACAGCAAACCAGTTGCTTTTGATGATAAAGACTACCCTCTGTTGTTAAAGCAAATCTATGATCCGCCCCTGGTGCTCTTTGTTCAGGGAAATCGAGACTTACTGAACAAAGCATCGCTTGCCATTGTCGGCAGTCGTCATGTCAGCGCTGGTGGTAAAGAAGTCGCCACTGAACTGGCCAGGCAGGCCGTGGCACAAGGGGTAGTTATTACCAGTGGTATGGCCTTGGGCGTAGATGCCGCAGCCCATCAAGGAGCCTTATCGGGCCAGGGAGGGACAATAGCCGTTGTTGCCACAGGGCTGGATCTGGTTTATCCGTCCAGGCATAGATCTTTAGCTAAAGATATATTGTCTAATGAAGGGGTTATAGTCAGTGAGTTTCTACCCGGCACGCCGCCTAAAGCCGGACATTTTCCCAAAAGAAATCGAATTATCAGCGGCCTGAGTCAGGGGGTTTTAGTGGTTGAAGCCGCATTAAAAAGCGGCTCCCTGATCACGGCACGTTGTGCCTTGGAACAGAACAGGGACGTTTTTGCTGTACCGGGTTCTATCCATAATCCCCAATCCAGGGGCTGTCACTGGTTAATAAAACAAGGAGCTAAACTTGTTGAGGATTTTGCCGATATAGAAGAAGAGTTAGCTTTTCAGGAAAAGCCCGGTCTATACTTTAGAGAAGGGAAAGTAAATCATGAGGCAATTCAAGCAATAAAGGAAAAAAGTAGTGTTCAAGGCTTGTTTCTGGATCCATTGTTGGCTAGTGTGGGTTATGAAACCACTCCCGTAGATAAGGTGGTTTCCCGGAGTAAGCTACCCACAGAGGAAGTATTAACCCGGCTAACAATGCTTGAGCTTAGAGGTCTGGTATCTGCGGTACCGGGTGGCTATCTTCGACTGAATAGGGGCTAGTTATGTTTGATATATTGATGTACCTTTTTGAAAACTATATTCATAGTGAAGCCGAGGTAATGGTTGATCATGACGTGCTAACCGATGAGTTGACCCGAGCGGGATTTCATCAGGATGAAATCTACAAAGCGTTGGCTTGGTTAGAAAAATTAGCGGCATTACAGGACACAGATGCCTATCCGTATTTAACCCGTGTTACCAGCAAATCTGTTCGTATCTATACTGCCGAGGAAACTCAGTTGCTGGATACCGAATGCAGGGGCTTTTTAATGTTTCTGGAACAGGTCAATGTCCTGGATTTTACCACCCGAGAAATGGTGATCGACAGAGTCATGGAGCTTGATACCAAGTATTTCTCCATGGATGATCTTAAATGGGTGGTGTTAATGGTATTGTTTAATGTACCAGGCAAGGAAAATGCCTATTCACAGATGGAAGATCTGATCTTTGAAGAAAGGGAAGGACCTTTGCATTAATTGTTCAATAAAGAGACGTTTTTGTTAATTTATTGACTGGGTTTATGGCATAATGGTCGCGATTAAGCTCGTGAGATCATTATGTCAAAGCCAGATAATTCCCTATTTACCCTGCATGAACATGCCTTGGAAAAGGCCTATGAAGTGTGCCCTGAGTGTGGCTCAGAACTGACGGTTAAGCATGGCAAGGCGGGCTCATTCTTTGGCTGCGCTAATTACCCAAATTGCCAGTACACTAGACCGATAGTAGAGCACGAGCGCGTCGAAGACAAAGTCTTGCCGGGCAGTGAGTGTCCAGAGTGTGGCAGTGAGTTAGCGGTAAAACAGGGGCGATATGGCATGTTTATCGGTTGTACCAATTATCCTGAATGTCATCATATTGAGCACGAACCGGATAAAACAGTCATGGATATTCAGTGCCCCTCGTGCCAAAAGGGTCACCTGAAAGAACGTCAAAGCCGTTATGGTAAAACTTTTTATGCCTGTGATGCCTACCCTAAGTGTAAATTTGCCGTAAACCATCAGCCCGTAGCGGGACAATGTCAGAAGTGCAACTTTGCTTTGCTGCTTAAAAGGAATATGGCTGGTGGGGAAAAACTCCAGTGTGCCAATAAGAGATGTGGCGAGTTTCAGCCATAAAAAAGCGCTATTAAATAGCGCTTTTTCTTACTTTTTACAGGTTACAGGCTTTTGGCTGTTACATAGTCTAAAACGTCAGGAAAGTCTCTAACAGGTAACAGTTCCGCTAGTTTGATAAGTCTTTCAAAAAGCGTTTTATTTGTTGAGCCGGAAACATTGATATGCCCCATTTTCCTGCCCGGTCTTTTACTCTTACCATACCAGTGCATGCTTACGCTGGGAATTTCCAAAATAGCATTTGGCAGGGTGTCTGTCCCTAAAACATTGATCATTGCCGTGGGTCTTACTAAGGCGGTACTGCCAAGAGGCAAACCGCAGACTGCACGTAAGTGATTTTCAAATTGGCAAACGTCCGCGCCTTGTTGAGTCCAGTGGCCAGAGTTATGGACTCTGGGGGCGACTTCATTGACCAGCAATTTATCATCCACCTGGAAAAATTCAATGGCCAGTACACCAACATAATTAAGGCCTGTCGCAATCTTGTCAAAGATCTGGGCAGCCTGCTCCTGTAAACCCTGATCGGTTTTTAGTGCGAGCGAGACACTTAACACGCCATTGCTGTGGTGATTTTCCGTCAGCGGGTAGGCAAGTGTGCTACCGTCGGCATTTCTTACGCCAACCATAGAGACTTCACGCTCAAATGGCACCATTTGTTCGGCAACAATGGCCTGAGGTTTTTCAGGCTTGGCCTCATTGAGGAAAGCTTCGATTTCCTGCCAGATACTATCCGCCTGTGCGACATCCTTGATGCGCCACTGGCCCTTGCCATCATAGCCTTCCAGCGCACTTTTAAAAATAATGGGCAGTGTTAACTGAGCCAGGGCGTTATCAAAATCAACACGATTCACTATGATATGGTGCTTGGCATTGGCTACCTGGTTGGCTTCCAGCAACTCTTTTTCCAGGCGGCGGTCACCGCCAGTCTTTATCGCCAGGCTACTGGGCTGTAACTTGCCGGAGGCTTCACAAATCGCTAATACCTGATGATCAATATGCTCAAATTCTGCGGTGATCACATCGGCCTTATCAATGCCGTCCTGCAGCTTGCCATAGGTAACAGTCAGGTTTAACGGGTCTACCACTTGCTCGGAGCCGACATCATAGGCCCTGACACAAATATCAAGTGGCTTGCCGGCTAACGCCATCATGCGGGCAAGCTGACCGGCACCTAAAACTAATACATTCATTAATGCTTACCTACTCGGCAGGATTTGGGTTATCTAAAATCGTTTGAGTTTGCTCACTTCTGAACTTTTCGATTGCAGCCTGGACACTAGCATCAAAGGTTCCAATAATTTGTGCCGCAAGCAGGCCTGCATTGGCAGCACCCGCAGTACCTATAGCAAGTGTACCCACGGCAATGCCTTTGGGCATTTGCACGATAGACAGCAAGGAGTCCTGACCGCTTAACGCCTTGGATTGCACAGGAACCCCCAGCACAGGCAAACTTGTGTAAGCGGCCGTCATTCCCGGCAGGTGAGCAGCGCCACCGGCTCCGGCAACAATCACTTTAATGCCACGTTCTTTCGCACTTTCGGCATATTCGGCTAATAAGTGTGGAGTTCTGTGTGCTGAAACGACCTTGGTTTCATATGGAACATTTAATAAGTCCAGCATATCTGCTGCATGCTTCATTGTTGGCCAGTCTGATTTTGACCCCATGATAATGCCCACTGTCATCGATAAATCGCCTTTTGAGTAAGTTAGTATTTCCCTGAGTATTCAGGTAGTGAAAAAGTTAATCCCTCATTATACCTGTGTTTCTGTTATTTCGAAACGATAGGTGAAATATTTGCAACTTATGAGGGGCAAGCATTAAAATCTCTGCTATCGACGACTCGGCATATTTTTAGAGAGATAAGGTGTCATTTATATCTGCAAGAGAAGCATTTGAGCAAGGCGGGGTTATTGCTTACCCAACCGAAGCGGTTTTTGGTCTGGGCTGTGATCCGGACAACCAATCTGCGGTTGAAAAAATCCTTAATATTAAAAACCGATCTGTGGAGAAAGGGTTAATTTTACTGGCCGGTGACTATAGCCAACTACTGCCTTATATTGATGATGCCGCGCTAACACAGGCTCAGCGGCATGCCATTCTCGCTCGTTGGCCAGACGGCATTACCCAGGTCTTGCCGGCCAATATCAATACTCCTAAATATTTAATCGGTAAGTTTTCAACCATTGCCGTTAGAGTCACCAGTCAGCCGGATGTTGTTGCCCTGTGTCAGGCAACGGAGAAGCCTATTGTATCCACCAGTGCCAATATCTCAGGTCAGCCGCCAGCCCGCACTTGGCAGGAAGTGAAAGAAACTCTGGCTGACAAGGTGGATTTCATTATTAAAGGGGATACCTTGGGCTATAATCAGCCTTCGATTATTATCGATGCGCTAACAGGGGAAACTTTTCGCTCATGAGTCATATCGACATTAATAAGGTTATAGAGTACTTTAAATTGTTGCAGGACAAGATATGCCTGGCGCTAGAAGCGGCCGATGGTAAGGGAAAATTCCAGGAAGATCTGTGGACTCGAGAGCAGGGTGGGGGCGGCAGAACGCGTGTTATGACCCATGGTGAAATTATCGAGCAGGGCGGGGTAAACTTTTCCGTTGTTTCCGGTGATAAATTGCCGCCTTCGGCCACGGCACACAGGCCCGAGTTAGCCGGCCGCTCCTGGCAAGCCTGCGGCGTTTCCCTGGTTATCCATCCAAAAAACCCTCATATACCCACGTCTCATGCCAATGTGCGTTTCTTTATTGCGGAAAAAGAGGGGGAGGCTCCTGTCTGGTGGTTTGGCGGCGGTTTTGATTTGACGCCCTTCTATCCGGTTGATGAAGATATACTTCATTGGCATCAGACGGCAAAAACACTGTGTCAGCCGTTTGGCGATTCTGTTTACCATGAGCATAAAAAATGGTGCGACGAATATTTTTATCTAAAACATAGAAATGAAACTCGCGGTGTTGGCGGCTTATTCTTTGATGACCTGAATCAATGGGACTTTGATACCTGTTTCAACTATGTTAAAGCGGTTGGCCAGGGCTATATTGATGCCTATGTGCCCATTATCAACAAAAGAAAGTCGACTCCTTATACCGAAGCGCAAAGGCAATTTCAGCTGTACCGTCGTGGCAGGTATGTGGAGTTTAACCTGGTATTCGACCGTGGCACCTTGTTTGGCTTGCAGTCCGGTGGTCGAACTGAGTCCATTTTGATGTCCATGCCGCCACTGGCCCGCTGGGAATATAATTACCAGCCTGAGCAGGGCAGTGCTGAGGCAAGTCTGGCAAACTATTTAGTGCCAAGAGACTGGCTAGCGGAGTTAGCGCCACATAATGACTAAAAAACTCGGGTATTTTGCTCGTCTGCTGCAGGCAACAAGATACAGCTTACAGGGAATTCGGGCGGCTTACCGACATGAAGGCGCCTTTCGACAGGAAGTCTGGCTGGCGGTTGTCTTTATTGCTGTTGGTTATTTTATCTTGATTTGGACCGGCAAAATTTATTTGATAATTGCTGCTTGATTATTACATCTAATCATCGCTTACATTTGACAGAATTTTTCCTGAGCTTAGTACTCTAATTTTCTCCCGCCAGTCACTTATTTTCATAAAAATTTTTACCTTCCTTACATATTCACTATTTGCTTCTAGCCCCGATCAATATTGGTTATTGTGACAATTGTCACGTAAAAATCTGCAAACCGTCCTGATAGTGAAAAAAAGTGAAAAAATAGGCGATATTAGTCACTTAGTTTGAGCTGGATCAATATGCGCAAAAAAAAGAGGAATAAACTAGCCGCAATTAAAATAACCCCACACAAAAAAGGGAATTCTCTCATGAAAAAAACTCTATTAAGCGCGTTAATACTCTCGGTTTTATCTCCTTTAGCATTGGCCAATCAGGCCGGTGATTTTGTTGTTCGAGGCGGTGCAACTTTAATCGACCCTGATAGCAATAAAGCAGGTGTGTATATTGAAGCTTTGGGTGGAAATACACCATTGTCGCTGTCGGTTGATGACAACACTCAGCTTGGTTTGAATTTTGTTTACTTTTATGACAGTAACTGGGCCATTGAAGTACTTGCTGCCACGCCATATAGCCATGATGTCATCATCAATGATCCACAAGCGGTTGCTCCTGGTGTTTTGGGTACGGCAGTTGATGGTTTGACTTTGGCTGAGGTAACTCACTTGCCGCCTACGGTGAGCGCTCTTTACTACTTTGATACTTCTTCTAATTTCAAACCCTATGTTGGTGTTGGCGTTAACTACACAATATTCTGGGGTGAAGAGTTCAAAAGTGCACCAGAAAGCCTAGGCTTTAAAGATTTGGAGCTTGACGGTTCATTTGGTTTCTCTGCCCAGCTGGGTGCTGATTACTATTTTGATAAGAACTGGTCTATCAATGCGTCAGTCCGTTATATTGATATTGATTCTGAAGCCAAGTTTAAAATTGGTGACACCATTACCGGTTCTTCCGATGTAAACATCGATCCTATGGTGTATTCAATCATGCTGGGTTATAAGTTTTAATCAATGGAGTTAATTTTATAATATAAAAAGCAGTAATATCATTACTGCTTTTTTTTTATGATTAGATTATTGTCTAACTACAGCATTTTTAAGGTTAACTCTTATCTATGGACCAATATCGCGTTTTCGGTAATCCAATAAAACAATCCCGCTCTCCCTATATTCATCAGCAATTTGCCCTGGCGACAAATCAGGAATTGTTCTATCAGGCTGAACTGATTCCTCTGGATCAGTTTGCGGCCAGAATAGAAGAGTTTGTGAATAGTGGCGGCAAAGGGGCAAACATTACTGTCCCTTTTAAGGAGCAGGCCAAGGAGTTATGCGATGAGCTTAGCGAAAGGGCAAGGTTGGCAGGGGCCGTTAATACACTATCCTTTTCTCAAGGCAAGACCATTGGCGATAATACCGACGGACTGGGCATGGTCCAGGATTTGCTCGATCATGGCGTTGTTCTTAAAGGGGCTAAGGTTTTACTCTTGGGAGCGGGCGGAGCAGCCAGAGGAGTAATTTTACCTTTGCTAGAGCAGGGGGTAGAGAAAATAGTCATCGCGAATAGAACACAGAGCAAGGCGGAGTTGCTTTGTAATCAATTTGACGATAATAGCCTGTCCCACTCTAGTTATCAGGAAGCCGGAAATGCTTGCTATGACGTTATTATTAACGCCACCTCCGCGAGTTTATCAGGTTCAGTTCCTGCGATATCCGAGTCAGCCATAGCTGAAAATACGGTTTGCTATGATATGGTTTATGGCAAAGAGATGACGCCGTTTTTAGTATGGGCGAAAAATGCCGGTGCCGACCTGGTAATCGATGGCCTTGGCATGCTGGTTGGGCAGGCGGCAGAAAGTTTTGCCATTTGGCGTGGGGTGAGGCCTGAGGTAGCGCCGGTATTAGAGCAATTGCGAAACCAGCTTGCTGCCGAATAGGATAGACCAATGAATCAAGCAATACTCTTTAATGATGACTTAAGCTTTGATCCTGATAAGGATGCCTGGAAATTTACCGGCCTGATCTCGGGTCAGTTAGTGACTATTTACTTTCACTCCATGCAACTGAAACAATTATCGGAGATTGATCAGTGTACCAAGTATGATCTGGAAGAAATTACTGAACTCTGGCTCGAAGAAAATGAGCCAAAGCACAATGAAATTCATATTAATATGAGATAGGACAGAAGTTATTCCACCAGATAGTCATTCTTTAACTCTACATAGTTAAGCGCAGATTGTTTAAGAAAATTGGCTTCGCTTTCTTTAAGAGGGCGTGCTTTTTTGGCTGGATTACCTACATACAAATGACCCGACTCCAACACCTTATTAGGCGGAACTAAGGTACCGGCACCAATAAATACATCGTCTTCCACTACAACGCCATCCATAATGATGGCCCCCATGCCCACCAAGATACGGTTACCCAGTGAACAACCATGCAACATGCACTTATGCCCGACAGTTACATCTTCACCTATGGTTAACGGATAACCGTCCGGGTTGGACTCTGATTTTCTGGTGACATGCAAGACTGTTCCATCCTGGATATTGCTCCTTTCTCCTATGGTTATCCTGTTGACATCTCCGCGAGCGGATACCAGGGGCCAGATGCTGACGTCATTGGCAATGTTAACATCTCCAACGATGACCGCAGATTCATCAATATAAACTTGAGTACCTATCTCCGGAAAAATTCCCTTGTAGGGGCGAGGTTTGTAGTCTTTCATAAATAGATTCCAAATGGCTTTACCGCTAACTTTAGCAAAGATAATAGCGGGAGTTGGAGAAAAAGCTAATAAACAATAGTAGATATTGGCTGTAAAGGGATTTAATCCCTAGTATTGGGTAACGAGCTAGATGTAAGGCTCTTTTTTAATCAGCCAGTACGTTAAACAGCCTATAACCACTAGGGGCGTACGAAAAACCAGCACTTGAACAATTTATTAAAAATAAGGGTTGACGGGCGAGCAAAAGTGTCTAAAATGCGCATCCACTTCTCAGGGAGACCTAAGAAGTCTGTTTTGAACAGTTTGGCGAGATGAATGTCTCAATAAACGTCAAACCAAACCTTAAAAAATGATTTAAAAATTTTTAAAGAAAAAGGTTGACATCAAAACACGGAGGCGTACAATGCGCATCCTGCTTCGGGCGAGGCCTGAGGCGCTAAACACGAATGAGATGTTTAGCATTCCTTTCGAGGAAATGTTCTTTAACAATTCGTTATCATGCAATTTGTGTGGGCACTCACGATGTGGTTGATTTTACATAAGTCCACTTTCCTTAACGGAAGGGACGTAAAACCACTCAGTGAAGGTTCATACAAAACTAACAAGTTTTATATGTACAGAATTCATTGAGTCGAGCATTTCTTTAATAAGAAGTGTCTCACAAACGATTTTAATTGAAGAGTTTGATCATGGCTCAGATTGAACGCTGGCGGCAGGCTTAACACATGCAAGTCGAGCGGAAACGAGAAGTACTTGTACTTCGGCGTCGAGCGGCGGACGGGTG